>Ga0308169_10000057_pt1 | contig 267858 bp, 237 predicted proteins | sample PhyBR1_2_FD_202139 | JGI IMG/M metagenome (GOLD analysis project Ga0308169, IMG submission 202139) | Phyllosphere microbial communities from UC Gill Tract Community Farm, Albany, California, United States - DLSLSB.R1 | ecosystem: Host-associated > Plants > Phyllosphere > Unclassified | place... | reverse complement strand
GAACATCTTTGGAGCCGTAGCCCTGTGGAGAGTTCTGAATGTTTCCTGCTACAAAGTATCCTAAGTCTGTTGTTTGAATGACAGATCTTGCTTCTTCATCGGAAGTGCTGCCTATGGTTTTCTGCCAAAGTTCATCTCCGAATTCATTGATTCTGATCAGCCAGATGTCTGAACCACCTTTTGAATCGTTTTTTTTATCAAGACCTTTGCCTGAATACGAAGTTCCTGCGAGAACAAAGCCTCCGTCCTGTGTGGATAGGGATGCGGAAAGGTAATCATGGTTTTTGCCTGCAAAGTATTTTTCCCAGACTTCTTCGCCTTGTTGGTTCAGCTTCACCAGATGGAAATCATAGCCGTTATTCTGTTTGTTGTCTGTGGAGAGTTTTTGTGACTGAATGGAGCTTCCGGTAATTAAATACTGAAGGTCTACAGTTGGAGTCACCTGGCTCAAGAAATCCTGAGTGGTGGATTTGATGTCTTTCTGCCACAAAACTTCCTGAGCGGAAACGCCCATAACCGTGCATAAGAAGTATGCACCCATGTAGAGTTTTTTCATCCGAGTTTATTTGAGTTTATTGTTATTAATTTTTTTAACGTTGCAAAAATATCATTTTTACTTCACACCAATAAGATTTATTATAAAATAATTGTGAATTTTATTGTCTTATAGTGTTTTTAATATTTCTACAGCAAAGGTATTGCTGCATAGCGACAAAGCTTGTCGTATTTTATTCAATTAATACAAATACTAAAAAAAACTTCTGACATTTCGAGATTTTAGCCCTTTAAATTTATTTTTGATACTGATATACCAAAAGAAAAAGATAGGGCCTAAAATCTGGAAATGTAGGGGTGAAAATCGATTAATTCTTATTACCTGACCAAACTCCATTCATCGCTGCTGAATTATTTACCCAAGTTCCATTTACTGAATTACCATTCATTTGCCCTGTAAATGTTGCTCCAGAGGTTGCACTGCCAGCAATAGCGGTGAAGCTTCCTGATTCAGAAACACTCCCATCAACACTATAATTTTCATTGAATACTGCTGAGCTACTTGTTCCTGTAATAATTCCCTTCGAACTTACATCCATTTTAAATGTTCCGTGGTCTTTTGCTCCAGAATAAGTTCCAGACCATTTACCCTGAAATGGGAATGTTTGATTTTTGTTATCATCATCATTGCTTGAGCAAGATAAAATAATAACACTAAAAACAATTGTCAATGCTACAAAAATTAGTTTTTTCATGATATTAAAGTTTTTATTTGATTAAATCGTGGTTATAAAAATATTCTGAATTTGTGACTGTTTATTATGGGTAACCGTAAACGAGTGGAGGTCTATTAAATTTTCCACGTTCCATCTTTAGGATTGTGAGGTGTAGTTTTTGCTGGTTTTCTGATATATTTAAATAGATTGATCAGCAAAAGCACATCAATAATTATTATTAGAAATCTGATAAACCAATCTTTTAAAATCAAAGCCCCTAAGTCCAGATTCAAAGATTCCTTGTAAAAGAATGGAAGGTAAAAGAAAATGAATAAAAATGTTCCTAGAAAACATAAGATAACCAATAAGACTGGTATAGCTACGAATATATAGCTAATCTTATACTTTTGAGAAATCTGAAATAATCCTAAACTGGCTATGACTAATCCAAATATTAAATAAACATCGTTGTTATGGTTATTACCATATATAATTAACCAAATTCCTCCAACAATGATGCTAAAGAATATTAAGAACATGAACAGAGGGGCAAGGATATAACTTGGTTTTATTTTCATTCTTGTTGATTTGATAGTTAAAATTATTCCAGTAATAAAAGTTTCATTGGCATTTACTACTGCTGTTTAGAGCATACGAAATCAAACACAGCTTCAGCCATTGTTTCTGGAACTACATCTTTAATTTCACCAACTAATTTTCCAGATGAGATTACCTGACCTTTTGAATCATAATCAACATAGGAAAGCAAAGCATATCTCTTTGAACCACAATAAACCTTCCATCTTTCTAAAGAATAGCCTGATTGTTTAGTTTTCCAATTTCCTTTTTTATCCTTATAAGTTTTGGGAGAGTTAACCGTTTTTACCCAAAAAGTATAGTCTTTTGAATAGCCATCACTTGCTTCTATGTTTTTTACATAGTATTTAATTTTGGTCACAGATTCATCAATATATACCCAGCCATTAGCAACATTCTCAAATACATGATTTGGAACATCTTGAATAATTTCAGATTTTTGGCTGTGATAGAAAGTAAAGATAAAGGTGAGAGCGAGAGTTAAAATGGTTTTCATAATTTAAAATGAAACACCAGTACCGAAAGTGTTATTAATTTAAACAAAAGAAAAGCACGGTACTTCAGCTTACTGTTCAAGAGGTACTGGTATACCTGAAACACAAATAAACTTTCAGCCCGTGCCATAACACGAGCATTAAGCCTATTATTCCTGTGTTTCTAAAAAGTACCAGTTTTCTTGAACAAGATTAATAGCTAAATGCTAATCTATATTTTTTAAAATATTCTTTTTTTCTTATATAAAAAATTTTCTAACCTTCACAAAATTAGACATTCCAATTGTTATAAACAACCTAAGCTAACTACTTTTCCCCACTTGATGTTGATGTAAAAGATTTATTCATTCAATCTTCGAAGATATATTAAAATCTCCTGATTCAAATTTTAAGTGGATTACCTCATCCCTAACAAGCCGTTCATCTGAAAACAAATCAATTAAATTAATTTTATAACCTATTTTAATGGAATCATCAGGATCTAAATCCTTCGTTTTTTTAGAATCTACATTATAGAAGAAAGCAGGATACAATTCAAGAGTTGGCGATTTCCCTTCGGATCTTGGATAGTCAAATGAGCTTGACAAGGGTAAATATATTTGTGCAACAATATTCGCAAATTTAATCACTAAAGTTAGCTCTGGATAAAATCCTTCATCAGTAAAGATATTTTTTGCCTCATATAGTTCTACAAATGGTTGAGAAAATTTTTTGTCTGTTAGTCTCGTCACAAACAATGTTGAGAAAAAATTTACTTCTGTTTCAGTATTTTGTAACCACTCAAACAATAACTGATATTTGCATATTTTGTTTTGAGGAAGAAATGAAAGTGCTATTTTGAGTAATGATTTATAAATATACAAAGGCACAATTACAGGATTTCTAAAACGAATAGACACTGTTTTATTTACTTGATCAACCTGATAATCATCTAAGGAACTTAATATAAGATTGATCTTTCCGTCATCAGTATATTTTAAAACAGTTCTGGTTTCTTCATCTTTATTATAGCTTCTGGACTGAAAATCTGGAATTTTTCTTTTCCCCTTTACCCCAACAATAGACAAGTATGGTAAAAAAAATTTAGATAGATGACTTTCATATTTACTAAATTTTTCATTACACGGATCACATTCATCATAAATAATCTGATTATTTTGTCCTAATAACTCTGGACATGCATGAGCAATTTTATTAAATGTAACATTGTTTTTACCGCAAAATCTACAAAACCTAGCTTCAGGAATACTATCTGATAGTGTTTCTGAAGAACCTATTAATGTATAGATTTCATTAAATGAATCTTTGAATTTGTGAGTATTATGCATAATATTACTTTTTGTAAGGTTATTGATGGATTACTATTGCCATTCATTGATTTCTGTTTTTGGACCACAACCTAAATATTCAATAAAACACTCATTAAATACTTGTTGTAGATCATTCACATAATCAGAAGTAGTAATTAAACAATCATGTAAAGTATATACAGGAGCAATTCTATAATATTTTTTATTAAAGATTCGAGCAACAACATCTAAAACAAAACAAGCTTCAATCTGGAAAAGAAGATATGAGAGTTTATCATGTCCAACCTCGTCTTTGAATTTGTTAATCCTATCCAACAATTCGGGAAATTTCATTTTAAAAATCTCCTGTTCTTTCAAATACTGAGTTGATTTAGCAAAGAGCATTGCTAATACTTGTTTTTTACTAACCTTTCTTTTTTGTTCATTTGTCCCTACATAGTTGTCTTCATTATCTTTTTCATAAAGATCTCTCATCTCTTCACAAGTAAAGTATTCATCAAATAAAAAAATAAACTCATCATAAAACTTCCCATTTTTCCCTAGTTGTTGTATCAGCTGAACCTCCTTCTGTGAAAGGTTTTCAAAAGATTTGTAAAACATTAGTAGAAGGTAAGAACTATCTCCATTTAATATATTATGATATATATCTTTATTAAATAAATCTGCTATAGATTCTTTATCAAGAGTATTACCTAAGAATACCCCCATAAAGAAGATTACAGAATTAAATATATCCATTTCGGATAACTTCTTATCATTATAAGATACAAACCTTCTATAAACTTTAGGTAATTGGGTAAGGTTGGTATAGATTCTGCCTAATGAATTCTTTTTAAAAGTCAGTCTATAAATACCATTATAAATGTTGGTGATTTGGGTCATCTCTTTTACATATTTATCATACTGCTTATGACCTTCATATCTCAACTCACATAATTTAACTGCTTTTGGTAAATCAATTTGTAACTTATTTTGATCAAAATATTTTTGAAAGAATTTATAATGACCTCGTTTTAACTCACTGTCACACTTTGATTCATTCCATTTGATTGCTTTAATGATTTGATTATCCTGAATGAATTCTATTTTTAACTTGCTTTTCCTATAATATGCCCCAATCCTATATTCAAAAGAATTCTTTTCTGGAATATACAGGATTCTTTCAAATACACTCACCAACTTTGTTCTCGTTCGGCTTCTATTGACCATAACGTTATCCTGACAAAGGTATTCACACAATTGTTTGTGTTTTTGGTATTGGCTCCCTTTTTTTAGCGATTCAATCTTAACATATCTTTCAGAACTCCCATAGTAAGGCTTTTTCTCAAAATATGATTCTATCTGAAATTCATGATTCTCAATCATTCGCCCCTGCTTAATCACTATCATATTAATCAAATATCGTAAGTAATCCTCTTCAAAAAGAGAAGGATTGACATTTACTATACCTTCAATGTCAATTCTCTCAGGTATTAAAACCGCAAGTGGCTTCATTTAATTAATAGCCAGCATGGCATTTTTAATATCATTAAGTTTATAATAAACCCTGTTGCCTATTCCATAAGCTTTGATACGACCTTGTTTAGTATGGCGATATAGGGTACTTGGACTCATACCAAGGTAAGCCGCTGCCTGTTCTCTGGTTAAGGTTTTTTCTTCATCTACTAGCTTAGAATTGAGCCAGTTTGTAAATTTATAAGCTTCTTCATTTATTACCTCTCTAATCATTTCTTTTAAATTATTGGGATGTGTTATGATGATATTGTTCATTGTATTATTTTTTAGTTTATAAAAATTCTGCTAAGGTTAAAGATTGTTGTTCGTCAATCTTTCCAATGTATTTCATTAACATGTTTGGGGTTGAATGCCCTGTCGCTACCATTAAAAGAGGTGTTGGAATCTTGCCAAAATTATTAGAGGCAAATGATCTTCTTCCTATATGAGAACTCACTAACATGTATTTTGGGAAATATCCCTTTATTTTTCTTCTATTATTTTTCTTTCTATTCTTAATATGTTCTGTTTCATCCTTTACTGCCAAAGCTCCATCTACCACTTCATCTATTCCGACTTGCTCACATATCTTTTTTATATGTTCATTATATCTTGGTTCTGACATTTTCCTCGGAAAGTTCCAATTTCTCTTATGAAGAATTTCTACTATTTTTTCGTGCAAAGGGAGCAAAAGTTGTTTATTAGTTTTCTCTTGAGTAAATTCAATAAAGTGTCTTTCTTTGTCTTTTACTTCTCTTATATGAATCATTGAAGTATTGAATCTCATAAAGTCTGAAATTCTTTGTCCACTATAACAGGAAATTAATAACCAGTCTTTAGCAGTCTCAAAATGCTCCTCTTGAAAAGTTGTTCGTTCTATTCTTTCTAATTCTTGTTGAGAAAGAAATACAAACATTGTTTTTTCCGTATTGCATTTAATTCTGTTCAGACCTGAATAAATTTTATGTCCATTTTGTTGAGCGTGATAAAGTATTGTTTTGATAAATTTAAAGTTCCTCTCAAAATAATTAACTGAGTATTTCTCCACTCCTATACAGTAGTTTTCAAAGTCATTTTTGAAGTCATTATTAATATCAATTAAAAATAATTTCTTTAATTTCCTATTGATTATATATCTTTCAATAATTGCTTTGATGCTTTTTACTTTTGTTCCATATTCTTTACTGACTGTAGTTCCTTTTGATTTCAAGAAAATATTACAATAATCCGTAAATAAAATATTTTCAGATACTGGTTCATCAATCTTTGGATAAATTAAATCTTTAAGCCATCCCGAATTAATGAATTTATCAGTAGATCTATAAGAGTCTTCTATCTTCTTCTTTATTTCAATCAAACGATAATTCACAATTTTATTTTCATGAATTTTCTGTTTCGTTTCCGCATCTCTCTTAAGAATAGTTTTACCATTCCTGTATTCATCATACTGCTCTAATAAGCATTCATTGATAATATCCCAATCACTTAAATAAACAGTTTCCTTTGTTGCTATTGTTAAATCAACGGCTCTTCCAATTCTTACTCTTACATAAATTGTATTCTTACCCTCTTTAGGATTTTTTAAAATGAATTTTACTTTCATACGTTATTTTATTAAATTATACATCTCCGTTTTTTTGTTCAATAAAACAGGTGACATTATTCAATTTGTATGAAATTCTACAGAAAAGATATCTGCACCCTTTGTTTAGCCTATTAGCTTTGCTTTGAAGCCGAATCATTGAACCACCTTATCAGTAAGGTCTGACAGGTTGGTGTTATTCAAAGAATAAACTCTATAGATCCAAATATTAAAGAACGAATATTAACGTACTTTAACATTTACAAATTTGATGCCAAATTAATTATTATCATTCCCCACATGTTCCCCACATTAATGAAACCTGAGTAAAATGTAATGTATTGATTATAAAGTATAGTATTTACAAATGACCTCATAAACACTTGTAAATAAAACAAATACATTTCATTTCAATTCATTAGATTGCATTAAATATCACAATACCAGAACCTTCCTCTCTGCAAAGTTGAAAGCAATCACTTTCTCAAACGCTTTAAAAACCTGTAATTTTAAATAATTACAGGTTTTTGTTTTTATGCCGGATAACCATTTTTTATAATCATAATTTTTATGGGATAGGAATTAATTTAAAAATTGGACATAAACTAAAAGATTTTACAGCATTTCAGATAGAAATCTACAACTACAGCACATTTCTTATAACAGATAATGCATTTATCTTGTGAAATTTTTCATAACTGCTATCAAAATTTCCAATTGTAATCAAAATACTGATCATAAATATAATATCTTAGTTGAATGAAATATTTAGAAAAAATTCAGGGATTATTACCATTAGGTTATTTATATCTTATTATTCTTGGTCTTCTAAAGGAAAGCATCCTTTTTTATCAATTGGGAATAAATATTCTAAAATATTCATCTATCACTGATATTCTGATCAGCCCAATTGCAGACATGACTTCAAGTCCTATCCTCATTATTGTGATTGTAGCAGTCGTTATTATTTTTTTTGTTTTTCAGCTGATTATTATTAAAAACAGGGAGAAAACCTGGAGTAAAAAGTTATTGGGAAGCTATAAAATAAATGCTACTAATGATAAGAAAGCAATCCAAAAAGCTATGGCTCCGTTATTTTTCACTCTTATTGCCTTTGAATTACTGGCTCTATTTGTTGGGGTGGGAATTGGTGAAGGAAAAATTATAAAAAAAAGAATCGAAACCCAGAACTTAAAATACAATTATACAATAACTTCTGAAACCATCGGACCCACTCCTATCTATATGATCGATATTAACAGTACTTATTATTTTTATGTTACAAAGGGTGATAAAAACATCAAAATTGCCCCTGTAGGAAAAATGAATACCCTTGAAATCATTAACAAAAAATAATATGAAAAACACCCTATAACCGAATATACCAACGAAGTGTAGGAACACCGCATTAAACAAAATCAATTTAAACTTAGTCATAACATGAACATTGGTTGGAACTAAAACCTTTTTCTTTATACCACTCTACCTATTATTTCTCAGTGAATACCATATTTAACACTAAGTTTCAAAAATGTTTCGAACCTGCGGTCAAACAAATTATTAATGATTCGTCCAATGACAAAGCAAATTCTTGGCCTCCCTATTTCCCCCTTCTATCTGAGCTTTTTTTCGTTTCTTTGCAGAGATAATGAAACGGTTAATTTCTTTTTTAATGATGGTACAAGTACTTTTTGGCTGCATTGCATTGCCATTGGGTGACTTTTCGTTGTTAAAGGAATTACCCAGAATGTACGATGCATATCAAAAAGTAGTTTCCCCTGATGAAGAGGGAATATTGGATTTTGTCGGTGATTATCTATTGCATGGAAAAGAACTATTAGGGCACAATAAGGAGGACCACTCTTCCAAATCGGGAGATTTTCAATTTCAACATGCAGCTTCTTTTACCATTATCCTTCAATCTGTCATTTATGATCTCACTCCTCTCATCATCCCTGATAAACCGAAGGAATATACATCGCATCTATCTTCTTCGCCAAGCGATTATCACACAGCATTGTTCCGCCCACCTTTAGTGTAAATATTCTTTCACAGTTTTTCATTTAAATTTTCATTTATTACACTAATAATATATGCGCAAACTTATTTTATGGGTCTTGCTGTTATTTGCATTTTCAGCAAATGCACAATATACCTTATCATTGGTCATAAAGGATGACCGGACCAAATTACCAGTGGTTGGTGCTACTGCCTATATTACTGATCTTAAAACAGATGCAGTATCTGATACATCTGGTATTTTAACAATCAATAATATTCCTATCAGTAAAATTGAAGTAAAAGTTACCATGATAGGCTATCTCCCTCAGGAAAAAACAATTAACCTACCTTTAAAAAACGAGCAGAATGTTGAACTCTATTTAGAACCTATTGATGGGGAACTGGCAGAAGTAGTGATCCAAGTAAACCGTTCAGGCCGCAACCGAAGTGATATACCGACCCGCATCGAAGCGTTGCCCGCGGAGGAATTGGATGAAAAAGGTACTATGCGCCCAGGCGACATCAAGAGGCTGCTGGGAGAAATTACAGGAGTTCGTGTACAGTCCACATCTGCCGTAAGTGGATTGGCTAACTTCCGTATCCAGGGGTTAGACAGTCGTTATACTCAATTATTGTTAGATGGTTTGCCATTATACGGAGGCTTTTCGAGTGGATTGAGCTTAGTACAGGTTTCACCGCTAAACCTAAAACAGGTAGAGATCATCAAAGGTTCTTCCTCCACACTATACGGAGGTGGTGCAATTGCTGGATTAGTGAACCTAATTAGTAAAACACCTTCAATAAAGCCTGAACTAAACTTTATGTTAAGTCTCAACAATGCGAAGGGCACTGATCTAAGTGGCTATTATAGCAAACAATGGCAAAAAGTCGGAACTACCATCTTCGCTTCATATAATCATAATGGTGCTTTTGATCCAGGGAATACTGGATTTACAGCAATCCCTAAAACCAGCCGTTTTCAGATCGCACCTAAATTTTTCTGGACACCAAATCAAAAAAATTCGCTGTGGCTGGGTGTTGATATTCAGCAAGAAAATCGATTAGGTGGTGATATGCAAGTATTAAACGGAAATGGGGACAACGAACATCAGTATTTTGAACGAAATAAAAGTGACCGGTTGTCACCAAAAATTTCATACACGTATAAGTTAGACAGTGCAAGTCAATTAAACTTCAGAAGTTCACTAAGTTATTTTAAAAGATCTATCGAGCTGCCCGCATTTAATTTTGAAGGAAGTCAATCATCTTCATATACCGAATTTAACTATGTACATAACGGTAGGCACGCAGACTGGGTAGCTGGTGCAAACATATGGACAGATCATCTAACATCTAAAAATGACAGTCCGGATATCGGTTATTCACGGAATACTTATGGAGCATTTGCTCAAAACACATTTAAACCAACCAAGTGGTTTGCATTGGAAAGCGGTCTAAGATTGGATCGTAATTCACCTGCACCGGCTTCTCCCATCAAGGGATGGTTTTTATTACCCCGTCTAAATATGTTATTTACCATAAATGAACATTGGAGCAGCAGAATCGGTGGTGGACTGGGATATAAAATGCCCGATGTTTTCAATGATGATGTGGAGGAACGAGGGTATCGTTATTTGCAACCATTTAATATAGCTGCACTTAAAGCAGAATACTCTTCCGGCACCAATGTCGATGTGAATTACAAAGGAATTATCGGCGATGCATTTATCCAGATAAACCAATTGGTATTTTTGACCAAAGTCAATGATCCGTTGATTCTGCAAAATAATGCATTTATCAATGCACCCGGCTATTTGATAAGCAGGGGGGCCGAAACCAATATAAAAGTATTAATGGAAGGATTGGGCATCTATTTAGGGTATACTTATAATGATGTACAGCGCCATTTCAACAAAATCAGCAATTGGCAGACTTTAAGCCCTAAACATCAACTAAATGTAGATTTCACTTACGAGGTAGAAAACAATTATCGCTTAGGAGTTGAGGCTTTCTACACAGATTCACAGCTTCTTGGTGATGGGACAATAGGACGTTCTTATTGGAATTTCGGCTTGCTAGCGCAAAAAATGTGGAAGCATTTTGATCTATTCCTAAATGCTGAAAACATTACCAATCAACGCCAGAGCAAATGGGAACAACTTTATACGGGTTCTATTTCTAGTCCAAAATTTAAAGATATCTATGCCCCATTGGAAGGTATTGTTGTAAATGTAGGTATAAAACTTAAATTATATTAATACCAAAGCCACTGGCAGTTTTACAACCAGTGGCTTTTTTTAATATTATATATTGAGATATTGAGTCACATTGATTCCACAGTTTCAACAAAGCCTCAAGTTCATTTTTAGCCGTAATCCAATAAATAATAAAAAACAATTTAGATTAAATTTCTCATTTTTGCTTACTTCCTAATCCTCTCACTTTATTAAGCAAAATTTTACGTTGATTTTCATCTGAGGTTTTAATAACTCCGATATAACTAACCTTTACCGGTTTTATTCCGCAAAATTGCAAAACCGATTTCTTGAGTTGATTTACGCTTGGCCTTCCGAAAAACAATCTGTAATACAATCCAGGTTGATCCAATGTTGTAATAATATGTGCCGTTTTATCTTTCAAAAGTTTATCCCACCAAACAGAATTTTCTCTGTACTTAAAAGCAAGGCCTGGTAAAAATAATCTGTCAATAAATCCCTTTGTAATTGCCGGTAATCCGCCCCACCATACAGGGTGAATCCATACCAGATGATCTGCCCAAATAATTTTTCCCCACGCTTCTACGAGATCAGGTTCCAGTTCCATTCTTTTCTGATATCCAAACTGAAGATTAGGATTGAAATTTAAGTCTGCGATAACAATTTGCTTTAGTTCAGCTCCGGATTCAAGAGCTCCTTCTCTATAGGATTCAGCAATTCCAAAATTAAAAGAATCTTTATTGGGATGGCCATTGATAATCAATATTTTTTTCATTCGGTAACTTTAATATTAATCGTTCCATGGGCTTGAAGCAATTCTATAAGGTTTGAATCTTTATAAAGTTGATGGCTAAAATAAATCTTGTTTTCAAAATCATTATTGAAAAGTTGCTCAGTATGTAAAACAGCAGACAATGCGGTTAATTCCGCCTGTCCTTTAACACTTTGCAAGCTAATTTCTTTATGCTGTTTATCCGATCTCACAATAATTTCAAATACGGACTGATCACCATTTCCGCTGGATCCAAAAATCATTTTTCTCTCTTTTAAAGACAGTATATTATACAATCTGATTTTCTGAAAAGCACCTAAAAGCCAGGTTATAAACTTTGAATTATAAGTCATCTTAACACTTACATTGGGAATGTTTTCAATTTTATTTAAAATATACAAATCTGGAACATCAAAATTATAAGCCTGCCTCTTTCCTATCCCGAAAGAAAAATTAAAAGTTTCAGAATTCAAAAAATGTTTAATAGAAACAGGTCGGTTGTTTTTATAATTTACAAAGGGTTTGGCTACATTTTCTGCCATAAAATGAGCAGAACTTTCTCCCGCAAGGTCCTTAACAGAATAGTATACAAAAAGTTCAACAGACTGAATATCTTTCATTTTTGTGGAAAAAGAATGCATTAACCCGCCGACAATTCCGCCCATCCAGCCGGAACTGAAAACTATTCTACTGTTGATCACATGCTTTTTAACCAAGTCATAGGCTTTTGTCAGGTCAGGAGTAGGCTTTGTTATATCAATATAATCAATGTGATTCTTTATAGCAAAACTAAGAACATTATCTTCTTTGTCGTTAACAGAAAGGATGATGGTATTTATCTTTTTATCCAGAATAGCTTGGAATGTGTGAGGTTTCGTAACATCAATAATTAAATCGTTTTCCGTTTTTCCCTTTTTTCTACCGCCAATAAAAATGTTGTAATGAGGATTTCTTGTTTTTAAAATCCGGGTAATAGTTCTCCCTACCATTCCGTTTCCTCCAATTATTAAAATATTTGCTTCCATAATTTTTTTTACAAAACTATAGAGTCACCTGTTGACACAACAGGACAAATGTCTAAAAAGAGATTTCCTTCCTTATCCGGCTGAGATGTCTCTGAGTAATCCCCAAATAAGAAGCTAAATACTGTAATGGAATATTTTGTACATAATCTGACTGATTTTCTATCAAATTTTTATATCGTTGCGCAGCATTTTCTCTTTGGAATTGAAAAAAACGCCTTTCAAGTTCAAGATATTCCTGTTCTGCGATCACTTTCAGAAACCTTATCCAGTTTTGGTTATTCTGAGCAAGTTCTTCGATTTTAGATTTTTTTAAAACTAAAAGTTCAGCATTTGAAATCGCCTGCATGGTTTCCAGACTGGGTTTATCGGAAATAAATGATGAATAGGACGCCAAAAGGTTATTGGGAAATCTGAAACAAAAAGTACTTTCTTTACCTTCATCCGAGTTATAGTAAGAACGAAAAATTCCCGATTGTATATAGGCTATTTCCCTACAGTTTTCACCTTCGTGAACAAAAATATCATTTTTATTCATATTTCTGATTTCAAAACATTCTAATAAATCTTGGATTTCTTGTTCTGAGAATATATTAAAATTTCGGAAGAATGTACGAATCATTTTACTAGGGTAATGTATACAAAATTACACAAATAAATTTTTCTTACTTCTAAAAACAGGAAACCTTTTTCAGCAAACGGTATGCACGCATCAATGTTTAGATCAAAAGCTTCATTAGTTTCAAATTCTTAAAAAGATTCAGAATATTTAATTTCCCATACAACAGGAAATATGTACATTTGAGATAAGTCAATTCTTGGACCCGGCCCATGCAGATACTCCCACCAGAAATTTTGTCTCCATACATCAAGCACTACCTATTTTTGGAAAGTGGAGAAGATCAGCATACCATACTACGTTTATTTTCGGATGGTAATACTGGGATGGTATTCCTTCTCAATCAAGGTCGTTTATCCATCAATCACAGTCAACATCTTCCCCAATCATTTATGTACGGGCAGATCAGCCATTATCAGGATCTTGCATTGGCCACACATGCTTCCTTTATTATTATTGTATTCCAGCCAGACGGAGTCTACAAGTTACTGGGTATATCCGCTCATGAATTAAAAGACCAAATTATTACTACAAAAGACGTTTTTGGGCTTCCAGCGAAAAATCTTTACGACAGCCTTCTGCATCTCAAAAAGCCAACCGAGAAAGTACATGCATTAAATCGTTTTTTTTACGAATTAGCTATTCAACGCAAACTTCCAGGTCAAACCTTACTTCCCACTGTACTGCAACACATTACACAGAAAAAAGGACTCGTAACTGTCGGGCAAATTGTTCGTTATAGCGGCTATACAGAGCGGCATATGGAAAGAATATTTGCGGAACAGGTCGGAATGAGCCCCAAAAAATTTGGAAGTATCATCCAGTTTCACTCCTTTTTGAAGTTACTTCACAACAAATCGCCTGAAACCAGCTTGACAACGATCAGCCATGAAAGCGGATATTTTGACCAGTCTCATCTCATCAGAGCATTTAAAAAGTATACAGGCATCACCCCTTCCGATTATCTAAATAGCACCAATAGACTCGCTATCAATTTTATGGAATTTAAAGATCTGTCTGATTGTATGTCGGGTTTGTACAATTTCACTTAGAGATATGGGAATAACTTTGTCTATAGATCAATAAAAGAAATATGGACACATTAAAAATTGCTACGGCACAATTTGAGCATAAAAGTGCGGATAAAGCTTACAATCTCGCTATTATCGAGAGGCTTGCACAAGAGGCTTCCGCACAAGGGGCTGATGTAATTGCCTTTCATGAATGCTCTATTACCGGTTATACTTTTGCACGAAATTTAGATAAGCAGCAAATGCTTGCTATTGCCGAACTTGTTCCTGACGGCGAGAGTACGCAGAAACTGATTGCCATAGCCGCTCAATATAACATTACCATTCTTGCAGGTTTATTTGAAAAGGATGAAAATGATAATTTATATAAGCCTTATATCTGTGTAGACAAAAATGGCTTAATCGCAAAGCATCGCAAGCTGCACCCCTTTATCAATCCACATTTAACAGCGGGGCAAGACTATACTATTTTTGAAATTAAAGGATGGAAATGTGGCATTTTAATCTGTTATGATAACAATGTCATCGAAAATGTACGTGCGACAAAATTATTGGGCGCCGATATAATCTTTATGCCGCATGTAACCATGTGCACCCCTTCATCCAGACCCGGAGCAGGTTTTGTAGATCCCCAACTGTGGCAAAACCGCGAAAGCGACCCAACGTCCTTACGCTTGGAGTTTGACGGCATGAAAGGACGTAGCTGGCTGATGAAATGGTTACCAGCCAGAGCTTACGACAATGCAGTCTATGTTGTATTTTCAAATCCCATCGGCATGGATGACGATCAGTTAAAAAATGGCTGTTCCATGATTTTGGATCCTTTTGGAGATATTCTGGTTGAGTGCCGTAGCTTTGAAGATAGTTTTGCAACAGCCACAATTACGCGCGAAAAACTAATTCAGGCCGGTGGACATCGCTATATCAACGCCCGACGCCCCGAACTCTATCGCGAGATTATTGGGCAGCAACACCAATCATCCCAAAAAATAATCTGGTTGCATCCCGACGAAAATTAATGTACTAAAAGCTTCTGATTTAAGGCTTTCAACTGGCCTTAAATCAAGAACGCTTTAAAACACCTAGACGGTACCTCAATAAATAAAACCCTCCCAATTAATTATAATCAGGAGGGATTTGTCTGAAAAAAAAAATTTCAAACTACAATTTAGTTATATGAATGTTTGTGTTAAAAATCAATTACAGATTGTTAAAAACTGATCGTTCATCTGTACTCTAAACTTGGCTTCAGATTTTAATTTTGAATACATCATATACTCAAAAGCGTGTACTTCTTTTAATTTCTGATCTATAAATTCTGCAATCTGAACTATCGAAAAAATAAAATCCCTGTATCTGGCAATATCAACAGTTTTTCCTGAAACAGGAAGATAAGCTTTGAGAAAAGGAATTGTGGATTGATGTTGATTATAGTTTACACATAATCCGGCTCCATCCCTGAACGTAATGACTTCATCATTATTTATAAAATCAAGAACAGCTTTCTTCTCCTTTATGTTATTTTTAGCAATATGCCTGTTTATTTTATCTAAAATATGTTGCGCATACTCCATCATAGTTATCGTCTTCCACTCAAACAAATGATTCATCCCTTTTGAAATATGTTTATTACTTTGATCGCAATGGGTACAAAATGAAATTCCTATTTTCTCATAATACGGAAAAAAACAGTCTTTGATCTGAATGGAAGCATCTGCCTGAAGCTTGTCTTTAGCAAAACTGTAATACAGATAAGGGCTGTACATATTGGCCAGTTGCTTTACATAATCAATCTCACAGGTATTATGATATTCTCCGAACCATTTTTCAAGATTGTTGTAATAATTATTTTCAAATTCTTTATAGGTAAGATAAAACGGCAGTTCCATAGCTTTGTAATTTTGATACCACAAAACTATTCTGCTAATGCGACAAAACTTGACGTATTAAAATCAATCCAAAAAAAATTAAAAATTAATCTTACTTATCGTAGTTTTTCATAATGAATTCAAAGTAATGAATCATTCTGAGATAGTTCTCAATACTGATATATTCGTTGGTACTATGAATACTTTGCTGTTCGAAACTATTGATCTTAATTGGCATAAATCGATAAATATGATCACTGACAATCTGATATTTATAAGCATCTGTTCCGCCAACTGTAAGATAAGGAGTCACAATGGCTTCAGGATAAATTTCTTTTATCCCTTCCTGAATCATTTTATATGCGTGGGTGTTGGTAGGCGAAACTGCAGAAGCTTCACGGGTATTATCAATTTCTTCTACCTCCACGTCAAATCCTTCTGTAACCTTGGCAATATGTTGTTTAACATCTTTAACAGTGTTACCGGGAAGCAATCTGAAATTAACCACAAATTCCACTTCAGGAGAAAGAACATTGGTTCCGTCGCTTCCTTTCATCATCGTAAGAGCCGTAGTGGTTCTTACCAAAGCATTTGTCGTATTATTTTTAGTAAGCTGGGAAAGTAACATGGGTTTAAGCAGCCATGTATTTGCAATTGCCAGTCTGTTCAAAAACGGCATTCCTCCTCCCACATTAGTAAAAAACTGCTGCATAGAAGGGGTTATCATAGGTTTCATTTGATCTTTTTCGAGTCGCTGCATAATGATTGCTGCCTTACCAATAGCACTTTCTGTTGGTGGCATAGAAGAATGCCCACCCAATCCTTTTACTTTTATTTTTGCCGAAAGAAATCCTTTTTCTGCACAACCAACAACCGCAACATCATTATTAATTCCTGCAACATTTCCTTTTTCTAAAATAAGCCCTCCTTCGTCATAAACGGCCTCAAATTTTAAACCTAATTTTTTAAAGTGCTCAGCAATTTGTATTGCACCCTTTTTCCCTCCCACTTCTTCATCAAAGCCAAAAGCTAAATAAATATCGCGTTCAGGTATTATCTTATTTTCGATGATACTATTTGCCGATTCCATGATGGAAAAAAGCATCCCCTTCATATCTATAGCACCTCTCCCATAAATTTTCTCATTGGCTATTGCGCCTGAAAACGGGCCATATTCCCAATTTTCTGCCACTTTTGAAACTCTTGATGTGGGTTCGTCATTGGGTTGATTGACGTCCTCATTCTTATTGATTACATCCGCATCACCCGGCGGAACAACATCAATATGGGATAAAAATAATAGCGGAGCTAAAGAGCTGTTTTTACCTTTTATTTTAAATACCAATGCATAAGTATTTATTTCATAATTTTCGGTATTCTGATAAACTAAAGGATATGATTTCTTTAGGTAAGTTTTAAATTTTTCAAATGGGGAATAATCAAAATCGCCCAGATTACCGACAGAAACTGTAGGTATTTTTATACCTCCTGACAGATGCTGAACTGCAGAGTCATTCCGAACAGGATTCCAGGGTTTCCCAGTAGAAACTTCAATCTTTTTAAAGGGATAAGTGAAGGTTCTTATCACTAAAAAAATAATTAGAAGTAAAATTACAGCTAAGAATAATAAAAGGATTTTTTTCATGATCATTGAGTTTGGTAAATAAATATACGAAACCCTTTTTATAATTCACCTCTATAAAAATCAAAACAATATTAATTTTCAACAACTTATACTGATCCCAAAATTATTTTTACTTTTTCTTAAAATAAAAAGAGACCGTCAAATATGACGGTCTCCCAAAATAAAACATTAAGGATTTACAATTACTTCCAGCCTCCGCCTAAGCTCTTATAAATATCCACAACTGTACTCAGCTGTTTTTGTTTTGCTTCCACCAGTTCCATTTTGGCATCCAGTGCATCTCTCTGGTTCAGAAGAACTTCCAGATAGTCTGCTCTTGAATTTCTAAATAACTGATTAGCAATATCTATTGATTTCTCCAAAGCCTGTGTTTCTTCAGACTTCAGTTTGTAATACTGATCAATGTTTTTCACTTTAGACATCAAATTGGCTACATCTAAATATGCATTCAAAATCGTTTTATCATATTCATACAACGCCTGAATCTGTTTGGCATCTGCAGTCTGGAAATTAGCTTTGATGGCACTTTTATTAATAAGCGGTCCTGCTAATTCACCTGCTAAGTTGTAAGCAATAGATTCCGGCATTTTCACCAAATAAGAAGGCTTAAATGCTTCTAATCCTAATGTTGCTGAAATTTCTAATGAAGGATAAAACTCTTTTCTTGCCGCTTCTACATCCAGTTTTGAAGATTTTAATTCCAATTCTGCTTGTTTGATATCAGGACGGTTCGCCAATAGCTGTGACGGAATTCCTGTATATACCGTTTGCGGAATCGTGGTCATAAAATTCTCTTTCGTTCTTACAATCGGTTGCGGATAACGACCGCAAAGAGCATTGATCTCGTTCTCTTTTTCGGTAATTTCCTGGCGAATTGTATATTCCGTTGCTTTAGATTTTGCCAATTCAGCTTCAAATTTTTTCACAGCCAATTCAGTTGCTGCCGCAGCTTCTTTCTGAATTTTCGAAATTTCCAAAGCCTTTTGCTGAAGTTTAATGTATTGCTGAATAATATCAAGCTGATTATCCAAAGCCAGCAATTCATAATAATTATCGGCAACTTCTTCAATTAAGTTGGAAAGAACAAAATTCTTTCCTTCCACTGTTGAAAGATAATGTGCAACGGCAGATTCTTTCTCTGTTCTTAATTTTTTCCAGATATCGATTTCCCAGTTGGCCATCAAACCGCCTTCAAAATTTCCAAGCGGATCCGGCATTTCTTTTCCAGGCTCAATTTCAGTAGTCGCGTCTCCTGCTCCTTCACTTGTATAGCGACCAGCTTTTTTCAGTCCGGCACCCACTCCTGCAGTGACAGTTGGAGTTAATCTCCCTTTTTTCGCCAACACTCCACTTTTTGCAATCTCAATTTCCTGCAATGTGATCATAAGCTCCTGATTGTTCTTTAATGATGTTTCAATTAAAGCTACTAAATTAGGATCTGTAAAAAATTGTCTCCAAGGTGTTGTCCCGCTGTTGTTATTGGCGTCACCCTGATCTTCCTGATTAAAGTTTTGAGGTACATTTTCTTTTACCTCATCTTTTATCACGGTCGCCATCGGCGCCTTACAACTTGCTAAAACAAGTGATAAGGCAATGGCTGCTATATATTTATTATAAATCTTCATGTTTGTTATCGTGTTGATAAGGTTCTGTTTGTTCTGTTAAAGGATTTTCTTCTTCATATCTTGCCAATCTCGACTTATCTGCAATCGTTCCGAAGATGTAATACAATCCAGGAATAATCATTAATCCGAAAATAGTTCCGATCAACATTCCTCCTGCTGCAGCCGTACCGATTGTTCGGTTACCAATGGCTCCCGGTCCGGTTGCCATTACCAATGGAATCAAACCAGCGATGAACGCAAATGACGTCATCAAAATCGGACGGAAACGGATCGCTGCTCCTTCAATTGCAGCCTGTGCCACCGGAATACCTTCTTCAGCTTTCTTCTGCACAGCAAATTCCACAATTAACACGGCATTTTTACCCAATAGACCAATCAACATGACCATGGCTACCTGAGCATAAATGTTATTTTCTAATCCTAATAATTTTAAACATAAGAAAGCTCCGAAAATACCTGTTGGCAACGATAAAATTACCGGCAACGGAAGAATGAAACTTTCATACTGTGCGGCAAGAATCAAATAAACAAATCCTAAACACACCAAGAAGATAAATATCGCTTCGTTTCCACGGCTTACTTCATCTTTGGAAATACCCGCCCAGTCAATACCAAAACCTCTTGGAAGTGTTTTGTCTGCCACTTCTTTAATCGCTGCAATTGCCTGTCCGGAACTGTATCCCGGCGCAGGAGTCCCACTTACCTCGGAAGAGTTATACATATTATGTCTTGTGATTTCAGACAAACCATACACTTTTTCCAAATGCATGAAATCTGAATACGGAACCATCTGATCTTTATCGTTTTTAACGTATAATTTCAATAGATCCGTCGGTAATGCACGATATTGAGGTCCTGCCTGAACAATTACTTTATAAGGTCTGTCGAAACGAATGAAACTCGTCTCATAGTTGGAACCAATTAGAGTTGATAAATTGTCCATTGCATTTTCGATCGTTACTCCTTTTTGCTCGGCAAGATCATTGTCTACTCTCAACATATATTGAGGGAAACTCGCAGAATAGAATGTAAATGCAGAACCAAGTTCAGGACGTTTTTTAAGTTCCTTTACAAAGTCATTACTTACTTGTTCCATTTTATGATAATCACCACTTCCCGCTTTATCCAGTAAGCGAAGTTCAAAACCACCTGCTGCCCCATAACCCGGAATTGATGGCGGTTGGAAAAATTCTATATTCGCACCCGGAATATTTTTAGCTTTTTCTTCCAGCTTTTCTATGATTTCCGCAGCGGATTCTTTACGATCTTCCCAGCTTTTAAGGTTAATCAAACAAGTACCAGAGTTGGAACCTGTACCTTCTGTAAGGATTTCATATCCTGCTAATGAAGAAACAGATTGTACCCCATCGATATCTTCAGATTCTTTTAGAAGCTCTCTTGCAATCTGGTTTGTTCTTTCCAGTGTTGAACCCGGTGGCGTCTGAATAATCGCATAGATCATCCCCTGATCTTCCGCCGGAATAAACCCGGATGGAAGTGAATTACTCAGGAAGAATGTAGCTGCACAGAAAATTAATAATAATGGAAGTGTAACAGTTTTTTTCTTCACTGTTTTATTCAACAGTTTTTCATATTTCCCTGCTCCTTTTGTAAATAAACCGTTGAATTTATCTAAGAAAATAGTAATTGGAGTTCTTCTCTTAGGTTTTCCGTGATTATTTTTTAAGATTAAAGCACATAAAGCCGGAGTCAATGTTAAGGCTACAACCCCTGAAAGGATAATCGCAGAAGCCATCGTAATAGAGAACTGACGATAGAACACCCCAACCGGACCAGACATGAATGCAATCGGAATAAATACTGATGCCATTACCAAAGTAATCGCGATAATTGCCCCGCTAATTTCATGCATTGCCTCTTCTGTTGCCTTTAATGGAGATAGATGTTTTTCTTCCATCTTGGCATGAACGGCTTCAATTACCACAATCGCATCATCGACCACAACCCCGATCGCCATTACAAGCGCAAAGAGCGAGATCATGTTTAATGTGATCCCAAATGCGGACATGATGGCAAAAGTTCCTATCAATGATACCGGAACTGCCAAAGCCGGAATCAACGTTGAACGCCAGTCTCCCAAGAATAAGAATACCACGATTGCTACCAAAATAAAGGCTTCAAACAGTGTGTGAACTACTTTTTCAATCGATGCGTCCAAGAATCTTGATACGTCATAACTGATATCATAGTGCATTCCTTTCGGGAAGGTTGTTTTCTCCAATTCAGCCATCAAAGATTTTACATTTTTGATAACGTCACTTGCGTTGGAACCGTACGATTGCTTCACGGTGATTGCTGCGGAAGGTTTTCCGTTCAATGTAGAATAAATATCATACATCGAAGAACCGAATTCTATATCTGCAACATCTTTTAATCGGATAAATTCTCCTCCAGGTTTAGCTTTAAGAATAATATTTCCGTAATCTTTTTCATTATTGAAACGACCCGGATATTTTAAAATATATTCAAATGACTGAGATCTTTTACCAGAACTTTCCCCTGTTTTACCCGGAGATGCTTCCAAACTCTGGTGATTCAATGCTTCCATTACTTCATCTGCTGAAATACTGTAAGCCGTTAATCTGTCAGGTTTCAGCCAGATACGCATTGCATATTCTCTTGTTCCCAGGATATCTGCGAAACCAACTCCGCTTACCCTTCTCAATTCCGACATCACATTGATATCTGCATAGTTGAACAGGAATTTCTGGTCAGCCTTAGGATCATCACTATACAAGTTAATGTACATCAACATGTTAGGTTCTTCACGAGTGATTTTCACCCCTTCACGAACAACCAATGGCGGAAGTTTATTTACCACCGAAGATACACGGTTCTGAACGTTTACGGCTGCTACGTTCGGATCAGTTCCCAAGTCGAAAACCACCTGAATAGAAGCCTCCCCGTCGTTTCCGGCATCGGAAGTCATATATTTCATTCCCGGTACACCATTTAAACCTCTTTCCAATGGAATAACCACGGACTTAATCAACAATTCGTTGTTGGCACCCGGATATTCTGCGGTGATGTTTACTTTTGGAGGTGAAATGGAAGGGAACTGTGTAATTGGTAATTTTGTCAGGGACAAAACTCCCATAAATACGATAATCAAAGAGATTACGATAGACAGAACAGGTCTGCGAATGAATTTCTTAAACATAATTATTTACTTCATTAAAGAGTCCTACTCTGCTTTTAATTTCAATGATTGAAGAACTTTTTTCGGATCTTGAGCTTTAACCTGAACTTTTTGATCGTCTTTCACTTTCTGAACTCCTTCCAATAAGATTTGATCTCCGGTTGCAAGACCTGAAGCTACAACATATACATCTGGAAGTTCATAAGCTACTTTGATATTTCTGGATTTTGCCACTCCATTTTTATCTACTACGAAAACATATTTCTGATCCTGAATTTCGTAAGTTGCTTTTTGTGGAATAATTAAAGCATTTTTCAATGGTAAAGTCATTCTTACTTTTCCTGTTTCTCCGTTTCTTAATAATTTGTCCGGATTCGGAAATTTTGCTCTGAAGGCAATGTTCCCTGTTTCACTGTCAAATTCTCCTTCAATAGTCTGCACTTCTCCTTTTTGAGGAAACACATCTCCGTTTGCCATTACCAAAGCTACCTGATTGCTTCCTCTTGAGGCTACATTTCTTTGATAGTTGAGATATTCAGGTTCTGAAACGTTGAAATAAGTGTAAACATCATTATTGTCTGAAAGAGAAGTTAATAGATCTCCTTCATCGACCAAACTTCCTAATTTCAATGGAATTCTGTCTATAATCCCTGAAAATGGAGCTTTAATGTCTGTAAACGACAAGTGAATCTGAGCCAATTTAGCTTCTGCATTGGCTGCATCTAACTTTGCCTTAGCCATTGCTCTTTCGTTTTTAGAAACAATGTTGTTGCTAGCCAATGTACTTGCATTTTTCAATTCAATCGTAGCCTGAGCAACTTCTGCCTGAGCTTTCAATAATTCTGCCTGATATAATTTGGGCATAATTCTGAATAGTGTCTGTCCCTGATGAACAAACTGACCTTCATCTACAAAGATTTTTTCAAGGAAACCTTTCTCCTGTGCACGAACTTCAATGTTCTTTACAGATCTTATCTGAGCTACATATTCTTTATCTATCACCGTATCCATCACTACTGGAGAGGTAACCGGATAAACTGCAGCTTCTTCTTTTTCTTCTTTTTTCTTGTTACAGCTTGTGAACAATAAAAGACTGCTTAGCGCAATGCTTGCGACAACTCTTGTCATCATAATTCTAGAGTTTATATAAATCGTTAATGTTTTAATTTGGAATAAAAAATGGTAATAAAGAAAAGTTACGAAGTGAAGATTACCAACAGGCACAACGCATAACATTCCTGCTGAAAATACCAGCAGCAGCTAAAATCGAAAAATGTAATTTAAATTCTGATGGAACGGATCAGAATGAATCTTTTCACCGAGGAAAAGTCTGATAAAAAGCCGTGAATAGTAGGCTTAAGCTTTTTGAAGCTTTTCAACCCAAAAATATACACCAATGTAAAAACACTGGCAAAAACAACCATCGCCTGAAAAGTGTCAGACAACTGGAAATCTTCTTCTGTAAGTTCTAATGAATAAGCATTGCTTGTATCATCGGGAGCTTGCTGAATAGAAAGCTTTTCGTAGGTTTGATTGAGACGGTTAGCTTTTTTAGGTAATTTATGAGAGGTGTGAGAAGTATAATCGTTTTTTAAAGTTTTGACATTGATCTTGCTTTCCACTACGAATAGCAGAAAAAGACTGGTCAAAAAATAAACGATATAGTTTCTCATAATTTGAAGGCACAAATGTAGGTTTTAGTTTGGATACATTTTGGAACATTCTTATGATAAATGACATATATTAACAATATTTAACTCTCCTTTAAAAATCCTGAATAATAATCGGTACTTTATAAGAATTAAAAACAGAAAATAAGAAATTATCTTTTCAGTGCTGATTTTCAATCATTTGCAATTTATATATTCTTAAAACTCTTCAAAGGCATAAGAAATGATAAAAAAATACCTAAAATCATAAAGCATTTAAAAAATGAAATGGATATAAAATTTAAAACCGCCATATAATTTATAATAAATTAACAGTTTTTAGCTAGAAAAACAATAACTTTGCAACACAAATCACACCAATGAAACGCCTTAAAACAAATTATTATGAAAAAAAATATTCTATTTCTAATGTTGTGCTTTTTTGCACTTACCGTCATATCGTGTAAGCATTCTACAAAAGAAAATGAAGTCGTAGTCACAAAACCTACGAGCCAAATAGCAAACGATAGTATTACCAGAGCTACTTTCGTGGATGATTTTGGAGATCAGATGGAAGTTATGATCAATCATACTCAGAGCACAGCCAAGGTATTTCTTGATGGTAAAACCTATGATGTAAAAAAAGTTGATGAGTTGCCGGAATATACCGCAGCAAATGAAGAATATCAATATTCTGATATTCATGGAAATGTTACTTTTCTAAAAAAAGATGCCGATATGGTTTTGTTTCGTTATAAAAAGAATAAGGAAAACAATCCCACAAAAATAGCTTCTTACTAAGCATCACACCATTTCAATTTAAAATTTATTACTATGAAAAATCTACACAATTACATTATTATTTTTTTGTTATCCCTATTTCTTTTTTCCTGTAATAGCGCAAAGCAATCATCTAAAAATGATATCACCGGAAAAACATGGAAACTTACTGAACTGAATGGTAAACCCATCCAACTTAAAAATCCTAAAAACAATCCTTATTTCAAACTCAATACAAGTAACATGAGATATGAAGGACACGCCGGATGTAATGGTATAGGAGGAACTTTTGAAATAAAGCAGGACATTATGCGTATAAAATTCAACCAAGGAATGTCTACCATGATGGCCTGTGAAGATTTGGAAACTGAACAACTGTTTTCAAAGGCTTTATTAGCAGCAGACAACTATTCTGTGAATGGTAATACTCTTACTCTTAATAAGGCAAGAATGGCTCCTTTAGCAAAATTTGTTCTTAGCAATTAAACACAATTTATCATATAGAAAAATATCGAGACATTACTGTCTCGATATTTGTTTTTATTTTAATTTGCGAATCTTTTCATGTTCACTTCAGGTGGCAATGGAGAACCCTTTTCTATGAAATCATATAATACTTTGGAAAAATAGCATCCATTGAGTATTCCTCTTGCTCCTAATCCGTTAAACACATACATATTTGAGTGCTCGGAATGCATTCCTATAATAGGTCTTCTGTCTTTTACAGTAGGACGAAATCCGAAATTAACTTCTTTTATTTCAAAATCGTAAGGATAAAATTCAGCCAAACCATTTGTTAACTGATCTACAGCGGAATTATCTATATGACTGTGAAGTTGTTCCCGATCATACGTTCCTCCATAAAAATATAAATCATTTTCTAATGGAAATAAAAAGTGTTTCTTTTTAATCGTAATATTCTGTGCTAAAGACTTTGATAGTTTTACTTTAATATGATGTCCTTTATTGGCAATCACAAGAATATCTGAAAAAAAAGGATTTTCTTTTACTCCCATTCCTTCGCAAAAAATAATTTTTTTAAAATTAAGCTCTTTATAAGTGGAATCTTCAGGATTGATTTTAGAATAATCGAATTTTTCTTTGACTAGTTGTGATCTTTTTTCAATAAAATCGAATATACCCATGAAAAAACCATTAACATTGAGTCTGGCAGATTGATTCACCTTTCCTGTATTAAAATCGTTTTTCACTCCCTCTATGTGATCAAAATTCTTATCTAAAAAATTAATGAGATCGGTATTCTCAGATTTTTTCAGCCAAAGTTTCTGTTCATTTTCATCATGGAAAATTCTGTGAATAGGAGCATCTATTAAATAATTTTTCCCTGTATAAGCTTCAATCTCTTTTAATGAATCTTTTAAAAAATCTACCTGTTCCTGAGCTTTCCAAAAGGCAGTAAATTTCTTTAAAACTACCGGATTAATAATACCCGCAGAAACCTGTGAGGCACTTTTTTTTCCTTCGGAAAACATTACGAAAGATTTATTATTTTTAATCAATTGATGGGCTAAAAAAACACCTGCATATCCATCACCTACAATGATATAATCTACTTTTTTCATATTAAAATCTTAAAGGTTTTACATAATCAGCTATCAATAATTCCTTTAGAACTAAAGAAAAGATGCGATTGCATAATAAAAAACCTGAGTAAAAATACTCAGGTTTTTTATATGAATCAAATGAAATATTAATAATTCCACAATTCGTTTTCCATTTCAAGAATCTGTGCCTTGATTCTGTCACTTTCTTCAATTTGTTCTTCGGCATTTCTAGGAACATAATCCTTAATGGTTCCATCTCCTAAACCGCTTGATGATTTATAGATTACAGAAGAGAATCTTCTTGCATTGATGACATCATCGAAAGATAAATCAGCTGCTGAATTCTTTCTGTTGAAAACATAATTATTTGCTAAGATATCTCTTGCTTTTGGATAATATACCCAGAATAGATCTACAAGATCATTAGCTCCTTCCATAAGTTTTCCTTCAGCATCCAATCTACCGATAGATGTTGGATCTGGTCCCATTGCAGCAATACCAAGAGGTCTGTATTTCATTTGACCGTCTCTCTTGTCAATAAACCACATACCCATCATTTTCAACACCTTAACCTTATCAGTTGTAGTTCTAATATGGTCAATCAATCTCTTCTTTTCATCTTCAGTAAGCTGTCTTCCAGAATTTATAATATCAATTGCCTCTTCATCCATTCTTACACTTTCCAGTTTTTTCTGAAGGGCTTCCTTGCTCAGCTTTGTAGTAAAATTTTCATCGTCATAAACTTCTTCAATTTTACCATCCATTGCAGCATCTAAAAGAATTTGATATAGGGATCTAGTATTTTTAGAAAGTAATCCGTCAGGATTATCATAGTAGAACGGCTGGTTAATCTTATCGTTCATATCTATAATTTCCCAAACAAACATACTTTTTAAGATGTCTTTATCATCTACAAACCCGTACTCTAGTGGTTTTACTTTATTACTAATAACAGTATCTCCCACCTTTCTCATATTTTCAGCTCTCATCTGTCTGAATTCTTCCGGAGAAGAAGCATTTAGAATAGTCTGAGAAAATGCAAACCCAGAAACTAAAACTAATAGACTGCTAATATATTTTTTCATAATATGAATTTACAAATTAATCTTATTGAACATTGATAGTTACCGGTGAAATTTCTTTCAATCTCTGATTTCCTAAGCCTGTTGCCGTAGCTTGAATATCATAAATCTGCACAACATCACCTGATCTAAGGTTCTTCAATAATCCTTCTGCAGAAGATAATCCGCTACCTTGGATCATTGTACCAGCTCTTCCTGGTAACTTCAAGATGAAACTATTTACTGTAAATGATACAGGGAAATCAAAGTCAGGTAAAGTAGCAGTAACAATTTGATTCGGAATCGAAGTTGCCGGCATAAAATTAACTGCTTTACCTCTAATTTGTCCCTGTGGTCTAGGAATTCCTTTGATTCTATATTCAAATACCTGAGAAACGGTTTTACCACTAGGCTCTCTTCCAGAAAGTGTCAATTGAATAACATTTCCAGATTGTGGAATTACATTCCATTTACCATTTCCTGTACTCTTAACAATTGCACCTCCAGAAGCAGACAATGATAGTTTAGCATTATCAGCACCTAAAATAGATCCAGATACAGGGTTTTCTAAACCTCTATACATTACATTCATCTTATCTGCAGAAAGTAATAATCCTTTTTCAAGTTTTACTTCTTGTGGACCTGCAATTACGTTATAAGTATGAGTCCAAGCGAAAGGCTGAGCTTTTCCACTAGCATCAGTAAGCGTAATAACACCTCCGATTTTATGTTCTCCCAACCCTCCAGTATTTAAAGGAAGGAACCCCTTACCATTATCTTGTCTGCTAACACCACTGATGTTAATCTTACTACTGTTCGAGTAGTTTCCTAACATTACAACTGCTTCAGCTTTATTACCAGCAACAATATCTGTAGGAGCAGAAACAATAGCTTCATAGCTTGTAAACTTAATACTAGCATCAACTTTTTCCTGAAGCATTAACGCCAATGCATCTGACTGTACGTTTCTTGCATCATTCTGAATAATTCCTAAGTTAGAAATTGCAGCAATAAGCGGCTGGTGATAGAATTTATTCTGAAACCAGGTTTTTCCGTTCGGCGATTTTCCTTGAGGATATTCCGCAATTAAAGAAGTGTTTGCTCTTTCAATCAATTTCGCCAAGTGTTGATTTCCTCCAAATGTAGAGTTGATATAATTTCTTACATCATCAATTTTAGATTTTAATGCTAAAGCTTTCTTTGACGGGCTATTTTCATCTCCTCCATTGAAGAAGTATTCCGTGGTCGCTTCATTATTATTCAGTGCAGAGAAGTTTTCACTTACATCCATATCTTTCCCCTTCTCATCCTTATCATGGAATTCTGAATGCTTTTTAAGTGTACCTTTTACTTCTTCTGCTTCTTTTACCAACCCATCAATTTTATCTCTCAATATTTGATACTGTGCCCAAGGCTGAGCATAAGTATCAGGAACCTGTTGAGCTTTAGCTTCAAGTGTCTTTTCAAAGATATCTTTATTCTTTTGCTCGGTTAAGTTACGGGTTTGGTTAAGAGATACTGTAGAGTCATAAAATGACCTAATAATTTCAACATCAATGTTTAGGGCCATCATCGCGATGAACACCAAATACATTAGGTTGATCATCTTCTGACGTGGAGTCTGTTTTCCTTTTGCCATTCTCTTTTCTTTTGTTTGATTAAATAATTAAAATTTAGAAATGGTTAAGAAATTAAGACTTCATCGCAGTTAACATACCGCCATAAACTCTATTTAAGTTATTTAAATTAGACGTTAAGCCTTGTAACTCTTGGTTGAATTTTTCTGATTGTTCAGCAGATTTTTGCATGTCTTCAACATATTTGTTTGCAAATTCTGATTGTCTCTTTCCGCTTTCTAACTGCATTGCGTATAGAGCATTCATACTTTCCATATGTTGAGCTGCTTTATTCAACTGATCATTATATTTATGAGTAGAAGCAGATACATCTACCGTTTGGTTAATCTGATCTACAGAGTTTGAAAATTTATCGATTCCTGATCTTAATCTATCAAATAATTGAACGTCAAGTTTTGCATCCTGTAACATTTTGTCAAGTTTACTAGAAAGAGAGTTTTCAAGTTCTGCCATATGATTAATATTATTTCTAGTAGAAACATTAGAATGTAATGGATTAGGATTTGCATGTTTATCTAATAATTCAGGATAAACATTTTCCCAAGCATAAGACTCTTCATTTTTCGGTGGATCAAAGGCAAAAATGATGAAGATAATAGCTTCAGTAATAAGTCCTACTGTAAGAGCAATATTACCATTAATAGGTCCCAATGTAATGTGAGTAATTTTAAGCCAAGCTCCAAGAATTACAATTGCAGCACCGAATGAATAGAAGAAATTCATCCAAGCATCTTTAGTCTTAAACATATAAGTTAGTTTTTTTTAATGTTAGTGTAAATTAGTTTTTGGTTTTTATCTGGTTATTTTTCTTGGCTTTACAGCAGCTTCAGGAATATCCTGTACTGTTCTAAATCCAATATAACTTCTTGCAGAATCTTTTCTTTCCCAATCTCTCATACCTGTCATCAACATATACCCTACATCTTTCCAAGAACCTCCTCTTACAGATTTTCTAGTGTCTGATTTATCTTTAGTAGATGGGTTAAGTGTAGAAGTAAATACCGCAGATGAATTATTGTATCCTGATTCTGTCCATTCAGCAACGTTTCCAGCCATATCATATAGACCAAATCCGTTCTTTCTGAATTTTTTCACAGGAGCTGTATAAGTATAAGTACCTTTTTTATCATCTTCCATGTAATTACCTCTTTTTGGCTTGAAGTTTGCAAGATAGCAACCTCTGTCATCCATCAAATAAGGTCCTCCCCAAGGATAAGCAGCATTTTGTTTTCCACCTTTTGCAGCATATTCCCATTCAACTTCTGTAGGAAGTCTGAAAATCAAAGGTCTTTGTTTTCTTCTTTTCAAACTTTCGTTGTAATCAGATTTTAATTTAGTTCTGAAGTTACAATAAGCTCTTGCCTGATCCCAAGTTACTCCAACTACAGGATAGTCTTTATATGCTTTATGCCAGAAATACTGCTCAAACAATGGCTCATTATATGTAAAGTGAAAATCTTTTACCCAAACTGTTGTATCAGGATAGATTGCAATACTTTCTCTTTTTAAATAATTTGCTCCTCTTTCATTGTCAGCAATAGCCGCATCTGTATCTCCCCACTGATAAGTATATTTTAATTTACTTACATCTAGGATTCTTTCGTTTCCAATTCTAGAAGAAGCTGGCAAATACATAGATTCTAAAACCTCTGCATATTCCACATCCGGATACTTTGTAGTACTCCAATGTAAAGGAATTTTCCAGTCTAATTTCTTACTTGCATCATAGCTTCCGTCATTTCCGCCACCCTGGCCTTCTATATATTCTTGATATGGTGTTAAGTTGTCTTCTTTTTTAGCTAGGTAAGCATAGTCACCTATACCAGTACCTTTTCCTTTTCCATCACCTCCTTCACCTGCTGCTTCAGCAAGTAATGTTCTAGCGATAGAGTCTCTTACATAATTAATGAATAGTCTGTATTCCGCATTAGTAGTTTCAGCTTCATCCATGAAGAAAGAAGAAACCGTTGATGTTTTCAACGCAGATTTTTCCGGAGAGTTTGTGGGGTCTTGATCTGCCATACCCGCTATAAACGAGCCTGCAGGAATCGCAACCATACCATATGGTCTTTCCGCAACAAATGATTTTGCTTTTTCTCTTGGTATCAATTCTCCTTTCGTTCCTGGTTTCCCTACAGAAGAAGTACCACCACCTGAACAAGATACCGACGCTACTGACGCAGACAATAATAAAAGAAATATCCTTTTCATGTTAATTTTTATAATTAAGCCGTAAATATATAATTTTTTTAAGAAACTTTTAAGATTTTTTTTGAAATAACGGAAGAAATCTAAATTTATTTTATTTACACCAAATTTTTATTCCACAGTTACAGATTTTGCAAGGTTTCTTGGTTGGTCTACATTCGCTCCTCTATACACTGCAATATAATATGCCAATAGTTGTAAAGGCACAGATGCAACGATTGGTGAGAAGCATTCTGAAGTCTCAGGGATTTCAATAACGTAATCTGCCATTGCACTTACTTGAGTATCTCCTCTATTGACAACAGCAATAATTTTCCCTTTTCTTGCCTTAATTTCCTGAACGTTACTTACAATCTTATCATAATGCCCTTTTTTAGGAGCAATAATAACGATTGGCATATTCTCATCAATTAATGCAATGGGACCATGTTTCATTTCGGCTGCAGGATATCCTTCTGCATGAATATAAGAGATTTCTTTTAACTTCAATGCTCCTTCTAATGCTGCTGGATAGTTATATCCTCTTCCTAAATACAGGAAGTTTGTAGTACTCACAAAGTCTTTTGCAATATTTTGAACCAATTCATGCGTTGAACTTAGAACATCTTCAATTTTTTTAGGAATTGCATCCAACTCAGCAATTAAGCTCATGAAATCTGCATTTCCTAAGTTTCCGTTATGTTTACCTAATTTAAATGCTATTAAAGTAAGAATGGTCAGCTGCGCGGTAAAAGCTTTTGTAGAAGCGACTCCGATTTCAGGACCAGCATGAGTATATGAGCCGGCATCAGTAATTCTTGCAATAGAAGAATCTACCACGTTACAGATACCATATATAAATGCCCCTTTTTCTTTAGCCAACTTTAGAGCCGCCATTGTATCTGCAGTTTCTCCGGATTGAGAAATGGCAATTACAACATCTTTATCCGTAATAATAGGATTTCTGTATCTGAATTCTGAAGCATATTCTACTTCAACCGGAATTCTTGCATATTCTTCAATCAAATATTCACCGATAAGACCTGCATGCCAAGAAGTACCACAAGCAATAATAATGATTCTGTTTGCATTTTTGAATTTTTCAATATGATCCCAGATTCCTGCCATTTTGATCACTCCTTCATCAACAAGAAGCCTACCTCTCATTGTATCATGGATAGATTTTGGTTGTTCGAAAATTTCTTTTAACATAAAATGTTCGTAACCCCCTTTCTCAATTTGCTCTAAACTCAATTTAAGCTCCTGAATTTCAGGTTTAATTTTAGAGTTATCAATAATCGTTCTGATGTCTACCCCATTTTCTAAAGAAATTGTAGCCATATGACCTTCTTCAAGATAAATAGCCTCTTTTGTAAATTCCACAAAAGGAGAAGCATCAGAAGCAATGAAATATTCTTTCTCACCAATACCGATTGCTAAAGGAGATCCTAATCTTCCAACAACCAATACCCCCGGAAAGTCTTGATGCATCACTGTTATAGCATAGGCACCATATACTTCATTAAGGGCATATCTTACTGCAGTAGGAAAATCCATTTCGGAATTTAAATCCATAAAATACTGAATAAGGTTCACCAAAACTTCCGTATCCGTCTCTGATTTGAAGTTAAAACCTTTTTCAGTAAGCATTGTTTTAATCGTATCATAGTTTTCAATAATACCATTATGAACCAGTGCAATCTTATTATTATTAGAAAGGTGTGGATGGGAATTTCTGTCACTAGGAACTCCATGGGTAGCCCAACGAGTATGCCCCATTCCGATTTTCGCAGTACCTTTTAAATTTTCAGAAATATTTACTAAATCGTCAACCTTTCCTTTCGTTTTCTCAACTTCAAATTTATTATTTCCATCTTCTAAGACAATTCCGGCACTGTCATACCCTCTATATTCCAATCTTCTAAGACCGTTGATAACAATATCATACGCATCCTGAAATCCTGTATATCCTACTATTCCGCACATATTTTTCTCGTGTTTTTATTTGTATTTTATTTTTTACTGTGAACAACTAAAAGTTGAATTTTCTTATCGCTAGATGAATCGTTACCAATAAATACCGCTCTATCGGTAGAGAAAGCTCTGCTTGAATATTTATATCCTGCATAAGATCCTGCCGCTGTATTAATAAAATTTGCTAAATCAATTTTAAAGTATTTATTTGTATTATCTACTCCAGTTTCAACAATATCCTTCAATGATTTTGTAATCGTAAAATCATAATATGCAGGGTTCTTATCAATGTCATATATTTTATACGGAGAAAAATTTATAGACCCACTTAAGTTTAACAAATCTGTCGTAAAAGCTGTTGTTTCTTTTCCATTACTATCCACATCTTTTTGAACAATAGTAAAAGCAATTGGCTTTGTATACTTATTATTGTAATTCGCATAATTTATATTCCAATTCGGGTCTGTATAAATTCTAATTCTAGCTCCTATAATAGCCGATTTATTATTTTGATATAACTGCTTTAAGTCACCTATAGTAGACGCAGGAATTTTAATACCAATTGATGGCCCTCCCATACCTTGTGTATATAATTTATCATCTCCGATTACCTTATTTCCTTTAACAAAAGTCTTAAAACCTGTATCCAATCTATCATATTCATAATGCCCAATATGCGTATTGGCCGATCCCATGGTAAACTTATACGTTGTCTGAGGTCTTGTTGTTGTACCATTTTCTGTTTTATCATTTTTATAGTACATGATCATCTCTATATCATCCGGATTAAACTGAAACAGATATCCATCATTTTCAGCAACAGAAAGTTTTATTCCTTTAAAATATCTTATAAAGTTAGAAGCATCTTTAAGATCGGAAGAACTGGCTTTATCAACAATTTTAGTTTGGAAAAAACTTGCGCTTAAAGGAATTCTAATTCCTACCGCTGAAGATGTATATAATGAACTAGCATCAGAATCTTTTGTGATTGTCACTGAGTTTACATTTCCATTAAATGTTTTGCTTCCCAACTCTAATGGAGCATTATAGATAGTATTCGAATAAGCAATATCGTTTTGACCATTTAAAAAATCTCCAACCTCATTTACCTTAATTGTAAATTGTGGTGTTGCTCCATTAATTTTAGCCTTCCCATATTTGTAAACAGGATAAGTATTTACAACCTTTTTAGCTGCAATACTCCCATCCGGATAAATGTAATTTTCATCTGTTGTAGTCGTAAGTGAATCTGTTGCATATGTTGGTTTTATTACCAATATTACAGAATCTACAACTGGCTGAGTTCCAAAGTCAGGGCTATAAGACGGTAAACGTACTTGAGTTAAATAAGATGCCTTTTGCATTCCAAACTGATTTTCTTTAAATGCACCTAATACCGCTTTTCTTGTAGAATTATAAACGTCAAACATTGAGTTTGCATCACTACGGATGCTATCATTATTATCAATATTATAAGCAATGACATCATAAGGTATTTCATCTCCTTGAGCTGCATCATTCAAAAATAATTGTTCTCCTAAATTATCTGTTTCAGGTTCGCAATTGTATAATAATACACTTCCAAAAATCGCCATAAACAAAATGGCGAAAGTTCTTTTAATAATATAAGTCATTAAAATGTGTTTTTTAATAAAGTTGATTGATAGAATCTACATCAAGATACTCAGACTTTGATGTACTAGTTTCGTTGAAAGCTTTGTCTAGTTCTTCGTTTAAGAATTCATCTCCTTTAACGATTGAATCTACATAGTTCATACTTTCAATCACAACATTCTGAATGGTAGGATTTTCTAATGCTTTTAATCCGGAAATATTATCAAATTTAAGCTTAGCATCCATATTAACGCTCATAGCAGCATCTTTCTCGTTATATAAAGAAAGAACTATTTTAGCATCTTTGAAATAGGTATCTGTTTCGTAATACGTTTTAAGATAAATAGGAACGAAAGAAGACATCCATCCGTTTAAATGAATAACATCCGGAACCCAATTTAATTTTTTGATGGTTTCTATAACCCCTCTAGCGAAAAAGATGGCTCTTTCATCATTATCGTCAAATGGATTTCCTTCATCATCAAAATAATATTGTTTTCTTTTAAAATATTCTTCGTTATCTATAAAGTACACTTGAAGTCTTTCTCCAGGAAGAGAAGCTACCTTAATGATAAGAGGCTGATCTAAATCATTGATAATAATATTCATTCCTGAAAGACGAATAACCTCATGGAGCTGAAACTTCCTTTCACTTATTTGTCCAAATCGTGGCATAAAAACTCTCACATCATTGCCTTCTTGGTGCATCTTAAGTGCCATTTTGTTTACCACTGTTGCTAAATTTGTATCTTCCTGATAAGGGTACATTTCTGTGGTAATGTACAGTATCTTTTGATTCGGCATAAACTTCTATCTAATTTTTTGTAAAAACGCTTTAATGTGCAAAATTACAAAAAAACATCCAACATTATTTTAATTAACATTTTTTTACGATAATTCCCTTTTTCAAATTGTCAAAACCAACAGTATTATGTGATATTTTTAGTATTTTTGAAATACTATTATAACAAACTATGGAAGTTTTAAAAAACAAGAAAACGCTTCAGGATTTCATTGAAAGACAGAAAGAAATGGGAAAGAAGATAGGTTTTGCCCCTACAATGGGAGCACTGCACAATGGGCATCTTTCTCTATATGAAGAGGCTCGAAAAGAAAATGACCTTGTTATTTCTTCAATTTTCGTAAATCCGACCCAATTTAACAATCCTGAAGACCTTGAAAAATATCCAAGGGATATAAACCGAGATATTTTAATCTTACAAAACTCAGGACTGGTGGATGCTGTTTATATTCCTGAGGTATCAGATATTTATCCCGAAAAGACAGAAAGTCAGCATTATGATTTTGACGGGCTAGAAAATGAAATGGAAGGAGAATCTCGTCCGGGACATTTTGACGGAGTTGGAACAGTTGTAGAAGAACTTTTCAGACAAATACAACCCGATAATGCTTATTTTGGTGAAAAAGACTTCCAACAATTAGCCATTATTAAAAAAATGGTTGAAAAGAAAAAACTTCCCATTACGATAAAAGGTGTTTCCATTTATAGAGCTAGCAATGGTTTGGCATTAAGTTCAAGAAATCAAAGACTGCATGAAGACAGAAAAGAAACAGCGAAACTTATTTACGAAACATTAAAAAAAGTAAATAGCTGGTTCAAAGAAATTACAATAGCAGACATCAAAGAAAAAGTACAAGATATTTTTGATCAACAACATGGTATGCATCTTGAATATTTTTTAATTGCAGACGAGGAAACCTTAAAAGAAACTGATGCATTTCATAAAGACAGAAGTTACAGAGCTTTTATAGTTGTTGTAGTAGATGGAGTAAGGTTAATTGACAACATGCATCTAGAATAAATACAGATCGAGGTTAAGATTGAGAAAAAGATAAATTTTAAAATATCTAGAACTAAATATATGCGTTACTTTCTAAGTGACGCTTTTTTATGTCTTTTAATAAAAGTACAACCTTTTAATTTGATAAAGTATATAAAAAATCAAAGGCTTCTTGAGGAAGCCTTTGAAACACCAAATCACAAAATATTAATATGAAAAAAATTTACTTTTCAGTAAACTTGTGACCCGGCTGGGATTCGAACCCAGGACCCATACATTAAAAGTGTATTGCTCTACCAGCTGAGCTACCGAGTCGGTCACTTATCTTACAAACACATTTAAAAATGTTTTTTGTTTTTAAGCGGTGCAAAGATACAATATTTTTTGTTTTTGCAAAATTTATTTTAAAAAATCAAAGGCTTCTTGAGGAAGCCTTTGAAACACCAAATCACAAAATATTAATATGAAAAAAATTTACTTTTCAGTAAACTTGTGACCCGGCTGGGATTCGAACCCAGGACCCATACATTAAAAGTGTATTGCTCTACCAGCTGAGCTACCGAGTCGGCCACAATTGTAGTGATAAATATAAAAATAATTCTAATACATCACATCAATTATTTCAATTTTCTGCAGTGTGCCTGCGACTGGATTCGAACCAGCACATCCTTAGGAAACCACCCCCTCAAGATGGCGTGTCTACCAATTTCACCACGCAGGCAATAAAATTACAAAAATCCAGTAATTTTGTTGCTTGTGACCCGGCTGGGATTCGAACCCAGGACCCATACATTAAAAGTGTATTGCTCTACCAGCTGAGCTACCGAGTCGGTCACTTTATTATCGATTAACACTGTAATAATGTCCCTCGTTTTTAGTGGTGCAAAGATATGAGTTTTTTCTTTATCTCAAAACTTTTTCGCAAATTTGTTTAAAAAAAATTCATGATAATTTCACTTGTTGGATACATGGGAAGTGGCAAATCTCACATTTCCAAAATATTAAGCGAAAAACTCAATTTTAAATTAATTGACCTCGATAAAGAAATCTCCAGACGAAATAAATTAACAATTCCTGAAATCTTCGATAAAAAGGGAGAAATTTACTTTAGAAAGCTGGAAAGAGAAGCTTTGGAAGAAATCCTTGCCTCAGAAGAAAATGTGATTTTAAGCCTGGGCGGAGGAACTCCAGTTTATTACAATAATATGGAAATTATTAATCACAACTCAAAAAGTGTCTTTTTGAGAGCTTCTGTCGGGACTTTATCTGAAAGACTTTTGAAGCAAAAAGAAAAACGTCCTTTAATTGCAAATATTTCTGATGAAAACCTTCCCGAATTTATTGCAAAACATTTATTCGAAAGAAACGAGTTTTACAATAAAGCACAAGTCAATGTCATTACAGACAACAAAATTCCGGAAGATATTGTAGACGAAATAATAGAAAAGCTCTATTTCTAGAGCTTTTTGTTTTTAATTAATCTTCATTTTCAGAATTATCTTCTCCAGTCTCCCCAAAGAAGTCGTCCCAATCTGTAAAATCTGAAGCGATATCATTTTCTACATAGTCGTCCATATCACGTCGATCCTTCTTCGTTGGTCTTCCCTCTCCTTTGATCCGATAGTAATCCTGAGTCATTTTACGCATTTTTAATAATTCGTATTGTTCTTTATCAGTCACATCTTTTATGTGAAGCGGAACCAATTTTGCTCCAATTCTACTTTTAGGAATTTGAATTACTTTAATTTTATAATCTATCTGATTTTTACGGATCTTAATCACATCGCCCTCCTTCACCTCTTTAGAAGACTTCACTACCGACTCACCAACTGAAACTCTATTTTTTTTAATCTCCTCAGTAGCAATGGTTCTGGTCTTATAAAAACGAATGCTCCATAAAAATTTATCTATTCTCATAATTTTTTATACTTTTGTCGTTATATTATTTGTAAAGTAATTAAAAGTTTTTTTAATAATGAAAAAAATATTTTTATATATCCTTGCGGGATCTCTGTGCTTCTCTGCGTGTAAGAAAGATGATGAAGTAGAAACTTTTGTAGAACCCACTGATATTAATGTAAGGAATTCTTATGATGAACAAGCTATTCAAAAGTTCATGAATGACAATTATTTGGATAGCCAGGGAAATATAAAAGCGTTTAGTAGTACGGATGCCTCTGATGATAATGAGAAAAAATTATCTGACCTGAGTCCTCAAACACTTCCTTCAGGTGTCATTTATATTGTAAGAAACGGAGCTCAACCTTCACCGGGTGTTGCAATAGAAACAAATTCTAGCGCTAGTAATGCCACTCAGATCAAAACAATGATAAGAGCTAATTATTATTTAGCTACAGATACTGATGGAAATGTTAGTTTTTCTTCATCTGGTACTCTTTTAAATACTATTGACGGGAATGGCTCTCCTTATACAGACCCTATTTTTTACTATGTTAAAAAATCTGTTTTAGATGCCGCAACAACTGATGTTGCAAAGCAAAGAAAATATTATGAAATCAATGGTTTTCAGGAAGGATTAAAACAGTTTTATGGATTTCAAAACACTTCAAACGGCGCCCCATATAACTTACAAGGAGTAATAATAGTACCATCAAAAGCGGCCTTTGCAAGAAATAGTAATTATTATAATCTTCAAAATACCTGCTTCGTCTTTAACTTTCAGATCTATGATGCTAAGACAAGACCTACGGACCAACAATAAAATAGAAAAAGCGCTTCAAATTTGAAGCGCTTTTTTTTATTCTATTTACTTTTTCTAAGATCTTGCTTTCTGCTTTACATTTCCTAAGATATCTGGAAAATACAAATCTGCTAAGTGATCAAATTCATCTCCTCTCATAAACATTGTAGCATCAACCTCTTCGTAAGAACTTCTTCCTGCAGCCGCAATCAATTCATTGCAAGTATGTAGCGTATTTTTGTGGAAGTGATATACTCTTTCTGCTTTATCAGTCACATCAAGTCCTTTAATTAGCATTTTATCCTGGGTGGCAACACCAGTCGGACAATTATTTGAATTACATCTTAACGCCTGGATACACCCCAACGAAAACATGAATCCTCTTGCATTATTGCACATATCTGCACCCATTGCAACGGCTCTTAAAATATCCAAACTCGTTAAAACCTTTCCACTGGCTATAACTCTTAACTTATCTCTTAAATTATAGTTCTTAAGTGTTCTGTTCACAAAAATTAAAGCCGGCTCTAAAGGCATTCCTACCCCATCTGAAAATTCTGGCGGTGCTGCTCCGGTTCCTCCTTCTGCTCCATCAATCGTTATAAAATCCGGATAAATTTTCAGTACATTCATCTGAACACATACATCTTCAAATTCTCTAGTATCTCCAATACAAAGTTTAAATCCAACAGGTTTCCCTCCTGAAAGTTCCCTTAACTGCTGCACAAACCTCAACAAACCTGCTGCATCAGAAAAAGCGCTATGGGAAGGTGGAGAAATAACAGTAACTCCTGGGGTGACATGACGGATTTTTGCAATTTCAGGGGTATTTTTTACTCCCGGTAATACCCCACCATGACCTGGTTTTGCTCCTTGAGATAATTTTATTTCAACCATTTTTACATTAGGCATGGTTGAATATTTTTCAAATAATTCAGGATTAAATTTCCCCTCTTCATCGCGACATCCAAAATATCCTGTTCCGATTTGCCAGCAAAGATCTCCTCCTTCCATATGATGTGGAGAAATTCCTCCCTCCCCTGTATTGTGATAGAAATTACCTTTTTTTGCACCTCTGTTCAAAGATATTTGAGCTCTATCACTCAATGCCCCAAAACTCATGGCTGAAATATTAAACAATGAAGCATGATAAGGCTGTGTACATTGCTCCCCTCCAACCCAAACTCTTGGAAGTTCTTCTTTTGGAGATTTAGCATAAATGGAATGTTTAATTCCCTCATATTTTCGATGATTAACTTCAAGTTGAGTTCCGAAAGCTACTGTATCACTTAAGTTTTTAGCGCGTCTATATACCGCAGAACGCTGATTTCTTGGAAATGGTTTTCCGTCTGTTTCCCTTTCTATGAAGTATTGCTGCATTTCAGGCGAAATACTTTCGAAAAAGTACCGAAAGTAGCCTAAAACCGGAAAATTCCTTAGAATGGCATGTTTTGACTGATAAGCATTGTAAACTCCCAGTGCATAAATTGCGGATAACAGTATCGGTATCCAATAATGTGTTCTTATTAGTATTGCAATGATCCATGTAGCAACAACTAATACAATCCCCCAAGATAAAAACTTATCTCTCATGAATGTAATATTTAAAGTTAAAAATAAATTTAGTGGAAATTTCGCAAAGAGACTATGCTTTTGCTAAAAAACTTTCGTAAGAAGATTGCACAGAAACTGTGCCATCTGACAGGATTTTTTCTAAATTTAAGAATTCAATTTGATTTACAGAAGCTTGATCAAAATCTTTCTGAACTCTTACATAGTTTTCTGTAAAACCGAACATTTTGCCGTCCTTATTTTCGTGCTCCCAAAGAACAGGAAGCGTTTTTCCAAGTTGAGTTTGGTAAAATGCCATCTTTTTCTTTTCAGATAAAATTCTCAGCATTTTATTTCTTTTTTTTCTCTCAGGAATAGGGACAACGCCTTCCATTCCTACAGCTTCTGTATTTTCTCTTTCGGAATAAGTAAATACATGCAGATATGTAATAGGAAGCTCATTTAAGAAATTATAGGTTTCCATAAACCTTTCTTCAGTCTCACCCGGAAAACCTACAATTACATCTACACCAATAGCTGCATGAGGCATTACCTCACGAATTTTGTTTACTCTATCATTGTAAAGCTTCGTCAGATAACGACGCTTCATTTTTTTTAATAAATCATCACTTCCCGATTGCAACGGAATGTGAAAATGCGGAACAAAACTTTTGCTTTTAGAAACCAGCTCAATACTTTCATCTTTCAAAAGATTGGGTTCGATGGAAGAAATACGAATTCTTTCAATTCCTTCAACCTGATCCAATTCTGAAATTAAATCTAAAAAAGTATGTTCATGTCTTTTGTTTCCAAACTCACCTTTTCCGTAATCACCAATATTTACACCTGTAAGAACGATTTCTTTAATGTCTTTGGCAGCAATTTCTTTGGCGTTGTTCAAAACATTTTCGATGGTGTCGGAACGGGAAATCCCTCTTGCTAAAGGAATGGTACAATAGGTACATTTATAATCGCAACCATCCTGAACTTTCAGGAATGCTCTTGTTCTGTCCCCGATTGAATAACTTCCGATAAAGAAATCGGTTTCCTCTATTTCGCAAGAATGAACAATACCTTCGCTTTCAGATTTCTCCAAATCATCCAGATAACTTAAGATATTGAATTTTTCTTTAGCTCCTAAAACCAAATCAACGCCTTCAATCTGTGAAATTTCTTCAGGTTTCAACTGCGCATAGCATCCTACAATGACAACCAAACCTTCAGGATTGGCTTTCATGGCTCTTTTGACGTGAAGTTTACATTCACGATCAGCATTTTCAGTTACTGAACATGTATTGATTACATAAACATTTGCTTTTTCATCAAAACTCACCTTATCATATCCTGCATCTGTTAATTGACGGGCAATAGTAGATGTTTCCGCAAAATTTAATTTGCAGCCAAGGGTGTGAAATGCGGCAGTTCTTTGAAAAGTTGACATTTATGTACTCCTGATTTTTGTGGATGCAAAGATAGTAATTTTAATATGATTTTTAAATTGATTCAATCTATTGCTTAAATTCATCTCTTACTTCGGGGCTGTTTTGATAACAAACCGGCGAAGAATTTGAATCCAGATTGTTTTCAGGAAACTTATTTTTCATTTGAGCATTGAATTCCTGAGATTTGTTTTTCGCAATAGAAAGACTTTTCCAGTTATCATTTTTCATCATTTTTGCGATATATACGATTTGTCCTATATGATAAGGATAATGTGCCAACTGCCGAAAAACAGCATCAATCACAGAATGTACTTCTCCTCTTATATAAATTGTAGAGTATAAGTTTTCATCAGTAATTTGACGTAATGCATTAAAAAGACATTCCCAGCCTTTTTCCCAATATGTTAAAACTTCCTGTTTTGTTTTAAAAGTGTTGATAAATTCTTCATCTCGGTTTCTCCAGGCTTTTTCACCATCTTCTGTTAAGAAATTCGTCCATCTAGAGAGCATATTTCCCGCAATATGTTTTACAATAATCGCAATTGAATTACTTTCTTCATTGAACTGCCAAAAAATCTGTTCATCGGAAAGTTGTTCAAATGACTTATCACCAACTATTTTATAGTATTCGAAACGTTTTATGAATAGATCTTTCATAGGTAATAATTTGAATAACTAATGTAAAGATTTCCCAATAAAAAACCGCCACTTTCGTGACGGCTTTTATTATTTTCAAGTTAATTTATTTTCTGTTTTTTACCATTACCCATCCTGTGTATTTAACAGGTGTATTTTGTTTGCTTGGTTCATTCCAGGTTATGGAATACCAGTAGTTTCCTGTTGGAATGGGCTTGTTACCGGCAGTTCCGTCCCATTTATAATCATTAAATTTATCTGCTTGGAAGACTTTGTTTCCATACCTGTCATAAATATTAAATACTAAATTCCGCTTATTTGCCAATGCCGAATAATCTATCACATCATTGATTCCGTCTCCATTCGGTGTAATGGCATTGATTAAATTCGGAACAACAATAGCTACATCTACAGGCTCACAATTATAAGCATCTTTTACATAGATGGTATGATCGCCTCTTTTAACATTAGTAAAAACATTAGAATCCTGCCATTGAATATTATCCATTGAATATTTATAAGGTAATGTGCCTCCTGTAACATTTATAGTAACCGTCGTATTAGAAATATCAATACTTACCACTACAGGCTCTTCAGAAGCATGCACTTTTACTGTTTGCATAGCAATACATTCTCCTTTTTTCAATTTTACCCAATAGGTTCCAACACTTACATTTGTAATAGCCTGTGTCGTTGCTCCCGTACTCCATTCATATCCGTCAAATCCAGCACCTGCATCCAGAGTTGTTTTATCTTCAATACAAATCGTCTTATCTTTTAGAACCGATGAATAAGTCGCCGGAATTATAGAAAGTGCTATTTTAGCAATACCATAACATCCATTGGCACCTGTTACTTTTACATATGCAAAACCTTCTGACGAAAGATAGGCAGCGGGAGTTAAAATCTCATTGGTTCCATTAATTGCATTCGCTACGGAAGCATAATATTTTTTAGTAACACCGCTTTGCGTAGTTACCGACACTGTTGTCAGATTAAAAAAGGCCATTTTAGAATTTTCTTCTGATGCACAAGCTCTTAGGGAAGCATCATTTACAATTACTTCCGGATAAAACTTAAGGGTAATAATTGCTACAGTCGAACATCCTTGTGATGTTTTTATAGATGCATACACCACACCTTCTGCTGACAAGTACTGACTAGGATTTGAAATTTGTCCTGTTCCTGCATTGAGATCAGCCATTGTCAGGTAATATTTAATCGTAACATTCGATCCGCTGAAAACATTTGCACTTGTTAAATCAAATAATCCTTTCCCCGATTTATAATTATTACAAGCATACAGCGTAACATTGTTACCCGTAATACCGCCTAATTTAAATTTGAATTTACCAATCTGCCTACAGAAATTGATAGGGTTATTAGGATTTGCAGGGTCTAAATAATGTATACTGTAATAATAAATAGTAGTTGTATTTACCGTTATAGGTGCTAAAATAGGATTTGTTCCGGCAAGTGCATCATTTTGAGTTGTATGATAGGTGATCACGAAATTAGGATTTCCATTCAGAATTCCTGAAGTCAGAGTACTAAAATCAAAAACAGCAGGATTTGCACAGATTAAAATTTCTCTCGGATCATTCGGATTCGCAGCAGGAATTCCGGGTGGGGTAAAAGGATGCGGCTGCAAAGCAGGATCTGTAAAAGGTGAAGCTAAAGTTGCTGTTCCGCCCCAAGTTAAAGAAAATGGAGCAACCGTACTGCTTCCTGCGCCTACCCAGTTATCAATATAAAGATAATATGTCTGTCCAGCTACAACATCCATGTACATACAATAAGGAGTTGCTGAGCCTCCCGGGGCACTGGTAATTGTACTGGTCATATTCATGCCCGTATTTGCACCTACGTTGATCACCGTAGCAGCATTGCAGCGTATAGGCGACCCCAAACTTCCGCAAGTAGCATTAGGTCCATAGATTGCCCAGTCATAATCAGCTCCCGGATCATTGGGAACCAGATCAAAAGTAAGCGTTCCGCTGGTAGCAATAGTAAGCTTATACCATATTGAATTATGTTCACCCGTGGTCAAACAGCCTCCCAGGGTTTCATTAACCAAACCTATTCCTGTCGGACTATACGTAATACTTGAATTTCCGCAAACTGACAATGCTGTAGAACAATCTGCCTGAGAAAAATAAACTTGTGATATTAATAAAAGAAATAATAGTAAAGTTTTTTTCATTATCCAGTGGTTATTAAATTTAAAAGTACCTCAAATATAATAATTTAAATGAATAACAACAAAAGATAAGGAAAACAAAATATTTAACTACAAAAACACAAAATAGTTAAATTTATGAAAACGATTAAGCAGAAACTATTTTATACTCGTAATATTACCACACATATTTTCAAGGTGAAAAATTTTATGAAAAGGGCTCTTTACTTCATTTAAATGCTCTTTATCCTGAATGAAGGTATATCGGGAAGCCAGAGAGTTCATATCAGAAACAATTACGAGCCAACATTCATCAACAGTGCTGTCGTAGTAAGGAAATTTTTCATTTTTCTTTTCAATCAATTCCAAAATCTTTTCAGAACAAAGTTCATCAAATAAACTCATGCTATATTCATAGGTAATGAAAACATTTCTTCGATGGAAAGATTTCCGTACGCTTTTCACAACACCAAAAGGCTTACCCTTTTTTATGCTTTTATAAATATTCAGAATAATTTCTTCCTGATGCTCCAGAGAATCCAGTTTAATATTGGGGTAGAATTCTAAAAAATAAACACCACGATACTTCGTAGTGTCTTCTTGTTCTAACAATATTTCTGTCTGACGGAAAATCTTATTTAAACTGCTTTCAACTTTTTTCATTTCAAGATGGTTGATTACTTCGGTAAGCTCTATTCCTATCTTTTTGTCGTTGAGTTTAGCGATAAAGTCTGGACTTTCGCAGGTAAGGTTTTCAAACTGGACTTCCGGAAAATGATGCATAAATGAATTCAGCAATAAAATCTCGGCTTTCTTTTTATATTTTTCACGATCATGCAGCGGAGACTCATCTATTTTACGATGATACTTCTCGATCGGCTTTTTTTTCAAATGTCGATTCAAATAATATAAGCTCAGATTTTTAATTAAATCTTCATCAGAAAATGCCTTTTTCATGTGCTTATGATTTTATTGTTATGGAACACATAAAACTTCCGGTTTCAGCTCTTGAAGTTTTGATTATCAAAAATTTACACTTAAAGGTAAGCAAAAAAACAGTTCGAAAAATGCTTTTTAAAATAATTTCTCTTATAATTAACATAAAGTTTATTTTCATAATTAATACCTTTGCCCCTTCAATTATAAAACTGTGATTTATGGATTTTAAAAATTTTAAAATACCCTACAGCATCAATCCACAATATTCTAAAAAAGTAGCCTATTTTTCAATGGAATTTGCCATTGAGCAGGTATTGAAAATATATTCAGGAGGTTTAGGATTCTTAGCTGGTTCTCATATGAGAAGTGCTTACAATCTGAAACAGGATCTTATAGGAATCGGTATTCTTTGGAAATTTGGGTACTATGATCAGGCAAGAAACCACGATCAGTCCTTACAACCGACATGGACGAGAAAAATGTACAGCTTTCTTGAAGATACGGGAATAAAATTTCAAATTGAAATACATAGCGCTCCGGTTTGGGTGAAAGTCTGGTATTTAGATCCTGAAATTTTCAATACGGCTCCAATGTTTTTCTTATCAACTGATGTTCCGGAGAACGATCATATTTCAAAAACTATTTGCCATAAGCTTTATGACGCGAATGAATCAACAAAATTGGCTCAATATATCTTATTAGGTAAAGGAGGAGCAAGATTGTTGGACGAGATGAATATCGAAAGAGATACATACCATCTTAACGAAGCACATGGACTTCCTGCTGCATTTCATTTGCTGAAAAAATACAATGGAGATTTAAATAAGGTAAAAGAAAAACTGGTTTTCACTACCCATACTCCGGAAGAAGCAGGAAATGAAAAACACAACCTGAAATTATGCTATGACATGTCTTATTTTTCAGGGTTGAGCATGGAAGAAGTGAAAAAAATTGAAGGCTCCAATGACGACCGTTTCAATCATTCACTTTGTGCTTTAAAAATGGCAAAAATTGCCAATGGTGTTTCACAGCTTCACGGCGTAGTTTCCAGAGCAATGTGGAGCAAATATCCCGGAATTTGCGGAATTACATCCATTACCAATGCACAGGAATTCAAATATTGGTCAGATAAGCCGCTTTACAATTCAAAAGACGAAAACGATGAAACTGTTTTCGACTATAGAAAAAAGCACCTGAAGAAAAGATTATTCAAAATCGTAGCAGACCAGACCGGAAATTTATTCAATCCAAATATATTTACCATTGTCTGGGCAAGAAGATTTGCAGGCTATAAGCGCGCCGACTTACTTTTACATGATAAAGAAAGATTATACAGACTCTTGAATCATCCTAAATATCCGATTCAGATTATTTGGGCTGGAAAACCTTACCCAATGGATTATTCTGCAATTTCTACATTCAATTCTTTGGTTGAAGAAAGTAAAAACCACAAAAATATGGCGGTTCTTACAGGCTATGAACTTTCATTAAGCAAATCCTTAAAACAAGGTTCAGATCTTTGGTTAAACAATCCAAGAGTTCCGAGAGAAGCTTCCGGAACTTCAGGAATGACTGCTGCGATGAACGGTTCTGTCAATTTATCTACAGATGACGGATGGATTCCTGAATTTGCGAAACACGGAGAAAACTCGTTTGTAGTTCCCAAAGCAGATTATCAAAACATGAGTGTTTACGAACAGGACACTTATGATTTGAATAAATTATATGAAATTCTGGAAAACGAAATTCTTCCTACCTATTATGAAAAGCCTAATGCCTGGAGAAAAATTCAGCATAATGCCATGAATGATGTGAAAGACCAGTTCAACAGTGATAGAATGGCTGATGAATATTACAAAGTTTTGTATAATTATGAAGGATAATCCTTCATTAAAAATAAAAAATCGGTTTGAAAATATCAAACCGATTTTCTTTTTAAGTTAATTTATTTCTTTTTTGAAGGTACTTTCAACCCCTTTTCTCTGGCTTCAGAAATACCTATAGCTACAGCCTGTTTTCTGCTTGTCACTTTTTTTCCGGAAGAAGATTTAAGTTTTCCTTCCTTGAATTCGTGCATCACTTTTCCTACTTTATCCTGAGCTTTTTCTGAATATTTTGTCTTGCTCATGATATTTTATTTTAAGATTTAGGCAGGGCAACCCCTATTTCATAAACACATGCATGCTTCAAATACTTTGAACGCTCTCTGGATGTCACCGATTCCAAACGATTGTTTTTTAATACAATAATCGGATCTTCCGTATTCTCAATTTCAAAATTGGCGAAATATCTTTCGTCGGGACTTGTTTTATCATTACTAGCTTTTATTTTTTGCAGTTCATCTGCATATTTTCTAAAGCCGGGATCTGATGAATGGATAAATTTATATTCATCACCTGCTTCTACATAATAATGAAGTTTTTTTTCAATCAAATGCGCCTCGTCACAAATATCGGGATTGTCATTTCCATCTTTAAAACCTATTTCCACCAATGTTCCTCCTTTTTTCTGTGCACATTGTTCAGCATCATCATAGCTGGAAAATCCTGTGTATACAATTTGATTATCTAAAACATATCGATTCAGCTTTTGGTTAAATGCATTCGTTTCCATAATTATTATTGATTTGATTATATATTCATTACATTCAATTTTGTTGCCAAATCCTTGTTTTAATTTGCTTTTTTCAGCATTTATAAAATTATTATATTTGAAATCTTTAAAATTAGAAATGAAAAAATTCTTACTAACGCTTACAATCGCTGCTGCATTTCAAAGTTTATCTGCACAGGAAATCACTTTAGATAAAATATATTCAGGATATTACCGCGGAAAAGGCATTGCCGGAATCACTTCCATGAAAAATGGAGAAAATTATTTGGTCATTGAGCAAGGCGGAATCGCTAAATATTCTTATAAAACATCTCAAAAAGAAGGAAATATCGTAGACGGAAATTTCCAAAGCTATGAGTTTTCTGATGATGAATCTAAAATTCTATTGTTAAAAGACAGTCAGCCGATTTACAGACATTCGTTTTTAGGAACATTTGATGTAAAAGATCTGAAATCAGGAAAAACGATTTCTTTAAACAACGGAAAACCGATTCAGGAGCCAAGATTCTCTCCGGATGCAACAAAAGTAGCTTTCATTGTTGATAATAATATCTTTTACCAGGATTTAAATTCTGGTAAAATCAACCAGGTTACAGAAGATGGTGTTAAAAATAAAATTCTGAATGGTCTTGCTGATTGGGTATATGAAGAAGAATTCGGACATGCAAGATTGTATGAATGGACCAAAAACTCCAATGCGATTGTTTTTGTGAAATCAGATGAAAGTCAGGTTCCGGAAATTTATATTCCGATGTACGGAAAAACGCTTTATCCAAGTGAAATGCGTTATAAATATCCAAAAGCAGGGGAAAAGAATTCCGTAGTTTCTGCTCACATTTATCTTTTGGATAGCGGTAAAAAATCGAAAATAAATCTTGAAAGCTTTAAGAATTATTACATTCCAAACGTTATTCAGACGGCAAAGTCAGACGAAATTGTATTGATCACTTCTGAAAGAACGCAGAATGCTTCAGATATCTTAAAAGTGAATACCCAAACGGGAGAAGTGAAAAAGCTTTTCACGGAAACGGATGAAAAATGGATTGACACAGATAATGTAACCTTAGGATTTTTAGATGACAACAGCTTCCTTTGGGGATCTGAAAGAGACGGAAATCGTCATTTGTATTGGTACGACCAAAATGGAAAGCTTAAAAAGCAGGTTACAAAAGGAAACTGGGAGGTAACTGATTATTACGGCTACAATCCAAAATCTAAAGAAATCTACATTCAGACTACTGAAAAAGGAAGCATCAATAAAGTGGTTTCTAAAGTAAATATTGAAAACGGAAAAACCCAACTGATTTCAAATGCAGAAGGAAATAACTCTGCGAACTTCAGCAAAAACTATAATTATTTTATTGAAACTTCTTCTACCGCTTCAAAACCTTACACGTATATTTTAAAAGACGGAAACGGGAAAATGGTAAAAGAACTTCAGAATAATGATGCCCAGCTTCAAAAGTTAAAAACGGATAATTTCACTGAAAAAGAATTCATCACGATTCCAAATGAAGCTGGAGATCAGATGAATGCATGGATCATTAAGCCTAAAAACTTTGATAAAAACAAAAAATACCCATTATTCATGTTCCAGTATTCAGGACCGGGTTCTCAGCAGGTTGCCAATTCTTGGGATAACGGAAACGGGATCTGGTTTGAAATGTTAGCTCAAAAAGGCTACATCGTAGCTTGTGTTGACGGACGTGGAACCGGTTATAAAGGGGCTAAATTCAAAAAGGTAACTTATATGAATTTAGGTAAATATGAGATTGAAGATCAGATTGCTGCTGCAAAATGGTTCGGAAATCAATCATACATTGATAAATCCAGAATCGGAATCTTCGGATGGAGCTTCGGAGGATATATGGCAAGTCTGGCAATGACTAAAGGTGCTGATGTTTTCAAAACTGGAATCGCAGTGGCACCGGTAACAAACTGGAGGTATTATGATTCGGTTTATACGGAGAGATTTTTGAGAACTCCACAGGAAAATCCTGATGGATATGATAAAAATTCACCAACTGAATATGCGAATTTATTAAAAGGTAAATTCTTATTAATTCACGGAACTGCTGATGACAATGTACATTTCCAGAATTCTATGGAGTTTTCGGAAGCTTTGATTCAAAACAAAAAACAGTTTGAATTTATGGCATATCCCGATAAAAACCACGGAATTTATGGTGGACAGACAAGACCGCAATTGTATCAGAAAATGACTGATTTTATTCTTGAGAATTTATAAAAAGGATCTTCTGACGTATTGAGATTCTTCCTTCGTCAGAATGACAAGTAATATAAAAAAATCCCTTTCAAAAAATTGAGAGGGATTTTTTTATTTATATCGTTAATCATTTAGTCGAATTTCAATTTATTTTATCAATTAAAATTAAAAACTTATTTTTGAAAAATTTGAAACTTGAAAATATGAAGACTAAACATCCTAAAGGGTTGCCTTTCCTCTTCTTTACTGAAATGTGGGAGCGTTTCGGGTATTATTTAATCCTCGGAATTTTTGTACTGTATGTTATTGAACCAACTGGCGTAAAAGGCGGTCTCGGACTTCCCGATAAAACTGCAGACGATATTTTCGGAACTTACATTGCTTTAACCTATCTGACTCCTTTCATTGGTGGATTTCTAGCGGACAGAGTTTTAGGATACATCAAATCAATCTATTTAGGAGGCGTTTTGATGGCAGCCGGATATATCGGGATGGGCGTTTTCAAAGATCTTACCTTATTTTATTCATCTTTAGCATTAATTATTATCGGAAACGGTTTCTTTAAACCTACAATTTCTACATTATTAGGAAATTTATATTCCGAAGAACCTTATAAAGCCAATAAAGATTCCGGATACAATATTTTTTACATGGGAATCAATATTGGAGCATTTATCTGTAACATCATTGCTGCATTTATGAGAAACAAGTTCGGTTGGGGTGAAGCTTTCATCACTGCCGGAGTCGGAATGCTGGTCGGAATGGTGATTTTTACCATCGGTAGAAAACATTACATCCACGCCGCTCAAATGAAGCCTGTTCAGGAAGGTGACACCAAGCTTTCTGAAATTTTAATTAAAGTTTTCTTACCTGCTATTATTGCCGGAGCAATCGGTTGGATAATTCCCGGAAATATTTTTGGAAGTGACAGTACAGATGCCTTTATTTTCGCTTGTATTCCTGTAATTTACTTTTATGCATCTCTTTATTTCAAGGCAAAACCAGAAGAGAAATCTTCAATCGGAGCTTTGCTATCGGTATTTTTGATTAGTATGTTTTTCTGGGCAGTTTTTAAACAAAACGGAACGGCTTTAACAAGATGGGCGAATTATTATACCGACAGAGCCATTCCAACTACTTTGGTAGAGCCATTAAGAGCAATAAACATGATAGATGGAGAAAAAGGAATAAAAGGAAAATTTTATGTTGATAAAGAAGTAGCAGTTTATGATGATCAATTCCGCTCTCAAAAGGATGAAGCAGGAAAAACCATCAAAGAAATGGGAAAAGATGTATATTTTAAAAATATATCTAAAGAAGAAAAAGCAGATTTAGAAAAAAATCCTCAAAAAGAAGTTGCTCTCTATAACACCGAATTATTTCAATCGATCAATCCATTCTGGGTAATCGCTTTAACTCCGATTGTTGTTGGATTTTGGGCTTTATTAAGACGAAAAGGAAAAGAACCTTTAACGCCAACAAAAATTGTTTTGGGACTTTTCATTTCAGGATTGTCCTGCTTGGTAATGGTTTTAGCAGTTTGGGCTGGAGATAATGGAGCTGTAAAAGTTTCACCTTGGTGGCTGGTTGCGGGTTATGGAGTCATTACAGTCGGTGAATTATGTCTTTCTCCAATGGGGTTATCATTCGTCTCCAAGCTTTCTCCTTCGAGAATTACCGCTTTGATGATGGGTGGTTTTTTCCTTGCTAATTCTGTGGGTAACAAGCTTTCAGGAATTTTAGCAAGTACATGGTATAGCTATGATAACAAAATGAATTATTTCCTGGTAAATTTTGGTTTATTGATATTTGCTACACTTTTAGGTTTATCTATGTTAAAAAGGCTCAACAAAATCATGAAAGAAAAAGGACATTAACCTTTATCATAATAAAGAAAATCAAGCCACAGAATAAGTCTGCGGCTTTTTTATTTAAATATAAAATTAAAACCTTGCCGAAAACACAAAAAAAACTATATTTGTCAGTCTTAACAAAAATTAACAATAAAACATGGATAATATTGAAGCATTAAGTCCGAAAGCGGATGAATTTGTAGAGAATAAAGGTTCCAGACATCCAAAAGGATTATGGGTTCTTTTTGGAACCGAAATGTGGGAGCGTTTCAATTTTTACGGAATGAGAGCGTTATTAACGCTTTTCATGGTAAATTCCTTATTAATAAAAGAAGCTGATGCAGCCATCATCTATGGCGGATTTTTAGCTTTATGTTATCTTACTCCACTTTTGGGAGGTTTCATTGCTGATAAATATATCGGAAACAGAAATGCGATCTTAATTGGTGGATCATTAATGGCAATCGGTCAGTTTTTGCTTTTCATCAGTGCTTCCACATTTTCAGGAAGTGTTGACAGTGCAAAAATGTTTATGTGGCTTGCTCTTTTCATCATTATTTTCGGTAACGGATTTTTCAAACCGAACATTTCTTCAATGGTGGGAAGTCTTTATCCTAAACAGGAAAAATCTAAACTAGACTCTGCTTTCACGATTTTCTATATGGGAATCAACATTGGAGCATTCTTAGGACAATTCATTTGTCCATACGTAGGAGACGTAAAAGATGCTACAACAGGAGTAAGAGATATTTTTGCTTTCAAATGGGGATTTTTAGCAGCTTCCATCGCAATGGTAGTGGGAACTGTAACATTCTTTATTCTTAAAAATAAATATGTTGTAACACCGGAAGGGAGACCTATTGGAGGATTACCAAAACATAATACCAGTGCAGATTTTGAAGAAGGAGAAACACAAACCGCAAAATTCTCTGGGGCAGCTTTGGGAATTACAGGGGTTATTTTCATCGTTCTTTTCTTTGTTTTCAGATATCTACTAGTAGGTGAAATTGGATTCAAAGCGGTAGAAATGGGGCAATTAATTAAAGGAATTATTTATCCTTTCATTTATGCTGCGGGTATTTCATTGGCATTCCTTATTATGTCTTCTGCAGAAAACAAAGTTGAAAAACAAAGAATCTGGGTAATTTATATCGTTTCATTCTTTATTATTTTCTTCTGGGCAGCTTTCGAGCAGGCAGGATCTTCATTAACATTTATTGCAGATAACCAGACAGACAGAAACATTTTCGGATGGAATATGCCACCTTCCATGGTTCAGATTTTCAACGGAATCTTCGTTGTATTATTAGCTGTTCCTTTCAGTTTGTGTTGGGATAAATTAAGAGCAAAAGGAAAAGAACCGGTTTCTCCTATGAAACAGGCCATTGGTTTGGCTTTAATTGCATTGAGTTATTTCATCATTGCACACAACGTAAAAGATCTTGGAAACTCAGGATTATTGGCAATCAAATGGTTAATGCTATTATATTTTATCCAGACCTGTGGTGAACTTTGTTTATCACCAATCGGACTATCTTTGGTAGGTAAATTAGCTCCAAAAAGATTTGCTTCCTTATTATATGGTGTATTCTTTATTTCTAATGCTGCAGGATATGCATTAGCAGGTTCATTAGGAGCATTGATTCCGGCTACAGGTGATAAGTTCTCTAAAGCTCAGGAAATCGGCGTAAACCTTCAGGATGTTTTAGATAAAAAAGTAACATTAAATGCAGATCAGGCTGCTGCTTTCGAAAAGGCTCAATTGCCTTTAGCAAACCCAACTTTCGTAGGATTTGAAATTCACAACTTATTCGAATTCTTTATGGTATTCGTAGTTCTTTGTGGTATTGCTGCTGTGATCTTAGCTTTAATTTCACCAATCTTAAAGAAAATGATGCACGGGGTAAACTAATCTGCATCAAATAAAATACAATGAAAACCTCTGCTAAGTCAGAGGTTTTTTTTATTTTCGTATGTTCTTTATCAAAAATCTGATACGAACTTCTTTATTTTAACTTAATCATATGCAATTATGAGCAATACTCTAGAAGAAATACAAAATTTTAAAGGAAAATACCCTAGGCAAATCTGGAGCCTTTTCTTCTCCGAAATGTGGGAACGTTTCTGTTTCTATGGAATGAGAGGCATGTTGGTTTTCTTTATGATCTCACAACTTAATTTTCATGAAAGAGAGGCCAATCTTCAATACGGAGCAACACAGGCTTTCGTATATGCCTTTACATTTGTTGGCGGACTTTTCGCTGATAAAATCTTAGGATTCAGAAAATCTCTTTTTTGGGGTGGACTTTTAATGATTGTCGGAAGCTTAATTCTGGCAACAGATCCTCATAAATTTTTCTTCTTGGGAATTGCATTTACCGTTGTAGGAACAGGTTTCTTTAAACCTAATATTTCTTCAATGGTTGGTCAGCTGTATAAACCAAATGATTCCAGAGCAGATGCAGGTTTTTCACTTTTCTATGCAGGAATCAACCTTGGTGCTTTACTTGGTGGATATTTTTGTATCGCCATCGGAAAAGGAGAAATTTTTGCTAACATTATTTCCGAAGGATCAAGATGGAATATTGCCTTCGGATTAGCAGCTATTGTAATGGTAATAAGTTTGATCAATTTCGTTTTTACACAAAAAAGATTAGGCACTATCGGGCTTCAGCCAGGACATCCTGATAACGAAGTAAAATCTGCACCTATTCCAAAGTGGAAAGAATATGGAACCTATGTTTTATCATTGATCTTCGTTCCAATTATCATGGTCATGGTTGCAAAAACGGAATACACAGATTATTTTATGTGGACCATCGGACCATTGACATTAATCTATCTATTCTATGAAATGACAAAAGTAACCTCTGCGGAGCGTAAAAAGCTTTGGGCTGCTTTGGTTTTCATTTTATTCTCCATTTTATTCTGGGGAATTTACGAGCAAAGTGGAGGTTCGTTAAGTATTTTCGCTGCTAAAAATTTAAATAAAGATTTACTTGGATTAGATCCGAATGGGGTAAATAATTCAGGAGGAGCTTTCTTCATTATTTTCCTTGCTCCGTTAATCGGATTACTTTGGATCTGGCTGAATAAAAGAAAAATTGAACCCAATACCATTATTAAGTTCGGTTTAGGATTTATTTTCTTAGGTTTGGGGTATTATATTTTATTTGCGACAAGGCTTTTTGCAGACCTTCAGGGGATTACTTCACTAAACTTCTTCACCATTGCTTTATTGGTAATTACTTTGGGAGAACTTTGCCTCTCTCCTATCGGTTTATCGATCATGACAAAGCTTTCTACAAAAAATCTTCAGGGAATGATGATGGGAATGTGGTTTCTAGCCTCAGCTTACGGACAATATGTTGCTGGGATTATCGGAGCTGGTTTAGCTACGGCAAAAGAAGGTTCTACCAACTATGATGCTTTAATCACTTATACTGATGGATATAAACAATTGGGATTATACGCTGTAATTGCCGGAGTGGTATTAATTTTGATCTCTCCGTTCGTTAAAAAGTTAATGCAGGAAGTAAAATAGAAATAAGCAAATGCTTATTCTTACTTAAATATCAAATCATGAAGAAAATTATAAGCATATTCTGCCTGTTTTTGCTGACTTTCAGCTTTGCGCAGGTAAAATGGATGACCATTGAAGAGGCATTGAAAGCTCAGAAGGAAAGTCCAAAGAAAATATTGATCGATTTTTATGCAGACTGGTGTGGCCCGTGTAAGATCATGGATAAAAAAACCTACGGGCATCAGATTATTGCTGATATTATTAATGCAAATTATTATCCGGTAAAATTTAATGCAGAAGAAAAAAAATCAATTGAAATTTTTGGCAGAACATTTTCAAATCACAATACAGAAACAAAAAGAGGTAAAAACTCTTTACACGAATTCACTCAGTATATGAATGTAGGAGCTGTTCCTAGTACAGTATTTCTGGATGAAAACGGCGGACCTATCACCATATTGCAAGGTGAATTATCTGCTAAAGAACTTGAACCTTATTTAGAATTTATTTCCAAGGATTTATTCAAAAAAATCCGTTCGAGAGAACAATGGGAAGATTATCAGAAAAAGTTTAAATCAAAAATAAAAGATTAATCTTGATTTCGGTATATGTGATTCGAGATTTTAAAGTTTAATCTTAAAAAATATCAGAGAGGCTTTCAATTTTTTTGGAAGTCTTTTTTATTTTACCGAAATTCGAACCTTTGTTTTTCATTCAAAAAAGCTCGAAGCTCATTATCTCGAAACTCAAAAATGAATCTAGAAACCTCCATAGAATATGTTAAAGGAATCGGTCCTGAAAAAGCCAAGCTCATTAAAAATGTGTTAGGAGTTTCAACCGTGGAAGATCTTTTGAACTTCTACCCCCTTCGTTATTTGGATAAAAGTAAAGTTCATAAAATTTCTCAGCTTAACAATGTCAGCACAGATGTTCAGTTAAAGGGAAAAATTACAAGTATTCAGGAAATACAGACTGGAAAAACAAAAAGACTTTCGGCAAAATTTAATGATGATACCGGCTCTATGGATTTAGTTTGGTTTCAATATTCTAAATGGCTGAAAGAACAAATTCCTGTGAATAAGGAAATTTATATTTTTGGAAAGATCAATGTCTTTAACAATCAATTTTCGATGCCACATCCGGAAATTGAGGTTGAAGAAAAAAAAGAAAGTGATAATCGTCTAAGACCAATTTACCCAAGTTCGGAAAAGCTGATTAAAAGAGGACTGACTCAAAAATTCTTTCAAACTATTTTAAAGAATATCTGCAAAGAAATTCCGAATCTGATTGAAGAGAATATGCCTGAATACATGATGAAACATTTTAAATTTTTATCAAGGCAGCATACCTATCTCAATATACATTTTCCAAAAGATCTTGAACATTTTGAAAAGGCCAATTACCGATTAAAATTTGAAGAATCTTTCTTTTTTCAATTAGGGTATGCTTTAAAAAAACTTCATCACAAAACGCAGTCACACGGAAATCCTTTTCCTATTGTTGGAGATTTTTTCACTGGTTTTTATAAGAATAATCTTCCTTTTGAGCTTACCGGGGCTCAAAAAAGAGTACTGAAAGAAATTCGTCAGGATATGAAAAAGCCTATTCAGATGAACAGGTTATTGCAGGGTGATGTAGGTTCCGGAAAAACAATGGTAGCTTTATTGACCATGCTTATTGCTATGGATAATGGTTTTCAAAGTTGCATGATGGCTCCAACCGAAATTCTTGCGCAACAGCATTACAACGGAATCAAAGATTTACTCGTAGGAACCAGTATAAACGTTCGTCTTTTAACCGGTTCTACAAAAGCTTCCGAAAGAAAAATCATTCATGAGCAGCTTGAAAACGGAGAACTTTCTATTTTAGTGGGAACTCATGCTATTCTGGAAGATAAAGTAAAGTTTAAAAACCTGGGATTAGCAATTATCGATGAGCAGCACAGATTTGGAGTTGCGCAACGGGCTAAACTTTGGGCTAAAAATAAAATTCCGCCCCATATTTTGGTGATGACGGCAACACCTATTCCGAGAACCTTGGCAATGAGTTTTTATTCTGACCTTGATGTTTCGGTGATCGATGAAATGCCGGTTGGAAGAAAACCTATCATAACCGCTCACAGAAGAGAAAAAGACAGAGCGTATGTTTACAATTTCTGTAGAGAAGAAATTCAAAAAGGAAGACAGGTCTATTTTGTTTATCCTTTAATTGAAGAATCTGAAACTTTAGATTATAAAAATTTGATGGTAGGATTGGAAAATGTAATGGATAATTTTCCAAAATACAATGTGACTATGCTTCACGGAAAAATGAAACCTGACGAAAAAGATGCCGCCATGAATTACTTTGCATCAGGAAAAGCGGAAATTATGGTCGCAACCACAGTCATTGAAGTGGGTGTAAATGTTCCGAATGCATCTGTAATGGTCATTGAAAGCGCTGAAAGGTTTGGTTTATCACAGCTTCATCAGTTACGTGGCCGTGTAGGTCGTGGTGCAGAGCAAAGCTATTGTATTCTGATGACTTCCGATAAATTATCTTCCGACAGCAGAACCCGTATTAAAACAATGACGGAAACCAATGACGGTTTTAAAATCTCGGAAGTCGATATGAAACTTCGGGGCCCCGGTGATATTTTGGGAACTCAGCAAAGTGGTGTTGTAGATTTTAAAAGGCTTGATTTAATTGAAGATTCGGCGATTATAAAACTGACAAAAAAAACCGTTGATAAAATCCTTGAAACGGATCCTCATCTTTCGCGTTCAGATAATCAACTGATCAAAAATTATTATTTAAGATATTACCGCGGGAAAAATAAATGGAGTAAAATTTCATAAAAAAAGTCGCGAAAAAAATTCCCACGACTTTTAAAAACTGTTATTAAGAAGAAATTGAAAGGCAAATAAAAAAAACAAAATGAATTGAGTTTCCAAATAATATTATAAAAACCAACTATTTGAGTTAAGAGAGATTCTTTTAACTGTTTGAGTTTTCATGATTGTACCGTTTTATTTAAAGATCTTCTGCGCTTAAATTGGAAACTTAGTAATTCATTTTGTTTAGCTAACGTTTATCTAAGATTCAAGAAAGAAATAATAGTAACTTCTTCAGCATTGTGCTTTTTTATATAATTTATTTGTGTTATAAATTTGTATTACAAAATTGACGTATCCACAGAAAAAAAAATTACATTATTACTATTTTTTCTTATATAATTATCACCTTAATGTGAAAATTATGTAATGTATAATTTAAATAATCATTATCCCATTTTCATAATGAAATTGCTTCTATTCAATCCGGAAGTCTGGTATTGCCAAATCATGGTAATAATTTCCGAAACCATTTTTTTAAGCTTACCATAATCATCACTTAATTTTAGAAAGATATTGGCTCCGGAAATAAGAATGTTTTCAATTTCATCATCCTCTAAATCATTGGAATAAACGACAAATATTGCAGAGCTATATCGTATATCATCTATTCTTTCCCTGATCAGCAGAAAATCTGTAGTTTTAATATCCTGATAATTTATAAAAACCACATCAGGAACTCCATACATTGCCTTGTTTAAGTATTGGCTCAAGTCTTCATCACTATAAAAATCTGTACATCTTATCCTTATCTTGTGTTCCTGAAGTATTTTTCTTAAAAGTATAAGACTATGAACATTAGAGTCTAATAATGTTGCATTCAAAAACTCTTTGTTCATACTAAATTTCTTATACTGAGTTCTATTTCTTTTTCTTTAAGACTTTTCCTTTTGCTAATAATCTTTAAAAACAAAGAAGGGGTAAGACCTGTAATATTTTTGAACTGACTGCTTAAATGAGCAACACTTGAATAATTAAGTCGCAATGAGATTTCTGTTAAACTGTACTTATTGCTTATCATTAATTCTTTAGCATATTCAATCTTTTGAATGATATAGAAGTTCTCTATAGAATTATAAGTAATTTCAGAGAATAGATTGGATAAATATCCGTAGCTATGATTTAGCTTTTCTGAAATATAAATAGATGCTTTTATAGAAATATTATCCTCAGAAAAAACAAGTTCTACGATTGCATCTTTTACTTTCTGCACCAGAGCTGTTTTTTGGCTTTCAATAACTTCAATACCGTAATCTTGAAGTTTTTTCTTAAAAACTGTGTGCTGCTCTTGGGTGAAATCCTCATAAAACTCAACTTCTCCAAAGTCGAGCATCCGGTATTTCACGCCGTATTCTTTTAATTTTTCGTCCAATACTTTCCTACAGAGCGCATTGAAATCGAATTTCACATACATTTTCATCCTAACTTAAGTGTGTTTATATTCTAAAGTAAATATACACATTATTTCAATTAAATGTGATATAGCCTAACAAAAAAAATTCCTGTATGATTTTGATACAGGAATTAAACACTAAGGATGAAAAAAAATATACTTAATGAAAAGCTAAAAAATGCTTATAACAAAGTATATGTACATTATATTTATATGCGACTTGGTACTTGCAAATATGCCAAGATAAATAAATTCACATATTATAGAATTATAGTAAAATGTTATATAATTTTTAGCTTTCTAAAATTTTTCCATCAGAAAGTCATCCATAAAAAAGCCATTACCGATATCAAAAAGCCCTTCATCATAGACTTTATACCCCTGAGATTCGTAAAAATTTCTTGCGGAATTGTATTTATTTACATTCAAAATGATCCTTTTATCTCCGTATTCAGCCACTTTATCATTTAAAAACAATAATGCCTTTTTACCCAATCCTTTTCCTTTACTTTCAGGGACAAGATAAATTCTGTGAAGCTTCGTCGTTTTTTCTTCATAGCTGTTTTCATATCCTATAAAACCTTCATAAGAGTCACTATTTTCATCTTTAATTAAAAAATAATGATAATCCGGGTTTTGTAAGTGATTTGCAATTTCTTCCTGTGAATACATTGTATTCAGCATATACTCCATTTGTTCATTGGACAGAATTTCTGAGTAAGCATTTTCCCAGGATCTTCTTGCCAGTTCCTGAATTAAAGGAATATCATTTTCTGTAGCTTTTATAAATTTCATTATTATTATTTTATTGATTAAAAAAGGTGAAAAGTATTTAACCTTTCACCTCTATATGTTTGTTGTAACTTTAAAATGTTACCGGAAAATCATGTTAAATATTTGCCATTTCAGCTTTGATCTTCGAATGAAGGCCTTCTGAAGCAGCAACCAATGGAAGTCTTAAATAATTTTTAATAATTCCCATTTCTGCCAAAATCACTTTAATTCCGCAAGGATTCCCTTCTGCAAAAATCAATCTTGTAATTTCAACCAATTTGTTGTGAATTTCATAAGCTTCATTCACTTTTTTATCAAAAGCCAATTGAACCATTGTTGAAAATTCTTTTGGATACGCTTGTCCGATTACAGAAATCACCCCATTTCCACCTGCTAAAGTTACAGGAAGTGTATATTCATCATCACCGGAAACCAAATTAAATCCTTCCGGTTTTTTCCTTAGAATATCGAAATACTGAAGAATGTTTGGTGCCGCTTCTTTAATTAGAAATAAATTCGGAAATTCTTTTGCTATACGCAATGTTGTTTCTGCCTCAATATTCTGTCCTGTTCTTGATGGAACATTATAAATAATGATATTTTTTCCTGTAGAAGCAAGTGCTTTATAATGTTGGTAAAGCCCTTCCTGATTTGGTTTATTGTAGTATGGAGATACGGAAAGTACCGCTTCAAAAGCAGAAAGATCTGTTTCTTCAATCTGTTTCTTGACTTCAAGAGTATTATTCCCGCCAATCCCTAAAACTAAAGGAACGCGTTTATTATTAACCTTAATGATATGCTCAATCACCTGTTTCTTCTCTTCAGCAGAAAGCGTCGCAGCTTCGGCTGTAGTTCCCAAAACAACTAAATAATTGGTTCCGTTTTCGATGTTGTAATCAACTAATTTTGTTAAACTGTCGAAATCTACGGATAAATCTTCATTAAAGGGTGTTACCAATGCAACACCTACTCCTTTTAAAATGCTCATCTGTTAGAATTATTTTTGCCAAATTTAATCATTTACACTAAGAATTTATAATAAATAATAATGTTTTATTATACATATAATTATATTTGCATATACTAAAAGATATTATGAAAAATAAATTCATATTACTAGGAATTGCTCTGGCAACACTATCCGCTTGTAAGACGGCTTCAACTGCCTCTTCAGTACAGATTACGGAAGTGAAAACCCAGAAAAATATCTCTATTAATAATGAGCTAAAGAATGATGAGGAGTTTGTAAAAATTATTGAACCTTATAAGCAAAAATTGGATAAAGAGATGAATCAGAAAATCTCGCATACCAATACAGACCTTACAAAACAAGGAGACAACAGTAATTTGGGCAATCTTTTAGCTGACTATACATTCGAAGGAGCTAATGAGTGGACGAAAAAAAATCTTCAGAAAAATGTTGATGCCGCGTTGATCAATATTGGAGGAATCCGTACAACGATTGGAAAAGGAGATATTTTATTAAAAAGTGTTTTTGAAGTAATGCCTTTCGAAAATGAAGTAATCATTGTAAAAATGAAGGGATCTGATCTGCAAGGTCTTTATGATTATTATGCAAAAACTCAGGTGAATAATCCTGTTTCTCATTTATACATTGAAACCAATAACGGACAATTAACCAAAGCTTTAATCAATGGAAAAGCGGTAAATCCGACTCAGGATTATTATATTGCTACGTCTGATTATCTGGCTTTGGGAGGTGATAATATGAAATTCTTCGCAAAAGGAGAATCTATAGCAACAGGAATTAAATTAAGAGATTTATTTATCGATTATTTTAAGAAAAATCCTGAAGTAGTTCCCAATACAGATGTTCGTTTAAATTTTATCGGTAAGAAATAATGGATAGAAAAAGTTTTTTAAAAGCAATAGGTGGCGGAACTTTAGCAATGGCTTTGGCTCCGAATATGATGATGGCGGAAGAATTAAACATTCTTGATTTAAAATCTGCGAATAAACTGACTATTCTTCATACCAACGATCAACACAGCAGAATAGAGCCTTTTGATGCAAGCTATACCAAAAATCCTAATCAGGGAGGTTTTGCAAGAAGGGCAAGCTTAATTCAGCAAATCAGAAATCAGGAAAATAATGTTTTACTTCTTGATTCAGGAGATATTTTTCAGGGAACTCCTTATTTCAACTTTTTTGGAGGTGAACTGGAGTTTAAATTAATGTCCATGATGAAGTATGATGCTTCAACAATGGGAAATCATGATTTTGATAATGGTCTGGATGGATTCTTAAAGGTTTTGCCTAATGCAAAGTTTCCTTTTATCTGTTCAAATTATGATTTTAAAAATACCGTTCTGGACGGAAAAACTTCTCCATACAAGATTTTCAATAAAAACGGAATCAAGGTTGGGCTTTTCGGTGTGGGAATTCAGCTTGATGGATTAGTTGGTAAAAAACAATATGGAGAAACTGTTTATTCAGATCCGATTGATGTGGCTCAACATTATTCCAACTTCCTGAAAAATGAACAAAAATGCGATCTTGTCATCTGCCTTTCACATATTGGCTATGATTATAAAGATGAGCCTGACAAAATAAGCGATAAAATCTTGGCTGCCAAAACGGATAATATTGATCTAATTTTAGGCGGACATACCCATACTTTCTTACCGGAACCACAAACTTTTACTAATAAATCAGGTAAAAATGTTTTGGTCAATCAGGTTGGATGGGCTGGTCTTCTTTTAGGCAGAATAGACTTCTTCTTTGATACTAATAAAAACGTAAAACATATTTCCTGGAATAATCAGGTAATTGACAGCAGCATAATAGCATAATATGAAAAAACTTTTAATTTCTCTTGGCGTTTTAGCTTCTTTGCATTGCATAAATGCACAAAACATTACTTCTAAAAAGTGGCAGGACTTATTTTCATATAATAATGTGCTGGCTATGAAAGAAGATAATGGAAAAATAGTAGCTGCAACTGAAAATGGAATTTTTTATTATACTGTTTCAACAGGAGAAATTACTAAGCTTTCTAAAGCTAATGGACTTCATGAGGTTAAAATTTCAGCATTCGATTATAATCCTCAGACAAAAATAGGATTAGTAGGTTATCAAAACGGCTCATTAGATGTTATTGCTCCGGATGGGATTACGTATGTTGTGGATATTCCTATTGCGACAGGTTATAATGGAGGCAAGAAGATTAACCATATTTCTATTACAGGAGACAAGGCGATTGTTTCTGTAGGATATGGGGTTTCTATTTTTGATCTTAAAAAGAAAGAATTCGGAGATTCTGCATTTTTCGTTTCAGGAGGAGTTTACCAGGCAAGTAATGAGGCTACGATTTTAAATAATAAAGTGTATGCTGTAACCAATACTGGGCTTAAAACTCATGATCTAAATACAACATTTCCGGTATTTTCAACCTGGGCCACAGAAATTCCTGGAGCTTTTACTAATGTAGATTCTGAATCTACTGTAGTATTTTCTTCATCTACCAACGTACAATTACTCGTTAATAATACATTCACTACTCTTCCTCAAACTTTCACTAATGTACAGGATGTTGTGGTGAACGGAGATAATATTGTTGTCGCAGATATTAATAATGTATATAGCTATAGCCTTACCGGAGGTTTGATTGGAAATGTTTCGATAGGGGAAGCATGTAATACGGCGACCCGTATCAATTCAAAAATTTATACCGGAACCAAACTTTCAGGGATAAAAAATGAAGAAAGAAATACTTTCAAACCGGATGGACCTTACTTTAATGATTCATATAAAATAAGAATATTTAATGAGAACCAACTTTTGGTTTCAAGTGGCGCAAGGATAGATGGTTTTAACGGTGCTACCGATAATCCGAAAAATCCGGGATTTTATTATTTTGATGGAATGCAATGGATTTATCCTTCTTACTTTAAATCCGGAACAATCAAGTTTAATGTTCTGGATGCAATTTTTGATCAGACTAATAATACTGATTTATTTTTTACAAATTACAATGTAAGTGCCGGGCATGGTATTTACAAACTTAAATATAATTCAACTTTAAAAGATTTCGATTTTACAAAATATTATGATCTGGATGAGCCAAGCATTTGGTTGAGACGTCCTGTAGGGTTTGCTTATGACGACCTGAATAATCTTTTTGCTACTATCGGATTTTCTACAAGCCAAGGTACTTCAGCCGCTATTTCATATTATGACAAAGCTACCGATCAGTTTTTAGTGAAAAACTTTGACATAACAAGTAGTGCTGTTCAGCAACCTCTTTTCTATCAGGGATTGTTTTGGATTCCTTTACCAAGATCAAATGATTTTATGGTTTATGATTACAAAAAAACACCAAGTTTAGGAGATGATGTAAGGTATATTATTAATAATTCTAACGGATTGCCTAGTAATTCTGGAGGAACTCTGTCTGTAGCTATTGACAAATCCGGAGACGCATGGATTGGTACCGATGCAGGATTAAGGATTTTACCTAATGCAGTTGCTGAAGCAAAAAACAATCCCCAGACAGAACCAATTGTAATAGAACAGGGAGGCATAGCAGAAGAACTTTTTAAAGATTCTATAATTTTACAAATTGAAGTAGACAGTGGAAATCAAAAATGGGTTTCCATAGATGGGGGGGGGGTATATTACCTTTCAGCGAGTGGAGAGCAGACGATTAAGCACTTTACTAAAGAAAATTCCCCACTTCCTACAAACAGCGTAACCGATATAAAAGTTGACAAAAAAACCGGAAAAGTTTATTTCGTTACCTACGACGGAATCGTTACCTACCAAGGAGATGTGGGCGATGTAACATCCAATTTCGGGAATGTATTAGTCTACCCAAATCCTGTTGTATATTCTAATTTTAAAGGAAAAGTTACTATTAAAGGGTTAGCTGAAAAAACAAACATAAGAATAACTGACGCAGCTGGTAACATTGTTCATTCGGCGGTAGCCAGAGCCGGATATTACGAATGGGATCTTAATAACCAACGTGGAACAAGAGTGGCTTCAGGAATATATTTTGTATTAATGACTAATGAAGACGGCTCAGATAAAGCTACTGCAAAAATAGCCGTAGTTAATTAATGAACTCACAGTCAGGATTTTTACTTTCTTTCTTAAAATATGGAGAAAATGATGCCATCATTCATGCATTTACAGAAAATGATGGTTTTCAAAGTTATTTTCTAAAAGGAATTTATAATAAAAAGAACAAAAAGAAAGCGTTTCTTCTTCCTTTAAACAAACTTAACTTTGTAATTAATATTGCAAAAGGCAATGGTATTCCGACGATCTCAAAACTCGAATTAAATGAATTTTATGATTTCTATGAGGACATTAATGCCAATACAGTCGTGTTCTTTGTTTCAGATTTTTTAAATCAGATTTTAAGAATTGAAAATAAAAATGCTTCTATGTTTTTGGGAATTGATGAATTTCTTCAAGAACTTAATCTCAAAAACTATCAATCTCACTTAATTCTTTTAATTAAAATATTGAAAATACAGGGAGTAGCTCCTCTCGTCAATGAGGGTAAATACCTTAATCCTGAAACAGGAGTTTTTAGCTTCGAAATAGCTCATCACTTTTTTGACGAATACAATTCACAAATCTGGAAAAATATTCTTTCTTCAGAAAATCCTTATGACATCAAAATCCCTTCTAAACACCGAAGAAATGTTTTAGACAGTATTTTGATTTATTATCATTATCATTTTGCAGATTTCAAAACACCGGGTTCTTTGGAAGTTATTCAGCAGATTTTTGAATAAAATGCCATTATTTCTGTAGATCTTTCTGCGATTTTACATTTCCAGGACTTTCAGTTTCTGATTCAGCAATTTCTTTTTTAGAAAATCTCGGCTGAAGAATTTTTGCGATCAACCCTGTCCATCCTGTCTGATGGGAAGCTCCTACTCCACGACCAGTGTCTCCGTGAAAATATTCGTAAAATAAAATATAATCCTTAAAGTCAGGATCGGTCTGAAATCTTGGATACTGTCCATTAACAGGGCGATTTCCATTTTCATCTTTCAAGAATATTTTAGATAATCTTTTGCTGAGAGCATCTGCAATCTGGTCCAGATTTGAATAATTCCCACTTCCGGTTGGATATTCTATTAAAAAATCAGGGCTGTAATAAAAGAAGAACCTCTGAAGACTTTCAATAATTAAAAAATTAATTGGAAACCAGATCGGTCCCCTCCAGTTGCTATTTCCTCCGAAAAGCCCGCTGTCACTTTCTGCCGGAGTATATTTTACAGAATAATCTGTTTCATCCAACTTTAAAGTGTATTCATTTTCTTCGTATTCCTTAGACAGTGCACGAACTCCATATTCACTTAAAAACTCATCCGGATTCAGCATTCTGTGAAGCAGTCTTTTTAAACGGTGACCACGCAAAAGTGATAGCAAGTGCTTTGAATCCTGACCTTTTACTTCCCATCGGGAAACCAAAGAGGCCAATTCAGGTTTATTTTCAAGCACCCATTTCATTCTTTTCTTAAAATTGGGAAGATTTTCCAGCATCTCATCATCAATCACCTCAACGGCAAACATCGGAATAAGTCCAACTATCGTTCTCAATCTTAAATACATATGGTTTCCGTCACTTGACGAAAGAGCATCGTAGAAAAATTCATCTTCTTCATCCCAGAGACTAAAGTTTTCATCTCCCATATTGTCCAGTGAATTCGCAATAGAAAGAAAATGTTCGAAAAACTTCATAGCCATCTCTTCATACACTTTATTGTAAAGTGCCAATTCAAGAGCAATTCTCATCATATTCAGGGCAAACATTGCCATCCAGCTCGTTCCGTCTGCCTGCTCCAGCTGTTCTCCGTTGGGAAGAGTCGTATTTCTGTCAAAAACACCAATATTATCCAGTCCTAAAAAACCACCTTCAAAAATATTATTTCCATTATTGTCTTTTTTATTGACCCACCAGGTAAAATTCATCAACAATTTCTGGAAAGCACTTTCCAAGAATTCTAAATCGGCTTTCCCCTGCAAATATTCATCTATTTTAAAAACCCTGAAAACTGCCCATGCATGAACCGGCGGATTGACATCACTTAAATTCCATTCATACGCCGGAAGCTGTCCGTTCGGATGCATATACCATTCAAAAAGAAAGAGTTTCAGCTGATGTTTTGAGAATTCAGGATCTATCAGAGAAAAACTTATGGTATGGAAAGCCAGATCCCAAGTCGCATACCATGGATATTCCCATTTATCCGGCATGGAAATGATATGTTCATTATTAAGGTGCTTCCAGTCCTGATTTCTTATTTTTCCCCGAGAAGCCGGTGGTTTTATTTCAGCAGGATCACCTTTCAGCCATTGTTCAACATTGTAATAATAGAACATTTTATTCCAGAGCATTCCTGCAAAAGCCTGTCTTTGAACTAGTTTTTCATCATCAGACTGTATTCCTTGCTGAATTTCAGCATAAAATTCATCTGCTTCTTTTTGCCTTAATTCAAAAACTTCATCAAAATCTTTAAAGGGCTGTTCTAAATCTTTATCGGTAAGCCTGAATTCAAAGACTTTGGTTTCTTTAGCTTTAAAATTTTCATCAATAAAAAAAGAAGCTTTAGTTCCTAAATTTTGTGGATTAACAGATTCCGAATTTCCGCTAATTACAAAATTATTAATTCCGTCTTTACAGTATTTACATTCATTGGGAGACTGGTAAAGCCTTGAATTATTGGTTTCATTATCACAAAACAATGTTTTTAAGGATTGTTTCGCGTATATTTTTTTTATTTCAAGATCTTTATGGGTAACCTGTATTGACAATGCATCTTGACTTATCAATTGAGGTTTATAATCATCATATCCCCACTTCCAGATATTTCTGAACCAAGCTGTTGGTAAAATAATAAGAGGTGCTTCTTTTTCTGATTTATTGGTAACAGTAAGCTTAATTAAAATATCATTCTGGCTTTCTTTAGCATATTCAATAAAAATGTCGAAATATTCATTCTGGTCAAAAATTCCGGTATCTATTAATTCATATTCAGGTTCTGTTTTATTTCTGGCCGCATTTGTCGCTATAAGATCTTCATAAGGAAAAGGATTCTGAGGATATTTATACAGCATCTTCATATATGAATGCGTAGGGGTGGAATCGAGATAATAAAAATATTCTTTTACATCTTCACCATGATTTCCCTGACCGTTTGTTAAGCCAAAGAAACGTTCTTTTATCATTTTATCTTTTTTATTCCAGAAGCCGACTGAAAAAACGAGTTTTTGAAGATCATCACAAATCCCGCAGATCCCTTCTTCTCCCCACCTGTACGTTTTTGCTTCAGCATCGTTGTGATTTGTATAATTCCATGCGTCACCATCTGCACTGTAATCTTCACGTACAAGCCCCCATTCTCTGTTACTTACATAGGGTCCCCATTTTTTCCATGAGACGTCTGAAAGTCTTTGCTTTTCTTTCATAGCTTTAAATAAATGATAAAATGAATTCTGAATATCGAAACTGACAGGACTATCCTCCTGTTGAGAAGCTTTCAAACGTGGTCATGCCCCCATCTATAAAAATACTGCTTCCTGTAATATAATCTGAAAGATCACTTGCTAAAAATGCAGCTAAATTCCCTATATCTTCAGGCTGTCCGATCCTATTGTACGGAATTAGGGTAAGAAGAGAATCCAACGCCTCCTCAGTATTCCATGCATTGGTATTAATTGGAGTCTGGATCGCTCCCGGACAAATAGAATTTACTCTAATCTTAGCTGCACCGTATTCCTGAGCCAATGTCTGCATCAGCATTCGTATCGCTCCTTTACTGGAAGCATAATTGGCATGCCTTGCCCAAGGAATAATCTCATGTACGGAACTGATATGAATAATTTTCCCACAAGCAACTGAACGTGAAGGATCAATACCACGGCGAAGAAATTCTTTGACGGCTTCTCTGGCGCATAGAAATTGACCGGTTAGATTAACTCCGATTACAGCATTCCATTGGTCAATGGACATTTCAGTAAATTTTGAATCTTTCTGGATTCCGGCATTATTAATCAGAATATCTACAGTACCCAACTCTGAAACAATATCCTGAAACATTTTGACAACCTGATCTTCTTTAGAGACATCACATTGGTAAATCATTCCTTTTCCACCCGCTTCAATGATTTCTTTAAGAACAGTATTTGCTTGCTCCATTGATCCTTCAAAAGGATAATTGATAACAACTGTAGCGCCTGAAGATGCCAAAGACTTCGCAATTCCGGCTCCAATTCCGCTACTGGCTCCTGTAATAACTGCGACTTGATTTTTTAGGGAAATTTCCATGTTTAATTTGTATTTTACTTAAAATTAAGGGAAATAATCAAGCCAAAACGAAAAAAATGTGAATTAAAATTTTCTTAAAGCTTTTTATACATCAGATATTGCGGACCGCTTCTTCCGTCTCTCATTTTTCCTTCATAGAAATATCCGGTTTTCAGATAGATTTCATAGGCAAGCGTATTATTCTGATTCACTGCAAGAACAATTTCATCACAGGTACTAAAATGTTTTTTTATAAATTGATCTATTGCCAACATCGTCGATTTACCAATTCCTTTTCCCTGAAATTCAGGATTAATAGATAGTGACCGTAGTAAAACCGAATTCGGATTATTGGTAATGTCAAATTTATCAGTTCCAAAGTCTAAAACTAAGAAACCTGCTAAAATTTCATCCTCAAAAATAGAAACAGGAAATGCCAAATTATCAGCTCTTTCTTCTATTCTTTCTAAAGCTTGCGCTGCTGTGGAAGTATATTGACGTTGTTTTTCATCCAAAATATAGCTAAGCCCAGCCAAGTCTTCGGAAACAAAAAATTTTAGGTGAACCATTCAGAATTTTAATTAGTGGTGATAAATATCTTCATACATGACTCCAGCTCTGATTTCAACAGGGAGTTTATTTTCTTCCGGTACAATCGGGCAGTTGTAATCGTAAGCGTTGTAGGCACAATAAGGATGATACGACTGGTTAAAATCTAAAATAATTGAATCTCCGTTAGGTATTTTCAAATCCAGATATTTTCCGCCGCCATATGTTTCTTTATTGTTTGTGGCATCCCGAAAAGGAAGAAAAAGATGATCTTTATATTTTTCCATCTTCATGAGATCTAAGCTTTGATAAATCGTAAGAGTATAAGGTTTTCCGTCAAGCTCAAACGTTGCTTTTCCGAACTCCTGATAAGATTTTGTTTTTCCTGAAGATGTCGGAAAATCAAAAGGTGTAGGATTTTCAGTTTTAATGAATTTTGCCTGTACTCTGTATTTTAAATCTATCGGAAAGAAAGGATGTTTTTTAAAATGAGTAAAGTTGTCTCCTCTCAAAGGTGTTTCTTTGGGGTTTAAATATTCTTCATTCAACTCCTTTTGAAATTCTCTGATTTCTTTAATGTCTTTTGCTTCCTGCTTTGAAAAGTTTTTGGCAACTAAATTCTTTTGGGAAAAGCTGAAGAGAGGAAACAGTAAAAGCAGAAATACAATATAGGTTTTCATTGTTATTCGGAGATTTTAATTTTATAAATATCTGAAGCGTTTCTCTTAATTGATTTTACAAAAAACCCTCCTTCTTCGGGAATCACTTCCTGAAAATCGAAACTTTTACACTCTTTTGGAAGCCCGGAAAATACAAGGGTAAACCAGAAATCTTTCATAAAGGGAACAGGTGTCCAGTTAGGATATATTGAAATATTTTCTGCATGGATCAGGTGACTTTTATGGTCAGAATTATTATCAAAAAGATAAGTAGATTTCCAGATTCTGATCAGGTTTCCTAAAAACGGTGATGCCGGAAAGCAGCAATGAACAATTACCTGCTTCTCTTCTTCTACCTTAGTTTGAAGAGATTCCAGAATTTCTTTTTCTATAATTGGTTTACTGATTGTTTCAGCCACGTTTATTTTAAGTAATGAGTAATAGATAATGAGTAATTGTTACATTATTCATTATCTATTCTGCTTGTTATTTAATATTCTAATTCAAGTTTTTCTTTGGAGTAACTTCTTACCTTTTCGGTCAGCTCAGGATGTTCGGCTAATTTCTGTCCGTAAGAAGGAATTATTTCTAATAATTTTTCTTTCCATTCTCCCTGTAGCTTTTCCGGAAAGCATTTTTCAAGAACTTTCAACATAGCATATACTGCGGTTGATGCTCCCGGTGAAGCTCCTAACAATGAAGCAATAGTTCCGGCTTTATTTACAACAACCTCAGTTCCGAACTCCAGCTTTCCACCTTCTTTTTCGTCTTTTTTTATAATCTGTACTCTTTGTCCGGCAACTTTTAATTCCCAATCTTCTTCTTTCGCATCTTTTACAAATTCTCTCAGGTGCTGCATTCTTTGTGCTTTGGTCATTGCTACCTGCTGAACCAGATATTTCGTTAGCGGAATATTATGCCACCACGCTCCGAACAAAGATTTTAAGTTTTTAGTATTTACACTTTCAGGCAAATCAAGATAGCTTCCTTCTTTCAGAAATTTTGTGGAAAATCCTGCAAAAGGACCAAAAAGAAGGGCTTTTTCCCCGTCAATGATTCTTAGATCCAGGTGAGGAACAGACATCGGAGGTGCATCTACTGTTGCCTGAGTATACACTTTTGCCTGATGTTTTTTTACTAATTCCTGGTTATGAGAAACCAGCCATTGTCCGGAAACCGGGAAACCTCCATACCCTTCACTTTCTTTAATATCTGAGCTATCAAGTAATGGCAAGGCATATCCTCCAGCTCCGATAAATACAAAATCGGCGACGATTTCCTGTTTGTGGCTATGAATTCTATCTTTCACTTTCATTTCCCATTTTCCGTCATCTCTGGGATTAATGTCTTTTACTTCATGGTATAAGAACACCTCAACATTGGAATCTTCTAATAAATGTCGTCCCATTTTTCTTGTTAAGGTTCCAAAGTTCACGTCTGTACCCAAATCCATTTTGGTAGCAGCTAATACTTCAGATCCGTTTCTTTTACTCATCACTAAAGGAATCCATTCTCTTAGTTTTTCATGATCGGTAGAAAATTCCATGCCCTGAAACAAAACTGATTCTGACAGTTTCTCATGGCGTTTTCTAAGATATTCGGCATCTTTTTCTCCAAATACCAAGCTCATATGCGGACAAGAGTTGATAAAGTCTTTCGGATCCTGAATATATCCTTTGTTTACCAAATACGACCAAAACTGTTTGGAAATTTCGAACTGTTCAGCGATACTTTCAGCTTTAGAAATATCTATAGATCCGTCTTCTTTTTCGGGAGTATAATTAAGTTCACAAAAAGCAGAATGTCCTGTTCCTGCATTATTCCATGCTGCCGTACTTTCTTTGGCAAATCTGCCCAGTCTCTCAAAAATTGCAATTTCAAGATTGGGATCAAATTCGTGAAGTAATGTTGCTAGAGTGGCACTCATAATTCCGCCACCTATCAGTACAACGTCATATTTGGGTTTCGGTGTTCTGCTAATAAGCGATTGTGACATAATTTCAAATTTTATATCAAATTTCGGGAAAACTTCTTAAAACTGATTTCATTTTACCATCTTATTTTTATCGTTTTCAACATTTTTTTTCTGGGAAGGAAATGCAATGGAAAATATCAATGGATTGAAATTGAATCTATAAATAAAACGCACCGACAAATTTTGTCGGTGCGTTTTATATTTTTTTTTGCATTTATTTTAATTCAGTTTTGCTGTCAGCTTTTTGAATTGTTTTTCTGCATTTTTTCCTTCATACAAAATTCCGTACACTGTATCTATGATAGGAAGCTTTAAGCCTTTTTCTTTTGATGTCTTATAGATAGAATCTGCAGCATAATATCCTTCTGCTATCATATTCATGGATTGAATAGCTGATTTTACGGTATATCCTTTTCCGATCAGGTTTCCTAAGTTCCTGTTTCTCGAGAATAAAGAGTAAGCCGTTACCAATAAGTCACCTAAATAAGCACTTTCGTTTACATCTCTCGGTGCTTCATAAATTGCTTCTAAGAAAATTTCCATTTCACGGATGGCATTTGAAACGAAAACAGCCGTAAAGTTGTCTCCATATCCTAATCCGCTTGCAATTCCTGCTCCGACCGCAAAAATATTTTTAAGAATTGCACTGTACTCATTTCCTAAAATATCTTTACTGGAATGAACTTTAATAAAATCTGAATTAAAAATACTTACCAGTTTTTCTGAAGTCTCATCTTCTACTGTAGCAATGGTAAGGTATGAAAGTCTTTCCATCGCAACTTCTTCTGCATGACAAGGTCCTGCGATAACTGCCTGATTTCTGAAGCCAATTTTAAATTCATCTCTCAGATAATGGGCAACCACATCGTTTACTTTAGGAATAATCCCTTTAATCGCAGAAACGAAGATTTTATCTGTGTATTCACAACTCATTTTATCCAGCGTATCTGAAAGATAAATGGAAGGTGTTGCTAAAACAACGACATCACAAACAGAAACCAGTTCATTAATGTCTGTGGTCAGCTTTAAATTTTTAAGGTTAAAATTTACTGCAGTAAGGTAAGTCGGGTTATGCCCACGAAGCTCGATAGCTCCTTTCACAAACTCATTTCTTACACACCAATGTACTACTTTGCAGTTTTCCACAAGCATTTTTACAATTGCTGTTGCGAAGCTTCCGCTTCCTACAACGCCTACAGAAATATCTTTTTTATTCTTTTTGGAATTTGAAGATTCTGACATTATTTTCTTTTTTGCCATAATTGATTGTGAACTGCAAATATATTAAAACAAAGATTGAAGGAGACTTTTAATAGCATGATAAAAGCCATTTTTAGATAAAATTAACACTTGTACACAATTAAATATCTAATTAAACGTTAAATAGATAAAAAACTAAATTTTTACCACAAATATTCTTAAAAAATTATTTTTAATTAAATTTGCAAGCTCAAAACCGTTTTAAATACTAAGAAAAGAAAAATGAAGAGATTTCTAAGCAGCAAAAAGAACGTAAACTTCCTCTTAGGCGGACTCTTATCAGTAGTTTTTGCACAAGGTATATTCATTGCAAAATTATTTTCTGAAAAGGATAATAAAAACTATGAAGTGAATCTTGTAAAAATAAACACTGAAAGAGACAGTGTAGATTATCTGAAAATGAAAACTGATCTCGCATTGGTAGATCAAACTGTAAATGAACTGAACTCCTTCTTAAGATCAAAGGATATTAGCAATGGAAAACTGACAGTTCTGAGCAAGGATAGTATTTCCAACTCTATTTATCTTGCCAAACAGGCCAACCGATACAGCCAATATTTAATGGATCTTCAGAATAAACTGATGCAAGTTCCTCTAGGAATGCCTACAGACGGATATATTTCATCGAATTTCGGAGTCAGAAAAAATCCTATTCCTTTTAAAACAGTGTATGCATCCGTAAAATCCAATGTTGCTGCACCTGTTACTACTTCTGCTCCAGCGCCTGAGGTAAAAGCAGCGCCTGTAGAAAAAATCGTTGAAGTAACCGATAGCTACGGAAACAAAAGAGAGATAAAGGTAATGGTAACGCCAAAAGCAGCTCCATCTGTTGCAAGCAATTCAGCTCCTATAAACTCTTCCGTTACTGCAACGACATCTAAAACTATCCCTGAGAAAAATAATCCTCCTGCTGAAGCAGATCAAATGCAGTTTCATAAAGGATTGGATATTGCCGTTGCATTTGGTTCTGAAGTAAGAGCTGCAGCTGCAGGTACCGTGATTTTTTCAGGTCAAAAAGGGGGATATGGAAATTGTGTTATCGTATCTCACGGAAATGGCTTAGCAACGCTTTACGGACATCTGTCTCAGCTTATTGCCAAGGTAAATGATAAAGTGAAAGTAGGAGAAGTAATCGCGAAGTCTGGAAACTCTGGCCGATCTACGGGACCACATCTTCATTATGAAGTACATAAAAATAATACTCCGGTAAATCCAAAATTATTTATGAATCTATAATTCATTTAATTGATAAGAGTTTCGGGCGGCACCTTTGGTGCCGCCCGAAACTCTTTAATATATGCTATGAGAAATAATTAACTAGTAAGCTGCCGTAAAACGTTCACGGATGTGATTATTTTGCTCCAATTCATCTACTAAAGCTACTGCAACATCTTCTACGGAAAGTACGCTTCTTCCGTTTTCATCAAAAATCGGATTTTCCAATGCTGTTCTGTATTTTCCTGTTCTTACTCCCGCAGTTCCCTGATGCATTTCAATAGCCGGGCTGAAGAATGTCCAGTCCAAGGTTTTATTTTCTTTAATCTTGTTCAAATAGTCTCTTGCAGCCGTTGCCCCCGGTTTTATTTCTGCCGGGAAATCCGGTCCGTCTACCAACTGGTTTCCATCAATAAATAAGCTTCCTGCTCCTCCTACGGTAATGAATCTTTTTACTCCGGATTTTTCAACAGCATTTTCAATATTTACTGAACCATTTAAGAAATCGTCGTACAGATTAGGATTCGTCCATCCTGCATTGAAAGCACTGATTACTGCATCATTTCCTTTTAAAGCTTCTGCCAGTTCATCTACATTGCTCACATCAATACTTTTTGCAAATACATTTTCGTTTTGTTGAACTTTAGCTGCATCTCTTACAATAGCTTCTACTTTGTATCCTCTGTTTGTCAATTCATTTACGATTTGCGTTCCCACAAATCCGGTCGCACCAATTACTGCTACTTTTTTCATATGATTTTTAATTTAAATTGTAATAAATTTTGTTACATTTAAGGTTAAAAAATTTTATTCAAATTGTTCACTAAATTCCTGAAGTGACTTATTTCCTAAAAAATTTAAAACCAACTGATCTGTTTCTATAAATAAATTATTTAAATGACTATTAATTTCCTTTCCGACACTGCAAGCCGGATTTGGATTTTGATTTTTCTTCCCTAAAACATCCGTATTTTTTACAACGGAATAAATTTCAGAAATTGTAATTGATTCCGCTTTTTTTGAAAGCTGACTTCCTCCTTCTTTTCCCTGCTTACTAACAATAAGCCCAGCTTCTCTCAGTACACCGATTTCTTTACGCACTACAACAGGATTTACATTTATACTCCCCGCAATCCACTCAGAACTTAACCAATCCTGAGGCGATTTTGCCAATAATGTCATAATATGTATTGCCGTAGCAAATCTTGTGTTGTTCATTTTACTCTGCAAAGATAAGAAAATATTTAAATGTAACAAATTTTATTACATTTAAATTATAAAATCAATTTATCTAAGTCTAAAAGTAAATAATTAATATTCTGATTAATCGTTCTCGTCGCCGATTGCATCTGATTAAGCATTGCAGCTCTGTTATGCAGATCATTGGCTCTGTAATATCCTCCATCACTAAAAATCACTGAGTGATCTGCTGCATTTTTATCATCATCAAACTGATAATGAAGCCATCTTTCTTTCATACTGCTGATAATAGAATGCCGCTCTTTATTTGAAAATTTCTTTTCGGTGTACATATACCAGATGAATGGCGGAAAATTAGGAGACTCCAGTTTTTCTTTCCAAATATCTCTCAACAGGTTTCTTTGATGAATAAACTCTACCTTTTTACCTTTTGGATTAAGGGTAGCCAATCCAAAACCCGCTCCTACAGCACCTCCGCTAATATCAATTGCGCTGCTCCATGTATCATTTTTAACAATCCCGCCTGCAACAGAAGCTGTCGCACCTGCTATAATGGAATATAAAATCATCTTATTATTTCGGGAATCATTCAGGTTGTCTACATAATTTCCAATTTGTGCTACTCTTTCCCCTTCACAGTCAAATTCCGCAGCAACAGCATCTAATTCCGTTAACGCAATAGTAATCTTACTATTAATGACAGTTTTTAGCTGTAAGACTTTCACCTGAGCATTCAGCGATGAATCTTTTTTAAGTGTAATAATTTTATGCACTTCATCAAGGTTATCTAAAGCATTCAAAATTAAAATACTCTGATCGGAAAATATTCCTTTTAGTTCTTTGTTTGCCATTATAATGGAATCCGAATTATAAGAAGGAATTTTATTTGTATAATTATATTTAAAAGGAGCCTTGCAATAACTGTCTCTCAACGTAAGAATATTCTGATTGATAACCTGGTTCTTCTTTGAAACACAGGAAGTCAGCAAGCTCAAAATGACTAAACAGCAAAACCAATTTTTCATTTTATACTATTTTGTATGATTCAGGGTAAAACTAACCTGTACTAATATACTATAAATAAAAAAATTCACCCAGATTCAGGTGAATTTTTAAGCTATTTTTAAGAACAAAATTATTTAATTCCTAATAATTCCACTTCAAAAACAAGTGTACTGTTTGGTCCTATTTCTTTGCTAATTTCCTGATCTCCATATGCCAAATGCGGAGGAAGAATCAGTCTCCACTTACTTCCTACAGGCATCAGCTGAAGTGCTTCTGTCCATCCTGAAATCACTCTGTTTAACGGAAAAGAAGCAGGTGTCCCTCGTTTTACAGAGCTGTCGAAAACTTTCCCGGTAATTGTGGTTCCGTGATAATGGCATTTTACTGTAGATCGAGGACCTGGTTTTGCACCGTCACCTTCTGTAATGATTTCGTACTGAAGTCCGCTTGGCAAAGTAACAACGCTTTCTCTCTTTCCATATTCTTCCATGTATTCTTTACCGTCTTTCAGGTTTTTCTCTGCCAGTTCTTTTTTACGCTTAAATAACAAATCTGCTACTCCCATAATTAAATATTTTTACAAAGATAGGATTTTAACATGGGAAGAAAGAAACTGAAAAGGAGAAGTTCTTTTGAATACACCATCTAAAATATCAATTAACCGATTTATATTCAAACTATTATAACTGAATTATTCTAAATTTATTTTTACTGCTTTAAAAAGTTCAAATATCTTTAATACTGCGTTAACATCTTTTCGGAAACTTGGCGTTATAATTGGATTTAAAAACTGAATGCCAGATCCATTACAATATAATAAGAACTTTGATAAACTCTCCTACGAGGAAAAACAACTGCTGGAAGAAACGAAGAAAAGTATCGCCGATTTTGTAGAACAGTCTCCTTCTATAAGTGATGTCAATTATGCTACCAGAAATGCTCATGCCAAAACTTATGCAGTTCTGTCCGGCTATTTCATTATTGATAAAGATCTTCCACAAGGTTTAAAATATCTTTTTGATAAGGAAAAATACGAAATCATCGCAAGACTTTCTAATGCCAATCTGAAAATAAAAAAGAATAAAAAAGATATTCCTGCTTATGGTTTTTCTATCAAGATAAAAGATGATGCAGGACGTACGATTTCAAATTATCCTTTGGTTAATTTTCCTTTATTTCCGACCAGCTCAGCTTCTACATTTTTAAAGATATTCACGGCTATCAATAAGTTTTATGCCAAGAAATGGAAGAATGGGATATCATTTGCAAAAAGTATATGTAAAGTAGTTCCTTCTTTAATGACGTTCTCTTTTATAAAGCATAGTGTTGCTCTTTTTCTGAAAAGAAATGATTTTATATTATCGTTTGATTATCATTCTGTAGGTGCTTACAGACTCGACGATAAAATGATGAAAGTCAAAATAAGCCCTAAGAATATTCAAAAGAAATTCGGAACAAGAAAAGAAGTAAGAAGTTCAGTCAAAAGCTATTTTGAAAACAATGATTATGAAGCGGAAGTTTTCATTCAGCTCTGCTATAACTTGGAAGATCAGCCGATCAATAAATTAAATGTTGAATGGAAAAATTCCCCTTTTATAAAATTAGGTGAGATTAAGTTTGAAAAAGGTTCATTTGAAACTTCCAACAGTTGCGACAATGAATTATTATCATTTAATCCTTTTGAAAGTGCCGAGATCTTTCAGCCAGTCGGAAAAATTCAGAAGTTAAGAGATGAAGCGTATAAAGTTTCTTTACAGACGAGAAAAAAGATTAATAAATTGCTAAAATACAAGTAACAATTACAATTCAATAATCGTATTTTCTATAAAACAAAGAGGGTCGCCTCATTTGAGACAACCTTCTTTATTTATTCATTATTATTTATTCTTCTATTTCTTTTTCATCATCTCCGGTAACTTTTTCCGGAAACATAATCGATAAAAGAACTGAAATTACTAATACTCCTCCAACAATTCCTAACGATACTGGTGACGGAATGTGAATCCAAGGTGCAATTAACATTTTCACCCCAATGAAAGATAATATAATTGCCAATCCGTAAGGCAATTTACTGAACATATGAATGAAGTTTGCCAAAAGGAAATATAAAGATCTTAATCCTAAAATTGCAAAAATATTTGAAGTATATAGTATAAACGGATCATTTGAAATTGCAAAAATCGCAGGGATAGAGTCTACGGCAAAAAGAACGTCTGTAAATTCAATTACAGCCACTACTACTAATAGCGGAGTTGCCATTTTTATTCCATTTTGAATGGTGAAGAACTTGTCTCCATCGTAATTGTCTGAAACTTTCCAGAATTTTTTCACCAACTTCGCTCCTGGTGTATCACTGAAGTCTTCATTGTCATCCTCTTCTCCTTCTCCCCAAGATTTAATTCCGGCATAGACAAGAAATAATCCGAACAGCGCCATGACAATGTTAATCTTCACAGGATATCCGAAAATATTCATTTCAGGAAGATAAGTAAGATTGATAAGACCAATTCCTGCAAAAATGAAAATTGCTCTAAAAATCAATGCTCCAATAATTCCCCAGAAAAGAACTTTGTGGTGAAGGTATTTTGGGACTTTAAAGAATCCGAAAACAAGAATAAATACAAATAAGTTATCTACCGAAAGAGCTTTTTCTATCCAATATGCTGCTTGATATTGGGTAAATTTTTCAACTGCAAGGGCATGACTTTCAGGCGATCCATCTGTATTGAAAACCCAATATACAACCCCTGAAAAGATCATCGACAAAGAAATCCAGACAATAGACCAAATAGTAGCTTCTTTGGAGGAAACTTCATGACTTTTTTTATTGAAAACTCCTAAGTCAAGGAGCAACATGATAACTACCGTTATCGCGAATCCCCAAACCAATCCCGGATGAAGATCTAAAATACCTTGATGTTTATCCACCTTAAATGTACTTATTATATGATAAAAGCAATAATTATTGCCGTTTTAATTATTATTTTACAATTCAATACATCTTACCAGATCTATTGATTATGCGTTTATATTTACAAATATTTTTGCTTTACTGTTTCAATAGTCTGCTGTAGCTTTTTGTCAGCAGTAGGATCTCCGATTGCATTAAATTTCCATTCTCCATTTCTTTTATAGAACACTCCCATTACCATAGAAACGTGTCCTTTGAAAGAAGCATCGTTTGCGATATCATATTTAGCAAAAACTTCTCTTACGTTAGTTGGCGTTCCTTCGTAAATTCTGATAGATGCAAAAGGTATTGTTCCAAAATCCTGGCCTTTGTAGCTGTTCAGCACCAACGCAACATGTTCAACATTTGAATCCAAATTGCTGAAGTCTACTGTAATCACTTCATTATCCAAACCATCATCTCCGTTTACATCTCCCGTCAAATCATCTCCACTATGTTTTACAGATCCGTTTTTAGACTTTAAATTTCCAAAATAAATTACTTCTGTAGCATTTTTGTTTGAATCATATAAAATGCAGCTTCCGTCTAAATCTACTGCTTCTCTTGTAATTCCACCGAAAAAACCTTTTTTCTCAATTGCTCCCCAATTAATTCCTACACAAGCCTGGGTAAGCGTTGTTCCATTTTCTTTTGTCAGATTAATTCTTTGACCTTTTTGTAAGTTAATAGCCATTTTATGTTTAGTTTTTTATTGTTAATATATTAAATAGAATTATGAAAGAATAAATTCCGATTTTAAAACCTTACCTTAATTATTAATATTTAAATTCAACATAGCGCGAAGAATATTTGTTTCTTCATTTACGTCAAATATTTTACTCATAATATCAATATTTTCCAGATTTCTCAAATAGTCTTTTAAGACAGATTCTACATCATCAGGCAATGTTCTTTTTCTTTCGTCAATCGTTTCTTCTAATTCTTCATTTTTATTTTTCAACTGATTAATAACTGAAATTTGATTGGATTCGTTTTCAGAAGTATTTAAATATGCTAGCTCATCATCTATCAAGTACATTTCTTTTTCTTCTACATTAAATATAAAATGTTCATCAGACTGAAAGATCTTAAACAATTCATATTCGTTTCTATTGATTCGGTAGCCACATATAAAACGAACTTTAAAGTTCTGTATATTCAGTTTACCCAGAAGTTTTCTTTCTATTGAATAATCCTGATACCGGTAAGACGAAATCGAGTGTGATTTCAGTTTACTCTCATCGGCTTCCGTTCTGTAAAATTCTGAAGCGTATCTTTTTTGAAAATACAGAACATCATTCCAGTTCAGCATAAATTTATCCTCTGTAAGATCTTTATACAGATTTTTTAGATGTTGGGAAAATATCCCGCTATATATTTTTCTGTCTGTCTCAAAACTATCAACCTTCCGTTCTTCAAAAGTTGAAATATATTGATTGTTAACACTTATCTCATTAATAACAGCCAACAGATCACTTTCCTTCTTTTTTTTAATCTTGGTAAGCAATTCTATTAAGCTGTCTGTGTACTGAAGGTGGAAAAGCTCTAATTTATTATAATCTAATGTCTTATTTTCTTCAAAAAGTTTATGTATAATATCCGTCTTGATATAGATCGATATTATATCAACATTTTCAAAAAAATTAGAAAGAAGCTTAAGTTTTGTTAACCTTCTTTTACTTTGAGACATTATGCTTACAGCTTCATCATCCACTTTGTACCGTATATTAACTTCTGATATTTGCTTTTAATTCGTGTTCCAATGTCTGTAAATCCTGATCCAGCTTTCTTCTGTTTTCTGCTCCTTGTTTTTGGATCTGTTTTACTTCATTCAAAGTACTGATCAACATGTTTGTCGTTTCTCTTAAGGTCTCAGCAGATACAATTGTTTGCTCATTGGCTCTGGCAACATTTCTTGAATTCTGCCCAAGTCGTTCTGCATTTTTTCTTAAGATTTCCTCTGTTGTAGAAGATACTTTTTGTTGAATTTCAATATTTTGCTGCTGTCTATGCATCGCTACAGCCAAAGAAAGCTGATTTTTCCAAACCGGCAACGTAGTCGTAAGAATAGTCTGCGCTTTTTCTGCAATAGAAACGTTATTATTCTGAACCAGCCTGATCTGAGGAAGAGACTGCATCATAATAAGACGCACCACTTTAAGATCAGCCATTCTTCTGTCTAATCTCGCAATAAAATCTCTTTTATCTGCAATTTGATAATCTGCATAATTCTGAGCATTAGCCTCCATTTCAGCAAGTTCCTGAGAGGCTCTTTCCATTCTTAAATTTCCGGCAACCACAAGATCTTCAATTTGTTTAATGGAATGTATGTTGCTATCAAAAATTGTCTGTAAAACTGCATTATCTTTAGAAGAAGTGATAATTCCTGCATTTACTTTATGAGAAATCTGATCAATATTATTGACGATTTTATCATATTTAGCAAAAAGATTTTCTACTTGCGTCATTACCTTTTTCATAAATGGCAATCTGCTCAAAAATCCTTTTACAGGGTTTTTGTTGTTAATTTCATCAACATCTACATAATTAAGTTCGATCAATAAATTATTAATCAATTCTCCTACTTCACCAGAATTTGACCTTCTTACATTTCCTAAAAAACTGTCACTCTGATTCGCCAACGTTTTTTGAAGATCTGCACCAAAATTGACAATTGATCCAGGATTGGTTTCATCAATAGCATTAGCCATCGTTTCATATTTCTGACGTTCCTCTACCTGTAATTGGTTCAAATTTACGTTTCCGTCTCTATCTACAAGAACTGGAGCTGTACCTTGAGCCGGTTGGCTTGGCTGAGCGGGTTCAAATGTTTTAAGAGGCTCAATTGACTGAAGTGGGTCAATAAATTGGTTGGGTTGATTATCCATATGATTATTGATAGATTGATACAAATTTTTCAAGACCTTCTCTTTGCCCAGCTCCTACTGCTTCAAATTTCCATTCTCCGTTTCTGTTGTAGATTCTTCCAAATTCAACGGCTGTTTCTATTGAGAAATCTTCATCTAATTCATATTTTAAGATTTCTTCATTCGTATCTGTATTAAAAATTCTGATGAAAGAATTTCTTACCTGTCCAAAATTTTGTTTTCTAGCATCAGCTTCGTGAATAGTCACTACAACTGTTATTTCCTTTACAGCAGCGTCAATTTTTGTTAAATCGATTTTAATTTGCTCATCATCACCTGCACCATCACCAGTTAAATTATCACCTGAGTGAATCACAGCTTTATCCGGAGACTCAAGATTGTTGTAAAAAATAAAATGATTATCAGAAATTAACTTTTTATTTTCACCCAATAAAAATAATGAAGCATCTAAATCAAAAGCGTTTCCTGTAGATGTATTGTTGGTATCCCATCCTAAACCTACTGTAAATTTAGGTGCGTTTATATTTTCTCGTTGTCCTTTCTGTAAGTTAATAGCCATAATATAATTCGGTTTGTGTTAATATATTTATATTGTTTTCGTATTCTTTTATTAGATGATAATTATTACTGATTGCCAGCTCCAGCAAATGATCCATCTGTTCCTTTTTTACTTTAGACGAAAGATATTCAAATTTACTTGATTCTAAGCCCAAAATATATTTTACAATCCTTGTATTAAACTGAAAACTCTCCTTCATCATTACTTCCGCAATATGTTCTACATTTTTTACTGCGTAATAATTGAAAAAGTTTTCAATGGTAGGATCAATCTCAAAATTCATCAGTTCAGCATAGTACATGAACAGAAATTCGCCTTCAACGTTATATTGTTTTAAAATTTTATTCACTGTAAATTCATGACTTCCTGTGATTTTGATATCGTCTATAAAAATACAAAGTTTTCCCCTTAAAAAATCTTTATCCAAATAATAAGTATCATTGGCAATCAAATTTTTACGGTCCTCAAAACTTAGATTTCCATAATCTGTCGTATACGTATGATTTCTGTTAATTTTTGACAGAATACTTGACTTTTTCCCTTTCTGAAATAGATAAAAATCCAAGTGTTTTTTAAAATAAAAGCACAAAAAATTAGAAGCGGTAGGAATTGCCATATAAGGACTCGGTAATATTACAATTTCTTTATCTGTACCTAAAAGCTCCTCATTGTCAGTAATAAAGCCATCGAATAATTCTTTTGCAAATTTCTCGGCATACGACTTATCGCCATATTTAAAATAACTGTACTCCGCAGGTGAAAAAGTAAATTCATCGGCAGAATGAATGTGGTGTAAGCTATATCTCTTATTCATACTATAATTGGTGTTTAAGTAAGTGTGCACTGAAACCAAAATCTTTGGCACCTTTATAATCAGCAATCGGATTATCTCCGATATGTAAAATCTGGTGCATCTCCAAATCCGGGTTTTTGATGTTATTTTTCACCTCCTGAAACACAAGAGGATTGGGTTTTGAACAATTTAATTCATCGGAATAAATATGAAAGTCTATATACTGATCAAGATTTTCATTAATCAGGAATTTCCTCATCGTCGTCCCCTTAATAAATCCCGTGTTACTCAAAATATTGATTGTTTTCCCCTGACTTTTAATATCCTCAAAAAAATCATGAATATTGTCAAAAATAACAACAGGTTTATATTCTAAAAACAATGTTTCACTTTTCTGATAAAACTCGTTTAATTTTTCTTTATCCAAATGATCAACAGGGACATTTAAAGAATTTAATATCAATAAATAAATTTCAAAAGTATCAATATTTTTCCCGGTTATTTCATTGATAGAATTACAAAGATCGTCATAGTATTTTACGACTTTCGTTACCTCTTCAATCGGTTTATCTATATTGAAAAATGAAGAGAACAACTCAACTCTTTTTGCTTTAAATTCGGGATGAGATTTGATTAAAGTAAGCCATAAGTCAAAGGAAAAGTGACTATGATTATGAATATCGATATCTGTTTTCAAGACATGTACAAGTTAAAAGTTTGGTTTAGCTTTTTCTTTGAAAAAAAATTATTTTTTCCATCTATTTGTGTTTGAATTACTCAATTCTTCCCAAAGATAAAATTTTAAAATTAATCGTTCAATTTAGTTCACTGTTTTAAGAAATTTTTATGATTTGAAAATTTGCACTACAAAAATTTTTGTCAATTGAATTTTTTTTCTAATTTCGCAACCGATTATCAATCAACAATGTCAACAAAAATGATAAATATTATAACATTAAGCAATCCTATCAGAGCTGTGTACTTTGGTAGCACTAAATATTTATCTGAATAGCGATCGACCTTTATAAAACAAAAATATAACAAAGGCCTATCTGTCAGATAGGTCTTTTTTGCTACCCTACTTTTCAGCTTTTACATTCGAAAAGGTTGTCTACAATTTTTAACGGAAACAAATTAAATTTCTTACGAAACAAAATGTAAGATCAGGATATTGTTATGTTCAAAAATTAAAATTACAATCTTAAAACACAACAATTTAAATTAAACAAAATGAAATATAACACACGAAATATAGGGATTATAGCACACGTAGATGCCGGAAAAACGACTCTCACGGAAAGATTACTTTATTACACAGGAATGATCCACAAAATCGGAAACGTTGACGACGGAAACACTATGATGGACAAAGATATTCAGGAGAAAAACAGAGGAATTACGATTTCTTCCGCTGCGATTTCCACACAATGGAAAAAAGATCAAAATGTTTTCAATATCAACATTATAGATACTCCGGGACACATTGATTTTGCTGTAGAAGTTGAACGATCTTTAAGAGTATTAGACAGCGTTGTCGCCGTTTTTTGTGCATCTTCAGGGGTTCAGCCACAAACGGAAAATGTTTGGTTTCAAGCTGAGAAACATGGAATCTCTAAGATTTGTTTCATCAATAAAATGGATAGAATCGGAGCTGATTTCTTTGCTGTTTTAAATGAAATTAAAACCAAACTTGCCACAGTTCCTTTAGCTTTGCATATTCCGATCGGCTCTGAAGATCAATTTGAAGGAGTCATAGATTTAATCAAACAAAAAGCTTTATACTGGATTGATGAAAACGGAGAAATCGTCATTGAAAAAGAGATTCCAGAAAATTATAAAGTCGAAGCCTATGAATGGAGAATCAAATTAATGGAAACTTTAGCTGAATTTGATGAAAGCTTCTTTGAATATTTTCTTGATGCTGAAACTCCGGTTTCTGAGGAAATGATTATTGAGGCAATACAAAGAACTTGTCAATCAAGAAATTTAGTTCCTGTTTTATGCGGTTCTGCATTTAAAAATAAAGGAGTTCAACCTTTGCTTGATGCTATAGTCAATTATCTTCCTGCTCCGAATCAATTACCTTCTATAAAAGGAAAAGATACGAAAACAGAAGAAACGATTGAGCTTGAAAGAAATGAAGAAGAAATCTTTTCAGGATTGGTTTTCAAAGTCGTAATTGATAAGCATATGGGTAAACTGGCAATGCTGAGAATTTATTCGGGAAGCATAAAATCCGGCGACACCATTCAAAATGTGAGAACAGGTGAAAACTTCAGGATTTCTAGGATTTTACAAATGCAGTCGGATAAAACCTTACCAATTGAAGAAGGACAAGCTGGTGATATCGTGGCTTTAACAGGAATAAAAGATGCGAAAACAGGCGATTCATTGTCTAGTCTAGCAAGATCTGTTTTGCTTGAATCCATTACAATTCCAGCTCCGGTCATACGGGTTTCAATTGAACCAAAAACAAATGCTGATGAGAAGTCTTTCGGACTGGTTTTAGCAAAAATTCAGGAAGAAGACCCTTCTTTATTTGTGGAAAGAGACCGACAAACGGGAGAAACCTTGCTGAGCGGTTTAGGAGAATTGCATCTTGAAGTGACTTTGGAAAAAATCAGATTGAATCACGGAATTGAAATCAATCAGGGAAAACCTAAAGTTTCTTACAAGGAAATTTTAACGAAAACCAAGAAGCATAGAGAAAAACTTTCTAAACAAAACGGTGGAAGTGGACAATTTGCCGATATCACTTTTGAAATCGGACCTCGTGAGAATAATGAAATAGGTTTAGAATTCATTACTCAAATTAAAGGCGGTTCCATTCCAAGTGAATTTATTCCGTCTGTTGAAAAAGGTTTCAGAGAAGCCATGGAAAATGGTCCTTTAAATGGAAATCCTCTAGAAAGTATGAAAATTACACTTTTAGATGGCTCTTTCCATAATGTAGATTCTCATGCCTTGGATTTTGAAATTGCAGCGATCAATGGTTTTAAAGAAATAGGAAAATCTTGTCAACCTAAATTAATGGAACCCATCATGCAAGTTGAAATTCAAACAATTGAAGAATATACCGGAGTGGTGAACGCAGATATCAACAAACGAAGGGGAATTATCACTTCAATAGATGAAAAATCAGGAAGAAAAATCTTTATAGCGGAAGTTCCTTTAGCTTCTACTTTCGGATATATTTCCGATTTGAGAACATTGACGAGCGGTAGAGCTTCGATCAGCATGAAATTATCACATTATGCTTTAGTGCCTGATTTTATTGCAAATACATTAGTAACCTAAAAAAACAAGGGCTGTAAATTTTATTTTGCAGTCCTTGTTTGGGTTTATAAGGTAAATTGAAAATTTTATTTCCTACAGATTTATAGATGTTTGCGTTAAATTTTAAGCTTCCCACAGAGCTCCCACATAAAACTATTCTTCAGGCATCACTTTATACGTAGGATCTTCCTGAATATTTACCTCAATGACAGCTTCTGCATTTTTCAACATTTTCCGACAATCTTCGCTCAAATGTTTTAAGTATAATGTTTTGTTTTGTTGCGCATATCTTTTTGATAATTTGCCTAAAGCATCAATGGCACTCATATCAACAATCCGACTTTCTTTGAAATCAATTACCACTTGCTGCGGATCATTCACGGGATCAAATTTGTCTGTAAAAGTAGTTATAGAACCAAAGAATAACGGGCCTAAAATCTCGTAGTATTTAATTCCATTTTCATCAATATGTTTCCGAGCACGTATTCTTGCTGCATTATCCCAGGCAAAAACCAAAGCTGAAATAATGACTCCTACTAGAACAGCTAATGCCAGATTGTGAAGAACAATGGTAATTAAAGCTACCGTTACTCCAACAAAAATATCAGACTTCGGCATTTTATTTACGATTCTGATCGACACCCATTGAAAAGTACTGATGGCAACCATCATCATAACTCCCACTAAAGCTGCCATTGGGATTTTTTCTATAAACGGAGCTCCAACTAAAATAATGATTAAAATGGTAACAGAGGCTATTATCCCGGAAAGCCTTGCTCTTGAACCAGCATTTAAATTAACCAAAGTCTGCGCAACCATCGCACAACCTCCCATTCCGCCGAAAAAGCCGTTCGTAATATTTGCTAAACCTTGTGCTACAGATTCTTTATTGGCACTTCCTTTAGAGTTTGTGATTTCATCCACCATTGATAATGTCAACAACGATTCAATCAAACCTACTCCAGCCATAATCAAAGCATACGGAAAAATAATTTGTAACGTTTCTAATGAAAAAGGAATACTAGGAATATGAAAACTTGGTAAGCTTCCACTGATATGAGCAATATCTGCAACCGTTTTGGTATTGATCCTAAAGCCTACAACTACCCCAAATACAATTAATATAGCCACTAAAGAAGCCGGAACTACTTTTGTAATTTTTGGAAAAAAATAGACAATAGCAATCGTCAAAGCTGTTAAACCAGCCATTATATACAATGAAGTCCCCTGAAGCCAGCTTACTCCTCCATTGACATCAGTAATTTTAAACTGTTCAACCTGTGCCATAAAAATAATGACCGCCAATCCATTTAAAAAACCATACATTACAGGCTGTGGAATTAATCTCACGAATTTTCCGAGTTTTAAAACTCCAACCAAAAGCTGAAAAAGGCCTGCAAGAACAACCGTAGCAAAAAGATATTCGATGCCATGAGTTTTTATTAAAGCGATCAACACGACAATTGTCGCTCCAGCTCCTCCGGAAACCATTCCGGGACGACCTCCTAAAATTGCGGTAACCAGCCCCATCATAAAAGCGGCATATAAACCTGTAAGAGGAGAAAGCCCAGCCAAAATTGCAAATGACAACGATTCAGGAATCATAGTCATCGCAACTGTAAGTCCAGCTAAAATTTCATTTTTATAATTAATTTTTTGTGAAAAGTCGAAAAGTTTAAGTGATTTTTCCATTGGAAAAAATTGATTGTTAAGGATTTAAAATTAATTTTTTGAAAACAATATGCCATACTTTTTTCAGGAAATGAGAAAAGCAGATGAATAAAAAATCCTTAAAGCGGGATAACTTCAGAAGAAGTTTTGATTTTTTTCTCATACCTTTTGCAAAGGTAATCACTTAAAAATGATTGTACAATTTCATATTTCCAGATCTCAAAAGATACAATACTATCTGCCATGAATAATCTTATCGATTTCTTTGACAATAATTCTGGAAGCGACAGGAGACCAGTGTGTATCATCATAAAAATAAATATCAGGTTCATTATTCATATGGCTTTTCAAAATTTCTTTAGAATCTATATATAAATAATTCTTTTTAAGAGGTCGAAGATGTTCAAAGAATAATGGTTTTTCTAGATCGGTCTTATTAGTAATGTAATCATAATACATATCATATTTATCCGGAGAAGGTAATATGATCAGTATGATATTTTTTTCTTGAAGTTTTTTGGATATTTTATTGAGTGTATTATTTAGCGAAATGACATTGGATACATTATTACTTTCAACAAGAGATAAAATATCATATTTGTAAAAAAGTAATTTATCAGATTTATTGCTGAACAGTTTTTTTGAGTTCAAATTATAATTATAAATTAAATCATTGGAGAGATAGTCTTTACAAATAAAAAATTTGGGCATGTAATAAAGTGGAAACTGAAGTGTGGATCTGGAAAAAAACTCAGAATCTAATTTATCATCTTCTGATTTCTCATGATGGTTTAAAACCAAAGAATCTATTTGTTTTTGTAATATTCTTGTTTCAAAATTTATTCCTTTACTATTATCAATAAAATGACGCTCTACATTTTGAAGAATAATATATTTAATTTTATAATGATCAAAAAAATCACCATTTATAAGGTTAATTAAGGTTTGAATTTGATTATTAGAAATAAATTCATCAATATGTATAGTATTGTATTTCTCTGCTAAAAAATGATTATATCCATACCCTTTCTGTTCTGAAAAAGAATCACCCATGGTCAGAAAATCAAAATCTCTTTTTTTCGTTTTTGACAATCTTTCAAAATTTTCTTTATCAGACAGATCAAATTGATCTCTATAATGTTTATAAATATTGGGGATCATTCCCATTCTCAAAACATCCGGACTTTCTGTTCTGATCATCCCAATCGATGAAACCACAAACAAAAGTATTGCAGGAAGAACGAAACAAACAGTTTTAAGTATAAATTTCTTTATCATCACTTAAAATTGAAAATAAATAAATTGTTCTGCATTTCCCCCAAACCAGAAAATAGAGATAATAATTGCATAGTACATTACATATCTGAAAGGTTTCTTCCAATTTAAGCCAAACTTTTCAATCGCATATTGATTTTCCCGCCCCTTCCATTCAATCAGAATAAAAATTATAATAAGAAGAATTGTCACAATTGCTTTCTTTTTCTCTTCAAATTGAGGTATTTCTAAAATTGAGGTAGAAAGCATTTCAGCTATATAATGATAAGCATGTGTCATATTTTCAGCTCTAAAAAATATCCATGCAAAAACAGTCAATCCAAAAGTTATTATGATTTGTAAAAACTCATGTAAGGTTGGCCATTGCTTCCCTTTTGAAACAATTTCTAAATTTCCCCTATTGGTTTTCATGAGAATTGAAGGCATAATGAATATTGCATTTAGTAATCCCCACACAATAAACGTCCAGTTAGCTCCATGCCAGAATCCACTCACTATAAAAATGATAAATGTGTTCCTTATTCGCATCCATTTTCCCCCTTTACTTCCTCCTAAAGGAATATATAAATAATCTTTAAACCACGAAGAAAGTGAAATATGCCAGCGTCTCCAAAATTCTGCAAAATCCCTAGAAAAGTAAGGGAAAGCGAAATTGCGTAACAGATCAATTCCAAATAGTCTGGCTGTACCTAATGCAATATCGGAATAGCCTGAAAAATCGCCATAAATCTGAAAAGCAAAGAAAATAGCGCCCAGAGCCAATGTACTGCCATTCATATCTGCAGAGTTATTAAAAATCTGATTAGCGAATTCCGCACAATTATCTGCAATGACTATTTTTTTGAACAATCCCCATAATACTTGCCGCAAACCATCTACAGCTTTGTTATAATTAAAAACTCTTTTCCGTTTAATTTGCGGGAGAAGATGGGTAGCTCTTTCTATTGGTCCGGCCACTAAAAGTGGAAAAAAACTCACGAACAAAGCATAATCCACAAAATTCTTTTCTGCTTTAATTTTGCCTTTATAAACATCTATTACATAGGAAAGTCCATGAAAAGTATAAAAAGAAATACCTAGCGGAAGAATTACATGAATTAATATTGGATTGGATTTCCAGCCTATCTGATCAAAAAGATCTGCAAAGGATTCTGCAAAAAAATTGTAGTATTTAAAAACTCCTAAGAATCCAAGATTAATAATAATACTCAACCAAAACCAAATCTGTTTGACTTTTAAATTTCCAGCATTTTGCATTTTCAAACCTGTGAAATAATCCAGCAAGGTGGAAAACATTAGCAAAAAAAGAAAACGCCAATCCCAACAAGCATAGAAAAAATAACTCGCTATAAATAATAATCCGTTTTGGAATTTAAGACTTTTATTAATTAAACTCCAATAGATTACAAAAACAATTGGCAAAAAAATTAAAAATTCTATGGAGTTGAATAACATTCTGTTGTCTATTTTAACAAATTCTTTTTTATCGTTTTACTCTCAATTTCCAAATATACAAACTTCACTGAAGGAATATGATATTCACTTGTAAATATCATCACACAATTTTACCCACCAAGAAAAGGCCGCATTTACCTGCAGAACAATACCTCTTTTGCAATGTCTTTCCAAAAACAGGAGGTGTCAGCAGAGGAAAAATAACACAAAAAATTTCAGCAAACGCCGATTCTGTTTATGAATTCATTTTGATAAGCCAAACTTTTTCACATTATCAAACCGGTGACATTCTTTTTGAAACTCGCTAATCTACAAAACAACACAACTCAAACTCTTTATAGTTTAAATGATTACCGATACGGATAGATATTTTGGTGAGAATAGCAACTTAGAGAAAATCAAAGGCGAAAAATAATTATCTGGCAGAATATAAAATCTATCTATCATTCATTTAATATAAAGAAATCAGCAATTTCAAGTTTTTAAACATCCCTTTCCTAGCTTTGTTCTATTAAAATTAAAACTATGATCAAGGGATTATATGAAACTCACGTGCAGGTAAGTGATCTGGAAAATGGGATTCAATTTTACACTGAAGTTTTAGGGTTAGAACTAGCTCACAGAGATGCAAACCGTCCTATTGCATTTTTATGGATTGAAAAAAATAAAGAATCGATGCTAGGTTTATGGGAACAGAAAGAGAACTTACAGACAAGTCATTTTGCCTTTACTGCTGATAAAGAAGATATTTTGAATTTTTCTGTTGAATTTTTGAAAAATAAAAATTTAAAACCATACAATTTCCTGAGAGATGAAATTGCTCAACCGATGGTTTTTGCCTGGATGCCTTCTTTAGCTATCTATTTTAATGATCCGGATGGAAATCAACTAGAGTTTATTTCGATTTTGGAAGGTGATGGAAAACCTGAATTGGGTATACTTTCTTATGAAGACTGGTTGGAGAAAAAATAAAAAAGACAGTTTTAAAATTTAAAACTATTTTTTTTGTAGCCTCGATGAGATTCGAACTCACATTCCCTATCGGCATTGCGGCCGTAAATACGCTTCCCTACTTCTCCTAAGATTTTCGGTGAATCTGTAAACTCTACCCATTAGTCCGCACAGGTCTAACCGGAATATCCGCAAACTCTACGGTTACGAAATTTTACCGTAGGCTTTTCCTTTTAAGCTACAAGGCTATTTTTTAAATAGGACAGGCTTTAATTTCATAAAACCTGTCTTTGTAATAGTTGTTATTAGTTTTATTTTGCGAAGATTTCTTTCAACTGAGAAACAATATTGCTGTTTCCGGAAACGGTGATATCTCCAATTTTGTCGGCGATTTTCTCCATGTATTCCATTTCTTTCAGCTTCCACAGCGTTTCGTTTTCTTCCATCAATTTTGCTGTATTTAGCAAACTTCTTGTGGAAGCGGTTTCTTCACGTCTCATAATGCTGTTTGCCTGAGCTTTTTTCTCAGCAATCAAAACCTGATTCATGATTTCCTTCATTTCTCCAGTCAAAATAATGTCTCTAATTCCTGCATCAGAAGCTTTCAAACCTAATTCTTCGCCTTTATTTCCAAGATTTTCAAGGATTTCTTTTCCCACAGCATCTTTTTTCAACAACAACTCATCCAACGTTAAAGCTCCAACGAATTCACGCAAAGCCAACTGCATCAAAATATATAATTGCTTATCATATTCTTTGTTTTCCATCAACGCTTTTTCGACATTTTCTACTTGAAAACGAACATAAAAATTGATACGAAGCATCGCTTTGTCCTTTGTCAAGAGCTCTTGTCCGGCAATCTCCATTTGCTGCATTCTTGTATCAATTGCTTTTACATCGATAGAAATTTCGTTGTTCCAAAAGTAGTAGGTTCCGGCTTCAAGAACTTGGGTCAATTTTCCATCAATCAGCAAAAGTCCTTTATATTGGTTTGTTATCACAAATTTTCTTACGAAATTTTTCAACTTTATATTTTCGAGAATTGTTTTAGAAATTTTCTCTGTTATCTCAACTTTCGTTAAGTCTATTTTTTGAAATTCTCTGTTCAAAATTCCTTTCCAGAAAGCATATTGACCAACATTCAGAACTTCTTTGAAAATTCCGTTTTCATAAACAAGAACGATTTCACCGTCTTTTACATCTACCACTTCAAGCATAGATTTTAAGCTTTCATTTTTCAATAAAAGGGTAAGATCGATATTTGATTTAAACAAAGATTTCATATCATAAACCTCAACAGATTTATTTCCGAAAATCCAATAATTACCTTCTTTCAAAATTTCGATCAGGTTTCCATTTTTGAAAACCAAACCTGTTTCATAAGCTTTAATTTGTACATTTTTTATCATGGCTTTTATATTTTAAATAGTTATTAATTTTTAATTTAAAAAAGAAAAATCCAGAATCTCTTCTTTCAAAAATAGCGGAGGAAAAGGAGCTCAGAAAAATCCATTCATTTCAGAATACCATTTTTAAACTTATTTTAAATTGTTTGATTTTTATTAAATTTATGATTTCCCTTCACTTTTAACAGTGAATTTTCTTTCACCTGATTCTTTTAAAAATCTTCTTATTTCAAAATTTATTCAATCCTTATCATTCATCAACTGAATTTTCATCTTCGGAAAACATCTTTTCTTGCAGGCTTTTTCAAAATGTTGATTCAACAACTGAAAAAAATCCGGATTTTCCATAGCGAATATTTTTAATGAGATATTCAAACTCTAATAAAAATAGATTTTGAATCTATTTCAACCTACATTAATAGTGTAGTGCTCTGACCTGACTGAGCTATCCCGTGTATAACGAGAGAGGGAGTCGAACCCTCGCAAAAATCTATTGTTCTACCAATTGAACTACATCTCTTTTTCAGAGAAGGAAGGACTCGAACCTTCAACCTATAGAGCCGTGAGATTTTTTGGAAAATCACTAAACCTTCAAATCAAGTTGGACAGAGCGAAATCATGTTTCTCAACAATTTCTTCTGCAATGGTGCTATTCAGAAACACTCAACAAGACTTGCCTGATATTTTGACTAAAATTTGTTTTTCAAAATTTTAGCATTGTTTTTATTTTGATGATGTAAAATAAATACTGTATTACGCAATCTATTTGCGTCATAATATTTTTAATCAATTTTCTTTGATCTTGAAATAAAAGAAATAAAAATGCAAGACTTGGAAACTTTTACTTCAGTTCAAAACTTGTCTTGTACTTCAAACAATGGGAATTTCTAAACGGACTAATTTTTAATTTTCTCAACGCTCCATTTTCTTATGTCAATAAAAACTCGCTTTCAAGAAAAAGGGAGCTTATTGTTACATTTTTAGATTGTTAGATTATTATATTATTGCTGTAAGCACCAATACAAAATTTTTGCAATATTCTTGGCATCATCAACGCCTCTGTGATGAGTCCCTTCAAGTTTGAAGTTCAGCTCACCTAAAGCTCTTGCCATACCGACACTCTTACGAACCGTCGGATGCAATTCTCCGAATAATGTTTTCACATTGATATGATCATCACTCAAAGGATAATCAACGTTGAATCTTCTCGCCTGATTTTGAAGCATATTCAAATCATAATTTCCATAACTTGCCCAAGTAAGATCTTCTGAATCGTATTCTGCTCTCAAAATATCTAGTGCATCTTCCAGCAAAATACCTTCATCATCGAGCATTTTCTGGGTAATGGAAGTCAATTCCGTACAAAACGGACTTACTTTTGAAAATTGGGGCTTTACTAAAATCCCTTCATTTTTGGAGATCTTACCGGTTTTTGCATTCATAATACAAACTCCGATTTCTATGATCTCGCTTTCCTGACCTCTCGGCGGTCGGTCATTCCAACACGTGGCTTCAAGGTCTATAATTAATATATTATCTGTTGTTTTCACTTTTTTTAATTATTTATTGTTAAAAATTTACCGCAAAATTTCTCTTAAGATTTTAGCAGCATTGTATGCATCGTCTGCTCCATTGTGATGACTGCCTTCAAAATTCATATTCAGGGACTTTAAAGCTCTTTTTAAGCCCATCATCTTATGAAGTCCATTATAATTTCTGAATTGATGCATCACATTGATATAATTTTCGGAAAAGGGATTTTCGAGGCCGAGATAATCACATTGCTCTAGAATCTGTTCTTTATCGAAATTTCCAAAGCCAGCCCAGGTAAGCGGAACTGATTGATATTCATCTCTTATTTTTTCACAGGCTTCTTCGAAATAAATTCCTTTTTCTTTAATGAGTTGTGGAGTGATTCCGGTCAGTTCTGTGCAAAATTTACTGATTTTAGACCTTTCGGGAATTACATAAATACTTTGTTTTTTAGAAATTGCTTTTGTTATTCTGTTTAATTCGCAAATTCCTATTTCTATTATATCGACTTTTTGTCCTGCGGGAATTCTATCGTTTTCCCAACATGTTGCTTCCAAATCGATGATTAATATTTCATTAGTTGTTTTCATTTTTTATTCATTTTATTCTACATATTTTTCGTTCATCTGCATTAGGTTTATTTTGGAGAGGAGAAGTGGGAGGAAATACCCTAAGGAAGAATTATAGTTGCTGCTAAAGCTGTGCAAAGGTAAAACCATCAATACGCAGTGTATTTACGCAGTGAATATTTTTATGAGTTTATTAATCTACTACAAAGCTTTCATTGTCATTCTGAATATAACCGCAGGTTTACAAACGTAGTACAGAAGTGAATGAAGAATCTGTTTAATTGCTGAGATTCTTCCTTCGTCAGAATGACAAATATACTGACTGATTGTCTGTAACCTTTACTTTACATTTGACATGAAAAAAGTTTCGATAAAATGAATTATCGAAACCAGTTTTTATTTTAAACGATACGTTTTTTATCACCTTTATGCATACACCAAAGTCAGATTTCCTGATCTTACACATACGATTATTAGCTGTGTGATGGAAAACAATACCTTCCATGTTATTCTCTCAAAATCCAAATTTTTTAAGTTAAGAATAGTATTATTATATCTTTAAAACACGCAGCTTTACTACACCATCATATCAGCACAATTTGAACTTGCGAATGCGTAAGGTTTCGCTTTAAACACATATCCCATTCCCAGAATATATCCCATTGCGTCTTTCAACGCGACGTTGGATTTGAAATCCGGATCGGTGTTAATGTCTGCGTGTACCTCCATTTCTACATCATAAGTTTTCAGAATAGAGCAGATTGCATAAGCGATTTCTACGGATTTGTTGACTTCGTTCAGCATTCGCTCCTTGATACTGATATTCTGTATTTCTCTTTCTTTTCTGATAAAGGTAAACGCTCCTTTTCCCTCACGAATAAAGACAACTGCCGTAGCATAATTAATGGCATCACCATAAACGTGGGAGTCTGAACCCACACACACTTTTAATCGGTGCCCGTTTGCCTGTTCGCGGATGATGGCTTCTTCTACCAGCTGTGTGATAGAATTTTGGAAAATTTTTCCAGTCATGTTCTGCCATGTTTGTTGTTGCGTTTCCATTTTTTCTGCATGTTTAAGTTTTATACTTTTTATAATTCATAAATGATGATTGATAAATAACATTTATTTACCGCTATTTTTCTAATTTCTATTGTTGCACTACGAACTGGATTGCTCATACCTTATTTATTTGCCTTTGTATTTCGAACCCAGTTTTGGAGACTGAGATACTCCCATTACAATATCAGAGCATTTTCGTTGATTCATCAAGATTCGAACCTGAACAGCAAGAGTCAAAGTCTTGTGTGCTGACCAATTACACTACGAATCAGTATTTTGAGTTATTACTTATTATTCATATTTCTGTGGAACAGACAGGAATCTAACCTGTACCTTTAGTTTTTCAGACTAATGTGCAGACCTTCTACACCACTTTTAAGGACAATAAGTAATTGGTAATATTAAAATCATATTTAATTGCTTATTGTTCACTACTCATATTTAGGTCCGAGAAGGCTTGTCTAGTTATAAACTATGCCTGTAATGTTTTTTGTAAAGATCTTCTGCGCTTGACAAAACCTTTCTCTTTCCTATTTAACCTGTACTCTATAAGGGAATCGAACCCTTGTTTTCTGCTCGAAAGGCAGGCGTCCTGAACCGTTAGACGAATAGAGCATTTATAAAAAACCACTAATCAGGAGTCGAACCTGAACAACAAGAGTACATTTCCTGCATGCTGCCATTACATTATCAGCGGTGTTTGTGGAAGTAGCAGGATTCGAACCTACTCAGCAATGAAGCAACAGATTTACAGTCTGCCCCGGCTCTCCAACTCCGGCGTACTTCCTTTTTTATAGATGATAATTGATAAAAGATAAATGATTTTCATTGTAACTTCTAGCTTCTAACATCTAACTTCCTTTTTTTGAAGAAAACAAAGCCTGTCTTTATTTTTAGTTTGATGTAAGAACTTCTGCGCTCGACAAACTTTTCTTTTCTTCGGAACTAATCTCATTTTAGTTATTTGAGATGGTTATGGGAGTCAAACCCACTCAGCTTACGCAACGGTTTTGCAGACCGCCCCGACTCTTCCACTTCGGCGAACCATCGTTTTTATGAGTAATCAGCAATGTGCAATGAGTAATTTTCTACTTCGACTCCTGATTATTCTTTTTTATTTAAATTTTCATCTTTAATCTTACAGTTTCAATTGAGTTGGGAAAAGGCCTGTCTATATTATATCGTGTTTTTTGGCTTAAAGATCTTCTGCGCTCGACAAACCTTTTCTTTTCTCTTTTTGAAACAATTAACATTTAGTGTTTGCGATTCCGGAAAGACTCGAACTTTCAACTTCTGGTTTAACAGACCAGTGCTCTACCATTGAGCTACGAAATCTTTGCACTCCATAAGAGAATCGAACTCTTATCTACTGCTCGAAAGGCAGGCGTCCTAAACCATTAGACGAATGGAGCAAACTGTCTGGAAAATAGGGTTCGAACCTATGACCTCCCGCGTCCAAGACGGGTAAACAACCACCGTTATCTTTCCAGTTTTGCAGATTCACTTTCAATTCATTTCCGAGAGACAGTCGGAGCTGAAATTTTCCGTAAATCTTTGCGGTCTATGCGAGAATCGAACTCGCAGTGCCCGAGAGACAGTCGGGAAGGTTAGCCATTACCTCAATAAACCTTTTGTGATCTCGACAGGATTCAAACCTGTAACCCTGGGTTTAGAAAACCCATACTCTATTCAGTTGAGTTACGAGACCGTTGTAATCCCAGAAGGATTCGAACCTTCAACCCCCGATTTAAAAGACCGGTGCTCTAACCATTTGAGCCATGAGATTTTATAAACTTTGGGTATCTCCGGGGATCGAACCCTGTTCTCCGGTTCCACAGACCGGCGCTTTACCAAATAAGCTAAAGAAACCATAAAAAAAGCGCCTCTTTTCGGGAGGCGCTTTATATATTCTGACGTGTCGCTATATTAGCTGACCCATTTATATAAGCACCTTTTATCTACAAATTCACTATCAAGAATACATACAAATCCTATGGGCTCTTGTCCCTGTAGTCTTGAATACTGATTAGATATGTTATGTAATTGTTTCATTTTATTTTTCTTGTTTTAAAAAGTTTTTTGAAGGCTTGAAAACTTGTTGCTTTCAATTTTCGGTTGCAAAGTAAAGATGAAAATTTTTAATTCACAAATTTATTTTTCATTTAACTATTTGAAAATCAATATATTGAATCTAATTTTTAGAATAGAGAATTTCTGTCCACAATACGTTGCAGATGTATTAAATACCTAAATGACTGTCTCTCATCGGGTTGTTTATCACTCTTTATTTTTTAATTAATTGTTCATTTGTTATTAAATAATTTTCATTTTTATGGTTATTTTTTTTCATTCTAAATAATTTTGCTTTAAAAAACACAAAAAACGCCCCGATGATCGAGGCGTTTCTGCAGTATTTTGATTAAATCTTTACGGGTTTACAGTAAATAATTTTCAAAGTAAGCACATTTCACCTCATTCAATATCATGCATTCATATCCAAACAATCCCTTTACTATAGGGCGATCGCATAGATTCAAACTGATATGTGCTCTTTGTATTGTCATAATTTTTCTGGGGCAAAGATAAATCTTTTCTTTATTATATAAAGATTCTACTAATTGGATTAAGTGATTAATGCAATGGTTAATGCCTATTTGTACTATAAAAAAAGATGCTTCGGCTTTGCTCAGCATGACACAACTATAAACTAATTCCTAAAAAAGTATAATTAATATTGGATTGTTATGCTGAGCAAAGCCGAAGCATCTATAAATTAACTTTATGTTTTTATTGCCTCAAATAGAATTAATTTCTAAACATTTTATTCCTCCCCGTTTTATATCTCGAAATATCTTTTAAAATTACCTCATCATTGGGGTTGAAGTGTTTCAGATCATTTACAATCTCAGAACGGCTGTTGATATTTTCAGCAATAATGTCGTAAGCAATGTTTCTTGTCGATTTCTGTAATCGCTGATCTTTTTTAAATTCTATTTTCATCGCTTCCAGATACATCAGCTTTTTATCGGCAGAGATCTCATTATACAAATGCAGAATTTCTTTTTCCAGTGTATTGATTTCAGAAATATTTGCAAAATAATTGTTAAGGCAATTCAGTGCTTCTTTGTTTTCTCTCCAGCCTTGCAGTAAAATTTCTTGAGCCTGTTCCGGAGATTCCATTTTGTTTCGGTAAACCAAAGATGCTTTTACCATCTGATGGCTCTGCAAATAATCATCAACCACCATCTGATAAAATATAAATGCATTTTCAAGGTCGTTGATTTCCTTATATAAATCTCCTACTTTTTCTTTTTGCTGAAGTTCTTTGTATAATGTAATGGCTTTATCATATTGTTTAGCTTTCACATAGCAATTGGCAGCGTCTCCTTTACTTTGTACTTTTCTCAGAAAAACAACGGCGGCTTCATTATAGAAACCTCCCTGTTCCAACGTTGAAGCGGCACGATAATTATCTTTTAAAAGGTTCATATAAACAATAGCTGCTTTTTTATATTCATTATCCTCAATATGTTTTCTGGCAATATCTTCGTACATACTCCTCAGTTTGTCAAACAATGAAGTATCTATATATGAACCTCCTCCCCCATACGTTTTTCTTGCCGTAGGTTGCGGATCTTTTTCCTGGTTCTGAAGAATGACAATCAGTACAATGGCAATCGCAGCAAAGAATATAAACTTGAATACACTTCCCAAAATATTCTCCAAACTCATGTGAGACGATTGAGCAATAATGGCAATCCCTTTAAAAATCACAAGAATAAAAAAGGCTGTCAAAAACTTTTCTAAAAACTTTTGCTTTTTCATTTTTTCCTTGATTTTAAAATGTCTTCTTCTTCATTAAATAAACGGTAAAAGAGAATAACCACTCCTACAATCATTAGCCAAACGAGCCAATTATATCCGAAAGAATTGATAAGCGGATAAAAAATATAGAGTAATGCAGCTGCTAAAATGCAGATCAAAATTATTTTAATTGCATCCGATACATAATCTCCTCCCATATATAGTGGCTTTTTCCTGATAAAATAAGAATAAGCAAACACCGCTCCCACAATGAAAAGTAAAAACCATGTGATTTCGGAGAGGGTAATTTCCCTTTTTTTAGGAATGTGGCTTTTTATTTCTCCTGGTATTTTTCTGGCATTTTCATTAAACACAATTTTAGGGTCTGATTCATGTGAAGTACCATAAATTCTTGCCAAAGAATCTCTGAGCAATCTTTTTCTGATTTCCAGGACATCACCTGCATACAATTCCTTTGATCCTTTAGACATCTTGCTTGAGGAATCTTTCATGATGGAATCCAGAATTTTCTTATGATAATTCTTTGTTTTAAGCTCTACAACCTGATCTATCTTTTTCAGGTACATTTTTTTTAGTGAATCTCTGAATTTCTTTTCTTTAGCCCTGTACATTTCAATTTTCCACAGCATTGCTGCCTTTCCTTCTTTAGTATCAGCATTTCGTTGATAATCATTAATCAGCCATCTCCTTTCGTTTCCCAATATAGAATCTACTTTTCTGTCGATATCTGTAAATCCGGATTCGAAAACCAATCCTTCATTATTTTCTGGATAAGGATTGGTTTCAACGGTATTTTCATTGTACGAATTCCCAGCAAGTTCTTGTTCCTGCCTCGCCTGATTTTTACCAAAATCGATTGCGAAAATAATCATCACAATAAGCGCCAAAATGATGATCAACATTTTTTGAGGACCTGTTATTTTACGTGTTGCCCTACTTTCTTTCGGAGAAACTTCACTACCTCCGCCAAACATTCCCCAATCAAAATTTCCGAAACCACCCCGCAAAGCGGAATGAATGTCTAATGGAATCCCCAGATAAACGGCACGTTCAGGATATTTTTTTAAATATTCGAGGTATTTCAAAATCTCATTTTCATCTCCTGCTTTTAATTTTTCCATATCGAAGGGCAGGTTTTTCATCCATTCTTCATCTGTTATGGGATTCAGAAGCTCGTTCAACAACTCATCGTCATTCATATCCACTTTATAGCTTCGGATTTTTTGTGGAATGAAAACTCCATTTGAAGGCTTTTTTAACTGAGCTTCTGTTTTGGGAGATTCCTGTAATAACGAAACCCAATCTATTGTTTCATTTAATTTTACCAATCCGAAATCAGGATGCATGATGATGTATTGAGCCTCTATAGTTTTCCAGTCATCAGAAGTTATTTTAGGATAAAAATCTGTGTTTTCAGGAATAAATAGTTTATTATCAAAACATTGAAAATATAAGTTTTTCCCAACATCTCCAGGTGCATTGCCTCCAAAAACAATAAAACAGCCATACAAAATATTAGGTTCACGGGAAGGAACTGCGAATGACTGCACGGCATTAAGATCAATCCCCAATAATTCTATTTCACGGAACCAAACCAAAGGTGAAGTACTTCTTATAAGAAGTCCTCTCTTGGGATAATTATTTTTCGGAAACGGCTTAATCTTTAACTCCATATTCCAATACTTGATCTATAAAAGGTTGTACATAATCTTCGTACATTTCGGCAAACGTTCTTATTTTCAGCAGCGTATGCTCCGGTAAAAAATACTCTGCTCCTCCAAATTCTGCCTCTGTTGCCAATGCCATAGCACCTTGTATTAAAGTTGGCATATAAAACTCCGGAATATTTGCATTAATACTTCTGAAAGTGAGCATTCCACGGGAATCCGCAATAATTTCGCTTCCATCTGAAAATGTAAATTTATTTTTATTCTGATTGGCCACCACAACAACCGGAGAATGATTTTTATATAAAAAGATTGAATTCCCCCATGTTTTCAGTTCATTCTTAGAGATTACCAGATTATTCTCTTCATTAATTCCGATAAGGGTAAAATTACTGATACATTTATAATTGTTGTGTTGAAGTTTTTCGACCTCAATTTTTACTTTTTCTATATTTTTAGCTATTTCAGGATTATTTTTTACCGATTTCAAAGAAACTTCACCTTCCAGATTGATCTCAAAAATGGTAGGCAAAGTGTTTTGATGCAAGTAAAAATGTCTGTTAAAATACACCAATTCCATATTCACCGGCACCTCAAAACCGGATATATTCAATTCTGAATATTCTTTTGTTTCAATATTGAGTTTTGAAATTAAGTTTTTATCCGGTTGATACTGACAGAGTATAAATTGCTGCTGTTTATTTTTAGCCAACGCAAACATTCCTTTATCCTTTACAGAAATATTTTCAAACAACACTTCACAGCCTCGCAAAATGCTGTATATACTGTAATAATTTTTGTCGTAATAATTATCTGATAGATAGGTTCTTAACAGTTGTTTTTTACTGCTTAGAATAAAAAATTCTCCTTCATACATGAATTTCGCAATCTGCATTTGCGGAATCGGGAGAAGTAAAGGATAATTGAGAGGAACATCTGTTTTTCCTCCCTTAGTATTCTGGCTGATCGTTCTTTTGGTTTTTCGGTACGGTGGATCTGCCCAAAGTTCTTTCAGCGGAAGTATAATTTTCTGGATATGCTTTCTGGTTCCCAGATGATGTTTGTAAAAATTCAGTTCTCCATCTGCGGAAGTCGTTACCAAGAATTTTAACCGGTTTCTGTTTTCATGAATGACTTTCTGAAGATTTTCATTAGCTAAATTTTCATGATGAGTAATAAAAAATACTTCCAGGTCTTTTTCTGAACGCTCTCTTTTGAAAAATAAATCTAAAGTTTCCGAAACATCTACTATTCCGCTTACCAGATTAAGGTTTTCAATTACGTCTTCTACCTGATCCAGAGTCATCGCAATACTGGACTGTCCCAAAGCATAAACTTTACATTCGGAATGTGCTTTTGGATGTTTGATCACAGCAAGAGCTGAAGAAAAAGACAGAACTTTCGGAGTTCCCCAATTTTTCAGGGAAGTATCGATCAGGATAATTCTTTCAAAAACATTTTCTTCCGGCGGTATTTCTCTTTGAATGTATAAGGCTTCATTATTGGCCACCCGATTTATAAAAACCTCATCTTCATTGGCAAACTCAGACAGCAGCATTCTGTGAAGATCTCCTTTATTCGCAATATCGGAAACTCCGCCAATCGGTTGTTCTCCGGGAGAAAGATGTCGCATCGGAATTTTAAGTCCGCTCCAGATTCTTTTTATTAAACTTCCTACCTGAAATGTTTTCGGCTCTTCAATAAGCTCCTGAATAAAATCTTTTTCAGATTCCGTGGTTGTTTCTTTTCCGGCTACTTCTTCGTTAATTTCCGGTTCTTCCACCAAACCACGCATGGCTTTAATGATAGATGCTGTCGTTGGAAATTTATTATGGATAGATGATAGCGTCTCAATATCATTGTAAAAAATATTCTGGGGCAATAAAAGTTTGTGAGCCGAATCCGCAATTTTTTGGGGGCCTCTGTAATACGCTGTCAGAATATATTCCGATTCTTCCGCAGAAACTGAATACAACGAATCTTTAAAGATCGTCTGAAAAAGGTTGATCCTGTTTTGCCCCTTTTTCATGGAACTTCCTATCTTACTAAGATTCTCCAGCAATTGACAGGCATTTGTAATATCGAGATTGAAGCTACTTGTCTCCTCTGTTCTGAACTTTCTCAAAAAGTAAAAAATACCATCCAGATTCAGATAGTCATCCTGAGTTGCATACATTGTGAGTAGAAAAGCCCCGAAACGCGGAAAGCCTTGCGGCTGCAATTCTTTTAAAACTTCAATAATATAAGGTCGGTAAGCAATCGCCCCTACATTGGGAACAGAAACAAGATTATTCTCAAGATAGCCGGAAGGATCACGAACATCCTTATCTGTGATCCATTCCCAGAAATAATTTTCGTATGATTGAAAATAACTTACTACATCCATTCTCTTGCTTTTTGAGTCAGGCGGAATGAGCTTATGGACAACTTTTGGAAATCACTCTTATCAATTGCCAGATAACTTCCGTTTTCATTCCACAATAGCCATTTGTCTGAATCTTTATTATATTTTTTCTGTAATAAAGAACTTACATTTTTAAATTCAAAATCAAATCCGCTTGGTAAAAGATGATAATCTTTCATCCAAAAAGTTTTTCCGGGAAAACCCAGCAAAGGTGTTCCCAGCAATAAAGCTTGCTCGTCAATAACCATCCACTCCAGCTTTTCCAGCTTAAATTTCGGAATCTTTATAATTTTATTTTTAATCTCATCGATCGAACATAAAAGTGCAACAGCAGGAAATTCATGGTCTCCTTTTTTAAGATGCACTTCAATCTTTTCATCAATTCCAAAAAAATTATGATTGGATGGGGGGAAAATCAGTTTCAATGCCTTATCAATAGGCGACCAAAGTAAAGCTGTTCTCACTTTCTTACTAGGAACCAATGCATTTCTTCTGAATAAAAGACCATTCTTCAGTTCATATAAGATAAAATCGGGAAGCTGTTTAATTTCTGATGAAGTAGCCTGCTCAACAGTAAAACCCTTCAACCAGATCACCTCATCATCTGCTGCAATCTGAATATTTTTCCAATCACGGATAGAGCCTAATGAATCTTCGTCTCTGCGGGGAATTTCAGCCCAAAATTCTTTTAAACGCTCTGAAGAATTTTCTGCCATAGGTTTTCAATTTCTTTTTGGATAAACTGTTTCTGTTCTGCATGGGCAATCCAGTCACAACGGGTTTGAAGATATCTCAGTTTGTCTTTGATTACGTTTTGTTCTTCAAAGCTCAATACTCCGGATTCCCACTGATCAATTAGTATTTTCACATCCTTCATGATCTCTTCCGGATTGGGTGTTTTATTTTGTAGCGACTGTGGATGTGATTGAGGATTGCTATCTTTTTCAATAGTCCGATTGATGATTCCTTCCAGAATTTCAATTTGCTCTTCGGTATCCCAAATATGTTTCAATACCCATAAGTCCGATACAACTGCTTCATTCCTTCCGGAAATTAAAGCACTTGCAGCAATAAGATTCTGCATTTTTACCGCTCTACGGTCCGAGATGGTAATTCCTGTATTTCTCAGACTGATAATTGTGTTCAGATATACTTCATAAATCGGCTTCAAATCTACGTTCTTGCATAATGCCTGGAGTTCTTTGATTTCATGAGCCAAAATTTCAGGAATATCTGAATCTACCGTAGTTTCAAGTTTTCTTCCCGCCAAAAGAACCTGTTGAAGAAGATCAGGACTGACGTAATCTACATTAATTCTGACTAGAAAACGGTCGAAAAGCGCATTCAGAGCTTCATCTTCAGGAAGAACATTACTTGCTCCCACAAACATCAATGCCGGAAGATGTTTGGTTTCTTTACCTCTCTTGAAAATCTTTTCGTTCAGAGCCATTAGTAATGAATTCAAAATCGCAGAATTGGCATTGAAAATTTCATCAAGAAAAATCACTGAAGCTTCCGGCATCATTCCGTCTGTATTGGTAAAAAGTTCACCTTCTTTTAGCTTTCTGATATCGAAAGGTCCAAAAATTTCATTTGGTTCTGTAAATCTGGTTAGAAGATATTCAAAATTCTTTCCGTCTTTTACCGTTTTTGCTAAAGTTCTTACTAAAGCTGATTTTGCCGTTCCCGGAGGACCATATAAAAACGCGTTCTCTCTTGCCAGCAAACAGATTCCCAGCAAATCCACCACATCATTTTTGCCTACAAATGTATTTTTTACGTAGTTAAGAACATTATTTAATTTTTCAATATTTTGAGTGATCATGATCTGTTGTATTTATTTTTAATTCTTTCCAGAAAACATTTTTATACCATCCGAATTCTGCTGTGAGCAACCTATTGATGTAAGGAATTTCCGCCAGTCTGTAGACTTTATTTTTCACAATTCTTTCAAGATAGAGTTTTCTGTAGGTTGTATCTTTCAATTCTTCTTCCCAATTCAAATTTTCAAGTTCAAGATCGAGCTCAACTCCTGAATAATGAAACTTTTTTAAACTATTTTCGAGCAATGGAATTAATGAATCATCAGCATCTACATTTTTCAGAGCCACTACAATCTGTGGTAAAAATCGCAAGGATAAATCTGCAGATAATCTGGCAGAAAGACTAAGGTTTCCTTTAAAGTCAGGAATCAGTTTTGTAAGATCTTTCTCTGTATTTGTACGAACAAGATATAACTGAACACTGTAATACAGGATTTTTGCCGCCCATATTGCCGCTTCTCGATCAAAAGAAATCTGATCAGATAAAAACTCCAGTCTTTCTTTTTCAAATTCAGTTTCAAAATATTCTGCTGCTTCCAGTTCTTCTTTTGTGGAAATCTGCTTTACATCCGCAAAAATAGTAATGCATTCTTCTTTCCGAAGAAGAAATAAAGTGTCTAAAAATGGGGATTGGGTTTCCATGATAAACAAAAATAGAATTATTTCTCTGAGAATAAAATTTTTAATTCGATGATTAAGAATTTCATGCTATTTTTCTTTACAGATGAATAATAAAACTTCTCAAAAAGCTGAATATCAATAAAAAATCGGCTCAGATCTTCGATCTGAGCCGAGCCAAGTAAAATATAAATTTCACTTTGAGATTTAAAATTATTTTATGATCTCAATGATATTATTTTCGGGATCAAGAATTACACTTTCATAGTATCCATCTCCGGATGTTCTAGGTTCTCCCACTACTTTATAGCCGTCATTTCTTAAAATTTCAGTCAACTCATCAACTTTTTCCTTGCTTCCCGTAGCAAATGCAAGATGAATGATTCCGAATTGTTGTGCATCATAAGAATTGTTACTTTCTACAATATCAGGTCTTCTCATAATTTCAAGTCTGCTTCCGTTTTCAAAACTTAAGAAATACGATTCGAATTTTTTTACAGGATTGTAATACTTTTCGTTAGAAACTGCGCCAAAATATTTTTCATAAAATGCTCTGATTTTCCCCAAATCTTTCACCCAAATAGCAATATGCTCTATCTTCATTTTAATTTAAATTTTAAATAAAGATAATAATGTCATATTTGTTTTGCAAATGAATTTTGAGCTAATGATTTAAATTCAAACCTGAAAATTTGACCATTCTCTATCCACATATTTGCTATATTTGCAGCTTCAAAATAAAATTATGAGTATTCACATTAGCGCAAAAAAAGGAGAAATTGCTAAAGTCGTGTTACAACCGGGAGATCCGCTTCGCGCACAATATATTGCTGAAAATTATTTGGAAAATGCAAAATTAGTAAGCAAAACAAGAGGCATTTTCTATTATACAGGCCTTTACAAAGGAAAAGAAATCACTGTAGGTGCTAGTGGAATGGGCTTTCCGAGTATCGGAATTTATTCTTTTGAATTGTTTACAGAATACGAAGTAGATACCATCATTAGAATCGGAACTTGTGGAGCATACAACACAGATTTACAACTTTTTGATATTTTAAACGTTGAAAAAGCAGCCAGTGAAAGTACGTATGCAAAATATGCGTGGGAAATTGAAGATGACATTCTTTCTCATCAAGGAAATATCTTTGATACTATCAATGCAACTGCTGAAGAATTAGCTTTAACAACGAAAGCGATTAATGTTCACAGTAGTGATATTTTCTATAGAAAAGATCCTGCTGTTCCTGCTATTGCTACAAAATACAACTGTCCTGCTGTAGAAATGGAAGCGTTCGGATTATTTGCCAATGCTCAACATTTAGGAAAAAATGCTGCAACAATTCTTACAGTGACAGATATTATTCCTACGCACGAAAAAATTTCTGCTGATGAAAGGGAAAAAGCGTTAAAACCTATGATGGAACTGGCTTTGGAATCAGCAATTAAGAGTTTATAAGTTTAGCTATTTTTATAATTTAGCATTCATAAAAAAGAGTTTTACAGATAAAGTAAAACTCTTTTTTATATTCTGAAAAAATTCCGGGCAACTTCTGTCGTTTCTTCGGCGACTTCGGAAATACTGATTTTCTTTACATGCGCAATAGTTTGAGCAACATAAGGCAAATATGAAGGTTCATTTCTGCGATTTTGTATTCTCGGCATATTTTTTGGAAGCATAAACGGCGCATCGGTTTCGATCATCATTCTGTCTAGCGGAACGTATTTTATTACTTCTTCTAAATGTTTGAATCTCTTTTGATCGCTTATTGCTCCGGTAAATCCTAAGTAAAATCCTTTTTCTAAATAAACTCTCGCCTCATCTAAAGTTCCGGTAAAACAGTGAACAACAGCGTTGGGAATTTTGGATAAATACTCGTCCGTAATTTCATTAAATTTTTTGAAAGCTGATCTTTCATGAAGAAAAAGTGGCTTATTAATTTCAATTGATAATTCCAGTTGGGCGCGATAGCATTTTTCCTGAACAGGTCTAGGCGAAAAATCTCTATTAAAATCCAATCCGCATTCCCCGACGGAAACAACGTAATCTTGTTTTAATAATTTCCTGAGTTCATTGATGCTTTCATGGGTAAAAGATTTTGCATCATGAGGATGAATTCCTGCTGTTGAAAATAAAATTTCAGGATAATCTTCTGCAATAGCCGCAGATTCTTTACTACCCCGAATACTCGTTCCTGTAAGAATCATTTGCTCTACTCCATTATCTAAAGCTCGATTGATCACTTCCTCCTGTTCATGGTTAAATTGTTTATTGGTTAAATTGATACCAATGTCGATAAATGTGTTCATTTTTTAAATTTTTAAACCGCAAATATTCATACCCAGTACGCAATCTTTTTTCATACTTTTCATTCATTCATAAAAATTTCAAGAAAACCAATCAAATGTTGTCCGCCATGATTCCACCGGAGTCCGTGACCTTCTTTTTCCCTAACTTCAAAAACAAGCTCATGTTTATAATGAAAGAATACGTTCCACCAGGTTGTATTGTTCAAAATGAAATTAATTTTCTCCATTACCTTCTGCTGTTTTTGCTCATTATTTCCTTTTATTTCCCCCCAAAATGCATCATCCATTCTACCAATGTGTTTTTCCCAAGCTCTCTGGGCGATCGTTATTTCACCATTAAACGGTTTCTGACAAGCTTCAAGTAAAGTTTTTTTCAAAGGTGGAATTGCATTTTCATTACGAATACTTGCTGAGGTAAGCCTTTGTCCTAAAATATTCAGCCAGTGTTCAAATGGAATTTCCTCCAATTTTCGAGTTTTAATTTCATCTGAGACTCCATTATTTAAAATGTCTAAAAACAAATTAAAACTTTTCTCTCTGTTAATTTTTATTTCTTCATTAAAATAAGGAAGTTCCCAATCTGAAATCTTACGTTGAAAATTTTGGATATTTTCGCTTAAAGTATCTAAATATTCTGCTTCTAAAATTGCTTGATATTTTTCTTTCCAGGACTCAGAAAATGACGGAATATATTTTTCGAAAAGATTCATTTTAATACATTTTTTACAAGATTAACAGGTAATTTTTCTTCATCAATTCAATATTGAATAAGATGAACTCATTTTTGACAGCTAATTCAGGCATCAGAAGAAACAACAATTTCAGCATTTTTTCCCACGGTTTCTGTTATTCATATTCAAAAATAGAATTTTTAATGAAAAAGCCTGACAATCTATCATAAGATTACTTCTGCAATAAAAAAAGCCTGTTGATGGCAAATTCCGGGAAACATAATCGGATTAAAAGATGAAGAAATTCAATTTTTATCTTAAAAATTAAATCAAAATAAATCTGCCAATATCCTATAAAATAAAGAACTACACACACCCTTATCATAAAAAATAAGATAATATAAAAATTCCATTACATATTATATAAAATTATTACATTTAAAGACTTTCATTTATTAACAAACATCAATTTTAATTAATAAATGATACGGAATAACAAGTAATCCTTAGAATTCCAAAAAACTATAACCATGAAAAAACAAATTTTTTGAGGATTTACTTCAAAAAATGCAATCGATTGCATTTTAATCTTGAAATGAAATTTAAAACAAATTAAAATATAATGGCACTTATAATCGGTAACAAAGAATACTTCAAAGGAATCGGAAAAATACAGTTTGAAGGAAGGGAATCTGATAATCCTTTGGCTTTTAAATTTTATGATGAGAATAAAGTTGTTCGTGGAAAAACAATGAAAGAATATTTCAAATTTGCGACGGCTTACTGGCATACCTTCTGTGCAACAGGCGGAGATCCGTTTGGGGTAGGAACGCAACAATTTGATTGGCTAACGGCAACAGATGCTAAGCAAAGAGCTACAGAAAAAATGGATGCTGCTTTTGAGTTTTTCACAAAACTAGGAGTTCCCTACTATTGTTTCCACGATTATGATTTGATTGACGAGGCAGATAGTTTTGTAGCATCTACCAAAAGATTGGAATTCATTACTGATTATGCAAAAGAAAAACAGGCTGCTTCTGGTGTAAAATTGCTTTGGGGAACATCCAATTGTTTTTCAAACGCAAGATTTATGAATGGTGCTGCTACAAACCCGTCGTTTGATGTATTGGCGTATGCAGGAGGTCAGGTAAAAAATGCTTTAGATGCTACGATTAAATTAAGCGGAGAAAATTACGTATTCTGGGGAGGCCGTGAAGGATACATGTCTTTGCTGAACACCAACATGAAACGTGAACAGGAACACATGGCAAAATTTTTACATATGGCTAAAGATTATGCGCGCTCACAAGGCTTTACAGGAACTTTTTTCATTGAACCAAAACCTATGGAGCCTACAAAACATCAGTATGATTTTGATGCAGCAACTTGTTTAAATTTCCTTCGTCAATATGACCTGCTGAATGATTTTAAACTTAATTTAGAAGTTAACCATGCTACTTTGGCTCAACATACGTTTGAACATGAGCTTCAGGTAGCCGCAGATAATAATGTTTTGGGAAGCATTGATGCGAACAGAGGAGATTATCAAAACGGTTGGGATACAGATCAGTTCCCGGTTGATTTATATGAAATGACTCAAGCGATGCTGGTGATTATTCAAGCCGGAGGTTTCCAGGGCGGAGGTGTGAATTTCGATGCTAAAATCAGAAGAAACTCAACGGATCTGGAAGATATTTTCATTGCTCACATTAGTGGAATGGACAATTTTGCCAGAGCATTCCTTGCGGCAGACGCTATTTTAGAAAAGTCGAAATATTCAGAAATCAGATCCAACAGATATTCTTCTTTTGATAGTGGAAAAGGTAAAGATTTTGAAAATGGAAAACTTTCTTTAGCAGATTTGGCTTCTCACGCAGAAGGTCTTGGAGAAGTCGGAAGAGAAAGTGGTAAACAAGAATATTTGGAAAGCTTGATTAATCAGTACTTATAAAATTCTGACTCTTTTTATTGGAAACAAACAAATTAACTATACTTAAAACTATATGAAACTATGCAAATAATAGATTCTGGACCTCAGTATTCTTCGGAAACCAAAGCACAGATCAACATGATGTATGTAACTGTATTAACATTGGTGGCGACTCTGGGAGGACTTTTGTTCGGATATGATACTGCTGTGATTTCAGGAGCCGAAAAATCTATTCAGGAATATCTTATCATTCCTTTAGGATTAAGTTCATTAGCACATGGAGCAACCATATCGAGTGCATTGATTGGGTGCATTATTGGCGGGGCAATTTCCGGATTCTTTTCTACGAAATTAGGAAGAAAGAAATCTTTGATGTTAGCTGCCTTCTTATTTTTCATCAGTGCTTTAGGAGCTGCTTATCCTGAATTTTTATTCTTTAAAAAAGGGGAACATTCTATGGGCGTTTTACTGGCTTTCAATTTTTACCGAATTATCGGTGGAATCGGTGTAGGTCTCGCTTCGGCAGTCTGCCCAATGTATATCGGAGAAATTGCTCCCGCAGAAATTCGTGGAAGATTGGTTTCTCTGAATCAGTTTGCCATCATATTCGGAATGTTGGTTGTTTATTTTGTGAACTGGGGAATTGCAAGCGGAAAAACTGTAGAATGGATTAATGAAATCGGTTGGAGGTATATGTTTTTATCATTAACGATTCCTTCTGCTCTGTTTGGAATTTTATTGTTTTTCGTTCCTGAAACGCCTCGTTATCTTACTTTTATTAAAAAAGACGAGGAAGCCCTGCAAATCTTAACAAAAATTAATGGTCCGGATCGGGCTAAGGAAATTTTTGCAGAAATAAAAGGAACCGTAGCAGAACAAAAAAGCAAAATCTTTGCCTTCGGAAAAACGGTAATCATCATAGGAATTCTACTATCTGTTTTTCAGCAGTTTGTAGGAATCAATGTGGCCCTATACTACGCTCCAAGAATTTTTGAAAGTATGGGGGTTCACAAAGATGCTTCAATGCTTCAGACCGTTGTAATGGGTCTTGTGAATGTAGTTTTTACAGTAATCGCCATTTTTACAGTAGACAAATGGGGAAGAAAGCCGCTTCTCATTGTTGGTTCCATCGGAATGGCCATCGGAATGTTTGCGATTGCTATTTTCTCTTATCTGCATCTGATTAGCATTGCTACTTTGGTATTTATCATTATTTATACGGCTTCATTCATGATGTCGTGGGGACCGATTTGCTGGGTATTAATCTCTGAGATTTTCCCTAATAAAATACGAGGAAGTGCGATTGCAATTGCCGTTGCTGCTCAATGGGCAGCTAATTATCTTATTTCTTCAACGTATCCATTTATGATGGAATTCAGTGGAGCGTTTACTTATGGCTTTTATGGGGTAATGAGTGTTCTTTCTTTGGTATTTGTTTGGAAATGGGTACCGGAAACTAAGGGTAAATCTCTTGAGCAAATCGAAAAATTCTGGAAACAGTAATTATTTTTTTTCATATATTCAGTTGAATGAGAGCATCAAACTTTGGTGCTCTTTTTTATATTGTTCTCTTTTTTAATTTTTATTCGATTTTTTATCAGATTTTTAAATTATTTTCAAAAGATTCAAAAGAAAATTCTTAAACTTGGAAATTATTTAATTATAACATTAACGTATGAAAAAAGCACTATTTTTTTGTCTTATCATGCTTTCCATTTTTAGCTCCAATCTCCTATTTTCACAAACAAAAGAAATTAAAATAGGTAACTATTGTACAAAAACCGAAAAATTCTGTTTACATATATTGGAAGGTAACAGGTTTAAAGAAACATTTTCATTTGATATCACAACATTCACAACAGGAAGCTATCAAATCGGAAATGATGTTTTAACCTTATTATATGAAGGTACTGAAAAGGAAAATACTCCTGACAGATTATTCAAAATCGTCACCATTAAGGATGATAAGCTTATTTTAAAAACCGAAAATCCTGAACAAAAGATTTCCCTTTATAAAAAACAATAAAAAAGCAGCTTTTCGGCTATCGGTATCATTAATTTGATTAAATTTACGTCTATTCTGAAAGGAGTATTGAAGGGAAATTTAACGTTAGTCCAGAATACCTATGACAAAGAAAAATGCCACTATTTATGATATCTCAAAAAAGCTAAACATAAGTGTAGCAACCGTTTCAAGGGCATTGAACAATCATCCGAGAATCAGCCAGGCAACTAAAGAACTTGTAGTAAAAACCGCTAAGGAAATGAACTACAAGCAAAATAATCTTGCCAAAGCCCTAAAAAGTGGTGAAACTAAAAATGTGGGGATTATTGTTCCTTTTATAAACACCAATTTTTTCTCATCGGTTATTCGCGGTATTGAAGAGGAGCTTTCTTCGTATGGTTATCATGTCATTATCTGTCAAAGCCATGAAGACGTAAATATTGAAAAAAGACACTTGAATACGCTGCTTAATGCTCAGGTTGACGGGATTTTCATGTCTGTTTCCAGAACTACTGTTGATACGGAACATATCCAGCATATTTTAAATACTTCCAATACCCCGATTATATTTTTTGACCGAAAAAAAGATATTCCAGGAATCAGTACGGTAACCGTTGATGATTACAGAGGAGGTTATATGGCCACCGAACACCTCATAAAAGAAGGCTACAAAAACATCTGTCACTTTTCCGGGGATTTAAACCTGGAAATTTACCAAAACCGTCTTAATGGGTATAAACAGGCTTTAATTGATCATAACCTACCTGTAAAGGAAGACAACATCATCTCAACCGGAAGCTCTATTGATGCTGGTATTGAAGCTATAAAAAAACTTTGGAGTAAAAAATCAATCCCGGATGCTATTTTCTCTTCGAGTGATTTTGCTGCATTAGGAGCTTGTCAGGAACTAAAAAAGCGTAAAATAAAAATTCCTGAAGAAGTAGCTGTTATTGGTTTTTCTAATGAACCTTTTACGCAATTTATGGAACTTCCTATGAGTTCTGTAGACCAAACTCCTGTTACGATGGGACAAATGGCCGGACAGGTTTTTCTAGACCGTATTAAAGATAATTCTTCGGGGGTTTCTATTGAGAAAAAAGTGGTTTTGAAACCACAGATTTATATTAGAAAATCCTCAAAAAGAAAGTAAAAACAATATAACATTCTTAGATAAATTCAAACAAAAGGGAATTATTTGTATATTTAATCCAAATAATTTCCATGAACAAAATCTACTCACTCTTCATTTTTTTACTTTTTTTACAATTCAGGGCACAAAGTGTTATTTTCTCACAGCCCCATACCGGTGATTATGGCCCTGCCTTTGCTGCTTACACCACCACTAATGGTGATTTAATAGGTCCTGCCAGCAGTTTCATTCTCACCCAAACCAGTACCATTACCAAAATAAATATATTCGGCCATCAGACTCAATTAAATTTAAATTCTCTGTCTAATGGCTTCATCTTATATATTTACAACGATAATAATGGGGTCCCTGCAGGTCAGCCCGTTCTTCAGACAGGAAGCCCTGTCGCAGCAATTAATGTTACAAATAGCACTCAAGGCTATACATTGGTAAATACAAGCGGCTACAATTATCTTTATTCCATAGACGTTCCTTCGCTTGCAGGCACAGTAACTCTACAAGCAAATACAAAATACTGGCTTTTCTTCGTCTCAAAATTGAATACCAGTTCTATCGATATTACTTCTCCACTTAAGTTTAATTGGTGGGGAGGTCCAGACGGTACACCGGGATATATGCGGATTTCTAATTTAACCGGAGCTCCGGGGTATCCTACCTGGACCATTTATCCTTATAACGGCTGTGCTTTTACTATTGAAGGTTCAACTTTAGGTACGGATGAAATTGTTTTTGATTCAACAAATATCAAAGTGTATCCTAATCCAACTTCTGATTATATTAATATCGACACTAAGGATAAAATCAGGCAAGTACTCCTTTCTGATATGAGTGGTAAGAAAACTTCTGTTACGCTAAATAACAACACTATAGATTTAAGCGGATTACCAATAGGTTCTTATTTTCTTTCTTTAGAAACAGATAAGGGAACTGTTGTGAAAAAGATTATCAAAAAATAATTCATTCTGTAACTATTTTTATAAATATAAAAAGTACAACAATTAAGGGTATAAAAAGAAACTGCTCCTACCTAATTAAGAAACATACCCACTTCCGGAATTATTTTTTCTCCACTAGCTATGGTAAAAGCAGCCTGAAAAGACAGCTTTTGACCCTTGATTACTTTAATTTTACGATGCAAAAAAAAATTTAAGAGCTTGCTTTTTTGAAACTAATTCTTTTTTATACAATACTTTAATTTTGCATACAATCCCAAATTCCATCACCATGAGCATCAATAGGATTTAAATTTTCATCATAGCATGAACCAGGTTGAGAAATTGGTTGATTGAAACAATTATTTATATATCTATTTTATTATATTCATTTATTGTTTCTAAAGTGTTATTTTTCACTGATAAGACTCTAATTATCACATCCCCAACTTTGCTTGATTCATTATTAAATATTACAACATTCTGTGAAACATATTGATACGCAGGAATTACAAGTGATTGTACCGCAAATAATGCATTACCTTTAATAGCAGTAGAATAAACAAGTCTGTCATATGGCATAGCTGTGTTGGATGAAACATAATAACGATAATCATTACCATATCCTGATGCTAAGGAAAAACATGTCGTACCGGTAGTAAAAATTGTAGCATTAATTGTAGGGCGTTGATCGACCACAGTATCAATAACTAAAGAATCTCTATTTCTATTACTTAAATTTAATGATTTTTCAATAGATTCTTCCGATGTCATTTCATTTCTTGAACATGAAACGAATGCAATTAACAACAAGCTTAGTCCAAATAAGATTGATTTTGTTTTCATAGTTATTTTTGATTTAAGTCGCAATATAGAGAAATAAATTAATATTATCAGCTTGAAATCTCTTTAGTAATATTAAAAAGAAAATGCTCCCTACCGAAGTAAGAAGCATTTTCAACCCTAATATTTAATATAATTAACCCATTACAAAGAGACACCTCGTCTCCATGGAATGAAGTCATTCTGATTAAGCTGGTCGGCTTTGGTTTTTACTTCGCCGCTTGCCACTTTGATAATAAACTCCAGAAGTTCGTCTGCAGCTTCCGGAATTGTTTTTTCTCCGCTAATCACCGTACCTGCATTAAAATCTATAATATCCGGCATTCTTTCTGCCAAAACAGTATTGGAAGCAATCTTGACTACCGGTGAAATAGGATTTCCCATTGGAGTTCCAAGACCGGTTGTAAATAGCACAACGGTAGCCCCTGATCCTGCTAAAGCGGTAGTACATTCGGCATCATTTCCCGGAGTACACAAAAGATTAAGACCTGGTCTTGTAGCATATTCTGTAAAGTCAAGAACTTCTACGATAGGTGCAGCTCCACCTTTTTTAGAAGCTCCTGCAGATTTCATGGCATCAGTAATTAAACCATCCTTGATATTTCCGGGAGACGGATTCATATCAAAACCTGATCCTGCTGCAACCACAGATTTTTCAAAATCTTTCATCAGTTTGAGGAATTTAACTCCATCTTCATCATTAACACAACGGTTAACCAACTCCTGCTCCACCCCGCAAAGTTCCGGAAATTCAGCAAGCATGGTTGTTCCCCCTACTGCAGACATAATATCGGAAACCTCCCCTAAAACGGGGTTTGCAGAAATCCCAGAGAAACCATCTGAACCACCACATTCCAAACCAATGTTCAGCTTTGTGATTGGTGCTGGTTTCCTTTCAATATCGTTAGCTTTTTTAATTCCTTCGTATGAATCTTTAATAACACCGGTAAGCATTTCATCAATAGTACCTGATTTTTGCTGTTCATAAACCACAATCGGTTTTTTATTATCAGGACAAAGCGCGTGAAGTGCATCCATAAAAATCTGCACCTGAAGATTCTGGCAACCTAAGCTGAGAACGGTAGCTCCTGCGACATTGGGGTTGTTTACATATCCTGCAAACAGTCTTCCCAATGCTTCAGCGTCCTGACGAATTCCGCCACAGCCGCCTTGATGCGTAATAAATCTTACATCAATATTTTTAAAAACTCTGGTATCCTCTTTTTCTTCAACAGCAACATCAGAAGTTGCTCCGCCATTCAGTAAGGACCTTAATAAGAGTTGATGTTTACTGGCTTTTTCGTGTAATAATTCTTTTTCGAAAACATCTTTCAGCGTTTCAATATTCTTGTTTTCACAGAAAACCAGAGGAAAGAAAAGCCAAACGTTTTCTGTTCCCACTTGCCCGTCCTCTCGATGATAGCCCATAAAAGTGCGGTCTTTCCACTTCTCTACATTGGGTGGATTCCAGCCCAGCGTAGCCGTTTTACCTTCTACTTTTGCGCTTTGGTGCTTTACATTTTCTGTAGTGATTACCTCTCCTTTTTTAATTGACTGATTCGCTTTTCCAACGATTACACCATACATAATGATATGGTCACCATCTTCAAAATCTACAGCAGCAAACTTATGTTTTGCCTTTATATCTTTTACAACCGTATAATCTGTACCGTCAAGATGTACCGCTTCTCCGGCAGGTAAATCCAATAGCGCTACAATAACGTTGTCTTTAGGATTTACTTTCAGTACTTTCTTTTGCATGATTTGCTATGAATAAAATTGTGTAAAGTTATGATATGCAGTTTCCACGCCATTATGGTCTATTTCCCACAAAGCTTTTGCGACTGCTTCTTTCAAGCCTTCGACCTGAGTAAGATCTGTCTCCCAGAAAGTTGTTTCGCTTAATGATAGTTCCGCAACTTTCTCATAGTCTTCATTTGCCCATATTTCTTTGAACTTGGCAACAATGGCTTCTTCATCGTTTATTGGTAAAGATTTTTCACCAAAAGTCCCTTGATAAAATCTGATTAAACTTGCCAAAGAGAATACTAAATTCAACGGCAATTTTTTATTGATTTCAACATAGCCTAATAAACTCGGAAGAATTCTTACTTTAAATTTAGAAACAAAATATAAGGCAATACTTGCCTGATAATGCTTAATAAAAGGATTTCTGAATCTGTCGAATACTTCTTCGGCAAAATCTTTCAATTCTGTTTCATCTAAGCCTAAAGTTGGGTTGACTTCATTGAAAATGGTATCTCGTAAAAATTTACCGATAAAGGCATCATCAATGGATTCTTTTACCGTTTCTTTTCCAGATAAAACGGCTGGAGCCAACATTAATGTGTGGCCTCCATTCAAAATTCTTACTTTTCTCAAACGATATGGCTGAATATCATCAACCACTAAAATCTGTTCGTTTATCTTATTGAAAGGAATTCTTTCTTTTAAATTTGCAGCATCCTGAATTACCCAAAGCAAGAATGTTTCTGAAACAACCATCATCTGGTCTTCATAATCCAATTGATCTTCATACGTTTCTACATCGTCTTTCGGATAACCCGGTACAATCCTATCAACCAACGTATTATGGAAATAATTATTTTGAGCAATCCATTGCACAAATGAATCTTCTAAGTTCCACAATTGGGCATATTTAATAATGATATCTCTTAAAGCAAATGCATTATCTTCAATAAGTTCACAAGGAATGATTCTTACCCCTTTATCTGCTGCTCCGTTGAAATGTTTGAATCTTTCGTATAATAAAACTGTTAATTTCGCTGGGAAATTCTTGTGTGGCCCCTGATGATTATTTTCAGTCTCGTCGTAGGCAATTCCTGTTTCTGTAGTGTTGGAAAAAATAAATTCTAATTCTTCCTCTTTTGCCAACGCTAAGAATTCATCATAATTTGTATAAGGATTGATCGACTTTTGAATCGCAGAAATCACCTGCTTTTCATCAATAATTTCTCCTTTTTTAATTCCTCTTGTGAAAAGTGTGTACAAATTATCCTGCTCTTCCAGTTTATGAACAGAACCACCCTGAGTAGGCTGAACGTTTACAATTCCTGCATTAAATCCAACTTCTTTATTTAATTTATCAATCACATAATCTGTGAATCCTCTCATAAAATTTCCCCCTCCAAACTGTACAATTTTGATGGGAAGTTTTTCCTGAGAACCGTTTAATTCACGATTTAATTTTTGCTTTATCTGATTTTCCATCTTTTCTAATTTTGTTTTGCACTGTTTTTTGTTTTTAACATAAAGAGCGCAAAGGAATTTTTCTTTAGTTCTTATTTTATGACTTTATATTTCGGAACTAATGTTTTCATTACAGTCCAAGCAATAAGGTAAGCTACGGCACAAATTGAGAAAATAATCATATATCCTTTATCTATTCCATCTTTTACGATAGCTCCTGATTTTTCTAATTGTTCAAAAAATCCGTCCGGCAATCTTTCGTTGATGTATTGAGGATATTTTTCCAATAAGGGTGTTCCGTCTACGGTTGACCAAGCTTTATGGGCATGATCAAATAAAACTCCTGATGATTTATTAATTAAAAATGATCCGATTCCTCCTGCCATTCCTCCAATTCCGGTAATAGTTGCAATCGCTTTTTTCGGGAACATATCGCCTACTGTCGAGAAAATATTTGCTGACCAAGCTTGGTGTGCTGCTCCTGCAATTCCAATAATCAAAACAGGAATCCAGTATGTTGCCGAGCCTAAAGGCTGTGCTAAGAGCGCTAATAAAGGAAAAAATGCAAAAATTAACATTGCTTTCATTCTTCCTGAATACGCGTTCATTCCTTTCTTTTCCACAAAATATTTTGGGAGCCATCCTCCGATGATCGACAATAAAGTGATCATGTAAAGAACAAATAACGGTAATGCACTTTGCGTGGAATCCATTTTGTAAACCGAGCTTAAATAAGCCGGAGTCCAGAATAAGAAGAACCACCAAACACCGTCTGTCATGAATTTTCCAAAAGCAAAAGCCCATGTCTGTCTGTGGCTGAAACATTCTTTGAAAGAGAATCTTCTTTCTTCAGTCTCTCCCGTATTGGCTTCAACCGGAAAATCTTCCTGATCCTGTTGAATATATGTTAATTCATGTTCGTTAACTTTATGATGTTCATGAGGTTTTTTGTAATAAAATACCCAAAGTCCCATCCATAAAAATCCTAAAGCACCAATAATAATAAATGCCCATTCCCACCCCATTGATTTTGCAATGAAAGGAATTGTAATGGGTGCTGCTAAAGCTCCCACTGTTGCTCCTGCATTCCAGATACTGGTAGACAAAGCTCTGTCTTTTTTAGGAAAATACTCTGCCGTAGTTTTAATGGCTGCCGGAAAATTTCCTGCTTCACCAATTGCCAACACGAAACGTGCAAAAACAAACAACGAAACACTCGTACTGATGATTGCTGAAGTATTGGAAACCGTTCCGATTAACTCTTTAGATCCGTGAAAACCGGCCAACCAGTTTCCTGTAAGAATTCCTGATGTTGCCACTCCACAAAAAGCGTGTAAAACAGCACCGATAGACCAGATTCCGATTGCCCAAAGGAAACCTTTTTTAGTATCCATCCAATCCACAAATTTTCCTGCGAAAAGCATTCCTATTGCATAGAAAATGGAGAATAGAGCCGTGATATTTCCGTAATCGTTATTATTCCAGTGAAATTCCGGAGCGATAAAGTCTTTCCATGTTAATGATAAAACCTGACGATCCAGATAATTGATCGTTGTTGCAATAAACAGCAATATGCAAATTGTCCATCTGAAGTTTGTCGGTTTAAGAGATTTAACTGAACTCATATTAATCTTTTGAACTGAGTTATTATTTTAAAGCCTGAATAATTTCCAGCACTTTCTTAGTTTCATTTTCAATCGTTACATAGTCTTTGGCAAGCATTAATTCTTTGCTTACCAATTTGCTTCCCATTCCTACTGCAGAAACGCCTGCTTTGAACCAGCTTTCAATGCTTTCTTTTGTAGTATCAACACCTCCTGTAGGCATAAATTTCAGATTCGGGAAAACATCTTTAATTGCACTCATGAATCCGGCTCCTAAAGCATTTCCAGGGAATAATTTGATAAAAGTTACTCCGGAATTTTCAGCTTCGATAATTTCGGTCGGAGTCATACACCCCGGGCTGTATAATACATCTTTTGGAATCAGAACCGCTGCCACTTCAGCTACAAAACCAGGACTAATGAAAAAATCTGCCCCTGCTTTATAATATTCTTCAGCTTGTGCCAAATTTTTGATAGTTCCAATTCCAAGAAGCATATCCGGCATTTCTGCATTACGAGCTTCTACCATTTTGGTGAAATTATGTAATGCATCTTCACCACGGCTTGTATATTCTACTGCACGGATTCCGGCTTTGTAAAGTGCTTTTAGTATTTCTAAAGTTACCGTCTCATCAGCATTGTAATAAAGAGGCAAAACTCCCTGATTGAGAATAGCATCTGTAACTAATTGAATCTTTGTCATTGTATAGTTTTTTGAGCGTTGCAGGCGTTTTCAAACCTTACATTGCTTTTCTTTATCTTTTTATTCTTCCTCCTGAATTTCCCTGCATTACTTCCGAAATATCTTCTGCGCTACAATAATTAATATCCCCTAAAATGGTATGTTTTATGGCACAAGCTGCATTGGCAAAATTCAATGCTTTTTCGTCGTCAAAATTGAGTAAGCCATAAATTAAACCTGCTGCAAAAGCATCACCTGTCCCGATTCTGTCGACCACAGGATTTACTTCTAAAAGTTCAGTTTCAAAATAATGATCCCCAATCAAAGCTCTTCCCTGCGTTTGCTGAGAACTTGCCGTAACCCCGATTCTTATTTTGTCGAAAATTTTATGAATAGAAGGAATTTGTTGTTTTAATTCTTTGCAGGCTTCTATGAAACCTTCTTTATCTGATGAAAACTGAGTTCCTAAGATTTCATTGATCTCATTCACTCCCCCGATAAAAATGGTGGAATAAGAAACCAGTTCTTTCAAGACTTCGTTTCCGTTTTTACCGTATTTCCAAAGATTGGAACGGTAAGCCGGGTCAGTCGTAACTTCAATTCCCAATTCACGGGCTGTTTGTAAACCTTCTTTTAACGTTTCATAAGCCGTTTTGGAAATTCCGGGACTAATCCCTGTCCAATGGAAATATTTGCAGCCCTCAAGAGCTTTTTTCCAGTCTATATTTTCAGGCTGAATGTTTGCAAACGAACCATTTAATCTGTTGTAAGCAATTCTGCTCGCCCGTACTGATGAACCCACTTCCAAAAAGTACAAACCTAAAGGATGTTCATTTTTGTTGATAAAAGTAGTATCAATCCCAAAACTTTTGATGAAAGACACCGCCGATTCACCTACAAAATCATCAGAAACACTGCTGATATGTCTCACATCACAACCCATTGTTGCCAATGAAGATGCTACATTAAGCTCCGTTCCTCCGAAAAAGAATTCCATTTCATGGCTTTGCTTCATGGTTCTGTTTCCGGGTGGCGAAAGTCGCATGATCACTTCTCCGAATGTGATTATTTTGTTGCTCATTTTTACAAATGTTCTTTTTTGATTTAAACCATTAAGATTTATTTAAGGTGTTTAGAAAAATTAAGTTTGGCTTTGCCTTAAGTTTTTTAAAATCATTTGATTTTCCTTAATTCAACTTAACTTTTTAATTTTTCTTAATGGTTTAAAGTTTATTTTTTCTCTTACAGATTTAGCAAATTTCACAAATGATTAAAAAAGATCTTTGTTATCAGTTCAATCTGTAAAAGCATTTATTTAATTTGAAATTTAAAAATCAAAATAATTTTTGGCATTGTGATAACAAATATCAGAAATTATTTTTCCAACATGCTCAATATCATCAGGTAATTCACCATTTTTCATTTCTTCACCAAAAAGGTTACACAATACTCTTCTGAAATATTCGTGTCTCGGGTAAGAAAGGAAACTTCTGGAATCCGTTAACATTCCGACGAAACAGCTGATCAGTCCCATATTGGAAAGGGCATTCATCTGCTTAATCATCCCGTCTTTCTGATCAAGGAACCACCATCCTGAACCGAACTGTACTTTTCCTTTGATGCTTCCATCGTTGAAATTTCCGATCATGGTTGCGAAAATCTCGTTGTCGGCAGGATTTAAGTTATATAAAATGGTCTTTGTTAATTTATCTTTTCCATCTAAAGTGTTCAGCAATTTAGACAAAGTTTCAGCCTGAACGAAGTCACCGATAGAATCCCAACCTGTATCTGGTCCAAGAATTCTGTGCATTCTTTCATTATTATTTCTCAAAGCACCCAAATGGAACTGCTGAACCCATCCAAATTTGTGATAAGCTTCACCTAAGAATAATAAAATGGCTGTTTTGAACTGATTCACCTGTTTTTCAGCGATTACTTTTCCTGAAATTTTATCATTGAAAATCGTACTTACTTCTGCTTCTGAAGCTTCTTCGAAAGAAATATTATTCAATCCGTGGTCACACAATCTGCATCCGTTTTCATGGAAGTATTCAATTCTTTTTAGTAAAGCATCACATAACGTTTGGTAAGAATTAATTTCAATTCCGGCAGATTCGCCCAGTTTGGAAATATAATCTGCAAAGTTGTGATTTTCAATTAAAATTGCTTTATCAGGACGGAAAGCTGTACTCACTTTAATGGAGAAATCGCTTTTTGCTAAATCCTGATGGTAATTCAATAGATCTGTAGGATCTTCCGTTGTGCACAGAGATTCTACATTCATCATTTTTAATAAACCTCTTGTTGATTTTTCAGGGGTCTGAAGCTGAGAAGAGATGTTTTCGTAAATTTCTGATGCATTGTCTCCATTCAGCAATTCATCGATTCCGAAATATCTTTTTAACTCTAAATGCGTCCAGTGATACAAAGGATTTCTCAATGTATATGGAACTGTTTTAGCCCAAGCTTCAAATTTTTCTTTATCTGAAGAATCTCCCGTGATGAATTTTTCGTTCACCCCCATTGTACGCATCGCTCTCCATTTGTAATGATCGCCCGCAATCCAAACCTTTGAGATATTTTCGAAAACGGTATCTTCAGCAATATCTTTAGGAATCAAGTGATTATGGTAATCAATGATGGGTTGTTTTTCTGCGTACTTGAAGTATAATTCTTCAGCGTATTTATTTTGTAATAAAAAATTATCTGTAATAAAAGGTTTCATTTTAGTCTAATTCTGTTGTTATTCATTAGCAGGTTTCCCGATGGTTGCCAGAATTCCTCCATCAACGTAAATAATTTGTCCGTTGATGAACTTACTAGCATCCGAAGCCAGGAAAATAGCTGTTCCTGCAAGGTCTTCCGGGTTGCCCCATCTTCCTTCCGGAGTTCTGCTGATGATAAAATCGTTAAAAGGATTTCCATCCACTCGAATAGGCTCTGTCTGGGAAGTCGCAAAATATCCGGGACCGATTCCGTTCACCTGGATATTGTGTTTTGCCCATTCTGTCGCCAGATTTTTAGTAAGCATTTTCAGACCGCCTTTTGCAGAAGCATACGCTACTACATTATCACGTCCCAGCTCACTCATCATCGAGCAGATGTTGATAATCTTTCCGGATTTTCTTTTGATCATATATTTTCCAACTAATTTGGACATGATAAAAGGTCCCGTAAGATCTACATCGATTACTTTTCTAAAGTCTTCCACTTCCATCTCAATCGCCGGAATACGTTTGATGATTCCTGCATTATTGACAAGGATGTCTATTTTTCCATGGGTAGCTTCCATAAGAGCTACTTTCTGAGCAGCTTCCAACTCGTCCGTCACATCAAAAATATAACCGGTTGCTTTATATCCTTTCGAATGATAATAGTTTAAAGCTTCCTCTAATTTTGACGGCGTTGTACTGGTGATCGCCAATTCAGCACCTGCAGCGGCAAGACCTTCTGCCATTGCCATTCCTAATCCGTGAGTGCCGCCTGTAACGACTGCTACTTTGCCGGATAAATCAAATAAATTCATTAGAAAAATTACTTTAGTTCGTTAGTTTTGATACCGTCCATATCGCCGTAATCCATATTTTCTCCGGCCATTCCCCAGATAAAAGTATAATTAGAAGTTCCCACTCCTGAATGGATTGACCATTCCGGAGACAGCACCGCCTGTCTGTTGGTCATAAAAATATGACGCGTTTCATCTGGCTGTCCCATAAAGTGGCTTACTGTTTGTCCTTCTTCCAAATCGAAGTAGAAATAAGCTTCCATTCTTCGGGTGTGAGTATGCGCAGGCATTGTATTCCATACGCTTCCCGGATGAAGTTCCGTCATTCCCATTTGAAGTTGACAAGTTTCCAACACAGAATTTACAATTAGCTTATTGATAGTACGCCTGTTGGCATATTTCTCTTCACCTAATTCTACAATTTCGGCGTCGCTTTTCGTGATTTTTTTTGTAGGATAAGTATGATGTGCCGGAGCTGAGTTGATGTAAAAGTACGGTTGTGCATCACCAACTTTTTCAAAAACTATTTCTTTAGCTCCTTTCCCGATGTATAAAGCTTCTTTGTTTCCAAGCTCATATACTTCGCCATCTACCGTTACTTTTCCGTCACCTCCAACGTTGATGATTCCCAGCTCTCTTCTGTCAAGAAAATGCTGAGCTTTCAAATCGTCGGTAGGTTCCAGTTTCAAAGCTTGTGCTGAAGGCATAATACCTCCTACAATAAGCCTGTCGTACATAGAATAGACTAATTTTATCTTATCTTCATTAAATAAATCATTGATTAGAAACTCCCTTCTCAACTCTTCAGTTGTATATTTTTTTACATCTTCAGGATGATGGGCGTAACGAAATTCTGATTGTGACATACTACTTTATACTTTTTCTTTTTGCGGTTTTATCAAAACCTGTTAAACATTATGTAATCGATTGCATAAAATTACACTAAAATTTGACAGAAATACTTGTGGGATAAATATATAATTATTCTTTAATTAGTTAACAAAAAATTAATTTTAATTTATAATTAAATGGTTTTCAAATAAATAAAATTAAAATCATGAAGAAAATAAGAAATATTTCAAGAAAATTTCATGGTTCAGATTAACCAAAATTAACACTTGTCTTATGCTTAAATATAAAATCATGCCAAAATAAAATGCATAAAACTTAAATATTGATTCGACAAAAATAACATAGAATCCCTCTTTATATTATATATAATAAGTTTAATCTTTATTAAGTAGAGAATTCAGCTTAAATATTAACCAAAAAAGATGACAAAAATCAGTAAAAGAGTGAAAATTATCTTCTTGAGTATGAATTTTGGGAATTTTTATGATAAAAAAATGGTCATTTTTTAAGTAAATTTTAAGTTTTTGAATCTTAAAACAACATAGAAATTAAAAATTTATCAACATTCGCTCCTAATGAAATTAAAATATATAAAATACTGAAAATAAACAATTTAAATAAAACTAACAAACGTATGTTTTGCAAAAAAACCAAAATTAAACCATCAAATTAATGAAAAAATAATATTTTTTTCTTTGCATATTGGAAAATAATATTAGTTTAGAAGCCAAGATATTTTATAATGTAAAATTACGCAATCGATTGCACATTAAAATGCGTACTATTTTTTAAAATATTTACTACTAAAAAGACAGGAAAATACTTACAAAATCCACAAAAACACAACTGTTGAAAAAAGCTTTCAACCAAAATTAAAACTATAAGGATACAAAATGGATAAAAAAGTACAATCTATAAAATGGTTATATTTAACTGTTTTTCTACTTCCTGTCCTTGCAATGGCTCAACAAAAAGAACCAAAAAAGGAAAAAGAGACCACTATTGATGAAGTGGTTTTAGTAGGCTATACAAAAGTTTCCAAAAAAGATGTCACGAATGCCGTTTCTTCTGTGAAGGGGGATGCCATTAAAGATATGCCTTCTACGAACGCCGCAGAAGCAATCCAGGGAAGAATGGCCGGAGTACAGGTTTCACTAAGTGAAGGTTCGCCCGGTGCTGATGTGGATATTGTTATCAGAGGAGGAAATTCTATTACTGGCAGTAATGCCCCACTCTACATTGTAGACGGCGTTCAGATGGATAATGCACTGTCTATCTTATCGCCAAAAGAGATTGAATCTATTGAGGTTTTAAAAGACGCTTCTTCTACCAATATTTATGGAGCCAGAGGAGCAAACGGAGTGGTCTTGATCACCACAAAAGGTGGACGTAAAAAAGCCAAGACCTCTATTAACTATAATGGATTTCTAGGAGTAAGAAAGATTCAAAACACTATTGGTGTATTAGATCCGTATCAGTATGTACTTTACCAATACGAGCTGTATAACAAAGCTGGTGTTCAGACTGATATTGATGCTTTTAAAACAAGATACGGGACCTACGATCAATTAAGTAAATACAAAGATGTAAAAGAAAGAGACTGGCAGGATGAAGTATTTGGAAGAGAGGCATTCAACTTTACGCATAACCTTTCTATTACAGGAGGGTCGGACAATTCATCTTTCTCATTGTCATTAAACAATGTACAGGAAGACGGAATTATGATAGGTTCCGGATTTAAAAGAAACATGGCTAATTTCAAATATGATTATGATCTATCGAAAAAGGTAAGCCTAACATTGAATGCCAGATACAGCAGACAAACGATCTTTGGCGCAGGAACCTCTTCTACAGGTTCACAAGGAACCAACAGGCTAAGAAATGCCGTAAGATATCAACCGTTTGAAGGGGGATCTACTGTAAATGTAGATGATTTCGATCCGTTATTTGCTAACGAGACCAATCTTGTCAATCCTGTTCTTTTAGCTAACGATGAGATCAAGGAAAATGGAAGAAATGACTTAATGCTTAACGGAACTTTAGAATATAGGATCAATAAAGATTTTACATTCAGAAGTGTGATAGGATATGTACAAAGGGATGAATTTGTCAATCAGTTTTCAGGTCCGGTAACCACGCTTGCAAGACAAAATAATGATCAGCCAGTGGTATTTTTAAGCCAAGCTCAAACGAGAAGAATTACCAATACCAATACTTTAAATTATAAAAAGACGTTTGGTAATCATAAATTAGACTTATTAGTAGGACAAGAAATCGTAAAAACAGACGGAGAATCATTAGCAATGAACATTAAGTGGTTCCCAAAATCGATCTCTGCACAGGAGGCATTTGCCAATATTCAGATTGCATCACCACCTTCGGGCTTGGTACAGGATGCTCCTAAAGCAGGAAGAATACCAGATCGATTAGCATCATTTTTTGCCAGAGCTAACTATATTTTCAAAAATAAATATATTTTAACGGCTTCTATGAGAGCTGATGGTTCAAGTGTTTTTGGACCGGGCAACAGATGGGGATATTTTCCTGCTGCTTCTGCCGCATGGAAAATTGGTGAAGAAAAATTCTTAAAAGACAGTCAGACAATTACTGACTTAAAGCTTCGTTTAGGATATGGTTTGTCAGGAAACAACAGAATCGGTTCTTTTTTATATGATACATTCTTTATTACATCATCTGACTATGGATATGCGTTTGGAACAAATGTAACACCTGGTGCTACTACCGGTAATATCATGGCCAATAAAAATGTAAAATGGGAAACTGCTACTTCTAAAAATATAGGTTTAGATTTCGGATTGTTTAAAAGTAAAATATATGGTACTCTAGATCTTTACCAGACAGACACTAAAGATCTGCTTCTTTTAGCAAAAATTCCTCAGACTGCAGGATATGAATATCAGTATCAAAATTCCGGAAGTACTACCAATAAAGGGATTGAATTCTCTGTGGGAAGTGCCATCATCAACAACAAGAATTTCACCTGGAAAATTGATGCGAACATCTCTTCAAACAAAAATACCATTAAAAGTTTAGGAAGTAGTGCCTCTGCAAGTGCAAACTATTATTACTATCCATCAGGATGGCAGAATAATTTAAATGACTTCCTGGTACAAGTTGGAAAACCTGTAGGTACTTACTGGGGATATGTAACTGCCGGAAGGTATGAAATAAGTGATTTCAATTATGATGCAGCCACACAGATATATACTTTGAAATCAGGTATTGCAAGTTCAGCAGCAGTAGCGAATGGTGCAAAAGCAGTACAGCCGGGAGACTTAAAACTTCAGGACCTGAATGGAGATGGTGTTATTGATACTAAAGATATGACCGATTTGGGAAATGCTCAGCCTAAGTTCTATGGCGGATTCAATCAAACTTTCCGTTACAAAAACTGGGATATGAGTTTACTGTTTAATTTCTCTGTAGGTAACAAAGTATATAATGCCAACAAGATTGAATATTCAACGCAATATTTGTATAAAGATAATAATATGTTAGCAGAGGTAGCTAACAGATGGAGATGGTTTGATGATGCTGGAAATAAAGTAAACGATCCTACAGCTTTGGCAGCGCTAAATGCCAATACAACAGGATGGACTCCGCCTGCAGGTGCGTATTTCCTTCATTCATATGCTATTGAAGACGGATCTTTTTTAAGATTAAACAATGTAACTATAGGATATTCTCTTGATAAAGAGTTTACTAAACAATTAGGTCTTACCAACTTCAGGTTGTATTTCACCATGAATAATGTACTTACCATTACAGGATATTCTGGATATGATCCTGAAGCCAATACAAGACGAAACCCATTAACACCTGGTGTAGATTATGCAGCTTACCCACGTAGCAGATTTATTTTATCAGGAGTTGATATCACTTTTTAAACCTAATATTATGAAGAAAAATAAATTTTTAACAATTCTATTGGCTGTTGCAGGAGTAATATCTTTAAACTCATGTAATGACTATCTGGAAGTAGAAAGCTTATCTAATACTGCAGAAAAACAACAGTTTGATTCCGCAGCAGATACTTTTTCCGCTTTAGTTGGAGTATACAACAGTACTATGGGTGACAACACCTATGGACAGAGAATGAATCTCATCCTTTCTCAATCAGGGGACGATCTAAGAACTTCGGGGGACTATAATGCCAATGACAGAAGAGGAGTCAGCTGCTTTGGAGCTATTCCTACCAATACAGAACTTTTAAGACCTTTCCTGGATACTTATGCAGGGATTGAAAGAGCTAATCTTGTGATTAAAAATATCCCAATCTCACCGGTTTACCAGACAGGTTCTGACGCGGATAAAAAATTAATGGACAGGTATTTGGGAGAAGCTTTAACATTAAGAGCTTTATTTTATTACGATCTTATCAAGAACTGGGGTGATGTTCCTTTTCAGGATGTCCCTTCAGCAGATCTTCCAAGCGTATATTTACCTAAAACAGACAGGGATATTATCTATGAAAAGCTTCTTGATGATTTATTAAAAGCAGAAAACCTTGTTCCTTGGAGATCCGAAGGAAATACAACCGCACAAAGAATATCAAAAGGGGCTGTAAAAGGATTAAGAGCAAGACTTGCTTTGGCAAGAGCAGGGTATTCATTAAGAAGAGCTCCACAGCAAATGTTACAGGGTTCTAATCCTCAAAAATATTATCAGATTGCTTATGATGAGTGTAAAGATATCATCAACTCTGGACAGCACCAGCTTAATCCTAGTTATGAAGGAATGTTCAGAGCACTACATACCAATACTCAAGATGCAACCAATGAGGTTATTTATGCTATCGGAGCATTTGGAGGAAACTCAAAAACTGACAGTAAAATCGGATATTACAATGGTGTAAGACATGATGATACCGACTGGAAATCTTCAGGAGGAATCAATGCAATCCCAGTATATTTCTATGAGTTTACAAAATATGACCTAAGAAGAGATGTAAATATTGCTATTTTCAGAGTAAATACTTCAAAGCAAGAAGAGCTTCAAACCTCTATCAACTGGAATGACGGAAAATTCAGAAAATCTTGGACATCTATTACAGGAACTTCTCAGAACCTTGGAATCGACTGGCCAATGATAAGGTATGCAGATATACTTTTAATGTTTGCAGAAGCAGATAATGAACTTCACAGCGCCCCTTCACAAGATGCGATCAATGCCGTTTTAGCCGTAAGACAAAGAGCTTATGCCGGAAATTTAGGTCAGGTGGGAACTATTCCTACAGATAAAACAGGATTCTTTAATTATATTGTTAAAGAAAGACAATTGGAATTTGGCGGAGAAGGACTTAGAAAATACGATTTGATCCGTTGGAATTTATTGGAAACTAAAATCAATGAAACAAGAACCAAGCTGACTCAGTTTATGAACGGTACAGGGGACTATGCAAATGTTCCGGAATATATTTTCTATAAAAAAGTAGCCTATACCCCTACAAAAACAGCTCAGCAAAACGTTACAGATATCGATTTCTATACCGCTACAGGAGTGGCGAAAGCAGATATTTTCTATACGCCGAACCAAAGTGTGGCAACACCTTCCGGATATACAAAAATAAGCTGGAGACTTGCGATGACTCAGCCATACATTAGTGGGGACCCAATCAAAAGTTATGCATATTATTTCCAGGCTAACAGGAAAGAATTACTTCCAATAGCTTTAGATGTTATTAATTCTAACTACAATCTTACACAAGATTATGGTTACTAGATAAAAAACTTCACATTCATATCAAAGAAATACAGACTTTCTCCCACAAAGAGAAGTCTGTATTTTAACTAAAAATTTTTCAATGGAAACTTCTCCTTTTCTTAAAAATTTAAAATTACTTTCAATCTTTTCGATCGTATTATTAACATTTCTTTCTTTTAAAGCTACAGATAAAACTATCGTGGTTTCAAAAGACGGAAAAGGCAACTTTACCACAGTACAACAAGCGATCGATGCCGTTGAAAATGGTTCTTCCACAAGAACAAAAATTTTAGTTAAAGCAGGAGCTTACAAAGAAAAAATTACCATTCCTGAAACCAAAGGAGCTATTTTACTAGAAGGAGAAAATCCTCAAAACACCATTATTACTTACGACGATTTCGCTTCAAAAAAAAATGCGGAAGGAAAAGAAATCGGAACTACAGGTTCTTCAACGATTTTCATTTACTCAAATAATTTTACAGCCAAAAACATTTCGTTTGAAAACAGTTCAGGAAGAGTCGGGCAAGCTGTTGCTGTTTTAACTTCCGGCGATAGAATTACCTTTGAAAATTGCCGGTTCTTAGGAAACCAGGATACACTATATTTAAAAGGAGTTCAGGATTCACCTGACAAAACAAAATCATCAAGAAATTATTTTAAAAACTGCTATATCGAAGGTACAACTGATTATATTTTTGGAGCCGGAACAGCCGTTTTTGAAAACTGTACTATTTACTCAAAAGAAACGGCAAGCTACGTTACAGCCGCTTCCACTCCACAGGAAAACGAATTTGGATTTGTATTTATAAATTCAAAAATTATCGGAAACACAAAGGAAAACTCAGTGTATTTGGGAAGACCTTGGAGACCTTTTGCTAAAACAGTTTATATCGATTGTGAAATCAATTCAACGATAAAACCTGAAGGATGGCATAACTGGAGTAAACCCGACGCAGAGAAAACAACATTCTATGCAGAATTTAATTCAAAAGGAAATGGGGCAAATACTTCCAAAAGAGTTTCTTGGTCACATCAGCTGACCAAAGAAGAAAGGAAAAAATATACAACAGATAATATTTTAAAAGGAAAAGACAACTGGAACCCTTCAAAAAGTTTAAAATAAATTAAATCTGGATAAAACACCAAAGAATTTTCAATCATGAAAAAACATCTCGCAAAACTATTCACTATAGGAATTTTATTCGGTATTTCTACACTGATTAATGCTCAAAATGTGTTAAGTTTTCCTGGTGCAGAAGGTTTCGGAAGATATACAACAGGGGGTCGTGGCGGAAAGGTTTATTTTGTGACAAAGCTTTCAGATGACGGTTCAGAAGGCACTTTAAGATATGCTGTCAACCAAAAAGGTCCTAGATATATTGTGTATAAAACAGGTGGAACCATTTATCTGGAATCCCCTTTAAAAATAAAAGAAGGAAACGTTACCATTGCCGGACAAACTGCTCCCGGAGACGGAATTACCATTGCCAACTACGAAACCTTTGTAGGTGCAGATAATGTGATCATACGCTTTATGCGGTTCAGGATGGGTGACCAGAAAAATTTTGAAGGTGATGCTTTAGGAGCAAGATTCATCAAAAATCTGATTGTTGACCATTGTTCAATGAGCTGGTCCACAGACGAAACGGTTTCTATTTATGTGAATGAAAACACAACACTTCAATGGTGTGTGATTGCAGAAAGTCTTAGAAACTCTGTCCACCAAAAAGGTGCTCACGGATATGGCGGAATTGCAGGCGGAAAATTCGCTTCTTTTCACCATAATATGTATGCTCATCACGACAGCAGAAATCCAAGATTGGGAGAATATTCCGGAAGTAAATTTGCATTGACCGACCTTACCGATTTTAGAAATAATGTGATTTACAATTGGGGACACAACAATGTATACGGCGGAGAGGGAATGAATGTAAATATTGTTAATAATTACTACAAACCAGGACCAGCAACAATGACCAAACAACGTATTGTTGCCATCGATAAAAATGAAAAACCGGAAACCGAAGTCTACAATATTTGGGGAAAATATTACATCAACGGAAATATAATTGAAGGAAATTCTGAAGTGACAAATGACAACTGGACACAAGGTGTTTTTGCACAAATGAAATCCTCTTACAATCTGACAGCTCAAGATAAAAATTCCATAAAAATCAATCAGGCTCACGATATTCAGAACAATATAAAAACGCAATCTCCAAAGGAAGCTTATGATAAAATTCTACAGATCGGAGGTGCAAGTTTGGTAAGAGATGCGGTTGATCTGCATGTATTAAAAGATGTAAAAGATGGAAGTTTCACTTATAAAGGCTCAAAAGGAAGTACCAACGGAATTATCGATTCCCAGAAAGACGTTGGTGGATTTCCCAACCTGAAACAAGGAACACCACTACCCGATTCAGACAACGACGGCATGCCTGATGAATGGGAAATTAAAAATAAATTAAATCCTAAAATTGCTAATGCCAATGGAAGAGATTTAGATAAAAACTACGATAATATTGAAATCTATTTTAATGATATTGTAAAAGGAATAACTGAAAAACAATAAGGAATAACCATGAAAACTCTTTGTTAAAGACAGTTATACAATGAAAAAGATTATGAAACTTAATGCGTTTAAAATATTAGCGGCAGGAGTATTAATAACTTCAAATTTTTCGGCACAGACTTCTGTGATTGAAAGTATTAAAAAGAACCCCAAAGCTCCTTTTTCCTATGCAGAATTTTCTGTAAAAGAAGGAGGAAAATGGGATGGTGATAAATACATCGGAGGAACTTTTAAAAACATTCCGGAGTTGATAATTCCACAATCTCATACCGACCACTCTACTTATATCAGATATGAAGGGATCGGTCTGGAAAACAACCAGATTGCCTACAGATTATACTTGGATTGGAGAAATGCAACAGATATTTTCGGTAAAAAAATAAATACACTCGTTTTACCTGAAGTAGGCCAAGACGGTTTTGAATCTTACCATCATGATGCACCGTGGGGACAGGATATTTTAAAATCCGGTCGCACAATCGGCATTGGTTCTTATGGACGATATGATGAGCAGAATGATTTTGTTGAAACTTTTAAAATGGTAAAAAATACAACCGCAAAAGTGGTCAATGAAAAAGATCAGTCTTACGCAATCATCAATTATAAAGACTGGAAGACCTGGGGCGACGCCATCGATTTACAATCTAAATTAACCATTTTCAACAAAGACCGTTTTGTAAAAGTAGATTTGAATTTGAGTAACACCATTTCAGGATTATGCACCGGGATTGTTGCCTTTAAAAACATTCCTTTAAAACAGGGGATTAGTAAAAATAAAAAATGGGCATACATTGCCACGTATGGTAACCAAACCGAAACCAAAAAAGACGACAATCTTGGCATGGTAGTCTTCTACCCCATCGAAAATTTCGATAAATATGTAAAAACAAAATCTACCCATACAGTGGTTTTCAAGAAAACTAAAAATCTGTCCTATTACTTTTTAGGAGCGTGGTCATTAGAACCCAATGGCTTGAAAACAGAAGAATCTTTTTATCAGGATTTAGATAAAAAACTGGAAATTTTAGATAAAAACAATCAACTTTAAAATTAGAATTCATGAATTTCATCAATCATAAAATAAAAGCTTACGCCGTTGCCATCTTAGGTTCAGGAATGTTCTTAGCTTGTGCTCAAACTAAATCTGTAGCTTCATCAAAAGCAACAACAGAAAGTTCAAAATCAGGAAAAGTAGTACCTGCCAATTTAAAATGGTCCGAAAGAATGATGCTTTCCGAAATGCACCGCTTCCCCGAATCATGGATGCTGGATTTCAGTAAAAGTCCGAAATGGACCTATCCATCTGCCATAGTTCTGGATGGAGCTGAAAAATTATATGCTAAAACAGGTAAAAAAGAATATTACAACTACATCAGCGACTTCGGTGAAAAACTGGTAAAAGAAGACGGAACCATCCTTACCTACGAGTTAGAAAAATACAACATCGATCTCCTGAACAGCGGAAACGTTCTTCTTTATTTATACGAAAAAGAGAAAAAAGATAAATACCTTAAAGCTCTTCAGACACTTCGTTCCCAAATCGATGGGCAACCAAGAACGAAAGAGGGCTCTTTCTGGCACAAAAAAATATATCCATACCAAGTCTGGTTAGATGGTTTGTACATGGGAATGCCTTTCTACACACATTATACCCAGGATTTTGTAAAAGGTGCCGATGCGACAAAAGCCTATGATGATATCGTTTTCCAGTTCGATTCCGTTCAGAAGAATCTTTTAGATAAAAAAACAGGACTTCTTTATCACGGTTGGGACGAAAGCAAAAAAGAAGCCTGGGCCAATAAGGAAACAGGACTTTCACCAAATTTCTGGGGAAGAGGGATGGGTTGGTACGGAATGGCCATGGTAGATGTGCTAGATTATTTACCAAAAGACCACCCTGGAAGAGAAAGATTGATCTCTTATATAAAATCTTACGCAGATGCCATCATCAAAGTTCAGGATAAAGACAACGGACTTTGGTATCAGGTGTTGGACAAAGCAGGAGAAAAAGGAAATTATACAGAAGCTACAGCTTCTTCTATGTTCGTTTATACAATGATTAAGGCAGTAAACAACGGATACCTTCCAAAATCATATAAAGCTGCTGCAAAAAAAGGTTACGATGGAATCATCAAAAATTTAATTACAGTGGATGAAAACGGTGTGGTTAATTTAAATAAATGCTGTGCAGTGGCAGGTTTAGGAGGAAAACCATACAGAGACGGTTCTTACGAATATTATGTAAATGAAGAAATTCGTTCCAATGATGCAAAAGGAACAGGACCTTTCATTCTGGCAAGTTTAGAATTTGAAAAATAAATTATTATATTTTTTTCATTGTCATTCTGAATGTAGTGAAGCGAAATGAAGAATCTCTTTTCATAAAACAGATTTCTCCTATCGTCGAAATGACAAAACACAAAACAGTAAGCCTTTGCTGAGTAGAACGCTCTTGCGAACTTAAAAACAGTATCAATTAAAAAAATCTTTGCGCTCTTTGCGTTAAAAATTTAAAACAGATTAAAATCTGGTTATGAAGACAAAAATTTTAAATATAGCAGCAATTACCTTATTTTCAGTTGCTTCAACATATCTCAGCGCACAGGAAAAAAACTATGTTTCCGAAGTCTGGACTGCCGATCAGGGAAAAAACTACAGAAACCCGATTCTCTATGCAGATTATTCCGATCCGGATGCCATTCGTGTAGGGGAAGATTATTATATGACCGCTTCGAGTTTCAATGAAGCTCCCGGATTACCGATTCTTCATTCAAAAGATATGGTCAATTGGAAATTGGTGAATTATGCCATTCAGGATGTTTTGCCAAAAGAACATTTCTCTGTTCCAAGAAGAGGAGATGCGGTCTGGGCTCCGAGCATCCGTTTCCATAAAGGAGAATTCTATATTTATTGGGGTGATCCCGATTTCGGAATTTATATGGTGAAAACCAAAGATCCTCTCGGAAAATGGGAAGAACCTATTTTGGTCATGGAAGGAAAAGGATTGATCGATTCCTGTCCTTTTTGGGATGAAGACGGAAATGCTTATCTCGTTCATGGTTGGGCAGGAAGCCGTGCCGGAGTGAAAAGTATTTTGACTCTGAATAAAATGAATCCTGAAGGAACAAAAGTCTTGGATAAAGGTGTTCATGTTTTTGACGGTCACGATGCACATCCAACCGTTGAAGGTCCGAAAATGTATAAAAGAAACGGCTATTATTACATTTTTGCACCGGCAGGTGGTGTCGCTACAGGATGGCAATTGGTATTAAGATCAAAAAATATTTACGGTCCTTATGAAGAAAAAGTGGTACTGGAACAAGGTTCCACAAAAATCAACGGACCTCATCAGGGAGCTTGGGTAGATACCCCTTCAGGTGAAGATTGGTTCTATCATTTTCAGGATGTGGATGCAACTGGAAGAATCGTTCACTTACAGCCGATGAAATGGGAAAAAGACTGGCCTGTCATGGGAATTGATAATAATAAAAATGGAATCGGAGAGCCGGTTTTAACCTATAAAAAGCCCAATGTCGGACAAACTTACCCTGTCGTTACTCCTGCTGAAACAGATGAATTTGATGGTGAAAAATTAGGACTCCAATGGCAATGGAGCGCCAACGAAAATATCGTTTGGTCTTCCAAACTTCCTGGACAAAATTTTTTAAGATTATTCTCTATAAAAGTTTCTGAAGGTGAAAAAAATCTTTGGAATGTACCGAATTTATTAACCCAAAAATTCCCTGCTCCGAATTTTGCAGCTTCAACAAAAGTTAAATTAACACCCGAAGATGCCAAAGAAGGAAAAACCGCCGGACTTTTAGTAATGGGATTAGATCATCAGTCTATTGTGATTACTAACAAACCGGACGGGGTTTATCTTCAGCTACGAAGAGCCGAGAAAGCAGATAAAGGAGGCGAAGAAAAGATCTTATTTGAAACAAAATTAAACGCAAACGAAGCTTATTTAAAAGTAAATGTAAACGAACCGAATGGTTTATGCCAGTTCAGCTACAGTGAAAACGGAAAAAATTTCATAAAAGTAGGTGACACTTTTCAGGCAAAACCAGGAAAATGGATCGGTGCTAAAGTCGGTTTATACAGTGTAAGCACAGCCAAAGCATCTCGCGGAGGATATGCCGATTTTGACTGGTTTAGAATTACTAAAAATTAAGATTGAAGCTCTTGGCTAAAGAGAATTAATTTAAAATCAATGAACAAAAAAATTTACAATATAGTTTCATTTTTATTCGTCGTTTTGCTGTTGTCCGCATGCCAATCACAAACAAATGCTCAAAAGACAGCGGCAAAACGCAATAAAAAAGTCACCCATATTTACCTCATCGGAGATTCAACGATGGCGGACTATACCGGAAATTATGAGCCCGGAAAAGAGTATATGAAAGTCCGTTACCCGATTACAGGTTGGGGACAGGTTTTTCAGCCGTTTTTTGTAAAAGATAGTCTAGCTTCTTTGAAACCCGCCATTACTACAGGTTCTGTTGTCATTATAGACAGAGCGCACGGCGGAAGAAGCACCCGAACCTTCTTTCAGGAAGGAAGATGGAGATATGTGTACGAACATTTACAGCCGAACGATTACGTGATCATGCAATTCGGCCACAACGACGGTTCAGAAAAAAATCCGGAGCGATATGTAAACATTGAAGGTTATAAAGAATTTCTGAGATTATTTGTAACCCAGACCAAGCAAAAAGGTGGAAATCCCATTATTGTAACTCCGGTTGCGCGAAATTACCCTTGGAAAGACGGAAAACTGGAAAATGTTCACGGAGAATATGCACAGGCTCCCATTGATATTGCCAAAGAAATGAATGTTCCCTACATAGATTTAAACAAGCTCTCTATGGAATATTTTACCAAAAAAGGACAGGATTTTACCACCAGTCATTATTTCATGAATCTTCCCGAGAATGTGTATGAAGCCTATCCAAAAGGACAGAAAGACAACACGCATTTTCAGCCGGATGGTGCAAAAGTGGTAGCGTCAATTGTGTATCGGGAATTTAAAAAAGTAATTAAAACTCAAAAAAAATAAAATGAAGAAGTCTCTCAAAGTGATCGGTTTAGTAGCAGCAATGATGTTTTCAGGGCAAATCTGTGCCCAGAATCTTGATATTTATAAAAGCATTGAGTTTAAAATGCCTCAGGTTGCAGAAACTTCATTTGCAGCCAATACAGTTTCCATCACACAATATGGTGGTATTGCAGGCGGAAATGTAAAAAATACCGAAGCGTTCAAAAAAGCAATCGAAGACCTTAGCAAAAAAGGCGGCGGAAAATTAGTTGTTCCTCGCGGAATGTGGTTAACAGGTCCTATCGAATTGAAAAGCAATATCAATCTTCATGTAGAAGAAGGTGCTTTCATCGTTTTCAGTAAAGATAAAGCAGATTATCCTTTGGTAGATGTAAGTTTTGAAGGATTAAACACCATCCGTTGCCAGTCTCCTATTTCCGCAAGAAACGCAACCAATATTGCTATCACCGGAAAAGGCGTAATCGACGGAAGCGGTGATGCATGGAGAGCCATCAAAAAAAGCAAGGTTTCAGAATCTGAATGGAAAAACATTGTAAAATCCGGTGGAATATTATCTGCTGACGGCAAAAACTGGTATCCTTCAGAAAGCTATAAAAAAGGATTTGAAAGCAGCTCAAACTTCAATGTTCCTGATAAAATTTCTAAAGATGAATTAACAACGGTTAAGGACTTTCTTCGTCCGGTAATGGTAAGTTTGGTAGGTTGTGACAAAGTGTTGTTGGACGGACCTACTTTCCAGAACTCTCCGGCTTGGAATCTTCATCCTTTGATGTGTTCAAATGTGATTTTAAGAAATCTTACTGTTAGAAACCCTTGGTTTTCTCAAAACGGAGACGGGGTAGATTTGGAATCTTGTAAAAATGTATTGATTTACGATAATACGTTCGATGTGGGTGACGATGCGATTTGTATTAAATCAGGAAAAGATCAGGACGGAAGAAAAAGAGGAATGCCAACTGAAAATGTGATCATTAAAAATAATGTAGTGTATCACGGTCACGGAGGTTTTGTGATCGGAAGTGAAATGTCCGGTGGAGCAAGAAATATTCATGTTTCCGACTGTACTTTTATCGGAACAGATATCGGTCTTCGTTTCAAAACAACGCGCGGAAGAGGTGGAATTGTTGAAAATATTTACATTAAAAATATTAATATGATTAATATTCCGACACAGGTAATCGGTTTCAATATGTTCTATGAAGGTGCTTCTCCTGTATTGGAAGATGGACAAAAACAGGAAGGAAACAAAGCTCCTGAAAAAATTTATCCGGTAACAGAAGAAACCCCGATTTTCAGAAATATTTACTTTAAAAATATTAATGCTGTGAATTCTGATGAAGCCATTACTTTATTTGGTTTAGCAGAGATGAATCTTAAAAATATCGTGATCGAAGACTCTCAGTTTGATACGAGAAAAGCAATGACAATTGTAGATGCAGACGGAATTCAGTTGAAAAATGTAAAACTGAAATATACTGAAGGAACCGGCGCAACGATTTACAACAGTAAAAACATCAACCTTTCAACTGTAAAGTTTGAATCTGCCAATAAACCTGTTGTGAAAGTATTAGGAAATAAAACGGGAACAGTATTGTTGCCAAAAGAAATAACATCTGATAAAAATTTACTTTCTATCGGAACGGATGTAGTGAAAAATGCAGTTAAATAATGTATCAACTATTTAAACCATTAAGATAAATTAAATTGTTAAGAATATTAAGCTGCTTAACCTAAAGATAAAATCACAATGATTTTCTTAATTAGACTTAACTCTTTCAATGCTCTTAATGGTTCAAAATTTTAAAATTTGACAACATGATTTTTAACAGAAAACATACTTATATTTCTATTTTTTTTGTGGGGACAATGGCATTCGGGCAGGTAAACCGTCCGAATGCTACTCCTTACACGAATGAGGGAACGTTTGAAAAATTCAGGAAAAAATATCCTTTTACCACTCCTATTGACCGACCTGTTCCGCAGAACATCGGAATTGACAAAGAGGTGGAATATACCAACATCAACGGACTTTCATTAAAAGCCGATGTTTATTATCCTCTCGATAAATCAAAAAAACATGCGGGAATAGCCATGGTTCATGGCGGTGGATGGATTTCAGGAAGTAAGGAAAATGAAAAATTCATGGCTATGGAACTGGCTTCAAAAGGCTATGTGGTCATTGCGATCGGATATCGGTTGGCTGATGTTGCCAAATATCCTGCCGGAGTGGAAGATATTGAAACAGGTATCCAGTGGTTAAGGAAAAATCACTCAACCTATTCTTTAAATAAAAAGAAAATGGTGGTTTTAGGAGAATCCGCAGGCGCACAAATTGCGACTTTGGTCGGTGTTAAGAAAAAGAATAAACTTCAGGCGATCGTAAATGTGGACGGTGTTGTTTCCTTTGTTCATGAAGAATCAGGAAAAGAAGGAACTTACGATGCGTATTGGCTGGGTTATCAGCAAAAAGACAATCCTAAAATCTGGAAAGAAGCTTCTCCGCTGGAATATGTAGATAAAAATACACCTCCTACCCTTTTCATCAACAGTTCGCAACCTCGATTTCATGCAGGAAGAGACGATATGATGAAAAAATTAAAGAGCTATAATATCCCGACTGAGTTTCATGAAATCAAAGATTCTCCGCATTCATTCTGGTCCGCAGAGCCTTGGTTCACAGAAACGTTGAATTTAACTGTTGACTTTTTAGATAAAGTATTGAAATAAATTTATGAAAAAATTATTTTTAATTCTTCTCATTTCGGTGGCCAATTTTCTCTTTGCAGGAAATGAACCCTATATCAAAATTACCGTAGCAAAAGACGGAAGCGGAGATTTTACATCCATTCAGAAAGCGATAAATTCCATCAGAGATTTAGGGCCGGCGGAAGCGTTGGTTTTCATTAAATCCGGAACGTATAATGAAAAAGTGATTATTCCTTCTTCCAAACACAAGATCACTTTAGAAGGGGAAAATAAAGACAATACAATCATTACCAACAACGATTTTTCAGGAAAACAGGATTCGTTTAATGAAAAAATGACCACATTCAATTCCTACACTTTATTGGTAATGGGTGATGATATTAAAATCAGCAATCTCACGATTCAAAACACTTCATGCAATGAAGGACAGGCGGTTTCTCTTCATGTGGAAGGTGACCGTTTTGTAATTAAAAACTCAAATATTTTAGGATGTCAGGACACGATTTATTCCGCCACCAATCATAGCAGACAATATTTTGAAAATTGCTATATCGAAGGAACGACCGATTTTATTTTCGGGCAGGCAACGGTTGTTTTCAAAAACTGTACAATCAAGAGCTTAGCAGATTCTTACATTACTGCAGCCGCAACAGAAGCCGATAAATCGTATGGTTTTGTCTTTTTTGATTGTAAATTAATTGCAAAAGAAGGCATCACAAAAGTCTATTTGGGAAGACCATGGAGGCCTTTTGCAAAAACAGTTTTCATCAATACCGAAATGGGAAAACATATCGTTCCCGAAGGCTGGAACCCATGGAAAGGCGACAAAATGTTTCCTGATAAAGAAAAAACAGCTTATTATGCTGAATCCGGAAGTAAAGGCGATGGTGCAAATCCATCTAAACGGGTGAGCTGGTCACATCAACTGACAAAAAAAGAATTGAAAAATTATACCCTTGAAAAGATTTTCAATGGCTGGAATCCTAATAAATAACTCATTGAGATGCTTCGACAGGCTCAGCATGACATCGCTATAAATATACTGTTAAATTAAGCAGTTAGTAATAGAGTTGTCATGCTGAGCGAAGCCGAAGCATCTTAATAATAAAAAATAAATTTAAAATGAAAAAACTTCTTTTAATCATATACATTTGCTTAGCAACATTCGTATTTGCTCAACAAAAACCAACCCTATTCTTAATCGGCGATTCCACAATGGCCAACAAAGAAAATCCCGATAAAAATCCGGAACACGGTTGGGGACAGGTTTTACCTCAATTTATGACCTCGGGAATTGAAATTCAAAACCATGCAATGAATGGCAGAAGTTCAAAAAGTTTCAGAACAGAAGGAAGATGGGACAAAGTGGAGAAACAACTGAAAAAAGGAGATTTTGTGATTATTCAGTTTGGACATAATGACCAGAAATTCAAGGATTCAACGAAATTTACGAATCCTTATACCCAATATAGAGCCAATCTGGAAAGATATGTAAATGAAGCAAGGGCAAAAGGAGCGACTCCGATTTTGATGACTTCTATTGTAAGAAGAAACTTCAATGAAAACGGGGTTTTAATCGACACCCACAAAGAATATCCTTTGGTGGTAAGAATGGTTGCCAATGATTTGAAAGTTCCGTTTGTGGATCTACAATTATTAACAGAGCAAATGGAAATTTCTTACGGTCCCGAAAATTCCAAAAAACTGCATTTGCATTTCAAAGAAGGTGAAGAGCCTTACTATTCAAAAGCAAAAGATGACGATACGCATTTGTCAAAATTAGGAGCAGAAACCGTTGCAAAACTAGCGTTAAAAGATTTAAAGAGTTTGAAGATTGGTTTGGAAAAATATATTAAATAAAAACAGTTAGTTTGTCATTCTGACGAAGGAAGAATCTCAAGAAAAAGATTCTTCCTTCGTCAGAATGACAGCACACAAAATAATTTAGTTTAAAAATTCAAAAAGCATAAAAATGAATTTCAAAAAAGAACCTTTTTTCGACGGCAATTCTGAGTGGGAAGATTTAGGAGACGGAGTTTCCAGACAATTTGTAGGATACAATTCTCAAGTGATGATGGTGATTGTAAAATTTGAAAAAGATGCGATTGGAGCTCTGCACCAGCATTTTCATTCTCAGATTACCTATGTAGCTTCAGGAAAATTTGAAGTAACTGTTGATGGGGAAATTAAAGTTTTACAGCAAGGCGACGGATTTTTTGCTCAACCCAATATTTTCCATGGAGTAAAATGTCTGGAAGCCGGACAATTGATTGATGCTTTTACACCATTCAGAGAAGATTTTCTTAAAAATTAAAATAACAGACCTCATAGGTTTAGAATTTCAAAAATATCCATTTCACAAAATTAATTAGTTATGAAAAAAATTGCTTTCCTGCTATTAATTTTCCTTACCATTCAAGTATCCGCTCAGGAAAAAATCATGGTTTGGCCCAAAGGTCAGATGCCGAATTCTAAAGGATTACCGTTAAAAACCGAAGAAAAAGAAGGAAGGATTGTACAAATAAAAGAAACCGAATTATTTGCTTTTCTTCCTCCTAAAGAAGAAAGAAAACAGATGGCAGTTATTGTCATTCCAGGTGGTGGATATTACAAATTGACTTACGATTTAGGTGGTTATCAGATTGCAAAATGGTTGAATACCCAGGGAATTTCTGCTTTTGTTTTAAATTACAGATTACCCACTTCTCCCGATTTGAAACAAAAAGAAATTGCTCCTTTGCAAGACGTTCAGGCAGCCATAAAATACCTTAGAAAAAATGCTGAACAATATGGAATTTCACCCGAACAAATTGGTGTAATCGGAACTTCCGCAGGTGGACATTTAGCCGCGTCGGTAAGCAATATATCTACAGATTATACAGAATTAAAAGGCGATTGGACCTCAATTCCAACGATTCCCAATTTTGCGATTTTGGTTTCTCCGGTGATCGATTTAGGAGAATATGCCCATATTGGAAGCCGCAACAGTCTGCTTGGTGAAAATGCTTCTCCTGAAAAAATAAAAGAATATTCTATGCAGAACCGGGTGACCTTAGCAACTCCACCCACTGTTTTATTTCATGCACAGAATGACAAAACCGTTCCTGTGATGAACAGTATTCTGTATTATCAGGAAATGATAAAAAATAAAGTAAAAGGAGCCCTTTTTATTTTTCCTGAGGGGGAACATAAAATCGGAATTACCAACAAATCTGAACTGACGGACAACTGGAAAAAACTATGTTCGGATTGGTTGAAAACGATTGGTAATAAATAATATTTATATCCTGCAAAATTGTAAAGACACTTCGACAGGCTCAGTGTGACACCTCTACTACTAACTTTTTTATTTGCGATCATTTGTAGCCTTGTCATGCTGAGCTTGCCGAAGCATCTTTTCAGCAAATTATAATGTTAAATTTTATCAAATAGCTCCTGCTCTTTTGAGTTTTCACAACAAAAATATTTTAATTTAAAAATCTAAAAATGCTGAAATTCATTCAAGATAAAATATTGTTGCTGGCTTGCGGAACGATTATTTCGGTTTCAATTCAGGCACAGCAGAATTTAAAATTAATTTACAACAGACCTGCAGAAAACTGGAATGAAGCATTACCCATTGGAAACGGAAAACTGGGAGCCATGGTTTTCGGAGGAGCTTCTCAGGAACACCTTCAGCTGAATGAAGAAACAATCTGGGCAGGAGAACCGGGAAATAATGTTCCGAAAAACACATTCGACAGCATTCAGAAAATCAGAAAACTGCTAAACGAAAGCAAATTTCAGGAAGCGCAAAATGTTTCTAACAGAACCTATCCGAGACAGGCTCCGAAAGACCTGAATTACGGAATGCCTTATCAGACAATGGGCGATTTGTTTTTAGATTTTAAAGGGCATGAAAATTTTAAGAATTATACTCGAACTTTAGATATTGAAAAAGCAATCACCACCGTTTCTTATGAAGTCACTGGTGTGACTTTCAAACGTGAAATTTTCTCATCTTTTGCAGATAATGTGATTATGATTAAACTATCTTCCAGCAAAAAAGGAAGTTTACATTTCTCCATTAACGCTTCTACTCCACACTTGCAGAAATCCATTTTTACAGATAAAAATCAATTGGTAATTAATGGCACAAGCGGTTCGGTGGATAATAAAACCGGGAAAATTAATTTCAAAACCGTTGCTTTTCCGGTTTTAAAAGGAGGAAAACTAACTTCATCCAAAGATAAATTAGATATTTCCGGAGCCGATGAAGTGATAATCTATGTGTCTATTGCAACGAATTTTAAAAAGTATAATGATATCTCAGCGAATCCTGATGCAAGAGTTTCAGAATATTTAAAATCGGCTTTAAACAAAAAATACGATACCGAATTAAAAGCTCACATTGAAAAGTATCAGAAATATTTTAAACGTGTAAGTTTAGATTTAGGAACAACCGAACAGGCGAAAAAGACAACTGATATCAGAATTAAAGAATTTGGAACATCAAGCGATCCTGATTTGGTGGCTTTGTATTTCCAGTTTGGTCGTTATCTTTTGATTTCCTCGTCACAACAGGGAACTCAGCCTGCGAATCTTCAAGGAATCTGGAATTACCAATTAAATCCGGCTTGGGACAGCAAATACACGGTCAATATCAATACAGAAATGAATTATTGGCCTGCGGAAAATACAAACCTCAGCGAAATGCACGAACCTTTATTTGATATGATTCAGGATTTATCGGTAACGGGACAGGAATCTGCAAAAGAAATGTACCACGCCAGAGGCTGGAATATGCACCACAATACCGATTTATGGAGAATTACCGGAATTGTTGACGGCGGTTTCTACGGAATGTGGCCCATGGGAGGAGCATGGTTAACGCAACACATCTGGAATCATTATTTATACACCGGAGATAAAGACTTTCTGAAGAAAAATTATGCAGCTTTAAAAGGCTGCGCTTTATTTTATCTTGATGTTCTTCAGCAAGATTCCTCAAAACAATACCTCGTTGTTTCGCCTTCTATGTCTCCCGAAAACACCTATCTGAAAGGAGTTGGGATTACTGCGGGAACAACAATGGATAATCAGTTGGTTTTTGATGTTTTTAATAATTTCATTAATGCTTCAAAAATTTTAAATGAAGATCAAAATCTTTCGGATGAAGTAAAATCTGCTTTAAATAAACTTCCGCCCATGCAGATCGGGCAACACGCCCAGTTACAAGAATGGCTGAAAGATATGGACAGAACAGATGATAACCACAGACATATTTCGCATTTGTACGGACTTTTCCCTTCGGGACAAATTTCACCTTTCAGAAATCCTGATCTGACGGAAGCTGCAAAAAATTCAATGACTTACAGAGGTGATAAATCTACCGGTTGGTCGATGGGCTGGAAAGTGAATTGGTGGGCCAGATTATTAGATGGTAACCGTGCTTTTAAATTAATTTCAGACCAACTGACGCCCGCTCCGATGGAAACAAAAGGTCAGTCTGGAGGAACTTATCCGAATCTTCTGGATGCACATCCGCCATTTCAGATTGATGGTAATTTCGGCTGTACTTCTGGAATTGCAGAAATGCTATTACAAAGCTATGACGGTCATCTTTACATTTTGCCGGCACTTCCCGATGCGTTACCCAATGGCTCTGTAAAAGGGTTAAAAGCAAGAGGCGGTTTCGAAATTGATATGGATTGGAAAAATGCTAAACTTACGAAGCTGGTTATAAAATCTACGTTAGGCGGAAATGCAAGGATCAGAATTGCCAAAGAGATTCATTTAAAATCTAAAACCAATCTACAATTGGCAAAAGGAGAAAATTCAAATGAATATTATCAAATTAACACCATTAAAACTCCTTTGGTTTCTGAAAAAGCTCAACTGAAAGGCTACCCTGTTCCTGAAACTCAGGTCTTTGATTTTGATACGGAGAAAGGCGGAACTTATACTTTTGAAGCGAAATAATATTTCACACAGATTTTCCCGGATGATTATGTGGATTACTTACTCTAAATGTTGAGATCTGTGGAAATTTCACAATCAAGAATTATTTAATTAAATTATTTTACGCATAAAATAAAATGCAATCGATTTAACAAACTAAATATTCAATATTATAATTATATAAATATTAATATGCTAAAATATAAAACATTTAAATATTAAATATATAATTTTATATTCTAATCCAATAACAACAAATTATTACTATGAAAACAACATGTAAAGCTGCCTTTCTAACGGTGGCTCTGAGCTCAGCTTTTGCCTTAATCGGATGTGGGCAGGAAGACATCAAAACCGATGTAACAGAAAATCCAAACACCATTAGCATGAATGATGTTCAAACGAATGCAGTCGTTCCTTTAGCAGACTGTGCTGCTCCTGGATGGGCTTCTCAAAACGGCGGAACAACCGGCGGCGGAACTGCAGCCGAGACTACCGTTACCACGTATGCGCAATTGAAAGCAGCCATTGAAAATACTGCAGTGAAAGTTATTAAAGTAACCGGAACCATTACCGTTACAGCGCGTATTTCATTTCAGGATCAAACCGGGAAAACCATTTACGGAACCAGCGGTGCCAAATTGGTTTCCACAGATCAGACAAAAGACGGTTCGGGAATTCTCAATATTAAAAGATGCAACAATATCGTTATCCGAAACCTGATCTTTGAGGGCCCGGGAGCGTATGACACAGATGGTTGGGACAACGCTATTTTAGACGATTGCAGAAATGTATGGATCGACCATTGTGAATTCAGAGACGGAGTTGACGGAAATTTTGACATCAAAAATAAATCTGATTTCGTGACGGTTTCTTATACTAAATTCCATTATTTAAAAGCACCAACACCGGGTGGTTCAGGCGGAACCGATGATCACAGATTTTCCAATCTTATCGGCTCAAGCGACACTTCAACAACTGATGCAGGAAAACTAAATGTAACGTTTGTTCGTTGCTGGTGGGCTCCGGGGTGCAGAGAGCGTATGCCAAGAGTGAGATTTGGAAAAATCCATATTGTAAACAGCTATTTCAACAGTTCTGTAAGCAACAAATGTATTGCAGCAGGAGTTCAGGCTAATATCCGTGTAGACGGAAATGTGTTTGAAAACGTGAAAGAGCCCATTAATTTAATGAGCGGATATACAGCAGTTACAGTTACATCAAACAATACCTTTACCAATGTTACAGGAAATACAGCAGGAAGCGGAACGGCATTTACACCGCCCTATTCTATCCCAACTTTATCTTTATCTTCTGTAAAGTCTGACGTGACCACTAATGCAGGGGCTACACTTACAGGAAACATCTGTAATTCACTATAATTAAACATCTTAAATAAGAAAGACTGAGATATTTCTCAGTCTTTTTTTGTATAATCTTGTCAACTTTTTCAATAAATCTGAAGATTAATGATCAGAAATTTTATTTTTCTCCAACCACTTTGGATATTCTTTATCCAGAACTTTCTCTGCAAAATCGCCATACCAGCTGTAGCCATTCCTTCTTTCTTCAGAAACTTCGTTATAATTATATTTTACACTTCCATCCCGGTCTCCAAAAAGAGGTTTATTATTATTAATATCATAAAATCTTGCCCAAATCACAGAATTTTTATCTTCAGTCAAAGTTCGGACAGCTTTTCCACTTACTTTTGAAACATTATAACTGTAGCCTTCAATTTTATTTTGCTTAAACCATTGTACAGCCGATTTAATAGACTTTTCAATTTCAGGAGTTACCGGCTGAAGCATTAAAAATCTTACGATACCAACAGACTCAGCCGTTGCTAGAGAAACAGGCTCGAAAGCTCTCGCTTTGTCCGGCTGTAAAGTCACTTCATTGTACTGATCACCCCAAATCGTTGGAATACCTTTTTGTAAAACCTGGGTTTTTAAAATACAGTCAATCCCCTTTTGAACGGCAATCTTTGATTTCTCTTTTAATTTTGAATCAACAACATCGAAATCATTTTTACCTTCTGCCGCGTTGTACAACACCGTCAAAGCATTGATCATCGCATTGTCATTGTAAGTGACTTGCTTTCTGTATAATCCTGAATTTGGATAATATTGCGGAAAACCTCCATTTTTGTACTGCATTAAAAGAAGATAACTGATCCCCTTTTCTGCCGCTTTCAGATACTCAGGATTTTTTGTTGTTGAATACGCTTTAATTAAAGCATTAATTTCCTTAGAAGTAGCATTATTGTCAATGGTTGCATGATCATCTCCCGTAGCTTTTATCTTCTTTAAAAGATCTTTATCAAGAGGTAAGCTGTAATTGACAACAGATTTATCATTAAGCTGTTTTCCCCAACCTCCAATCGGAAGCTGATAGATCAACATTTTTTCAGCTAAGGTGTCTTTTACCTGAGCGGAAAGGTTAACGGCAGTTAACCCAAAAGCGAATAAACATAATTTTAATTTCATCCTTATCATATTATTTCACCTTTACTTCTAAAGGGTTTGCTATTATCTGAGCTTGTTTCTGTACTATATTTTCCCAATCTTTCTGTGTTCGGATCTGCCCGCTTTTCTGCCATGCAAATCCGGCATAATAAATCAGGGTAAGATAATTATTTTGAGCATCTTTAATTCTCAGATCCGACTCTTTATTTTTCCCTAAAAATGATTTCAACTGGTCCACAGAAACTGCAACTACTTCATTTCTTGCAAAAATCCCGAGTATTTTTCACCTGAATAGAAGTTTGCGCATTCATAAAATCCACAACAATGCAAACGATTGCACAATTTAATCCAAGTTTTAGAATTTTATTCATAACTCTAAATGTTATTTTCTCAAAAATAGAAATAATTCGGGTAATGGGATATATTATTTTACTTAAAAATTCCTTAATTAAAATCAAGCCATTATAAATTGATATAATTTATAGTTATTAATTGTTTACAATTTGTAAAAATATAAGGCTACCTAATAGGTGGCCTTATATTTTTATTTGCATTCTTCGCCCCAGCACCGATTACTTATCTTCATCAATTTCATAATATGATTGGTAAGCTCTTCATCATAAACATATTTTCCCACACCAACCCTATAAACAACACCATTTTTATATGTAAAAATAGCTTGAATCTTTTTATTATTCATATATATGTCAATATCACCATAACTGTGAGCAATTCTTACTTCTTCTCCATCTGAAAACTGGTTAATTCGTTTACAGATAAATAATAGATCGTTTTTATTTTTTATTTTTAGATTTCTTATTCCTCCATTGAATTCACTCCATCGGTTTTCTATTTGTATATCTGCTCCTTCACAATCTAAAGGTTTATTTTTACAATTAATCAGTAATAAAGGGATAAGGAATAAGTATATAAAATTATAAATTGTTTTCATTATTTTGTTTTAATTGAATTAGTCATCTCTCCAACATAAGTATCCCACTAAATGTAGATGCCCTGTATATTAATATTTTTTCTGAGCTCCATAGAAATTTGTTTTTTCCAGATAGGTCTTAAAGTTCAATTAAGCTATCACATTGATTTTACTTTTAGAAAAGATACAAAACAAAATGTAAATTTTATTTGAAAGTATTATAACAATTAAAACAAAACCCCTCACAAAATATAAGGGGTTTATTATCTTTTATTCAAGTCAAATCATTCGATTATTGTTTAACTATGTTTACCCTATAAGAAGAATCTCCTTTTATTTGATATAATTTTTTTGAGCGTAAACTTCCATCAATATTGTGAAATTCAAAATAGCCTGTCTTTAATTTACTCTGGTAGGATTTTTCTGGATCGGGTAATTTCTTAAACCTGTATCTTCTTTTAGAAAAAAGCTTATGAGTATTTTTTTCCTCTACTATTTCGGTACCATAAAAATAATTCTCATTTGAACTATTTATTATTATAAAAGTATCAAAATGATCGTTATAAATGTCATTATCTCTTTCTTTATATACATAAAAATTATTATCAAGATATTTCTTGATATCAACTTCCATATTGTTTTTCTTTCAGAAGTTTTTTTAATCAAACTTTTTGCAGCTGTATAAGATCAAAGATTTTAAAACCTTATTACATTATTCAAAACCGGTTCGAAAACCGTTTTAAACCTTCAAAATAATGTTTTCTTAGTACCAAATACAACAGTAGAAAATACATAAAGATAATTAAAAAAACTAGTGTATTGAAAGTCAACACACTAATCCCATCTTTTTTTTAAAAATTTAGTATAAAGTTCTTAAATACTCAAATCCTTCCAAATTATCATTATAACCAGCATTTATGAGATCTATTTTGATAATTTTAAGAAGAGAATTCCATTCATCTATAATTTTTTTTTTATTTACTGTAATAATATTAGATACTCTTTCTAGTTCTTCAATTGTAGTATTTTCAAAACCATAAGAAGCAATATCTATCCATTCTGCCTCAACATCAATAAAATCACCTTTTACAGTAAATTTCCAAATTGCAGTCAAACCACTATCTAAAAAATTTACATAAAAGTCACGTTCCTCTTCCAAATATTCCAACATTATGATTATATCATTATAAATTTGAGAAAAACCGATGCCGTCCATTGGTAATTTAAACCCATTCCAATTGATAAAAATTAGAAAGTCACTACTAGAATTATAGATCGTACTAATAGCTTCGGTGACTGTGGTATCTTCAAAGTCGGCATTTCTTTTTCTTTTTTTTCCTTTTATTGTTATTTCAAACATTTTATTTAAATTTTTTATGGATTGGTCTCGCTGTTTTAGAATCTATTGGAAAACCATGAAATGTTCCATTCCCATTATTTCTTACTCGAATCTTATCTGGTTTTGATTGAGTGCCATCTGGATTATAAACTGTACTTGTACTACCTTCGTTTATTGGAAAATCTTCAAAATCTCCAGGAGTAGCCTTTCCATTTTTCTCAGGCCCCGGAGCTAAAGTTCCTGCTTTTTCACCTGCATAATCCAAATCTTCCTGACTACCCCATTTTCCTTGTGGAGTTTTTGTGTCTCGAGCTCTTTTTTTTGCATCTCCTTCTTGCCATTCTATGCCATACTCTTTCCCTCTCTTATAACCATTTTCTGGTTTAAGTTTATCTGCAAATAGTGCCTTTAATTTTAGATAAGCCAATGTAGCTAAGCTAAGCTTTATTCCTGTAACCATTCCTCCATTTCTTACAGCTACATCAAAACTTTCTTGAACTTTCTCTGAGACAGGATCAATATGAGGAAAAGGAGTATAATAATCTCCTATTTTAAAAACAGGAATTGGTATGCCTGGTCTATAGCCTGTGGTTGCTTGTGCTTTAGTTTGTTTTCCATCCGGATCAATATAATTTATAGGATTTTGATAAGTATAAATATAAGGATTAAGATTACCTCAGAAATATACTCCTCCATTATGTTGACCATCTCCATAGAATTGTGTCTCCATTACAGGATTATACACAGCCAATGGATCTACCCCATACCAAATACTTAACCTTGGATTATAATATCTTGCTCCATAGTAATACAAACCTATGTCTTCGTCTAGCTCTTTCGCATTGAACTTATACGGATTGTTATATGTTCCATCTGCTTGCTCTAGCATTGTCTCCCTGAAAGGTAATTGAATACCATTCCTAAGAAAGAACTACTATATAAAGGCCAATATTGTGTAAATTATTTATTATAAAAACTCTGAAAATATGATGTACTAGATCAAAATAGTTATTGCTTTATGTACATACCACACATATTTAAACATTCCTCATAAAATATTTTTTTCATCTTACTTGTCCAAACAATTTTATCGTCCGCATATTTAACAACAGTATTTACTGTCGGAAGATGTCCATTTTGGAAGCTATAAAATCTACGTCGAAAATTAAAATTATAAACAACATTTTTTCTGAGTTTAATAGAATTAATAGAATCACCACATGTTTTAGTAACAAAAAAAGTTGCTTTGTTCCTATTATAACTTATATTGAATATATAAAATGATTTAGTTGAATCTATTTTAGTAACTTTTGCTCTAATATTCACAATACTGTCTTGAGCCTTCGCTTTACTACTAATAATAACGAATGCACATATTGCTATGAAATATAAATATTTATTAATTTTCATTTATTTCTTTTTAACTGATTCAAATTTCCCCATTGAATTTCGTTCTCCGGTTTTTGTGTTTATAATAAAATATTCTTGAGTATTTGTTACTTTCCTACCTTCTTCAAAATTCTTCTCTACAAGCTGTCCTTTACGATTTTTCGGTAAATCTTTATATCTTGGATCTAACTTACTTGCTTCTTTATGTGCTGCATTATAGCCCAATTCTTTATTCGCATCAGTATCTGCTGGTGGACTTCCAGGACTATTCAAAAGCCCTAAATAAGATTCAAGAGCCGCATGCATTACACCAACTCCATTAGGAATTCTTGCTTCCTTATCCATATTTTCACTAACCACAGGATTTACAACATTTGTACCTAGCATTCTACCATCATCCAACATCTTACTACCTTGATATGCATCCCCAGCGTAGAATGCTCCTTTATTGGTATAATAATCTCCATCAGATTGCAATTCTACTCGATTACAAACATCTTGTGTCGCCGCTAAAAATTTACTTGAAGCTTTAGTTAATTTAGCTCCCTCTACTGGTATTGCCTTAACTTTTCCTGTACTATAATCCATTGATAATGTTAACTGTCCTTTAACTGAAGCTCTTAACTGCTCTAAAGTTTTCTCCCTTTCAGTTCCAGTAATAACCACATCTGTAGGTGCTTTACCATTTGGATCTATATAAATAATAGGATTATCAAACGTATAATTATATGGCGACCAGCTTGGCATTTTCTCTGCTAAAGGATCCACTCCATACCAAATACTTAACCTTGGATTATAATATCTTGCTCCATAATAATACAAGCCTATGTCTTCGTCTAATTCTTTCGCATTGAACTTGTACGGATTATTATATGTTCCATCTGTTTGCTCCAGCATTGTTTCTCCGAAAGGTAAATTTAAGAAAAACTGTGTTGGGTCTCCCATAAAATTTGTTACAAATGTAGAAGTTCCTAAATGATCTCCATGCAGGTAGTATAATCCCGTCTGCTGATACTTTTCTCTAAGCTCTACAGAAACATCATTCTCCAATCTTGTTTTTAGATAATTTATAACAAAACCCCTCACAAAATAAGGGGTCTATTATCTATTATTCAAGTCAAGTCGTTCGATTATTATTGTTTAACTGTGTTTACCATATAAGAAGAATCTCCTTTTATTTGATATAGTTGTTTTGAGCGTAAACTTCCATCAATATTGTGAAATTCAAAATAGCCTGTCTTTAATTTACTCTGGTAGGATTTTTCTGGATCGGGTAATTTCTTAAACCTATAACTTCCTTTAGAAAAAAGCTTATGGTATTTTTTTCCTCTACTATTTCGGTACCATAAAAATAATTCTCATTTGAACTATCTATTATTATAAAAGTATCAAAATGATCGTTATAAATGTCATTATCTCTTTCTTTATATACATAAATAGTATCTATAAACTGATCCTCTTTAAATTTCCCATCTGCTTTAATAAAACCAGCTTTATCATAAATACTATAAGATAAATTGCTTTTTTTGTGCAGGATTTCATCAGAAAAATAGAAAATATTAATAGTAAAAAACGTACTCTATTATTCATTCTAAGGTGCAATTTTTGTGTTATATACAGTATCATTTATAATCATATATTCATCCTTTCCAATAATGTTACCATTCATATCATAAGTATAATGAATTCCAAATGGTTGTATGCTTTGCAGTGATTTCATAAAATTAGAATTTCTTTTATATCTATAAGATCCCATAATCTTGGCATCTTTTGCAAAAAAAACATATTCTGTACCATAAAAAAATGCTCCTTTTAAACTATCTACAACAATAGAATCTTTGAATGGTAAATTGGGGTTTTTGCCATAAGAGATATTGCCTATAAAATGATCTTTATAAAAATTCAAATGCATTGCAGCTTTCTCATTTTTATCAAAAAACGTAATTTTAGTAGTATCTTCTTGTTTATTCAAAATGTAATTGAGTTTGCCATTTGGATAGTATATTTTTTGGGGTATCTCTTTTTTACATCCCAAAAATATGAACAAACTACATAAAATAATATATTTCATAATCTAATCTTCCTAAATGTTTATTTAATAATTCGCAGAATCAACGTCGGCTTTTCTTAAACTCTTTATTCCAATAATTTGTAGAATCAACACTAACTTTCATCATAGAGTCTCGCTTCTGTACAGGTAAGCCAAAAGCTCTTACATTTTTATAATTCAACCATGATAAACCTTCTATATTATAAAGTCTTATTACTTGGTATTCCAAATACTTTCTATATCTTGATCTTTTCAATATATATAATATACAACTAATTTAAAAGCCCCGCTTTTGAAGGGGGGCTTTTATAACCTATGTGAGCAAGACACTCAAAATTATATTTTATTGATTTTCCCATCCGATTTTATACTTGTTCATATCCTGTATTAATCCTTGAAAAAATTCTGTAGAATAAGTATTTTCTTTCAAACATTTATATTGAATAGGGAATCTCCTCTCTATATCATTGACCTTATATAAAATAATACTTGCATCTACTGCAATACATTCATCTAGTTTGTTATCATTTCGAACAGGATTTTTCAACCAATTTTTTTCTGGAAATACTGTATCATTATATTTTTTTTGAGATTGTATTTTTCCTTCAATTAAACTATATACAACCAATCCAGTTTTTCCATAGCTCCACATATATGAAGATTGAAAATCTAACGAACCTAAAACAAAGACATTTCCATTCTCATTATATAAAGAATTATATAGTTTCTTATTTTTTGATAGTTTTTCATTGGTGATTTGACCATTTGATAAACAAGAAATGCTTAAAAAAAATAAACTTGGATATATTAATATTTTCATAATTACTTTATTTTGCTCCACCAGCTTTTTTCCAATCATCATAATTAACAGTCATAATTGCTCTGGAACCATTAAAATATGTTACTGTATTAGTATGCGGTCCAACTACAAATGTATTCCCTTTATAACCTCGCTCTTCCAAAAGTGACTGTACATTATGGTCTGAATCTGATGGATTTGAGTGGCCCAACTGATTCGGTGATAGAATATTTACCAATACATCTGGATGTACGTGAAAATACATTTCTAAATTAGAGGCATTTTCAGGTAATCCCCCCTTTCCTCCTACCGAGAAAATTCTCATCCCTGCTTCGGTTACAATTTGCCCTTTATCATTAGTAAACTGCTTTGGTGCCCAACCTTGATCACTCCGAGTAACTTTTTCATCTCCTTTATAAGCAAACCCTCCATTTTCTAATCCCGACTTCTTTGTATCTTCTACTGCCCCAACAACAGCCTCCATACGATTTCCCGTGGGAATATGTGCTACATTTTTACCTTCCGATAAATCCCCTGTATAAAATTTTCCATTTTTTGTAGCTTTTTCAACATCATTTTTAACACCACCAGTGACAATATATGCCTTTCCATCTTTCTTTCCATCATCGCCAATTAATTTAAGCTTTTTATTCCAAAAATTAATACCGTAAATTGGATCCTGTGGAATCATTCCTGTTGGATCAGTATAACGCACCGGATTATCAAAACTGTAACTGTATGGCGACCAACTTGGCATTTTCTTTGCTAAAGGGTCTACCCCATACCAAATACTTAACCTTGGATTATAATATCTCGCTCCATAATAATACAAGCCTATGTCTTCGTCTAATTCTTTCGCATTGAACTTGTATGGGTTATTATAAGTCCCATCTGTCTGCTCCAGCATCGTCTCCCCAAAAGGTAAATTTAAGAAAAATTGAGTTGGATCTCCCATAGAATTTGTCACAAATGTAGAAGTTCCTAAATGATCCCCGTGCAGATAGTATAATCCCGTCTGCTGATACTTTTCTCTAAGCTCAATAGAAACATCATTCCCCAATCCTGTTTTTTCCAGATAGGTTTTAAAGTCCGCTTTAGGATCTGTGGTTTCTTTTGTTTCAGACTGAGCTGCCATTTTTGTAGTAGAAGGAGCCTGCGTGAAGATATCAGTGCCATCCATCACTCGACTCGCAAACCTTTTAGATCCCTCAAAGTAATGCTTCGTATATTGACCTGTAGAGCTTACTGTAATATAAGGGTTCGGGTAGAGCTTGTACTCTAGCATTTTCAAGGCATCCGGCTCCATCAGCTCACCGTTCTGGTATAAATCAGCAGGGGTTATCAGACCATACTTGATGGTTCTTTCTCCCTTATCGTCATACACATTATACTGGAAGACCCCCGTATTATCATTATAAAATGCTTTCATCCTGTCCTGTTCGTCCCAGAATATTTTTCTTACACCAGTATAATCCATATGGTTTAAAACATTACCATTGGCATCATAATCAAAATTTTCTGTATTTCCAGTAGCTACATCGGTAACAGCAGCCACTTTATGATTCCCGGACGGATATTCATACCTATTATCATAGGTGTTTTCATGTACCACCTGTTGGTTTTGCTCGTGGTGCTGTCTTTTCCGTATAATTCCTCCCACATTGTTATATTCCATTTCCAGCTGATAGCTAGAAGGTACATTCTGATCAACAGGCAAATAGACAAGTTCGCAATCCTCCCTCGGCGAATCCGGCTTTATACATACTTCCTCTACAATCCTGCTATTGGTGCCAATAAGCCTGTTAAGGGTATCATAGTTAAGATCGAACATAAATGCCCCGCCCATTCCGTTAGGTTGTACAGGAGCCTGATTGGTAATATTCGTAATATTCCCGAAGGGATCATACTGATACCTATTGCTCAGTAAGAACTGTGAAGACTTAGCCAGATTATACCCCTGTAGCCTCCTGTTTTGCTGATTGTAGCTGTAGTATTGGGCTGTTCCGTTCCCATACAGGATGTTTACACGCTGTTCATAGTGGTCATTATTGATATTCTGGATATAGACCTCTCCGTAATTATTATCAACCGATTTCAAATTACCTCCTTTGTCATAATGGTAAGATACTATTTCATTATCAGGATATTTGATCTTTGTAATACGGTTCCAGCTGTCGTAGTTAAAATAGGTTTTAAAATACATGGTAGGAATTTGATACCCCATTATTGTTCTTTCTTCAGAAAGCACTTCTCCCATTCTTCCATACATGTAGCGGGTATTTCCGGTTCCGTCATATTTTGCAATAAGCTTTCCGGAGTTATTTCCGGTTCCGGCAAGCCCATAGGTATACCAGGAAGTATTCGGATTTGGGTTGCCATTCGGAAGATCAGGTAGTTCTACCGCAGCCAATCTGTTATGATCATACTTGTATTGTATAAAGTGATTAGTAATATTGGGATCATTTAACAAATTATCCGTTGTCATTCTTCTAAGATTTCCGGCAGTATCATATTCATAAGAAGTAGTCCCTTTATCTGGATGAATCTGCTGTATGCGTCTGCCCGCAAGATCATATGCATATTCGGTTATTATTCCTTCAGGATCTTCCACTCTTAATAATTCGCCAATAGTACTGTATCTAAAGCTGGTCGTAAGCGGCTGGGAATACAAATAATCATTTTTCTGTACTATTTTTCCTTCAGCATTGGACAACGATTCCGATTTTTCAGTCAAAAACTCTTCACTTACTTTCAGCAGGTCATTCTCTATAGTATACTGTGTGGTTTTTGTATTGTTATCTTCATCTGTAGAAGAGATCACCCTGTCCTGATTATCATATTCAGAAGAGGTAAAAGGCTCTGCCAACGAAGAAGAATTCAGGTTCTGATTTCCTAAAGACTCATATTTTGGATGATACTGCCTGATTATTCTTCCCAATCCGTCATAAATAGCTCTTCCGGATACTGTTCTGGCCTCAATTGTATTCACTTCAATATCTTTTTTCACCTGTACTACTCTTCCTAAGAAATCGGAATAAGAGTCTGTCATAATCGTATTATTCGTTGAAGCGTTTTCAGGATCAAAATTTGAAGTTGACGCCCTGTAAATTTTTACCGAAGTGTCATTATTTGGAATTCCGGCATGGTCTGTCCAATAGTTATATTTGACAGTCGGAACAGTAGAGTTGCTCGCAATCTCGTTTGGCCCCATAATAGACCTTGTCCTTCCGAAGCCATCATAATAAAACACCATAGCATTTCCTCCTGTATCTACCTTTCTTATGACTACGTCAAAAAGAGGGTTGTACATTGCTGTAGAATTGATACCAAAGACATCCGTTACTTTAATAACATATTTTCCTGTCTCTGTATCATCATAAGTATATTCCAGAAAATACCGGTCTCCGTTATGATTCGGCGGATACGTTACTTTCGTAATATTTCCTGCTGTATTATATTCTACATCAGTAATACTGGCGTTGCTTCCGTCAAAAACAGAATAAGATCCTACATCCCCTGTATTAACATTGATATTAAATGCTTCTCTTTGTCTTAACAACTGACCTTGAGAAGTGCCTTCATATACATCAATAAGGATAGGAACTCCAATAATATTATTATTAACAGCCTGATATTTGATACTTGAATTATAAGATGTAGAAGGGCTTATATATTGATATTTTGAAACCAACCCCTGTGATGTATAAGAAAACTGCTCCATAGTCTGAAGGCTTCCTCCGTTCTCATACTTGGTTTTTATTTTTTTATCAAGTAAGGCAATAGCCATTTTCCGGCCTTCTCTTCCTCCGGTATCATAATCAAAAGGTAAATCCGAATTAAAATCTATTTCCGAAACATTATTTTTAAATTTTCGTAGTTTATATTCGTAGTTTACTTCTGACATTGTTGCCCCACTACTGTTTTTAACTGTACTCTGTCTGATGAGACCATTTAGAAGGTAACTATTATTAAAATACATGTCTGTAGAAGTTCTCTCAACTGTATTACCATTCATATCCTTTTTCACGACCGTTTCAAATCCAAAATCCTCTCTTTCTCTTCGGTCATATTTTCTGTTACTGAACGAATATTGAGTTTCCATTTTATTCCCTTGCTCAGTAGTGTAATTCTGTGAAAATACATCCGGTTCTACGATGCTTATTTTATTTACTATAAGCTTAGCGTGAGGATTATTATAATTTGCTCTTTCAAACTGATAATCTAATAGATATTTTCCTTTCGAAATGGTATTGGTAATTGATTTAAGTTTATTGGTTCTGCCTATTAATGAATAATTTACAATAAAACCGTTATCGGTATCTACCACTAAATCTGTAAACCCATCACCATTCATATCCTTAAACGCTTTTCTCGTTTCAGAAACATTCAATCCCAAGTTTGCTGTAGCTCCAGCACCTGCTTTAATCCAGAGCACCAATAAGACCACAGGAGGAATAAGTGTAATAGGACCAATATTAAACATATAATTTCCCCCAAAAGAAATCGAACCATTGAACGATCTTGTTTCATCCGTAAAATCTATGCTTCCGGAAGTTTTTACTAAAGGAACAGGTGCATCGAACTTACTTCCTAAGTTATAACGAACCGTCGTAGAATTATTAGCATTGTCAATTTCAAGAATATCAATTAAGCCATCCCCATTAATATCTTCATATACCACATCTGCAGATCCAGAAGAAGATGAAGCTCCTACACTTGCACTGATTCCAAATCCAAAGCTGCTTAACCCTCCAAGATTGGCAGAAGACCCAAGGCTTCCTCCTAACCCAACACTCATTCCTCCTTTTGGATGGGATTTATAAGTAATCAGGTTTTCATATGTTGAATCTCCACTTAAACTTTGCCCCAAATTTAATGCATACATCATGCTTGGAGAGCCCCCATCTTTGATTCTGTCCGGAAGTCCGTCTCCATTGATATCCATCCAAAAAGTTCTACCTGAATCATAAGAATCATAATAATCATTTATCCCTGCACTTATTGATGCACCACCTGACCATGGCATCCCTGAATCTGGTTGAGTAGAAGTTCCGGAATCTCCCTGAGCTCCAATTCTTCCCGTCACCGAAAAGGCATTATAAGAAAACCCAAGTGAATTCATTTTTTGATAACTGTCAGATCTTGTAGGATAATCTCCTGAAGCAATAAGCTTAATATTCTCCAAACTTCCTGTAGAATTTGTAAACTGAATCGACTCTGGGTATACCATATCAGGATAACCATCACCATTCATATCAGAAAATGTTTGTGTTTCCACACTCCCGATTCCAGTAAGAATCGTTTTTGAATTTCCGGCACTTCCCATTCCGTAACTTAGTCCATCAGTTGTGTTTCTTGAACTGCTTTTTTGTATTCTGTTGATAGATTTCATGGTTGTATCTACCGACAATTGACCAGCCGTGTAAGTTGTGGGCACTGTAACCGGTAGAGTAGGAATAGGACTTGTAAAATAATTTACCGTTTCATCATCTTTAAATGCAGTTCCATTTGAATACTGATCAGGCCCCATTCCTACCCATCTATATTCTTTCCGTGGTTTTGTTCCACCTATTATAGAGACTGTTTTCAGACTAACATTCGGCTTCATAGGAGATACACTTTGGGAAACCGTATTATTTCCAGCATTAGGATCACTTGTTGTATTTAAAATACAAGACGCCAAATCTGCTTGATTAGTTATTCCCTGACATAACGGATATGTGTTCTGGATTGAACTCTCTGCGGAAAACGCTGATAGTTCAATAGGACTTCCGTAAGTATAAGTACTAAAAGTTCCCGGCTTATATAAAAATTGTCCCCAGTTATTATATATTGTAGATTTTGTGTTATACATTGCTGTATTCACTGCAGTGGCTGAAGTATTACCATATACATTTGTACCATCATAATAGATATTGAAAGGTTTTCCCTGAAAACGCTGCGAATAGTTGTTGAACAATGCATAATCCCCTCCACTTCTACAGTATACCTGAATCGTTATCAAATCAGGCTGTGTAAGATCTCCCGTATAAAATGTTATGGGTGAAATTCCTGAAATAGGCTGAGAAGTAGACATATCCTGTTCTATAATATTGGAAGTTGTATCCACTACCACAATTCTTCTTTTAGCAAGAACATGATTTCCTTTCTTAACAATATAGTAAAATGTTCCTGTACCTAAATTGGTGAAATTAGTAATGTTTTTATTAATCTGAACTCCAAAATCATGAGATCCGCTCATTAAAGAGGGGTTTATTTGAGGACTTCTAATATCTACTTTTTCCGTAAACTGGGTAACTGCATATGATGGGTATTCAGCTGTAGCGAAAAAACTAACACCTACATTAGGATTATAGCTCGTTGAAGCATTATAATTGACTGAAATTCCACCATTCCAGTGATTATATAAGAAATCGGTTTGAGAATCAGATTCTACAATAAATCTAAGATAAACAGGTTCGCTAGCATTTACAGCAAGGCTTAAGGAACTAGAATTGGTAGTAAACCCAATATCACTTTGCGGATAGAGTTGCGGGGGAATTAAATTCGTAAGAACACCAGTATTTGGGTCTTCGGTTACAATTCTGAAAGTAAAATCATCTGTTGTATGCTGAAAATAAATACTGGGTACATTAATAATTGCTGTTCCTTGGGCATCCAGATAAATAGGTGCAGAAATATTATTTAAGAAAAAATTGAAGCCATAACTGCCATTATTTAAATGAAATTGATCCTGTGAAAGCTCAGTCGTATTTACAATATCATTTCCTGTATTAGGATCAACATAAGTAACTGTAGGATTAGAGATAATCTCGAAATTTTTCTCAGTATTTTTGTGTAACCTCACATATATCTTATCACCACTTTTTACAAATAATCTATTGGAATTATTGATCCCTCCATGATTATAGTTTGGATCAATTGGCGGGATATTTTGCATTTGACTGTAATAATCATTATACCTTGAGATCTCAATATTTTGTGAAGGATCTCCTATATGCAATCCTGTCAAATACAATCTTCCATTAGAGTAGGTATTACCTATGGGAGTAGGGTTTAATATCTCAACAGAATAGTATATTGTTTGAGGAGAAACTCCGATAAAAGTATCTTGTATAGAAACATTATCTGTAAATTTAACATATCCGTCTTTCGGCGCAATCCACACCTTTACCACATCAGTAATTGGAACAGGAGGATAGTCCGGTTCATCCTCACAAGGTTTGGTTGCTTTACCAAAAAGAGGAGTACTTTTATTTACATTTGAACACGGATTAATGGCAGGCTGTATTGCTTTTGCCTTAACCACCATATTTTCGGTATATTCCGAATGTTTGGTCATCTCTGAAGTTTCAGAGCTTGTATTGTATTTATTAAACCATACTTCTCCATTGTTCACAATATCCATCAATCCATCAGAGTTGGCATCTGTTAAGTAAGCTGTTGTTTTTCCGGTAGTCGTAGCCCCTATTTGAGAATGACTATAGACAATAGCTCCCATATCCCAACCCAAATTACTTGTCTTAGTTTCCGTAAAAGAGAAGTCTCCACTATAATTTGAAATTAATTTGGAAGAAGAAAAACTCAAATTCCCCTGGACATCCAAAATTCCTGTTCTCAAGAAAAGACCTTCATCAGGAACCCTATATATCATATCCTGTATTCCATCTCCATTGAAATCAATGAGTTGTTGTGCATTTTTAGCTTCAGCATTAGAATAACCAAATGGAAACCCAAACATAAGATGTCCATATGCATCGCTAGAAGGATAAAAGAAATTTAACCCTGCTGCGATTCTAAAATTCAAGCCTTTCTCCGAAGCAATATTCCCATTAATTTTTGAAGGTCTAATAAGCCCTCTTATAAAATCAGAATATGCCTGTTTGTCGTTTTGGAGCTGAATCTGAGTATCAGGGCCAAATACCCTTATATTCCCTTGACTATCTTTTACCTCATCATAATATTCAAAAGTATAGCTATCGGTAATTTCATTACAGGTTGGCTCAATACCGCCACTCGTACCACCACCGCCACCACTACCATCATCTATAGGGTCTCTTTCACCCCTACTCGCAGGTGTCAGTGAACATGGATTATTAGGAATAATGTATATTTTTTTCAACAATGTTTTAAAGAACTCTCCATTTTCATATTCTAATTTATAAGTTCTAATGAGTTCAGTTTTATACTTAACCTCGATATCTTTTAATAGATAAGGCTCTACCCTTTTAAATCCTTGTTTAGCATTGATATTTATATCTTTTCTGCTAATCGTTGTTTCTTTATTAAAATTTACGGTGTATTCCTTAGTTTTTCCATAAGCTATTTTCTTTATTTGAAAAAAGATTCCTCCCGAAACACTCGCCTGTCCAGTTAATACATTTTCGTTGTAATATGTATATTCCATAGTATTTCCATGAACATCTTCCACCAACCGCAAAGCCCAATTAGAAATCCCTGCTAACCCGTACAGTACGGAATCTGGAGATCCTCCGTAATAACGTTTAGTACCATCGGTAGAAGTCACTTTCCAAGTATAATTACCCGGACTGTTACCCATTCTCTCTATAAGAGTAAAATCATGATTTTTTCTAAGATAGAATTTTTTTACTCCATTAACTACGTCTGCATATTCTGTTCTAAGTTGTTTATCTGTCGTAATTGCAGTGTTGGTCTCACTTATATCATTGTGCCTGTGAGGTAAATATCCATTCGGATACACCAACATTTCCCCATCAAAAGAATAAAGCTCTGTTTCTGCAGCTCCATCAAATGCAGGAACTCCCCACCTGGAATCTACAGTAATAGAGGATATCCCGTTTATATTCCAGCCTTCTCCCATCCAACCGTTTCCACCACCACTGTTATACCCAATAGACAATGAAGGCTGAAGCCCCCCAATGCCTGCAGGGACACGGATCGGATAATTAGCATTGGCATCTCCTTTTTGTGTTGCCGTAGGAACTCCCATAATCTGCAATCCCGCAGTTGGATCTGCAGCTTTCAATCCACTGATACTTGTAGGTGCAAAAGCTTCTAATGGTGAAGATTCAGGAACCGAAATTACTCCGTTTATATAATCTCCGTCTCCTTTATTTTCAACAGTGATGGTTTTTTTTTCAGTGTCAACTACAGAAGTCGGATCTACTTTCCATTTTCGCGATTCATAATCAAAATAAAATGCTTTGATCTCTTTAGCCGATCTTGCGCCCAATTTTTTCTCATCATAAGGAAAGGAAAATTTCACTTTTTTAGTTAATTCCCCTGATTGAGTCTCTAGACGATACGCATATGAATTTGCTGTTAGGTTTTTTATATCCTTGGAAACAGAAGGATAATCTTTCTTTCTGAGTTTCAGAACTTTTATCTGAGCACCATTCTCTGTAGAGTTTTTTTCAATATTAATCGTCGTATTCCCATATATTTCTTTATACTCGGATTCTTTTGATATAGTTAAAGTAAGAGGGGTGAAATTTTCCTCATTAATTACTTTAAATGATGATCTATTTTGAGGAATTTTATATTTTATTATTCCGTTTAGCCCACCAATGGTCACGAAACCTCTTACCTTATCTTCTTCATTTAGCTTAATTAGGGTTTCATACTCTCCTTTTATTGTTGGGATTGATTTATTATTAATATTTACAGATCCAAAAGCCTTGCTGTTTTCATTTCCCTTAATATAGAGCTGATCTCCAGATAATAAAGAAGAAATATTTTGATTATCATTTCCTTTATTCTCGAAAACAATTTTTACATTTTTAATTTTATATTTTATTCCATTTGTAGAAGATGTAAAAAGAATACTATTCTCTCCTTCTTTTAAAGAATTTAAACTAATTTCTTCCTTCTGTACACTCCATTTACTCCCGGGAACGATAATTTCCCCTCCAAAAGCAATGTTTTTATTAATTGATCTTGAAACAGAATGATAAGAACCTAATCCCAACAAATCATATATAAGGTACCCTTTGGTATTCTTCTCTTTTATTTTAGGAATATGAATAGTAAAAAAGTTATCTGTTGCATTGTCTGATTCATTGTCCGAAAATTCACCAATAACACCTTGCTTCTCACTAGCTTCAAAAACATTATCCACATTAGTATTTTTCCGCTCTGTGGATGATAATACTGAAGAGCCCTCTTCCTCTTTTTTAACTTCTTTTTCAAATATAGAAGAAGAAGAATTATGACTTTTAATAACATCTTCTTTTTCTGAATTCTCTATCGTAGCAAGCTCTTTGTCTGCATGATGATAAATATACTTATCCATCATCTTCAATTTAAAAGTCCTTACTTTTATGCGGTCTTCCTTAGTAAAACTGGCAAAAACAAAAATATTCACAAAGAATAATAAGTTAAGAAACAGACTTTTCTTAAGCCTAAATTTTAATTTGGTTTTCATAGAATAAGAAAATGTTATTAGTTAGTCAACAATAACTTTAAAAGCTTTTATAAGTTTTTTGTTTTTGGTAAGAATTACAAGATATATTCCCTGTACGTTCAGTTTGTTTTGGTAAATTTCAGAACCTGAAGTTATTTTATCAGAAGAAAGTATTCTTCCACCTCCATCATATATTGAAATTTCCAATCCTTCTGCAGGAGGAAATTTAACTGTAAAATAAGAGTTTATTTTTACCGGATTAGGATATATAAGATATTTTAAATCTGATGTTCCTACTCCTGGTCCTTTTGTATACACCGGAGCTTGATTTCCGGCAGTATTCCCTTTTTCAGGTAATATTTCTTTATTTATATTCGTCGCAAAAGTAAAAATTGCTTCATTTTTTTCTTCAGAAAAATCTACTTCAGAGTATTCTATAACATCTCCTTTAGATTTCCCAGCTATTTTCCGAACAGAACCATCATTATTTTTAATAAGCATCCAATAATTCAGACGCTGTCCTTCTGGATTCATGAGGTTTTTACCTACTTGAACAGAGTATCCTTTTTTAGGAATGGTTTTTCCTATAAAATTAATTTCCCAATTTCTTTTTAAAATCCTTAAATCTTCTCTTTCTTCAAAATCGAGATCTTTATTATCATCCGACCATATTACAAATGTATTATTGTCTAAAAATGCATTATTATCAAAATTGGTTCTTGCAATTTTATCTCTTCCGATAGCAACGATTCTATCTTCCTGATTAGACGACTGCTTTTGATAAAGTTCATTTATATCATCTCTTCCAATTCCAGTAGGTCGTTCTTTAAATTCTTTGTGTTTTTCAGGATCCCATATAATATCTCCATTACTGTTAAAATACTTGAGTCCTTTTAAGGAGATCCCATACTTTATGGAAAGATAGCTGTGAACTCTCTCTAAATCTGTTTTCTTTATTTTTTTGGGAATAAATACAGCTTCATAAAGATTTCTATCCTGTAATGTGATATCAATACTGTCTGCTTTTATTTTTTGGTTGTTTTTAGGACCGAGATAAGAAAAAATGCTAGGCTTTTTTTTAAGTACGATAAGTTTTCCGTTTTCAGAACTTTTAAATGAATTATTATTAAGTTTACTTATTATCTCCTTATTATACCAAATGTTTTCATCCTCATTAGAATTATGAACTACAATCAGGGATTGAGAATCATTTCTTCCATATTTAATAGGTTTGGACCTTCCTTCGATATTACAATGAAAATTTAATAATGATTCTCTGTTGCACTTTACAGTATCACGAGACACTTCTATATCAGACTTTTCCCAGGACTTATTAACCTGATTTTTAATTTGAGCTTTTAGTGAAAAGAATCCTGTAAAAAATATTAACAAACAGCTAAAACGAACATTTTTAACATTCATATCCCAACATATTATAGTTATTAGTTTTAAATATCTGTGAAATTAACAAAAATTACAACACATAAATCATTTTTTAACAAATTTATTATTTTTTTCAATATTCATAAACATTTCAAAGCAAAAACAAACCCCATTTTTTCAGAATTTCACACTAAAAATATTGTACGGTTTTTCTCTAAAAAGTGAATTTCATATAAAATTTAAACATTCGGAAATTCTTCAGTAAGCAAGATTATTAATTTAAGCAACACTGATCTAAAAAATTAAATATTTACTCTTTTTAATCTAAAAAAACTCTCGCATCTGAGACTTTGTTAAAACAAGAAGTTAATATTAGATTCGTTGCTGAATAAAAACAAAAAAAGCACCTACATTTCTGTAAGTGCTTGATTTTTTAAAAGTGGTCCCACCTGGGCTCGAACCAGGGACCACCTGATTATGAGTCAGGTGCTCTAACCAACTGAGCTATAGGACCTCAAAACTTGGTTAAATTTTGTGTTTGCAAAAATAGCAAAAATTATTTCACTACAAAATTTTTTATTGCTTTTCTTGGCACAATTCTACCAGTACACCATTGGTTGATTTAGGATGTAAGAAGACAACTAATTTGTTATCAGCACCTTCTTTTGGTTCTTCTGATATAAACTGAAAGCCTTCATTTTTCAATCTTTGCACTTCTTCATAAATATTTTCTACCCCAAATGCCAAATGATGAATGCCCTCTCCTTTTTTATCTATAAATTTTGAGATTGGACTTTCTGGGTTACTGGCTTCCAAAAGCTCTATTTTACTTTCTCCAGTTTCATAAAAAGAGGTTACTACTCCTTCCCTTTCCACGGTTTCTTTTTTGTAAGATTCTTTTCCTAATAGTTTAGCAAAGAGCTCATCTGAAACTCCTAAAGACTTTACGGCAATACCGATATGTTCTAGCTTCATAAATACTAATCAATGATTTAAATTGTAAATTTGATACTGCTTCTGAATTTCAAAGTATCAATTCAAACAAAAGTACTAAATTTGCAGAACTTATGGAAAGTAACAGACAAAGAAAAGTAGCACAGATTATACAGGAAGATTTCGCAGAACTTTTCCGCAAACAGGCTTCAGAGAGTAAGCAAAGTATTTTGGTATCTGTTTCAGATGTGAAGGTAACTCCGGATCTGGGTATTGCCAAGATTTATTTAAGCATATTTCCTCAGGAGCACCGAAATGCAGTAATGAAAGAAATTGAGGCCAACAAAGCTCAATACAGAAATTTTCTAGGTCAGAAAATGGCCAAACAGGTTCGTATAATTCCTAATCTGAATTTTTACTTGGATACCGCTCTTGATGATGTTGAAAAATTAGAGAGAGAACTGAGAGGAGAAGGTGACAATCCTATTCTATAAAAGTTGAAGAACATTGCATTTTATATAGCATCAAGATACCTTTTATCAAAAAAAGGGAGCACTGCCGTTACCTTTATTACGTGGCTGGCTGTAGGCGCCATGACTGTTGCTGTGACTGCTATGTTCGTTATTATTTCTGTTTTCTCCGGACTGGAAGATTTTAATAAAGATCTTATTGCCAACCTGCATGCGGACCTTACCTTAAAAAGCAGTTCAGGAAAAACCATTAAGGATTTACAGCACACCGAGAATATTTTAAAAAAGAATAAAGATATTATAAGCTTTTCTAAAGTTATCGAAGAAAAAGTATACATCAACTATAATGGTAAAGGCGATATTGCCTATTTACGAGGAGTAGACTCTGCTTATACTAAAGTCAACCCTATTGACAAAAGTATTTTCTACGGAACTTATCCAAGCTTTAAATATTCCAATGAAGTGCTTATGGAGCATTCTCTTAAAAACAGACTCTCCATTCCTGTAGATTCCACCTCAGATTTTGCCACGATTTTCATGCCTAAACCCGGTACAGGTATTATCAATAAAGAAGAAGATATTTATAATAAGAAAAATATTTTCGTTACAGGAGTTTTTCCGGGAAATGATCAGCTCAACAACTATATCATTGCACCTATTGAACTTACTGAGGAACTTTTAAACCTTCCAAAACAATCTGCTTATCAAATTGTAATTAAACTTAAAAATTCTGAAAACGCAGATCAGGTAAAACAAAATTTAGTTTCACAACTTGGTAAAAGTATAGAAGTTAAAACTAAGGAAGAGGAAAATGCTGCTTTCTGGAAAATGATTAATACCGAAAAACTATTTATCTACCTTATTTTTGCTTTAGTGATCTTTATTACTACTTTTAATCTTGCAGGAGCAATCATTATTCTTCAGCTTGATAAAAAAGAACAGGCCCGCTCACTTATTTCACTTGGATTCCCTTTGGCGCATTTAAGAAAGACGTATTTCTATACCGGAGTTCTTATCGTAATCTTGGGAATTATTTCCGGATTGATTTTGGGTACCCTTTTATGCTATTTCCAGCAGTATACAGAATTCTTCAAAGCTATAGGAACATTGCCGTTTCCTATTAAAATTGTAGGAAATAATTATATCATTGTAGCCCTTACTGCAGCAATATTTGGGATCCTTATTTCATGGTTCTTTTCAAAAATAAGCAAAGACTATATTACTAAAAGTTAATACGTAACGTTTCATTTTTTTGTATCTTTACGCCCCCAATTTTAAAGAATGAAACGAACATTATTTTCTTTGTTTTTTGCTTTTGCATTTATCAATGCCTTCGCACAGATTCCGACAGGATACTATAACGGAACAACAGGACTTACCGGAGCTGCTTTAAAAAGCAAGCTCAATCTAATTATCACCAATGGCCATATCGACCATGGATATGGCGGACTTTGGAGCGGCTATCAAACAACCGATCGTGATTATTATTATGAAAACGACGGAACAATTTTAGATATTTATTCCGAAAATGCCAACGGTACAGATCCTTATACATTTACTTACTCAACCAACCAATGTGGTTCTTATACTACAGAAGGAAACTGCTACAACAGAGAACATGTAGTACCTCAGAGCTTATTCAGCAGTAATTCTCCTATGGTTGCTGATATTCACTTCATAAGACCAACTGACGGAAAAGTAAACGGTATGAGATCTAACTATCCATATGGAAAAGTAGGAACTGCATCTTTTACTTCTTTAAACGGATCTAAACTTGGAACTTCTGTTTCTGCAGGATATTCAGGAACTGTTTTTGAACCTGTTGATGCTTTTAAAGGTGATATTGCTAGAATGATCCTTTATTTTGTAACCCGATACGAAACACAGCTTTCCGGATTCAGCAGCGGAAATATGTTGGGAAGTTCAGCTTTTCCAGGACTTCAAACTTGGGAACTTAACCAGTTATTAGCTTGGAATACATTAGATCCAGTTTCTCCAGCCGAAATAGGAAGAAACAATGCTTCTTATCTTTACCAGGGAAATAGAAACCCATATATTGACCACCCTGAATATGTTGATATGATCTGGGGAACACCGATTGTTGATACTCAGGCACCAACAGCCGCCACCAATTTAGTTGCCAATAACCCAACCAGCAATTCAATTTCTTTGAGCTGGACTGCGGCTACAGACAATATTGGAGTAACAGGCTATGATATTTATTTTTCAAACGGAACCCTTTATGGTAGCGTTCCTGGAACGACTGCAACAGTTCAGGGATTAACTCCTTCTACTACATATACCTTCTATATTATTGCCAGAGATGCTGCAGGAAATTCGTCAGTACAAAGCAATACAGCAACAGAAACCACCCTTGCAGGACAGCCAGGAGGAGGAAGCTGTGGAACTGAAGACTTCAGCAACATTCCGGCAGCCGCTTCAAGCTACGCAACCCAAACCTGGACCAACAATGGAATTACCTGGAATGCGACAGACGCAAGAACAGACCAAAGTATTATTGATAATTCCAACAATAAAGCTATTACCATAAGAAACGGAAACCTTACCAGCTCTACTCTTTCTGGTGGAATTCAAAGCTTAACAGTGACGGCTGCGTTAAAATTCAACGGAAGCTCAAGCAGTCTTAATGTTGAAGTGAACGGAGTTCAGGTAGGAACTATTCCTTATACAGCTACGTCAACAACTCCTGTTACTATCAACAACATCAATGTAAGCGGAAATGTTATTATAAAAATAACTAATCCAACTACCGGAAACAGAGTCGCTATCGATGATCTAAGTTGGACTTGCTACAGCAGCCTAGCTACCACTGAAACTTCAAAAGATAAAGCATTCAGCATCTATCCGAATCCTGTTAAAAATAACGAGTTGTTTGTAAAAGGTGAAAATCTAAGCAAAATTTCAAAAGCTGAAATTATTGATCTTTCAGGAAAACTTATTCAGGTAATTCACAACCCTTTTAAAAATTCTAATAAAATAGATCTTAAGAACTTATCAAAAGGAGTTTACCTGTTAAAAACAGATATAAACACAACAAAATTTATTGTACAGTAAATACAAAATTTAATTTATAAAAGGCCGATTTTCTTCGGTCTTTTTTTTATTTTTGAAGTATGATTTCCAGTAAAAAATTAGGTTTAATAGGACGCAATATCTCTTATTCTTTTTCAAAAAAATTCTTTGAAGATAAATTTCAGAAACTCATGCTGAAAGATTTTTCTTACAGCATTTTTGACTTAAACGAGATACATGAAGTTGAACATTTATTTTCCAATCCTGATCTTCTAGGATTCAATGTAACGATTCCGTACAAAGAAAAAATCATCGATTATCTTGATGAACTGAGTGATGAAGCACAGAAAATAGGCGCTGTAAACTGTGTTTTGATTCAGAATGGTAAAAAGACAGGATACAATACAGATGCTTTTGGATTTGAAAAAACCCTGCTTCTTCATAAAAAGCCACATCAAAACGCCGCCCTTATTTTAGGCAACGGAGGAGCTGCAAAAGCTGTCCAGTATGTTTTGAATAAACACGGAATCAGTTCCATTACGGTTTCCAGAACTACAGCAATCAATTTTGATAATTTAGATCAGGCAACTGTTGAAAATCATCCGATTATCATTCAATGTACTCCGGTCGGAACATTCCCGAATGTAGAAGACTGCCTGAAATTTCCTTTTCAGGGGCTTTCTAAAAATCATCTGGTGATCGACTTAATTTATAACCCCAACTATACCCAATTCATCATCAATGCCTCGGAAAAAGGAGCAAAAACAGTGAATGGATATTATATGCTGGAACAGCAGGCAGAAAAAGCCTGGGAAATTTGGAATTTTCAAAAAAAATAACATAAATTAGTGTTTTAATTGGCTTTTTGCTATATTTAAAAGATATTAATGCCACTCACATAAAAGACTTGCTATGACTACAGAAAACAATCTTTCTGAAAACGAAGAAAAGAAAAATGCTCAAGAAGTATCTCAACAGAACACATCGGAAGAAACCTCTTCTTCTCATGAGCCTCCTCATGAAGAAGATGCCGAATCTGTGGAAGATCAGGAAGAAGAAGTTGAAATTTCTTTAGCGGATGCTTTAAAGGAAATGGAAAAAATCATCAACACCCCTAATGCCGGTGAGAATTTCAAAAAATTCAACCTTTTAAAAGAAAAAGCAAGTCATTATATTCATGACGAAACAGAAGATAAAAAACATGAATATGTGGAAGGAGGAAACGCTCCTGAAAATTTCAGCTACGAGCATCCTTCACAGGCTAAACTTTCTGCTCTAGTGAATATTTTCAAAGAAAAGCAAGACTCTTACCAAAAAGGACAGGAAGAAGAGCAGAAAAAAAGTCTCGAGCACCGTCAAAATATCATTGAAAGACTTAAAAACCTATATACCAATTCGGAGCCGGGAATCAACCTTTTCAAATCTATCCGTGACATAAAAGAGGAATGGTCTAAAGCCGGACAAGTTGCCAAATCTGAGTTTAAAATTCTTAACAACAATTATTTCCACCATCTGAACCAATTTTATCAAATGCTGGATTTAAATAAAGAATTTCTGGAGCAGGAATACAGCCACAATCTTGAGAAAAGACAGCACATTATAGAGCGTGCCAAAGAGTTGGAAAATGAGCCTGTAATTCAGAAAGCATTAAACGAGCTTCAGTATCTTCATAAACTTTGGAAAGAAGAAGCAGAACCTGTTGCTGAAGAATTCCGTGAAAAAACATGGGAAGAATTTAAAGAAATTTCCAACAAAATCCACGAAAGAAAATCTGAACTTTCTGCGGCTATAGAATCTGAACAAAGCGTTAACCTGGAGAAAAAAAACCAGATCATTGCTGAAATCAAGAAACTTTCAGAGCCTGCTGAAACTCCCAATCATAATTACTGGCAAAATGCCATCCGAAGAGTTGAAGACCTTCGTTCTGAATTCTTGAAAACCGGGAGTGTTCCGAGAAAGCTTTCCAACCAAAACTGGACTGATTTTAAAACAACACTCAGAAACTTCAACACCACCAAGAACAATTATTACAAGTCGTTAAAAGGTTCTCAGCAAACCCACCTGGAAGAAAAGCTAAAACTTATCCAGACTGCTAAAGACAATATGAACAATGAAGAATGGGATATTTCGGTACCTCTATTCAAAAAACTTCAGGAAGACTGGAAAAAAATCGGCCACGTTCCTAAAAGCATGACCAATAAAATCTGGGATGAATTCCGTGATGCTTGTAACACTTTCTTCAATAATTACAGAGAAAAAAGTAATACTTCTACCGATAACTGGAAGGAAAATTACAAACATAAAAAAGAACTTCTTGAAGAGCTGAAAACCGTTACCAATGAAGATGGCAGCATCGAAAAGATTGAAGCGATTAAAACAGCCTGGAATAATATCGGAAAGGTTCCTAGAGAAAAAATCTCCATCAATTCTGAGTTTAACAAAGCGTTGAGAGAGAAATTAAAATTAAACAAGATCAACGAACTAGAGCTTAAAGAAGAAGGATTATCTGAAAACCAGCTTACCGATAAAGCAAGAAAAATCAAGAGCCAGATCTCTGATCTTGAAGGCGAAATCGTAAAACTGGAAAACAACTTGGCATTCTTCAACAAGCCATCAAGAGAAAACCCTCTATTGAAAGACACTTTCAATACCATTGATGAGAAAAAAGCTCATTTAGAAACCTTAAGACAAAATCTTCACAGCATTATTGCAGGAGAATAAACTTATAAAAAAATCTAAAAAGCGGAGCAAAGTAATTTGTCTTCGCTTTTTTCTTTCCTATGCAAGACGAATTTTACATTAAAAGATGTATCGAATTAGCCCAAAAAGCTATCGGAAATACCTACCCCAATCCTTTGGTGGGAAGTGTAATTGTTCATAACGGAAAAATTATTGGTGAAGGGTATCACCATAAAGCCGGAGAACCTCATGCGGAAATCAATGCCATCAATTCCGTAAAAGATAAAAGCCTGATTCCTGAATCTACAATCTATGTTTCGCTGGAACCTTGTGCTCATTACGGAAAAACACCGCCATGCGCTTTAAAAATTAAAGAATTAGGATTCAGAAAAGTCGTGATCGGAGCCATGGATTCCCATGATAAAGTAAACGGAAAAGGTAAAAAAATCATTCAGGACGCAGGTATTGAAGTGGTTTCCGGAATATTAGAAAAAGAATGTATTGAACTCAATAAACGATTTTTCACTTATCACGAAAAGAAAAGACCTTACATTATTCTAAAATGGGCAGAATCCGGCGATGGATTTTTAGATAAAAACTTCAAACCCACTTCCATTTCCAATGCTTTGGTAAATCAATTTGTTCACCAATTAAGAGCTGACGAACATGCTATTTTAGTAGGAACTCAAACCGCACTCAATGACAATCCAAGCCTAACAGTTAGAAATGTAGAAGGTGTAAATTCTGTAAGGATCTTAATTGATTTTGATTTAAAAGTCCCTCAGGATTTCAGTATTTATAATCAAGAAGCTAAAACTATAGTTTTCAATTCCATACAAGAAGAAACCAAAGAGAATATTCATTTTATTAAAATTGAAAAAGAAAATTTCCTTCCTGATCTAATGAATGCCTTATACAAGGAACAGATTCAATCTGTCATTATTGAAGGGGGAAGATTCACTTTACAACAGTTCATTAATGCTGAACTTTGGGATGAAGCCATTGTAATTAGAAATAAGGGTCTAAAATTGGAAAATGGTACTCAAGCTCCTGATTTTGAATTTAAATCTTATAAAACCGAAAATTTCAGAGATAATAGCGTTGAATTTTACCTTAATAAGTAATAAGATGCTTCGACTTCGCTCAGCATGACAGTAGATAATTATTCTGTGAATAAAGACAGTTAGTATTAGTAATGTCATGCTGAGCGAAGTTGAAGCATCCCAACACAAAGTTTTTTTAAACAAAATGCAGTTCGAATACAAAACCATAGCAAACCCAGTAGAAAATACTTTATTAAAAGAAAAAGGAAGCAAGTTCATCGGATTTGCTTTTCCGGTAAATAATGATGAAGAGCTAAAAAATGCTTTAGAAAAAGTAAGAACAGAGCATCCAAAAGCAACGCATCATTGTTATGCTTTCAGAATGGGGCTGAATGGTGAAAATTATCGTGCCAATGACGATGGAGAACCTTCTGGTAGTGCAGGTTTACCAATTTATAATCAACTTTTAGCCCATGAGATTACAAACGTTTTAGTGATTTCCGTTCGGTATTATGGCGGTACAAAACTAGGAGTTTCGGGTTTGGTAAAAGCTTACAAAGAATCTGCAAAAATTACTTTAGAGGAAGCAAATATCATTACTAAAGAATTAGAAATAGACATTGAAATTCAGTTTAATTTTAATCAGCAAAATATAATTTTCACCTTATTGTCAAAATTTGATGCGAAAATTGTCAACTTCGATTCGCAGGAAAAAGCATCCATTCTGGCAAAAATAAAATTAAAATATCGGGATGAAATCTTAGAAACTCTAAGCAATTTACAGTTTGTAGAATATAAATTATAAGTTCATAAAGACTACCACTCAACACTTTTACCGGTTTCAGGATTGTAAAGAAATACTCTCACATTATCCTTAGCATATTTTTGCTTCATGTAATTTCTAATTTTTCTATAAATTTCAGCTTCAGGAATCGGTGCAGATTTCACCTCTTCCAACGCCCAATTTTGCAAATTAACACATGCCTGTTCTTTACACAAAGCAGACTTTTGAGATTCAAAATAAGGAGCGAGTTCTTGTTCTTTTTCAGAAATGCACATATATACCTGATCTCCTTTTCCCGAATATAAATTGAATGAAAAGTACTGATACCATCTGCCAAAAAGACTGAAAACCGGCATCACAAACCAAAGTACTAACCAATACAAATTAGGAACAATATTATTTCTGTAGGAAAGTTCGAAGGGTTTTGCATAAGTAATGATTATAATAAAAATCATTGCCAAATTCCAGGGCCAGATTACAGCATTATATTTCAAACCTAATGGTCCTATCAGTATCAAAACACTTACATGCATGGCAATCAAGAAATAACTTATTTTTCTTTTCGATTTTGAAACTAAGAGTAATATGGCTAAAATAACTTCTGTTATGGGAATAAGCAGGCCTATAAAAAACAGTTTATACTTTAAGATAAACTCCATTGAAAGCCCAAGAAAATCTACCAGAACCATATTCAGCCATACTGAAGAAAGAAAATCTCGGTTAAGCTTGTGCAAACCACTGAAAAAATAAATTGACACTAAAAATAAATGGCTTAATCTTACTATATTTTTTGGCTTGTAAAAATTAATGATCACCATCAACAAAAAACACAAATACATATATTCCCAAGGTTGCCATCTTATCGTATCCAACGAACAACTTATTATCTCAGATATAAACAAAGCAATAAGCACCCATCGATTGATTTTAAAACATAATATCGCAAGTAAGGCCAAAAGAGAAAATCCAAGTAAAAACTGATGTGAAAAATTCGGAACGTTTTTTAAAATATCAATGGGAGGAATTACGGGATAAACTCTTTCTGCAATCCATGTTTTGTAGCTCCATATTTTTGCGAGTAGCCAGAAAAAAGCAATCACCTTTATTAGATAGCTGATTTGTTTTTCTGATATATCTCTTGTAAGCATGTATGTTTTCTGATTATGTTTATCAAAAATATCAAATAGAATTGATATGAAATCATTTTATTATGACAATAAAAAAAACACCTCAGAAAATTTCTGAAGTGAAGCTTATATAATTGAATATGAAATCTAGTTTCTTCTTCCGCCCATAAACAGTGATAACCAGTAAAGAAGCTGTGCTAGTGATCCGATCGCTGCAACGACATAAGTTCTTGCAGCCCATTTTAAACTGTCCTGAACTCCGACATACTCTTCAGAAGTCACTGTTCCCGTATCTTTCAGCCATTTCATCGCTCTGTTACTTGCATCATATTCCACAGGAAGTGTTACAAAAGCAAACAATGTTGTAAAAGCAAACATCAGAACACCAATTCCCAATACCAGTCTATTCCCCGTAGGATTTTCAATTGTACGGGTTGCAGCCATTATCATAATCCCAGCAATTAAAACAAATTGCATCAAATTAGAACTTATACTTACTACAGGAACTAATTTAGAACGCAACTGAAGCATAGAATACCCTTTAGCATGCTGAACTGCGTGACCACATTCATGCGCCGCAACTGCAGCCGCAGCAGCATTTCTCTGCATATAAACGCCTTCAGAAAGATTTACCGTTTTATTTTCCGGGTTATAATGATCTGTTAACTGTCCCGGAACCGAAATGACCTGAACATCTGTAATCCCGTTATCTCTTAACATCTTCTCTGCTACTTCCTTTCCGGAAAGCCCGTTTTGAAGATGAACATTAGAATAATATGCAAATTTTGATTTCAACTTCGATGAAATCCACCAACTTACCAGCATCGAAACACCGATAATTATATAGTAACCTATCATTTTATTAGATTTTTAAATGTGTTTTTTTTACTATTTTGATGTAAAAACTGTGCCAAAGTATAACATTTAATTAATTATATTTGTTCTCTAATTATCCTTTAAATATGTCAGAAGTTTCCGTTATTGAAGTGAAAAATCCAAACGAATTGAAACAATTCGTAAGGTTTCCGATGGATCTTTATAAAAACAATCCTTATTATGTTCCTTCTTTTATAAAAGATGAATTTAAAATTTGGGATGATAAAGAAAATCCAGCTTTAAATTATTCAAAATCTAAACAGTTTCTGGCTTTAAAAGACAATAAAGTAGTTGGAAGGATCGCCGTAATCATCAATCATAAAGAAGAGCAGGAATTAGGCATCAAAAAAGTACGTTTTGGATGGATCGATTTTATTGATGACAAGGAAGTTTCTAAAGCTTTAATTCAAAAAGCAATCGACTATGCTAAGGAAAATAAGATTGATAAAATTGAAGGACCAATGGGTTTTACAAACCTTGACAAAGCAGGAATGCTTACAATGGGTTTTGATAAATTAGCCACAATGATTGGTATTTACAATCACGAATATTACCCTAAACATCTTGAAGAACTCGGTTTAACAAAAGAAAAAGAATGGGTAGAATTTGAAATGAACTTCCCTAAGATTTTACCTGAAAGAGTAGAAAAATTCAGTGGATTAATTGCTCAGAAGTACAAACTTAGAGTACTTCACTTTAAATCAAAAGAGGAGATTTTGCCTTTTGTAGAGCCTATGTTTAAGCTTCTTGACGAAACTTATAAAACACTTTCCACCTACACTCCTATTTCTGAAGAACAGATAAAAACCTATAAAGAAAAATACTTCCCGTTTATTGACAAAAACTATGTGATTTGCGTGGTTGATGAAAATAATGAGCTTGTTTCATTTGCCATTACAATGCCCTCATACTCAAAAGCTTTACAAAAATCAAAAGGAAAATTATTCCCATTCGGATGGTGGCATTTTTTGCAGGCAAGTAAGAAAAATGACCGTGCTAATTTTTATCTTATCGGAATTCATCCGGAATATCAAAGACGTGGTGTTACCGCAATTATCTTTAAAGAAATTTTTGTACGCTTTACAAGCATGGGAATTGATTTTGCGGAAACCAACCCTGAATTGGAAGAAAATAAAAGCGTCCAGGTATTGTGGCAGGATTACAATCCGGTAAATCACAAAAGAAGAAGAACCTATTCTTTGAATATCAGCAATGAGTAATTGGTAATGAGCCGTCATTAAAAGTGCTGTAATTTTTAAAGCTCTTACTTTTTAATTTTTTTAATTCAGTCTCATGAAACCACACCTTATCGTTTTTGCTATTTTAATCGCAGGGTTTATTGTTTACAATTTCTTTTTCAAGATAGAAGATGACAGAACAAACACTGTAATTAACATAATGTATGCAAGTGTTTTATTTGGTTATATATCCTTTATGGCCTTTTCTCTGTTAAAAAAAATGAAAAAATAAACGCTATTTTTATTGATTCTAAATTATCAGTTTTTCCTATTTTCATCCTATTTTAAAGCTGATAAATTTCATGCTTTCTTGTTTATTCGCTAAATTTGCAAATTGAGATAATAATGTAAAAATGAATTTACCTGAAAGTTATATTCCAATCCTTATACAGGCAGGTGTTGCGATAGGATTCGTAGCAGTTTCTTTGCTTGGAGCGCATTTTTTAGGTCCAAAACAGAAAAAAGGAGATTCTGTTAAAAACCAAAGCTGGGAATGTGGTGTCCCGGTAGAAGGAAATGCAAGAACGCCGTTTTCCATCAAATACTTTTTGACTGCGGTATTGTTCGTATTATTCGATATTGAAATCGTATTTTTTTATCCATACGCCGTCAACTTCAGAGAATTCGGTATGCAAGGATTCCTCGCAGTCCTTACATTCGTAGCGATTTTCTTTATGGCATTTTTCTATGTCTGGAAGCGTGGCGCATTAGATTGGGATAAATAAAAAATTTTAAATTAAAAATTATAAGTTTTAGATGATGATTTTTGAGTTAAAGTTAACATTAATAATAATTTGAAATCTAATTTAAAATCTAAAATCTACTAAAATGTCAGATAACAAACCAGTAATAAGAACAGATGCACCTGCTCCGGAAGGATTTGAAGGAGAAGGGTTTTTCGCAACGAAACTGAGCAGTGTAATCGGGATGGCAAGAAAGTTTTCGCTTTGGCCGTTACCTTTTGCAACCTCTTGTTGTGGTATCGAGTTTATGGCTACCCTGAACCCGACGTATGATGCTTCAAGATTTGGTATGGAAAGGAACTCTTTCTCGCCAAGACAGGCAGATATGCTGATGGTTTGCGGAACTATATCTAAGAAATTAGGACCTGTCCTAAAAGAAGTTTACACTCAGATGGCAGAACCAAAATGGGTGGTTGCAGTTGGAGCTTGCGCTTCCAGCGGTGGTATTTTTGATACGTATTCTGTACTGCAAGGTATCGATAAAATTATCCCTGTAGACGTATATGTTCCTGGATGTCCTCCAAGACCGGAACAGATTATTGAAGGAGTAATGCAGGTTCAGGCTTTGGCAGAAAGCGAAAGCATCAGAAGAAGAGATATGCCTGAATACCAAAAATTATTAGATTCTTACAACATAAGCAACTAACGGAAATGACAAACGAATTTGTATTAGAAGCAATCACAAGAGAATTTCCGGAATCTGTCATCACAAGTTCAGAACCTTATGGTATGTTGACAATTGAGGTAAAGAAAGAGGATATCAAAAAAATCATTCACTACCTTAAAGATTCATCACTGGAATTTAATTTCCTTACAGACATTTGTGGAATCCATTACCCTGAATTCCCAGAGAAAGAAATTGGCGTTGTTTATCACTTGCATAATATGATGGCTAATTTCAGATTGCGTCTGAAAATCTTTATGTCCAGAGAAAATATTGAAGTTGATTCTTTAGTAGAATTATATGCAGGAGCTAACTGGATGGAAAGAGAGACTTTTGATTTCTACGGAATTAAATTTAAAGGACACCCAGATCTTAGACCTATTTTAAATATGGAAGATCTTGGATACCATCCAATGTTGAAGGAATATCGTTTGGAAGACGGCACTAGAACCGACAAGAACGATAGTATGTTCGGAAGATAAAAAATATAAATGATTAATGATGATTGGTTAATAATCAATTATCGACTATCAAGTATCAATTATATATTATGAAAGATAACTCATTATCTAATATACTAAACCAGTACGACAGTAAGGAGCAGATTGACGGTCAATTATACACCCTCAATTTAGGACCAACTCACCCTGCAACGCACGGGATTTTCCAGAATATCTTAACGATGGACGGAGAAAGAATCCTTCACGCTGAGCAAACCGTTGGATACATCCACAGAGCATTTGAGAAAATTTCCGAAAGAAGAAACTATTCTCAGATCACTACCCTTACCGACCGTATGAATTACTGTTCTGCACCGATCAACAATTTAGGTTGGCATATGACAGTTGAAAAGCTAATCGGGGTTAAAGTTCCGAAACGTGTAGATTATATGCGTGTTATTTTAATGGAATTAGCAAGAATCGGTGACCACCTTATCTGTAATGGGGTAACCGGAATGGACTCCGGAGCAATTACTGGTCTTACCTATATGTTCATCGAAAGAGAACGTATTTATGATATGTACGAGCAGATTTGCGGAGCGAGAATGACAACCAATATGGGAAGAATAGGAGGTTTTGAGAGAGATTTCACTCCAAAATTCCATGAGTTATTAAAGGATTTCCTTAAAACTTTCCCTGCAAGATTCAAAGAATTCTGTACTTTATTGGAAAGAAACAGAATTTTCATGGACAGAACCATCGGTGCAGGAGCAATTTCTGCAGAAAGAGCATTAAGCTATGGTTTTACAGGTCCCAACTTACGTGCCGCAGGTGTAGATTATGATGTAAGAGTAGCACAACCTTATTCATCTTACGAAGATTTCGACTTCATTATTCCTGTGGGAACATCAGGAGATACTTACGACCGTTTCATGGTTCGTCAACAAGAAATCTGGGAATCACTAAAAATTATCAATCAAGCATACGACAATCTTCCGGAAGGGCCATTCCATGCAGATGTTCCTGATTTCTATCTTCCTGAAAAGGCAGATGTTTATCAAAAAATGGAAGCATTGATCTACCATTTCAAAATTGTAATGGGAGAAACAGATGTGCCTAAAGGTGAAGTTTACCACGCTGTAGAAGGCGGAAACGGAGAATTAGGATTCTATTTAGTGAGTGATGGTGGAAGAAGTCCTTACAGACTGCACTTCAGAAGACCATGTTTTATCTACTACCAAGCGTATCCTGAGATGATTACAGGTTCTGTAATTTCTGATGCGATCGTAACGATGTGTAGTATGAATATTATTGCGGGAGAATTAGACGCATAAAATTGTAAAAAGTATCATTGTAAAATGTATTCATGATTTTGCAATGATTAAAATAAATAAGTCATTAGTACATTGTACGTTGTACAATAATACATTAAATAAAATGAGCGAAACAATAGCTTTTAAACCGGAAAGTTTAGCACAGGTACACAAAATTATCGCAAGATATCCTGAAGGAAGACAAAAGTCTGCCCTTCTTCCTGTACTTCACTTGGCACAGAAAGAATTCGGAGGATGGTTAGACGTTCCTGTGATGGATTATGTTGCTGAATTATTAAGTATTAAGCCAATTGAAGTATATGAAGTAGCTACTTTTTATACGATGTTCAACATGAAGCCGGTTGGTAAATATGTGTTGGAAGTTTGCAGAACGGGACCTTGTATGGTTTGCGGAAGCGAAAAAATCCTAGATCATATCAGAACGAAACTGAATATTAAAGACGGACAAACTACAGAAGACGGAATGTTCACATTAAAGCCTGCTGAATGTTTGGGTGCTTGTGGATATGCTCCGATGATGCAGTTAGGAAAATTCTTTCATGAAAATTTAACGATAGAAAAAGTAGACGAAATCCTAGATCTTTGTAGAGAAGGACAAATCGCTTTAGACTAATTGAGTTAATTTTTTTAATAATTATAAAAAGCTAGAAAGCCACAAGCCAATAGCTAAAAGCATAATAAAAAATGAGTAAAAAACTTTTACTTAAAGACGCACATATAGAAGGTATTCGCTACTTTGAAACCTACCGTAAACAAGGAGGTTACACAGCAGCTGAAAAAGCCTTGAAAATGACACCGGACGAAATTTTGGAAGAAGTAAAAACTTCAGGACTTCGTGGACGTGGTGGAGCTGGATTCCCAACAGGGATGAAATGGAGCTTTTTAGCAAAACCGGAAGGCGTTCCAAGACACTTAGTCGTAAATGCCGATGAATCTGAGCCGGGAACTTTCAAAGACAGATATTTGATGGAGTTTCTTCCTCATTTATTGATCGAAGGAATGCTGATTTCATCTTTCTGCCTAGGCTCAAATGTTTCTTATATCTACATCCGTGGAGAATATTCTTGGATTCCGGATATTTTGGAAGAAGCCATTGAAGAAGCTAAAGCAGCAGGATTTTTAGGTAAAAATATTTTAGGAACTGGTTTCGATTGCGAAATTTACGTTCAAAGAGGAGGTGGAGCCTATATCTGCGGTGAAGAAACAGCATTGCTTGAATCTCTTGAAGGTAAAAGAGGAAACCCAAGATTAAAACCGCCATTCCCGGCTGTAAAAGGACTTTGGGAAAGACCAACGGTAGTCAATAACGTTGAATCTATCGCGGCAATTGTTCCGATTATTGATATTACAGGAGCTGAATATGCTAAAATCGGTGTTGGAAGATCTACAGGTACAAAATTAATTTCTGCTTGTGGAAACATTAACAAACCGGGGGTTTATGAAATTGACATGACCATTACGGTTGAAGAATTCATTTACTCTGATGAATATTGCGGAGGAATTCCAAACGGTAAAAAGCTAAAAGCTTGTATTCCTGGAGGAAGCTCTGTTCCAATTGTTCCTGCCAATTTATTATTGAAGACCGTAAACGGAGAACCAAGATATATGAACTATGAATCATTGGCTGATGGTGGATTTGCTACCGGAACCATGATGGGTTCAGGAGGTTTCATCGTATTAGATGAAGACCAGTGTGTTGTAGAACATACCATGACTTTGGCAAGATTCTACAATCACGAAAGTTGCGGACAATGTACGCCTTGCCGTGAAGGAACGGGATGGATGTATAAGATTTTAAAGAAAATCGAGAAAGGAGAAGGAAAAATGGAAGACATCGATCTACTTTGGGATATCCAGAGAAAAATCGAAGGAAATACCATTTGTCCATTGGGTGATGCAGCGGCTTGGCCTGTTGCAGCTGCGATTCGTCATTTCAGAGATGAATTCGAATGGCACATCAAAAATCCTGAATTGTCTCAGACTCAAAATTACGGATTGGCACATTATGCAGATCCAATTCCTGCTGTTGAAAATAATGCTTAGAATGAAAAATTTATTGGTAGCCGGCATATTGATGTCGGGGATTGCCTTTGGACAAGTCAAAAAAGATACAGTACAAAAGGAATATAAATTGGAGATTGCTCCATATAAAGCCGAGAAAAAGGAAAAACCTTTACCATTAAGCAAAAAAGGACAAATGTTCGTTTTCTTTGGTTGGAACAGAGGAGCTTTCAGTAACTCGGATATTCATTTTAGCGGGAACGGTTACGATTTTCAGCTGAATAATGTATCTGCAAGAGATAAGCCTACCAAGTTTGGAATCGTTTATTTTGATCCAAGTTGGTTTACTGTAACACAGTATAATTTCAGAGTTGGATATTTTATTAAAGATGATCTGGCAATTGTTTTAGGGATAGATCATATGAAATATGTAATGAAACAGAACCAAACGGTTGATTTTTCAGGAAATATTTCAGATCCGAAATATGCAGCGATGGTACAGAACGGACAAGTAAATTTAGCTGATGAACAGTTCCTTACTTTTGAGCATACAGACGGATTGAATTATGAAAACTTAGGCCTTGAGAAATATAAAAATCTTGTTCATAAAAAGAATATAGATTTAGTATGGTCTTATGGAGCCGGACTTGGAGTAATGTTCCCGAAAAGTAATATCAAACTTTTCGGAAATGAAAGAAGCGACCGTTTTCATGTTGCCGGGATGGGAGCCGATCTTAGATCCAGCTTAAACTTAGTTTTCTGGAAAAACTGGATGTTGAGAGCAGAAGTAAAAGCCGGATATATCAATATGTGGGATATTAAAACTACATTGAACAATAAACCGGATAAAGCTCGTCAGGATTTTGTTTTCGGACAGGTTTTGGGAGGAATCGGATATACATTTAACACGAAGAAGTATAATTAAAATATAGCTTAACGCCTAAAAGCATAAGCGAAAGCATAGAATATGAGCGAAGAGGTTAAAAAATTCAAAATAACTATAGACGGACAGACTACCGAAGTTATGCCTGGAACTTCTATTTTGGAAGCTGCAAGACAAATCGGTGGAAAATCTGTACCTCCTGCAATGTGCTATTACAGCAAATTGGAAACCAGTGGAGGAAGATGCAGAACTTGCCTTGTGGAAGTTTCTAAAGGATCAGAAGCAGATCCTCGCCCTATGCCAAAATTGGTTGCAAGCTGCAGAACCAATGTAATGGATGGAATGGAGGTAAAAAATCTTACTTCTGAAAAAGCTCAGGAAGGTAGAAAAGCTGTTACCGAGTTTTTGTTAGTAAATCACCCATTAGATTGCCCGATCTGTGATCAGGCTGGAGAATGTCATCTTCAGGATCTAGGATACGAGCATGGTGTTGAGAACACAAGAACTGAGTTCGAAAGAAATACTTACGAAGCTGATGATCTTGGTCCGCACATCAAATTGAACATGAACCGCTGTATTCTTTGTGCAAGATGCGTGTTGGCAGCAAACCAATTAACAGGAGAAAGAGAGCACGGAATTCTTTTCAGAGGAGATCACGCTGAAATTTCAACTTACTTAAATAAAGCGTTGGATAATGACTTCATTGGAAACGTAATTGACGTTTGTCCGGTTGGGGCATTAACGGACAGAACAGCTCGTTTTGCAAGCAGAGTTTGGTTTACAAAGCCAATGAACGCTACCTGCAAATGTGATAAATGTTCCGGAAAAGCAGCAGTTTGGATGAAAGGCGATGAAATTGTAAGAGTGACAGCCAGAAAAGACCAGTGGGGAGAAGTGGAAGAATTCATCTGTGATACTTGCCGTTTCGAAAGAAAAGAACTTTCTGACTGGAACATCGAAGGTCCTAGACATATTGACAGACATTCAGTTATTTCATTGAACCATTATGAAAAGCCTAAAGATGAGCTAAGAGTTTTAGACAATCCGATGGCTAAAGAAATCAGTGAAAAAGACGAAAAATAATACTAAATTATAAATTTTAAATTATAGATTTTAAATGAATTTACAATCTATAATCTAGAATCTAAAATCTAAAATTCAGAATGGATTTACTTACATTTAAACTTATACTTGTACTAGCGCTTTTCTTGCTTTCGTTAACGATTGCAGCCTACTCTACTTGGGCAGAAAGAAAAGTTGCCTCTATCATGCAGGATAGAATTGGTCCCAACAGAGCAGGGCCTTTCGGATTGCTGCAACCTCTTGCTGACGGTGGAAAGTTTTTCTTTAAAGAAGATTTTACACCTGCCAATGCAGAAAAATTCCTTTTCGTGTTGGGACCGGCTTTGGTAATGTTTATTTCATTAATCACAGGAGCGGTTATTCCTTGGGGTAAAAGTTTAAATATTGCAGGTACTTCTTTTGATCTTCAGGTGGCTAACATTGATGTTGGTGTACTTTTCATCATTGGAATGGCTTCAATTGGTGTTTACGGAATCATGATCGGAGGTTGGGCTTCGAACAACAAATACTCATTATTAGGAGCAATTCGTGCCTCTTCTCAGATGATTTCTTATGAATTAGCAATGGGATTGGCTTTACTTTCTATCATTATGATGACAGGAAGTTTAGATTTAAAAGAAATTACTGAAAGTCAGACAACTGGGAAACTTTGGGGTGTTATTCCATGGGTTTCCGGTCTAAACTGGAACATTTTCTACCAACCAATTGCATTCCTGGTTTTCTTTGTAGCCGCTTTAGCAGAGACAAACAGACATCCTTTCGATTTACCGGAGTGTGAATCTGAATTGGTAACAGGATATTCTACAGAATACTCATCTATGAAGTTAGGTTTATACATGTTCGGTGAATACGTGAATATGTTTATCTCCAATGCTTTCATGGTAGTTCTTTTCTTCGGAGGGTACAACTATCCTGGAATTGAATGGGTAACTCAACACTGGGGTGAAAACACTGCAGGGATCTTAAGCATTGTAGCATTCTTAACAAAAACAGTAATCGGAATTTTGATCTTCATGTGGATCAGATGGACGCTTCCGAGATTTAGATATGATCAATTAATGCACTTAGGTTGGAAAACGTTAATTCCGATGGCATTGGTAAACTTATTAATTACAGGTGCTGTAATTTTAGCATTTGCAAACTAAGAGATAAGAATATATTTTTAAATGCTGAATAGAAGTTCAGCCTAAAAAATTAAAATAAATGAAACTTACGAACAGATCAAAAGTTGTTTCTAATAAAGAAATGACCCTTGCTGAAAAAATCTACTTACCTGCGATTTTTACAGGAATGGGGATTACATTTAAGCATGCTGTAAGAACCGTATTGAAAGGTGCTCCCGCAGTATATTCGTATCCGGAAGTACAAAAACCAAGAGCAGAAATCTGGAGAGGTCAGCACGTTTTGAAAAGAGACGAAGAAGGCAGAGAAAGATGTACCGCTTGCGGACTTTGTGCGGTGGCATGTCCTGCAGAAGCAATTACAATGACTGCTGCTGAAAGAACTAAAGAAGAAAAAGATCTTTACAGAGAAGAAAAATACGCTTCGGTATATGAAATCAATATGCTGAGATGTATTTTCTGCGGAATGTGTGAAGAGGCTTGTCCGAAATCTGCAATCTATCTTACAGACAGATTGGTAGATGTGGAAACCAACAGAGGTTCTTTCATTTACGGAAAAGATAAATTGGTTGAAAAAATAAATCAAAGGATTGATATCACTGAAAGACAATCCGAGAAACAAAAAAATGCGGTAAAATAATGGATCAGTTTTTATTTTTCTTGGTGGCGTTTATAGCAGTGGCGAGTGCGGTTTATTTCGTATTTGCCAGAAATCCTTTATATGCTATTTTGTCATTAATTGTTACGATGTTTTCTATTGCAGGCATGTACATTCTTCTGAATGCACAGTTTCTTGCGATTATTCAGATTATTGTTTACGCTGGAGCCATCATGGTATTATTCCTTTATATCCTGATGATGCTTAACCTTAATAAACAAGACGAAAGTAAGAAGAACAATACTTTAAAATTTATTGGAGTTTTTACTGCCGGTCTTTTATTAATTGGTGTTTTAGGCGTATTCAGAGGTGTTCAGCAGAACCAGGTTGTTGTTGAAAATGTAGACAAAGGCGTTGGTTTGACGAAAAATCTGGGTAGACTTTTGTTTAATGAATATGTTTTACCGTTTGAGCTTGCATCCATCCTTATTTTGGCAGGTATTGTAGGTGCGGTATTAATCGGTAAAAAAGATTTATAAAATTATGGGAGAAGTAAATACATTTATACAAAGCATCCCTCTGAATTATTTCATCATTCTTTCTTCAGTATTGTTCTGTTTGGGAGTGTTGGGAGTATTATTGAGAAAAAATGCTATTGTTATTTTGGGTTGTGTTGAGCTTATGCTAAATTCTACGAACCTTTTATTGGCTGCATTTTCTGCGTACAAAGGTAACGGAGACGGACAACTTTTAGTTTTCTTCATTATGGTGGTTGCTGCTGCGGAAGTAGCGGTAGGTTTGGCAATTATTGCTATGCTATATAGAAATACCCGTTCTGTTGATGTAAGTATATTTAATAAATTAAGAGGATAAGAATGGAGAATTTAGTATATGCAATAGTACTTTTACCACTTTTAGGGTTTCTTATTAACGGTTTATTCGGGAAAAATCTTCCAAAGATTGTTGTAGGCAGTTTGGCTACCGCAATGGTTTTTGCTTCTTTCTGCATCGCAGTAAGTATTTTCATGGGTTTCAATTCTGAAAGCCAACCGGTAATCGTAAAAGCTTTTGAATGGTTTAGAGTAAACGGAGTTCAGATTAATTTCGGATTCCAGATCGATCAGTTATCATTAATGATGATTATGATCATCACAGGTATCGGTTCTTTAATTCACCTGTACTCTATCGGATATATGAGTCATGATAAAGGTTTCTATAAGTTTTTCACTTATTTGAATCTGTTTATCTTCTCAATGTTATTATTAGTAATGGGAAGCAATTACCTTATCCTGTTCATAGGATGGGAAGGTGTAGGATTGTGTTCTTATCTATTAATCGGGTTCTGGTATACCAACGAAGAATATGGTAAAGCAGCAAGAAAAGCTTTCATCATGAACAGAATTGGTGACCTTGCGTTATTGATCGGTATCTTCATGATTGCCGGACAAACTAATGCTGTTGATTACCTTACCGTAGCGGAAAACGCTGGAAAATTTGAATTAGACGGAAGCGTAATTATCTTTATTACCGCAAGTTTATTTATCGGTGCAACGGGTAAATCTGCTCAGGTTCCATTATATACCTGGTTACCGGATGCGATGGCGGGTCCAACTCCTGTTTCTGCGTTAATTCACGCAGCAACGATGGTAACAGCGGGGATTTATTTAGTAGTAAGATCTAACTTCTTATTTACTTTAGCACCAACTGTTCAGGGAGGAATCTTATTCATAGGATTCTTGACAGCAGCTTTGGCAGGATTCTACGCACTACGTCAGAACGATATCAAAAAAGTATTGGCTTATTCCACCGTTTCACAACTTGGATTTATGTTCATTGCTCTAGGTCTTGGAGCCTATACAACGGCGATGTTCCACGTAATGACGCACGCTTTCTTCAAAGCATTATTGTTCTTGGGAGCAGGTTCTGTGATCCATGCAATGAGCAACGAACAGGATATGCGTTTCATGGGAGGTTTGAAAAAATACATTCCAATCACTCATGCAACATTCCTTATCGGAACATTGGCAATCTCTGGATTCCCTTTATTATCCGGGATGATTTCTAAAGACGAAATTTTAGTAGCAGCTTTCGCTAAAAATCCAATTTACTGGGTATTTTTATTCATTTTAGCGGCTATTACTGCAACGTATATGTTCAGATTGTATTATCTGACTTTCCACGGAGAGTTCAGAGGCACTGAAGAACAAAAACACCACTTACACGAAAGCCCTTCTAATATGACATTACCATTGATCGTATTGGCTATCCTTTCTGTTTTAGGTGGTTTAATTAACCTTCCTCACTTCATCGGTCACGGGCATTATGCAAAACTAATGGAGTGGTTGAAGCCGGTTCTTACTGAGGAAAGCTTTAAACAAATGGAAGCTACTCTTTCGGGAGTTCCGTTTGGTACTGAAATGATTCTTTTAGGAGCAACTGTTCTGATGTTCTTCTGCGTTTGGTTTATTGTTAAAAACACTTATGTGAATAAGAAAAAACAAGCGTTACCGGAAGCACAGTACACAGGATGGGAAAAACTGTCTGCTAAAAAATTATATGTTGACGAACTTTACAATGCATTAATTGTAAAAACTGTTGAAGGATTAGGACGCGGAGGAAAGATGTTTGATAAAGGTATTCTTGATCGTTTTGTAGACTTCGTAGGCGAAGGTGCCGAAGATAGCGGAAAAGCGATGAAGCGTATTCAAAACGGAAATGTTGAGACTTACATTTTGATTATGTCTTTGGCGGTGGGAATTATACTGATTGTTAACTTTATATTACAATAATGTCTGGTTTATTATTAACATTATTACTATTACCTCTAGTAGGTTCGGGATTAGTTTTTGCATGGAAAAATAATTCCAGCAAATATTTGGCACTGGGAATTGCATTGGTTCAAATGCTCGTTACCTTCTATATTGCGGCGGATTTTGATTTTAATCCAACGGTAGACAGCGTATTGCAGCACGAGATCAATTACCCTTGGTCACAATTTATGAAAAGCTCTCTTCACTTCGGTATCGATGGGATGAGCTTGCTTCTTTTATTGTTGACCAATATTTTAGCGCCAATCATTATTTTATCTTCTTTTAATGAAAATGTAAGCTATAGAAACACTTTCTACGGTTTGATCTTGCTGATGCAGTTCGGACTTGTGGGAGTTTTCACTTCGCTTGACGGATTATTATTCTACATTTTCTGGGAAGTAACTTTGATTCCGATCTGGTTCATTGCCGGACTTTGGGGTCAGGAAAATAAAAGATTTGAATTCACTACAAAATTCTTCGTTTATACATTCGTTGGATCATTATTCATGTTAGCAGGATTGATTTATGTTTACAATCACTCTGCATCTTTTGCACTAACGGATTTGTATAATGCTCAACTAAACGAAACACAGCAAACAGTGGTTTTCTGGTTTATTTTCTTTGCATTTGCAGTGAAATTACCAGTTTTTCCTTTCCATACTTGGCAACCGGATACGTACACGTATTCGCCAACTCAGGGATCGATGCTTTTATCGGGGATTATGCTTAAAATGGCAGTATATGGAGTTATTCGTTATTTATTACCCATCACTCCCCTTCCGATTGCAGGAATTTCCGGACAGATTGTAATTATCCTTGCGATTGTAGGAATTGTTCACGGTGCTTTGATCGCGATCATCCAGACAGATATGAAGAGAATTATTGCGTATTCTTCTTTCTCTCACGTTGGATTGATGGTGGCAGGTATCTTTGCTTCTGCAGTAGTTACCCTAAGAGGAACTTTCACTATTGAAGGTGCTGAAGGTGCTTTAGTACAGACTTTCGCTCACGGTATCAACGTGGTGGGTCTATTCTACTGTTGTGATATTTTATATAAAAGATTTAAATCAAGAGACATCAGACAAATGGGAGGTCTTGCTAAAGTAGCTCCTAAGTTTGCGGTGTTGTTCTTGATTATTATATTAGGTTCAATGGGAGTTCCGTTGACTAATGGATTCATCGGGGAATTTATCTTGTTGAAATCGGTTTATGATTTTAACGGATTAGCAGCAATAATCGCTGGTCTTACGGTAATTCTTTGTGCTGTATACTTATTGAGATTCTACGGAAAAGCAATGTTCGGACAGGGCGATGATGCAGTATTAAGTACAGCAAAAGATTTATCTGCAGTAGAATTCTCTGTATTGGCAAGTTTAGCGGTTTTTGTGATTGTATTTGGTATTTTCCCACAACCGATAATCGAAATGGTGAATAGTTCGTTGAAGTTTATCTACCAATCAATGGTAAGCTAATTTGATATTTTAAAAAATGAGTGTTTTAATTATTGTTTTCCTAACGGCAGTTGTTGCGTTATTTTCAGGAGTTTTTGAACAAGGGAAATTCGCAAGATACATTGGGATTTTGGGATTAATCATCGCATTATGGGTAAGTTTTATGCCTGAATGTGCTTTCTTTGCACAGTACAGACATATGTATGACTATACCGGAAATACTGCGTTATTCACAAAAATATCAATCGTAACGACATTATTATTGTTCTTTTTGGGAGGTTTTGCATTCAGCAACCACAGAAGCCACCAGTCAGAATTATATGCATTAATGCTTTTTGCATTGTGCGGTGGAATTATCCTTTTCGGATACCAAAACATGGTGACCCTATTCTTGGGAGTTGAAATCCTTTCTATTCCTTTATACGTAATGGCGGGAGCTAACAAAACGGATTTAAGATCAAATGAGGCTTCCATCAAATATTTCCTAATGGGTGCATTCGCAACAGGTTTCTTGTTGTTTGGTATCGCCTTCATTTACGGAAGTGTAGGAAGTTTTGATCTATATAAAATCCAGAATTTCGGAGTTTCAAATCCTCATGATGCCATGTTCATCTTAGGAGTATTATTGATTCTTTGTGCATTGGCATTTAAAGTAGCATTAGCTCCTTTCCATATGTGGAGTCCTGATGTTTATTACGGTGCCCCTTCATTAATCACAGCTTTCATGGCAAGTGTTGTAAAAATCTCAGGATTCTTTGCACTATTCAGATTAATGACGATCGGGTTCGGAGGTGTTACAGAAGAATGGAACAATGTTTTCGGAGTATTTTTGATTATCACTTTACTTTTGGCAAACGTTATGGGGCTTGCTCAGACGAATGCAAAAAGAATGTTGGCCTACTCTTCAGTTTCTCATGCAGGATACATCGGATTGGTATTTTTTGGAATGACAAGCCTTTCTACTTATAATTTGGCGTTCTATTTATTTGCTTACGCTTTATCTACAGTAGGAGTTTTCATGTGTTTGATTTATGTTGAAAAACTAAAGAGAGAAACTTCTTTCGGAGCTTTCAAAGGATTGGCAAAATCAGAACCTTTATTGGCAACAGTAGCGGCTATTTCAATGCTTTCAATGGCAGGGATTCCGTTAACAGCCGGTTTTATGGGGAAATTTGCTTTATTCTCTCAAGCCATGAATTCTAAACACGGAGTTTTCCTGGTACTGGTAGCAGTTTTAGGATCTGCAGTTTCTATCGCATACTATTTGAGATTGATCATTTCAATGTTTTTCTTCAAAGAAAGTTCATTTAAATCTTCAGAAAAAGTAACATTAACTTACAATATTGTTGGTGTATTTATAATTGCTTCAATCATTGTTTTAGGAGTTTTCCCTGATTTGTTTGCAAAATTAATCGCATTATAAAAAAGCATAACATAATAAATTTAAACCTTTCAAATTCTTTGAAAGGTTTTTTTGTGATTTTTTTATAAATTTCCTTCTGAAAATTTAAGACACCCATCTTTTGATTATATTTTATAGTGATTAACAATACGGATTACTATAAACATAAAAGCACAGATCACATGATTACACATATAACCCTTCCTGGCGAAACCTTAGAGAAAATTTCATCTGACCTTAAAATTGAAAACCCAATTTATCTCAGAGAATTTCATAATACACATTGTGCTAAGCATGAACGTTTTGATGCTGATCTAAAAACAGGACAGTCTCTCCTACTCCCATTCGGAAATGAGATAAAAGAACTCAATAACAAAATTATAGAAAACGGAGATAGTTTATACTACCACCCTCCTCATGGTAAAATACCTTTTCAGATTCCTTTATTAAATGGTAAATATAAAATCAATCATCAGAAGTTTCTGGATGATGAATTATTAACAGATTATCAGTACCAAATCAGTCTTGACTTTATAAAATTTGAAGATAACCATCATATTTTTAATCTGCAAATGTCAGATTTCAAAAAAGAAGGAATAGAATCGGACACGAAAATGTCCAGTCTCGCAAAAGCATGTGTTGAAATTTTATATCCTTTACAAATATTACTTAATAATGATGCAGAACTTAAAGAAGTACGTTTAACAAGTCCTGAAAATTTGATTAAGAATCATCTGGAGACTTTAAAAAGTTATTTTACAGATTCATATTCCGATTCCTATATCAATCAAATGAAATTGGTAATAGAAAATAAAAAAGTTCTTTTAGAGAATCTTAAAAATACATTACCCATCAATTTTATGACAGGATCATTCTATAGAACAATTTATGGAGACTGGGCAGATTCGAAGATCTATCATGATTTTTTGCCATGGCTTACGAATGCCTCGCCTATTCGATTCGAATTACAAAACAAAATTCTACCTAAAGAAGACGACACCGTTCTAAAAATTATTCAAAAGGGAAATTCTTCAGATTATAGAAGTCTGGATGATCTCTATTCACAATCTGCGATTGATCATGAAGAAACAATAATCACTGAAAATTCCGTAGACTGCGATCATTTTGCAGAGTATAGTTTTAATAGAACAGATCTCTCAATTCAGAAAATAGATGCCATTTTCAATTTATATATTGATGATGTCGTTGAAAAGGAAATTTTCAGTATGGAAAAACACCACGACTAATTAATTTCATTTTAAGTAATTAGTCGTATTATATTTAGGGGAAGTTTAAAGTTTGAAAATGTAGTAATTCTACTACTTTTTTGTGCTTAATTTTTTTATAGATTTATAGAACCAAATCAATACACACAAAATATGTCCGGTTCATCTCCACACGACGGAAAGCATTTCGTTGTACAAAAAGGGAAAGCCCAATGTAATCAGGGCAATCAATTTCCGCAGTATAAGGTAACTTCTCATCAAAAACATTATTGGAACAGTGAGGAGGGAGAAGCTGATTATTTGGCTGTTACAGAAGATGATTTACAATTTACTCCTCCAGGTCCGAGCTTTGGACAATGTAAACTGAAACCTACACCAGGAGGTTATCTTCCCTGTACATATGCTCCCGCCGGAAAATGGCAAAAAACCTATGAGCAAGTAAAAATCATGGGCAAATGTTGTGTCACCGAACTCTCAGAGCTTATGTGTACTTCCGGTGGAAAAATTACAATAAAGGAACATGGCCAAACGGCTGCCATGAGTAATCAAAATGTTCAAAACGCAGATCCACAGGAACAACATAACATTAATCCTTTTGTAAATTTTAAAGAATTCCAGAAAGAAAATAGTGATAATGAAGTTGATGCCATTTAACCCCAAATTGTAATGTTATGTCGAAACAAGGTGTTTATAAAATTTCCGGTAATACTCAACCCAAAATAGGAGAAACAGTAACCTATACTATTGATGAATGGTATCCTGCCACTCCCAAGGAAAAGAGAAACCCGGCATTGGTAACATGGCAGCTTTTTAAAAAAGTAAATGGGAAGTTTGTTCCGACAACCATTAAAAAGAAAGGTATCAGCAGTTTTACATTCCAAAATAACGCTTATCAAAATACCTATAGAATTGAGGCTTATCTTCACGAACCGGAAGGTAAGGCTCCAATGGCTCTTGAAGTACAGCCCCAACTTAGCGCTACTCCCAAAATAAATGGAATACAGCTAAAATATGTGGACAATACTCCTGGAACTGTCTTCAATTTTACCGAAAAACTTATTGCAGAAGCACAATGTGTAGGTTTAGAAGGAAAATATCTCAAATTTACACTCTGGGAAGATGATGCCAAAGACAACGGTCATAATGCCAAAAACTTACTAATAGACAGTAAGCAGGGAAAAGTAATTAACGGAGCCGCCAAAGCAGAATTTGTACTCACCTCAGCTTTAATGAAAAAAACTATCCAAGGTGAAACGGATGTAAAGCAATTGGAATTTTATGTCACGGTAGAATATTATGAAAATAAAAAACACTCCTCCGAAAATGTAAATATCAACACTCCAACAGGAATATATATTCCTGCTAGTAAACCTCAACCCAAACCAACGCCTCCAACTTCCCAACCCAAAGTTCCAGGTTCTCCTGCTGCACAAAAAGGACAAAGTCAAAAAGAAAATAATGGACTTATAGAAACCACTACAGAAGCTATTTCAGGAGTTGTATCTGTGGTTGGTAAAAAAATTCATGATTGGATGGAAGCAAAGGGAACGGTAAAAAAAGATCAAAAACCGGCAGCTCCTCCTCCATCCGGGAAAAGTCCAACGGTGGTAAATGCCGATAGTAAAGCTCCTAGCACATGTATTTGTAAAGAACAATATAAAGATTTGATATGGGGAGGAAAAGTAAGCTGTGAGTTTAGAAAAAAAGTTGTTGAAATTGCCAAAAGATTAGGAAAGGATCCCAATCTCCTTATGGCCGGAATGGCTTTGGAAACCGGCAAAACATTCTCTCCTACAGCGGGTAAAGGAACAAGCTATGTTGGTTTAATACAATTTGGAGATGCAGCTGCGCAATCTGTTGATACAACCCGAGCAGAATTATTAAAAATGACTGCAGTTAAGCAACTAGATTATGTAGAGAAGTATTTGGCAAAGAAAAAAGATAAGATCAACACACTTACAGACTTTTATTTGTCTATCCTAATGCCGGTTGATGTGGGCAAAGGTAATCAACCCAACCATGTTGTTTTCGATAACAAATATCCCCTTGCATATACTAAAAGCGGAAACCTGACTGATCTAAGCAAATCAAGACATTATGGTTACCGTCAGAATCCTGCATTCTATTATGAAGGAGAACTCCATAAAAATATTAAAGTAAAAAGAAGTAACGGAAAAAGCCAGACTTTCTCGGAATTGTATGATGAAAAGAAAATATGGTTCGAAAATGGAGAAAAACAATATGACGGAGAAGGTAAAACTTATATCTGGGAAATAGAAAAAAGCATTTCAAAATTTTATGAAGAAGGAAAGCAAAATAAAGTGAAATTTTTTGAATGCAATAAAAGTGAACCTGCTGCTGCACAACCTACCTTAGATAAAGGTACATGGAATGTCGTAATCACAGAGAAATATACAGGAAGTAAATGTACTCACATAGAAAGAACTGCGATGAGAAACAATTGTAGACGAGGAAAAATCGAGGTGTATGATCATAACCAAAAAATTGTCTTAACTTTCAATGACTGTTTATTGGAAGGAATTGCAGGTGAAGATCATATGAAAACCAATTCTGATGTTCCTTTTGGAGAATTTCAGATTAACCAGAGCACTCCTTTTTATCAATCCAATAAAGAGAATAGAAAATCATATGGTCCCAATCCGAGACTTGTTTTTGAGCCTATCGCCGGAAATAAAGATGAAGCCGCAAAAAGTGGAAGATCTGCCATAAGAATTCACGGAGGGCGCCAGGAAGGATATGAAGTAAAAGCATTAAAAAGAACCCAAGGTTGTATAAGGGTCTGGGATGATGATGCAAAAGCTTTCTATGATTGGTGGGTAGAATTTAACAAAAATAACCCCAATGTAAAACCAGGTAAAGTAACTATAAAAAAATAACATGAAAAGTTTTATTAAATTTTTTCTTATACTTTTTTTGCCTTTAATGATAAGTTGTAAAGACAAAAATGACAAAATTTCTGAAACCTCAAAAAATATTACAACTCCAATGAATATAAATGACAAATTAAAAGACGGAATCAATGTTTCCAATTCATTTATTGAAGATTTAGAATTTAATAAATACAAATATAATGGAGAATATATAGAGCAAATAGAAGTGAGTACCTTAGAAGATCAATCTTTCAGAAATAAATTTTTCCAGTTTTTAACCAGTAGAAATTTTGATCAGGGTCAATATGAACAGGTCTTTTTCATCAAACTATTACTCGTTCGGATACAACAATTAGATGATATAAGATCTTATTATTTTTTGTCACTTATTTTTGATGATCAAAACTTAGGATATTATCTAGAAGATTATGAATTAGATTTATTCCAATTGTTTCTCTATAAACCGTCTTATTTTATTAAAGGAGAATATAAATACAAACAAAATAAACTTGTTGATTATATCAATCAGAATCTTCCGCAGGCATTTCTGACAAATAAAGAGTATTTTGATAAGAATATTGTAGATATTAATTTTCAAAAAGATGCATTATTAATCAGCGAAGATACTGTCAACAAATTTTCTATTACTGAGCTGAAAAAACAGATTGAAAAAGCAGATAAAGTGGAAGCCATTTTTTCTCCTTCTTATGATACCGGCTGGAAGAATAAAACGGTTATTTATTATAATCTATACCATTATATCAATGATAACATGATTACTAAGCTTGATAAAAATGAATTATCACTTTACAATGTAAAATATAAGCCATTTTTTAAATCTTATATCATTAAAGGGGAAAACACAGAATATTTTATTCACGACAGTGACGGATATACCAATCTTAGAAAAGATAAAAATACATCTTCTGAAGTTTTGGAGAAAATAAACTCTGGGGAGCAGGTAGAAGTTTTAGATCAATCCGGAGATTGGTGGCTTATTAAAACAAAAAATGGGAAACAGGGCTATGTCCATAAAAGCAGGATAAAATAATTGTTTGTGACTTCCTTTATATCAATAGCACATATCCGTAAATCGTAAAAACTCTATTTAAATTGCCACAATAACAACAGTATTGCTTTTTCGTTGAACACATAAAATATAATTTCATTTAAATTCAAATACATCCGTAAATCTCACATATCTATGGCTTTTCATCCCTGGAAAACTCTATTTTTTTCATAACTTTACTCTAAATTTCAGTTGTTGGCAAACCTTTATAAAAAAGACGCTCCATTTCAGGTTTATATCTCGTTCAAAAAATATTTGGATGTGTTGGAGCATATCCGTTATAATGACAGATTAGAGTACCGTGCTAATTATGCCGAGTCACTGATCGAAAAGACCAACAATTTTCAGGAACTGAAAAATGGCTTTCAGGATGTATCTTTATTAGACAAATACGAAGATATTATAAGGCTTTTACTGGCCGACCTTTTCCCAACCGGCTTAACGAATAATGAAATAAAGGCAGCAAGCATTCCGCTTTCCAATATTACATTCAATTATACCGAACGATTCAAAAATATTCTGAAAGAAGCAGGAAAAGACTTTGAAATTGAGCTCAGAAACATTGATGATGACGAATTTTATGTTTTCTGCTGCTGTCTTATCTTACAGACCTACTTCAAAAGAGACATCAAGACTACGCTTCCTTTTTATTATGATATTCCCAATAAACAGGGAATTATGAAGCATTATAAAATTACTGTAAATTCAGATTTTTCAGAAGTTTATCCTACTTCCGATGCTGTGATTCCTCCAGATCCAGTTATAGATATGCTTTTAGAAAATCTGGATGATACTGCATTATGGAAAAAATACTTCCCTTCAAAATCATGGATATTAAGTGGTTTTAGTATTATTTCTCTGGTAGACTGCACTTCGGAAGTAGCTTTATCAGATTTAAAATCCACCATGATTAAAATTGATCCGGAAAATCTCGTTCCTGATGAGAATTTAAAAGAAATTTTTAAATCTTATTTTGATGTTCCTGAGCTTAATTTCGGATTAATGCTTTTCAACAAAAAGGAAAAAAGGCTGGAAAAGGTTCCGATCTATGAAAACGTTTTCACCAATCATATTCTTGATTTTTGGATCAATACTTTTGATCAGGAAGTCAGGGAGAGTACTTTCAATAATTTAAGTCACAATTCCAAACCTATTGTCATTTCAAACGTTGATCATCTGGATGAAGAAATTAAAAAACTTCCTTCATTTACTATTTTAAAAGATAATAATATCAACAGCTTCATGGTAATTCCGATCATGAAAGACAATGAGCTTCTTGCTATCATGGAATTCACTTCCCCTTTAGCGCACAGCTTTAATGGCTTGAAGCTTAAAAAACTTGAATTTTTTGCTGATATGATTCTTTTCTCTCTGAGCAGATTCAGTTTTGAAAGAAATAATCAGATTGAAGCTATTATTCAAAGAGAATATACCACGATTCACGACAGTGTAGTCTGGAAGTTCAGAAACGAAGCCGAAAAATATTATAATGCATTTTTAGGAAGAAAAATGTATACCTTAAAGCAGATTTCATTTAAAAATCTTACTCCGCTTTTTAGTTTTTCCGATATTCGTTCTTCCTCTGAAAAGCGTTATAATTTAATGCTTGAAGATCTGAATGAACAGATAGAAAATCTTCATGATTTGTTTTCTCTTATCAATTCAGATTCAGAAAAATATTTACTGGCTTTAGATATTTTTGAAAACGAATTGAATAATGATATCAAAGCAGATACGGAACAACGTTTCCAAAGGCTTTTAAGAGACGAAATTCACCCTTTTTTACAAGGAAAACTGGAAATAAAAAGCACCAAAGAAATAAAATCAAAAATTAAAGATTATTTTTCTAAAGTTTTTATCCAGAATCATCTATTTTATGGTCACAGAAAAAGTCTGGATGAATCAATCACTTTGGTCAACAGAAAACTAGCGGATATTCTGGATGAAGGGCAAACCAAGGCACAACAGATCTTCCCCCATTATTATGAAAGATTCAAGTCTGACGGTGTTGAACATAATTTATATATTGGTCACACGATTGCGCCCGAACTGCATTACAGCTCAAAAGTAGTTCACAGACTGAGATACTGGCAACTGAAAACTGTTTGTACTCTGGAACAGGAGTTTCAAAGCTTTAAAACAAACCTGCCTGTTCCTTTGGATATAGCTTCTTTACTATTTGTTTATAACGAAAAAGTGGACATCCGTTTCAGAATGGATGAAAAGCGCTTTGATATTGACGGTGCTTATAATTCTTATTATGAGATCATCAAAAAACGTTTAGATAAAGCTCACATCAAAGATTCTTCTGAAAGAATTACCTGCCCGGGAAAAATTACTATTGTTTATTTCGGGATGGAAAATCAAAAAGAATATTTAGATTATATTAATAAATTACAGAATAAGAATATTCTTCAGAATGATATAGAATTTTTAAAAGTAGAAGATTTACAAGGAATAACGGGGCTTTTGGCATTAAGAGTTTCAATTTTTACCCAGCCTAGCTAATCTGATAAAATAAGAAATCATTTTCTATTTTAATTTAAAATTTACAGTGTAAGAAAAGCATACGCGAAAGACAATACGGAAATGATAATTCCTGCCATAAAGATTTTATAGGTTATAGACAAAAGCCTGTACTTTCTGTCAAGCACTTTCCCCAGATAATATAAATCTTTTACCATCGAATCGTAGATATAATCACGATCTTTGATCAAAATGTTCATCGCGCTCTGATAATCATCAAAAATCATCCTATTAAAATTCCCGAAGAATAGCAGATTTACCTTTCGGTCCGCCACATCCTGCATGGTAAATTTTGCCTTTGTAACATTCGGTTTTGTAGATAAAATAGCAAATATAATCGTTAAGACTGCCGATAATAATAAAATAAAACTCGGAATAATCAAATGAGAATTCTTCGGAGCATCCAGTTTGGGAACCAAGACAGAAAGACAAACCGAAATGATAATCGCGTTTACAGATAATAAAATATTCGCTTTGCTGTCGGCAATATCACTCAACCTCGTATGATTACTTAGCGTTACTCTGAACAAAGTATCCACACTTCTGTCAGACTTCGGTTCTTTTTCTTTTTTATTTTCGGAACTCTCTTTCTTACTTTCCTTTCCTTCTTCTTTCTCCAACTTTTTCTCAATTTTCTTAATATTCTTCTCTTTTAAAGGCTGCCATGCTGCTTTTGCGTAGTCTGTGTAATATTTATGCTTATTTTTAAGCATTTCCAGGTTTCCAGCATTCCATTCATCATTGGAAAAACATCTTACATTCGTAAGTTCCCATTCTTTTCTTAAAGCATCAGAAATATCATTATAATCATGGCTTGCAAAATGGCTGCAATCCGAATCTTTTATAATTTTTTCCAGCAGATTCTGAGGTTCATAAGTAATTTTTGTAGCTAAAATAAGCTTGGCAACATCCCCAATATAGTCTTCAGGATAACTTTCTTTTTTCAAAAAGTCTTTCATAATCTCGACGCCTTTTTCTTCATGGTCCTGCGCACATTCTATGTACCCTGTATCATGAAACCAAAGCGCAAGCAATACTTTCTCCTGATCTTCTTCAGAAACCGGAGTATGCTTTAAGATTTCTTCAGCCTTGTTTACCGTGTAAGTAGTATGAATAAAATTATGATAAAAATATACCGAAGATAACTTATCTTTGAATAAGATTTCAACATAATCTTTGGCTTTTTGTAAAATGCTCATCACTGAAATTTTGTTATTGTAAATTTATGAATTTATCCTTTAAAACTCATCTAAAAAATACGTCCGTTGTCGTAAGAACAGTATTATCTGCAGGAGTACTTTATTCCTGCGCAACATATAACGTAAAAAAGGGTAAAAACTTATCTGAAATACAGCATTCTGACAGTAAAGCTGAAAATGATTTCAAAATTTTCCTGATAGGTGATGCAGGAAATGCAGATGAACCACAATCTCAGCAGACATTAAATTTATTGAAATCAAAGTTAGATTCTGCCGATAAAAATTCTATGCTGATTTTTTTAGGCGATAATATCTATCCGAACGGGATGCCTAAAGAAACCGACACAGACTACGCTTTAGCAAAACAAAAGCTAGAAAACCAACTCAATATTACCAAAAACTTTAAAGGAAAAACATTGGTAATTCCTGGAAATCATGACTGGTATAACGGACTGGACGGCTTAAAAGCACAGGAAGAACTGGTAAAAAATTATTTTAATGATAAAAAAGCATTCCTGCCCAAAAATTCTTGCCCTCTTGATGATATCAGCTTAACAAAAGATATTAAATTAATCGTAATCGATACAGAATGGGTATTGGCAAACTGGGATAATTATCCGGGTATTAATAAAAATTGTGACATTAAAACCCGCGAAGATCTTTTCGTTGAATTCAAAGACTTAGTCAATAAAAATCAGGATAAAAGAATTATTGTTGCTTTGCATCATCCTGTCATCAGCACCGGAACTCATGCAGGATATAATTCTGCGATCTCTCATCTTTTTCCTTTAAAAAGCAAAGTTCCCATTCCGGGAATTGCAAGTATCATTAATATTTTAAGGAGTTCTTCCGGAGCAAACCCAGAAGATATAAATAATCAGCACTACGCTGATTTAGCCAATCGATTAAAAAGTATTGTTCAGGAAAAAGAAAATATAATTTTTGTTTCCGGGCACGATCATAATCTTCAATATCATGAAGAAAGAAATATCAGGCAGGTCATCAGTGGCGCCGGTTCAAAAGTCGATCCTGCAACCATTGGTTCAAGAACAGATTTTTCCTACGGAGGAAGCGGTTTTGCTGTATTGAATATCAGGAAGGATCAAAGCTCTGATATTGAATATTTCTCAACGAAAGACAATACCCTGCAAAAGCTTACCCATGTCCAGGTTATTGAAAAGCCCAAAGCATTTATCAATAATTACCCCAATTCATTTCCTTCCACCATTACTTCTACGATCTATCCTAAAAAATTAACGGAAAAAGGACCTATTTACAGATGGCTTTGGGGTGAACATTACAGAAAGTATTACGGAATGCCGATTGAAGCTCCTACCGCCAATATTTCTACGCTTGACGGAGGATATACACCATTTCGCGAAGGAGGCGGAAACCAATCGAATAGTTTACGTCTTAAAGCTCAGGACGGGCGGGAATTCGTTATGAGAGGCGTTAAAAAAAGTGCGGTCCGTTTTCTAAACAATATGGCTTTCAAAAAAAGCACTTTCGGAAACGAGCTTAATAATACTTTTCCTGATAAATTCTTGCTTGACTTTTATACCACCAATCATCCATTCACTCCTTTTTCGGTCGGAAATATGGCCGAGAAACTCAACATTCCCCATTCCAACCCAAGATTATATTATATTCCTAAACAACAGGCTTTAGGCGAGTATAATCAATCTTACGGAGATGAAATGTATATGATTGAAGAGCGTTTTTCATCAGATCCTAAAACATTAGCTTCTCTGGATAATGCAAAAGACCTTCTTTCTACAGATGATGTTATTAAAAATCTAAATAAAAATTACAAATACTCAATCGATAAGGAATCTTACATCAGAGCGAGAATCTTCGACATGCTGATTGGTGACTGGGACAGACATTCTGATCAATGGAAATGGGCAGAATATGAGGACGGCAAAAAGGTCATTTATAAGCCGATTCCAAGAGATCGGGATCAGGCTTTCAGTAAATATGACGGTGCAGCTTTCAAAATCATTATGAACATCCCTGCAATCCGTCACATGAAAACCTTTAAAGAGGATATTAAAAATGTGAAATGGATGAATATGGAGCCTTATCCGCTAGATTTAATATTTTTAAAAGGCTCGACTCAGGAAGAATGGATTTCTCAGGCAAAATATATTCAGGAACATCTTACAGATCAAAATATTGATGAAGCATTTACCAATCTTCCAAAAGAAGTGAAAGATGAAACTCTTGCAGATATACAGCGAAAATTAAAAATCAGAAAAACAAAACTTCAGGATTACGCTTCCAAATATTATGATGTTTTACAAGAAAGAGTACCCTTAGCAGGGACAGTAAATCCTGATAAATTTGTCATTACCAAAAACGGACATTCGGTGCTTGTACAACAGTATAAGCTTGATAAAAATCAAGAAAACCCGGAACTTGTCTTTGAAAAAACCTATGAAGATTCCAAGACTAAAGAACTTTGGATCTATGGGCTGGAAGATGATGATATTTATGAAGTTTCCGGTGAAGGACGTCCAAAAATGAATATCCGATTAATCGGAGGTTACAACCATGACACGTATAATATCGCCAACGGAAGCAAAGTGAAAATCTATGATTTTAAATCACAGAAAAATACATATAACGGTGGAGGAGCAAAGAAAATTTCTGATGATTATGATATTAATACTTATAATTATAAGCATCCGAAATATAATTTCGTAGCCGGTTATCCTAATGCAGACTATAATCCTGATGACGGAGTGATCATTGGCGCATTGGTCAATTATACCGTTAATAATTTCATTCGGGATCCATACACCCAAAAGCACAGCTTAAAAGCTAATTTTTATACTGCTACAGGAGGTTTTAATCTTGCCTATAAAGGAATTTTCAAAAAAGCGATCGCCGGATGGGATTTTAATCTTGATGCGTTGTACACCACTCCACGATTTTCTGAAAACTTTTTCGGATTATCAAATGAAAGTCAGTATGATAAAGACAATACAGACCGAAAATATAACAGAGCCAGAATCTCAAAATTAAGCTTTGCACCTTCTATTTCTAAAAAAAGCTGGATGAATCTGCAACATCAGTTTCAACTTACTTTTGAAAATAATAAGGTACAAAGAAAGGGTAATCGTTTTGTAGATGCTTCTCCGGATGTAAACCAAGAAGTCTTCAGTAGCCAGCAATTTGCGGGAGCTAATTATACATTCAGTTACAAAAATTTAGATAATGCAGCCTTTCCTACTTTAGGAATGGAGTTCGTCCTGAATGCAGACTGGAAAACCAATCTTTCAAATACCAGCAAAAATTTTCTTATCCTAAACGGTACCCTGTCTATTGATCACCGACTTGATAAGAGAGGAAATTTCGTTTTGGCCAATTCCAGCAACGGAATGTGGATCAATAATAACAATTTTGAATTCTATCAGGCTGCAACTATCGGAGGCAGCAACGGAATGAGAGCTTTCAGGAACGAAAGATTTTCAGGAAGATCTTATTTTACCAACAACTCTGAAATTCGCTGGGATTTCGGAAGGGTAAAAAATCCTATTGTTCCTGCAAACATGGGAATTCTAATAGGCTATGATATCGGTAGAGTCTGGAATGACAATGAGGATTCCAAAAAATGGCACCAGTCTATCGGTGGTGGTTTCTGGATGAGCATTGTAGAAACCTTCTCTGCAAGACTTAATTATTTCACGGGTTCCGATGGCGGAAGAATTTCTGCCGGTGTGGGGATGACGTTTTAACAAAATAAAAATCGCGAATCAGTTGATTCGCGATTTTTATTTTGTTAAAGAGAGAATCTATAGACATTTCCCCCGGTGTCTTTATTTTTTTCATCAGCAATCAACAATGTTTTGTCATCAAGAAAAACAACGGATTCTTTTTGAGAATTATGATTTAAAGGTATTTTCTGAATTTTTGCGGTATTAAAATCATTAGCCGTAAATCCGGAAAGCACATGAATATTTTTATGGTTCAATAATACTATTTTATCTTTTGTACTGTTGATGGCGGCAGAAGTTATAGCAGCATCATTATATTTATCTTCAAGTTTTAATCGCCCTATTAATTTGGCTTCAAAATCACCTTCTTTATTAGGAACTTTAAAAACTAAAAAAGTTCCGTCAAAACCTTTGCTTCTGTTTTTTGTGAAGAGATAAAAATTTCCGTCCATTTCTACAAAAGCTTCACAATCGTACAATAAATTTGATTTTTTTGGAGGAAATTCAGTCTGCCCCTCATAATGAAATTTGGTAGTCTGAATAACTTTAGTGGTGGTCTGAGAAGGAGTTTTCAAGTCTAATTTTAAAATCGAAAGATTCTGCCTGTCATTATCATTATTTCCAAAATCTCCTAAATAAATATTTCCCTGAGTATCTTTTGTAATGTCTTCCCAATCATTGTTTTCGGCATTTTCCACTAAAATATCGGCTACCAGCTTACCTTGCTTATCTAAGCCGTACACTACATTTTTATTCCCCTGGTCTTCTATTGCCCATATCACTTTTTTATCTTGGGACAAAGCAATCCCTGAAACTTCCTTCAGCTTTTTAGGCAAAGAAAATTCGACTTTTAATTCTTTCATTTGAGCTGAATCTTGTGCCTTTGGATTACAGCTCCACAATAAAAATGCCGATAAAGCAACAACACGTAACATATCTATTTTTTTAGTTTTTTAAATTGAAAATAAGAAAACCGGATATTTTTCTCTAAGTTATTAATAATCTGTTGATGATGAAGGAAAAATCCCGCCGTTAAACCTATTAAACTTCCTATAACAGTATCGATCACCCTTGCATGCATCAGATTTTCAATATTATGATGAGTTTCGCTTGCTGTTTCCGCCAGAAGAATTGTTAATGGGGTAATAAAAATCACGGCAAAACCATAATTTCTTACCACCAGTAATTCGATGATAAATTGCAAAACTGTGATGATCAGAATCATTACAATCTTTTCAGGATCGAATAAAAGAATCAGCCAAACCAAGCCAATTCCGATGAAAGTTCCTAAAATCCTGTGTGTATTCCTTTGTCGCACATGCTCAAAATTTCGTCCCTGAATAACGGCAACAGCAGCAATAGAAATCCAGTAAGTATTGTCAAAATGCAAAAGATGACCGATGATTAAGGTCAAAGCCATAAAAAATCCAATAATGGCGCTCTCGACAAATTTGGTATACCTTCTCTTATTAAATAGTCTTCTGGGAACAGCGATCACTTTGCTTTTTTCAATAAAAACCGAATATAAAAAAGCCAATGAGCATGATAAAATGGCTCCCATTGCAACAAGTCCTACTCTGGTCGGAATGAATTCTAAATCAAATTTATAGGTACTCGCCATCGCCGCAACCATGATGAAAAAAAAATTTCCCGGCGGCGGAATTTTAAAATAAGATGAAATAAAATGGGCTAAAAACGAAACAATACCCAGTGACAATGCCGCAAAATACGCATTAAAGCTAAAAAATGAGCTTATGGTAAACGAGAATACAATCCCGAAAGCGCAAACGACTAAATGAATCATTCTCTGTGTAATCGGAGCGGCAGTAAAATACAAAATCGTTAATGCTCCCAAGCTCGAAAGTGCTCCATAGTTGGGCTTTCCCAGAAAATAACCAATAAGAAGACAGCTTCCGATACACAACGCCGCAAGAAAAGGAAAATGCCATTTCCTTTCCGTTTCTTTGAATTCCAACAGGTATTGAAATCTATGATGTATCGGGTTCTGCACTTTCATTTACTGCAGAAGTTTAGCTTTTTCCCATAAAACATCCATTTCTTCCAACGTCATATCAGCAAGATTTAGGTTTTCTTCTGAAGCAAGGTTTTCCATTTTCTGAAATCTCGAAATGAATTTTAAATTGGTTCTTTCTAATGCCGAATCCGGATTGATCCCGGAAATTCTCGCATAATTAATTAATGAGAAAAATACATCTCCCAGCTCCTGTTCTTTTTTATCCAGATCTGTTTCTGCATGAAATTCCTGAATTTCTTCGTCTACTTTTTTCCAGGCATCTTCTGCATCGTGAAACTCAAAACCGATTCCTTTTACCTTATCCTGAATTCTATAGGCTTTTACTAAACTTGGCAAGCTTTTCGGAACCCCTCCCAAAATAGATTTATTACCTTCTTTTAACTTTAATTTTTCCCAGTTTTGCTTCACCTCTTCTTCATCCTTTACTTCTACATCTCCATAGATATGAGGATGGCGGAAAATCAATTTTTCATTCAAGGAATTAATAACATCTGCAATATCAAAACTTTCTTTCTCTGAACCGATTTTAGCATAAAAAACCAAATGGAGCAGAACATCTCCAAGCTCTTTTTTGATTTCCTGTAGATCATCCTGCAGAATAGCATCCGAAAGCTCATACGTTTCTTCTAACGTTAAATGACGGAGCGATTGCAAAGTCTGCTTTTGATCCCACGGACATTTTTCTCGCAAATCATCCATAATATCTAATAGTCTTCCGAAAGCTTCTAGTTTTTCCTGTTTGGTATTCATAGTTTGAAAATTCAAAGTGATACAAATTTAAGGATTGTTTCTGTCATTCTGACGAAGGAAGAATTTCTATTTAGTTTTTAGGAGATTCTTCACTACACTTCGTTTCGTTCAGAATGACAGACCTAATGTTACGAGTATTATAAACAAAAAACCTCGCCATTCCTGACAAGGTTTATATTTAAATTCCAAAGATTAATTATCCTTGTTTTCTGTGTGTACTTTTTGGAGCCGCTTTAGCTGCCGAAGTCGCTTTTACTTTTGGAGTTGCAGGCTTTTCTGCTTTTGGAGCCGCTTTTTTAGGAGCTTCTTTTTCTACGCTTACTTCTTCTGCCGATTCACCTTCTAAAGTTTCAGGCTCTGCTTTTACAAAGCTTTCCGGAGTGATATATCCTGCTTTCTGAAGGATGTTGTACCACTGAGCCAATTTTTTGATATCAGAAGCATACACTCTTTCTGTATCGTAGTTTGGAAGAGAAGCCGTCATGAATTCTTTCAATTCAGCATCGCTTGATTTGTGAGCGATCGCTTCTTTATATTCGTAGTTTTTAGCAATATTTTCAAAAACTTCGAACAAAGGAACTTCTTTATCAAATGTAAACATTGCGATATTGTCTAGCAAACTTACCTGGCTAGAGTTACCGATGCTTACTTTTTTCTTAGTCGTAACATCTTCAATAATAAATCCGTTTCTTAATTGAGAAACTAACTTGAAAAGTCCTGGTTTTCCGGAAATTGAAATTATTTTTTCTAACAGCATAATTTTATTTTTTGTGAATATCGCAGTTGGCTCAAGGCTTTCCGCTGTTTATTATTTTTATTTTTTTATTTTAAACTTATTTTGGGAATCTCATTTTATAGTTGATACTAACATCACCCTGAGTAATTTTGGTAAGTTTCCCTTTTACCAATTTCTTTTTTAAAGCACTTAAATGATCTGTAAACAATGTACCTTCTATGTGATCATATTCGTGCTGAATTACGCGGGCTCTAATATCGGAAAAAGTTTCTGTATGCTTAACGAAATTTTCGTCATAATATTCGATAAGAATTGTACTTTTTCTTTTTACATCTTCTCTCACATCAGGAATTGAAAGACATCCTTCATTGAATTTCCATTCTTCACCCGATTCTTCAAGGATTTGAGCATTAATGAAAACTTTTTTGAATTCTGCCAACTCATCCTTAATATCTTCATAATCTTCATCTTCTGCCAAAGGAGTAACATCGATTACAAACAAACGAATATCCAGTCCGATCTGTGGTGCAGCCAAACCGATTCCGTTGGCGCTGTACATAGTTTCGAACATATTATCTATCAACTCTTGTAATTCGGGATAATCTTTATCTATCTCCTTACCTACTTTTCTCAAAACAGGATCCCCAAAGGCTCTTATCGGTAAAATCATCTTGTTCTTTGTTCTAAAAAATTCTGCAATATGATGGTTGCACTTACTTTATCTATTAATCCTTTTTCCTGCCTTTGTTTTTTACTTTTCCCACTTTGGGAAATAAAAAACGAAGCCATTTTGGACGTAAATCTTTCATCGAAGCGGTGTACTTTTATCATTGGAAATTCTTTTTGAAAAACTTCTATGAATTTTAAAATATCTGTTTCCACTTCGGAAATATTTCCTTTCAAATCTACAGGAAGACCGACTACCACTTCATCCACTCTGTTCTGATTAAAGTATTTTTTCAAAAATTCAATCAACACAGGAGTCTGAACGGTATCCAAACCACTCGCAATAATTTGCATATCATCTGTTGCAGCGATGCCACAACGAGCCTTTCCGTAGTCTATTGCAAGGATTTGTCCCATAAGTTTGCAAATTTAGTAAATTTTAATGATTTTATTCCATACACAGTTTTTTTTATAAATCATGTTTTATTCCATTATTTTTTTTATAATTTTATTCTTCCAAACTACTTAAATTATGAAGAAAATCATACTCGTAAGACATGCGAAGAGCGACTGGCCGGAGGAAACAGAAGATTTTGACAGACCTTTGGCAGATAAAGGATTGGAAGATGCCATGAATATGTCCAGGTTTTTAAAAGACAATCATATTTCTATAGACTATCTCGTTTCCAGCCCCGCTGTAAGAGCATTAAATACGTGTAAGATTTTCAATCAGACCTATAACCTTAATTTTAGTACCGATGAGAAATTGTATAATCCTTCGGAACAAAATTTTGAGTCTGTCATTTACGATTTAGATAACAGCCATCATTCAGTAGCTTTTTTTTCTCATAATAACGGAATCTCAAATTTTGCCAATTCTATTTCCGAAGATATTTTCCATTTTCCTACTTGCGGTGTAGCAGGTTTTGAAATAGATTGTGATTCCTGGACTGATTTTGATGGTGCCAATAAAAAACTTTTATTTTTCTATGAACCCGGAAAGATTTAGAAAAATATGTTAAGGATATAAAAAGCTCCAACACTATGTTGGAGCTTTTTCTTTATTTTCTTTTCAGATCTAAGTCATCAAAATCAAAACTGAAATCTGTAACATCAGAAATTGGTTTTAATCTTGCAGACTGAGCTTTTCCTGTTTCATCATAATCAAAAATAATATAAGCATCCGCATCATAGCTTCTGTCATCCCATTTAATGATGAAAGAATTATTAGAATATGGCAATAGCTCACCTTTCAGCCTTGGAGAGTTTTTACACAAAATTCTGTAAGTGTTTCCCTGTTGAGCAACCTCAACATCTCCAAACCACTTGTCGCTATATGTTCCAACAAATTGTTCTGATTTTGGCTGCAGATTTTTATCTTTTTTGAAGGCTTCTGATTTGGCAAAAGCTTCTTTCTTTTGTTTATCGAAACCTTCTTCCATTTTTTTCATTCTGTCTCCGTAAGTTTTCAGCCAGTTTCTGTCTGCAATTCCCAGATAAGAGTCTTTCACAGTATTCGTAATGGTATTGAAAGCCGCGCCAGATTGTTGATTTGTTAACACTACAATACCCAATTTCATATCCGGGATCAAAGTGAATTGAGTGACAGTTCCGATTAACCCTCCTGTATGCTGAATTTGCTTATGCCCTTTAACATCACTTAAAAACCATCCCATTCCGTACCCGTAAAAGCTTGTATCATAAGGATTTTTTGCCGCCACTCCACTTGGAATCTGTAAACTCCAAAGCTGCTGAACATTTTTATCTGAAACCAATTTCTTACCGTCTTTTGTAGTGAAATTATTAAGGAGACATTCTGCCCAAAGAGTCATATCTTTAATGTTGCTCATAATTCCACCTGCTGCATTTGCCGTTTCATTCCAGTCGTGAGGAACTGCAACCGCTTTTCCATCTACAGGAGCATGTGCATCGATTTTATTTGCGACTGTTTTCGCTCTGTTGTAGCTTCCGAAGCTTGAAGTCATTCCTACAGGTTTCATAATTCTTTGTTCGATAAATTCTGCCCAACTCAATCCGGAAACTCTGTGAATCACTTCTCCCGCAATAATGAACATGATATTATTGTAATCAAGAGTCGTTCTGAAAGGATTTTCAGGTTTTAAATACCTTACATTATGAACAATATCATTCACCGTTAAATTTCCCCCTTCCGGAAAAAACATCAAATCTCCCTGTCCCAAACCTAAACCGGCTCTGTGAGTTACTAAATCTTTAATCGTTATATTTTGGGAAACATACGGATCATACATTTGAAATTCAGGAATATATTTTGAAACGCTGTCATCCCAGTTCAATTTTCCTTCGTCTGCTAAAATAGCCAGAGCTGTACAGGTAAACCCTTTTGAGTTGGAGGCGATTCCCACCAAAGTAGTATCATCCATTGGCTGTTTTGTCGTTAACGAACGGACTCCAAATCCTTTTGAATAAATTAATTTACCATCTTTGATAATTCCTACAGACATTCCGGGGACATCAAATGTTTTTAAGGTATTTTGGACTAATTCATCTAATTTTTTTTCTTCAACCTGTGCATTTAATATTCCAACACTTAAAAGAAAAAGGAAAAGAGAAAGCTTTTGTTTCATTTTTAAATTTTTCCAAATTTAATAAATATTAGATGATGCTGATAAAAAACTAAATCTTCATAAATTTGCAAAGCGTAAAAAATGTTTAATGACAAAAATCCTTCTTCTCTCCGACTCTCATTCCTATATCGATGAACGAATTTTAGAATATGCTCATCAAGCTGACGAAATTTGGCATGGCGGAGATTTCGGAAGTATGGAAGTGATTGAACAGCTTGAAAAAACTAAGCCTTTGAAAGGTGTTTACGGAAATATCGACAATGCAAAGATTCGTTCTGAATTTCCTGAAGTAAATCGTTTTTTTTGTGAAAATGTAGAAGTTTTAATGATTCATATTGGGGGATATCCCGGAAAATACACTCCGATAGCTAAACACGAAATTTCCGAAAAAGCACCCAAGTTATTTATTTCAGGACATTCTCATATTTTGAAAGCAATGTATGACCAAAAGAATGATTTATTACATTTGAATCCCGGAGCTTGTGGAAAACAGGGTTGGCACAAAATGAGGACCATGATGCGTTTTGTAATCGATGATGCAGAAATAAAAGATCTGGAAGTTATTGAATTAGGACCAAAATAAAATGTAATAAAGATGAAGATTGGAGACAAAGTTTCTGTGGTAGATGAAGATTTAAGCGGGGTGATCACTTCCGTCAATGGAAATATTGTTGTATTTAAGGATGGATACGGCTTTACCCATCAATATCCGAAAGAGAAATTAGTTCCAAAAATTTCTGATTTTTACGAAAATATTAAAGTCATAAAAAAGGCAGAACCTCAAAAAACAATCTCAAAAAAACATCACAAAAATCTGTTGGTTTTAGATCTTCATTTTGATAATCTAGTTAAAAACCCGCATGATTATGATAGTTTTGAAAGACTTTTCATTCAGAAGGAAAAATTATTGGAAGTGATTGCTTTTTGCAGGAAAAACCATCTCAAAAGGCTGGAAATTGTACACGGAATCGGTGACGGAACCTTGCAAAAGTTGGTTTGGGATACATTGGAAAGCCAGACCAATCTCGATTTTTACAATAAGGAAATACTTCATCATCAATCGGGTGCAGTAATGGTAGAATTTCACTAAATTTGCAGGAATTGAAATATGAACGTACTTAATTTACTTTTTACCAAAGACGGATTGATCTCCCAAATCGCTAGAAATAAAAGCATTGTGGAAGAAAAATCTTATTTCGTAGACGAAGAAACTCCGGAAAATTTCATCGCACAAAAGCTGGATGAAGTGTTGGGTAAACAAAAATTTGATGAAATTCAGGTAATTTCAGCACTGAATCATTTTACCTTAATGCCGGAAGGATTTTCCGAACATGAAGCAGGTTTTGATTTAATTGCCTTTAATGCTCCTGTGGATAAGGAAAATGAAGAACTGATGCTTTCTGTAAATAAAAAATTCAAAATTCAGTTTTACTATACTTTTCCGAAAGATTTTTATCAAAAAATAAAGAATTTAGGAATTCCTGCTCATTTCAATTTTTCAGGAGAACGGTTTTTGAATTCTATTAACAATAAAAATAATAAAGAGATTCACATCAATTTGTATCACAATCAGTGTGAGTTTTTTGCAATTGATGATAAAAAAATCATCTTATATAATAACCTGGATGTAAATTCAGAGGTTGATTTTCTCTATTTTGTGATGTTCACATTAAGTAAAATAGGTTTTGGAATCAATGAGACCAACTTTTTTGCCTACGGTGAAACCACAGAAAACGAAACCTTTATTTCAGAATTACAAAAATTTGTAAAGAATCTGAAAATTGTGTTTGATAATATTCCTAATAAAAATTTTATTTTAAATTAGGTTGCAGGTCGCAGATTATAGCTTAATTTATAACTGCAACTTATTACCTTCAATCTAAAACCTTACCACTAACTATGTACAGAATCATCTCAGGCAAATGGAAAGCAAAAAAAATAGCCGCTCCGAAAAATTTTGATGTAAGACCTACCACGGATTTTGCAAAGGAAGCACTATTTAGTATTTTAGAAAATACGTATGATATGCAGTCGGTTTCTGTGCTGGATTTATTTGCAGGAATTGGATCTATAAGTTTTGAATTTGCTTCCAGAGGTTGCCAAGACATCACTTCTGTAGAAATGAACCCAAAACATACCAGCTTTCTGAATTCCACAGCTTCTGAATTAGGATTTAGCCTACAGGTAAATGTTCAGAGAGGGGATGTTTTTGACTGGCTGAAGAAATTCAGAAATAAAAAATCATTTGAGATCGTATTTTCTGATGCTCCTTTCGAAATGGAAGAAAAAAAATACCACGAATTGGTTTCTTTAGTATTAAACAATAAGTATTTAAAAGAAAACGGAATACTGATTGTAGAGCACCAAAGCAGAATGAAATTTGACCATCCGAATTTGATTGATACGAGAAAATACGGTAATGTGAGTTTCAGCTTTTTTGAACCGAATAAAAATGAAGCCTGATCAAATTGTTTTTTTCATTGGGCTTCTATTTATACCTTTTTCGTTTTTATTTTTCAGAAGCCTATTTTTCAAGTTCAAAGCTTATAAGATAATCTTTCGCATTTGTATTGCTTTATCAATTTTAGGCATAATGGCTTTAGTAATTACAATAGGAGAAGAGAATAAACCTAATTTTTATTTATTCTTATTTTGCCCTATCTATCAATTTATTCTTTTACATTTTAGCTTAAATATTTTTAGAAAATATAAAGGAAGAGATCCTATAGATCCTCCGAGATTTTCTTCGTTTAACTATACTAGCGACAGACTTTTCTACTTTACTTATATGACACTGAGTTTAGTTTCTCCTATGATTATTTTAGGTTGCTTGTACCCATAACTTTTACTTTTTTTGAAGTTTCCACCGCTTCTTCTCCCCAACTGGCAATAGCATTTAAAACAGGCAAAAGTGTTTTTCCAAAATCCGTTAAGGTATACTCTACCATCAATGGCGGTTTCCTTGTATATACTTTTCTGTTAATAATATTATCGTCTTCCAATTGTTTTAATTGAAGACTCAACGTTCTTTCTGTAATTGTCGGAATTAATTTTCTTAATTCATTATATCGTTTTGCGCCGTCTACAAGGTAATACAGGATTACTGCTTTCCATTTTCCTCCGATAAATCTCATGGTTACCGTTGTACAGCAAGGATATTCTTTGTTGTCGATTGAATACATTTTTTAATACTATCATTTTAGACCGTTATTGCAAATGTATTAAACTTAAATTAGTTTTGCAACTATAAAAAATATAGTATAAAATTATGAACTTTTTAGAAAAAATGAAATCGAGATATACTGTAAAAAAGTATAATCCTCAAGGAAGAATAAGTGAAGAAAAAATTCAGCAGTTAAAAGACATTTTACAGCTAAGTCCTTCCTCTATCAACAGTCAGCCATGGAATTTTGTTTTTGTAAATAATTCTTCTGAATTAAGACAACCTTTGGCCGAAGCCTCTTATTGGAATAAGGAAAAAGTTTTGGACAGCAATTGCTTGATCATATTTCAAGTCATGAAAAATCCTGAAGATTTTGAAAATAAAATTGAAGGTTATCTTCCTGAGGGAAGTGTGAATTATTATAAAAATTTTGTAAAACCAAAAGGTAATACCGCAATAAAATCCTGGTTGGGCCATCAGGTTTATCTTTCATTGGGAGTTTTACTTTCAGCTTGTGCAGAAATGGAAATAGATTCTACGCCAATGGAAGGAATTGAACCAGAAAAGTATGATATCATTTTAAACAATGAAAAGTATGAAACTCTATTTGCGGTTACTATTGGTATAAGAGCTGAAGAAGACAGTAATCAGCCTACTATTACTCCCAAAACTAGACATGAAAAACAAGAAGTCATTCTGGAGGTATAAATAAAAAAGACTCATGCTTGAGTCTTTTTTACTTATAATACTTTCAGTTCCAGATCTATTGTTTTCCCGAAGAATTTTTTTGAGATTTTTTCGAAATTTTTCGTCAGGTCAGATAAATAGAAATGATAATTAGGTTTTGAATTGTTCTCATTTAAAAGATTATATTTATCTAAAATAATTTTCAAATGATTCGCTACAATATTGGGAGAATCAATTACCCGAACCCGGTTTCCGTAGTATTGCTTGATTTCATCAATTAATAAAGGATAATGGGTACATCCTAAAATCAATGTCTCAATATTTTTTAACTTACTATTACTTAAATAATTATAAATAATAGCATGGGTAATCGGATGGTTTTTAAAGCCTTCTTCAATAGCAGGAACTAACAATGGTGTTGCCAATTCATCTACTTTAATCCATTTGTTATGTTTACGAATGCTTTTTTTATACAATCCTGAGTTTACTGTCGCCTTTGTCGCAATCACGCCTACATTATTGTGAATCTCGTACGAAACTTTTTCCGCAACAGGATTAATCACATCAATAACAGGAACTCTCCCTGCAACAGATTGCATCACTTCATTCAAAGCATTTGCTGTTGCCGTATTACATGCAATTACAATCGCTTTACAATTCTGTTCCAATAAAAAATTGGTAATCTTGGTAGAATACTCAATGATGGCTTCTCTGGATTTTTCACCATAAGGAAGATGTTTTGTATCTCCAAAATAAATTAAATCTTCATGAGGAAGAAGCCTTTTTATCTCTTTAGCTACCGTTAATCCTCCTACTCCACTATCGAAAATACCGATAGGCTGGCTGGATGAAAGATGTGAATAGTCTGGTTTTTTATTTTTCAATTTGAGCTGAAATTTTATACAAAAATAGCGAAATTTGTGTGACAATATATCATGTTTAAAAGAGATGCTTCGACAAGCTCAGCATGACATTGCGAATACTAACTGCTTTTTAATATATTGCAGATGATCGAATAGTATTAGAGATGTCATGCTGAGCTTGTCGAAGCATCTTTATATTTAATTTAAACAATAAATAGATCCGAAGCAATTCCATCTGCCATAAACCAATGTTTTTCCGGAATTTTTAAGTGATCATTATCAATAATTAAGATCTCTTCATCCAATTTCGATTTCATTTCATGTTGGAAATGTTCAAGAATTTTATCTGTAAATTTTTCTTTTAAGCTTTCAAGATCAACGCCCCAAGTTGTTCTTAAGCCTATCATAATCATTTCGTTAAACTGATCTTCCTGAGAAAGTAATTCTTCTTCTTTAGCCAACAAGTTTGAGTTTAATTTTTTAATATATTGTTGATTATTGGCTACATTCCAGCTTCTGACATCAAAACCATTGTAAGAATGTGCAGAAGGACCAATTCCTAAATATTCTTTATATTTCCAATATGCAGAATTATGTCTTGAGTAAAATTCAGGTTTAGCAAAATTGGAAACTTCATAATGCTCAAAACCATTGTCTTTTAAAAAGTCTGACAAATAATAGAACTCTTTATTCTGTTCTTCTTCTTTCGGACTGATTACTTTTCCTTTTGAGATCCAGTTTTCCAGAGCGGTTTTAGGTTCAACAGTCAAAGCATAAGAAGAGATATGAGGAACTTCAAGAGCGATTGTTTTATTTAAATTTTCTTTCCAGATTTCCAGATTGGAAGTTGGTGAACCATAAATCAAATCAATACTTAAATTTTCGAATCCAAAATCCTGTGCTCTTTTTATAGAACCTTCTGCCTCCGATGCGGTATGTGCACGATTCATTAGTTTTAAATCTTCTTCAAAAAAGCTTTGGGTTCCGATTGATAATCTATTAATTGGAGAAGTTGATAAGCCTTTCAAAAAGCTTTTATCTAAATCATCAGGATTGGCTTCCAGGGTAATTTCTATATTATTTTCAAAACTGAAATACTTTAAAACCTCATCGATCAAAGATTTAATTTCATCCGGAGAAAGTATCGATGGAGTTCCTCCACCAAAATAAAGGGATTGTAGTTTTTTGTTTTGCAATTCATCTTTACGCAAAAAGATTTCCTTTTTCATGGCAGCAAGCATTTCATCTTTAAAATTTAAAGAAGTAGAAAAGTGAAAATTACAATAGCTACACTTTTGCTTACAAAACGGAATATGTATATAGATCATAAAAAAAGCTCTGAAAAAATTCAGAGCTCAAATTTATTTAAATTAAATTGATTAATATCTATATCCTCTACGGTTAATGAAGTTATCAAAGTTATAACCTACACTTAGCATAAAGCTGTTTCCTCCATAATCCTGAATATCAGACAATCCTAGGTTATAAGTAGCTCCCACCATAAATTTGTTAAATCTAACTTTAACAACCGGTGCAATCTGTAACTGTTGGTTATCAAATCTATTCTGAGCAGCTCTATAACTTACCCCGAAAGAGAAAGAATTGATGTCATTAAAGAAAGTTGCCATCAAGTTATAATCGATAAGTCTTGTAGAGTTCGTATTCAAGTTTACCAAAACTGACGGAGTGAAGAATATATTATCTCCTACATGCCAGTCATATCCTAAGTTTAAGAAGAACTTAATCGGAGATGGCTCATAGTTATTAACAATAGACTGGTCATTACTCAAAGCGATGTCATTAACAGACACCCCTCCAAATAAGTTTCTATAGGTAGCTGCTAAACCGAAGTTAGCATACACCATGAAAATATTGCTTTCGTTTCCTTGTAATAAAGGATCATAACCTTCTTCTGTATTAATTTTTGAATAATCAAAATTCATATTATAAAAATTAACACTTGTACCAAAAGAGAACTGATCTTTTCTGTCTCCTTCACTACTTAAGGGAATAAAGTAAGAAGCTCCCGCTGTGATACCTCCAGCAGAAATAGGGCCGTTGCTATCTCTAAATACAGAAATCCCTGCACCCACTCTATCAAAGATATTCGCGTTAATCCCCACTGATTGTACATTTGGAGACTCACTGAACTTTGAAAATTGTTGTTGGTAGTTGAGATTAAGTTGTACGTCATCTGTTTTTCCATACTGAGCAGGGTTGAACAGGAAATCACCATCCAATAAGTATTGTTGATAATATGGTAGTGATTCTTGTGCTTTGTATGCATTCGACAAAAGAGCTAAACATACGATAGCATATAGTTTTCTCATAACAAATCTTGATTTCAATTCAACAAATATAAAAAAATTCTCAATATATTTTTAGTTTTCTAAATAATTTCTCCATTTTTTTACAGCATCCGCCATATCTTTAGGCATTGGGCTCTCAAAATATAATTCTTTCTTCGTCGTTGGATGTATAAATCCTAATGTATGGGCATGAAGGGCATGTCTGGGCAGAATTTCAAATACATTTTTTATAAACTGCTTATACTTAGGGAGATTCACTCCCCGAAGTGGGGTATGCCCTTCATATCTTTCATCATTAAATAGGGTATGACCAATGTGTTTGAAGTGTGCTCTGATCTGGTGGGTTCTTCCGGTTTCCAATTTACACTCTACCCAGGTCATATATTTAAATCTTTCTAATACTTTATAATGTGTTACCGCATGCTTTCCTTGGCTTCCGTCTTCATAAGTATGCATCTGCATTCTGTTTTTAGGATGACGGCCGATATGACCTCTTATAGTACCTTCATCATCCTGCACGTTCCCCCACACAAAAGCCCAATATAATCTTTTGGTCTTTCTATCAAAAAACTGTTTGGCCAAAAAACTTAATGCATATTCATTTTTTGCTATAACGAGCAGCCCTGAAGTATCTTTGTCTATTCTGTGAACCAATCCTACTCTGTCAAGGTCAGATTTAGAACCGTTCTTTTCAAAATGAAAAGCCAGTGCATTCACCAAAGTTCCGTCCCAGTTTCCAAATCCGGGATGAACAACCATTCCCGGCTCTTTATCTACTACAACAAGATCATCATCTTCATAAACGATATTAACCGGAATATCTTGCGGAATAATTACATTTTCTCTCGGAGGATGTGCCAATAATACAGAAATCTGATCTCCGGGTTTTACACGGTAATTTTGCTTTACTGCAACTCCATTCACAATAACGTTTCCGGCTCTGCAGGTTTGAGAAATTTTATTTCTTGAAGAGTTCTGACGAAAAATCAATAAAAACTTATCGATTCTTAATGGTTCCTGACTTTTATCAACCGTGAGATTAAGATGTTCATACAATCCTTTATTCTCTTCATCAATATCGATATTATCAATGCTGTCAGTATTTAGTAATTCTTCATCTAAAAAATCTTCGTTATCTTCTGCCATTGTTTTATATTTTTTACACAAAAGGCTTCAACATGGTAAAGTTGAAGCCTATAATTTTATAATAATGGTAATATTATTGAATAATTACCTTTTTAGCTTTTGGTTTTTCAGCAGGTTGCTGAGTAGTTCCTTTATGATTACTGCTTCCAGTTGCTTTTGTCTTATCTTCAGTAGAAGTATTGGTCGCCGGCTTTACATTGGTGCTCTTTTGAGGCTCTGATTTAGCAGGTTCCGATTTAGGAGTCTCTTTTTTAGGGGCCGGAGCTGGTTCATCCAAATGAGTTGGCTCTACTGCCACTTCTTCATATCTTACAGGTGGAAGAGCTGTATCTACTTTCATACGATACATAGAATTAAGCTGATCTATTTTACTTCTCAATTCTGCAGGAGTTCTCTTACTCGCCCAGAGATCAATCTGCATCCCCTGATCCCGGACATCTCCTGCTCCTGGATCCTGATAATATACAATATCAGATTCATCTTTACCTCCGTCTTCATATTCTACTACTCCTACTTCAAATTTGCTTCTTATAATAAGTGCTTTTGCTTCTTTTACCGTTAAACCAACAACGCTAGGAATACCAATGTTTCTCATAGGTCCTGAACCAATCACAACATCTACTATAGAAAATCTTGGTAATTTTGTCTTAGGTTTTACTTCTGTTCCATTAAATAGAACTCGAAGAACCGCATCTTTTTGAATACTCGGTTCATATATCGTATCTCCTACTTTTAATCCTACCTGTTCCAATCTTTGGAAAGCAAGTCCTGAGTATTTATTAATCACATCCGGAAGCGCAATCGCAGCCCAAGTTTTTGGATTCACTTTTAATCTTACCGTTCTTCCGTCTTTCACACGTGAACCGGGTGAAGGAAATACCTGAAGAACCTGAAAAGGTCTGAACTTCGGATCATATTTCGAACTATCTACTTCATACTCCAATCCTGTATCATCTAATATTTTGATCGCTTCATGCACGGTTTTATTTACCACGTTCGGAACAGGAATTTCCTGACCATGATTAGTATGATATTCTAACCAACGGAAGGTAAGCCAAACCAAACCCACAAAAACACCGATGGCTACTAATAAATTCAGTAAAACTTTCCAATTGAAAAGTGATTTAAACATACTTAAAATGACTTTAATTATAACGGCAAATATAGCTAATAATTTTAGAATGTACTTTTATTTAACACAATTCATTCAGATTTTAAAATTTCTTATTTTCTCGGCTCAGATTCCATAAAATCATTAAATTTGCTTCATTGATACTATATAGATATGAGCAAAAAAAGTGTTGCCGTAGTAATGGGAGGTTATTCTGATGAATACGTAGTTTCCTTAAAAAGCGGTCAATTAATCTATGATTCTTTAGACAGAAACTTATACGATGTATATAAAGTAGTCATTCTTAAAAACGAATGGTATTTTTTAGGCGAAAATGATAAAAAATACAGCATCAATAAAAGTGACTTTTCAGTGGCATTAGATAATCATGAAACATTAAAATTTGATGTCTGCTTCAATATTATCCATGGAACCCCAGGAGAAAATGGAATTCTTCAGGCGTATTGGGATGCTATCGGACAAAAATATACAGGCTGTGACTTTTATCAAAGTGCTTTAACATTTAATAAGAAAGATACATTAGCCGTACTTTCAAAATACGGAATTCCTTCTGCAAAAAGTGTTTATTTAAGAAAGGGAGAAGAAATTAATGTTGATGAAATTATAGAATATCTTGGACTTCCAGTTTTTGTAAAGCCCAATCAGTCGGGATCTTCCCTAGGAATTTCAAAGGTTAAAGAAAAATCTGAATTGATTGCCGCAACAGAGATTGCTTTTAAAGAAGATGATGAAATTTTAATTGAAAGCTTCCTAGACGGAATGGAAGTTTCTGTAGGAGTTATCGATTTTAAAGGAGAAACTATTGTTTTAGGAATTACGGAAATCGTTCCTCAAAATGAATTCTTCGATTATGAAGCAAAATACGAAGGCGCTTCCGAAGAAATTACTCCCGCAAGAATTGATGATGAAACAAGAATCCGTGTAGAAGAAATTTCAAAAAGAGCCTATAATTCCCTTGGAATGAGTGGTTTTTCAAGAAGTGAATATATTTTGATGAATGGTATTCCCTATATGTTGGAAATGAATACAAATCCGGGATTCTCTCCTGCAAGTATTCTTCCTCAACAGGCAAAAATTTATGGAATTTCCATCATGGATCTTTGTGGAAATGAAGTTGAAAAAGCTTTAGCTAAAAATCTGAAATAGTTATGAAAATCGCTGTTTTCCCAGGATCTTTTGATCCCATCACTTTAGGACATTATGATATTATAGAAAGAGCGGCTCCGCTTTTTGACAAATTAATCATTGCAATTGGACAGAATTCTCAGAAAAAATATATGTTTCCTCTGGAAAAAAGAATAGAATTCATTCAAAATTCCGTTGCTGAATTTCCTAATGTGGAAGTCGACTTTTTTGAAGGCTTAACCGTTGATTATTGTTTTGAGAAAAATGCTCAGTACATTATCAGAGGTTTAAGAAATCCTGCGGATTTTGAATTTGAAAAAGCCATTGCTCATACCAACAGAACTTTAGCTCACAAAAAACTGGAAACCGTATTTTTATTAACCTCTTCCGGAAAATCTTTTATCAGCAGCAGTATTGTAAGAGAAATTATCAATCATAACGGAGAATATGAACTTCTGGTTCCCGATTCCGTTAGGGTATAATTTATAGGTAATCAGTAATGGGTAATGAGTAATTTTACTACTATGGATTTTAATCAAGTATTTAGAGATAGAACTAAAAATTTTTCTATCTCTATTATTAGATCGTTATCATCATTGCCTTATTCTGATGACCTTTCAATCATTAGGAAACAAATTATAAGATCCGCAACTTCTGTTGCGGCTAATTACAGGGCTGTTTCAAGGGCAAGATCGGAAAAAGAAAGGTTTTCAAAAATTTGTATTGTAGTTGAAGAAATCGATGAAACTCAACTTTGGCTGGAAATAATTGAAGAATTAGGATATTTAAATGAGGAAAAAATTCTACATTTAAAACAAGAATGTGAAGAATTAGTAAAAGTAATGACCACTTATAAATTTAAATTATCCAAAAATACAACGGCATAATTTTTTATTACTCATTACCCATTACTTATTACCTATAAAAATCATGCACGAACAGTTCAATTTTGCCATAGAAGTACTCGGAACTATTTCCTTTTCGATGTCGGGAAGCTTTGCCGCCATGCAAAAACGTTTGGATCCTTTCGGAGTGCTCATTATTGCATTCGTTACTTCTGTTGGTGGCGGAACTGTAAGAGATTTATTATTGGATATTCCGGTTTTCTGGATGCATGATCTTCTGACTTGTGGTTTGATCATTCTGACCAGTATTTTCACGATGATTTTTAAATCTTTTGAAAAAAATTTTCAGGTTACCTTATTTATCTTCGACAGTTTCGGACTTGGATTGTTCACCATAATTGGTGTTCAGAAAGGTTTGCATGCAGATATACATCCATTAATATGTATTGGCTTGGGAACCATCACAGGGTGTTTTGGCGGGATTATCCGGGACATTTTACTCAATAGAATTCCTTTAATTTTTAGAAAAGAAATCTATGCCACCGCTTGTATCGTAGGTGGTTCTATATTTCTACTCTTAACAAAATTCACTCCTCTTTCTTTTACGGTAATTCAGATTTTCACGATCCTCTTAATTGTAGCGATCAGAACATTAGCCGTGAAATACCATTGGCAAATCCCGAAATTCTACGGGTATAATAATGATGCCGAAATGTAATTATAATTAAATGCCATTAAGAATATATAATGTACCATGTACTTATTCTTGAAATTGAAAATCTATATAATTTTCCTTAACTAAACTTAATTCTTTAATGAATCTTAATGGTTCAAAAATAAAAAAGCACCTAAAAATTTAGATGCTCATATTTTATAAACTCAATTCCGAAAAACCCGGACTTGTATCAATTAAAAGAATTTACCTCTGTTTCTCATATGAGGATTATGCATATGCTTCTGCATTGTTGGCATTTTCAACTGGTCTTTCATCATTTTGATCTGATCGGTCATCATTCCTGCGCTATCCAATCTTTTTGCTTCTTCCAATAATTTTTGCCCTTCCTGTTTTCTCCCTTTAGAAATTGCGGCAGCAGCCAAATTCAATGTTGCCATTGCTCTGTCGTGCTTCATGTTCAAACCATATTCCAAAGCTTTTTTCATTAAAGGCTCTACTTTTGTCGGGTGATCCTGAGCTTGAGTTAATCCCAATAAATAGTGGAAATATCCATACTGAGATTTATGAAGCTGAGCCTGGTAATTAGTGATACTTTGTAACCACACAGCCGCTTTTTCCATATTTTGTTTTCTCAATTGCCAAAAAGCCAACAAAATATATTCGTTTTTAAAGAAAAGTAAAATAGGTGCAGCAGCAATCACAACCAAGACAACTCCCCAACCGATGTTTCTGTTCATCATCAGATAAACGGCAACTGCAATAATTATTGCAGAGATTACGAATTTTATGTATTTATTCATTATTAAAATTTAGAAGTGCAAAGATAAAACATTTAAATATTAGATACTAGAGGTTAGAAGCCAGAATTCTCACAACTATTCACTCTTAATTTTTTCATAGGTCTGAAAACAAAAATCATATTGATTTTTTTCATCTTTTTCATGGCAAACTTCATCCACTTTCTTCCAAATTTTAGGATCTATTTTCGGAAAATAAGTATCGGCTTGCAAATCTGCTTTTACTAAAGTTACTTCCAATCTATCAGTAACATCCACCGTCTGTTCATAAATATTTCCGCCACCGATAATAAAAACCTCATCATCGATTTTTTTCGCAAACTTTACGGCTTCTTTAATGCTTCCGACAATTAAAATCCCTTCTTCAAACCAGTCTTTTTGTCTTGATACAACAATATTGGTACGGTTAGGAAGCGGTTTCCCAATACTTTCGTAGGTTTTTCTTCCCATGATGATCGGGTGTCCCGAAGTCAGATCTTTAAAATGTTTTAAATCTTTCGGAAGATGCCAAAGCAACTGATTTTCAAAACCAATCTCGTTTTTCTCTCCCATTGCCACCACTATTGTTGTCATTCAAATAATTTTCCGCAAAATTAGCACATAATTTGTATATTTGGTTAAGACAAGAATTTAAAAAAATTAAACTATGAAAAACAAGGGCTGTCTGAGCGCCGGAACTATCGGTATTGCTCTTCTCATTATTGTTGCTGTATTATTTTTCTGGGGTAAAAGCGGATATAATAATTTCGTAGCTCAGGAGCAGGAAGTAATTACCAAATGGGCAAATGTGGAAACCGTTTATCAAAAAAGAGCGAACCTCATCCCCAATTTGGAAAGAACAGTAAAATCTTACTCAAAATTTGAACAGGAAACCCTTACAAAAGTGGTTGAAGCCCGTTCAAAAGCAACCTCTATCAATATTGACCCAAGCAATATGACGGAACAGGATCTTGCAAGATTCCAGGCGGCACAAGGAGAATTGTCCGGATCTTTAAGCAGATTAATGGCTGTTGTAGAACAATATCCAAATTTAAAGGCTGATCAGCAATATATTAATTTCCAAAGAGAATATACGGCTATCGAAAACAGTATCAGAACTGAAACTGTGTATTACAATCAGGCAGTACAAAAGTATAATACTGCTATTAAACAGTTCCCTAACAATATTTTGGCAAACTTCACCAATTTCAAAGAAAAGCCTGCATTTAAAGCAGAAGCAGGAGCTGAAAAAGCGCCTGAAGCATTCTCAGAATAATGAAAAGTTTCCTTACAGATCAGCAAATAGCTTCCCTTGTGGAAGCTATTCAATCAGCAGAAGAACATTCTACCGGTGAAATCAGAGTGCATATTGATTCGAATACTGACCATGATAATGCCCAAACAGCATTTAAAGTTTTCGAAAAACTATGCCTTAATAAAACCACCGAAAAAAATGCTGTGCTTTTCCATGTAAATTTTGAACAAAAATATCTCACCATCATTGGTGACACAGGAATTCATGAGAAAGTACAACAGTCATATTGGGATCATCTGCATGATTATATTACTGCTGAATTTGCTAAAGGAAATTATGCTAAAGCTTTAAAAAGTGCGATCCTGCAAACAGGACTTGAACTTAAAAAACATTTTCCTGTAACAGGTGAAAATCCTAACCAATTACCTAATGAAATTACGTTCTCTTAAAATAGTATTTTCATTTTTATTGCTATGCTTTTACAGTTTTGTATCAGCACAATATACTATTCCACAAAAACCGCCCATTCTTTATCCTGTTTACGATGAAGCCAATTTATTGAGCAAACAAGAACAAGATAAATTAAATGATAAACTCATTAAATTTGCAGATTCCACCTCAACGGAAATTGAAGTGATCATTATTCCTTCCACAAAAGGAGAAGATGTCAACTTTTTAGCAACCATGTTCGGTGAAAAATGGGGAATCGGGAAAAAAAATGTTGACAACGGAATTGTTTTTCTTATTGCAACGGAAGACAATACAATGTCAATCCAACAAGGAAGAGCGGTTGAGCAGTATTTAACCGCATCTGTTGCCGGACAAATCTTAGATTATATCGTCACGCCACACTTTAAAAAAGGAGAATGGTACGAAGGAATCAATAGGGGCACTTCTGCATTGATGGAAGCCGTTCAGGGAAAATTTAAGCCAATTGCCAATCAGGAAAGCGGTGACGGTGATGTTTTAAAAATACTGCTTATTGCTTTTGTTATCTTTATTATTCTTGCTATTCTTTTCGGAAACAGAGGAGGAGGAAATGGAGGAAACAATGATGATGACGACGTTCTTATCACAAGACGAGGCAGAAGAAACTATCCCGGAGGATTTTTTCCTTTTCCCGGCAGCTTTGGCGGCGGTGGATTTGGTGGCGGTTCCAGCGGTGGCGGCGGATTTGGAGGTTTTGGCGGTGGCGGAAGTTTTGGAGGCGGTGGTGCTTCCGGAGGATGGTAAATTAATTATAGAAAATTCAATAGAGCTGAGATAGCTTTTAAATAAAAATCGTTCAATAATGAGCGATTTTTTTATTACTAAACAACATTAAAGAAAACAAAATTTAAACTGCAGTTCTTTAACTTATTTTAGCATAATTTCAATTTTTAATATTAAAAAATCAATAACCCTGCCTGAAACCCAACTTTAATTCAAAAAAAATCATTAAATTTACTAAAAACAGGTTTATGAAGAAGACGTTGGTAGTTTTTGCACATCCTTATCTGGAGCACTCCAATTCTAATGTGGAGCTCATCAATTTCTATGTCCGTCATCAACATTTTACTTTAAGAGATCTTTACGAAGAATATCCTGATTTTCATATTGCTGCTTTTCGGGAAAGAAAAAGATTAAAAAACTATGACCGTTTTGTCTTTCAATTTCCTTTGATCTGGTTCGGAATTCCTCCTCTACTCAGACTTTGGATTGATGAAGTTTTTGACCGTGACTGGCTAAAAGAAGGAGAATATAATCCATTGGAAGATAAAGAAGTTTACATTTTAGTAACCACCGGTGGAAAAGAAAGATCTTTCAGCAGAAACGGAACCTATAAATATACCGTGGAAGAAATCATCAGTGGGCTGATTGTTTCACTGAATGTTTTTAAAGCCAATCTTAAAAATATTAAAATCGTTTACGAAGCCAATAAACTATCAAAAAAAGATATCATTTTACATAAACAGAAATTCGCAGAACTTTTGAATAAATAACATTGTATGGAGTCCAGTTTAGCTATGAACACCCTTATTTTTTTAGGCGTTGCCATCATTATGGTTCCGCTGGTAAGAAAATTTGGGCTAAGTTCCGTGATTGGCTATCTTGCAGGAGGAATCATTATTGGTCCCTATGTTTTAAAACTAACCGGTAAAGATGTCAATGACATTATGCATGCCAGTGAATTTGGAGTAATCATGCTTTTATTTTTGGTTGGTCTCGAGCTAGAACCTAGAAAATTCTGGGAAATGCGAAAAAAAATCATAGGACTGGGTCTCACACAAATGCTTTTAACGACCTCACTGCTTTTTTTAGTATTTATCTGGGCTGACTGGAAAGTTGACAAAGCATTTGCCATCGCAATGTGTTTTGCACTCTCTTCAACCGCTATTGTTTTACAGACTTTACAAGAAAAAAACAATTTAAAAACGTTAGCCGGAGAAGCTTCTTTTTCTACGCTCTTATTTCAGGATATCGCAGTGATTCCTATTTTGGCAATTTTACCTCTTGTTGCTAATTATAAAGCAAGACATCACGATAACGAAATTCAGGTCCTGATACAGACACTTCCGGAATGGATGCAGTTTGCAACCGTGATTCTGGGCGTTGTTATTTTAATTTTATTGGGACGCTATGTTTTTGTCCCTTTTTTAAGATATGTTTCAAAATCGGGAATGACAGAGCTCTTAACGGCTTCTTCCCTGTTCTTGGTAATTGGCGTTTCAGAATTAATGGTTGCTATTGGCCTGTCTCCTGCTTTAGGAGCTTTCCTTGCAGGCGTAATGCTCGCCAACAGCGAATTTCGTCATGAACTGGAAGCACAAATTGATCCCTTTAAAGGATTATTGTTGGCCGTCTTTTTTGTAAGCGTCGGTTCTACTATGAATTTTGACATTATTCAGAAAGATCCAGTTTTTATTTTCAGTACGGTTTTTGCGGTTTTAAGTATAAAATTTATTGTTTTATTTTTAATCGGGAAGTTTTTCAAAATTGATACTCCTCAAAGTTTATTTTATGCCTTTGCCCTTTCCCAGGTAGGAGAATTTGCATTTGTATTAATTAATTATGCTTCAAGCCTTTATCTTGTGAGCTCTGAACTTAATGCCCAAATGATGGCGGTAACAGCAATCACCATGTGTATCACACCGTTTCTTTTAATCATTAATGATAAAATTATCACACCTAAGTTCATCAAAGAAATTCCGGAACAGGACAATGATTTTAATATTTTGGACAATAATGTCGCCCAGAAAAAAATCATTATTGTTGGTTTTGGACATTTTGGAAGTACAGTGGGAAGATTGCTTAAAGCCAATAAAATAACCGCAACCGTTTTGGACAGAGATTCTGATCGTGTCAAACTATTAAGAAGTTACGGTTTCAAGGTTTATTATGGAGATGCTACAAGAATTCCGATTTTAAGAGCTGCAGGAATTGAAGATGCCAAGATTTTAGTCCTTTGTCTTGACGATCCTGATGATAATAAATTTATTGCTGAACTTGTACGGGAACATTATCCGAAAGTGAAAATTTTCGTCAGAGCCAAAAACAGAATTGATGCCTATAGTTATCTTAACAACGGAATTGATAATATCTACCGCGAAACACTGGGAACTGCGGTTGATATGGCAGTAGATGTTCTTCATGAAACCGGAATGAGAAAATATGCAGCAAGAAGGCTTGGGCAGAGATTTATGGCTATTGATAAAGCTTCGGTAAGAAGATTAGCTAAAATAAAAGAAGATGGAGGCGATCTTAATCTTTTTACTACAAAAGAAATGCTCCAGCGAGAAGAGGAATTATTAGCATATGATAATCTTAATTTTGACACCCGAAATTGGGAAGGCTCCTCCTCTGCTGATGAAGAAGATGAAGCGGATAATTAAGTTTTTACTTACATTTGAGAAATATTTATATTTTCAAAATGAGCATAAACAAAGGAGTTTTAGAGAAGAAATCAAATCAGGAATTAGAACAATACATTCTCCCTGAAAGTAGATTTACAGACGAAGCAAAAGTGCACGCTTTTGAAATATTGAAATCAAGAGGTCGCGAATTTAGCGATGAAGAAATTGAAAGAAACAACAACTTGACAGCTATTAAAGCAGAAGAAAAAAATGTAATTATTCATCCCAATTACAAAAAATCAGCGGAGCTTATTTATCTTTCCGCAGCTTTAGGAATCGGGAATCTCATTTGCAAATATGAAACATTAGATGGGATAAAAATATGTATTGCTCTTGTTTCTTTAGCTTTTGTATCCGGAATTGGATATTTAGTAAGCAAAGGATACGATTGGATAAAATTTGTACTTCTAGTCCTTTTATCTTTAGGGCTTATCAGCATCTTTTTTATAATTGCTAATCTTACAAATGATCTTATCGTTGGAATCATAAATATTGTACAAACGGTTTTACAAATCTGGGCTTTAGTTTTATTATTTAAAATACCTAAAACAGAGAATGTATAGATCACATTATAAAAAATAAATCCTTCGCTGTAGTTTCAACGAAGGATATGTTTTATAATAAATTATTCTTACTCAATAGTTACACTTCCGCCACTACTCTCGTCTTTGGTTACAGAAGTTACGTTTCCTTTTTTATACACATTCACACTTCCGCCGGAAGAAGCTTCCGCCTTGATAGATGAAGAAGCACTGATCTGCACACTTGCCCCGCTTGATGCATCTGCCTTTACATGATCAGCGATAAGTTCTTTTGCAGAAACACTGCTTCCCGAAGAAGAACTTACCTCTGCGTTTTTGGCTTTTCCTGAAATATCAAGACTTGCTCCGGAAGAAGCTTCTATATCCAGATCAACAGCCCATATTTTTCCGCTAAAATTACTACTGCTTCCTATCGAAAGATCAAAGTTGTTTGCTTCAAGATTTCCGGAAATAGTCCCGGCACTGGAAGCTTCAACGTTTACCTTTTCCTGAACAAATTTATCTTTAACCGCTATGCTTGCTGCCGAATTTGCATTAAGTTTTGAAAAGTCTTTGGTATAAATTTTTGCAGAAACATTATGCGTATTCATTACTCTTATTCCTTTGCTATAGTGAATATGAAGATTACCTCCGTCATTATCTACCAAAACCTCATCAATAATATTTTGAGGGGCAGAAATTACCACTTTTTCAACATCGGATTTTATAATTTCAGCATTGATGGCCTGAGAAACCTCAATTTCGTCAAAATCGCCAGTAACTTCCTTTTGTTTCATAGGTCCGTTGTCGGTAGTAACAACTTTTTCTACCCAGCTGCTTTTTTCTTTTTCACCATTTCTTCGCTCGTGTTTCTCACATGAAGCTAATAATAAAAGGGCCGAAAAAATAAAAATAGTTTGTGATTTCATGTTTGGTGCTTTTATAAATTTTAGTTTTAATATCTTTATACTTTTAATAACAACTAATTTATGAAAAATATTACATCGGTATTATTAATTTCTGCATTAGCATTTAACTACTCTTGTACTACTATGAAAAAAGCCGATAATCAACAGGAAATTTCCATTCCTGCTTCACTGGCATCAAACCCTTTCATGAAGAAAAGCAAGCTTCAGTATGAGGCTCCAGAGTTTGATAAAATCAAAAATGAACATTTTAAGCCTGCTTTTGATTTTGGTTTAAAACAACATGATGCTGAAATCATTGCCATTGCCGATAATCCGGAAGCTCCTACTTTTGACAACACCATCGTAGCATTGGAAAAAAGTGGCGAAATTTTAAAAAGAGCAGTAATTGTATTCTCAAATCTGACAAGTGCGAATACTAATCCTACTTTACAGGCTTTAGATGAAGAATATGCTCCGATTTTCGCTGCTCATTCTGATAAAATGTATTTGAACGAAAATCTTTATAAAAGAATTAAAGCGATTTCTGAAAAGGGGCTAGATTCTGAAAGCAAAAAATTATTACAATATTATAAACAAAACTTCGAAATCGCAGGAGCAAATCTTTCTTCTGCTGACAAAGAGAAATTAAAGCAGATCAATCAGGAATTAGCTTCACTTTCTACCCAATACTCCAACAAATTATTGGAGGCTAGAAAACAAGGTGGCGTTTTCTTTACTGATGCAAAAGAATTGGATGGGCTTTCTGCTGATGATATTGCCGCTGCGGCAAGTGATGCTAAAAATGCAGGAAAACCTGGCCAATATCTATTAGCTTTACAAAATACAACACAACAGCCTCTTCTGCAAAATCTAAAAAACAGGGCAACCAGAGAAAAACTATTCAAGGCATCTTGGTTGAGAGCCGAAAAAGGCGATGGAAACGATACAAGAGAAACGATTGAAAAACTAGCCAATCTAAGACTTAAAAAAGCTCAGGTTTTAGGTAAAAAGAGTTTCGCAGAGTGGAAATTGCAGGATCAGATGGCAAAAACCCCTGAAGCTGCTACAAAATTGATGAACCAGATCGCAACGCCTGCTGTAGAAACGGCAAGACGGGAAGCAAAAGACATCCAGGATCTGATCGATCAGCAAAAAGGAGGTTTCAAACTTGAACCTTGGGACTGGAATTTTTATGCTGAACAGGTAAGAAAAGCAAAATTTGATCTTGATGAAAGTGAAATCAAGCCTTATTTTGAAATCACTACAGTATTGGAAAAAGGAGTTTTCTTTGCGGCTGAGAAATTCTACGGACTAACATTCAAAAAGAGAACAGATCTTCCGGTTTATCATCCTGATGTTGTGACGTACGAAGTTTTCGATCATGACGGAAAATCAATTGCTATTTATTATTTAGATTTCTATACAAGAGATTCTAAAAACGGCGGAGCATGGATGAGTAATTTTGTAGAACAATCTTATCTTTTAGGAACAAAACCAGTAATTGTAAACTGCTACAATTATCAGAAACCGGCTCCTGGAAAACCTTCATTAATCAGTTATGATGATGTAACAACAATTTTCCACGAGTTTGGCCACTCTATCCACGGAATGTTTGCCAGTCAGAAATACCCTTCCCTTTCAGGAACAAATGTACCAAGAGACTTTGTAGAGTTCCCTTCACAAATTAATGAGCACTGGGCTTTAGATCCGGTAGTTCTGAAAAACTATGCGCTTCATTACGAAACTAAACAACCCATTCCACAGGCTTTAGTTGATAAAATTAAAAAAGCTTCCACATTCAATCAAGGGTATATGACAACAGAATTGGTTTCTGCCGCTGAACTGGATATGGATTGGCATACAGTCACCAACGAAAGCCAATTAATTCCGGTTTTAGATTTTGAAAAACAATCGTTGGCAAAACACGGATTTACCTTAGCAACTGTTCCTCCAAGATATCATACTCCTTATTTTGCACATATTTGGGGCGGTGGTTATTCTGCAGGATATTATGCTTATTTATGGTCTGAAACGTTGGATAATGACGCTTGGGAATGGATTTCAAAGAATGGCGGATTAACAAGAGAAAATGGCGACCGTTTCAGAAAATACATTTTGTCTGTAGGAAATTCTGTTGATCTGAATCAGGCATTCAGAGATTTTACAGGACATGATCCGGATATCAAGCCTTTATTGAGAAACAGAGGTTTTATTAAATAAATTTTTAAAAGCATTCATTTTTGGATGCTTTTTTCTTTGCCTATTAAAAAATAAATATATTTGATAATATAATTTTTAACCAAAGAAAACTTTAATTTACTTATGTCCTTTTTAACACTTTTAAGCCTTTCTTGGCAACATATAATAATTGTTTCATTAATTTTTATTATACCCTATTTCATCCCAACATTTATAGCTTATAATAGAAAAAAATCAAATACTGGTGCTATTTTCGCACTAAACTTCTTTTTAGGATGGTCATTAATTGGCTGGGTAGGTGCATTAATATGGGCTTTATCAAACAAAGAAACGAACCAGCAAACAATTGTTAATTCCAATATCGATCAATTGACCAAATTGAAAGAACTTCATGATAAAGGAGTAATTACAGATGAAGAATTCGCCGATCAAAAAAATAAATTGCTTAGCTAAAAAACTTTTGAGACTTTTGTAATCAAATTATAAAACATGAATTGTCCCTGCTGCTCAGGAAAAACCTACGAAGATTGCTGTAAACCCTATCACACCGGAGAAAAAAATGCTCCAACCGCAGAAGCATTAATGCGTTCAAGGTTTTCTGCGTTTGCTATTCCTAATGGTGAATATTTAATGCAAACCACGTCTCCAAGTAAGAGACAAAACCACAGTAAAAAAGATTTACAGGAATGGGGAGAAATTAATGAGTGGACAATGCTAGAAATTGTGAATAAACCTTCGATGAATAAAGTAGAATTTAAAGCATATTACACCGATGAAGAAGGTCAAAAACATGTTCATCACGAATTATCAACCTTCAAAATGATTCAAAACCGTTGGTTTTATGTAACTGGTGAATTTTTAGATTAAAATCAAATTGCCAATTCCTTTTCAATCATATTTTTTTGGAGATCTGTCATTTCGACTAAAGGAGAAATCTCATATATTATTAAAAGATTCTTCATTACATTCAGAATGACAGCTATCTCATGACAAAAAAAAGAAGATCAGAAATATCAATAAAAATGTCCGACTGAAAAAGCCGGACATTATATTATAAAAAAGAATCTCTTAGTGAGCTTCGTTTCCGTCAATTCCGTGAGCATGACCGTGTGACAACTCATCTTCCGTTGCAGGACGTGTATTTAAAATTTCCACCTGGAAATCTAACGTTTTTCCTGCCATTGGATGGTTAAGATCTGCCACTACAGCTTCCGGAGTTACCTCTACCACGATAGCCTGGAAATTATTCCCTTGATTGTCTGATAAAGGCAAAATAGCTCCTACCGGCGGAACTCCTGATTCATTGAACATATCAACTGGCAACTGCGCAATTGAGTCAGGCTGTCTTTCACCATATGCCTCTTCCGGCTGAATCACAAATGCTGCTTTATCACCTGCTTTCAAACCAAGAATATTTTGTTCGAATTTTGGAATCATCATTCCTACACCATATAAAAATGTAAGTGGATTTTCTGCTGTTGTTTCCTCTACTAAAATCTTGCTTCCATCTTCTTCGATGGTGTGAAGAATGTAGCTTACTGCTACAACATGATTGTTTTCAATTGTCATATCTTTTCTTTTTTTCGTGATACAGTCACGATTAATTTTGACAAATATAGTCTTTTTTGAAATGATTGATTCTGATAAAACATTCAAAAAAGATCAAGAAAATTGATGAATTTTTTAATCTTCTTTATCTCTTTCCTCACGTTTTTTCTGTCTTAGAACAAAAAGATATAGACTCTCCACTTTCGTTCTCGCCCAATCCGTTTTTCTCAGAAACTTCAACGACGAACTGATGCTCGGATTATCCGTAAAACATTTGATATTGATTTGTTCACCCAATTTTTCAAAACCATGATAATAGTCTACCAATTCTTCCAGAATGGCATCAAGTCTTTTTCCGTGAAGCGGATCTTTTGATGGTTGCTGCATGTTGTAAAAATAAGCATAAAATTATATTTCGTTTACAATCAAATACAATTTTAAACTATTAAGAAAAAATTAATAGCTATACGGTTTCCCATAAATATTTACAGATTTACCTTTATAATTTTAGCAAAAATAATGCACACCTCAAACATTAATAATCTGAATAATTCAAACATTATGACACAAGCTGATAACAAAAAAGAATGGTATAATAATAAACCACTCCTCATTATTTTATTTTTTGTGTTTCCTCCATTAGGAATTTATGCTATAATTAAACACAAAACTGATTTATGGAAAAAAATACTATACATAATACCCTCAGGTTTTTTTTCAATTTTGTTTATCTGCATTATTCTTGCTGCCATTTTTTCTGATAATTATAAAACAGGATTGGATCATTATAACAAAAAGGAATACGTAAAAGCATATGACAGTTTCCAATTAGTTTCGCCAAATGATGAAAACTACAAAAATGCACTTTCAAAAATTGCAAAATTAAAGCCTATAGTAGACAGTATTGAAAAATCTAAAACTTTACAAGAAAACAAACCAGTAGAGAGTAATGTAAGTAGTAACGAAAAATCCAAAGAGAATTTAAAAAATGATATTAAACCTCAACTTGAAAGAGAATTGGCTTCAATTGATAAAGGAGTAACAATTGCTAAAGGGGAAAGTGTCACCGCCTTACAAATGGATTTGATTTTATTTGGTGCATATTCAAAAATTATAAAAGAAGGAAAAGCTTCTGATGATGAGGAAAGTAAAAAGCTTGCAAAAAAACTAGAGAAAAAAGTTCAAAGCCTACAAAAATCCGGATTCCCAAAATTAAGAGAAAGATATACTGAAATCGTCAAAAACTTAATGTGGGAGAATGATATCGATGTATATTCAAGCGACGGAGGAAAAACTTTAAACTTAACAGGTGGTATATTTGCATCAAATAGAAATATACAGAACATACAAGAAACAATCAAAGAAAATATGCAACTGTTTAGATTCAAACAAGTACGTTATAGATGGTACAAAGGATCTGATGAATTTACCTATTATGATGTTAATTCACCAAAAGATACAGAACCTGTAACATTTGAAAATTAAGTACTCCAACAACAGCTTTATATCCCAAAAACAACAATAAAATTTCACTTTACCTTTTTAGTTTCTTACATTTACCCTATGAAATCGCTGAGGTTAAATATCCCATTTTACCATTCACCTAAACCAAGTTAAGATGAGTAGAAACACAGACGCCAACAGAAAATCGCATAAAAAGAAAATCGACAATAAAAAACGTAAAATACAAAATGCAGAAGCAGAAAGAAAAGCACGTTTAAAACAAATCCGAGAAGATTTTAAAGCAAGAGAAGACAATAATAACGTATGAAAATCCTACACACCGCCGATTGGCATTTAGGGAAACGCCTTGATCGTTTTTCCAGACTGGAAGAACAGGTTTCGGTGATGAATGAAATTGTTGAGATTGCCGACGAACAAAATGTTGATCTCGTTCTGATTGCCGGAGATCTATTTGACAATTTCAATCCTTCGACAGAAGCTGTTGAACTTTTTTATAAAACCTTAAAAAGACTTTCTCTTAACGGAAAACGTCCTGTAATTGCCATTTCCGGAAACCATGATTCTCCTAGTTTTATTGATGCTCCGGATCCTTTGGCAAGAGAATGCGGCATTATTCTTGTAGGTTATCCAAAAGCTAATATCAATCCTTTTGCATTGGAAGATTTTAAAATTTCAAAATCAGCAGCCGGATTTTTAGAACTGGAACTGAAAGAAAATTCTTTTCCCGTTCGCTTAATTCATACTCCTTATGCAAATGAAATTCGTTTAAAAGAATATTTCGGTGAAAATAAAGAGGCTGAGCTCAATAATGTACTGGAAAAACACTGGAAAGAAACTGCCGATAAATTCTGTGACGAAAACGGAATCAACCTGTTGGTTACCCATTTGTATATGAATAAAAAAGGAACTCCGCTTCTTGACGAACCTGAAGGAGAAAAACCTATCAAAATCGGCAACGCTGATCTTGTTTTTTCGGATAGTATTCCGGATCAGATTCAATATACAGCTTTGGGACATCTTCACGGCTTTAAAAATATAGGTACCGATGAAAAACCTGTTGTCTATGCGTCCTCCCCTCTCTGCTACAGTTTCAGTGAAGCCGAACAGACGAAATATGTCTCAATAATTAATGCTGTACCTCATCAACAGATCAGTTACGAAAAAGTTGCTTTAAAAAACGGTAAACCATTAGTCAGAAAAACTTTTCAAAGTGTGGAAAGCACCATAGAATGGCTGAATGAAAATCAAAATTCTTTGGTTGAACTGACTTTGGAAAGTGCAACTTATTTAAAAGCCGAAGAAAGAAAATTGTTATATCAGTCGCATCCCGGAATTGTATATCTGATTCCAAAAATAAAAAATCTTGAAACTGATGAGAGCAGCCTTACGGATATTAATCTTAATCAGGATATTCAGACGTTATTCAAGGATTATTTTAGATCTAAAAATGGCGGACAGGAAGCCAATGAAGAACTTATTAATTTGTTTAACGAAATTCTTAATCAATAATGATTCCTATTCAACTTACTTTAGAAGGTCTTTATTCTTATCAGGAACGACAGAAAATCGATTTTAAAAACCTTACGGAGGCAGGAATTTTTGGGATTTTCGGTTCGGTTGGCTCCGGAAAATCTTCTATTCTGGAAGCGATTTCCTTTGCGCTTTATGGAGAAACCGAAAGGCTCAATGCGAGAGACAAGCGTACTTATAATATGATGAATTTAAAATCAAACAGATCCTATATCGAGTTTGATTTTATTAATTATGAAAATAAAAAATTCCGTGCTACAAGAGAATTCAGACGTAATTCTAAAAACTTTGAGGATGTAAAAACTCCGAATGTTATATTTTACGAATGGAAAAATGAAAACTGGATCCCATTGGAGCATTCCAATTCAGAAAAACTGATCGGATTAAGCTATGCAAACTTTAAACGGACCATCATTATTCCCCAAGGTCAGTTCAAAGAATTCATAGAACTTGGTGCAACTGAACGTACCAATATGATGAAGGAAATCTTCGGTCTTCAGCGTTTTGATCTGCAGAATAATGTTTCAGCCTTACATACAAAAAACAGATCTGAACTGGATCAGCTAGAGGGACAGCTAAAAGGTTTTGAGGAAGTGAATGAAGAACAGATTTCAGCCCAAAAAGAATATTTGAAGACAGAGCAACTGAAGTTTAATGAGATAGAAAAAGTTTTTAAAGAAACAGAAGAAAAGTATTCAAAACTGAAAAGTCTGAAAGATGATTTTGAACTTTTACATCAGAAAAAAACAAGTTTTGAAAAACTAACACAACAAAAAATTGAAATTGATCTATTAGATTCAAAAACTGAAGTCTATGACAGAGTTTTCAGAATCTTTACACCCTTATTTACTGAAAAAAACAAGCTTGAGAAAGAAATTTCCGATCAGCAGAAAAATAAAGAGCAACATTTTAAAATTTTGCAGGAGATAGAGCTCCAGTTTAACAATTTAAAAAATAAGCTTTCAGAAGTTCAGCCTAAATATGAGACATTAAATCAATCTAAAATCAAGGAAAGTGATCTTCATTTGATCTTACAAATGCTGAAATTTTCAGAGGAAATTGAAACACTGAAAGAGCGAACAGAAAAGGGTTCGAAAAAAGTAAAAGAAGTTGAAGCCAATCAGAAATTAATTCAGCAAAAAATTGAAGAAATTTCAAAAAATACAGAAGCTTTAAAACCTAAAAAATTAGATTCCAATTTATTATTACATGTTGGAAACTGGTTTTCAGAAAGGAAAAGACTGGCTGAAATGCTACAAAAACAAGTTGAAAAAATTGATTTAAAAAAGGCTGAGATCGAAAAAATTTCTGAAGAGTTAAAACCGTTTCAAATTAATCCTGAAACTTTCAAAAATGATTTTAAAACTCAAATTGAAATTTTAGAAAATCAAAAAAAAATATTTTCAGAAAAACGAAATCATCTTGAAGTTCAACAGAAATTGGCTCATTTTGCGAACGAATTGCATGACGGAGAATCTTGTCCGCTTTGTGGTGCGTTGGAACATCCGAATATTGTAGAATTTGATGATGTAAACTCAGAACTGAATGAAATTCAGAAAGAAATTGATCAAATTGAAACTCAGAAAGATAAAATACAAAAACAGTCTTTAGAAATTGAGAAAATTCTCGAACGAAAAAAGATCTTTGAAGAACAGTTAAAATCGGAGGATGAAATTTTAAAACAAATTCAGCTTGATGTTGAAAGCCACCTTAACAACTTTAACTGGAAAGATTTTAATGCTGAAAATCAGAATGATTTTGAAGAAAAAAGGCAACAGTCTTTTACGATTGAAAAACAGATTGAAGAACTGAATCTTCAAATCAGTTTAGAGCAAAAAAATCTAGAGAAAGAAAGAGAAAATCTTGATTCTTATAATAAAGCTCTGGAAAAATTCAAACTTGATGAAGCTAAAAAAGAAGAGCAGATCAAAACCAACGAAGCTAATCTAAAAGCTTTACAATGGATTGATTATAAAGAAAAGTCATTTGCGGAAACTGAAAATCTCTTCAATAAGTTATCTCAATCTAATCTTGAAACCGAACAAAATTACCTTCAACTTATTAAGGAAGAAAAAGAGATTTCACCAAAATTAGCTGAACAAAAAACAGTATTCAGCCAATTGGAAAAAAGAATTTCTGAACTGGATAAAGAAATTTCTGATAATAAAGAACAGCTTGAAAAAGCCTTATCGGAACAAAACTTCAATGCATTACAAGAAGTTCAACGAATTCTTGAGCAGGAAATCAATATTCAGGAAGTTAGAAATCAGATTCAGCTGTTCAGAATTGAGTTTGAAACCCTGAAAAACGGAATTTCTGAACTGGAACCCAAATTGAACGGTTTTTCTTTTGATGAAGAAGAGTTTTTAAAAATTAAACTTCAGTTTCAATCTTTTGAGAATGATTTAAAATTGGTCAAGGATTCCGTGGTAAAAATCACCGCAGAAATCGAAAGGCTGGAAAAAGAATTCGCAAAAAAAGAAAATCTTTTAAAAGAATTAGCCGAACTTCAAAAACGTGCAGAAAATCTAAAAATCATGACTAACCTCTTTAAAGGAGCCGGTTTTGTACAATATGTTTCATCAATTTATCTGCGTCAATTATGTGATCACGCCAATATACGTTTCCACAGAATGACAAGAAATCAGCTGAGTTTGCAATTGAACGAAAACAACGATTTTGAAATTGTTGATTATCTGAATGAAGGCAGAAGCAGAAGTGTAAAAACGCTTTCCGGAGGGCAGGCTTTTCAGGTTTCATTGAGTCTTGCTTTGGCTTTGGCAGAAAGTGTTCAAACTAATGCACAGTCGGAATCTAATTTCTTTTTCATTGATGAAGGTTTTGGAACCCAGGATCTGGAATCGGTGAATGTGGTGTTTGAAACCCTGATGAATCTTCAGAAAGAAAACCGGATTGTAGGAATTATTTCGCACGTGGAAGAGCTGAAAGAAAAAATTCCGGTTGCACTGAATATCAGAAAGGATGAAGAGCGCGGAAGCTTAATTGAGTTTATTTAGAAAGGCAGTTTTCAAAAAAAATTTAAAAAGTATATTGAAAGTTTTATCTATATTTAATAGATGCAAATTTCATTTGTTTACATATTATTTTGCTCTGATAATACTTTTTACACAGGTATAACCGAAGATGTATACAAGCGTTTTGATGAACATCAAGATGGAAAATATTTTGGATCTTATACTTATACAAGAAGACCACTTCAACTTGTTTATTATTGTCAGTTTATGGATATAGAACAAGCAATTTCTTTTGAGAAAAAAATCAAAAAATGGTCTCAAGCTAAAAAACTGGCATTAATTGAAGATCGATTTGAAGATTTACCGAATTTAGCCAAAAAGAAATTTAAGAAATAACTTCTCGATACGCTCCATTTCATTCCGCTACTCGAAGTGACGTACTTCTAATACATAACGTCAGTTCGAGTGAAATTCTGAAAGAATTTTGTATCGAGAACTTTTTGTAAAGTTAACTTCTTTATATTCTTCATTTTTAATTTTGTTACATTTGAATTATTAAAAACTACAATGCAAAATTTACCCCTTACTTTAAGACCTGGAAAATTAAAAAATACCATCCTGATTCTCATCAGTATCGCATTTATCTGCATGGGAATTTCATTGATCGAAAAAAATCTTTGGGTTGCTGTTCTTATTATTTTCTTATTCGGAATCAGTTTAATTGTTTTTTCCATTAATCTCGTTCCTAACACTTCTTATCTGAAAATAGACGAAAGAGGTCTCGAAATGAAAACCCTTTTCAGAACGACATTTATTCCATGGCAGGTTGTAAGCGGATTTACCACAAAACAGATCTTCCTGAATAAACTTGTTATGTTTGACATTGATGAAAAATTCCTGGAGCACTCCAAAATAAAATCCAAACAAGGAGCATTTCCCGACACTTACGGGATGTCTGCCAAGAAATTGGCAGCCCTTTTAAATGATTATAAAAATCAAGTAGACCATCATTAATTTATTCATATAAACAAAAACCGCCGCCGAAAATTTCAGCGGCGGTTTTTTTATATGTTTTTGAGAAGTGGTTTCACTTCATTTCCCAACAATTCAATAGATTTCATCATGATATCGTGTGCAGGATCTCCAACATCCATATGACCTATAAATCTCGTAATTCCGAAAATTTCTTTCATATACGCTATTTTATCAGCCACTTCAGCTGCGCTTCCGATAAATAATGCTCCGTCTTTGCTTCTTCCGCCGTCATACTGCGCTTTCGTATATGGAGCCCAACCTCTGGAAGAACCAATTCTATCCATTTGAGATTTATAATTATGGAAATATCCGTCTACTATTTTTTGATCGTCACTCACAAAAGTATGCGAATGAATGGCAATCTGCATTTTATCCACATCATGACCGGCTTTCTTATATTCCTGTTTATAAAATTCAATTAAATTTCTAAACTGAATAGGCATTCCGCCAATAATGGCGACCACTAAAGGCATTCCCAGCTGAGCAGCGCTCAAAACCGATTGTGGGGTTCCGCCAACCGCTCTCCAGATGGATAATTTCCCATCATTTTTTGCTCTCGGATAAACGGTTTGATTTTGCATCGGTGCCCGTAATTTTCCTGACCATGAAACATTTTCTTCTGAATTTATTTTTAATAATAATTCTAATTTCTCATCAAAAAGCTGTTCATAATCATTCAAGGAATACCCATACAATGGGAAAGATTCTATAAAGCTTCCTCGCCCTACGAAAATTTCAGCACGACCATCAGAAATTAAATCCAATGTTGAAAAATCTTCGTACACTTTTACAGGTTCAGAGGAACTTAAAACCGTAACCCCACTCGCTAATTTTATATTTTTGGTGATACTTGCAGCAGCAGCCAAAACTATTTCAGGAGATGAAACTGCATAATCAGGACGGTGATGCTCTCCCATCGCAAAAACATCAATTCCCACCTCATCCATGAATTTTACCTGCTCAAGGATTTCACGAATTTTCACTCCTGCATCTCTATATTTTCCGGTTGTCTGGTCTAATGAAAGATCGCCAAACATTCCTATTCCTAATTCCATATTGTTGATTTTAGTAATACAAAATTAGGATAATGAAAAATGAAACGCATTGATCTTTGATAAGAACGGTTCATAGTTTACTATTGTTCATGTCATTCTGAATGAAACGAAGTGAAATGAAGAATCTGTTCATAAAGAAATAGATTCCTCGTTCCTCGGAATGACAGAGATAATATTTAATAGTACATCATGATAGTTTGTGGACAAAAAACAAAAAATCCAACCTCATCAGTTGGATTTAAAAATATTATTTCTTTAAGTTTTGATCAAAATAATCTGTAATCTTCTGCATCAGATGTACTCTGTCTTTTCCGATCACATTGTGCGGATGTCCAGGATAAACAAAGTAATCCAATTGAACTCCATTGTCTACTGCAGCTTTGATGAATTTAATGGAATGTTGCCAAACCACCACATCATCCTGTGCCCCGTGAATCATTAATAATTTACCTTTTAAGTTCTGAACTTTATCCAAAAGATTTGCCGCTGCATATCCTTTCGGGTTTTCCTGTGGAGTATCCATATATCTTTCTCCATACATAATTTCATACATGCTCCAGTCGATTACAGGACCTCCTGCTACTCCTACTTTGAAAACATCCGGCTTACGAAGCATGAAGCTTGTTGTCATAAATCCACCAAAACTCCATCCGTGAATTCCCATTTTTTCAGAATCTACATAAGGAAGTGACTGTAAGTATTCCACTCCTTTCATCTGGTCATTCATTTCCGTTGTTCCTAAATTTCTGAATACAGCCTGTTCGAACTTCAATCCACGATTTGCAGAACCTCTTCCGTCCATCGTGAAAATAATATATCCGTTTTGAGCCATATATTCATACCAAAGATTTCCTGAAGCCGGGAAAGTATTCGTGATCAACTGCAAATGCGGTCCGTTATACAGATAAACAATAACCGGATATTTTTTATTCTCGTCAAAATTTGTCGGAAGAATCATTTTTCCATACAAAATAGTACCATCATCAGCCTTAAAGTTTACACTTTTAATCTCAGGTCTCTGATAATTTTTTAATGTATTTTCAGCCGTTAGAAGATTATTCGATTTTAATGTATTTGTATTGATAACATTAATAATTCTGGGCGTATTTGCATTGCTGTAAGAGTCATACAAATAATTTCCATCGCTGCTTAAAACTCCTGTGTGTACTCCTTCTGCATTATCCATTCTCTGCATTTTGAAATTCGCCCAGTTAATTCTGTATAAATGTTTTTCCAAAGGAGTTTCTTTCGTAGAAGTGAAATAAATTTCCTTTTTATTTTCATTAAAACCTAAAATATCTGTTACCAGCCAGTCTCCTTTCGTGATCTGAGCAACCAATCCTTTTTCTAAACTATAATGGAATAAATGATTGTACCCTGTTCTCTGACTCTGCCAGATAAAATCTGTGTTAGAATTCGGAAAGAAAGTCAATGGATGTTGTGGTTCAACATATTTATCGTTGGTTTCTTCAAATAAAGTTTTCACCAAATTCCCCGTAGCCGCATCATATTGGTTCATTTTCATATGATTCTGACCTCTGTTCAGGACTGCTACAAAAATGTATTTTGAATCAGGACTCCACGTTACAGCCGTTAAATACTGATCTTTTTCGCCTTCAATATTTAGGAAAGTTGTTGACTGGGTTTTAATATTATAAACACCTAATGTCACCTGATGCGAAGTTTGCCCTGCCATTGGATATTTAATATTATGATTGACAGCCGGAGTTACAGACCAGTCGATAACCGGGTAATCAGCCACCATTGTTTGATCCATTCTGTAAAAAGCTACACTTTGAGAGTTCGGCGCAGGGAAAATTCCCGTATCAATTCCGAATTCATTTCTGTGAACATTAGAAGCCCCATTTAGAATGTTTTCATTAGAATCATTCGTTACGGCAATAGTTTTTCCGTTTTTATTAATGAATAAGTTGTTCTTTACTGTAAAAGCAAAAGTTTCATTATCTCCAAAAACCTTTACATTCGCCGCTTCTTTATCTATGGTAACCGAATTTTTCATTTTCCAGTCATTTCCAGATTTTTCAACCCAGACCATCTGATCGTCGGAATTGAAATACCCGTTAGAATTGCTTATGAATTTAATTTGCGGAATCGCTTTTAGTTTATTATTCGTAAGATTTTTATTCAACTGAGACAAAGACACCAACGTATCTTGTTTGTTTGTTTTTAAATCAGTGATTAAATATCCGCCTTTCACTGCCTGAATGTATGATTTCCCATCATTCGACCACGAAAATTGTGAAATATTTTTCACGGCAAGATTACTTCTTAACCCATTCACAGCTTCTGCCATCGTAAATTTTTGAGTCTGTGCCAATGCAGAGCTGCCCAAAACCAGCATCAATAAAGAAAACTTATGTAATTTCATTGTAAAAAATTGAATCCACCAAAAATAAGAAATAAAACTCATTCGTTAAGAAATGTTAAAATAAAAGATTGCAAAACTGTAATAATGAATGGAACGGATTTATTTCTTAACTTAATAGTTGGTTTTTAACAGAACATAATAATTGTATGCTTTTTATAATATAAAGTTGTGTATTTGTCATTCTGAATATAAATCGAAGGTTTACGAACGTAGTTCTGAAGTGAAATGAAGCCTCTATTGATAATGAATTAGATTTTTCCTTTCGTCGAAATCACACCCAAAATTTTTATTATAACAAATAATGATTACACAGCAAAAAAATAAAACAAAAATCATTTCTTATCCTAAATCAATGAATTGCACCTCTCTCTTGATTTAAATTTGCACTATAAATAACAATAAAAACATTCATACAATGACAACAAAATGGAACCTAGACCCAGCGCATAGTGAAATTACTTTCAAAGTAAAACACATGATGATTTCTAATATCAAAGGAAACTTCACCAACTTCAATGCAGAAATTGAAGCTGATGATGATAGTTTCGCTAATGCTAAAACTACTGCAACAATTCAGACTGCTTCTATCTCAACGCACAATACAGATAGAGATAATCACTTAAAATCTGCAGAATTTTTTAACGCTGAAGCTAATCCTACGATCACTTTCGATTCTCAGGCTTTGAACGGTAATGTTACCGGTAACCTTACGATCAACGGAATTACACAACCTGTAAGTCTTGATGTAGATTTCAACGGAATCAATGTTGACCCATGGGGAAATACAAAAGCAGGATTTTCTTTTGAAGGAAAAATCAACAGAAAAGATTTCGGATTGAACTGGAATGCAGCGCTTGAAGCAGGAGGTGTAATGGTAAGCGATGAGGTAAAATTGGCAGGTGAATTACAGTTCGTAAAACAAGCATAATAACAGACAAAATCAAGAAAAAAGAGCAAAGAAAAAAGATACTATGTCTTTAATCTTTGCTCTTTTTTCTATTATCTCAAAAATAAAATGAACCTAAACGATTTACAAAATATAAGCGAAAGCTTCGGTAATACACAGAGAATGCCTGTTCTTTTTCTCGGGCATGGCTCACCGATGAATGCCATTGAAGAAAATCAGTTTGTACAAGGTTTCAGAAAAGCAGCCACTGAAATTCCGAAACCGAATGCCATTTTGTGTATTTCTGCACACTGGTTTACGCAAGGAACGAAAGTTACTGCGATGGATATGCCGAGAACGATTCATGATTTTGGAGGGTTTCCGCAGGCTTTATTCGATGTTCAGTATCCCGCTCCCGGAGATCCTGAGTTGGCAAAAGAAACGGCAGAACTCTTAGCTCCTGTTTTGGTGGAAGAAGATCATAATTGGGGGTTGGATCATGGAGCATGGTCGGTGATTAAACATATGTATCCTAATGCAGACATTCCTGTAATTCAGATGAGTATTGATTATACAAAACCGGCACAATATCATTTTGATTTAGCAAAAAGATTAAATAAACTTCGTGAAAAAGGAATTCTGATTATCGGAAGCGGAAATATTGTTCACAACCTGAGATTGGTTGACTGGAGAAATATCAATACTGTCGGAGCCGGTTGGGATTGGGCTATTGAAGCTCGTGAGAAAACCAACAACTGGCTTTTGGACGGAAATTTCCAGAATATAATCGATTATCAAAGTCAAGGAACATCATTACAATATGCAGTTCCTACTCCCGATCATTATTTACCTTTGATTTATACCTTAGGATTAAAAGCTCAATCTGAAAATTTAGCTTTATTTAATGATGAGTTAATTGGAGGCTCGCTAAGCATGACCAGTGTGAGAATTGGATAAATTCTACTAAAAATAGTTTCTTTTTTTATCACTAAAAATTTAGTAATATTGTTGACCATGAAAAAGACAATATTACTTTTTTTATTTTTATTCCCGTTGTATTTGTCAATCGCTCAAACGATAAAAGGAACGGTGGTGAATGATGCGGAACAAAAAATTCCCAATGTTTCCATTTATATTGACGGAACAAAAATCGGAACAACTTCTAAAGAAGATGGGAGCTTCAGCCTAAATTTACCTTCTAAGAATATCGGAAATATTATTTTTCAGAAGGAGGATTATGAAACTTTTGCAACTCCTATTTCGGAAGTCTTAAATAAAAATTTAAAAGTTGTTTTACTCAAAACCAACACCATTGAAGAAGTAAGAATTATTCCTTATACCGAAGAAGCTTACAAAAATTACATCAATTATTTCCTTAATAGTTTCATTGGGAACGATCGTGAAAATGTAAAAATTAAAAACCAACGGTCTTTAAAATTTGCGTTCGATAAAAAAAATAAAACATTAAAGGTAAAAGCTCCGAAAACTTTAATTATCGAAAATAAAAATCTAGGGTATGAAATTGAATATAATCTTATGAACTTTTCTGCCGATTTCAATTCGAATATGGTCAACTACACAGGTACAAGTTTTTTCAAAGAGACAAAAAACTCAGATAAAGTAAAGCTCAACAGAATGAATGCTTACGATGGAAGTACGCTTCATTTCTTCAGAAGCATTTATAACAATACCATTTCGGAAGAAAAATTTGTGGTCAATCATGTCATACAGGTTCCTAATCCTAAATATCCTACAGAAGAAGAGCTGAATATCCTGAAAAATTTTATGGAAATGGCCCGAGCTTCAAAAACACTTATTAAAGTTCCGGAAGACGTTAGTGATATTTCACAAAGAAAAAACAACCAGAAACCTTATGCTTTAGCTATTGTAAAAACCTTAATTCCGGATTCTGATTATGTGAAAAGAAATAATGGAGAAGTTCTTTTCAGTTTTAAGGATATGCTTCAGGTAAATTATTCTAAATATTATTATGAGTTGAAAGGAAAAGAGTTTATCAAAAGTAAAATTCCTGTTGTTATCTCCTCTTATTTACATCCTGAAGGGGAAACTTTTGAAGTTTCAAAAGACGGAAACATTTCTACTCCTGATCTGCTGATTACAGAAGGTGATTTCTCAAAAAATAAAATTGAAAATATGCTTCCTTTAGATTATCAACTCGGAGATTAATCTGAAATATTTCCGTCTTTTTGATTATTCTTTTAGTTTAAAATGTTATTGAACAGCCTGTAAAACATTGATATTTCCATATCCGTAGTCTGAATTAGGAGTCGGATAATACGTTGCCGACTGTCTCATTTTATTCAACACCTGATCTCTCGTCCATGATGGATTTTTAGCCCAAACCAAAGCAGCAATTCCTGCCGTAGAAGCTGTAGCTACAGAAGAACCGCCCACATAATCTGTTTGTCCGTTATAATAGCTCAACACCGGAATGCTATTTCCGGAAGCCCTTTCCATTTGGTAAGTAAAATCTATTTCCGCCCCTGAATGACATACATCACATCTTTGGTTGGAAGTATTTTCTTTTACTCCTGTGATTGCCTGTGTTTCTGGCATCCAAGCCGGAAAAATTACCCCTACGAAATTGGTAAAACTTGTGGAAGTTCCTCCTGCACAAAAAATTAATTTTCCTTTTGAATACGCATATTTTACCCCATCTTCAATTTTCCCGACAGAGAAAATATGTCCCATTGACATTGAAATGATTTTAACACTGGTATTATTTCCCAGTTCAGTAAAGGCAATTTTCACTCCGTTTTGTTCGTGATACCCATCCAACACAACATTTGAAGCCGCTCTGTACGTTACCAAATTGGCATTATAAGCAACTCCAACTGGCTGTCCCTGATTATTTCTCGGAGCTCCCACCACCGAAGCCATACTTGTTCCATGACCGCATTTATCTGCAGAACCGTCATAACCTGTACTCCATGGCCAAACCGAATCTACATATACTCCATTTTTGCTGATCGTTCTTCCAGATGAAAGTCCATTATTGAAACTACTTCCCAATAAAGTTTGCTCTGGAGAAACACCACTGTCAATCACACCGATTGTCACTCCCGCTCCTGTGCTATAGCTCCATGCGTTGATGATATTGTGCTTTGTGAATGACCAGGGTGCTTTTGCATTGGGGGTTACTGTTGTATAATCAGAAGCGCTTAAAGCCGTTGATTCAAAACCGCATCCTGACGAACCACTACTCGATTTTGCTGTTGCACCGAATTTTTGTTCATTTTCAAAATAACGATAATCAGCAGGCTCTAAATAGCGTATATTTTTCATTTTCCTAAGCGCAATTACCGTTTCCTGCTTTTCTATCACAACATCGATTTGATTCAGGTATTGATCTGAAGACAACAGCGTTCTTTCTGTTTTTCCTTCGTACTGTTCAATTACTTTTAAAATCTCTTCTTCAATTGCTTTATTATCCGGCGTTAAACTTCTGTCGAAAGAAGAACCGAATCCGACAGATGCAATTTTATTTCCCTGAAAAATTCCACTCCATACAAAATGATCTGAAGATTCGTTCCAAGAAAATCTTCCTTTGGTTTTAATGGTTTCGTTGATTTTTTCATTGATTTGTTTTGCCGTCAAAGGATCTTTCTGAGCAACTTCAATGTTTCCGGGATTGTTTTGAATATCTTCTCTGTTACAAGCAGTGAAAACGAAAAACAATAAAAGTAAGTAAAAGACATTTTTTTTCATATAAAATAATATTTGATTGGTATAACCAAGATATCACTTTACATTGAATTACAAATATTTAGAATTTAATTTATCTTTAATTTTACTATGCGTAAGATAGTATCAACACCATGACTTACAACATCTTCTTATAGCAAACACTATTCTCTATACCGATATATTGCCCGTAATTAGGGATCAGATCATATCCATTTTTCCTATATAAAGCCATTGCTTCCGGCTGCTTAACTCCGGTTTCTAAAACACTAAATTTAAAACCTTCATTTTTAGCCCAATTTTCCAATTCCGTAAGTATTTTTGATGCATAACCATTCCCTCTGTATTCAGGCAATACAAACATTCTTTTGATCTCTACCGTATCTTCTTCAAACTTTTTGAAGGCTCCACAAGCAACCGGTTTTTCATGAACATAGAAAAGAACACAGTTTTTTAACATATCAATTGCATTAAACTGATGATAAAATGCATGTTCATCACCATCACGAACCGCTAGATCCTGATCTAATAATTTTACTAAATCCTGAAAGTCTGAGTTGGAAGAATCTGTTCTTTTTATGGTCATTTTAATATTTTTATGAAATAAAATTAATTATTTAGGATTGTTCTGATGGTTTTATATCTCGTAAATTTTACTCAATATATTAAAAAAGCTTCCATTTCTGGAAGCTTTTAGTTTATTTATTTTTGCATAGGAGCTTTTAGAATTGATGCTTAATTGACTACAAATTTTCTTTCATTAATCAATTCTGCAATTGCTAATATATCTTGTCCTATCAATCGGTCATCTTCAAGCTTAGCAACTTTTGTACGAATAATAGCATAATTTTCTTCAATGATTTTTGAACATTTTGAAGGTCTTCTGAATTCTAATCCTTGTGCCGCAAACATTAATTCCACCGATAAAATATTAACCAAATTTCCTAGAACCTGATTGAATTTTCTTCCGGAAATACTTCCCATAGAAACGTGATCTTCCTGGCCTAAACTTGTCGGAATTGAATCTGCCGAAGCCGGGAAACATAAGGTTTTATTTTCTGTAACCAATGCTGCAGAAGTATATTGAGGAATCATAAATCCTGAATTTAAACCAGAGCTTTCCGTTAATAATCTCGGTAAGCCATATTTTCCTTCCAGTAATAAATAACTTCTTCTGTCTGAAATATTTCCTAGCTCAGCAGCAGCCAACGTTGCATAATCTAATGGTAAAGCCATTAACTGACCGTGGAAATTTCCTCCTGAAATCGATTCTTCAGCACTTAAAACAATTGGATTATCCGTTACAGAATTCAATTCCGTTTCAGCCATCATTTTCAGGTGTGCAAAAGAGTTTCTACTGGCACCGTGAACCTGAGGAACACATCTCATAGAATATGGATCCTGAACTCTTTCACAATCTTCATGAGCTTTCAGATTTTCAGAACCTTTTAAAAATTTCAGCATTCTTGCTGCCACTTTTTTACTTCCTTCAAACGGTCTGATTTCGTGAAGTTCTTTTTTAAACGGACTTGCCGAACCTCTGTAAGCTTCAAGGCTCATTGCCGCCGTCATATCCGCAAGGTCTAATAAATATTCAAATTTTTCTAAGCCTTTGATTGCATGGGCAAGAATAAACTGAGTTCCATTGATTAATCCTAATCCTTCTTTCGGTCCTAAAGTCAATGGCTCAAGACCATTTTTCTCTAAAACTTCAGCCGTTTCAAAAATTTCATCTCCAACCCAAACTTTTCCAAGTCCCAAAAGAGGCAAAACAAGGTGTGATAGAGGTGCCAAATCTCCTGATGCACCAACAGAACCTTGCTCAGGAACAACAGGAATGATATCTTTTTCTAACATGGCAATCATTCTCTCAATTACTTCAAGAGAAACTCCCGAAAATCCTTTTGACAAGGCATGAACTTTAGCAATTATCATAATTTTTGAAAGTTCTTTATCAATTGGTTTTCCTACCCCTACTGCATGAGAGATGATCAGGTTATATTGTAATTGTGCTGTCTCGTCTGCTGAAATTTTTGTATCACAAAGAGGTCCAAAACCTGTATTAATCCCGTAAACACAACGATCTGACTCTACAATTTGTTGAACATTTTTCTGTGATTTTAAGATTTGTTCTTTCGCAGCTTTGTTCAGTTTAGCTTTATTTGGAGCTTTACAGATTTCCAAAACATCATGGAAACTGAAAACATCTACACCGTATATCATTCTCTAAATTTTGTCTTAAAATTACACATTTAACAATAATTGGAAAAACTAATTTTAGGCCCATTTATTTTTTGTTTGCCAACACATTTATTTTACTATTTTTATCCCCTAAAAAATAAAACTAAACACTATGAAATTTAAAACTTTACTGGTTGCATTGTTTCTTGTAAGCACTGCTTCTTTTGCTCAGAAAGTAAAATACACAGATGCAGAAGAAAAAGTGATGGAAACTTATGTTTTTGATGCACAATTTCCTGGACCATCCAAAAAAAAACCATGCATCATCATCCTTAAAGACGGAAGTATCCATAAAGGACCTTATGAAGATATAAAAACAAAAAAAAGCCAGATTTATTCGATTTCTATTAAAGACAGTGCGACTAAAAAGCCAATGAATTTTGATGCAGAAAATATAAGTGAATTATATCTTTACAAATCTGGTTTTGGCAAAGTTATGATGGTTAGTAAATATATGAGTAGTATCAGAAATTATCAGACTAAAAAACTGGGTGATGTTACCTCAAAAGAATATGTCCATTTCGTAAACCAGTCAGCATCTTTAAAAAATAAACAAGAAGAACAAGAGTTTTTGATGCAACTTATCAATCCTGAATTCGACAAAATTATTTCGGTGTATAACGATCCCAGAGCACATCAAACCAATAGTTTTGCAGCAGTGGGACCTGTACAATTGGGAGGAGGTGTTCTAAAATCTTATTATGTTAAAAAAGGAGATAGAGTTCTATGGCTAGAGAAAAGCGATTTTGACGATAATTATGATTTCCTTTTTGGTGATAATCCAGAATTCATGGCGAAATATCCTAAAAAATATGTAGATTGGGGATACTTCAGCTTTCTGGTCATGAAGTATACAGAAATGTCTGCAAAATAAATTCAACATATAAATAGGTAAAAGCTATAGATTTCTCTATAGCTTTTTTTATGCCTTTAAATTCCTTAATTTTGTTATATGAATCCTTCTTTAGAACTACAGCTTAAAACTTTACCTTCCGAACCCGGTGTTTATCGTTATTATGATAAAAACGAGCAGCTTTTATATGTTGGAAAGGCAAAAAATTTAAAGAAAAGGGTTCTTTCTTATTTCAATAAAAATCTTTCTGGATACCGGATCAAAATAATGGTCGGGAAAATCCAGCGATTAGAAACCACCATTGTAAACAGTGAATACGATGCACTTTTATTAGAAAATAATCTAATTAAAGAACATCAGCCGTTTTACAATGTGATGTTGAAAGATGACAAAACCTACCCATGGATTTGCATTAAAAATGAAGATTTTCCACGAATCTTCCTGACAAGAACGGTGATAAAAGATGGATCTGAATATTATGGCCCTTATGCGAAAGTCCGTCCTGCGAAAATTTTGTTGGATACTATTAAGCATATTTATAAACTCAGAACCTGCAATCTTAATCTCGCACCCAATAAAATCGATGATGGAAAATATAAAGTCTGTTTAGAATATCACATTAAAAACTGTGAAGGACCATGCGAAGGACTTGAAAGCAAGGAAGATTACGATGAAAAAATTGATGCCATCCGAGGAATCATCAAAGGAGATTTCCGAAAAGCAAAAGAGTACCTGATCAATCAAATGATGAAGCATGCAGAAAATTTGCAGTTTGAACAGGCTCAGTTGATTAAAGAAAGGCTTGATATTCTTGAGGATTATCAGGCTAAAAATACTGTAGTTAATCCTAACATTGATGATGTAGACGTATTTGGAATGACAAGTGACGAGACAGCAGCTTATGTAAATTTCTTTAAAATCAGAAACGGAAATATTATTCAGAGTTTTACAACAGAGATTAAAAAAATCCTTGAGGAATCTGATGAAGATATTATGGAAGAGGCTTTAATTGAGATCAGACAGAAATTTAGCTCAGATTCAAAAGAAGTACTCCTTCCCTTTCATTTATCCGTGGAAATTCCGAATGTCAAATTGATTGTTCCGAAAGTTGGAGATAAAAAACGTATTGTTGAACTTTCTGAAAAAAATGCGAAAGAATACCGCTTAGAAAAATTAAAACAGGTTCAGATTGTCGATCCGGAAAGGCATACCAACAGAATTATGGCAGAAATGCAGAAATTGTTAAGAATGCCTGTTGAACCAAGACATATTGAAGGTTTCGATAACTCCAATATTCAAGGAACGAATCCCGTTTCCGCATGTGTCGTATTTAAAGACGGAAAACCAAGTAAAGCCGACTACAGGATTTTCCATCCCAAAACAGTAGAAGGACCAAACGACTTTGCCACCATGGAAGAAGTAATTTACCGCCGTTATAAAAGAATGCTGGACGAAGGAGAAAATTTACCTCAATTGATTTTGATAGATGGTGGAAAAGGACAATTGTCTTCGGCGGTAAAAAGCTTACGCTTACTGGGATTATACGGAAAAATTACCATTGTCGGAATCGCAAAAAGACTGGAAGAAATTTTCTTCCCTGAAGATCCTATTCCTTTATATCTTGATAAAAAATCAGAAACACTGAAAATTTTGCAAAGAGTGAGAGATGAAGCCCATCGATTCGGAGTAAAGCATCACAGAACGAGAAGAAAGAATTCTACTATAAAATCTGAACTGGAAGAAATTCCAGGGGTTGGAGAAAAAACGATTGAACTATTGCTCTCAAAATTGAAATCTGTGAAACGTATAAAAGAATCTAATCTGGAAACTTTAGAAGAGATATTGGGAAAAAGTAAAGCGAAAGTAATTCACGATTTTTTCAACAAATAAATCAATAAAAACAAATAAAATCATATTATTTATTTTTAAAACCTAATTATTAGTGTTTTTTTCATAATTTAGTATTACGTTTAACCAGCAATTTTAAAATATTATGAAAAAAAACTACTTTTTTGCAAAATTATTTGCATGGATATTGACATTTACATTAGTCAATTTTTTTAATGCCCAGACTTATTGCAATCCTACTTACCCAAGTGGCTGTACAAATTGGAGAATTACACAAGTAACCATTCCTGCCGCAAGTTTTGATAATACGTTTGCATCAGGAACATGCACAACAGGAAGAGATCGAACTTCTGTAACTGTAAATTTAAATACGGGAGTTTCATATGCCATTAATGTGACAACTATGGGATGGATCTCTTGTGGAATGGCAATTGATTTCAATAAAGATGGCGATTTTGATGATGCAGGTGAAGCTTTATTTTTACCTGGCTATATTGCCAGTGATACACAAACCTATACCGGCAACTTTACTATTCCAGCTTCTGTAGCTGCAGGTAATTATAGAATGAGGGTATGGAATCGCTTAGCCAATTCCGCAGCAGGTACGCCGGCTGATTCTCCATGTGGAACATACAATTATGGAACATGGACGGATTACACCGCAAATATAGGAACATTATCTACCTCTGAGATATCAAAAATATCTGCGAAGATTTATCCTAATCCGGTTTCTGATTTCTTAAACATAGAGGGTAAAAATGCAATTGAATTTGTTGAAATTTACGATATCAACGGGAAATTAATAAAAACAGTTTCACCAAAAAATGAAACCGTATCTGTAAAGTTATCTGAACTAGCTCCGGGAACTTATTTTGCAAAAGTGAAGGATCATACAACCAATCAGACGATCAAGTTTATTAAAAAATAGAATTTGATTTCTTATGAGAAAAAAAGCCCTCAAAATTGAGGGCTTTTTTATTGTTTATATTTTTTCAATCTTATTTTTTTGAAAACACTTCTTTAGAGTACTCTCCATTAGACTGAGGAATTTCTATCACAATATTTCCGTTTTCAAAATAACCTAGCGTTGAGTCTCCATTTTGTAATTTTACTCGGAAAACATCATTTTTAGTGGTCGTTTTAAAAGTCGCAAAAGGTGAAGAACTATTTGAATTCACTAAAATAAATTGTGAATTATCAATCTGAATTTTCTGCAGGTCCATTTTACCATTACTAAATCTTACAGCAGAATTATCTGATGAAGGTAAATTCTTGACAGGTTGATCTAATATTGTTGTTTCCTGAACTTTCGTTTGAACAATAGGTTGAACTGTAGGATTTGCAGGAGAGATTGTTGTAAAGGTTTGCTTCAAAGCATCCTGATACCCTTCTTTATATTCTTTAATACTAGAGGCCCCTTTAATCGATTGTATTTCTTTGTCATTACAATCCTTAAACTTTATCAAAACTTTATTTCTCAAAAATCCGCTATCATTAACAATATCTGCCATTAATACATTGCAAGGATTATCTTTTGCTTCTGATGGCCATTGTAATTTATCAGACGGAATAACGATATAGTTTTTGCTTCGCAGTGTTTTTGTTAATAACTCTCCCAAACCGAAATCTTCTTTAAAGGTTTCAAACTTAGTCGGAAGTGTAATATATTTATAATCGGAAACTTTTTGTGCAAAAGCTACCAAAGAAGAAAGTGTAAGAATAAATATTGCCGTTTTTTTCATTAATTTAAATTTTAATCATTTCTAAATTCTCCCATATCTAATTTCAATGAAAAGAAATTGGAGTAGAAATTGGAACCTCCAATTCCCGAATTACTGATTGCATAGTCTAAAGTAAGACCTCTATATCTGATTCCTATACCTGCGCTTGGCTGAAAAGAAACTTTTCTCTTCAAATCTTCAATATCTGTGATGGATTGAAATCTATTGACCCCCAATCGTACAAAAATCATTTTTTGGTAACCTAATTCAGCTCCGGCATAAGGAGTGATACTTGCAATATCAGAAGAAATAAGTGCTGCTGTTTTTGCAAATTCCACATTTAAACCAGCTTCTGGTAAAACATAAACACTGCTGTTAATTTCAAATAATTTGCTCGCACCTACATTCAATTTAGGCATCGTAAGTTCCATTTTATCAGAAGGAGCAGGGTTAAATTCCTCTCCATTCACGACTGTAGATAATTCTTTTTGATTAATACTCCAAAAATTGACTGTTGTCGTTGCATCACGGAGCATACCTCCAAATTTCCACCCGTTATCTCCTTTATAGATAGCACCTACATCAAATCCAAAACCATAGCCGCTAGCAAATTTCCCAACATTTCGATAAACAATTTTTGCATTCACCCCTACATCCAATTTAGGATTTCCTCCCGGATGAAAAGCATAAGAAAGCAACGCAGCATAATCTGACTGAGAAAATTTAGTGATTTTATCATAATCAATATTTCCTTCAGCATCGATCATTTGGGTTGTATTTAATATATTATCTACCCCTAATCTTACAATAGAAACACCAAAAACACCTTCTTCCAACACTTTTGCATAGGCTAAATAATCATACTTAGCAATAGACTCAAAATATTCAGCGTGCATCGCTGCTCCCTGCCAATCTCTTTCAATAGATAAAAGACCAGCCGGATTCCACATGGGTGAATATACATCATTTTGGTTGGAGATCACAGCTCCTCCCATTGCCAATCCTCTTGCTCCTGCTCCGATATTTAAAAATTCGTTGGAATATTTTCTGATAATCTGAGACTGAGAAAGTCCAAAAGCGAAGGAAAATAGTATTAAAAGGTATTTTTTCATCATATCTAGGCGATACTTAATTAAGTTGTTTTTGTTTTTTAGCTTTTATTAACCCATTTATAACAATTGCCAAAATCATTACAAATGAAGCCACATAAAAAATAGGACTCATATGCTCTGATTCTCCAAAGATAAAAAAAGCTAATATAATTCCGTAGACCGGTTCTAAATTAACTGTTAAAATTAAAGTAAAGGGAGAAATATATTTCATCAATTTTACAGATTCCAACATAGGAAAAGCGGTAAAAACACTCGCCAATAAGCATATTAACGCAATATCTCCATAACTTATTTCATTCATGTGAAAAATTTGCCCTGAAAACAAATAAATAATCATCAACATAAACCATCCACAAAAAATTTCATAAAAAATGATATTTCCTGAACTCGTTTTTCCAAACATTTTCCCATTAAAAACCGAAAATATGGTTCCGAATACCGCGCATAATATCCCATAAAAAATACCTTCTTTGTACTGGAACTCTGTTTTAAATATTAATAATATACAGGCTACAATTACCAATCCCATCATCACTTCAGAAACATCTATCTTTCTTTTAAAAATAATGGGTTCCAATATAGAGGCAAATAATGTAGACAACGAAAGACAACTCAAAGCTATCGAAACATTCGACACTTTAATTGAATAAAAAAAACAATACCAGTGAAGCGCCATTGCAAAACCAATTGCCGCCAGTTGAAAAAATATTTTTTTCGAAACTTTTATACTCTCTTTTTTATAAATTCTGATAAAAGCATACAGAAAAATTGCTGCAAATAGCATTCTGTAAAAAACCAGAATCTGAGCATTTGCATGTATAAGCTTTCCTAAAATTGCTGTAAATCCCCATAAAAAAACAATTAAATGCAATCTAAACAGTGCCAACTTATGCATACCCTACTTCTTTTTAATTTTAATAGGCAAATTTACAAATCGCTTTAACATATTGGGCAGATTTATTAATTTTTTACAAAAAAACCCTGAAAATCTGTTCAACTTTCAGGGCTTTCAAATAATAAACTATTAAAAAAATAAACTAGGAACTTAGAGTATTTTTCAGAGAATATACCTCCAATACTCTGTTGTAAAGTTAAAAAAAATCTTAATAATATAAAAATATTCTCATGTTAAAAATTTCACAATTTTCTGAAAACCAATATTTTAAACACTTGTTTTAATTCAGTTTAAATTCCTTTTAAAAATAGTATCTTTAGCATTATATAAAATGAATTTATTTTTATGGACCTTGAATTCAACAAAAGAGAAGATCAAAACAGATTAAAATTATCAGAAATAAATCGTTTACTTTCTGAAATAAAAAAAGGAGGAGGTGAGAAAAGACTTCAAAAACTTCGTGATGAAGGTAAAATGACTGCAAGAGAAAGAGTTGAGTATCTTCTCGATAAAAATTCAGATTTTATAGAAATTGGAGCATTTGCAGGGTTTGAAATGTATCAGGAGCATGGCGGATGTCCTAGCGGTGGAGTTGTTGTAGTAATAGGATATGTTTCGGGAAGACAATGTATAGTTGTTGCCAACGATGCCTCAGTAAAAGCCGGTGCGTGGTTTCCAATTACAGGGAAGAAAAATCTTAGAGCCCAGGAAATCGCGATGGAGAATAAACTGCCTATTATCTATTTAGTTGATTCTGCAGGGGTTTATTTACCAATGCAGGATGAAATTTTCCCGGATAAAGAACATTTTGGAAGAATTTTCAGAAATAACGCAAAAATGAGCTCTATGGGAATTATTCAGATTTCTGCCGTAATGGGAAGTTGCGTTGCAGGTGGAGCATATCTACCTATCATGAGCGATGAAGCTATGATTGTGGATAAAACAGGTTCTATTTTCCTTGCAGGAAGTTATCTTGTAAAAGCCGCAATTGGTGAAAGTATAGACAATGAAACATTGGGAGGAGCAACAACACACTGCTCCATTTCTGGTGTTACAGATTATAAAGCAAAAGATGATAAAGATGCTTTAGATAGAATCAAAAATATCATGAAATCTATCGGAAGTAATGAGAAAGCTGGATTTGACAGAATTGAAGGTTTTCCGCCAAAAGAAAATCCGGACAATATTTTCGGAATTATGCCGGTTTCAAGAGCAGAGCAATATGACACGTATGAAATCATTAAATGCTTAGTCGACAATTCTGAATACGAAGAATACAAAGCTGATTATGGTAAAAGTATTGTTTGTGCTACGGCAAGAATTGATGGCTGGTCTGTAGGAATTGTTGCAAACCAGAGAAAGTTGGTAAAAAACGGTAAAGGAGAAATGCAGTTTGGTGGCGTAATCTATTCTGATTCTGCTGATAAAGCAACGAGATTTATTGCCAATTGTAACCAAAGGAAAATTCCTTTAGTATTCTTACAAGACGTGACTGGTTTCATGGTAGGTTCAAAATCAGAACATGGAGGAATTATTAAAGACGGGGCAAAAATGGTAAATGCCGTATCTAATTCTGTTGTTCCAAAATTCACGATCATTACAGGAAATTCTTACGGAGCAGGAAATTACGCAATGTGCGGAAAAGCTTATGATCCTAGATTAATTGTAGCGTGGCCTTGGGCAGATTTAGCTGTAATGGGAGGAACTCAGGCAGCAAAAGTTTTAGCACAAATTCAGGAATCTACCTTGAAAAAACAAGGAAAAGAAATTTCTGAAGAAGAGCACAACGAAATACTAGATACAATCTCAAAAAGATATCAAAAACAGACTGAAGCAACATATTCAGCAGCCAGACTTTGGACAGATGCCATTATCAATCCAACCGATACAAGGAAATGGATTTCTATGGGTATTGAAGCAGCAAATAATGCTCCTATTACTGAGAAATTTAATTTGGGAGTGATTCAGGTATAATTTTCATAAACACATAATCATGAAAAAGCAATTACTAATTTTATTGGGTATTTTTATTTCAGGTGCATCGTTTTCACAATGTACTATAGCTGGAAGATCAATCTTGAAAGTACAAGATGAAGAAACCTACAGTATACCTCCTGAGATGGGACAATGTAGAGATTGCCACTTGTGGACTAATTATGGAAAGAATGCAACAATACTAGGTGATAACAAGCTTAACAGCATTAAACTAAAAGCTAATGAAGTAGGGCGTCAGTTAGTATCTATTTCGGCTCTGACTTCACAGGGTATGGTACAATGTAGTAAAACAATCGAAATATTGGATGGCAAGAATTACGATGATGCTATAAACGGAACATCAGCTGATGTAAAACAAAATATCAATGCTAGTAAAAATTGCGATATTGAAGTTACAGATTTTAAGCAGGGGAAATTTGGTGACGGAATTGTAAACTTCTTTCCAAATGTTTCTAACAATGAATATAAGTATGCTTGGTCAGTAACTTATTCTGATGGAAGCATTATGAAGTCTACAGATAAGACTCCACAATTTCCATATACTAAGGAAAAAGGTATAAGTGTAGTAAAACTTCAGATCTTCTCTAAAAACTGTATAAAAGACCTTTCGAGATCTTATGAACCTATTTTCTGGGAACATTTTTAAATTTAAAATATACTCAAATAAAAGTCCGGAGAATTTCTTCTCCGGACTTTTTAATTACATTTCTATTTCCTTTTCGTTATACTTCTTCTTTATAATATTCTATATAAATTGAGTGATGATTGAATTAAATCTTTTATGTTGAAAGAAACTAATAATGAAAAGAACTTTAGAGTTTACTTTTATTATATTACTTGTAATCTACCTCAAAACTATTTATTACTCATAGCTATTTTTTGGTGTATATAAACAATCAACATTTATATTGCCTTTACTTTCAAATCTGTTTGTTGATTTGATGTATATTGTTCAGGTATGTTCATAAAAAAAGTCTCATAGAAGTTCATCTATGAGACTTTTAAATAAAAACTGGCGGCGACCTACTCTCCCGCTTTCG
>Ga0308169_10000052_pt1 | contig 277823 bp, 250 predicted proteins | sample PhyBR1_2_FD_202139 | JGI IMG/M metagenome (GOLD analysis project Ga0308169, IMG submission 202139) | Phyllosphere microbial communities from UC Gill Tract Community Farm, Albany, California, United States - DLSLSB.R1 | ecosystem: Host-associated > Plants > Phyllosphere > Unclassified | place... | reverse complement strand
TTACCTGATAGGGTCTAAGGCTCGAGGCGACGACAACAAAAACTCAGATATTGATTACGTCTGTATTTATGACAAAAAAAAGCCGGAGCTCCAGATACAAGATGGAAGCATTTCATATTACTCCGTATCTCGCATGGAGTGGATGATAGAAAATAGTAAGCTGTTTGTTAAACATTTAATTCAGGATGGAGATCCACTTGTCGAGATTAAGCGTCATCGAGACTTGCTACTCACTTTCAATATAAAAAAGGAAATTCTCGAAGAAGACAAGAGGAATTTCATAAACTCCATACGATCATTGAATTGGATTCCAAATAGCACGTATGGCTTCCGCTGGGGATGCGATTATATTTACACTCTCGCGCGGAATATAATATACATCGAAAATTCCTTAAACGGTTACTATCACTTTGGGTATATCGAAGCAGTTAGATATTTTTTGAAAAATAAGAATCAGTCTGAAACCCTTCCTTTTTTTATTGCACTACGAGAAGAAAAATATCGCTACCGCAGCGGAGACCGCGCTGTGGAAACCTTTGATGCAACGATTTTAGAAACTGTATTATCGACATTAGCTGAAGATAATATAATACTGTCTCTAGGCGGAGCCACAAAGATCAATTGTGAGCGAAAAATTACTTATGACACATTGCGTCTTTTAGAACGGGCAATTATCAATCAAGAAGTGTCGGACAATGGATACATTAAACAACTTCAAAATCACGGCGACTACTTCTTTTCTTTACGAAATTCTGCGCAGATACTCTGTAAAAATCTTCAAAGAGAAGTAAAAAAATCAGAATCGACACACGGCTCAAGCAATTAGGCAGATTGCTTTTTAAATAAAAATCAACTACCGACATCGCTTGTCTATGCTTGCAGGTCATGATGGATAGATTCTGCAGCTAAAACCCCATGCTGACGGGCATGAGTTTCCTCTAAACGGGCGGCTACGCAGTCACCTCCGGCATAAAGGCCCGGTACCGTGGTACGAAAACGCCAATTGACATGGATCCGCTCACTTTCGCTCGACAGGGATCGCAAGGCGGGATCCGGCGGGAGTTTAAACTTTTCCGCATTTCCAACCACTTTGAACACGGTATTCGCCGCAATCTCAGTAAAACCGCCGGTGCGCACTAGACAACCGTCCAGCATGCGCGTCTGCTCAAAGCGCACCGCCTCAACCGTGCCGGCTTCGCCACGTAGTACTTCCAGTGGCGCTACCCATGACCGTACGCGTACGAAGTGTTCGCGCGCAGCCTGCATCTCGGCACCGTCGGGCATGAGCGTGTGGCGAAGCGCCAGCGTCACGTCATGCGCGCCGAGCTTCTTCAGCTGCAGCGCCAGCGCCAGCGCACCGTGGCTGGCGCCAATTACCACCACACGCTGCAGTACTGGCAACACTGGCAAGTCTGCGTCCGCATACACGGCCGCAACCTCGCGTCCGGCCTCCAACAGCCCGATCGCATCGACGCCGGTCAGCCCCAGCACGCGCGCCATCGCCAGTCCCACGCCGAGGTACACGGCGTCGTGGCGCAAGTACAGATCGGCCAGGTCGAGATTGTCGCCCAGCTTGCGCCCATACTCGCAGCGGATGCGCCCACAGGCCAGCAGGCGCTCTAACTCGTCCTGCTCCGGCGCATCCAGCAGCGCGGGCGTCTGCAGCATGCGCTCGCGCGAACGCGCTTCGAACAGCTGCACGTCGTTGCCGAGCATGGCCAGGCGATGGGCGCAGGCGACGCCCGACGCTCCGGCGCCGACCACTGCCACCAGCTTGCCGGTTGGCGGCGCCGGCTCGATCATCAGGTAGCCGCTGTCGACGGCTTTTAACAGCGCCGCTTCGGTCAATGCATTCATCTTCTCTCTCATTCTTGTTGGTGTTGGCCGGAGCCGTTCGTTGCGGCTCGCGAGGTGCTACGTCGGCTAATCCAGGCGTTTCAACACCGCCGCCAGTTTGCCGAACAGTTCATCGACATGCGCGCGCCCCAGCACCAGCGGTGGCGACAGCGCGATGATGTCGCCGGTGGTGCGGATCAACAGGCCGTCCGCGAACGCCGCCTTCAGCGCCGCATAGCCGCGCGCGCCGGGTTGCCCGGCAATCGGCGCCAGTTCGACCGCGCCGATCATGCCGATCGAACGCAGGTCGATCACATGCGGCAGGCCGCGCAGCGCGTGCAGCGCGTCCTCGAAATACGGCTGCATTGCGCGCGCATTCTCGATCACGCCCTGCTCCTGGAACACGTCGAGCGTGGCCAGCGCGGCGGCGCAGGCCAGCGGGTGGCCCGAATAGGTGTAGCCGTGGAATAGCTCGATGCCCGGCGGCGCGTCCAAGAAGGCGGCGTGAATGAACGCCTTGCTGAACACCGCGCCCATCGGCACCGCGCCGTTGGTGATGCCCTTGGCGGTGCACATCAGGTCCGGCTCGACGCCGAAGTAGTCGCCCGCGAATGGCGTGGCCAGGCGCCCGAAGCCGGTGATCACTTCATCGAAGATCAGCAGGATGCCGTGGCGGTCGCATATGGCGCGCAGGCGCTCCAGGTAACCCGGGGGTGGAATCAGCACGCCGGTGGAGCCGGCCACCGGTTCAACGATCACGGCGGCGATGGTTGACGGGTCGTGCAGCGCCACCAGCCGTTCCAGGTCGTCGGCCAGCTCGGCGCCGAATTGCGGTTGGCCGCGCGTAAAGGCATTGCGCTCCAGGTCGTGCGTGTGGCGCAGGTGGTCGGCGCCCGGCAGCAGCGGGCCGAAATTCTTGCGGTTGGCGCCGATGCCGCCCACGCTCAGGCCGCCGAAGCCGACCCCGTGGTAGCCGCGTTCGCGTCCGATCAGGCGCGTGCGCCCGCCCTCGCCGCGCGCCTTGTGATAGGCCAGCGCGATCTTCAGCGCCGTGTCCACGGCTTCGGAACCGGAGCCGGTATAGAACACGTGGCCGAAGCGCTGGCCAGTAAATTCCATCAAGCGCTCGGCCAGTTCGAACGCGGCCGGATGGCCCATCTGGAAGGTGGGCGCGTAGTCGAGCTGGCTAGCCATGGCGCCGATCGCGGCAGCGATCTTCGGCTGGCCGTGGCCGCACGGCACGCACCACAAGCCGGCGGCGCCGTCGAGTATCTGGTTGCCATCGACGTCGCGGTAGTACATGCCTTCGGCCGACGCCAGCAGGCGCGGGGCGCGCTTGAAGTCGCGGTTGTTGGTGAACGGCATCCAGAAGGATGACATCGAGGGCGGCCTGGACGGGTTCATGCGATTCTCCTCGGCGATGCGATCGATGCAGTTTGAACAAGTTTGGCGCGTCTGGCAATTACAACCATAAAGCGACTGCAGGGCACCGGGCAACAACGTTGTTCATAGGGCGCACAGCAATGGTATGCTACCGCTTACCACATTGACAACGCCAAGCATGTCGACTTATTCCACCCCCGTGTTGACCACCGAACGCCTGGTCCTGCGCCCCTTGAAGAGCGCTGACGCAGCCGCCTTGTTCGCCATCTTTTCCGACCCCGCCGTGGTGCACTTCTGGAGCACCGAAGCCTGGACCGACATCTCGTTCGCCAAGACCGCCATCGCCAAGGCGCAGGAAGGCTACCGCGACGAAACCGACATCCGCTTCGGGGTCGAGCTGGTGCGCGGCGGACAGCTGATCGGCACCGTCAACCTGCACCACTTCTTTAACCAGAACAATCGCTGCGAACTGGGGTATGCGATCGCCAGCGCGCACTGGGGCCAGGGTTATGCCAGCGAAGCGCTCGAAGCGGCGCTCGAGCATGGGTTCCGCGAGGTGGGCCTGAACCGGGTCGAAGCCGACATCGATCCGCGTAACGAAGCATCCGGGCGCGTGCTGGAAAAGCTCGGCTTTCGCAAGGAAGGCTACATGCCGCAGCGCTGGCTGGTGCACGGCGCCTATGCCGACACGGTGAACTACGGCCTGCTGCGCAGCTATTGGGACGAACGCAAGGCGGCATCTTGATGACCACGTGGAGCGACACGATGAAGACACTGACGGCATGCACCGCGCTGACGCTGGCAACCCTGGCCGGCGCCTCGCCATCGGTCGCGGCCCAGGCCACGGTGCCGGCCTGGCGCGACGTGGTGGTGTATGCGGCCGACGCCGCCTATCCGGCCGCGCTGGCACGGCGTGGCGTGCAGGGCGAAGCCATGGTCGAACTGACGGTGGACGCGGAAGCGCGCGAGCGCACGGCCACGGTGCGCACCTCGTCGCGCTCGGCCGAACTGGACGCGCTGGCAGTGACGATGGCGCGGCGCATGGACATCGCCGCCGCCGATGGCGCCAGCGGCCTGGTACGGGTGCGCTTTCTGAAGGACCACAGCACCACCGTGGCCAGCAAGACCTGCGCCGACTTCAATGTCGACGCGGCCTATCAGGCGGCGACCTTCCCCGAACGGCGGCTGCGCGAAATGCCGGCCATGGTCGAGAGCATCGGCATGCTGATCTACAGCCTGCACAGCGGCGGCAGCGCGCGCTCGTTCCCCGCGGTCGAGCCGCTGATCGACGCCACGGTGGCGGCCTGCGCGCGCACGCCGGCGTCCGGCATGCTCGATGTGATGCGCCAGGAAGCGCTCAAGCTGATCGGGAATTGAAGCTGTCATTACAGTGGCGCACGGCGCGCCGTTCATCCTCGCGCACGACCGTTAATCCCTGCCAGCGCGCGCTTCGTCGGATCGACCTTGGCGCGCGCGATGCATGCGCCTACAGTAGCCGCATCGTCCACTGAACAGGATTACCCCGCATGAAAACCATCCATACCCCTTCCAGCCGCTTCAAGTCGATCCTGCAGAACATGGAAGTGGCTGCCCGCACCGGCTGGCGCCTGGCCAAGGCCGGTTCGCGCACGCTCGCACGCATGCCGTGGCCGGTACTGCTGCTGGTCGCGATTTTCCTGGCTGCACTGCTGACAATCGTGCCGCTGGTGCTGGGCCTGTTCATCGCGCTGCTGGTGCTCAAGTTCGTCGTCAGCGCCGTGTTCGGACCGGGGCCGCGCGATATCGAGGTTTACAAGCCGCAGGCAACCCATCCACAAGCACCGGCGCAGGAATAACAGCGCCATGGCCGCCGCCCAGCTCCATCGCGCGCTCGACTTCGTCCGCGACGCCGTGCGCGAAGCCGGCGCGCTGGGCTGGCGCTTCTTCGACTGGCTGGCGCTGGTCGAATGGCGCCAGCTGTACCTCACCTGGTTTCTGGCGCTGATCACCGGCTTCTTCTTCGCCGTCTCGGAGCCGGCGATCTGGTTCGTGCTGATCTCGTTCGGCATCAAGGTGCTGGCCGGCGGCAAGCGCCGCGCCGAACTGCTGGCGCGCGAAGCGTCTGCCAAGGCCAATGTCGCCAACCTCGAACGGCGCCTGACCGAAGCGCAGATGGCCACGCTGCAGGCGCAGGTCGAGCCGCACTTCTTGTTCAATACCCTGGCCCTGATCGGGCAACTGATCGAGACCGATCAGCGCGAAGCGGCGCGCGTGCACGGCTACCTGATCGAATACCTGCGCGCCTCGCTGCCGCAGATGCGCGCAGGTATGGGCAAAAGCGGCGGCAAGGGCATCGGCGGCACGCTCGGCAAGCAGGTCGAATTGTCGCGCGCCTATCTGGCCATCATGCAGGCGCGCATGAAGGAACGGCTGCTGGTGCGCTTCGAAGTGCCCGATTTTCTTGGCAGCGCGCCGTTTCCACCAATGATGCTGCAGACCCTGATCGAGAACGCGATCAAGCACGGCCTGGAGCCGAAGGTCAGCGGCGGCACGATTCTCGTACGCGCGCAGGTGGTCGGCGCCACGCTGCACGTCGATGTGTGCGACGACGGCGTCGGCATCGACCTGCATGCCGGCGAAGGTGTGGGCCTGGGGAATATCCGCGAGCGCCTGGCGCTGTTGTACGGCAAGGCGGCCGAGTTGGCGATCGAGATTCCACCCGGCGGCGGCGCCTGCGTGTCGATCCGGCTGCCGTACCGCATGACTGAAGACGATTGACATCATGCTGGCCGCCTCCCCCACTGCGCTGATTGCCGACGATGAAGCGCCGATGCGCGACCAGCTGCGCACGCGCCTGCAGCAGGCCTGGCCCGAACTGCGCATCGCGGCGCAAGCTGCCAACGGCCTGGAAGCGGTGACGCTGGCGGGCGAACATCGTCCCGATATCGTCTTCCTCGACATCCGCATGCCGGGCATGGGCGGCATCGACGCTGCGCGCCAGCTGTACGACCGCTGCCACATCGTGTTCGTCACCGCCTACGACCAGTACGCGATCGACGCCTTCGAGCACGGCGCCATCGACTACCTATTGAAACCCGTGACGCCGGACCGGCTGGCGACCACGGTGGCGCGCCTGAAGCGCGGGCTGGCGCAACGTCCGCAAGACATCGGCGCGCAACTGGCCCAACTGGCGCAACTGAGCGACCGGCTCTTGAAAGGCAACGCGCCGGATGCGCGGCCGGCCTACCTGCGCTGGATCCAGGCGCAATCGGGCCAGAGCCTGCGTATGGTGAGCACGCGTGAAGTGCTGTTCTTCCAGTCGGACGAAAAGTACACGCGGGTGCAGACTTCTAGCGCCCAGCATTTGATCCGCAAAACGCTCAAGGAGCTGGAAGAAGAACTCGACCCCGACGAATTCTGGCGCATCCACCGTTCCACCCTGGTGCGGGTCGATGCAATCCAGGAAGTGCGGCGCGACCTGCGCGGACGCCAGATGCTGCGCCTGCGCGGTTACGCCGAAGAGCTGGAAGTGAGCCGCAATCATGGGGCGCGCTTTCAGCAGATGTGAACCATATGCTACTGACAAAACCCTGTAGCCGCTCGCGAGGCAACAAGCGTACACTGAGCCGTTCCGATAGTCCGCTATCGGCCAAAAGCGGTACTTCACGATGTGTGCTCCGTTAGGTCAACGAACACGCTTAACCCACTACAATTCTCAATGACACTCACTAATTGGGTAGCACTCCTTAACGAGCCGAAGGCAATTCTTGGCCCATACAAGGGAATGGCACCGCCCTTGGCCACGTTTGCTCCTCACTGGTGGAGTACCTCGTTCGATTCCGTTGCAATTGCTGGCCAATTCATGCAGCTACCTGAGCTGATCCCGCCAAGTTGGGAAAATTCTGAGCAAGCGCGCGCGGATGCAGTGTTCCGTTTCACGACGGTTCGTCTGCTTCACGTCGACGGAGTTCTAGAACGGAGCGAAGACGACGACTCACTCCATGGGAAACCACGTGGCATATCTGGGCAGTGTTCGCTAACCGCAATGGGTGACGCATTCATCGACGACGCAGGGCACGGCATCTTTCGTCCTTGGAAGCAGTTCAAGTTTGTACAACCAGCATTCACGATCTTGTTAGAGGCTGGCGACGTTTCAATCGTCTGCGGCCGGGGGGCTAGTAGCCAGCCGCGACCTTGGGTATAGCCTTTTGTATCGCTCAACTTAATGCGCCTAATCAAGCCGCCGTGTAAGGTCTGCTTTGGGTCGGATCCGGTCCTTCGTGACAGTCCGCGATTTTTCGCCACTGGCGACCTGCTATGCTGAGCTCAACGGCCGGGTTCGGCCAGAAGCGGACCTCGCGTACTACGTTGAGGCGAACCTGACGAACAATTTTACGTAAGTGAAACGAGCATTGAAGCCATCGAGGGGTAAATGTCTAATTGCTGCATTCACCATTGCCTGCGCGTGGCTTTATTCTGCATGTTCGCGCCATTTAGATAATTTTTATCAACAACAGATTCCACCTGAAGTTGCGGTCGTGAAGATGATTTACGCTGACAGCGGAATACGGGGTGGGTGCGGTGGCGTGGTCTTCGAACTTGCTCCGCAATCGAAAACACGACTTAGCATGTTCGGAGTACACGCGCTGCAAAGAACAAATCCTGAGCACAAGATCGATGGCTTCCTCGATATGTCAAGCAACTGGAAGGTCACTCCCTACATTAGTTCTGACGAGCGCTATTTTGGGGAAAGCTTCTGGGCGCTTACGCTCAGTTGTACGTGGCTTGACGATGGGCTCCAAAAGAAAATCAGGAATGCACTAGCAAAACCAGGCTCCTTTTTCAGGCGATACAAGGCAGGCGTAACTCTCGTCATCCCATCGGCCGGCATCGTTGTTTATCTTTTCTATGACTAAAGATGCAGTTTGTTCGAGGACGAATTTGTTCATAACTAGCCCGTATTGGCAAGTGGGAGGAGCTATCAAGATGCGCCGCTTTGACGTTACGACGTCATGCCCGACGTACGTCCGCTTGGGGTCGGTAGCGGCCTGTCGGGGGCCGCTAGTTTTCAGCCTGGCAACCTGCTAGGCTTGGCCGACCGGCCGGGTTCGGCCAGGAGCAGACGAGGCAATCACAATGACGCAATCCGTACTTGATTATGCTTGGCTGCAGACTATGAATTTACTGAAGCGCCTGAAAGCTCCCTTCGCTAGTGGGGCAACTGCAGCCTTGTGCTTTCTTGTCACGGCCATGCTCGACGCGGCCCCAGTGGGCATTGGGCTGGTTGGTCTAATCGGAGTGATCCAAGGCGCGCATCCTCGACACGAGCTGATGACTTTTGTTGCTGGCGTGCTCGCAATGATGATTGTCTTTGCGGGTTTGGGGCTACTGTTCGGTAACTCGATTGGAGTCGCTTTCGTGATGGTGCCATTTCTAACTGCACTCATTTTGTTCTATGCAGTCAGCGCTTTTTTTGTCAGTTTGATGGTCTCTCGACTGTGGCGGAATTTTTCTTCTAGGCAGGGCAGCTAACGCATTACTCTGGGAACGTCCGCTTCGGGTCGCTTCCTGCCCTTCGTGACAGTCCGACCTTTCCGCCTTGGTGACCTGATATGCTCAGCTGAACGGCCGGGTTCGGCCAAGAGCGGACGCGATAGTCCCGGCTGGATTCGATGATTGGATTGCAACTTATTGGAGCGGGAAAAATCACATGAAACTTGGCTACGTTATCGTATATGTCCCAGACGTATCGGCATCACTTGGATTGTTTGAATCGGCATTTGGTATGCAACGTAAATTTCTTCATGAGAGTGGAATGTACGGAGAAATAGAAACTGGCCAAACAACATTGGCATTCGCTAATCATCAGCTTGGGGATGCCAACTTTAAAGGTGGACACGTACATGCGCATAGTTCAGCGCAACCACTTGGCTTTGAATTGGGACTTGTTACAGATAACGTGAAGCAAGCGCATGACAAAGCATTGGCAGCTGGAGCAACTGAAGTTTCTGCTCCGGTGGAAAAGCCATGGGGACAGCTGGTTTCTTACGTCCGGTGCCCGGACGGACTCCTAGTCGAAATATGCAGTTCTATGGATAGCTGAAGTCGATTATGCAACCGGCCAAAGTTATTCGCGAGCGAGTTCAGACCCTTACGGACTTGCCAAACATTGGACCAGCCGGAGCGGCCGACCTAATGCTACTCGGCATTCACGTTCCAAGCGACCTGGTTGGTTGCTGTCCACTAGAAATGTATGACCAACTATGCAAGAAAACAGGCAAAGTGCATGATCCATGCGTCCTCGATGTTTTCATGTCCATTACGGACTTCATTGCAGGTGGTGAAGCAAAGTCATGGTGGTCATACACACCGGATCGAAAACGGTTGCTCGAAGAGCGGTAGTTTGCGAAAAAGTATTCATCGAGCCATCGGCTTGGCCAAGGCGCGAAGTCAATAGGCTAGTACGCCGCGCCCAAGCAGCAAACGCTGGAATGAGCAAAGTTCCGCTAAGCGTCGACAGCCGCCTGTAGAGACAGTCGTTGACCTTTCCAGCCCTGCAACCTGTAAGCTGACTTGAACGTCCGGGTTCGGCCAAAAGCAGACCTTCGAACCAAGCCGTAGAATGAAACGATGATCCGTCCACAAAGTGAAATCCTGTCTGATATCGACCAGTTCGAACCAGGCCCTGATGGTAATTGGCTTGGGTTAGATGCACTCCTTGCAGAGCTTTGGGTGACAACAGAAGTATCCGAGACCTGTTTGCCCATTCTATTTCGCGTGTTTGAGAGGTTTCCGGATGACCCAAGTGCCGGCGTCTGCTGGGGCATCGTCCATGGAGTCGAATCGACCGATCTCGACTATGAAAAGCCGCTGCGAGACTCGTTGCTAAGGCAACCTTCGGAGCTAGGTCAGGTCATGCTCTACCGTCTTGAAAAGTGGAAGTCCTCTACGCCGTAAGCGCAATCGGGAAGGGCCGCTTCGGGTCGGATCCAGCCCTTCGTGACGGTCTGCGATCTTTCGCCCCTGGCAACCTGCGATGCTGAGCTCAACGGCCGGTTCGGCCAAAAGTGGGCATGCCCGCGCCACGCCGTTCCCGCTGGCCTACCTCTTCGGTGTCAGGATCAAGAGCTGGCCGCGCGGACCGTCCTCGAGCAGCCATAACGCGCCGTCCGGCCCGGTGCGAACGGCACGGATGCGTTCGCCCATATCCCAATGGTCCGCCTTGCGTGCGTTCTCGCCGTCGAGGGCGATGCGGTCAAGCGACTTGCCCGAGAGACCGGTGATGAAAAGGGAATTTTTCCACTTTGAGAACAGGTCCGCATCGTAATAGGCGAGGCCGCCAGGTGAAATCGCCGGATTCCAGGACACTTTCGGGGCTTCGAAGCCGTCGCCAGGCGCGTGGTCGGGGATGTCCCTGCCGTCGTAGTGGCTGCCATTCGATGCTCTCGGCCAGCCATAGTTGAGGCCTGGCTTGATCAGGTTGATCTCGTCGCCATGGCGCGGTCCCATCTCCATTTCCCACAGGCGCCCCTGCCTGTCGAAGGCAATGCCTAGCAGATTGCGGTGGCCATACGACCAGACGGCTGCATGAAAGCCCTTGGCCGCGAGCGGGTTGCCAGCAGCTGGCGTGCCGTCGAGGTTCAGGCGCAGCACCTTGCCGAGCGTCGATTCAGGGTCCTGTGCCGGATCGAAAAGCTGGCGGTCGCCACTGGTAAAGAAGAGATACTTGCCATCCGGCGAGAACGCAATACGGCCCGAATAGTGCCCGCCAGTCGCAGCATCCTGGCTGCGGAAAATGACCTTGGTATCCTTGAGCGTGCCGCCTACCTGATCCAGTGTCGCAGTGGCGAGTACGACCCGGCTGTCGGCACCGGGGCGCGCTTCAGAGTAGCTGAAGTAGAGCAGCTTGCTGGCCGCGAAATCGGGAGCGGGTACTATGTCCATGAGCGCGCCCTGGCCCTTGCTGCTGACGGCGGGTGCGCCGGACACTGTCCGCCTGGTACCGCTTACGGGATCGAACAAGATCATCGTCCCCTCCTTTTGCGTAACCAGCATGTTGCCGTTGGGCAGGAATGCCATTGCCCATGGGTTCTTGAATGTGCCGACTGGCTTGACCTCGAAAGGCAGGCCGCCGGTCGCGGTTGCAATGGTCTGCGCGTTTGCGGCCGGAGCGGCGGCGAACGCGAGCAGGGTGAGCGAGAAAGTGGTGGTAAGGCCGAGCGTGCTCAAATTCATATTTTCCAGATCTCCATTGCGGATTGATGCCACGGTGTTGAGGCGGTCTGCACCCGTCGCCCACGCGCAAAGTATGCGCCGGCGCTGTCGGTCCGAAGGGGCGGTAGGAAGTGTAGAGCAAAACTGTCATTGCAGACGCTGCGCTGGTCGAGGCGGCTTGTTCTGCGCCTCAGGCGGGCGGCCCGCAGTCGCACGCGACAGCGTCGCGACTCATGTTCTGTCCGCTTCGGGTCGATAGCGGCTCTTAATAACAACACGGATTTTTTGCCTAGCTAAGTGCTTGAGTTCAGTCTACTGATCAGGTTTCGCTCTACTTGACCCTGCCCCTGCCCCTCCGTTCCGTTGACGATTTCACCGTCACGTCATAATGAAAAAATAAGCTTGCTCATACTCATATAACCGGAGCAAGCATGACTTCATCGATTTCGCGTCGTAATTTCCTGTCCCAAAGCGGGGCATTGGTGGGCAGTTCGGCATTGGGCACTTCCCTGCTGCTCGAGGGCTGTGGCGGCAGCAGCAACCATACGTCCATCGGTGTCAGTGAGAGCGAACGGCCCAAGATGCCATCGGGCATACAGTTCGGCGACATTACGGATAACCGCGCGATCATCTGGAGCCGAAGCGACCGCAATGCGCAGATGGTTGTCGAATACGATACCAGCGACCGTTTCAACAACCCCAGCCGCATCGTTGGCCCCACTGCCAGCGACGCCAACGATTTCACAACCCGTGTCGACCTGAGTGGCTTGCCTGAAGGCCAAACGGTCTTCGTGCGCGTTCGCTATGTGGATCCTCACAATCCAAAGATCGAAAGCGAAATCATCTCGGGTCAATTCAGGACCACGCCGCCTGCCGATGCAACCCGGGCCGTGCGTTTTCACTGGAGCGGCGACCAGTGCGGCCAGGGCTGGGGCATCAACACCGATTTCGGCGGCATGAAAATCTACGAAGCGATGCGTCTGCGCGACCCGGACTTTTTCATCCACAACGGCGACACGATTTATGCCGACGGCCCGATCCTGGCCCAGGTAACCGCAGAGAACGGAAAGGTGTGGCGCAATCTGGTCACCGAAGAAGTCAGCAAGGTCGCGGAAACGCTGAAGGAATACCGTGGCCGCCATGCCTACAACATGATGGACGCGAACTTCCGCAAGTTCGCTGCCCAGGTACCGCAGATCTGGCAATGGGACGATCACGAAGTAACGAACAACTACAGCAGCGCCAAGAATCTCTCGGCCGATGCCCGTTATACCGAAAAAAGCATTGCCACCCTCACCGCCCGCGGCCGTCGCGCCTTCCTCGAATATGCGCCCATGCGCTATTACAAGCAAAGCGAACCGCAGCGCATTTATCGCACCATCTCGCACGGCCCGCTGCTGGACGTATTCGTCGTGGACATGCGCACCTACCGTGGTCCGAACAGCCCTAACCTGCAAACCGTGGAAGACGCCAGTTCAGCATTCCTCGGAATGGAACAGGTGGCGTGGCTGATCGCCAAGCTGAAAGCCTCGAAAGCAACCTGGAAAGTCATCTCCGCCGACATGCCCATTGGCCTGAATGTCGGTGACGGTAACAACGCCCAAGGTGACGCCTTGTGGGAAGCGCTTGCCAATGGCAACAACGGCGTTCCGCTCGGCCGCGAACTCGAAATGGCCCGTCTGCTCAGCAGCATCAAGGCAGTCCCCAACGTGGTCTGGATCACGACCGACGTCCACTATTGCGCCGCCCACTATTACGATCCCGCCCAAGCGCAGTTCACCAACTTCTCGCCATTCTGGGAATTCGTTGCTGGCCCGATGAATGCCGGCACCTTTGGCCCGGGCGTGCTCGACAAAACCTTCGGCCCCACCGCGGTGTTCTCGAAAAGCCCGCTGATCCAGAACTCGTCGCCATTTGCCGGCTACCAGTTCTTCGGTGAAATCAATATCGATCCGCGGACCAAGGCGATGAAGGTCGAACTGTTCAACCTCGATGGCGTCTCGCAGTTTGCGCAGACGCTACCGGCGGCGGGCGTTTAAAACCCGCGTAGGGCGGTTTTGTCGGGCGCTTCAAGCCTGGTTGGCTGGGTCAGGATAGTTGTTCTTGACCCGCACATAGTGCTCGGCCGAATAACGCAGCCAGGCCTTTTCGGCGTCGGTCAGGGCGCGCACCTTTTCGGCCGGCCGTCCCACATACAGGAAGCCGCTTTCCAGCGTGCGGCCAGGCGGCACCAGGCTGCCGGCGCCGAGCATCACCAGGTCTTCGATCACGACGTCGTCCATCACGATGCTGCCCATGCCGACCAGGCAGTCGTTGCCGATGCGGCAGCCGTGCAGGATCGCCGAGTGGCCGACGGTGACGTAGTCGCCGATGACCAGGGGCGAACCCTGCGGCTTGTGCGGCGTGCGGTGCGCCACGTGGCCCATCGCCAGGTCCTGGATGTTGGTCGAGTGGCCGATGCTGATGTCGTTGACGTCGCCGCGCAGCACGGCGTTGCACCAGATTGAGGAGTCAAGCCCGATGCGGACGTTGCCGATCACCTGGGCAGATGGATGCAGGTAGACGCCAGCGGCAAGTTGCGGCATGGCGTCGAGGTAGTTGGAAATTGGCATAGTCGCAGATATTGCCAAACAACCAGTTTTGAGACAAGCTGTGTGGAATCCTGCACTACCGGGATGACCTTATCTGGCCGACGTATCCCGCATCGGCGCACCGCCTGAAAAAGCGCCACGTGGACCGACAACTACTGCTGATCTGCTTTCTCACGTTTGTCATCCACCTGATCGGCACCCTCGCTTATTCGGTTCGCATCGCCGGCGTGCGCACGCGCCGGATCGCCGTATCGTTTGCGCTGTTCAGCATCCTGGTGCTGGTCTCGCGCACTTCGAATTCCTTCCTCGGACCGTTCCTGGCCAAGCGCGTCGAAACCAATCTCGATGGTGCGGCACAGGCGTCGCTGCTGTGGGATTTTCGCTGGCTGCTGATCGCGGCGAGCGTAGCGACGATCGTCGGCGCGTTCTTGATTCCCACGTTCCAGCGCGTGTTTTGCCGCGCGGTGCTGCACTTCCAGGTGCACCGCTCGGTGCCCAAGCTGATCCTGCATGGCTTCTTCAAGGGCGGCCTGTCGTACGTGAAGGACGCCGCCAGCGTGCCGGCCGCGAAAAACATGACCGGGCTGCGATCGGGGCACGGCGTGTCGCTGAAGATCACCCTGCTCAATGTGTTTGCCAGCGCGCTGTGGACGGTCGGCGTGTTTGCGTCGCTGTATGCGGGCGTGCTCGATCCGTCGGTGCGGGTCACATCGAGCACGCTGTCGTCGATCATCAATGGCGGCGCGACGGTGATGATGGCGATCTTCATCGATCCGCACATGTCGGGCATGACCGACGATGTCATCGAGGGCAAGGTCGGCGAAGTGCAGTTCAGGAAAGCCATCGTCTGGCTGGTGTGCAGCCGGCTGGCCGGGACGATGCTGGCGCAGGCGCTGCTGGTGCCGTCGGCGCTGCTGATTGCCTGGGTGGCGCGCGTCATCTGATTTTGCGCGGCGCGCGCCCGCCTCTGTGCCGGCATCGGTTGCCGCCTGCGGCGCTCAAGGCAAGCGCTTCGCCGCCCGCAAACGCTCGATCGCCGCCACGATGCTCGCCTCGGTCTGCACCGCCTCGGTGAACCCGGCGCGCCGGATCTTGCCCATGTCCGACACCATATCGAACTCGGTGTTGAACACGAAGTCGCCGAACCACCACCCGACCAGCTTTTCGTAAGGCAGCGACTGCAGGCCATGCTGCTGCACCAGCTGCTGCCACGCATCGGCCTTGAGCGGCATCTGCTTGGCCAGCGAGAACGGCTGCGGCGGACCGACTTCCATGTCGAACGCCGCGGCCACATGGCGCCACACGCGCTCCCAGCGGAACGGCTCGTTGACCAGATTGAAGGCTTCGCCGGCGGCGTTCGGGTCGAGCGCGGCCCACACGCTGGCGCGCGCCATCCAGTCGGCGTCGGTGGTCTGCGCCAGCACGCCCGAATACACCTTCTCGCTGCCAGGGAAGCGCAGCGGAACGCCGGCCGCCTTGCTGAGCGCGGCGAACACACCCATCACCATCACGATGTTCATCGGGTTGCCGGCGATGTCGCCCACCACCACGTCCGGGCGCAGGATCGACCACTCGAAGTCACCCGCGGCGCCGCGTTCACGCAGCAGGTCTTCCTGCGCGTAGTAGAAATTCGGCGTCATGTGACGCGGATCGTCTTCATAGAACGGCGCCTGGGTCGGCCCCAGGTGCACGCCGTAGACCTTGGCGCCCTGGTAGTGCACGACGCGCTGCAGCGGCGCGCCGACCGCCTTCAGGCCATCGAGCAGGTTGCGCAACATGCTGCCGTTGATGCGTTCTTCGTCCAGCAGGCCGTCACCGCTTTTCAGCGCCGCGTAGAACACGTGGGTGGTGTCGCGCGCACTTTCCATCGCGCGCGCGGTGGCCTCGGCGTCGAGCAGGTCGACCTTGATCGATGCGACGCCGTCGACGACAGTGCGCGGCAATGCGCGCACTTGCCAGTCAGGCCGTCCATTGAGTTCGCGCACCACTGCGTTGCCGATGATGCCGCTCGCGCCCACCACCAGCGCACTGTATTTATCGCCCATTGCCTTCGCTCCTGTTGATCATGAACGCGTCAGCATAACGAGATGTTCTGCCCGACGTCGTCGCGCACGATAAAGCGTGAAAAGCACCCTTTTCAGAATCAAGCTAGAATCCATGCCGTTTCCAGATTGCACCGACTGTTTCAATCATGACATCCCCTACTGTTTCTCTCCTGCCCTACGTCGGCGGCGCCACCTTGCGCCTGTCCGAACTGATGAGCGCCTTCAGCTACGCGCTCGACATCACCGAGGGACAACCGGAGGGGCATTGCATGCGCGCCTGCTGGGTCGGCCTGCACATCGGTCGTGAGGCGGGCCTGTCGACGCAGCAGTTGCGCGAGCTGTACTACACGATCCTGTTGAAAGACCTTGGCTGCAGCAGCAACGCCGCGCGCATCTTCGAGCTGTACATGAGCGACGACCGCCAGTTCAAGCACGACTACATGAGCATGGGCGACAGCCTGCCCGAGGCGCTGGCGTTCGTGCTGTCGCATGCAGGGGTGCAGGCGCCGCTGGCGCAGCGCTTCAAGGGCATCCTCAAAATCGTCGCCGGCGGCGAGCGCCTGGCCTGCGAACTGGTCACCACCCGCTGCCAGCGCGGCGCCGAGATCGCGCGCCTGCTGCGCTTTCCCGAGAGCGTGGCCGCCGGCATCTATGGCCTGGACGAGCACTTCAACGGCAAGGGCCGCCCGCACCGGGTGCGCGGCGAATCGATCCCGCTGTATTCGCGCATCGCCCTGCTGGCCCAGGTGGTGGACGTGTTCCACACGTCGGGCGGACGCGCGGCGGCGCTGGCCGAAGTCAAGCGCCGCAACGGCCGCTGGTTCGATCCGCGCCTGGTGCAGGCGTTCGAGACGGTGGCGCAATCCGATGCGCTATGGGATGGCTTGCGCGACCCGCAACTCGAACGCGCGGTGGCCGACCTGGCCCAGGCCGAGCACGAACTGCCGGTCGACGACGACTACCTGGACGACATCGCCGCCGCCTTCGGCCAGGTGGTCGACGCCAAGAGTCCGTACACGAGCGGCCACAGCGCGCGCGTGGCGCATTACACCGACCTGATCGCCGACGGCCTGGGCTTGAGTGCCGAACGCCGCCGCTGGCTGCGCCGTGGCGCGCTGCTGCACGACGTCGGCAAGCTGGGGGTGAGCAACAGCGTGCTCGACAAACCGGGCGCGCTCGACCGCGACGAGTGGAGCGCGGTCAAGCTGCACGCTGCCTACAGCGAACGCATCCTGTCCCGCGTGGGCGCCTTCGCCGAACTGGCGACCATCGCCGGCGCCCACCATGAGCGGCTGGATGGCACCGGCTACCCGCGCGGCCTGGGCGCAGACGACATCGCGCTCGAGACGCGCATCATCACCACCGCCGACATCTTCGACGCCATCACCGCCGAGCGCCCCTACCGCGCGGCGATTCCCGTGCCGCAGGCGCTGGCGATGATGGCAAAGACGGTCGGCACTGCGCTCGACCCGGACTGCTTCGCCGCACTCGAACGCGCCTTGAACCGGCAGCAGCTGGCCGCCTGACGCAGGAAAGCCTCAGCCGAACAGGCCCTCGTCCGAACCGTCGCCGTCGAAGAAGCCGCCCGGGGTGTCGTCGACGTTGTCGGCCAGGCTGTCGTCCAGCCCGCCGTCCGGCTCGTCGATTGCACCCAGGCCGGCCTGGTCGGCCAAGGCATTGCCCGACTGGTCGGCCGCTCCAGCGCCACCGGCTGCATCGCCGGCCAGCAAGTGATTCGACGCATCATTGGCGTCGTTGCTGTTCAGCAGGTTACCGATCCCATGGAACAGGAAGCTGCCCGCCGCCACGCCGGCCGCCGTTGCCGCCACCGTGCCGAGCATGCTGCCGGCGCCCCCGCGCATGAAGCCGCCGCCCTGGGCCGGGGCGGCCGGCGCCGCCTGCTGCAGCGGCGCACTCTGCTGGTAACGTCCGCCCTCCATGCCCGGCACCGGGTTCGATGGCCGCGTTTGCGCCGAGTTGCCCCAGGCATTCGAATCGAGGAAGCCGCCGCCGCCCTGCCCGCCTCCACTCTCGAGCTCGGCGATGCGGGCCCTGGCGTTGCCCAGCGCCTGTTCCACCAGCAAGGCGCGCTGTACCAGCAGGTAGGCCGCGTCCGGCTGCTGGGCCACGGCGCGCGCAATCAGCGCGTCGGCTTGCGGGTCTTTCGCCACGCCGCGCGCCTGGACCAGCTGGTTCAGGAAATCCTGCAATTTCTGGGTATCGGATGGGTTCATGGTGATGCTCCTGTCAGACGTTCGGTTAGATCATATGTTGTGGATCAGTCATCCCGATTTCAAGTTCAACAATGCGCTGCTACCATGGGTTGTTCGTTCAACCTTCCAGGAGATGCGATGAACTCGACCGTGGTCCCCAGCCTGCGCTACCGCGATACGCCGGCAATGATCGACTGGCTGTGCAGCAACTTCGGCTTTGAACGGCGCCTGGTGATCCCGGGCCGCGACGACTCGGTCGCCCATGCCGAACTGGCGCTGGGCGGCGGCTTGCTGATGCTCGGCACCCATATCGACGACAACTACGGCGCGCTGCTGACCACGCCCGAGAAAACGGGTGGCCTGCAGACGCAAACGGTGTGGCTGCACGTCGACGATGCCGACCGAGTCTACTCGCGCGTGGTCGAGAGCGGCGCCGCCATCCTGCAGACGATCGGTGACGTGCCGCAGGGCGGGCGCGCGTTTTCCTGCCGCGATCCGGAAGGCCATGTGTGGCAGGTCGGCACCTACGATCCCTGGGCCGGCTGATCCGGGCAGCCGGGGCTCGCTCGCGGCGGCGCTTGTTTGCTATGCTAGCGCCTTGGCGCCGCTCCCGACGAGCGGCCAGACATTTCCAAGGAAGCACAACATGGTTTCGCTGCAGGAGCAGTTACTGAAAGCCGGCCTGGTCGACAAGAAAAAGGTCAAGCTGGCCAACCAGGACAAGAGCAAGCAACACAAGGAAGCGCTGCGCACCGGCGCCGACAAGGTCAGCGAGTCGCGCGAAGCGGCGCTGGAAGTGCAGCGCAAGAACGCCGAGCGCGCACGCGAACTGAACGCCCAGCGCGACGCCGCCGCCGCGCAGAAGGCGATCGTGGCGCAGATCGCGCAGCTGGTGCAGCAGAACAAGCAGCCCAAGGGCAAGGGCGACGTGCCCTACAACTTCACGTTCGGCACCAGGATCGAGCGCATCCACGTGACGGCGCAGATTGTCGAGCACCTGGTCGCGGGTCGTTTGGTGATCGTGCACATGAACGGCAGTTTTGAATTGGTGCCGCGCGTGATCGGCGAAAAGATCGCCCAGCGCGATGCGTCGATCGTGGTGCAGATCAAGAAAAAAGTGCAGGAAGTGGAAGAGGACGATCCGTACGCGGACTTCAAGATTCCGGACGATCTGATGTGGTGATGGATATGGCGCCAGAACATCCGGCGCATTATCGGGGCCGATGACAATCGACGCGTGGACGGGTTCCCCGTCCACGCGTCGATCGTTGGCCGCAAAATCATTCGGCGCGCGCTATCGATGTCGGTTCAGTTCAGATCGCGCCCGCCAAACGCATTCGGCAACTGCTCGGCAGCGGTGGTCTCGAACACATTCCCATTCAGGTTGGTCAGCACCACCGGCAAGTCATTCCCGCCCAATTCCAGGATCACCTGACGGCATGCGCCGCACGGTGCGATCGGACCGTCGGTCTGGCCGATCACGGCCAGCGCCGTGAAGCTGCCTGGCTGATAACCAGCCGCGATGGCGCTGAAGAAGGCCGTGCGTTCGGCGCAGTTGCACAAGCCGTATGACGCATTCTCCACATTGCAGCCGCGGAAGATGCGGCCATCCTTGCATTCGAGCGCCGCGCCTACTTTGAATTTCGAGTAAGGAACGTAGGCCAGCTCGCGCGCCGCGCGCGCTTCGTCGATCAGTTTTGCGTATTTCATGGTGCGGTTCTCAAGGACGAATGACGCGGTGGATCATTGGCTCGGCGCTTGGCTTCTCAGCCCCGATCAGGTACGCAGCCTGCACTGCGCGGATTGCGCGTTCGGCCGCTTCCTGCGAACGCGCATGCACCAGCGCCAGCGGTTGGCCGACCGTAATCGCATCGCCCAGCTCCACCAGGTTGGTCAAACCGACCGCGAAGTCGATCGCATCCTGCGGCCGTACACGACCACCACCCAGCGCCACCACCGCCAGGCCCAGGCCACGGGTGTCGACCGACGCGGCGAAGCCTGCCTGCAGCGCGGGCACCGGCACGATGACTGGCGCCGTTTCCAGGTGCGCGTCCGGCTTGTCCATCAGGTCGGCCGGGCCGCCCAGGGCGCTGACCATGCGCGCAAAACGCTCGGCCGCTTCGCCCGAATCCAATGCCGTTTGCAGCTTGGCGCGTGCCTCGATGTCGTTCGCAGCCAGACCGGAAATGACCAGCATCTCGGCGCACAGCGCCATCGTCACTTCGTGCAGGCGCGCAGGGCGCGACTTGCCGGTCAGGTAGTCGATCGCGACGCGCACTTCGACCGCGTTGCCTGCCGCATGGCACAGCGACTCGTTCATGCCGGTCAGGATCGCCGAGGTGCGCGTGCCCGCGCCGTTGCCGACGCTGACGATGGATTCGGCCAGCTCGAGCGATTTTTCCGGCGTCGGCATGAAGGCGCCGCTGCCGACCTTCACGTCCATCACCAGCGCGTCCAGGCCGGCCGAGAGCTTCTTCGACAGGATCGAGCCGGTGATCATGGCGACTGACTCCACGGTCGCCGTGGTGTCGCGAATGCTGTAGAAGCGCTTGTCGGCCGGCGCCAGCTGGGCGGTCTGGCCGATGATGGCCACGCCCACGTCTTTCACCACGGCGCGGAATTTGTCCGGATCGGGCACGGTGCTGTAGCCCGGGATCGAATCGAATTTGTCGAGCGTGCCGCCGGTGTGGCCCAGGCCACGGCCCGAGATCATCGGCACGAAGCCGCCGCAGGCCGCGATCATCGGTCCGAGCATGAGCGAGACCACATCGCCGACGCCGCCGGTCGAGTGCTTGTCGACCACCGGGCCTGGCAGGTTCAGGGATTTCCACTCCATGACCTGGCCCGAATCGCGCATCGCCAGTGTAAAGGCGACGCGTTCGTCCATCGTCATGTCGTTGAAATAGACGGCCATCGCCAGCGCGGCGATCTGGCCTTCGGTGACGCTGCCGTCAGGGATGCCGCGGACAAAAAACTGGATTTCTTCGGCGCTGAGGATGCCGCCGTCGCGTTTTTTGCGGACGATTTCTTGGGGGAGGAACATGATGCTTCCTTTGAGTGTTAGCTTGAAGACGTCGTTGCCACGCGTGTGACAACGTACAAATAAGTGTCAGCCCCAAGGCTGGTGGTCGTTACACGCCGTACGGAATCCAGACATTTTTCACCTGGCTCGCATGCTGCAGCACCGTGCGGCCGCACGCCTGCTTCGCATCGAACCAGTCACGCCCTTTGGCGCCGCCGACCCAGGTGCGCTTGAGCGACTCGCTCGACAGGCGCTCGACTTCAGCACAACCCTCCGCCGAACCGTCATGCCGCCACACCGCATCCACATCGTGGTGCGACGCCAGCGTACGCGCCAGCTCATCGGCCGAACCGGTGATGATATTGAGCGCGCCGCCCGGCAGGTCCGAGGTGTCGAGCACTTGATACAGGTCGGTCGCGCTCAAAGGATGCGCTTCCGACGGCACCGCCACCACGCGGCTACCCAAGGCCAGTGCCGGCGCCACCAGCGAGATGAAGCCCAGCAGCGGGTTCTCGTTCGGGCACACGATGCCGATCACGCCGACCGGCTCGTTCAGAGCCACGGTGATGCCGTGCATCGGCGGCTGGTGCGCCGCGCCGTCATGCTTGTCGGCCCACGCCGCCCAGTAGAACAGGCGTTCGATCGAAGCCGCGACTTCGCGTGCGGCGTCTTTCGAACCGGTCTGCAGGGCGATGCGCTGCGCGAATTCATCGGCGCGGATCGCCAGGTTCTCGGCGATGTAGTACAGCACCTGGGCGCGGTTGTGCGCCGTGGCCCTGGACCAGCCGGACGCCTTGTGCGCCGCTTCCACGGCGTTGCGGATGTCCTTGCGGCTGCCTTCGCCGATGTCGGCCAGGAACTCGCCATTGCTGCCATTGATCGCGCGGCTATAGGCGCCATCAGGGCGCGCCTGCTTGCCGCCGATGTAGATCTTGGCGGTGCGGTCGACGGCGAACGCTGTGCCCTCTTCCGCCGGCTTCACGCGACCCTTTTCGGCCACCATCGGCGCGCTTGGGCGCGCATCTTCGGCCAGCGGCACCAGATACTCGTACATGCCCTCTTTGCCGCCTTCGCGGCCATAGCCCGATTCCTTGACGCCGCCGAAGCCGCACGCCGCATCGAACTGGTTCGCGGTGTTGATCCACACCACGCCGGCCTTGATCTGCGGCGCTACATCCAGCGCCAGGCTGATCGACTCGCTCCACACGCAGGCGGCCAGGCCGTACACGGTGTTGTTCGCCAGCTGGACGGCTTCGCCCGGGGTACGGAAGCTCATCGCCACCAGGACCGGGCCAAAGATTTCAGCCTGCGCCACGGCGGCCGAGGTCGAGGCGCCGGTGATCAGGGTCGGCAGGTACCACGAGCCGGTCGTCGACAGCTCGACGTTCGGTTGCCACACTTCGCAGCCTTCGGCACGTGCCGATTCGACCAGGCCGTGGATGCGCTGCTGCTGCACCGGGTCGACCAGCGCGCCGATGTCGTTCGATTTATCGAGCGGCGAGCCGACGCGCAGGTTCTGCATGCGCGCCTTGACCTTGCCGATGAATTTGTCGTACACCGATTCCTGCACCAGCAGGCGCGAACCGGCGCAGCACACCTGTCCCTGGTTGAACCAGATCGAATCGACCAGGCCTTCGACCGCTGCATCCAGGTCGGCGTCGTCGAACACGATGAACGGCGACTTGCCGCCAAGTTCGAGCGACAGCTTCTTGCCGCTGCCGGCCGTGGCCTTGCGGATCAGGCGACCGACTTCGGTCGAACCGGTGAACGCGATCTTGTCGATGCCAGGGTGATTGACGATGGCTTCGCCCACGCGGCCGTCGCCGGTGACGATGTTGACCACGCCCGCCGGCACACCTGCGCGCTGGCAGATCTCGGCGAACAGCAAGGCGGTCAGCGGCGTGTACTCGGCCGGCTTGAACACCACCGTGTTACCGGCGGCCAGCGCCGGCGCGATCTTCCATGCCAACATCAACAGCGGGAAGTTCCACGGCACGATCTGGCCGACCACGCCGACGGCGCGGTAGTCAGCGAATTCTTCCGATTGCAGCTGGGCCCAGCCGGCATGATGATAGAAGTGGCGCGCGGCCAGCGGCAAATCGGCATCGCGCGTTTCGCGGATGGTCTTGCCGTTGTCGAGCGTCTCGAGCACTGCGAACAGGCGCGCGTGCTTTTGCAGCAGGCGCGACAGCGCGTACATGATTTTTGCGCGGCCGTGGCCACCGAGGGCCACCCAGCCCGGCTGCGCGCGGCGCGCGGCAGCGACGGCGCGTTCGACATCGTCGGCGGAAGCTTGCGTGACCTGCGCCAGTTCGGCGCCATCGGCCGGGTTGTTGGTGGCGAAGGTCTCTGCCGCTTCGCTCCAGGCGTTATCGATGAACAGCCCGAAACGGCGGCCATGCCCGTCCAGCCACGCGAGCGCTTCCTTCGTACTTTCTGCAGCGGGGCCGTAATCCATGGTTTGCAAAATCTCTTTAATTGTTGGCATGACGAATCCGGAAAGTTAAGGTTGCGCGTGGCGGTGAGCGGCCGAGTAGTTCCCGGTCACGTAGTGTTCCAGCTGACGCTCGATGTCGCTCAACAGGCTCGACGCGCCGATGCGGAACAGGTGCGGCTGCAGCCACTCGTTGCCCAGTTCTTCCTTCATCACGGTCAGGTACTGCAGCGCCGACTTGGCGGTCGAGACGCCACCGGCTGGCTTGTAGCCGATCTGGAAACCGGTCTGCTCGTAGTAGTCGCGGATCGCGCGCACCATCACCAGGGAAACCGGAATCGTGGCGTTCACGCCTTCCTTGCCGGTCGAGGTCTTGATGAAATCCGCACCCGCCATCATGCACACCCACGAAGCTTTCGCCACGTTCTCCAGCGTCACCAGGTCGCCGGTGGCCAGGATCGCTTTCACGTGCGCGTCACCGCAGGCCTGGCGGTAGGCGACCATCTCGTCGTACAGCGCCTGCCAGTTGCCCAGCAAGACGTGCTGGCGCGTGATCACGATGTCGATCTCGGTCGCGCCGGCAGCGACCGACAATTCGATTTCGCGCAGCTTGGTTTCCATGCTCGACAGACCCGCCGGGAACGCGGTCGACACGGCGGCGATCGGGAGACGGCCCTGCAGCACTTTCACGGCCGGCGTGATCATCTCGTGATACACGCAGACGGCGCCGGTGCTCAAGCTGTCCAGGCCGAGTGCCTGCATCAGGTCCGTGCGCAGCGGGCGCATCGCCTTCATGCACAGGCGCTCGACGCGGCCCGGGGTATCGTCGCCGCTCAGTGTGGTCAGGTCGATGCACTCGATGGCGCGCACCAGCCATGCGGCCTGGTATTCCTTCTTCACCGTGCGGCGGTTGGCCAGGCTGGCGGCGCGGCGGTCGGCGGCATTGCGATTGACATGAATGGCGTTGATCAGACCCAGGTCCAGGCCTTGAGCGACGTTGCGTTTGAAGTCCAGAGGCTGACTCATAACAGTGCGGTTCCGTTCGAAAGTGGTTTGACGCCGAGGTGCTTGGCCAGCGTGGCGCCAATGCTGGAGAACGTGTCGGCCGTCGGCAGTTCCTGCGGTTTGACGTTCGGGCCGAAGAAGATCATCGGGATGTGCTCGCGGGTGTGGTCCGAACCCGGCGCGGTCGGATCGCAGCCGTGGTCGGCGGTGATCACAACCAGATCGTCCGGCTGCAGCTTGGCCATGAATTCGGGCAGGCGCGCGTCCAGCTCGTGCAGCGCGTTCGAGTAGCCGGCGACGTCGCGGCGATGGCCGAAGTGCATGTCGAAGTCGACGAAATTCACGAACGTCAGCGATTTACCAGGCGCCTCATCGGTCACTTCCAGCAGGCGGTCGAACAGCGCCATATTGTCCGGGCCTTTCACCAGGCGCGTGACGCCCTGGCCGGCGAAGATGTCACTGATCTTACCGAGCGCGATAACTTCGGCGCCGGCGTCCTTGACGTGGTCGAGCAGCGTCGGCGCGATCGGCGGCACCGCATAATCGTGACGGTTCGCCGTGCGCTTGTAGTCGCCGTTGCTGCCGCTGAACGGCCGCGCGATCACGCGCCCGATGTTGTACGGCTTGACCAGTTCATACGCCACTTCGCACACCTGATACAGGCGCTCCAGGCCGAAGTGCTCTTCGTGCGCGGCGATCTGCAGCACCGAGTCGGCCGAGGTGTACAGAATCGGTTTGCCGGTGGCGACATGCTCGTCGCCCAACTCGTTGATGATGGTGGTGCCCGAGGCATGGCAGTTGCCCAGCCAGCCCGGCACGCCGGTCAATTCCTGCAGCCTGGCGGTAAGTTCGACCGGGAAGGTCGGCACCGTCTTCGGGAAGTAACCCCAATCGAACAGCACCGGCACGCCGGCGATTTCCCAGTGGCCGCTTTGCGTGTCCTTGCCGGTCGACTGTTCGCGGGCGACGCCCCAGGCGCCGGTGAAACCGTCGCGCTGCTCAAAACCGGCAGCCCATTCGCCGCTGGCCTTGTGCGCGGCAGCGGCCAGGCCGAGCTTCTCGAGGTTCGGCAGCGACATCGGCTTGCCTTCCTTGGCAGCCCATTGCGCGATGTGGCCGAAGGTATTCGTGCCCGTGTCGCCGTATTTGTCGGCGTCGGGCAAAGCGCCCATGCCGAAGGAATCAAGCAGGAGGATGAATGCGCGTGACATGGTCTTCGCTCTTTCAGTCTGGATGGTTTAAGCGGCTGCGCGTGGGCTCTGGCCGAAACGCTCGATGAACGCCGGGATCAGCGTGACCATATCCTTGGCCGCGATCGCCGCGTACTTCAGGGTCTGCTCGTGCGACAGCGCGAACGGCGACAGGCCCTCGGCCAGGTTGGTGATCGCCGACACGGCGGTCACTTTCAGGCCGCAGTGGCGCGCCGCGATCACTTCCGGAATCAGCGACATGCCGACCACATCGGCGCCCAGCGTTTTAAACGCGCGGATTTCGGCGACGGTCTCGAAGTGCGGGCCGGCGGCGGCCAGGTACACGCCTTCGTGCAGGGTGATGCCCTTCTCTTGGGCGGCGGCCTTGACCTGCTCGCGGGTCTCGGCGTCATACGCGTTCGACATGCTGAAGAAGCGCGGGCCGAAACGGTCGTCGTTCGGGCCGGCCATCGGGCTGCCCGGCAGGAAGTTGATGTGGTCCGAAATCGCGACCAGGCTGCCGGCGTCGGCTTCGATGTTCAGCGAACCGGCAGCATTGGTGACGAACAGCAATTCGCAACCGATTTCCTTCAGGGTGCGGATGGCCGATGTCATCACGCCCGGGCCGTAGCCTTCGTAGAAGTGGCCGCGACCCTTCATGCAGGCAACCGGCACGCCGTTCATCTCACCCAGCACCAGTTCGCCGGCATGGCCATGCACGGTGCTGATCGGAAAGCCCGGCAGCTCGGCGTAGCCGATCGACACGGCGTCGGTCAGTTGCTCGGCCAGCACGCCCAGGCCGGAACCGAGGATCAGCGCCACGCGCGGTGCAAAACCCGGCTTGCGGGCGCGGATGATGTCGGCGGCTTCGAATGGGGTATTGCTGGACATGATTTTCCTTGTCAATGAACGTGTGGGAGTGTCGGGGGACGAATCGAGAATGCTGTGGCCCGGAAATTGCATGGGCGTAAGAATGTGGTCAGCTAACTATTATAACTATGCACGAAGGCCGATATGTATGGCAAATACCGATTTTCTTCTCGATTTATATGTTTTTTAGATGAATCGAATTGCGTATTGTTGCTTTGCATACATTCAGGCATTGTCATAAATAGAGAGAGATTGCCGCACTGCCGTGTTGACGACGCGTCACACGGATTGACACTAATTAAACAAATGTCTAGCATGGACAAACAAATGTCAGGAAGCCGAGCTTGAGCGCGATGCAGAAAAAAGAACAATTATTCGAGCTGATCCGCTCCAACCCCTTCATCTCGCAGCAAGATCTTGCCACCCAACTGGGGCTATCGCGCTCGGCCGTCGCCAATTACATCGCCACCCTGGTGCGTGAACGCCGCATTCTCGGGCGTGCCTACGTGCTGCCGGACCATCGCCCCATCCTGTGCATCGGCGCCGCCAACCTGGATCGCAAGCTGCGTACCCAGGGCCCTCTGGTGCTGGGCACCTCGAACCCGGCGCGGCAAAGCGAATCGTTCGGCGGCGTGGCGCGCAACATCGCCGAGAACCTGGTGCGCCTGGGCGCGCCGGCGGCGCTGATCACGGCCGTGGGTGGCGACGCCTCGGGCCGTTCGCTGTTGTCGCACGCCGACGAACTCGGGATCGACACGCGCGGCGCGCTGCGCATCGACGGCGCCGCCAGCGGCACCTATACCGCGGTGCTCGACCACGACGGCGAGATGCGGGTGGCGCTGGCCGACATGGCGATCAACGACGCCCTCACCCCCGATTTTTTTGCCAGCCGCGAACAGCAGCGCGCCGGCGCGGCCCTGATCGTGGCCGACCTGAACTTGTCGCACGACGCCGTCGCCAACCTGCTCGACGGCGCGCGCAATGACGACGTGCCGATGGTGATCGTGGCCGTGTCCGAGCCGAAGATCGAACGCCTGCCGCGGCGCCTGGACGGCTTGCGCCTGTTGATCCTCAACGAAGGCGAACTGGCCGCGCGCGTGGGGCGCAAGCTGGCGGGCAATGCCGACATCGCGCGCGCCTGCGAACAGCTGCGCCAGGACGGCGTGCAGGACGTGATCGTCACGCGCGGCGGCGCCGGCGTCAGCTTCACCATTCGCGATGGCCTGTCGACCCTGGCCGCGCCGCCGGTAGCGATCGTCGACGTCACCGGCGCCGGCGACGCCTTTGCCGCCGCCGTCGTGTGGTCGCTGTTCGACGGCGAAACCGACCTCGCGCGTGCCTGCCACCGCGGCCTGGCGCTGTCTTCGATGACGGTCGCCTGCGAGCACACCGTCTGTCCGCAACCCGATTTCAGCCGTCTCGACGGCTTCAACGAACCTTTGTATACAACCTGACCATGCACTCCTTCCTCCTGTTTTCACCCGAAGTGGCGGCCGCGCGCGCTGCCGGCAAACCGATCGTCGCCCTCGAATCGACCATCATCTCGCACGGCATGCCATACCCGCAGAACGTGCAGACCGCGCGCGAAGTCGAAGACGTGATCCGCGCCGCCGGTGCGGTGCCGGCCACCATCGCCATCATCGCGGGCAAGATCTGCATCGGCCTGTCGGAAGAACAGCTGGAAACGCTCGGCGCCTCGCCCGATGCGATCAAGGTCAGCCGGCGCGACCTGCCGTTCGTGCTCTCGCAAGGCCTGTTGGGCGCCACCACCGTGGCTGCGACCATGATCTGCGCCCAGCTGGCCGGCATCGAGGTGTTCGTCACCGGCGGCATCGGCGGTGTGCACCGCGGCGCCGAGACCAGTTTCGACATCTCGGCCGATTTGCAGGAACTCGCGCAAACGGGTGTGGCGGTGGTCTGCGCCGGCGTGAAGTCGATCCTCGACATCGGCCTGACCCTGGAATACCTCGAGACCCACGGCGTGCCGGTACTGAGCGTTGGCCAGCCGGGCTTCCCCGCTTTCTTCACGCGCGAGAGCGGCTTCAAGGCCGACTTCCAGCTCGACGCCCCGGAGGCGCAGGCAGCCTTCATCCGCACCAAGTGGCAACTGGGTCTGGCCGGTGGCGTGGTGGTGGCCAATCCGGTGCCGCAAGAATCGGCGATGCCGGCCGACGAAATCGACGCCATCATCACCCAGGCGCTGGGCGAAGCCAAACAGCAGAACGTGACCGGCAAGAAGGTCACGCCGTTCCTGCTGGCGCGCATCAAGGAACTGACCGAAGGGCGCAGCCTGGTGACGAATATCGCGCTGGTCAAGCACAACGCCCTGGTCGGCGCGCGCCTGGCAATCGCGCTCAATCACAAGGCGCCTTGAACATCCGGCGGCGCAAGGCACCATGTCGATCGACCTGAAACAGCTGAAATACTTCCTCGCGGTGGCTGAAGAAAAAAGCTTCAGCCGCGCTGCCGAGCGCCTGCATATCTCGCAGCCACCCCTGTCGCAGCAGATCATGAAGCTCGAAAGCGAACTTGGGGTGCGCCTGTTTACGCGCACCACGCGCAGCTTCGAGCTGACGGTGGCTGGGCGCGCCTTGATGACGGAGGCCGCGGAATTGCTGGGCAAGATGCGCATGACGATCGAGACCATCCGCCAGATCGACCGCGGCGAAGTGGGACGTCTGCGCGTGGGCATTGTCGGCTCGGCGATGTGGGGCCCGATTCCGGGCCTGCTCGAGCGCTTCCAGTCGCAGTTCCCGCGCGTGACCTGGACCATCCACGAACTCGGGCCCAACGACCAGTGGGATGCGCTGCGCAACAAGCAGATCGACGTCGGCTTCTGGCGCGAGCCCAAGATCGAGCTCGATGTACTGAAACAGGCCAACCTGCACCAGGAACTGTGCTTTCGCGAGCAGTTCTGCGTGGCCGTCAACGAGCGCCATCCGCTGGCCGCGCGCGAATCGATCGCGCTCACCGAGATTGCCGGCGAGCCGCTTTTGACGCTGCACCTGGACCAGTCGGCCGAGCCGCGCTACCTGATCGGGTGCTGCGTGAATGCCGGGTTCGAACCGACCATCTTCCAGGAAGCGGCCGAGCCGCAGACGCTGCTGGCCATGGTCGGCGCCGGCCTGGGCGTGGCGCTGATGCCCGAGACCACCAGCCGCATTGGCTGGCCGGGCGTGCGCTTCCTGCCGATCCATGCCAATGCGCCATCGGCCAACTTGTACATCAGCTATCCGGTGCAGGACGACGCGCCCGTGGTGCGTGCCTTTCTCAAGATATTGTTCCCTGACGATCCGGCATCCTGACAACTCCACGCACGATTCGACCCGCTTCTACGCGGGTCGAGTTGTATTTATGCCCCGGAATTGTCCCGTTGTTGCTCCAAAGCTCGATATTATTGGGTCAAAAACTCCGCACGATTGAGTTCAATTAACTATTTTTAAAGATTGCCTCCGGTATGATGGTTATCAAATTCACCAATTTTCGACGGGATTCCGTATGACTACAGCGACGCGGCGGTACGGTGGGCTCGAGATCGACACGTACGATGAACCCGTCCGTGATCACCTCGATGAACTGGCCTCGATGCGCAACGCGCTGGAAGAGCGCATCGACGCCTTGCTGGCCGGCGGCGAGCGCAACGACCTGCTGAAAAACGCCATGCGCGCCTCGGCCCTGAGTGCCGGCAAGCGCATGCGTCCGCTGCTGCTGATGCTGGTCGCGCGCGACCTCGGCTGCAATTCGCCGGCCCTGGTCGACGTCGCCTGCGCGGTCGAGATGGTGCATGCTGCTTCGCTGGTGCTGGACGACATGCCGTGCATGGACGACGCCAGCCTGCGCCGCGGCAAACCGGCGATCCACGTGCAGTTCGGCGAAGACGTCGCCATCCTGGCCTCGGTCGCCCTGCTCAGCCGCGCGTTCGGCATCCTGGCGCAAGCCAACGACATCGCGCCGGTCACCCGTTCGCGCCTGGTGGCGGCGCTGGCCCAGACCGTGGGCGACCAGGGCCTGGTGCGCGGCCAGTACGAAGACCTGCATGGCGGCGAACGCACGCCCGAGCAGATCGCCACCACCAATGAACTCAAGACCGGCCTGCTGCTGGGCGTCGCGGTCGACATGGCGACCATCATGTGCCACGCCGACGAACGCGTGGCGCAGCAACTGCGCGCCTTTGCGCTGGCGGCCGGCCAGGCGTTCCAGATCAAGGACGATTTGCTCGACGGCCCCGGCAACGACAGCGCCGTTACCGGCAAAGATACCGGCAAGGATATCGGCAAATCGACCCTGATCACCACCCTGGGCCAGGACGAAGCCAAGCGGCGCCTGATGGCCTGCCTGCAGGAAGCCGACCGCTGCCTGATTGCTGCCGTTGGCGCCAAAGGCCGCACGCGCGGCTTCGTGGCCAGCCTGTTCGCGCAAGGCGTCAAAAAGCGCACTGCGCCTGACAGCAAGCCGGAGCTGGCAGTCACGCGCGAATTGCGCGTGGCCGAACTGCGCGTCTAAGTCCACCGGCCCCGCGCCGCCAAGTCACGAAAGAGGAACTTTGCATGGCGCACTTCGCCGTGGTCGCCCCCGCGTTCTACAGCCACTTCAATACGCTTTCCGTACTCGCGCTTGCATTAATCAAGCGCGGTCATCGCGTCACATTCCTGCATCGTCCCGATGCCTCGGTGTATGTGCGCGACGCGCGCATCAATTTTCATGCGCTCGGTCTCGCTACCCATCCTGAAGGTTCGCTCGGCGACTCGCTCCGGCGCGCGGCCAATCCCGGCAGCCCGCTGGGCCTGCGCCGCGTGATCCAGGACATGGCCGACAGCACCGCCATGCTGTGCCGCGAACTGCCGGGGGCCTTGAAAATCCTGCAGGTCGATTACCTGATCGCCGACCAGATGGAAGCGGCCGGCGGCCTGGTGGCCGAGAGCCTTGGCATGCCCTTCATCTCGGTCGCCTGCGCGCTGCCGATCAACCGCGAGCCGGGCATTCCGCTGCCGGTAATGCCGTTCCTGTATGAAGACAGCGACCGTGGACGCAAGATGGTCGAGGGCAGCACGCTGGTGTACGACTGGATGATGAAGCCGCACCGGCGCGTGATCGAGGAACAGGCGCGCGCTTTCGGCTTGCCCGCGCGCGACAACTTGCACGGCTGCCTGTCGCCGCTGGCGCAGATCAGCCAGACCGTGCCCGGCTTCGATTTTCCGCGCCGTGAACTGCCGCCACACTTCCACCACGTCGGGCCACTCAATGCGCACGACGCGGCGCACACCCATCCCGGCCTGCCGCCGCTCGACGCCAATCGTCCGTTTGTCTTCGCTTCGCTCGGCACGCTGCAGGGACAACGCTACGGCCTGTTCCGCCGCATCGCCCACGCCTGCCGCCAGCTCGACGCGCAACTCTTGATTGCCCACTGCGGCGGGTTGGAAGAGCGCCAGGCGCGCGCGCTGGAACGCATCGGCAGCACCCGCGTCGTCGGCTTCGCGCCGCAACTGGCGGTGCTCGAGCGCGCCGACGCCATCGTCTCGCACGCCGGCTCGAACACGGTGATGGAAGCGATTGCCGCACGGGTGCCGATCCTGGCGCTGCCGGTGGCCTTCGACCAACCCGGCGCGGCGGCGCGCATCGAGTACGCCGGCATCGGCCTGCGCGCCTCGGCGCGCGTGTCGAGCACCGCGCGCATCCGCGACCAGCTGCGCCGCCTGTTGAACGAGCCGCTGTTTGCGCAGCGCATGGCGCCCCTGGCCGACGAGATCCGCCAGGCCGGCGGCGCGCCGCGCGCGGCCGACATCGTCGAGCGTGCGCTGCATCTGCAGCCGCTTTCCCAAGCGTTGGCCAGCCATGGCTGACGGCGCCGCTCCGTATGACCTGATCCTGGTCGGCGGCGGCCTGGCCAATGGCTTGATCGCCATGCGCCTGCTTGCCGTGCGCCCTGCCCTGCGCCTTCTGATGCTCGAACAGGGTGCGCAGATCGGCGGCAACCACACCTGGTCGTTTCATGACAGCGACTTGAGCGCTGCGCAGCGCGACTGGATCGCGCCGCTGGTGTCGCATCGCTGGTCGCATTATGACGTGGTGTTCCCGCAACTGGCGCGCACGCTCGACAGCGGCTATGCCAGCATCGAGTCGCACGATTTCGCCCGCGTGGTGGCGCCGCTACTCGGGAATGCTCTGCGCACCGGCGTGCAGGTCACGGCGCTTAGCCCCACCACAGTGACGCTGGCCGATGGCGCCACCCTGCACGCACGCGCAGTCATCGATGGCCGTGGCATGCGCACCAGTAGCCACCTGGCGCTTGGTTACCAGACCTTCCTCGGCCAGGAAGTGCGGCTGGCCGCGCCACATGGTTTGATGGGGCCCACCATCATGGACGCCAGCGTCGCCCAGCAAGGCGGCTACCGCTTCGTCTACCTGCTGCCATTCGGCCCGGACCGGGTGCTGATCGAAGACACCCATTACGTCGACAGCGCGGCCTGGGAACCCGAACGGCTGCGCGCCAACATCAACGCCTACGCCGTCAAGCGCGGCTGGCAGATCGAACAGATCGTGCGCGAAGAACAGGGCTCGCTGCCGATCGTGCTGGCCGGCGACTTCGAGCGCTTCTGGGATGAACTGGATGGCCAGCCGACAGTCGGCCTGCGCGCCGGCCTGTTCCACGCCACCACCGGCTATTCGCTGCCGCACGCGGCGCGCCTGGCCGACCGCATCGCCGAGCTGCCCGACTTGTCGGCGCCTGCGCTGTTCGAGGCGATCCGTCATGAAGCGCGCGACGCCTGGCAAACGCAGGGTTTCTTCCGCATGCTCAACCGCATGCTGTTTTTGGCCGGCAGCCCCGACAACCGCTGGCGCGTGATGCAGCGCTTCTACCGCCTGCACGCACGTCTGATCAACCGCTTCTACGCGGGCGAGTTGACTTTCGCCGACAAGGCGCGCCTGTTGACCGGCAAGCCGCCGGTGCCGGTGCTCGAAGCCTTTACTGCAGTTCGCAAAACACACCCCTACCAGATCAGGAAAGCAGCATGAACCAGATGAATATCAATCCAAAGACCGCCGTCGTCGTCGGCGCCGGCTTCGGCGGACTGGCCCTGGCCATCCGGCTGCAGGCAGGCGGCGTGCAGACCACGCTGCTCGAAAAACGCGACAAGCCGGGCGGCCGCGCCTACGTGTACGAAGACCAGGGCTTCGTGTTCGACGCCGGCCCCACCGTGATCACCGATCCGTCGGCGATCGAAGAGCTGTTCACGCTTGCTGGCCGCCGCATGGCCGACTACGTCGAGATGCTGCCGGTGGCGCCGTTCTACCGCCTGTGCTGGGAAGACGGCAGCCACTTCGACTACGCCAATGATCAAGAAGCGCTGGATCGCCAGATCCACGCACGCAATCCCGACGACGTGGCCGGCTACCAGCGCTTCCTGGCGTATTCGAAGGCGGTGTTCGACGAGGGCTACCTGAAACTCGGCGCGGTGCCGTTTTTATCCTTCCGCGACATGATCCAGGCCGGCCCGCAACTGGCCCGCCTGGAAGCGTGGAAGAGCGTCTACGGCATGGTGTCGCGCTTCGTCAAGGACGAGCAGCTGCGCCAGGCGTTCTCGTTCCACTCGCTGCTGGTAGGCGGCAATCCATTTGCCACCAGCTCGATCTATACCCTGATCCACGCACTCGAGCGGCGCTGGGGCGTGTGGTTCCCGCGCGGCGGCACCGGCGCATTGGTCGCAGGCCTGGTGCGCCTGTTCCAGGACATGGGCGGCAAGATCGAAGTCAACGCCCCGGTGGCGCGCATCGAGACGAGCGGCAACCGCGTCACCGGCGTGCGCGTCGAGGATGGCCGCCTGTTCCAGGCCGACGCAGTGGCGTCGAATGCCGACGTGATGCACACCTACGACAAGCTGCTCGGCCAGCACCCGCGCGGCGTGAGCCAGGCCGCGTCGCTCGACAAGAAACGCTGGAGCAATTCGCTGTTCGTGCTGTACTTTGGTCTCGACAAGCATCACAGCCAGCTGCAGCACCACACGGTCTGCTTCGGCGCGCGCTACAAGGGCCTGATCAAGGAGATCTTCAACGGCCCGCGCCTGTCCGACGATTTTTCGCTCTACCTGCACGCACCGTGCGTCACCGACCCGTCGCTGGCGCCGCCGGGCTGCGGCAGCCACTACGTGCTCGCGCCCGTGCCGCACCTGGGCAATGCGCCGATCGACTGGGAAGTCGAAGGGCCGCGCTACCGCGACCGCATCTTCGACTATCTGGAACAGCGCTACATGCCGGGCCTGCGCAGCCAGCTGGTCACCAGCCGCTTCTTCACGCCGAATGACTTCCGCGACCAGCTCAACGCCCACCACGGCTCGGCCTTCTCGCTGGAACCGATCCTGACCCAGAGCGCCTGGTTCCGCCCGCACAACCGCGACGCCGAGCTGCCCAACCTGTACCTGGTCGGAGCCGGCACCCATCCCGGCGCCGGCGTGCCGGGCGTGATCGGCTCGGCCAAGGCCACCGCCGGCCTGATGCTGCAGGAGGTGCACGCATGAGCGAAGCGCTGATGCAGCACGCGACCCAGACCATCGAGGTCGGGTCGAAAAGCTTTGCGGCCGCGGCAAAACTCTTCCCGCCGGCGACCCGGCGCAGCGTGTTGATGCTGTACGCGTGGTGCCGCCATTGCGACGACGTGGTCGATGGCCAGGAGCTGGGTTTCAACACTGCGGCGCCGGCCCTGGCAACGCACGATGCGCGCGTCGAACTGGATAAACTGTACGACCAGACCCGCCGCGCCTATGCGGGCGAACCGATGCTTGACCCGGCCTTCGCCGCGTTCCAGGAAGTGGCGCTGTCGAATGAGATCGCGCCGCGTTACGCATTCGACCATCTGGCCGGCTTCGCGATGGACGTCAACGAGGCGCGCTACGAAACGATCGACGATACGCTGCGCTACTGCTACCACGTGGCCGGCGTGGTCGGCCTGATGATGGCGTCGATCATGGGCGCGCGCGATGAACGTGTATTGGACCGCGCCTGCGACCTGGGCCTGGCCTTCCAGCTGACGAATATCGCGCGTGACATCGTCGAAGACGCGCGCGTCGGCCGCTGCTACCTGCCGGCCGATTGGCTGCGCGAAGCCGGCATCCCGCCAGACGAGATTGCGTTGCCGCGCCACCGGATGGCAGTCGCAAAAATTGCGGCGCGCCTGGTCGACTACGCCGAGCCGTATTACGACTCGGCATCGCACGGCATCGCGGCGCTGCCGTTACGCAGCGCATGGGCGATCGCCACTGCGCGCAATGTGTACCGCCAGATCGGAATCGAAGTGAAGCGGCGCGGCGTGCGCGCCTGGGATGAACGGGCCGGCACCTCGAAGGCGGCCAAGCTGCGCCTGTTGGGGCTGGGCGGCTTGCAGGCGCTTAGTTCGCGTCTTCGAGCGGCGTCGCCGATGCGCCGTGACGGCCTGTGGCTGCGTCCCGGTCGCGCCGATGAAGCGATGCCGGTTGCCGGTCTTGCAGTTGACGCTTGAGCTTTGCCACCGGCGGCGCGTACAAAAAGCCGAACGACACCGCGCCCTCTTTCCCCGGCACCGCGTGGTGCATGCGGTGCGCCTGGTACAGGCGCTTGAAGTAGCCGCTTTTCGGCACGTAGCGGAACGGCCAGCGCTGGTGCACCAGACCATCGTGGGCGACGAAGTACAGCGCGCCATAGGCGGTCATGCCGGCGCCGATCCATTCGAGCGGGTGGTAGCCGCGCGTGCCGTACCAGATCAGCGCGATGGCCACGCCCGCGAAGACCACCGCGAACAGGTCGTTTTTCTCGAACCAGCCGGTGCGCGGCTCGTGGTGCGAGCGGTGCCAGCCCCAACCGAAACCATGCATCACGTACTTGTGCGCGACAATGGAAAACAGTTCCATGAAGGCGATGGTGGCGACGACGATGAGTGCGTTCTGAAGCATGATGAGCCGGATGGCAGCGTTGAAGGAATATGCACAGCCTACCATGGCGGCCCGCGTGCACGGCTGGGCGGCACGGCAACAAACACCGTCAAACACGATTCAACCATTTACCAAGGAGTATCCATGTTGTCGTTCTTCCGTCGTTTCAGCCCTGCCCTGTCCGGCGCCACCCTGCTGGCGCTCGCCTGCGCGTCCGCCTCGGCCGCCACCGTCGAAGTGCGCGTCACCGGCGTCAAGGCCGGCAAGGGCAAGGTGGCGGTCGCCGTGTGCGACAAGGCGACCTTCCTGAAGGATTGCAAATATTCGGCCAAGGTCGCGGCCAGGGAAGGCGAAACGGTCGTCACGGTAAAAGACGTCCCCACCGGCACCTGGGCCGTGCTGTCGTACCAGGACGAGAACGAGAATGGCCAGCTCGACCGTAACCTGGTCGGCATGCCGAAGGAAAGCTATGGCTTCAGCCGCGACGCGCGCGGTATGTTCGGGCCGCCGAGTTTCGAAGAGGCGGCGTTTGCGGTGACTGGCGAGACAGCGAATGCGGCGATCAAGCTGCAGTAAGTGGATTGCACCAAAGAACCTGTCCCGGACTGCCGTCGAGGCCCCGGTATGCCATCATATGACCCCAATCCATTTGCCCGAATAATAATGTTTCTCGCGCCAGATCCTCAGGAGCCAGCGGTTGACAGCAATGCCGGTTCCGACCTCCGCTTCAAGGAGCTGTTCGAGCAGTCCCCGATCAGCCTCCAGCTGCTGGCGCCCGATGGCCGCACGCTGCGGGTCAACCAGGCCTGGGAAACGCTGTGGCAGATCCATGAAGGCTCGGCACTGAAGCAGTTCGTCCTGGGCCCCGACTACAACGTCCTGCGCGACCCGCAGTTGGTCGAGAGCGGCATCGCCGCATTGCTGGCCCGGGCGGTGAAAGGCGAGCCGGTCCACATCCCGGCGGCGCGCTACGATGTCGCGGCACTGGGTGGCGCCGGGCCGTCGCGCTGGGTTACGGCAAGAGCCCACCCCATCAAGAACGAGGCCGGCAAGGTCCTCGAGGTCTTGCTCATGCATGAAGACATCACCGAGAAGCTGGCAGCGGAAACCGCCTTGCGCCTGCGAGAAGAACGGTTCCGTTCGCTGGTGATGGCAAGCTCGCACATCGTCTGGAGCAACACGCCCGAGGGCCGGGTGGACGAAGACTCGCCGTCGTGGCGCGCCTTTACCGGACAGACCTACGAACAATGGCACGGCTTCGGCTGGCTCGAGGCCGTGCATCCGGACGACCGCGAAGCGACCAGGCAACGATGGCTCGCGTGCGTGGCAAGCAAGTCCCTGTTCGAAGCGCGTTACCGCCTGCGGCGCAGCGATGGCGACTACCGCTGGACCGAGGTGCGCGGCGTGCCGATTCTCGACACCGCCGGCGCGATCCGCGAATGGATCGGCACCAATACCGATATCCATGAAACCGTGCTGGCCGAAATGGCACTGGCGCAGCGCCTGGAGCGCGAGCAGCGCAATGCGGCCTTGCTGTCCAAGGTTGCGCACGCCGCCCGAAAACTGCAGACGGTGCTCTGGAACGGCGACATTGCCGACATCTTGGTCAGCGAAGTGCGCGACATCCTGCAAGTGCACCAGGCCGTGGTGTCGATCACGGAGGGCGCCGGCTGGGCGCAGGCGATCAACGCCGTGTCGCTGTCTGAAAAATACGCAGCCTTCCGCGCCTATGCCGAGCGTACCGATGGCAGCGGCATCTACGCCGAGGTGTGCCGGACCAACCAGCCGCTGCGCCTGACCCAGCAGCAACTGGAAGCGGATCCGCGCTGGAAAGGCTTCGGCCGCCATGCTGCCGCCCATCCGCCGATGCGTGGCTGGCTGGCTGTGCCATTGATCGACCGGACCGGCAGGAACATCGGGCTGATACAGGCGTCGGACAAGATGGACGGCGAATTCTCGGCGGAGGACGAGGCGATTTTGGTGCAGCTGGCATCGATCGCGGCCAACGGTTTCGAGAATGCCCGGCTCTATCAATCATTGCAGGAACAGGACCGGCGCAAGGACGAATTCCTGGCGATGCTGGCCCACGAATTGCGCAACCCGCTGGCGCCGATCTCGGCAGCCGCAGAAATGCTCAAGCTCGGCACCGCCGGCGAAGAGCGGATCCGGCGCTCGAGCGAAGTGATCGGCCGCCAGGTGCGTCACCTGACGTCGCTGATCGACGACCTGCTCGACGTGTCGCGGGTGACGCGCGGCTTGATCGAGCTCGACCGTTCTTTGCTCGATCCGATGGCGCTCATCGCCAGCGCCGTCGAGCAAGCCCAGCCCCTGATGACGGCGCGCGCCCATACGCTGGCGGTCGAAGGCAGCGCCGGCGGCGCGCAGGTGCTGGGGGACGCGAACCGGCTGGTGCAGGTCTTCGCCAACCTGCTCAACAATGCCGCGAAATACACGCCGCATGGCGGCAAGATCGTGGTCACGGTGGCGCGCGATGGCGCCAGCGTCGTGATCAGCGTGCGCGACAACGGCGCCGGCATCGACGCCAGCCTGCTGCCGCGCATCTTCGACCTGTTCACGCAAGCTGAAAGAACGCCCGACCGGGCGCAGGGCGGACTTGGCATCGGCCTGGCGCTGGTGAGCACCATCATCTCTCTGCACGATGGGCAGGTCAGCGCCCGCAGCGACGGCCTGGGTTGCGGCAGCGTGTTTACCGTGACGTTGAATGGGGTCGAGCGCGAGGGCTGAGCGGTGAATAGCGGCGTGAAGCCGCACCGAACGCCGTAGAATAAGGCCTTTGACTTCACACGTACACAGCACTTATATGGAAACCATCGACCAGCGTTACCTCGTCCAGCAAAACAAGCGCGCAGAGGGCGCACAATCGACGCCCGTCTTCGCCCGGGTCATGCGCAGCAAAGAGGGCAAGTTCGAAGGCGTCTCGTTCATCAAGAACAAGGAAAAAGCCACCATCATGACGGTGGCCGAAGCCGAAGAAGCAATGGCGTGGGCCGCCAAGAAAAAAGGCAATGCCCACGAATACATCACCAAGATTATCTGCGTCGGCCAGTAACAAGTTTCTGCAACCGGCGCGCCTTTTCTTTCAGGAGAATCTATGCAACGATATACAGCAGCAATCGTGGGTGGATTGATCGCCGGTGTGGTAACCACCGCCGTCATGGTGGCCGGTCGTAAAAGCGGCGTGCTGAGCAAAACGCTCGACCGCGACGCCGTCGACTGGATCGACGACGTCACCGGCTCGCGCGAGCTGATCGGAGACAGCGGCACCAGCGTGGTCGAATTCGTCAATCACCTGGGCGCATCGGCCGCATTTGCCGCCGCCATCCCGACCCTGCGCGACCTGGCGCCAACGATGTCGCCCGTAACGCTCGGCGCCTTGTATGGCACCGGACTGTACGCCGTGAATATCGGCGCCATCGCGCCGGTGCTCGGCATTACCGAAGGTGAAGTCAAAGCCGGTCCGCGCAAGGCAAGCGAACGCTGGGCGATTCACGTCCTGCAGGCAGTCGTTACTGCCGTCATTGCAGACCGTTTGACCACCGAGGCGCCACGCCGCTGACACAGCGCGCCGCATGGCGATCATGCGGCGCTATGAAATATTCAGGGTGCGCGAGTTGGCGTTGGTGCGAAACACCATCGGCTGTTCGATCGGCTGCGCTTTATCAAGCCCGATTCCGGCCTGGCTGACGAAGCGGATCACTTTATCGACCTCGCCGCGCTTGGGCGATTTGCTGCATACCGGATCGGTCGCGGCGGCGTCGCCGGCCAGCATGAAGGCCTGGCAGCGGCAGCCACCGAGGTCGCGCCCTTTTTCGTCGCAACTGCGGCACGGTTCCTGCATCCAGTCGTTGCCGCGATAGGCATTGAATCCCTGACTGGTGCGCCAAATGTCGGCCAGTGCCATGTCGCGCACGTTCGGCAGATTCAAACCCGGCAGGTCGCGCGCGTTATGGCACGGCAGCGCCACGCCATCGGGCGCCACGCCGAGAAACACCGAACCCCAGCCATTCATGCAGGCCTTGGGGCGGTCTTCATAATAATCCGGTACCACGAACAGCAGCTTGCAGGCGTCGCCAATCTTTTCGCGATACGCTTCCACTACCCGTTCGGCCTCGCGCACCTGTTCCAGGGTCGGCATCAGCTGGGCGCGATTCTTCATCGCCCAGCCGTAGTATTGGGTATTGGCCAGCTCCAGATACTCGGCGCCGAGCGCCAGCGCCATCTCGATGATCTTGTCGACGTGCGGCAGGTTATGCCGGTGCAGCACGCAATTCATCACCATCGGGTAATCGTATTGCTTGATCAGCTTCGCCACTTTCAGCTTCAGGTCGAAGGTCTTGGTGCTGCTCAGGAAGTCGTTCAGTTCGCGCGTGGAATCCTGGAACGACAGCTGGATATGGTCGAGCCCCGCATTCTTGAGCGCGGCAATGCGCTTTTCGTTCAGGCCGACGCCCGATGTGATCAGGTTGCTGTAGAAGCCGAGACGGCGCGCCTCAAGCACCAGTTCTTCCAGGTCGTCACGGTTCAATGGCTCGCCGCCGGAGAATCCCAGCTGCACCGCGCCCAGCGCGCGCGCTTCGCGCATCACGCGCACCCATTCACCGGTCGTCAACTCATTGCGCACGGCGTCGTAGTTGAGCGGGTTGTAGCAAAACGCGCAGTGCAGCGGGCATTGGTAAGTCAGTTCGGCCAATAGCCAGAACGGTGGCGATATCGCAGGCGTGCCCGGCGTGGGGGCGTGGGTCGGCAGCATCACTCGATCCATTTATGCTGGTAAGCGTGGGTCAGCAGGCTTTCGATGTCGGGGCGCAGTCCGGTGGCCCGGAATTTGGTTTCGAGGTCGCTGATGATCTGGTCGACCGGCGTCTTGCCGTCGCAGCATTTGAGGATCTCGGCAGCGCTGCCATTCAACTTGACCATGCCTTCCGGGTACAGCAGCACATGGCTTTGCTGGGCTTCTTCATATTGCAAACGGAAGCGCCGGCTAAGCGCCGGCGTGGCGGGGAATAATGGGTCGCTCATGTCGGGTAGGCCTTTTCGATGGCGTCCAGCATGGCCCACAGGATGTCCAGCTTGAACTTCAGGATATCGAGCGCGCGCTGCTGTTGCTGGCGCGTCGTGAAATAGTCGAGCGTCACGGACAAGCCATGTTCGACGTCACGCTGGGCCAACGGGATGCGGCTGCGGAAATAGGTCAAGCCTTCGGACTCGACCCACGGATAATGGGTCGGCCAACCGGCCAGGCGGTCCTTGTGGATCTGCGGCGCGAACATCTCGGTCAGCGACGAGCACACGGCCTCCTGCCACGGCGAGCGGCGCGCGAAATCGACATACGCGTCGCAGGCGAAGCGCACCGCCGGCACCACGTGCTTGAGCGACCAGAGTTCGGCGCGCGGGATGCCGGCCGCTTCGCCCAATTGGGTCCAGGCTTCCATGCCGCCCTGGGCGTCGCCCTGGTAATCGTCGTAGCCGTCGTGATCGAGAATGCGCGCAATCCACAAGCGGCGCGTGGCGCGGTCGTCGCAATTCGAGAGAATCGCCGCGTCCTTCTTTGGAATGATGAACTGGTAATAGAAGCGGTTGGCGATCCAGCCGCGAATCTGCTCGGGCGAACATTGGCCGGCATTCATGCGCAGGTTGAACGGATGGTGGATATGGTAGCTCTTACCCATCGCGCGCAATTGCTGCTCGAATTCGGCGCGCGACCAGGGCGCCAGATCGGCGCCAGCGTCGAGAGGTAACGTCATAACTCGATCTCCATGCCGTCGAATGCGACTTCGATGCCATGCGCGGCCAGTTCGGCGCGTTCCGGCGAATCCTCGCGCAGGATCGGATTGCTGTTATTGATGTGAATGAGGATCTTGCGGCGCGCCGGCATGCGGTCGAGCACCTCGATCATGCCGCCCGCTCCCGACTGCGGCAAATGGCCCATCATGTGCGCGGTCTTTTTCGATAAACCGAGCGTGATCATTTCGTCGTCGCTCCAGCAGGTGCCGTCGACCAGCAGCACGTCGGCCTGGCGCATCGCCGCCTCCACCGCCTCGGTCATGTGGCCCAGGCCCGGCGCATAGAACAGGCGTGCATCGCTGGCGCTGTCGTGCAGCATGAGTCCGATGTTGTCGCCCGGGTGCGGGTCTTCGCGGTGCGACGAATACGGCGGCGCCTTGCTCGACAGCGGAATCGGCAGGAAACTGGTGTTCTGCAGCGGCGCAATCGTCAGCGCCTGGCCGTCGATATCCAACGGATGCGCATCGACGCCGCAATAGTGGCCCAGCACGCGCGTCAGTGGCAAAGCCTGCGACAGGTCGGCCAATACTTCAGCGGTCGCATACAGGGGCAGCGGCGAGCCGCGCTCGCGCAGCATCAACAGGCCGGTGACATGGTCGATCTGCGCGTCCATCAACAGCACCGCAGCGATGCCGGTATCGCGCACGGCGCGGGCGCTCTGCAGGGCGGGCGTGGCGCGGATCTGCACCAGGATGTCGGGCGAGGCGTTGACCAATACCCAGTCGACACCGTCGTCGCTGACGGCGATCGAGGATTGCGTACGGCTGACGGCATCGATGGTGCCGTTGCGGATGCCGGCGCAGTTCTGGCAATTACAGTTCCATTGCGGGAAACCGCCCCCGGCCGCGGAACCAAGAATTCGGATTTTCAACGACTCATCCAACCTTTCGGATCGGTGATTACAAATAAACTTGACGGCAAGTGCCGACCGGTCGATCGACACTTGCCGGTGTCAGCCATTAACGGTTGAACACGTACATGGTGATTTCAAAACCCCAACGAAAATCGATTGCCTGAGGTGTTTCCCATTTCATAGTAAGCCTCCTGTTGGATGGTTGTGGATGTCGTGATTGGCACGTTCGCCGTCGAACTGGACGACGCTTTATTGTGACCTAGTCTTAACGATCCTGCACGATAGCAGGCTGCTGTTGTGTGGGCGTACTTACTGCATGGCAGCATGGTGGCGCAGCGCTTGCCAAGTCGCGCGCGACGGCGCACGATGAGATCGACCAGCCGAGCAACTTGAACCAGGAGACGACGATGATCAAGGTAAGCGTGATGTACCCGAACGGTCCCGACGCCCGTTTCGACGAGGCGTATTACAAGGACCGGCACATGCCGATGGTGAAGGAGCTGATGGGCGACTATTGCAAGTACTACACGATCGACCGCGCGCGCGCTTCCGACTCGCTCGAGAAGAACGCGCCGTACATCGCCATGGGCCATCTATTCTGCGAATCGGTCGATGCGTTCGAGGCCGGATTCGGTCCGCATACGAACGTCATCATGGGGGACATTCCGAACTACACCAATCAAAAGCCGGTCATCCAGATCAGCGAAGTGCTGGTTGGATGAATCCGTCGAAGGCGGCGCGGCCATGATTGCTTAATGCGTCGCGCCACCCGCTTCGGATACATCATCAGTCACGGAAAGCGTCACCTCGACCGCCGTGCGAATACCGGCCACGATGTCCTCCAGCGCCATCGAAGGCGGCATTTCCGGGCGCCCATTCGCCTGCTCCGGCAAGAACGGCACGTGGATAAAGCCGGCCTTGATCGGCAGTCGCGCGACATGGTGCATCAAGCCATAAAAAACGTGGTTGCATACGAACGTGCCCGCCGTCTGCGACACACCAGCTATCAACCCTTGATCACGTAACGCACGCACGATCGCCTTGATCGGCAACGTCGAAAAATACGCCGCCGGCCCGTCTTCGACAATGCGCGTGTCCACCGGCTGCTGCCCGCCGTTATCCAGAATCGACGCATCATCGACATTGATGGCCACCCGTTCGACCGAGATCTCGGCGCGTCCACCGGCCTGCCCAACCGCGATCACGACATCCGGATGCAATTCATCGACCATCGCCGCCAGCAGCTCGTTCGCGGCCCCGAACACGCACGGCAACTGGCGCACCTCGACCCGGAAGTGATGACCACCGGATGCCCCTTGCCACCCTTCCAGCGCGCGCACCGCTTCCCACGCCGGGTTGATGGTCGCTTTGTTGAACGGCTCGAAGCCAGTAAGCAGAACGGTCTTGATCATAGGTTCATCAAAAAGTAGAGCAGGAAGATATTCGCCACCAGGAGCGGCAGCGCGGTCGGAATCTGGGCCCGGATCACCGCGTTCTTGTCGGGCAGTTCGAGCAGCGCCGCCGGGACGATGTTGAAATTGGCCGCCATCGGCGTCATCAGGGTGCCGCAGTACGCACTGAACATGCCAATCGCCGCCATCAGCGCCGGGTTGGCGCCGAACACGCCGACCAGCACCGGGATGCCGACCCCGCCCGCCATCACCGGGAAAGCCGCAAAGCCGTTGCCCATCACGATCGTGAACAGCGCCATGCCGAGACAGAATACCGCGACTGCGATAAAGCGCGTCTCGAGCCCGATATACGAGGTGACCAGATGCGCCACCGCCTTGCCAACGCCGGTTTCGCTGAACAGCAGCCCCAGCACCGCCAGCACATGCGGCAGCACCACCGCCCAGCTCATGGCGTCGATCAGGCGGCGCGCCTCGCGCACGCCCTGCAGCGGGGTGGCGCGCGTCAGCCAGCAAGCCGACAACAGCGCCGCCAGCGCGCCGCACCCGAGGCTGACCAGGGTCAGGTGGGCCGGGTCGAGCAGCGGCAGCGCGCCAATGCGCACGTCCTTGAAAACAGTCGCGCCGAGTACGGTCACCAGCGGCAGCAGCAGCGCCGGGATGAACAGGCGGTTGCCCAGGCGCGCGGCGCTGGCGCGGCGCGCCTCGTCAGACAGTACCGATGGTTTGCCGGCGCGCACGCCGCCGAAGCCGGCCAGCAGCGCCATCGCGATCATCAGCGCGCCGATCCAGGCCGGCGCGATGCGCTCGCCGGCCAGGTACAGCGTGGCGTACAGGCCCCAGAACAGCGCCGTGGTCACGCGGCGCGGGTTGCTGCGGTCCAGCAGGTTCATCACGGCGACCGAAGCCAGCAGCAGGCCGACGGCGATGTACAGATGGTCGATGGTGAGCGTCATGCGACGCCCTTTTCAACCACCGGGGTCGCGGCACCAGCAGCGCCCAGTTCACGGCGCAATTGCGCGTCCAGGCGGCGCAAATTCCAGGCGTGGATAATGAAGGCGCTGATCGCGGTCGGAATGCCCCACAACGCAATGTGCAGCGGGTCGACTTCAATGCCTTCGGCTTGCAAAATCGTGTGCATCAGGACGATGGCGCCGAAGGCCACAAAGATGTCTTCGCCGAAGAACAGCCCGACGTTGTCGGTGGCAGCGGACATGGCGCGGATGCGGTAGCGCAGGCGATCCGGCAGCGGACCGTATTGCGCCTCGGCCGCCGCTTCGGCCATCGGCGCCACCAGCGGGCGCACCATGTTCGGATGTCCACCCAGGCTGGTAAGTCCCAGCGCGGCGGTGCTTTCGCGGGCGAACAAATAGACGATCAGGAGGCGCCCGGCGGTGGCCGATTTCACGCGGGCGATGGCGGCCTGGGCGCGGTCGCGCAAGCCGTAGCGTTCCAGCAAGCCGATGGCGGCCACCGGCAGCAGCAGGATCAGCGGCAGGTTGCGGGTCTTGACGAAGGCATTGCCGAGCGACTCGAGCAGCGCGACAAAGGGCATGGCGGCGGCGGCGCCGGTGACGCCGCAGGCGGCCACGGCGACGAGCACCGGATTGGCCCGCAACAGGAAGCCCGCGACGACGACTGCCACACCAAGCAGCGGCCACAGGTTGACACTTGAATCCATGAACGCTCCGGCTGGTTATGAAAGCCGGGCAATGTTACCCGATGTTCATGGCGTGTCTGCCGCAGTTTTTCAGTCGGGGCGAACCGGGTTGGTGGCCAGGTCGCCCACCACCGTATTCCACTGGCGCACGTGGAACGCGCGCACCAGGCCGTGGATGACATAGGGGTCGACGGCGGCGAACAGTTGTACCGTCTCAGCCGTCTCGCACTGGAACACCAGCACCGCCTTGTCGGCCGGCTCGGCAACTGCGCCCGCCAGCACCAGCTCGCCGCGCTCCTGCGCGTCCCATGCCAGCTTCAAATGGGCGTCGCGAAATTCGCCGCGACGTTCGAGGTAGTCGGGCGCCAGGTCGTACGTCAGCAGGTAATGCACGGAAAATCTCCAAGGGTGGCGGGGTGAAACGATGGTACTGCAAACACGACGACAACGAGCGTTCCGATATGCCGTCGGTGCACACAATTGGATGTTGGAATAAAACAACTTTTCGACCCATTTTGCATTTACATTCCACAGTGACACATTCCATACAGAACAAAACTACGCGTCAGGCGTAGACTATCGTCATGGACACTTCGAAAAAAATGGCGGCAGGAATCACCGGATTTGCCAGCATGCTCTGGCTGGGCCTGACGGCTGCCGTTGCCGCCAACCAGCGTCGCCTGGTGTTCAACCCAACCCTCGAGCGCGAAGTGAAAAGCCCGCGTTCGAGCGGCCACCGCACCCGTCCCGTGGTGCTGCGCGCCAAGGACGGCACCCGCCTGTGTGGCTGGCTGATGACACCGACCATCCCCGGCCCGCGCCCGGCCGTGCTGTACTTTGGCGGGCGCTCCGAAGAAGTCTCGTGGGTGGTGCGCGATGCCGGCAAGCTGTTCCCCAACATGACAGTGCTGGCCATGAATTACCGCGGCTATGGCGACTCGCAAGGCATCCCGGCCGAGATCCACATGATCGAAGATGGCTGCACCCTGTTCGACTGGCTGGCCACGCGCGGCCAGGTCGACGCCCGGCGCATCGCCGTGGTCGGACGCAGCCTGGGTTCCGGCGTCGCGGTGCAGGTAGCCAAGGAGCGCCCGGCCAATTCGGTGGTGTTGATCACGCCCTACGATTCGATTCTGGCGATCGCCAAGCGCCGCTTTCGGGTGATGCCGATCGAGTACATGCTGCGCCACCGCTTCGAGTCGATCAAGCATGCGCCCGCGCTCAAGGCGCCGACCTATGTGCTGCGCGCCGCCAGCGACGACGTGGTGCCGCATGCGAACACCGACCTGCTGGTGGCCAAGCTGGGCCACCTGGTGGCGGACGACATCGTGCCCGAGTCGGACCACATGACCATCCCCTACCTGGAAAGCACCCAGGGCATGGTCGCCAGCTTCCTCACGGCGCAGTTCAGCCAGCCGGTGTCCGCCGCCGTCGTCGCCGCCACGCTGGAGAGCACGGTCCCGGTCGCGGTGCCGATCGAACTGCCGGCCGCCGCCGCATCCGCCATCCCCATCACCCTGCCCGTCACCCCGGCCGCTGCCAACGCTCCCATCCTGCCGGACGCGCCACTGCCCGAAAAAGCCTCCGCCTAGAAAATAATTGCAAAAAGTTGTCAGCATTTATATTTCCACCGAATAAATTGGCAAGTAAAATCGTATTTGTCATCAACTTGTAGGTTGATGCATATTTGACAGCTTGCGCTGTGATGACGCGTGTTTGCCTGAACAAGCCAGACATTGAAACGTCGCAGCCCGCCAAACGCTCGCCGGAAGCCCTGTTGCTGACATGCGACATGAGTTAATTTCTGCCGAAAAAATGGCCCGCAGATACAATTCGACACCCCCAGCAATCCCCCGTGCTGACACAATCGCGCAGCGTGACGTGCCGGCAGCTGGTTGCCGTTGAAATCGCCGCTTGTACAGCCCATCCCATCGCTAGCCGTGCGGCGGGTACAATATCGCTATTCCAGGAGCCCATACATGAAATTCAAGCAACTCAGCATGACCATTGCGGCGCTGTCCGTGGTCGGCACTGCGATGGCCCCGTCGGCGCTTGCCGCGCCGGCCGCAGGACCGATCGCCGCGCCCAAGTTCGGCGTGGTCTACGATGCGGGCGGCAAGTTCGACAAGTCGTTCAACCAGTCGGCCTACGAAGGCCTGCAGCGCTTCAGTAAAGAAACCGGCATCAAGGTGCTGGAAGTGCAAGCCAACAGCGACACCCAGGCCGAGCAGGTCATGCGTGGCCTGGCGCGCAAGAAGATCGACCTGATCGCAGCGATCGGCTTCTCGCAGACCCAGGCCGTGCAAAAGGTTGCCAAGGAATTCCCGAACGTGCGCTTCGTGCTGATCGACAGCATCGCGCAAGGCGCCAACGTCAATTCGGTGATGTTCAAGGAACAGGAAGGCTCGTACCTGGTCGGCACCGCTGCCGCCATGGCCTCCAAGACCAAGAAGCTCGGCTTCGTCGGCGGCATGGACATTCCCCTGATCCGCGCCTTTGCCTGCGGTTACGCGCAGGGCATCAAGGCCACTGCGCCGAAGGCCGAGATCGTCCAGAACATGGTCGGCACCACTGCCGCCGCCTGGAATGACCCGGCCAAGGGTGGCGAACTGGCGCGTGCGCAGTTCGACCGCGGCGTCGACGTCGTGTTCGCCGTTGCCGGCGGCAGCGGCATGGGCGCACTGCAGATGGCCAAAGAAAAGGGCAAGCTGGCGATCGGCGTCGATTCGAACCAGAACTACCTGCATCCGGGCACCATGCTGACCTCGATGGTCAAGCGCGTCGACGTGGCGATCTACGACTCGTTCAAGGCGGTCCAGAACGGCACCTGGAAAGGTGGCGTCACGTACAAGGGCCTGAAAGAAGGCGGCGTCGACTGGGTGCTGGACAAGGACAACCGCAAGGTCGTCACGCCCGAGATCGAAAAGCGCGTCAATGGCGTGCGCACCGACATCATCAACGGCAAGATCAAGGTCATCGACTACCGCGCCGGCAGCAGCTGCCCGGTTTAATTTTTCACACTCATCGCCAAGCGCGCCGCACCGGTTGATCCCGGTCCGGCGCGCTTTTGAATGAATGCACACTCTTATTAACGACAGATCGCCATGCAGCCAGCCGTAGAATTTCGCAACATTAGCAAGGCCTTCGGGCCGGTGCAGGCGAACGCCGACGTCAGCTTCTCGATCGCCAAGGGTTCGATCCATGGCGTGATCGGCGAAAATGGCGCCGGCAAATCCACCCTGATGAGCATCCTGTACGGCTATTACCATGCCGACAGCGGCCAGCTCGTCATCAATGGCAGCGAGCAAAAGATCCGCTCCAGCCAGGAAGCGATCGCACTGGGCATCGGCATGGTCCACCAGCACTTCATGCTGGTCGAGAACATGACCGTGCTCGACAACGTCATGCTCGGCACCGAAGGCGGCTTCAAGCTGTCGAAAAAACGCGCCGAAACCGAGACCAAGCTGCGCGAAATCTGCACCCGCTACCATCTCGACGTCGATCCGCTGGCCACCATTTCCGATCTGTCGGTCGGCGCCCAGCAGCGCGTCGAAATCCTGAAACAGATTTACCGCAGCGCCGAAATCCTGATCCTGGACGAGCCGACCGCCGTCCTTACCACGCAAGAGATCGCGTCGCTGTTCGACATCCTGCGTCTGTTCAAGGAACAGGGCAAGACCATCATCCTGATCACCCACAAGCTGGGCGAAATCATGGACATCACCGACCAGGTCACCGTGATGCGCGCGGGCCGCCTGGCCGGCGCCGTCGCCACCGTCGACACCTCGAAGGAGCAGCTGGCCAATATGATGGTGGGCCGTCCGATCGAGGGCAACCTGCCGCGCAAACCGTATGCGCCGGGCGCGCCGGTACTGGCAGTCGAGAACCTGCAATTGAAAGACGCCAACGGCGTCCAGCTCCTCGCCGACATTGCGCTCAACGTGCGCGCCGGCGAAATCGTCGCCATTGCCGGCGTCTCCGGCAACGGCCAGAGCGAGCTGATGGAAATCCTGTCCGGCATGCGCCTGCCAACTTCCGGCAGCGTGACGATGGACGCCAAAGCCCTGCCCTTCGCCGGCCGCTCGAACGCCGACGGCTTGCCCGCGCTGTTTCGCAATCTCGGCATCGGCCACGTGCCGGAAGACCGCCTGCGCGATGGCGTGATCAAGGATTTCTCGGTGATGCAAAACACCGTGTTCGGCTACCAGGACCGCGTCACCAAGGGCCTCGGCCTGTTCGACTTCAAGGCCATCGCCGATCGCTGCGCCCATTTGCTCGAGCAATTCGATGTGCGCCCGAAAGACCCGAACGTGCGCATTGGCCTGCTGTCCGGCGGCAACCAGCAAAAGGTCGTGATCGCGCGCGAAGTATCAAACGCACCGAAGCTGCTGCTGGTCGGCCAGCCGACCCGCGGCGTCGACATCGGCACCATCGAAAGCATCCACACCCAGTTGCTGCGCCTGCGCGACGAAGGCGTGGCGATCCTCCTGGTGTCGACCGAGCTGGAAGAAGTGCGCGCCCTGGCTGACCGCATCGTCGTCATGTCGGGCGGACGCGTCACGGGCGAACTGAAAATTGAAGAATTCGACACCACCCGCATTGGCCTGTTGATGGGCGGGATGCACAAATCATGAAAACCACTGAACTCCCCCGCTGGGCCTCGGGCTTCGTCCTGCCGCTCCTGAACCTGTTGTCCGCCTTGCTGGTGGCGGCACTGGTGATCCACCTGCTGGGCGAAAGCCCGGTCGAGTCGCTGCAGATCCTGGTCAACAGCGCCGTGCTCAATCCGGAAGGCCTGAGCTACACGCTGTTCTACGCTTCCACGTTCGTGTTCACGGGTCTTGCCGTGTCGATCGCGATGAAGGCGGGCCTGTTCAACATCGGCGCCGAAGGCCAGATGTACCTTGGCGGCCTTGGCCTGACGCTGGCCATGCTCAGTTTCGACGCGACCCTGTCGCCGTGGCTGCTGATTCCGCTGGCGATCATCGCCAGCGCGGCGTTCGGCGCCGGCTGGGCCTTCCTGCCCGGCTACCTGCAGGCCAAGCGCGGCAGCCACGTGGTGGTCACGACCATCATGTTCAACTTCATCGCCGCCGGCCTGATGAACTTCATCATCGTCAAATACCTGATCCCCGAGGGCGACCAGAATCCGGCCAGCCGCACCTTCAGCGAAGCGGCCATGATGCCGCAGCTGGTTCAATGGTTCCCGTCGCTGGGCGACACGCCGTTGAACATCTCGTTCATCCTGGCCTTGATCGCGCTGGCGATCTACGGCGTGGTGGTGTCGCGTTCGAGCTGGGGCTACAAGCTGCAGGCCACGGGCCTGAACGCCCACGCCGCCCACTACGCGGGCGTGCGCATCAGCCGCACCATCATCGTGGCGATGCTGATCTCGGGCGCCCTCGCGGGCCTGGCGGCGGTGAACTCGATCCTCGGTTCGACCCACTACCTGAGCCTGAACTTCCCGGCCGGCGCCGGCTTCATCGGCATCGCGATTGCCCTGATGGGGCGCCAGAATCCGATCGGCATCCTGCTCTCCGCAATGCTGTTCGGCGCGTTGATCCAGGGGGGGTTTGACCTGTCGCTGGAAAAACCGAACATCCCGCAAGAGACCATCGTCTTCATCCAGGGCCTGATCATCCTGTTCTGCGGCGCCATGGAAAACATGTACGGACCGGCTGTCCTGAAACTGATCAACGCACGTCGCACCAACAAGGGATAAGCCATGGAAGACTTCCAGTTCGCCAGTATCGTCGTCTCCACCATCCGCAATGCGCCGGTGCTGATCTTCGCGGCCATGGCCGGTCTGTTCGCCGAGCGCAGCGGCGTCGTGGACATCGGCCTCGAGGGCAAGATCCTGGCCTCGGCCTTCGTCTCGGCCGGCGTCGCCTACGCTTACCAGGACCCGTGGCTCGGCATCGCCGCCGGCATCCTGGCTTCGATGGCGCTGGCATTGGTCCAGGCCTTCGTCTCGATCACCCAGAAAGGCAACCAGCTGGTGGCCGGCATCGCCATCAACATCGCCATGAGCGGCCTGACCTTCGTGGTGGCCCAGTACTTCTTCCAGCAGGGCGGCCGCACGCCCGACCTGGGCGACGCGCGCCTGGGTGACATCGTCTTGCCGGGCACCGATCTGGTGGCCGACATCCCGGGCCTGGGCTGGTTCTACGGCCATGTGATCGGCGGCCATTCGGTGCTGGTGTACCTCGCCTTCCTGCTGCTGCCGGTCGTGCACTGGACGCTGTACCACACCCGCTTCGGCCTGCGCCTGCGCGCCTGCGGCGAAAATCCGCATGCGGCCGACGCCGCCGGCATCTCGGTCCAGCGCACCCGCTACACGGCGATGATCATCGCCGGCGTACTGTGCTCGTTCTCGGGCGCCTACCTGTCGATCGTGCAGAGCGGTTTCTTCTTGCGCGACATGTCGGCCGGCGCCGGCTACCTGGCCTTGACGGCGCTGGTGTTCGGCAACTGGCGCCCGCTTTACACGGTGCTGGGCTGCGTGATGTTCGGCTTCTTCTCGGCGGTGCAGATCCAGATCGAAGGCGTCGACCTGCCGGTGGTGGGCCGCATCCCGGGGTCGCTGATTCAGATGATTCCGTATGTCGTCACCGTGATCGTACTGGCCGGCCTGATGGCCAAGTCGGTCGCGCCCAAAGCGCTGGGCAAACCGTTCGTCAAGTCGCGCTGATCGCAACACCTCGACCCTGCCCGCGACATCGGGCGGGGTCGGCGGCAGGTATCGACAATCCCCCTCTTCCACGCTGAGTCGTCAACAAAGCGTCGGCCATATGCCACGATCCGGCAAAATCGCGTTATCGCGCGTACAATTTTATCGAATTTCCTGATGACTATCTGAGAGAATGGCGTTCCATAAGGCAACTATTACTGCCTGAAACGAATTTGCACTCTTCAGATGGACATTATGAAAATTCAAGATATCAAAATTCGCACCCTCCTGTTTGGCGGTTTCGCCGCCGTGCTGGCCATGATGCTGCTGCTGGTCGGCATCGGCCTGGTGCAGATGCAAAAGACCGAGGCGATGACCGACAAGCTGACCGGCGTGAGCGTCCAGCGCCTGGCCATGCTGCAGGAATGGCAAGGCATCATCCAGACCAACGCGGCGCGTACGCTGGCGGCAATCAAGATGCAGGACGCCAACGACGAAAAATTCTTCACCAACGCGATCACCGAATTGTCGAAGCGTTCCGACGTGCTGCAAAAGGAACTCAAGGAAAGCCTGGCGGGCGACCCGGACGCCATGGCGTTGTTTGCCAAGGTGGACCAGCAGCGTGAAGACTACCGCGCAGCGCGCAAGGCCGTGATGGCGCAAAAGGCGGCCGGTGAAACCGAAGCTGTTCGCAAGTTCCTGGAAACCGACATGCTGCCGCGCGTGGAAGCGTACATCGGCTCGCTCGCCGCCATCGTCAAGTACCAGCAGGACGTGGTCGCCAAGGATGCCGCCACCATCGACGCCGGCTTCAAGAGCAATCTGCAGCTGCAGATTGGCCTGGCCGCCCTGGCGCTGCTGGTCGGTGCTTCGTTCGCCTGGTGGATCAGCCGCCGCATCACCACGCCGCTGGGCGACGCCGTATCGATCGCGCAGACCGTGGCGCGGGGCGACCTGACCAGCCGCTTCCACATCGACAGCAGCAACGAGACCGGCGTCCTGATGCTGGCGCTGAAAGACATGAACGACAACCTGGTGGACATCGTCGGCCAGGTGCGCGGCGGCACCGAGACCATCGTCGAAGCGGCCGACCAGATTTCGGCCGGCAACCTCGAACTGTCGTCGCGCACCGAGCAGCAAGCCAGCGCGCTCGAAGAAACCGCGTCGTCGATGGAAGAACTGACCTCGACCGTGCGCCAGAACGCCGACAACGCACGCGAAGCCAACACCCTGGCGCAAGCGGCTTCGCAAGTGGCCAACCGCGGCGGCGACACCGTCGGCCGCGTGGTGCAGACCATGGACGCGATCACCGATTCGTCGAAGAAGATCACCGACATCATCGGCGTCATCGACGGCATCGCATTCCAGACCAACATCCTGGCGCTGAACGCGGCAGTCGAAGCGGCGCGCGCCGGCGAACAAGGCCGCGGCTTCGCAGTGGTGGCGTCGGAAGTGCGCAACCTGGCGCAGCGCTCGGCCGCGGCGGCCAAGGAAATCAAGACCCTGATCAGCGACTCGAGCGTCAAGGTCGAAGAAGGCAGCCGCCTGGTGTCGGACGCCGGCGCCACGATGCAGGAAATCGTCGACAGCATCGGCCGCGTGACCACGATCATGTCGGACATCTCGTCGGCCAGCCAGGAGCAGTCGGCCGGCATCGAGCAGGTGAATCAGGCCATCGTCCAGATGGACCAGACCACGCAGCAGAACGCGGCGCTGGTCGAAGAAGCGGCGGCGGCGTCGGCGGCCATGCGCGAACAGGCGCAAGCGCTGTCGGCGCTGGTGTCAACCTTCCGCTTTGAAAGCGGTGCAGCGCGCCCTGTATTGAAGGCGCCGGCGCGTCCTGCGTTGACCGCGTGATTGGTTGACGTAGGGTTGGCCTGGGCGGCCCCACCTGAACGCCCGGTTTTTCCGGGCGTTTTTCATTCATGGCGTGACCGGATCGATCGGCTCATTACGTGCCGCCGAACGGCTTGAGCGCGCCAGTGTCCAGGCAAACCCGATGCCGGCCGAAGCGCCGCTGTTTTTCAGGTGCAGCGGACTGTCGTTGTTGGCGCTGCCGGCGTACGACTCGTAGCGCACGAAGCCGAACAGGCGCAGGTCGGGATTCATCTGGCGCGTGGCAAACAGGCCCACACGCGCCAGCACCAGGCCGGCGTCGGCCTGGTAGGCCTGCCGGGTGGCGGTGGCATATTGCGGCGCCACCTCGTAGAAATAACGGTTCAGGCGCTTGTCGCCGAACACCAGCGAGGCGTTGGCCTCGAACGCCCACGGCGCCGCAGCTCGTCCCGGCAAGCCGCGCATTTCGTAAGCCAGGCGCGGCTCGAACGTCCAGCCCTGGCGCCGCAATCCTCCCCTTGCTTCGATCACCGCGCGCAGCGGCAGTTCGGCGCGCAGGCGGCTGGTGGGGCTCAGGTCGGCCAGCTTGATCTTCAGGCGCGGGCCGAACTCGAACAGGGTGCCCAGATCGGGCATGCCTTCGCGCGCTTCGACGTCGTCCGAGTCGGACGGCAAGGCGCCGGCCAGGCCGATGTCGAATTCCAACCGGTCCGAACGGAACAGACGCGCCCCGACGCCCGACTGGTCGGCGCGCAGCACTTCGCCGCGGTACAGCAGATAGGGCAAGGCCAGCACGCGGCCATTGCGGTCGTCGGCGCCCGGATAGGCCGGGGTGGTGACGCCGAAGGCGCCGATGCCGGCTTCCCACAACGGCAGGTTGGCTTCGCTGCTGGATTGGGCGAAGACGGGGGCGGTCAGGGACAGGCAAACGGCGGCCAGGACGGCCTTGGTGGTCGAGGGCATGGGAGCTCGGATCGGTTCAGGGAGTGAAGCGGATTCTATCGGAGTTCACGTCCGCTCAGCACACGACCAAGCGCTGCCCTGGCCCCAAAAAAAAACGTCACCCCGCAGGATGACGTTCAGGCGCCAAAAGCGCATGCCGCTTACGGCCAGATCGCCGTCAGCATCGCCGCCAGGTTGTAGCCGCCCTTGATCAGCTGCGTCTTCGCCACCGCCGAACTTGGCACCGGGTAGTTGTCCGGCACTTCGAGCGCGAAGGTGAAATAGGTCTCGCCCTTCTTGCTCGTTTGCGGCGTCAGCTTGCCCGGCACCACGTCGGCATACGCCAGCTTGGCGGCCACCAGGCCGTCGTCGGCCCACTGCACCGGCCAGGTCGAGACATCGCCCTTGGCGCGTGCGATTTGCGGATTGCCGTCGATCGCCACCTGCGCGAACTGCTCCGGGGTGCGGGTCTTGACGCGGCGGAAGGCGTAATCGACCGTGGTGCTGTCCCAGTACGAGTGGAACGGCTTGGTCAGCGCCTTCGGCACGCCTTCCTTGATCACGACCGGCTCACCGGCCGGGATCAGCTTCGACGACAACGACACCAGGCGCTCGTCGTCCAGCAGAAGGTTGTTGCCGCCGCGCGAATCGAAGATCAGCGCTTCGTCGACTTCGGCGCGGTTCTTCGGCACCACGAACTTGCCGTCCTTGCTGACGAACGCCGAACCGACGTGCAGCGGCTGGTGGATGTCGCCGGCGAAGTGCGTCAAGAGGATCAGGGCCTGGCGCTTGGTGAACTTGTGCGGGTTCAGCGCCGGATCGGTCTTACCCTGCAACACGGCGATGCACTGCTCCAGCGTCTGCACGATGTCCACGTCGCTGGTGCCGACGCCATGCTCATGGTAGTGCTCGAGCTGGAACGGGGTATTGGTGTAGTGGTATTCGCTGTGGCGCGGATTGCCGGCGACGTAGTCGACCATCTCGCTCGTCTGCGGGCCGCAATAGGTGCCCTTCACGCAGTCGGCCCAGTTGGCGACCGATTCCAGCGACTCGCCCTGCTGCAGCAGCAAGGCGATCTGGCGCTGGGCATTGGTCCCTTTCAGCAGCTTGTCGGCGATGGCGCCCACGGCGCGGTGGCCGTCACGGCCCCAGGCGGCGGCATCGGGCGCCGCCATCGAGGTAAAGGCGGCGGCCAGGGCCAGCGCGCATGCGAGTTTTTTCATGATTCAATCCTTGTCTGTCGGTGCCGCTTAATCGGCTTTCTGGATACGTGGCGTGGCCTTGGCGGCGCCCTGCCCTTCGATCTTCTTCAGGTAGGCGGTAAAGCCATCCAGGTCGACCATGCCGGTGTCATTGCGCTTGGTGCCCTGGCCAAATTCCGGATAGCCGTCGCTGCCTTCGGCCAAAAAGTTATTGGCGGCCACGCGGTAGCTGGCGCCGTCTTCGATCGGCTTGCCATCGAGCTTGGCGCTGCCCGGCACCACGCGGCTGCCGACCGGACGCTTGGCGTCCCAGGTGTAGCTGAAGCCGTGCGACACGTGCATGATGGCGTCGTTGCCGGCGACCGGCTCGTTGAACTGGCGTTCCAGCAGGCGCTTGATCTGGGCCCCGGTCAGGTCCATCACCACCATCGTGTTGCTGAACGGGAGCACGGCCTGGGCCTGGCCGAAGTTGACGCTGCCGTCGGCCGCGGCCTCCAGGTCGCGCCGCACGCCGCCATTGTTCATGAAGGCGATCTGCGCGCCCAGGTGACGGGTCGAATCGAGCGCCGCATCGGCGACCAGGCGCCCCAGCGCCGATTCGCCGGCGGCGTCGCGCTTGCGCAGCAGCGGCGCATTGGCGATCTTCGCGACCGGACGCACCAGGGCGGCCTGGCTGCGCTCCTTCACTTGCGCCACGAAGGCGGCCATTTTCGGGTCCGCCGGATACTCGCCCGGCTTCATCACCACGTTGCTGACCTTCAGATCCCGCACCGCGCCGCTGCCCGGCTCGACCTGCATCGACACGCGCGTGAGCAGGTGGCCGGCGGTGTCGGCCTGGGTCACGGTACGACCGTCGACGTTGCACAGGTAACCCTGGTGCGAGTGGCCGGTCAGCACCAGCTTGACCGACGGGTCGATGCGCTTGACCACGCCGACGATATCGCCGGTCAGTTGCGAGCAGCCGGCCTGCAGCGGCGACTCCACGGTGCGTCCGCCCTGGTGCACCAGGGCCACGATCACCTGGGCGCCGGCGGCGCGCATCTGCGGCAGCAGCGCGTTGATGGTGTCGGCTTCGTCGGCGAAGGTCAAACCGGCGATGCCCGAGGCGACCACCATGTTCGGGGTGTCGCGCAGCACCACGCCGACCAGCCCGACCTTGATGCCTTTGACGTCTTCGATGGTGTAGCCGGGGATGAGCGGCTTGCCGCTGGCGGCGTCGATCACGTTCGCGCCCAGGTATTTGAATTTGGCGCCGCCGAAGTTCGGGGCGAACTTGCAGGCCTTGGTCGGGCGCGGCGAATCGCAGCCGCCGTTTTGCTGGCGCAGCAGCTCCTTGCGGCCGCCGTCGAATTCGTGGTTGCCGACCGCGCTGGCGCGCAGGCCCAGCATGTTCATCGCCTCGATGGTCGGCTCGTCCGCCCACAGCGAGGACAGCGCCGGGCTGGCGCCGACGATGTCGCCGGTCGAGACCAGCAGCAGGTCCTTGTCTTGTTTGCGCCATGCCTGCAGGGCCGCGGCCACCGCTTCGGCGCCGCCCGCGCGCAACACCTGCTCCTTGCCGTCGGCGCCCTTCATGGTGTAGCGGCTCGGCTCGAGGTTGCCGTGGAAATCGTTCATCGAGACCAGGTTGATGGTCACCGGGGCTTGGGGAACACTGGCGCAGCCGGCCAGGGTCAGGGCCAGCGCGGTCAGGGAAAGGCGCGTCGCGGCGCGGGAAGAGACGTTCATGGAAGTACCTTGGTTCGGATGCGGAAAAGGTTGCGGGCGAGGCTGCCGCGAGCCCTGCATTATCACATGCAGACCGGCCGCTCAGCCATCTTTACAGGCCGCCGCAGCGGCGCTTGCGCACTGAAAAACACCAACAAACATCAGCATAAAAGCACCGCAATAAAAAACGGCCAGTGTCACCACTGGCCGTTTTTATCAAGCACGCGAGATTAGAACTCGTAGCGTGCGGTCACTTGCACCGCCCACTGCGATTCGCCCTTCGACTGCTTGGTCACGTAGTCTTCGACCTGGTCACGCACCTGGTAGACATACTTGCCGTCTTGCATACCGGCGTAGTCCACGAAGCTGCGCGAGTTACCGCCGCTGCTCGAGAAGCCGACTTCGTTGATACGGCCCCAACGCTTGTTGATCATGTTGCCGACGTTGAAGAAGTCGAGCACCAGCGAGCCTTTATGACCGGCCATGAAGCCCGGGATTTCCTGGCTGATGCGCATGTCGAGGCTGTTGGTCCACGATGCGAACGAATCGTTGCGGCTCAGGACCTTGCCGGCCGAGTTACGCAGATCCTTGTTGGCGTTCACGATGTCCCAGAAACGCTGTTCCTGCACGCGGCTGGTAGCGGTGTCGCCACGGAACACGACCTCGCCCGAACCGAAGGCGGTCGGGATGTACATCAGGTCGTTCGACTGGACGCCGTCACCGTTCATGTCGTTGTTGAAGGTCCAGCTGTATGGCTTGCCGGTACGGCCTTCATAGAACATGCCGAAGCTGGTGCGGTAGTTGCCGAAGAAGGCTTTTTCCCAGGCCAGCGACAGGTTGATGCGGTCCTTCACCAGGTACGACGAGTTCGCTGCGATGTCTTCGTTCGGATTGAACACGGCGCGGCCGCCGAAGTTCGAGTTCGAGGTCGACGAGCTCAGGTTGCTTACTTCGGTCGCTTCGGTGTAGGTGTAGGCTGCGTTCCAGCGCAGGCCACGCGAACGGCCATTGCTCAGCGACAGGGTCGCGGTGTTGCCGCTGCCCTTGGTCGTTTCGGTGGCGGCGATCACGTTGTTGAACGCCGCGTTCGACAGGGCGCGGGCACGGTAGCCGACGCAAGCACCGGTGCTGTTGAAGCCGCCGGCGCCGTTGGCGCACGATGCGGTGTAGCCAGGCTCGGTCCAGAACAGCGCGCGGCCATCCGAACCGGTGCGGGTTGCGCCGCCCAGGTTCAGGTGCTGGAAGTAGATACCCTTGTGCACATCGGTGCGCAGGTATTCCAGGCTGGCCACCAGGCCGTACCATGGCAGTTCGTGCTCGATCGCCAGGTTGGCTTTCCACACCGATGGCTGGCTCAGGCCGGCCGCCAGGATGTCGACGTTGGCTGCCGGCGGGGTGCCGGCGAACACTGGCTGCTGGGTCGGATCGGCATTGAACACGCCGCCGGTCGAGCTGCATGCCGCATAGCCGTCACGGCCGCAACCTGCGCTGTAGGTGGCGATGCCCGAGTTGGCGAACGGGTTGCCGAGCCAGACGTTCAGGGCTGCGCCGCCGAACAGGCCGACGCCGCCGCGGATCTGGGTCGGACGTGCGGTGTCGACGCGGTAGTTGAAGCCGACACGCGGCTGGACCAGCGAGTCGCCGTCGATGGTGTTGGTGTTGTCCATGCCGAAGCCGCCGGTCTCGCGCACGATCGCGCCCGGGGTGGTGTTGTAGCGGCCGGCGACGCGGGCCTGGGCCACGGCGTCGTTGCGCAGTGGACGGTCGCTCGTGGTTGCGCGGTCGTAACGCAGGCCGGCGGTCACGTTCAGGCGGTCGCTGACCTTCCAGGTGTCTTGCAGGAACAGGCCGGTGTTGGCCAGGGTCCAGTTAGCAGCGCCGTCTTCCAGCGTGTAGCCTGGGCGGGCCAGCTGGGCGATGTACTGGGTCGGACGGCCACGCGAGAAGTTTTCCAGCACTGCCGCTTCGATCGTCGCTGCCGACGAAGTCGAGCAGTTCACGTCACCGATCTGGTAGGTATAGGTGGCGCTCGAGTTGGTGCAGCCGAAGGTGTAGGTGCCGTTGGTGTTTTGCAGGAAGGCGTTATAGATCTCGTTCTTGGTGTAGTCGGCGCCGAACTTGATCTCGTGGTCGCCCTGCAGCCAGGTGGCGCCGGCGTAGGCGTCCCAGGTGGTGGTGTCGAGGGTGTTGTAGTGGCGGCTCGCTTCGGTACCGAAGTTGATGAAGCGGTTACCGGTGCGCACTGCGGCCGGGGTGCCGGCCGGCAGCGGGCCGGTGAACTGCAGTGCCATCGACGGCAGGTTGGCGTTGTTGTTGTTCGACTTGCCGCTTTCGCGACGCGACAGCTTGAACTCGGTCGAGAAGTCCTGGGTCCAGTCGCTGAACACCTGGGCCACGGTCGACTCGATGTTCTTCTGTTCGGTCCACAGGTACGAAGTCAGCGCGATGCCGGTGGCCGAGTAGCCCGCGAACTGCGGCTCGGTCTGGTCGGTCTTCTGCCAACGCAGGCTGGCGCGGTGGTTGTCGTTGATGTTCCAGTCGAGCTTGACCAGGCGGTCTTCGACTTTCAGTTCCTGGCCGGTTGGCGGTTCGCCCGAACCGACGTCGATGCCGTAGCGGCTCTGCGCGATGTTCTGCAGGCTGGCGATCGAGCTCTGGGTGATGCCGGCGTTGGTCAGGTTGCTGCCCAGCGGTCCGAACTCAGGCGACGAGCGCGAGCTCTTCTGGTTTTCGGCGCTGACGAACAGGAACAGCTTGTCCTTGATCAGCGGGCCGCCCAGCGTGAAGCCGGTGGTTTTTTCGTCGAAGGCAGGCGCATCGGTGTAGCTGTCGTCGGTCGCGTTGTAGCGATCGCCGACCATGCTGTCGTTACGGAACACGTGGTACACGCTGCCGGTCCATTTGTTGGTGCCCGACTTGGTGATGGCGTTGATGTTGGCGCCGGTGTAACCCTTCTGGGTCACGTCGTAGTTCGAGATGTTGACCTGCACCGACTGGATCGCATCGATCGAGATCGGTTGCTTGTTGGTCGGCAGGCCGTTGCCTTCCAGGCCGAAGGTGTCGCTGATCGAGACGCCGTCGACGGTGATCGAGTTGAAGCGCGAGTTCTGGCCGGCGGCCGAGATTTCGCCGCGGTCCTTGTCGGTCTGCGACAGGCGCGGATCCTGGCGTGCATAGTCGGCCAGGCTGCGCGAGATCGAAGCGTGGGCGGCCAGATCGGCGCGGCCCAGGTTGGTGCCCGAGCCCATGTTGGCGCTGTTGAAGGCGTTCGCCGTCGCGGCGCCGGTGACGTTGACCACTGCAACTGCCGGGCCACCCAGGCGACCGTCGACGGTGCTGGTTTCGGCCAGTTGCAGGTAAACGCCTTCGACCTTTTCGACGACGCCGTCTTTGGTCATGGTAATCGTGTAAGGACCGCCCACACGCAGACCGCGGGCCACATAGCGGCCTTCGGCATCGGTAGTAACGTTGCTGACAGAACCCGACTCAGTGTGAACGATCGTCACCTGGGCATTCGCCACCGGCTGGCCACTGGCCCCGGCGACGCGGCCGTTGACGGCCGAAGTAGTGTTCTGTGCAAACGACGGCGTAGCCGCCAATGCAACCGACAAAGCCAGCGCCAATTTAGTGAGCCGGATCTGTTGTTGAGTGATCATTGAAAACCCCAAAAAGAACTTCAAGTTATGTTGGACGCCCGGTGGACGTCTTCCCCTACGATTTACAGCGTATTTTTGCTCTGGTGCGGCCGGCGGTTCAGCCGACAAGCGGCTGCGATTGTATCGTTACAATGTTTCAACAAAGTGACGCGGTGAAATGATGATTTACGGCAGGATTCCGCCAATATGCATGACCTTTGAACAAGCCGACAAATTCGATTTGGCTTTGTTATTCAGAGGTTTTGCATATAAATCACCGCCCAAGTGTTGTCTGTAGGCGACACAATCTTCCGCAGGCCAAGCCGGAATGTGACAAGGCGGGATTATATGGGCGGCATTCTTCCTTGGAATCTTTTCGAGAAAAATTCGGTGGAAGTCGGGGTGGAGCGAAGAATTTTGTAGCAAGAAGGCGACATAAGTTAATTTTAAATTAACTTAGTACCAAAAAGTCGTTTGAAATTTATGACAAGGAAGCCGGCCCGGCGAGCGCCGAACCGGACTGCTCAAACTTTATTTGGCGGGCATCGCGCGCGCGTTCAAGGCGGCGATTTTTGCCTCGAAATCAGCGTAGCGTTGATCCAGCTGGCGGGTCAGGCGTTGCTTTTCCGCGACGGGGAGGAATGCATGGCGGATGCTGGCGTACGAGGTTTTTTTCAGTTCCGCGTAGCTCGGCTTGAACCCGCTGGCGAACTGCACGTATTCCTGGCTCAGCGTGTGGCGGGTCACGCCGGCGTCGTCGGTCGAGATCACATACGGCACCCCGTATTTACGGTACAGGTTGATCGGGTGGTTGGCGCCCGCGATGCCGCTGATGAAGGCATTCGAGGTCAGGTTGATTTCGACCGGGATGTCTTTCTCGCGCATGGTCTGCATGATGGCCGGTGCGTTGGCTTCGTGCGCCAGGTCGAGGCCATGGCCGATGCGGTGCGCGCCGGCCACGCCCAGCGCCTGGTCGATGTGGAACTTCAGGCCTTCAGGCGGCACGTCGCCCAGCGCCAGTTCGCCGGCGTGCATCGCCACTTTCACGTCAGGATACTTGGCCTTCATGAAGCGGAACATCTTCATGTGCAGCGTGTAGTCGCGCATCGAGACCGGCTGGCTTTCCTGGCCGACGATGTTGACGCCGACGATGCGCGGGTTCTTTTGTGCGGCCTTGAAGCTCGACACCATCGACGAAAACACCATCGACGGATTCAGCAAACGCAGCACGTAGTTCTGGTAGCGCATGGTGAAGCGCTCGTCGTCGATGCCGTCCGACGCTTTCACGATGTCGGCGACGAAGGTGTCGATCGTCCCGTTGAAGGCCGGGTCCTGATCGAGCTTGGCGAACGCCGCGCGCATGGCCTCGTCGAGCGCCTTGTCGTCGCCGACATTCTTCCATGCCTGGCTATCAAAGGCGGCATCCGGCACGAATGGCGACAGCAGGAACATGGTTTCGATGTAGCCGACGTTTTCGGCGATCGCGCGGGCCTTGATCTCTTGCAGGCCTTCGCGCAGGTTGCCGTTGGCGACCGGGCCGAAGTAGCCGAAGGTGTGGAAGAAGCGGCGGTCCGGTGCGATCTGCAGCGAGAAATGGTTGTAGAAATCCTTGTTCGACCAGCGCTTGACCAGCTCGCGCCAGGTGTCTTCGTCGGCCATTGCATCGGCGCCGGCAACGCAAGTACGCTCCGCGGCAGGCTTGGCGCGTTCGGCGGCGATGACCGCCTTGTCGGTTTCGATGCGGTAGCTCTTCTTGTTGATGCACAGGCCCTGCTTGTCGACGAAGTCGACGTAGGTCTCGGCGTAGATCGAACCCGAATAATGGTGATGCAGGTCGCCGCCCTTGGGCATCTGGGTGAAGAACATGGTCAGTTCGGCCAGGTTCGGTTTTTCGCCCGCGATCAAGGCCGCGTAGTGGCGCGCGGTCTTCGCTTCGTTGGCGCCGGTGACGGGTTCCTTGGCCAGGGCTGGCTCAATAACGCCGGCAACGGCCAGCGCCAGCAATGCGCCGGCGGTCAGTTTCGTGTGCATGGTGTGCTTTCTTCGATGAGTGACGACCGCTCGTGGAAGCGGCGGACGATCGCGCCACTCTAACGCCTTCACTCAGCGTTGGCAATATTGCCAGTCCGGCTCACGCGTCGCGCGCGTGCACCCGGCGGCCGGCCGAATAGGTGGCGGCGACAGTGCGGTCGTCGCCCAGCAGGGCCAGGGCGAACAGCAGTTCTTCGAGCCCGTTGCAGGACGCTGTCCTGCGCTCCATCAGCGGCGTCGCCTTCGGGTCGAGCACCACGAAATCCGCTTCCAGGCCGGGCGCGAAGCTGCCGATCGTGTCGTCCAGTTGCATGCTGCGCGCCGCGCCCAGGGTGGCGAGATAGAACATGCGCAGCGCCGGCAGGTAGCTGCCTTTCATGCGCGCCACCTTATAGGCTTCGTTCATGGTCTGCAGGATCGAGAACGACGTACCGGCGCCGACGTCGGTGCCGAGCGAGAGCAGCATGCCGGCGCGGTCGGCGCGCTCGAAGTCGAACAGGCCGCTGCCCAGGAACAGGTTCGAGGTCGGGCACACGGCGGCGGCCGCGCCAAGGGCTGCCATGCGCGCCATGTCTTCGTCGTCGAGCCAGATGCAGTGGCCGAACATGGCGCGCGGGCGCATCAGGCCGAAGCGCTCGTACACATCGAGGTAGCTGCGCGCCTGCGGGAACAGTTCGCCCACCCATTTGCATTCATCCTGGTTTTCGGCGACGTGGGTCTGGATGAAGGTGTCGGGATGGCGCGCCGCCAGTTCACCGGTCAGGCGCAGTTGCAGGTCGGTCGACGTCGGCGCAAAGCGCGGCGTGATCGCATACAGCGCGCGGCCGCGCTTGTGCCAGCGCTCGATCAACGCTTCGCTGGCGCCAAGCTCGCCCTCGATGTCGCGCAAGAAGTCCGGGCAGTGACGGTCCATCAGCACCTTGCCGGCCACCATGCGCAGGTTGCGCACCGCGCTGGCTTCGAAGAATTCGTCGACCGATTGCGGGTGCACGGTGCAGTACACCATGGCGGTGGTGGTGCCGCAGCGCAGCAGCTGGTCGAGGAAGAAGTCGGCAGTGGAGCGCGCGTGCGGGGTGTCATTGAAGCGGCCTTCGCTCGGGAAGGTATAGGTCTCGAGCCACGGCAGCAGGCCCGGGGCCGGTGAGGCGATCATGTCGGTCTGCGGGTAATGCAGGTGGGTGTCGATGAAGCCGGGCGTGATCACCTTGCCGCGATAGTCGAACGGCTCGACGCCTGGTGGCAGCGTGGTCTTTAACACGGCGTAGTCGCCGGCAGCCTTGACGCGGCCATCTTCGACGATCAGCAGGCCGTCTTCATGCCACAGCGCGGCGCCTTCGTCGAAAGCGGGATCGGCGCGGAAATGCAGCAAGCTGGCACGGTAGGCTTGCACAGTATTTGGTGCGGTGGACATCAATGGTATTCCGGTTGTTCTTTGGATTGGGCTTCCCAGACCGACAGCAGCTGGGCCGCGCAGGATGCGGCGATGATGGCCGGCGCCTTGCCGGCGATGCCGGGCAGGCCGATCGGGCACACCATATCAGCAATGCGCGTATCGAGCACGCCGCGTTCGCGCAGGCGTGCTTCGAACTGGCTGCGCTTGGTGCTTGAACCGATCAGGCCGAACCAGTCGCCGGCGGGGCGTAACAAGATCGCGTGGCACAGGCGCAGGTCGAGCGCGTGGCTGTGGGTCATGACGAGAAACGTGGTGCCGGGGGCGGCGTTTTCGATCAGCGTTTCGGGCGTGTCGGTGGCTTCAACCGTCACGTTGGCCGGCACCTGTTGCGGGAACAGGTCGTCGCGCTCATCGACCCAGGTGACGTGGCATGGCAGTTCGCTTAATGCGCGCACGATGGCGGCGCCGACGTGGCCGGCGCCGAACAGCATCAGATGGGCGCGCGGCGCGAGGATCGGGTCGACCAGCCAGCGGCGACCGCCCTCGCCTTCGATCACGCGCGTGGTTTGGTCATTGGTCACGACATGCGTGTCCTGCATTCCGGCCAAGCGCGCGCCGGCGGCGTCGAACAGCGCCCAGTCGTGCGCGCCGTCGAGGGCGATCAAGCGCCAGGTGTCGACGTTGCGGCGCGCGCGCAGCACGTCCATCTGCCCGGCAGCGGCGCGTTCGAACGCCAGCCAGGCGACGCCGCCGCAGCACTGGCCCAGGCTCGGTCCCAGTGCAAAGCGTTCGAAGCGCCGCGCTTCGCCGGCTTGCAGCATGGCGCGCGCCAGCTCCAGCGCGCGGTGTTCCAGGTGGCCGCCGCCGATGGTGCCGTCGAAATCGTTTGCACGCACCAGCATCTTCGCGCCCGGTTCGCGCGGCACCGAGCCTTTGCTGGCGGCCACCGTCACCAGCACGCCGTCCGCGCTACTGAACCAATCACCCGTCATACGCGCACCGCAGCTTGCACGAAATCGACCGCGTCCAGGATCGCTTCGCAGGTCGCCGGGGCATTGAGCGGCGGATTGACCTTGTGCTCGCCCACCGCCGAGATGGCGTCGCGGATCGCGAAGAACACCGAGAACGGCAGCAGCAGCGGTGGCTCACCCACGGCTTTCGAACGGTGGATGCTGTCCTCGACGTTGGCGTTGTCGAACAGCCGCACGCGCAAGTCTTGCGGGCAGTCCGACACCGCTGGAATCTTGTAGGTCGACGGCGCATGCGTGGTCAGCATGCCGGCCGCGTTCCAGCGCAATTCTTCCGTCGTCAGCCAGCCCATGCCCTGGATGAAGGCGCCTTCCACCTGGCCGATGTCGATGGCCGGATTGAGCGAGCGGCCGGCGTCGTACAGCGCGTCGACGCGCAGCAGTTTCCATTCGCCGGTGAGGGTGTCGACAATCACTTCCGACACCGCCGCGCCATAGGCGAAGTACGAGAACGGACGCCCGGTCATGGTCTTCGGGTCCCAGTGCAGGCCGGGCGTGGCATAAAAGCCGTCGGACCACAGCTGCACCCGCGCCAGATAGGCCTTGGCCACCAGTTCCTCGAACGGCAGCGCCAGGCCGGCGACGAACACGGTGCCGGCTGCGAAGCGCACTTCATTGGCCGCGCCGCCATACTGCTGCGCGGCGAAGTTGGCCAGGCGCTCGCGGATCTTGCGCGCCGCGTCCTGCGCCGCCTTGCCGTTCAGGTCCGCGCCGGTAGAGGCGGCGGTGGCCGAGGTGTTCGACACCTTGGAGGTGTTGGTGGCGGTGGCGCGCACCCGTCCCAACTCGACGCCCAGTTCATGCGCCACCACCTGCATCACCTTGGTGTTGATGCCCTGCCCCATCTCGGTGCCGCCATGGTTGACCAGGATCGAGCCGTCCACGTACACGTGCACCAGCGCCCCGGCCTGGTTCAGGTGGGTGACGTTGAAGGCGATGCCGAATTTCAGCGGTGTAAGCGCCAGGCCTTTTTTCAGAACGGGGCTGGCGCGGTTGTAGTCGGCGATCGATGCGCGGCGCGCGCGGTATTGACTTGTCGCTTCGAGTTCGTCGACCAGCTTGCCGATCACGTTGTCGACGATCGTCTGGCCGTACGGGGTGACGTTGCGTTGTTCCGTGCCGTAGAAATTCAGGCGCCGGATGTCGAGTGGGTCGCGCCCCAGATTGCGCGCGATTTCGTCGAGCACGTACTCGATCGCGATCGCGCCTTGCGGACCGCCGAAGCCGCGAAACGCCGTATTCGACTGGGTATTGGTCTTGCCGCAGGCGGCGCGGATATCGACATCCGACAGGTAATACGCATTGTCGAAGTGGCAGACGGCGCGCGTGGCGACGGGCCCGGACAGGTCGGCCGAATAGCCGGCGCGGGTGACCATGTCGACCCGCGCGGCCAGGATGCGGCCCTCGCTGTCGTAGCCGGCTTCATACAAATAATGGAAGCAGTGGCGCTTGCCGGTGACGAGCATGTCGTCGTCGCGGTCGGCGCGCAACTTGACCGGGCGGCCTGTACGCACGGCGGCGATGCTGGCAGCGGCGGCCCACAATGCCGACTGCGATTCCTTGCCGCCGAAGCCGCCGCCCATGCGCCGGCATTCGACCGTCACGTGATGCGAGTGCAGGCCGAGCGCATGCGCCACCACGTGCTGCATTTCGCTTGGGTGCTGGGTCGAGCAATAGACGTGCATGCCGCGGTCTTCGCCGGGGATCGCATACGCGATCTGGCCTTCGAGGTAGAACTGTTCCTGACCGCCGACCGACAATTCGCCTTGCACCACGTGCGCTGCGCGCGCAAATGCGCTTTCGGCGTCGCCGCGCGCCAGGCGCATCGGCGGCAGCACGTACGATTCGGCGGCGCGCGCCGCCTGCGGTGTCAGGATCGCCGGCAGGTCTTCGTAGTCGACCACGCCCAGCCGCGCGGCGCGGCGTGCGTTGTCGTGGCTGTCGGCGATGACAATGTACAGGGGCTGACCGACATACTGGACCAAGCCATCGGCCAGGATCGGATCGTCGTGGATGATCGGGCCGCAGTCGTTCAGGCCGGGGATATCGGCGGCGGTGAGCACCGCCACCACGCCGCGCGCGGCGCGCACCGCCGTCAGGTCGATCGCGTTGACGCGTGCGTGGGCGCGCGCCGACAGGCCGAGCGCCGCATGCAGCGTGCCGGCCAGTTCCGGGATGTCGTCGGTGTAGGTGGCCTGGCCGCGCACGTGCAGCTCGGCCGATTCGTGCTTGCGCGCCTGACCGACCTCGGTCCAGTTGCTCGCCACTAGCGGCGCCATGTCGGCTTTTGCGCGTGCGATGCCTGCGTCGTTCATGCGATTCTCCGTCAAGCGCCGGCGAAGACGTTGACCGCGCTTGCGGGCAGCGGATCGTCGACGCGGGTTTCAAGCCAGAAGCGGCGCAACAGATTTTGTGCGGTGCGCATGCGGTAGGTGTTCGAGGCGCGCATATCGCTCAGTGGTGTGTAGTCGCTGGAGAGCGCATCCATGGCGGCGCGCAGCGTGACTTCGCTCCATGCTTTCCCGCGCAGCGCGGCTTCGGCATTCGCGGCGCGTTTCGGCGTTGCGGCCATGCCGCCGAAAGCGATGCGCGCGTCGACGATGGCAGCGCCATCGAGCGTCACGGCAAACGCCGCGCAAACGGCCGAGATGTCCTGGTCAAAGCGCTTGGCCAGCTTCCAGGTGCGGAAGCGTACATCGGCACGCGGCAACGGCACGCGCAGCGCCTGCACGAATTCGCCAAGACGCAAATCCTTCTGCTGGTAGCCGAGATAAAAGTCTTCCAGCGCCAGCTCGCGCGTGCCATCAGCGCTGCCCATTACCACGCGCGCACCGAGCGCGATCAGCCACGGCATCGAGTCACCAATCGGCGAGCCGTTTGCGACGTTGCCGCCCAGCGTGCCGGCGTTGCGGATCGGGAGCGAGGCAAAGCGCTGCCACAGTTCGGACAGTTCATCCGGATAGTGGCGGCACAGCGCGGCGTAGGCGTCCTGCAGCGAAACGCCGGCGCCGATCTCGATCACGCCATCGGCCTCATTGACCGTCTTCAGGGCGTCGACCTGGCCCAGATAGATCACGTCGCCGAGCGTGCGCAGTTGCTTGGTCACCCACAGGCCGACATCGGTCGAACCGGCCAGCAGCAAGGCATCGGGATGCGCGGCGCGCAGCTGCGTCAACTCGTCCAGCGTACGCGGCAAATGGAATTGCCGGCCCTGCGCGCTGTAGGTAAAGCCCTGCGCGCGCTGGAGCGACGCCAGCTGCTGCGCCAACGCGGCGCGGTCGAATGACACCGGCGGCAACTCGCCCATGCGACGCGCGGCGTCGATGATCGGACGGTAGCCGGTGCAGCGGCATAGATTGCCCGACAGCGCATCGTCGATCTGGCAGCGCGACGGTTGCTGCCCTTCCTGCTTGATGTACATGCCCCACAGCGACATCGCGAAACCGGGTGTGCAAAAGCCGCATTGCGAGCCGTGGCATTCGACCAGCGCCTGCTGCACCGGGTGCAGGCTGCCGTCCGATGCCGCCAGGTCTTCGACCGTGAACAGCGCCTTGCCGTCGAGCGTGGCGGTGAATCCGATACAGGCGTTGACCGCTTTCAGCGCCACTTCGCCATGTTCGAGCGAGCCGACCATCACCGTGCAGGCGCCGCAATCGCCCTCGGCGCAGCCTTCTTTCGTACCGGTGCAACGCAAGTCCTCGCGCAGATGCTGCAGGATGGTTTGCGTGGGCGCCACGTCGCGTACTTCACGCACTGCGCCCTGGTGGAAAAATCGGATCGGTTGGGACATGGGAATGGTCTATGGTCCGGCGGGAGGCCAAGGGCGGAAGGCTACCATCTCAGTCACGCCCTGCTATATTCAAATTCTGATAAGTGTTATCTTCTAATTCAAATAGAATTCATCCGTGGATGCAGCCTCATTCTACCCACGGATGAACCGATTTCCAGTGATTGGCGATGTCGATCCGGCGCGCTACCCAGACCTGCTCGTGCGCGCCGACGTAGTCGAGGAAACGCGCCAGCGCCGCCGCCCTGCCCGGCCGCCCGGCCAGGCGGCAATGCAGCCCGACCGACAGCATCTTGGGCCGGTCGAGGCCGTTCGGGTCGCCCTCGGCGTACAGCAGGTCGAAGGCATCCTTGAGGTACTCGAAGAATTGGGCGCCCGAGTTGAAACCCTGGGTGGTGGCGAAGCGCATGTCGTTGGTGTCGAGCGTGTACGGCACCACCAGGTGCGGCGTGGGGCGCGGCTCGCCATCGGGCCCGCGCGCGGCGACGGTTTGCCAGAACGGCAGGTCGTCGCCATAGTGGTCGGCGTCATACGCGAAGCCGCCATGCTCGACCACCAGCCGGCGCGTATTGGGCGAATCGCGCCCGGTGTACCAGCCCTGCGGCGCGGCGCCGGCGAGGCTGCGGATGACCTCGACCGCTTGCGCCATGTGGGCGCGCTCGGTCGCTTCGTCCATGTCTTGATACGAGATCCAGCGCAGGCCGTGGCAGGCGATCTCGTGACCCAGTTCGCGAAACGCCGCCACCGCATCCGGGTTGCGCTGCAGCGCCTGGGCCACCCCGAACACGGTCAGCGGCAGGCGGCGTTCTTCGAACATGCGCAGCAGGCGCCACAGCCCGGCGCGCGAACCGTACTCGTAGAGCGACTCCATGCTCATGTGGCGCGCCGGGAAGGCGGATGCGCCGACGATCTCGGACAGGAACGTTTCGGACGCCGCGTCGCCGTGCAGCACGCAATTCTCGGCGCCCTCCTCGTAGTTGAGCACGAACTGCAGCGCGATGCGCGCCGCGCCCGGCCAGCGCGCGTGCGGCGGGGTGCGGCCGTAGCCGACCAGGTCGCGCGGATAAGGGATGTCCATGGCAGCCGTTCGTGAAGACAAGGAGTCGAAGGTCCGATCATATATTGCAGGAACTCCAACAGTATATGAGCGGCCGCATACGCCGGCTCAGCGCATGGATATAGGCCTCACCTGCCTGCCGTGGCTGCCAGGGCCGCCACCAGCCGATCCACCTGCTGCTCCGACGTGAAGATCGCCGGCGTCACCCGCACGCAGGCGCCCGACGCCAGCCCGTCGCGCAGCACGGCGAATACGCCGTGCTGCGCAAGCAGCCGTCTGGACAGGGCCGCGTTGTCGGCCACCGAGGTCTTGCCGCGCAGCCGAAACGAGGCTATCGCGCTGCTCAGGCGCGAGTCGCTGGAGGCCAGCACCTGCACGCCGTCGATGTCGCGCGCCGCGTCGACCCAGCGATTGCGCAGGCGCTGCAGGCGCGCAGCCTTGTTGGCGATGCCGATCCGTTCATGGATCTGCAGCGCCAGCGGCAAGGCCAGGTAGGCGGCGAAGTTGACGGTGCCGGTATGCACCCGGGTGCGGATGTCGTCGCCGTCCGGCTCGCCCATATGGGGATCGATGTCGCGCACCCGGCCGCGCCGGATGTACAGCGCGCCCACGCCGACCGGGGCGCCGATCCACTTGTGCAGATTGATGCCGGCGAAGTCGGCCTCCAGGTCGGGCAGTTGCATGTCGAGCTGGCCGAAGCCGTGCGCAGTGTCGACGATCGCATCGATGCCGCGTGCGCGCGCCATGCGGCTGATCTCGGCCACCGGCAGCACCATGCCGTTGCGGTGGTTGACGTGGGTGAGCAGCATCATGCGCAGCTTGGGCTGCCGCGCCATCGCCTGGGCATATGCATCGATCACCGACTGGTAGGTGGCCGGTTCGGGCAGCGCGATCCTGACCACGTCGACGCCGCGGCGCGCCTTGAGCCAGCCCATGACCGTGATCATGTTGTCGTAGTCGACGTCGGCGCACAGCACCGTGTCGCCCGGACGCAGGCGGTTGTAGCCGGCGATCAGCGCCTGCAGCGCTTCGGTGGCGCCGCGCGTGAGCACGATCTCGTCGCGTTCGACGCCGAGCGCTTCGGCCACGCGCGCACGCGCGGCCTCGAACTCGGGCGGGAAATGCAGGCGGCCGTAATAGGCGTTGCCGTGGTTGACCGTGGCCAGGTGCTGCTGGTAGGCCCCTAGAACCGGGCGCGCCATCGAACCCCAGTAGCCGTTGTCGAGCATCGCCACGTCATCGGTGACGTCGTATTGGGCGGCGACGCGGCGCCAGTAGTCGTCGTCGGCTGCCAGCACGGCAGGCGACATGGCAGGCGGCGCCAGTTCCGCCAGCACCGATGACGGCGACGCCGCCGCCATGGTTCCGGCCGGCGCCAGCGACAGCGCGGCAGCCCCGCGCAGCAAGGCGCGCCGCTTCACGTCAGGCTGGTTCAAAACTTCACCGTATAGTCGAGATACAGGTTGCGGCCATCGGTGTCGTAGGGCGCGTTGCGCGAGTAGATCAGGCCGCGGCTGGCCTGGAACACGGCTTCGTCCGGATACTTGTCGAACAGGTTGTCGACGCCGAAGCGCAGCGTCTGCCTGGGTGTGACCTTGTAGCTCAGCGCCGCGTCGAAGAAGCGCATCGCGCCGAAGCGCTGGAAGATGTCGCCGCTGGCGTTGCCGGTGCTGTCGGTCCAGGCGCCGTAATGGCGCATGCGTCCCATGCCGCTCCAGGCGCCGCGCTCGTAGAGCGCGCTGAGCGTGGCCTTCTGACGCGGCAGGCGGTCTTCGAAAATGGTGCGCTGGGTGGCGTTGGCGGCGACGCTGGTACGGCCGCCATCGACCTCGGTCTGGTTGTAGTTGTAGGCCAGGGTCAGGTTCAGCTTGCCATCCGCGATCCGGCTCAGGTGGCTGGCGACGATGTCGACGCCCTGGGTCGTGGTGTCGAAGTCGTTGGTAAAGTAATTGACCGAGGTGTAGCGCAGCGGATTGGCTATCCCGGCCGGCACCGCGAACGAGGCGGAGGTACTGAAGCGGTCGCTCAGCCTGATGCGGTACAGGTCGACCGACCCCGACAGGCCCATGCTGCTCTTCCAGGTCAGGCCCAGCGACAGATTCTTCGACTCTTCCGGGGTCAAGGGACGGGCGCCGAGCGCCAGCGCCAGCGGGTCGCTCGTCGACAGGCGGCCACTGGTGAACACCAGCAGGGTCTTGGTATCCAGGCCCTGGCTGGTGCTGCTGGTATTGAGCTGGCCCGGCGTCGGCGCGCGCAAACCGGTCGAATACGACGCGCGCAGGGCGAAGTCGGGCGTCACCTCGTAGCGCGCCGACAGCTTGCCGGTGGTGCTGTCGCCGAACGCCGAGTAATCCTCGTAGCGCGCGGCGGCGCCGATCGACAGCCGCTCGCTCAGCGCCACCTCGACGTCGAGATAGGCGGCGTAGCTGTCCTGATCCCAGCGTCCGGCCTGGCGGTCGCTGAAGCCCGGCGCGCCGTTGGCGGCCGGGTCCAGGCCGAAGGCGGCGCCCGGGCCGACCTGGTACGACGCCAGGTCGCCGGCGCGCACGCCATAGCGCTCGTTGCGCAATTCCAGGCCGAAGCCCACGTTGACCGGCTGCGCCAGCGCCGCCACGCTCCAGTTGTAGTTGAAGTTGGCGTTGACCAGCTTTTCTTCCTGCGTCAGGCGGCCCAGGTCGAAGGCGGTCGGGCTTTGGGCGCCAAGCGACGCGTTGATCGAATTATGCAAGCGGTAATCGATGCGGTTGCGGCCGTACGAGGCGCTCAGGTCCCATGACAGATCGTCGGTAAAGCGCCCGCGCAGCCCGCCCGACACATGCAAGTCGTCCTGCTCGTTGCCGTATTGCGGGCTGAAGCCGAGCGGATAGATGCTGCGCACGTCCCAGCCGGGGAACAGCGCGATGCGGTTGTAGACGCTGCCGCTGGTGTCGGGATTGCGCCAGTTGAAGTCCGACGTGCCGTCGCTGTGGCTGAACAGGCCGTAGCCATAGGCCGTGATGCCGCCGGCCAGGTCGACGCTGGCATTCAAGCCCAGGCGCTGGCTGTCCAGCTCGGGCTGGCCCCAGCGCTGCACGGGGTTGGGCAGCTGCAGCTGCGGGTGCGCAGCCTGGAACGCGATCGCGTCCGGACGCTGGCGCGTGCGCGAGGTAGGGTCGGACTGCGCCGCTTCGGCGAACAGGTTCAGGCGCCCGCTCTCGCCAATGCCAAGTCCGTACCTGGCGCGCAGCGTGTTCGACTTGCCGTCGCCCTCCCCGTACTGCGCATGCTGGGCGCTGATCTCGCCGCCGAGCGCGTCGTCGAGGATGATGTTGATCACGCCGGCGATCGCATCCGACCCGTACTGGGCCGAGGCGCCGTCGCGCAGCACTTCGATGCGCTTGATCGCGCTGGTCGGGATCTGCGCCATGTCGGGCGCCTGCGAGCCGCGCGCGCCGAGGAAGGCGCTGCGGTGGAAGCGCTTGCCGTTGACCAGTACCAGGGTCTGGTCGGGCGACAGGCCGCGCAGCGTGGCGGGGCGCACGAACACCTGGCCGTCGGCCATCGGCAGGCGCTGTACCACGTACGATGGCACCAGCTGCGCCAGCACGTCGTTCAGGTCGGACGACTCGACGGCGGCGATTTCCGCGCGGCTGAACACGTCGACCGGCGCCAGCGTGTCGAACTGAGTGCGGTTGGCGGCGCGGGTGCCGGTGACGATCACGGCTTGCGCGCCCTGTGCGTCGGCGCCGACCGGCACTGCCTGTGCGGCGGACGTATTCTGGGCATGCACACCAACCAATGCATGACATGCGCACAGCGCGGCTGCGCTGGCGATCTGGCTTCGTTTCACGTTCATTGCGACTCTTGTAGTTGGTAGAAAGGCTGCCACGCTGCCGCCACCGGATGGCGGCGTTGACAAACCGATAGCCTAGTCAAGCAATATTTCGTGAAGATGAACAGCCAGATCGCATCACGAAATTACGCGTCCGGCGTCGAGCGCATCGGATACCGGACAGGCACCGATCCAGGTTATGATTTCTTCATCACCAACTTCGCCGGCGTTCGGAGCACGATGGGAAAACTCAGCACGCACGTCCTCGACAGCGCGAACGGCCGCCCCGGCGCCGGCGTCAGGATCGACCTGTACGCGATCGGCGCCTGCGGGCGCACCCTGCTCAGATCCGATGTCAGCAACGACGACGGTCGCTGCGCCGCCCCCCTGCTCGAAGGAACAGCACTGCAAGCCGGCCAGTACGAACTGGTATTTCACGCCGGCGACTACTACGCCGCGCGCGGCGTGGCCTTGCCGGCGCCGCGCTTTCTCGACCGCATCGTGATCGCCTTCGGCATCGCCGACCCGGCGCAGAACTACCATGTGCCGCTGGTGATGACGCCGTGGTCGTATTCGACCTACCGGGGCAGCTAGCAGCGCCCGTCGCGTAACGAAACCGTACCCCACCCAGTCACCGGTATCGACCATGCACCTGGACCCCTCCCCCGCCCCCGCCGCGCCGATCGACCCGGACAACGCACCCGCGCCCGCCTGGCTGGGCCCGGCCCGCATCGGCATCGGCCTGGCGCAGGGCATCGTGCTGTATCTGCTGTACACGGCCTCGAAAGAAAAACTGTGGCCGGCGACGATGCCGCTCCTGTTCGCGCCGCTGGTGCTGGCGGCGGTGCTGGTGCCTGTCATGGTGATCAATGGCCTGGGCCACATGACGCGGCGTCAGTTGCAGCTGTGGGCCACCGGCGCGCTGGCCATCCTCGCCGCGCTCGGGCTCTACGATGCCTGGCGCAGCCTGGGGCTGGACGCGTGGCGCGGCGGCGCGCCGTCGGGGCCGCTGGCGGTGTGCGCCACCGCCGGCTTCTTCATTGCCCATGCGCTGGTGCTGGCTGGCGCGCGCGAAGGGCGCCGCATCGCTTCCTACCCGAGCTATTTCGACATCGCCTGGAAGCTGGGCCTGCAGATCGCGTTTTGCGGCATGTTCGTCGGCGCCACCTGGCTGGTGCTGCAACTGGGGGCGGCGCTGTTCGAGCTGGTAAAGCTCGCTTTCCTGCGGCGCGCGATCGAGCAATCGTGGTTCGCCATTCCCGTCACCGCCTTTGCTTTTTCCAGCGCGATGCACCTGACCGACGTCAAGCCGGGCATCGTGCGCGGCATCCGCAACCTGGTGCACGTGCTGCTGTCCTGGATCCTGCCGGTGCTGACGTTGCTGGTGGCCGGTTTCCTGGCCAGCCTGCCCTTCACCGGCCTGGCGCCGCTATGGGCCACGCGCAGCGCGGCCGCCCTGCTGCTGGCCGCCGCCGGCGCCTTCGTGGTGCTGGTCAACGCCGCCTGGCAGGATGGCCAGACGCCGGCCCCGCGCCCGGTCGCCTTTGCCGCGCGCGTGGCCGGCTTGCTGCTGGTGCCCTTGACGCTGCTGGCCGGCTACGCGCTGGCGCTGCGCGTGATCGATCACGGCTGGACGGTCGACCGCATCGTCGCCTGCGCCTGCCTGGCGGTGGCGGCCTGCTATGCCGGCGGCTACGCGGCGGCGGCGCTGCGGCGCGGCTGGCTGCCGACGCTGGCCGGGGTCAATGTCGCCGCCGCCTTCGTGGTGCTGGCCGTGCTGGCGCTGCTGTTCTCGCCATTGTTCGATCCCGCGCGGCTGTCGGTGAACAGCCAGATGGCGCGCCTGGAGGCCGGCCGCATTACCCTGCGCCAGCTCGACCTGGCCTACCTGCACCACCACGGCGCGCGCTATGGCCGCGCCGCGCTGGCCGAGCTCGAGGCGCGCACCAGGGGCCAGGATCTGGCCTGGCTGAACCTGGAACTGGAGCGGTTGCGCGCGCCGCCCGATAGCGGGCGCGTCGATCCGTCGCTGAAGGTGGCGGACAATCTGCGCGTGTGGCCCGCCGGCGCCCTGCTGCCGGCTGGATTCACCGACACCGACTGGACGCGCGCGCGGCAGACCTATCTGCTGCCGTCCTGCCTGCGCCAGCGCGGCGCAGCGTGCGACGCGTTCGTACTCGACCTGGGTGGCGACGCCCGTCCGGAAGTGATCCTGATCGGCCCTGGCGGCAGCGACACAGCGGTGCTGCGCCAGACCGATGACGGTGGATGGCGGTTTGCAGGCAGCCTGCGCTTGCGCACGGGCTGTACCTCGCTGCTGCAAGCCATGCGCGCGGGCCGCATGCATGCTGCGACGCCGCAGTTGGCCGACGTGGAAGTCGACGGCAAGCACATCGAGATCACGAGCGGGATCGACTTGCCGGATTGCTGAGATTGTCCACATCACCATCGACCGACCGGTGGCGATGGCAGCTTACCCTGCTCATGATCTACAGCAAAATATTGCAAGATAAACAAATTTACGTTACCAAAAATCGTAAATATTGCGAATTTTATATCGCAAATTGGTCACAAGTGTGCCAATTCAACTACACCACTGTGCAAATGGTCCAAAAATGTCACCAATTGTCGCCTATTGACTGGTGTAAATATTTCCTGATGGATAGAATAAGTTCCAATTAGTACCAGCGCGCCTGCCTGCTGCCCTTGCCCGCGCTTCCATCCAAAGCAGCTTACGCACTACACCCCCTCTCGTATGAACAAGAAGATTCTCGCCAGCCTGCTGGCGTTCCCCCTGATCGCGCCTGCGGTCATGGCCCAGGACAATGCTGTCAAAATCAGCGGCTTCGGCACTGCCGCCCTCACCTGGTCGGATGACGACCGTGCCCAGTTCGGCCGCCCGAACCAGGCCAGCGGCGCCGCCGACAACTTCCGCACCGGTGTCGACTCCAATCTCGGCCTGCAGGCCGACTACGCGGTCAACGACTGGCTGTCGCTGACCGCGCAAGGCCTGGTGCGCCAGGATGGCGAAGAGCACTATGGCGCCGAACTGAGCTGGGCATTTGCCAAGTTCCGCATCAACGACGAGCTCAGCGTTCGTGTGGGCCGCGTCGGCCTGCCAGTGTTCATGATCTCGGATTACCGCAACGTGGGCTATGCCAACACCATGCTGCGTCCGCCGGCCGAGGTGTATTCGCAAGTGCCATTCAACAGCGTCGACGGCGTTGACGTGACCTGGCGCCGCGACTTCGGCAACACCAGCCTGACGTCGCAGCTGGCCGTGGGCTCGATCAAGACCCCACTGAACAATTTCCACGCCCGCGGCAAGGACATCGTGGCGCTGAATATCGTCGCCGAAAACGGTCCGTTCACCGTGCGCGCCGGCCACGCCCGCGTCAAGGTCACGATCGACGACCTGGCGTCGCTCAACACCCTGGTCAGCACCCTGCGCGCCACCGGCACCGGTTACCGCCTGCCGCAAGTGAACGCATTGGCCGATGAAATCCAGGCCGATGGCGCCAAGGGCACCTTCAATTCGCTCGGCCTTACGATGGACTGGAACAACTTCGTGCTCCAGACCGAATTCGCCAAGCGCAAGACCGACACCTATATCAACGACACCACGTCGTGGTACGTGATGGGCGGCTACCGCATCGGTAAATTCCTGCCGTACTACACCCGCTCGGAATTGAAGATCGACAGCGCGGTCAGCGCATCGGCGCTGGGCGCCTGCCCGGCCGGCTATCCGGCTGCCTGCACCCCCACCCTGCAGCAACTGGGCACCGCGGTGCGCCGCGTCTCGGTCTCCGGCATCGGCCAGGGCGAACAGACCACCGACACCGTCGGCGTGCGCTGGGACTTCCACCGCTCGATGGCGCTGAAGGTGCAGATCGACCGCATCAAGCCGACCGGCAACGGCCTGTTCATCAACGCCAAGCCGGGCTTCTCCGGTCCGGTCACCGTGGGCGCAGTTGCCCTCGATTTCGTGTTCTAAGGAGCGACGCATGAAGACTCTATTCATCGCCGCCATCGCGGCCACCACCTTCTCGCTGCCGGCGTTCGCCGAGGTGGCCGTTGTCGTCAGCGCGAAGGCGGCCGAATCGACGCTCACCAAAGAGCAGGTCGCCCAGTTCTTCCTGGGTAAATCGACGTCCATGACGCCGATCGACCAGGCCGACAGCAGCGCCGTGCGCGCCGAGTTCTACAAGAAAGTGGCGGACAAGGACGCGTCCCAGGCCAAGGCCCTGTGGTCCAAGCTGGTGTTCACCGGCAAGGCCACGATGCCGAAGGAAGTCGCCGACAACGCCGCTGTCAAGGCCGCCGTCGCCGCCAACCCGAAGGCGATCGGCTACATCGACAAGAGCGCGGTCGACGCGACCGTCAAGGTCGTCTACAGCGCGCAGTAAGCACTGACAGTAAAACATAGCAGCAAGCAGTTCGGCCGCCATTTCCACTGGCGGCCGAACTGCGCCATCTGGAGACACACAACATGAGCATCAAGCGCAGGATCTGGGCACTGCCCGTTATTTCCGCCATCATCTTCGGCCTTGGCGCCGGCGCCAGCACCCTGATTGCGAGCGACGCCCTCGACTCGATCACGACCACCGAAAACGTGGACTATCCAGTGCTCGATGCTTCCAAGGCGCTCTCGCTCGACATCGCCGCCGTCACCGGTGCCCTGACCGACGCCGTTACCGAAGGCGACAAGGCGCGCCTGGACGCAGCCGGCGAACAGGCGAAAGCGATCCGCGCGCGGCTGGAAAAACTCGGCCAGATCCCCGGCCAGCAAGACAACGCCCTGCGCCTGGCAAAAGAATTCAACGATTACTATGCCCCGGCCCTGTCGTCGGCGCGCATCATGCTCGAGATGGAGCAAGGCGACCCGCAGGCCGCGGTCGGCAAGATGCAGGCCGCGCTGGCCACCCTGAACGCCGACCTGGCCAAGACCGGCGAAGCGGCCCAGCGCCAGTTCGCCGCCGGCATCGCCCACAGCAAGGACAATGTGCGCGACGTGGTGGTGGCGATGATCGTCACCGCCCTGATCGTGATCGCCTGCCTGGCGCTGGTGTCGTGGTTCGTGGTGCGCGCCATCTGGCGCCAGCTCGGCGGCGAACCGGAATACGCGCGCACCATCGCGCAAGCGGTGGCCGCAGGCGACCTGTCGATGAACATCCGCATCGAGGATGGCGACGACGCCAGCCTGCTGGTGGCGCTGAAAGAAATGCGCGCGCGCCTGGCCGGCCTGGTGGCCGGCATCAAGGGTTCGGCCGACACCATCGCCAGCGCCAGCAACGAAATCGCCAGCGGCAACGCCGACCTGGCGCAGCGCACCGAGTCGCAGGCAGCCAGCCTGGACCGCACTACGCGCGCCATGGAAGAACTCACCGGCGCAGTGCGCCAGAACGCAGCGAACGCCACCCAGGCCAACGCACTGGTCGAGTCGGCCAGCAGCATCGCCACCCGCGGCGGCGATGTGGTCGGGGGCGTGGTCAGCACCATGGGCGACATCAGTGCGTCGGCGCGCAAGATCGTCGAGATCATTTCGGTCATCGACGGCATCGCCTTCCAGACCAACATCCTGGCGCTGAACGCGGCGGTGGAAGCGGCGCGCGCCGGCGAACAGGGCCGCGGCTTCGCGGTCGTGGCCGGCGAAGTGCGCACCCTGGCGCACCGCTCGGCGGCGGCGGCCAAGGAAATCAAGGAACTGATCGGCGACTCGGTGGCGAAAGTCGACGCCGGCAGCGCCCTGGTCGGCGAAGCCGGCACCACCATGGCGCAGATCGTGGAATCGGTGCGCAAGGTGCAGGCCATCATGGTCGAGATCCGCGACGCCGGCGCCCGCCAGAGCGCGGGCATCGAGGACATTGGCCGCGCCATCGGCAGCATCGACGACATGACCCAGCAGAATGCGGCGCTGGTCGAGGAAGCATCGGCATCGGCCGAATCGCTCACCGTGCAGACCGGACACCTGACCGAAGCGCTGGCAGTATTCAAGCTGGGCGAGCGCCCGCTGGCTGCCGCCAACACCGGCGCTGGACAAACCCGCCTGGCGTTGGCGCGCTGAAGCGCTTTCAACCATCCGGCAAGCCTGCCTTTACAAAAATTGACGGGCTTGCCGAATCGGCCACCACGCTGATCGTTCCATCAACTCTGTTTTCGATTCGCTAACGCGGCCAGGCGCCGCTTCACTCTACGCACCTCAATACGCGCACGGTTCATGTGCGCGATCCTGCCGCCACGACGCCGCCATGCCATTTCGGCTACGTGGTACGCACGCATCTACCACTGCAGCAAACGCTTTACAAATGTAGTGCCCGTGGGCATCATCCGATGAGTATGCCGGGTGGTTAGACCATGCCGGCGCCTTGTCGCTTCTACCGAGGTTTATCAACACGGCCCCTATGTCAGCAGTCCTTCCCAACAACACGACAGTCGGCGCCCCGCTTGCGGGGCTGGCGCGGGCATTGGTGCAAGCCAATCGCCTCAGTGCCGTGCAGGCGGACATGCTGAACAAGAAGGCAGCCCAGGAAAAGACTTTCTTCATCGACGCGCTGCTGGCCAGCGGCGCGATCGAAGCGCGCGCGCTGGCGGCGTTCTGCGCCGAAACCTTCGGCTACCCGTTGATGGATCTGTCGGCGTTTGCGCCCGAGTCGCTGCCCGCCGCCGCCATCGACGCCAAGCTGATGCAGGCGCAGCGCGTGATCGCGCTGGCCAAGCGCGGCAACAAGCTGTCGGTGGCGCTGTCCGACCCCACCAATAACCAGGCGCTGGACCAGATCAAGTTCCAGAGCGAAGCGACGGTCGAGCCGGTAATCGTGCCGCACGACGCCCTGCTGCTGCTGCTGGCGGCGATCGCCAAGGGCGCCGAGCAGGACATGAGCGAGCTGGCCGGCGACGACGCCGAGATCGAGTTCGCCGAAGACGACAAGCAGCCGGCAGCGGTCGAGCCGGGCAGCGACGTCGAGGACGCGCCGATCGTGCGCTTCCTGAACAAGATTCTGATGGACGCGGTGCAGATGGGCGCCTCGGACATCCACTTCGAGCCCTACGAAAAGTATTACCGGATCCGCCTGCGGGTCGACGGCGTGCTGCGCGACCACGCTTCGCCGCCGCTGTCGATCCGCGAAAAACTGGTCTCGCGTATCAAGGTGCTGGCGCGCCTGGACATCGCCGAAAAGCGCGTGCCGCAAGACGGCCGCATGCGCCTGATTTTGTCGGCCACGCGCGCCATCGATTTCCGCGTCAGCACGCTGCCGACCTTGTTCGGCGAAAAGACCGTGATGCGGATCCTGGACGCGACCCAGGCGCAAATGGGGATCGATGCGCTCGGTTACGATCCGGACCAGAAGGCGCTGCTGCTCGACGCCATCGCGCGCCCGTACGGCATGGTGCTGGTCACCGGCCCCACCGGTTCCGGCAAGACCGTGTCGCTGTACAGCTGCCTGAATCTGCTGAACAAGCCTGGCATCAATATCTCGACCGCGGAAGACCCGGCCGAGATCAATTTGCCGGGCGTGAACCAGGTCAATGTCAACGACAAGGCCGGGCTGACCTTCCCGGTGGCGCTGAAATCGTTCCTGCGCCAGGATCCCGACATCATCATGGTCGGCGAGATCCGCGACCTGGAAACGGCCGACATCGCGATCAAGGCGGCGCAGACCGGCCACATGGTGTTTTCCACCCTGCACACCAACGATGCGCCGTCGACCCTGACGCGTTTGATGAACATGGGCGTGGCGCCGTTTAACATCGCTTCGTCGGTGATCCTGATCACGGCCCAGCGCCTGGCGCGCCGCCTGTGCAGCTGCAAGCAGCCGCTCGAGATCTCGCACGAGGCGCTGATGGCGGCCGGCTACCGCGACAGCGACATCGACGACACGTGGAAACCGTACGGCCCGGTCGGCTGCGACCGCTGCCTGGGGTCGGGCTACAAGGGCCGCGTCGGCATCTACCAGATCATGCCGATCTCGCCCGCGATCGAGGCGCTGATCCTGGCCAGCGGTAACGCGATGGACATCGCGGCCCAGGCCGAGAAGGAAGGCGTCAATTCGCTGCGCCGCTCGGGTTTGATGAAAGTAAAGCAAGGCCTGACCAGCGTGGAAGAAGTGCTTGGCTGCACCAACGAGTAACAACAGCGCAACGACAACAGGAACAGCAAGCACATGGCAACCTCCCCCCAACCCAAGAGCAACCGCGGCGCCCAGGTCAAGGAGTCCGTGTACGCCTGGGAAGGCAAGGACAAGAACGGTCGCACCATCCGCGGCGAGGTGCGCGCCGGCGGCCAGGCCATCGTCAACGTGACCCTGCGCCGCCAGGGCATCATGGTCACCAAGGTCAAGAAGAAGGTCTATCGCAGCGGCAAGAAGATCACCGACAAGGACCTGACCATGTTCACGCGCCAGCTGGCGACGATGATGAAGGCCGGCGTGCCCCTGCTGCAGTCGTTCGACATCGTCGGCAAGGGCCACGCCAATCCGTCGATGGCCAAGCTGATCCAGGACCTGCGCAACGACGTCGAGACCGGCACCAGCCTGAACCGCGCGTTTCGCAAATTCCCGCTGTACTTCGATCCGCTGTTCTGCAACCTGGTGGGCGCCGGCGAACAGGCCGGTATCCTGGAAGAGCTGCTCACGCGCCTGGCGATTTATAAAGAAAAGACGCTCGCGATCAAGGGCAAGATCAAGTCGGCGCTGACCTACCCGATCGCGATCCTGGCGGTGGCGTTCATCGTCACCGCCGTGATCATGATCTGGGTGGTGCCGGCCTTCAAACAAGTGTTCGAAAGCTTCGGCGCCGATTTGCCGACACCGACCCTGGTGGTGATGGCGATCTCGGATTTCTTTGTCACCTGGTGGTACCTGATTTTCGGCGGCCTGTTTGGTGCGATTTATTTCTTCTTCCAGGCCTGGCGCCGCTCACTCAAAATGCAGCAGACCATGGACCGCTTGCTGCTGCGTCTGCCAATCTTCGGCGCCGTGATCCGCAAGGCCACCATCGCGCGCTGGACCCGCACCCTGTCGACCATGTTCGCCGCCGGCGTGCCGCTGGTGGAAGCGCTCGACTCGGTCGGCGGCGCCTCGGGCAACGCGGTGTACCTGGAAGCGACGCGCAAGATCCAGAACGAAGTCAGCACCGGCACCAGCTTGACGACCTCGATGCAAAATACCGACGTGTTCCCGAACCTGGTGATTCAGATGGTGCAGATCGGCGAAGAATCCGGCTCGCTCGACGCCATGCTGGGCAAGGTGGCCGATTTCTTCGAGGGGGAAGTCGATGAGGCGGTGGCGGCGTTGTCGTCGCTGATGGAGCCACTGATTATGGTGATCCTGGGTGTGTTGATTGGCGGGCTGGTGATTGCGATGTATTTGCCGATCTTTAAGCTGGGATCGGTGGTGTAAAGCCACGCTGCAGGGTTTCAGAATACTTCGCGGTGTCTCAGAAAACTTCGCGATGAAGTCGCAGCGATCTCATGGTGTTCGCAGTAGTTTGCCCGGGCTTTGGCAAACTACTGTACGCGAGATGCCAGGGACTTCAATTCATCCTGCATGCGAATTCAGAATGTGTGACGAATGCCGAGGTTAAACGCGCGGTCGCCGGAGCCAGCTTCCGTATTGTTAGCGACGGTATAGCCTGCACCGTTCTCATTGTCGATTGCGCCATATACCGTGTAGAGAGTGGTCCGCTTGGATAGCAAATACAGGTAACCCACACCGAGCGAGCGTGCATCCTGATTTCTTGCGGTCTTGTCATCCTTGCGCTGCAACGTCACCACCAGATTACCAGAGCCTGCCGGCACGACGGCACCAAGCAGTATCTCGTTGCCATCAGTAGAAGCGGTCGGAGCAACGCCACCGTATGGATTGCTGTTGTTACCCAGAGGGGCGCTGTTGAAGCCTTTGTCGACACTGAAGGCGAGATAAGCCTTGAACACCTTGAAGTCGTAGTTCGCCGCGAGCAGCTTGTTGCTGCCATTGCCGCGCGTGACAGGCGTCACACCTGGTGCGGCAGCCACGTCGGAATTCTTGTGGTTGTACACGAGGCGCACGTTCAACGGGCCGCTTGTATAGCCCAGCGAAGCGCCCATTTGACGGCCGGACTTGCTGCTTCCAATCTGCTCCCCTGCGCTGTACGCTACCTCCCCCGTGACGCCTTGCATGACTGGCGTCGCATACACCACCGTATTGCTGGTTCGTACATTGGTACCGAAGTCAGGGAACAGGTTTTTCGAGCTGCCGGCATAACCCGTGGAGAAAGGATCGCCGACCTGCACGAGGGCCTGGTGCCAGGGCGTGTACTGGCGACCGATCGTCAGCTGGCCTGCCTTACCCTTGATCCCGACCCAGGCCTGGCGATTAAAGATCGTGCCGGCCGCGTCGACCTCGCCCGTGTCCAGCCTGTGACCATTCTCGAGCAAGAACACGACCGAAGTTCCGCCACCGAGATCTTCCGTGCCGCGAAAGCCAATGCGCGAGGCCGAGCCGACACCGCTGCTGATTTTGTTGAGGCTCCCGGCTACGCCACCGCTTTCGTGCACGAAGCCGGCATCGGCGATGCCGTAAATAGTAATGTTGGTCTGGGCATGCGCTGCCCCGGCACTGGCAGTCAGGATGGCTGCTGCGATGACTTTCTTGTTCATGTCTCCTCCTTGTCGGGCATGGCCCATTTTTTGTTGGGAGATACGCTTGATCGACAGGCGCCAATTACGAGCACGCTCGGCGAAGCCATATCACGTGATGTTGCAGAACAGCAGAAAGGCCTCGGCTAATGGCCGAGGCCCTGAAAAGTGCAATTACCCAGGAGAGCGGGTTTGATCAGCGACCACCGTTCCGACTAGAACCGCCGTCATGTTCACGATGCGGCGCACGGTGGCTGAAGGAGTCAGAACCTGCACTGGTTTTGCTGCACCAAGCAAAATCGGCCCGATGGCGACGTTATTGCCGGCAGCAACCTTTAACAGGCTGTAGGAGATATTCGCAGAGTCGAGATCAGGCAAAATCAGCAGGTTCGCATCACCCTCCAGCGTCGAGTCCGGCAAAAACTTCCGCCTCAAGCTAGCGTCAAGTGCAACATCGCCATGCATTTCGCCGTCCACCTCCAGCTCGGGTCCTCGCTGTTTCAAGATGGCCAACACTTCACGCATTTTTTGCGCCGAAGGCGCATCGCTCGATCCGAAGTTGGAATGTGAAAGCAATGCGACCTTGGGAACAATGCCGAAGCGCCGTACTTCCGCAGCTGCCAGCAACGTGATCTCGGCGAGCTCGGCAGCGGTAGGGTTAAGGTTCACATGCGTGTCCGCAATGAAGAGCTGCCTACCTGTCAAGACCAGGGCACTCATCCCTGCATAGACGTTCGAACCGTCCCTCTTGCCAATCACCTGATCGATGAAATGCAGATGAAGATGGGGCGTGCTGATCGTCCCGCACATCATCCCGTCGGCTTCGCCCTTGCGCACCATCATTGCCCCGATGAGGGTCGTGCGCCTGCGCATTTCCAGTTTTGCCATCTGCTCGGTAACGCCCCGCCGGGACATGAGATCCCGGTACGCCATCCAATAGTCGCGGTAGCGAGGATCGTGATCGGTATTCACGACCGAGTAGTCTTTGTCTTTTTCAAGACGCAAGCCTAGCTTTGCAATGCGTTGCTCGATCACGGCTGGACGGCCGACCAGAATCGGCTGGGCAATGCGTTCGTCGACGACGATCTGGACGGCGCGCAGCACACGTTCCTCTTCACCTTCGGCGAATACGATCCGTTTCCTGGCTGGCGCGGCAGTGCGTGCTGCCTGGAAGACCGGCCGCATCATGCTGCCGCTGTGATAGACGAACTGCTGGAGGTGCTGTGCATAGGCGTCCAGATCGTCGATCGGGCGCGTCGCCACGCCAGAGTCCATGGCGGCCTTGGCAACCGCCGGCGCGATCTTGACGATCAGGCGCGGATCGAACGGCGTAGGGATCAGGTAATTCGGACCAAACGAGAGGTTACTCGTGCCATATGCCGTCGCCACGACGTCGCTCTGTTCCTGCCGTGCGAGTTCCGCGATTGCATTGACAGCCGCGATCTCCATTTCACGCGTGATCGTCGTCGCTCCTACGTCGAGCGCGCCGCGGAAGATATAAGGGAAGCACAATACATTGTTGACCTGGTTCGGATAGTCGGCGCGCCCGGTTGCCAGAATCGCGTCCGGGCGCGCCTCCAGCGCGAGCTGGGGCAGGATTTCAGGGGTGGGATTGGCCAGCGCCATGATCAGCGGCCGCGGCCCCATGCCCTTCACCATCTCGGGCTTGAGCACGTTGCCTGCCGAGAGCCCGAGGAAGATGTCGGCGCCCTCGATGACTTCACTCAGGCTGCGGGCGCTTGTATCGCGTGCATAGCGCTCCTTCTTTGTATCCATCAATTCGACCCGGCCCTGATAGACGACGCCAGCAAGGTCGGTAACGTAGATGTTACACAAGTCCATTCCCAGATCGACCAGCAGGTCCAGGCACGCAAGCGCGGCCGCACCGGCTCCGGATGCGACCAGCTTGACTTCCTCGATCGGCTTGCCGACGACCTTCAGTCCATTGATAATCGCCGCGGCGACCACGATGGCGGTGCCATGCTGGTCATCGTGGAACACGGGAATATTCATGCGCGCCCGACACTGGCTTTCCACTGCGAAGCATTCCGGTGCCTTGATATCCTCGAGATTGATTCCCCCAAAGGTTGGCTCCAGCGCCGCAATGATGTCGACCAGCTTTTGCGGATCCTTCTCGTTGAGCTCGATGTCGAACACGTCGATACCCGCGAACTTCTTGAAAAGTACCGCCTTCCCTTCCATCACAGGCTTGGACGCCAGCGGGCCAATGTCGCCCAGGCCCAGTACCGCCGTTCCGTTGGTAACTACGCCAACCAGGTTGCCGCGTGCAGTAAAGCGTGCCGCATTGAGTGGATTGGCGACGATCTCTTCGCAGGCAAACGCCACCCCAGGCGAGTACGCCAGGGACAGGTCCCGCTGGTTGATCATCTGTTTTGTCGGTACCGTGGCAAGCTTGCCCGGCTTGGGAAATTCGTGGTAGTCCAGAGCTGCCTGGCGCAGCAAGGATGCTTCGGTTGTCATATTGCGTCTCGTCTGTCTGTGTATTGCGTCGCGTCGATTAAGCGTGGCTCTTGTTCGACACGCCTACTGGCACCGGGGTGTCAGACACACTATCTGCTGAGGTTTCGTCCGGTAGCGCCGATCCCCGGTTGAGAACGGCCCTGGCCTGGTCCATGTCGATCGCCTTCTCCCAGCGAGCAACGACGACAGTCGCCACACCGTTACCGACCAGGTTCGTGAAGGCCCGCGCTTCGTTCAGGAAGCGGTCCACACCCAACAGCAGGACCAGTCCTTCGACGGGAATCTGGTGCATGGAAGCCAGGGTGGCAGCCAGAGCCACGAAGCCTGCGCCGGCCACACCAGCCGATCCCTTTGAGGTGAACAGCAAGACGCCGAGCAGGATCAACTGGTCCCACAACGTCAGGTCGATGTTCATCGCCTGGGCAATGAAGATGGCTGCCATCGTCAGGTAGATTGCCGTCCCGTCCGCATTGAAGGCGTAGCCGGTCGGCAGAACCAGGCCGACCACCGGCTTCGGGATGCCCAACTTCTCGAGCTTGATCAGCATCTGCGGCAGAACGGCTTCTGTCGAGGCGGTGCCGAGCGTGACGAACAGCTCATCTTTGATGTAGCGCATGAACTTGAACAAGGACAGTCCGCTGGCACGCATGACAATGCCCAGTACCAGCACGATGAACACGGCGGAGGTCAGGTAGAGGCAGAGGATCAGTTGACCGTAGGACAGCAGCGTGCCGATGCCATATTTGCCCACGGTGAAGGCCATGCCGCCAAAGGCGCCCAGTGGCGCGACGTACATGGCGATCCGGACGACGCCGAACATACCGTGCAGGAACTGGTCTAGGATGTCGACGAACGGTTCGACCGTTTTGCCGGCACGTGCCAGTGCGATGGCGAACAGCACCGAGAAGAAGATGATCGGCAGCATATCGCCGTTGGCGAAGGCGCCGACGACGCTGTTCGGCACCATATTTAGGAGGAAGTCAAACGCGCCGCCCTGTTGCTGTGCCTTTTGCGTGTAAGTCGCCACTGTCGACCCATCGATGAGTGCGGGGTCGACGTTCATGCCAGCACCGGGCTTGAACAGATTCACGACGACAAGACCGATCACCAAGGCGAAGGTCGAGGCGATCTCGAAGTAAAGAACTGCTTTCAGTCCGACGCGCCCTGCCTCATGAACGTTGTTCATGCGGGCGATGCCGACAACGATGGAAGCAAAGATGATTGGTGCCAGCAACATCTTGATCAGTTTGATGAAGAGGTCGCCTAGTGGCTTGAGCTTAGTGCCGAGCTCGGGTATGAAATGGCCGAGCAGGATGCCAACAACGATGGCAATTAAAACCTGTACATAGAGTTTGGAAAGATATTTCCCGACGAAGGTGGATCGCATGTTTGTCTCCTTGCGTGCTAATTTCCGGCCTGCGGAAAGACAGGCGTGACCGCGGCAGGTGCGCCCTCGGGCGCCCCTGCCGTTCTCACTGTCTTATCGACTGGATTTTTTTTGACTGCCGCCTCTTATCTGCAGGGCGTTTGCGGTCCAATGATGCTTAAGCCGACAGCTTTAGCATTTCGGCGTAAAGGTCCGCCTTGCCTTCAAAACCAATGCCTGGAAGGTCAGGCATGGTGATGTAGCCGTTGTCGACGGTGACACCGTCGGGGAAGCCGCCATACGGCTGGAACAGGTCCGGATAGGACTCGTTGCCACCCAAGCCGAGGCCCGCGGCAATGTTGAGCGACATCTGGTGACCGCCGTGCGGAATGCAGCGTTTAGGCGACCAGCCGTGCTCGCGCAGCATGTCGAGTGTGCGCAGGTATTCGACCAAGCCGTACGACAGCGCGCAGTCGAACTGCAGCCAGTCGCGGTCGGCGCGCATGCCGCCGTAGCGGATCAGGTTGCGCGCATCCTGCATCGAGAACAGGTCCTCGCCGGTTGCCATCGGGTTCTTGTAGTAGTTGCGCAGCGTTGCCTGCAGCTCGAAGTCGAGCGGGTCACCCGGTTCTTCGTACCAGAACAGGTCGTACTGCGACAGCGCTTTCGCATACTGGATGGCGGTATCGAGGTCGAATCGGCCGTTGGCGTCGACCGCCAGCTTCTGCCCATCCTGCAGCACCGACAGGATGCTGTCGATACGGCGCAGGTCTTCGTCGAGCGAGGCGCCGCCGATCTTCTTCTTGACGACCGTGTAGCCGCGGTCGATGTAGCTGCGCATCTCGTCCTTCAGCTTCTCGTGGTCCTGACCGGGATAGTAATAACCGCCCGCGGCGTAGACGAAGATCTTGCGGTCGGCCTGGCCGTTACCGTAGCGGTCGGCCAGCAACTGGAACAGCGGCTTGCCTTCGATCTTTGCCACCGCATCCCAGATCGCCATGTCGATGGTGCCGATCGCCACCGAACGCTCGCCGTGGCCGCCGGGCTTTTCGTTGGTGAACATGCAGTTCCAGATCTTGTGCGGATCGAGGTTGGTGCCGGCGTCATCGACGAGAGAAGCCGGATCGGCCTCGAGGATGCGCGGGATGAAGCGTTCGCGCATCAGCTTGCCCTGGCCATAGCGGCCGTTGGAATTGAATCCGTAGCCGATCACCGGCTTGCCATCGCGGATCACGTCGGTGACGACCGCCACCAGGCTCAAGGTCATCTTGCTGAAATCAATATACGCATTGCGGATCGGCGAGCTGATGGGAACGGTTTTTTCGCGGATTTCTACGATCTTCATGGAAGTCTCCTGGGAAAAATCGCATGGCTTGGATGCGATTGTGTGTGGGAATGTCGATAGATTAATCCTGAAAAACCGCTTTATAATTCTCCAAAATTCATTTGTGAAGTGAGACGAAGTGAAGAGTGACCCGACATCGGACATGCAGTTCTTCGTGTTGGTCGCCAAGCATGGCAGCTTGGCTGCTGCAGCGCGGGCGATTGACCTGACACCTCCGGCGGCAACCAAACGCCTTGCTGCGCTCGAAAGCCGGCTGGGCGCACGGCTGCTCAACCGGACGACGCGCAGCGTGAGCCTGACGAGTGAGGGCGAGACCTATCTGCGGCATGCGATGCGCATTCTGGAAGAGATAAAGGAGATGGAGGACGCGGTTTCGCAGGCACGCGCCACTCCACGCGGACTGCTGCGCGTGAACGCTACCCTGGGGTTCGGGCGTACGTCGATCGCGCCACTGGTATCCGCGTTTGCCATTCGCTATCCGGAGGTTGAAATCCAGATGGAAGTGACGGACAAGCCGATCGACCTGGTCGACAGCGGCTTTGATCTGGCCATCAGATTTGGCGCCCTGCCCGATAAACGCCTGAATGGGCGCCGCATCATGTCCAACCGGCGCTTTCTCTGCGCCTCCCCGAGCTATCTCGAACGCCACGGCATGCCAGCTAGCCTGGCCGACCTGGCCCACCATCGTTGCATTATCCACCGCCAAAACGATGATGCCTATGGTATCTGGCGTTTCCAGCATCACGATCACACCGAGGTGGTGAAGGTCCACGGCGCTCTGTCGAGCAACGATGGCGACATCGTCCTTGGATGGGCATTGGACGGCCACGGGATCCTGATCAGGTCGGAATGGGATCTGGCCAAATACCTCGACAGTGGCAGGCTGAAGATTGTACTTCCAGAATTCACGCTACCTGCGGCCGACTTATTCGTGTACTACCCGAGCCAGCGTAACCAGACCATCCGTGCGCGAGCGTTCATCGACTTCCTTGCGGAGCAGTTTCAGGTTCCACAAGCGGGCCGACCAGGCCGGCCGAAAGCACGCGAGAAGCTGCGAAACGTCTAAGCTTGGTGCCAGTTGCCATGCCTCGCAAGGCTGCCAATGGAAAACTGCGACGTTTTATGAGAGGACGTAATGCAAGATATCCGAGAAGTACCTGAGTACGCGTGGGAAGCAACTGCGAGATATCGTGAGTTCCTACAGCGCATCTGGACAAGCGATTGTCAATGCGCCACGCAGATCTCAATCCTGATGGCCGGCGTCTTTGAGAATTGCCTTGTTCTGTTTGTTTATAAACGGTAGTACCGACGCCGTTGCGGCGTCGCTAGCTGCCTTCGTCATCGCCCACCACGCGTAGTGCGCGAACGTCGCGCATCGGGGACTGGCCAAAGAACCGGCTGTATTCGCGGTTGAACTGGCTGGCGCTTTCGTAGCCAACCTCGAACGCTGCATGGGCCGCATCCAGGCCGTCCATGAGCATCCGCCGCCGCGCCTCATGCAGGCGCAACTGTTTCTGATACTGAAGCGGGCTCAGGGACGTGAGGGAACGGAAATGGTGGTGCAGTGTCGAGACGCCCATGCATGCGAGCTCGGCCAGCATTTCCACCCGCAGTGGCTTGGTGTAGTTGTCCCTGATCCACTCGACAGCCTTGGCTGCGCGCTGGCTGTTCTCACCGATCGTCGCGATCGAACGAAGACGTTGTCCGGCTGCGCTATGAAGGATGCGGTAGACGATCTCGCGCGTGATCAGCCCACTCATGAATTCGATGTCTTGCGGCGCATGTTGCAGATCGAGCAGGCGGCCAAACGCGTCGAGGAATTCGGCACTTGTCTGCGCAGTGGTCATCGCCGGCTTGCTCGTGTGCGCCGGCGCCGATTGTTGCGTCTCACGGCCAAGCAGCTCGCGCACCATCGCCATGTCCAGCTTCAGTCGCATGCACAGGTAAGGATCTTCCCGGCTGGCCTCGACAACCTGACTTGTCACAGGCAGGTCCAGTGAAGTCAAAAGGAATTGGGAAGGGTCGTAGTCAAAACTCGTCTGGCCTAAGGTAACGCGCTTTTTTCCCTGCAAGACCATGGCCACGCTCGGTTCATAGGTCGCCGCATCAGGAAGCGTCGGCGCGCAATAGCGATACAGCGTCACTCCGGGGATCGACGTCTGCAGGCTCGCCGCAGTGCCAATCAGGGCGCCCGCGCGGCTCACCAATTGCATTCGCAATTCTTCGCGGCGATCGGGTGCGGGCAGAGAAAACGGCAATCGGGTACGGGAAGTCTGGTGCACGGGTGTTGGTCTCCATTTACGGCACAAGGATAAGACGAGACGTGACGGATGCAAATGGCATTGCGACGCATTCAGAGAATCAGGCAATGAATCGAGAGGATGAGGATACCGCTTCAATCGTGCTGGCCGCAAGCTTGTGACATCTGCTGAAGCACAGCGCAGTCTTGTCACAGGAACGCACATGAAGATCAAACCCGTCAGCAACATTCATTGATTGGAGATGCATGCATGAATAGTCCAGATAGTCTCGAATTGTCGCGCCGGGAATTCCTGCTCACCGGATCGGCCGCAGCAGCCGCCAGCGTCATGCCGCTCGGCGCTGCCGCACAAGCACCTGCTGCCGGGCAGGGCGCAGTGGTAAAGCTTACGCTCAAGGTGAATGGCCGATCCCATGCGCTTCAGATCGACACGCGCACGACCCTGCTCGACGCCCTGCGCGAGCACCTGCACTTCACGGGCACGAAAAAGGGATGCGACCAGGGTCAATGCGGTGCGTGCACTGTTCTCATCGATGGGCGCCGCATCAATTCCTGCCTGACCCTGGCCATCATGCATGAGGGCGACAGCATTACCACGATCGAAGGCCTGGGCACGCCTGGGCGCATGCATGCCATGCAGGCCGCCTTCGTCAAGCACGATGGCTACCAATGCGGCTATTGCACACCAGGTCAAATCTGTTCGGCGGTGGCGGTACTGGACGAAATCAAGGCGGGCATCCCGAGCCACGTCAGCGAGAATCTTGCGGCCCAGCCGATGTTGAGTGCCAGCGAGCTGCGCGAACGCATGAGCGGGAACATCTGCCGTTGCGGGGCTTACTCGAACATCATCGACGCGATCACCGAAGTGGCCGCTGCGAGCGGCATGAAAGGCATGCCATGAAAGCGTTTACCTACGAACGCGCGCAGTCTCCGGCGCAGGCCGCAGCAGCGATCGCGCGCAACCCCGATGCAAAATTCATTGCCGGCGGCACGAACCTGCTCGACCTGATGAAACTCGAAATCGAAACGCCCGCCCACCTGGTGGACGTGAACGGCCTCGGCCTGGACAAGATCGAACAGACCCCCGAGGGCGGCTTACGCATCGGCGCGCTGGTGCGCAATACCGATCTCGCCGCGGACCAGCAGGTGCGCCGCGATTACAGCCTGCTCTCGCGTGCCTTGCTTGCCGGCGCGTCCGGGCAACTGCGCAACAAGGCGACGACGGCGGGCAACCTGCTACAGCGGACACGCTGCCCCTATTTCTACGACACCAACCAGCCGTGCAACAAGCGCCAACCTGGCAGTGGTTGCGGCGCGATCGGCGGCTTCAGCCGCCTGCATGCGGTCATCGGCAACAGCGACGCGTGCATTGCGACGCACCCGAGCGACATGGCGGTGGCGATGCGGGCCCTCGACGCCAGCGTCGAGACGGTAAAGGCCGATGGCGCAACGCGCAAAATACCGATTGCCGATTTTTACCGCTTGCCGGGCGACACACCGCAGCGGGAAACCACCCTCCAGCGCGGCGAACTGATCACCGCGGTTACCTTGCCGGCGCCAACCGGCGGTACGCACATCTATTACAAGGTGCGCGACCGTGCTTCGTATGCCTTCGCACTGATTTCGGTCGGCGCCATCGTGCAACCGGACGGCAACGGGCGCGTGGCAGTGGGCGGTGTGGCCCACATGCCGTGGCGGATCGAGGAAGCCGAACGCGAGATGCCACGCGGCGCCAAGGCCGTGACCGCGCGCCTGTTCAGGGGAGCCAGGACGACGCACGAGAACGCATTCAAGCTGACGCTGGTCGAGCGCACGCTCGCTTCGGTGCTGGCACAAGCACGGAGCATGACGTCATGAGATTCGACACCCCTGCCACCACCAATCCGATCGACCAGCTCAAGGTCGTTGGCAAGCCAACCGACCGCGTCGAGGGTCCGCTCAAGACGACGGGCGCCGCCGCCTACGCCTATGAGCAGAACGCCGCTGCGCCGGGTGCGGTGTACGGATACATCGTCGGCGCCGCCATCGCCAAAGGGCGGATCGAGTCGGTCGATACGAAACTTGCCAGCCGGGCTCCCGGCGTGCTTGCCGTCGTCACCGCCGGCAATGCGGGCAAGCTCGACAAGGGCGAGTTCTATGCGGCGCGCGCGCTCGCCGGGCCCGACGTCGATCATTACCACCAGGCGCTGGCGATTGTCGTGGCGCAGAGCTTCGAGCAGGCGCGCGCTGCCGCGCAACTGGTGCGGGTGCGCTATACCCGCACCAAAGGTGCATTCGATCTCGCCGCAGCAAAGGATGGCGCCCCGCCTCCGGAAGCGGCGCCGTTCGCGCCGCCGCCCGAAACCAGCGCCGGCGATTTCGAAGGCGGCTATGCCGCCGCGGCAGTGAAACTCGATGCCAGCTTCACGACCCCGGACCAGTCGCATGCGATGATGGAGCCGCACGCGACGATCGCGGCATGGGACGGCGGCAAGCTCACGCTCTGGACTTCCATCCAGCAGGTCAACTGGAGCGTGCGGGACATTGCAAAGACACTCGGTATCGCCAGGGAAAATGTCCGGATCGTGTCGCCCTATATCGGCGGCGGCTTCGGCGGCAAAGGCACGATCCTGTCGGATGCCGTTTTGGCGGCCGTGGCGGCGCGCAAGGTGGGGCGGCCGGTCAAGGTGGCCCTGCAGCGCGCCCTCATGTTCAACAACGTGACGCACCGCCCGGCCACGATCCAGCGGGTTCGCATCGGTGCCGACAGCAATGGCCGGATCACGGCAATCGGGCACGAGAGCTGGTCCGGCAATATCGCCGGCGGCAGGCCCGAGGCAGCCACCGCCGCAACTCGCCTGTTGTATGCCGGTCGGCACCGGATGACGCGCCTGCGGCTGGCGCACCTTGATCTCCCGGAAGGGAGTGCGATGCGCGCGCCGGGCGAAGCACCGGGGATGATGGCGCTCGAGATTGCCATGGACGAGATGGCCGAGAAGCTCGGCATGGACCCGGTCGCGTTCCGTGTGCTCAACGACACCCAGGTCGACCCCGAAGACCCAAAGCGTCCGTTTTCAAAGCGCCAACTGGTCGAATGCCTGCAGACAGGGGCGAGACATTTTGGCTGGAGCGAACGCCCGGCACGGCCCGCCAGCCGGCGCGACGGCCACTGGCTGGTCGGGATGGGGATGGCCGCAGCCATTCGCGGCGCGCCCGTGATGAAGTCTGCTGCCCGTGTTCGTCTCGACAATCGCGGCATCGTGACCGTCGAGACCGACATGACCGATATCGGCACCGGTACCTACACCATCATCGCCCAGACCGCCGCCGAGATGATGGGCATCGGCGTGGACAAGGTGAACGTGAAACTGGGCGACTCGCGCTTTCCCGAGTCTGCCGGCTCGGGCGGGCAATGGGGCGCGGCGTCCTCGACGGCGGGCGTGTATGCCGCCTGCGTGAAGCTGCGTGACGCCGTGGCGCGGCAACTCGACATGGATCCGGCAAGCGCCGAATTCGCCGATGGCATGGTGCGCGCCGGGAGCCGTACCGTGCCGCTGACACATGCGTCGCGCTGGCGCGACCTGGAGGCCGAGGATGTCATGGAGTTCGGCGATCTGGCCAAGCGTTATGCAGTACAGACCTTCGGCGCGCATTTCGTCGAAGTCGGGGTCCATGCTGCCACTGGAGAGATCCGCGTGCGACGCATGCTGGCCGTTTGTGCGGCGGGCCGCATCCTGAACCCCAAGGCGGCGCGCAGCCAGGTGATCGGAGGCATGACGATGGGCGTCGGCGCGGCATTGATGGAGGAGCTGGTCGTCGACAAGCGTGCCGGCTTCTTCGTCAATCACGATCTCGCCGGCTACGAAGTCCCGGTCCACGCCGATATTCCGCACCAGGAAGTCATCTTCCTCGATGAAGTCGATCCGGCCGGGTCGCCGCTGAAAGCCAAGGGGGTAGGCGAACTCGGCATCAGCGGCGTCGCTGCCGCCGTCGCCAATGCTGTCTATAACGCGACAGGGGTGCGTGTGCACGATTACCCCATCACCCTGGACAAGTTTCTCGAGCGCCTGCCGGACGTCGTTTGAGAACGCACTTGATTCGGAACGTCATTAACGTACCGGCGCGACACGCGTTGTCGGGCCAGACTTGAAAGGACAGACATGAAGATGATTACCGCGACCGTAATGTCGCTCACGCTGGCCGCATCGGCGCTTGCCCAAACCGGTGCTACCGGAACCGCACCGGCCGGCACCCCTTCCGGCAATGTGATCGGCAACCCGGCCCAGATGGTCATTGCCCGCGCGGGTAGCCAGGCCTCGACCAAAGGACCCGCGCAGAACTTCACGGGAAGCGTGCGTGTCGATCCGCTGTTCGCAGCGCGCGCACCGTCGGCCGTGTCGGGCGGTGCGGTGAGTTTCGAACCGGGTGCACGTTCGGCCTGGCATACGCATCCGATGGGACAGGTACTGATCGTCACTGCAGGTGCGGGTCGCATACAGCAATGGGGCGGCGCCGTGCAGCAGATCCGTCCGGGCGACGTGATCTGGACGCCGCCCGGCGTCAAGCACTGGCATGGCGCCGCGCCAACCACCGCGGTCACGCACATAGCCATTCAAGAGAGCGCCAATGGCAAGAATGTCGAATGGATGGAGAAAGTCAGCGATGAACAATACGCAAAATAAGCGCGCCCCATCGATGTGGGCAAAGCCCGTTGGCCTTGCGCTATGCGGCTTGTCGATCGTTGCTGTGCCATGCTTTGCCGCCGCACAGGCGTCCAGGCCGGCCCGCACACTCTCATTCTCATCAAAGGAGATTCACATGGTTGCTCCGGCACTAGACGACTACACCCAAGGCCTGCTGCTCGGCGACGTCTGGGCCCGTCCCGACCTATCGCCACGCGACCGGAGCATTATCACGCTGGCGGTGCTGATCGCCAAAAACCAGCCTTTGGAGCTGCCGTTTTACCTGAACCGTGCGCTCGACAATGGCGTCACGGCTGGAGAGATTTCGGAAATCATCACGCACCTGGCTTTCTATTCCGGCTGGCCGAACGCCATGGCGGCCGTCAGCGCAACCGGGCCCGTCTTTGCGGAGCGCAAGATCACCAGCAAACAACTGCCGTCGGCGAAAGTGCAATTGCTGCCGCTCGATAAAGAGGCGGACGACAAGCGCGCCAAATCGGTCGATGAAAATTTCGGCAAGGTCGCGCCGGGCGTGGTCCAGTATACGACCGATGCCTTGTTTCGCGACCTCTGGCTGCGCCCCGGCCTGGCGCCGCGCGAGCGCAGCGTTGTCACTGTCAGCGCGCTTATTGCTTCCGGCCAGGTGGCGCAAATCACGTACCACTTGAACCGGGCAATGGATAGTGGCCTGACCGAACAGCAGGCCTCCGAAATGCTTACCCAGCTAGCCTTTTACGCCGGCTGGCCGAATGTGTTTTCTGCCATGCCAGTGTTCAAAGACGTATTTGCGAAGCGCACTGTTGGTGCGACGGGCAAGTAAAAGCTGGACGGCCTGCCGGTGCGCGATACACCTGCTGGTGCCGCGTACATGGCAGGCACAGCGAGTTTGATCGCCTGCGGGAAAGCTGTGCTGCCAAGTCGTCCGGTAAGGAAATGCGTCGATGGCTTGCATCCATCCGCTCGACGGCCTCCGCAAGAAGTCGGTAGGTAGTGTGTCATCAGGAAGTCGCTAGCGCAGTGCAGTTCGCACCCCGCGCATTGTCCACTCGAGCACTGCCCTGAGCAGCATCGCGCCTGCAGCCCACGGCCGGCGTCGGTCCAGCCCGCGCCGCCACATGCGTTGCGGCAGGAAGAACCGCCCGAACGCCGATAACCCGCTCTCACGCAGCACCCAGAAGCAGCCACCCGCATAGGTAGTATCAAAGCCGTCCTCCGCGCGCAGCAGGTAATGCGCAGTGCCCGAACTCATCGCCACATCGGCCGCCGCGTCCGGCCCCAGCGTGCGCAAGCCGCGCCGGTACGACAGCTCGATCGTCTGGCGCAGGTCGGGCAGGTTCAGCACGAGCGGGCGCAGCAGGCGCGACCATTCGAGCAGGCGCGGCAGGCCGTGCAGGCTGGAGACGGCGCGGGTGCGGTACTTGAAGAAGGCCGAGCGCAGTTCGGTCATGCTCGCTGGCGGCGGGCGCGGCTGGGCGTCGGGGCGCTCGCGCCAGCAGCGCATCCAGTGCGCCAGCGCGAACTCATGCTTGGCCAGCAGCGAGGCCGGGGCGTCGAATTCGAGATCGATGCGGTTGCCCGGCTGCAGGAAGCGGATCAGGCTGCGCTGCCCTTCCAGCCGCGGTGCGTCGAGCACGCCGCACGGGCTGCGCCTTCCATTGTTGAGCCACGCATTGTCGGCGCGGTTGAAGCGGGCGAACGAGGCAATCGGCACGATCAGGCGCGGCTTGAACACTTCGGCCTGCAGCGCCAGCCGCTCGATGCCGTGACTGGCCGCTGCCTCGCGCCGCGCGAAATTGTCCGGGTTGCCGCACCAGGCCATGTCGGCAAAGCCGCTTAACAGCAGATCGACGCGCGGGGCCAGGCGCCGTACGCGGCCAGCGGCGCTGCGGCAAGCGGCGCGCGTAGCCAATGCCCGTTCGCCCAGGTGCAGGATGTTGCGCCGACCGCAATTGATCAAACAATAGGAATCACCCTCGCCGCTGGCGAATGCCGTGATGCGCAGGTCGGGCGCCAGCGTGTGCGGCTGGCCGGCCGCGCATTCAATCAGCGCCAGGCGGTTACGGCGCAGCTCGTCGAACAGGCGCCAGTCGCGTCCCTGGCGGTACAGGAAGGTGGCGATGCCGCGGAACTCGGCGCGAAAGCGGCGCAGAAAGCTGGCAGACAAGCGGTCGGGCTGGGCGCGCGAGCACCAGACGAACAATGGCAGGCCGCTGGCGTTGAGTTCGGCGATCAGGCGCGCGCTGCCCGTTGAGCGGTCGATCAGGCTCCAGGCGTCGTTCAGCACCGTGTCTTCCAGCCACGGATCGGCCAGCAGCAGTGCGTGGTCGGTGCGCAGCAGGAAGCTGGCGTGGTTTAGAAAAGTGAAGGTCGGATTGGACATGGTTTGATTGCAATCGCAGCACACCGCTCGCCATCGCATCCAGCCTAGCCCGTCGTCATGCGTGGCGCATGAGGCATCGCAATCGCGCAGCGCTGCATGTGATCGGCGGACGTGCTTCGCCAAACGCCAGGAAAACCCCTACAATGAGGTTGATGTAGAGAATCATCTCTGCCTCATCGTTGATCGCCCGCCTCACACGAACCAACCGACTCGTCATGCCCATGGAAACACTCTTGTTCGCGCCTCCCGCCGCTCTCGGCCCTACGCTGGTTGCCGCCCTGCTCGGCCTGCTGATCGGCAGTTTCCTGAACGTCGTCATCTACCGCATCCCGAAGATGATGCAGCGCGAATCCGACAATTACGTGGCGCAGGAAAGCGGCAAGGAACTCCCGCACCAGGACCGTTTTAATTTGATGGTGCCGCGCTCAGCCTGCCCATGCTGCGGCCACCCGATCACGGCGCTGGAGAACATTCCGGTGATCAGCTATATCGTCTTGGGTGGCAAGTGCCGCAAATGCAAGACGCGCATCCCGGCGCGCTATCCGGCCATCGAGCTGCTGACCGCGGCCCTCTCGGGCCTGCTGGTGTGGACCTTCGGCAGCGGCGCGGCCGGCATGGCCACGTTGCTGTTCGCGTGGCTCTTGATCGCCATGACCTTTATCGACTTCGACACCCAGCTGTTGCCGGACGACCTGACCTATCCGCTGCTGTGGGCTGGCCTCATCATCAACATCAATGGCACCTTCGTGCCTCTGCAGGACGCCGTGATCGGCGCTGCTGCCGGCTACCTGGTGTTGTGGGCCGTGTATTGGTTGTTCAAGCTCGTCACCGGCAAGGAAGGCATGGGCTACGGCGACTTCAAGCTGTTGGCCGCGCTGGGCGCGTGGCTGGGCTGGACCATGCTGCCGACCATTATTCTGCTGTCGTCGATCGTCGGCGCGGTAGTGGGCATCAGTCTGATCGTGTTCGCCAAGCGCGAGCGCAGCAACCCGATTCCGTTCGGACCTTACCTGGCTGCGGCCGGCATGATCGCGATGCTGTACGGCGACCAGCTGGGCGGCTTCACGCGCAGCCTGTTCGGATGAGCATAAACATGCCGCCCCAAACGTTTTCGGTCGGCCTCACCGGCGGCATCGGCTGCGGCAAGAGCACCGTGGCCGACCTGTTCGCCGAGCTGGGCGCGTCGATCGTCGACACCGATGTCATCGCCCACGCCCTGACCACCCCGAATGGTGCGGCGATGGCGGCGATCCTGGCTGAATTCGGTCCCGACTTCGCGACGCCAGACGGCGCCCTCGACCGTGCACGAATGCGCACGCTGGTGTTCTCGGACGCCAGCGCACGCGCGCGCCTGGAAGCGATCCTGCACCCGCGCATCCGCGATGCGACCTCCGAGGCGGCCGCGCGCGCTACCGGGCCCTATGTGATCTATGTGGTGCCATTGCTGATCGAATCAGGCACCTGGCGCGAGCGGGTGTCGCGCGTGCTGGCCATCGATTGCTCGGAAGACACGCAAGTGGCACGTGTAATGCAACGCAGCGGCCTGAGCGCCGACGCGGTGCGCGCCATCATGACGGCGCAGGTCACACGTCAGCAGCGCCTGGCGGCAGCGGACGATGTCATCGACAACGACAACGGCGTGGCGGCCCTGCGGCCCCAGGTCGAGCGCTTGCACGAGCAGTATCTACGCTTGAGTATGTAACAAGAGTGATGCAGTGTTTGTAATTTCGCGCCGCATGGTTCAGAATCACAGAGTTGCCATCCAGCCTACATTCAGAGGAATGTCATTTTGATCGTTTACGAATATCCTTTCAACGAGCGGATTCGCACGTTGTTGCGGCTGGAAGATCTGTACGAGAAATTCAAGTTCTTTGTACGCCAGGAACACCCGATGCAGCACCACGTGGCGTTGGCCACGATTTTCGACATGCTCGAAGTGGCCGGACGCGCCGACCTCAAGTCCGACCTGCTGCAGGAACTCGAACGTCAAAAGCAGAGCCTGCTGGCCTACCGCAGCAACCCTGCCGTGGCCGCCGACATGCTCGACTCGGTGCTGGAAGAGCTGGAAACGGTCAGCCGCACCCTGGTGACGAGCCAGGGCAAGACCGGCCAGAACGTGCGCGACAATGAATGGCTGATGAGCATCCGCGGCCGCACCATCATCCCCGGCGGCGCCTGTGAATTCGACCTGCCGTCGTACTACGCCTGGCAGAAGCGCTCGTTCGAACAGCGCCACGCCGACATCATGGGCTGGTTCGGCCCGCTGGCGCCGCTGCTGGACGGCCTGTCGCTGGTGCTGCGCCTGCTGCGCAACTCGGGCACGCCGGTGAAGATGTTCGCCACAGCGGGCAGCTACCAGCAGATGCTGCAGGGTAAAACCTACCAGATGCTGCGCCTGACGCTGGACGAATCGCTCGGCGCGATTCCCGAAATTTCGGCCAACAAGTATATGCTGTGGGTGCGTTTCACCTGCCAGGACGGCGACTGCAAGCCGAAAGCGCTGGAAGAAGACGTGCCGTTCGACCTGACACTGTGTAACTTCTGAATTCTATTTCTGATCCTGATTGACGTACCATGACCGTTGTAGCCTGCCCCACCTGCGCCAAGAAAGTCGAATGGACTGAAGCAAACAAGTTCCGCCCGTTTTGCAGCGAGCGCTGCAAGCAGATCGACCTGGGCGCGTGGGCTGAAGAGAAGTTCGTGATACCGAGCGCGGCGCCGCTTGATCCGCAGGATGAGCCGCAGTCTGATCGGTAAGGCGCCGGTTCGCATCGTTGCCGTCCACGCGTTCAACGGGCTTCACAAAAACCGCCCCTGCGTAATCTCTGCGTACCGCACCCGATCCAGCCACTCCAGCAATGGAATAGTCGCCGGCAACAGCGGACCGACTCCATACGCCCCCTGCCACGCGAACGCCTGCCCTTCCAGGCTTTGCGGCGCGCCCGTCCATTCGCGGCAGATGTAGAAATACAGGCGCACATGCGCGTGCTCGTACACGTGCTCGACGCAGCACCAGGCTTCGCCGCTCACCACCTGCACGCCCAGTTCTTCCATGAACTCGCGCTGCAAGGCCGTGAAGATGTCTTCGCCCGGCTCGACTTTCCCGCCCGGGAATTCCCAGTAGCCCGCATATGGTTTGCCGTCGGGCCGCTGGCCGAGCAGTACGTCGCCATTGGCTTGCATCAGGATGCCGACGGCGACGTCGACCGGTTTTGCTATTGCTTCACTCATGGTTCGATGTCATTGTCCGGCAGCTTGCCGGCATGGTCCTTGGCGAATTGCCACGCCACCCGGCCCGAACGCGAGCCGCGTTGCAGCGCCCATTGCAGCGCTTCCGGGCGCGCGGCCGCGATCTGCTCTGGCGTGCAGCCGAAGCTGGCCAGCCAGTGGGCGCTGATCGCCAGATAGTCGTCCTGGCGGAACGGATAGAACGACAGCCACAGGCCGAAGCGCTCGGACAGCGAGATCTTTTCTTCGACCGTCTCGCCCGGATGCAGGTCGCCATCCTCGCCATGCTGGTAGCCGGCGTTGTCCGACATTTTTTCCGGCATCAGGTGGCGCCGGTTGGAAGTCGCGTAAATCAGCACATTGTCCGACTGCGCCGAGATGCTGCCGTCCAGCGCCACCTTCAGCGCCTTGTAACCGGCTTCGCCTTCCTCGAACGACAGGTCGTCGCAGAAGACCACGAAGCGCTCCGGCCGGCCGGCGACCAGGTCGACGATGTCGGGCAGGTCGGCCAGATCGGATTTATCGACCTCGATCAGGCGCAGGCCTTGATCGGCGAACGCGTTCAGGCAAGCCTTGATCAGCGACGACTTGCCGGTGCCGCGCGCGCCGGTGAGCAGCACGTTGTTGGCCGGCCGGCGCAGCACGAACTGGCGCGTGTTCTGCTCGATCTGGCGCTTCTGGGCGTCGACGTGGTGCAGGTCTTCAAGTGCGATGGTCGACGCGTGCAGCACCGGCTGCAGAAAGCTGCTGCCATTGGGCTTGCGGCGCCAGCGGAAGGCGAAGCTGCGCATCCAATCCGGCTCGCGCGGATGCGCCGGCGGCAGCACCGCCTCCAGCCGCTCTAACAGGCCCTCGGCGCGGCGCAGGAATCGTTCCAGATGCTGATCCAGCGTCGTCATCGAATCAAGAACGGTAGTCGGCGTTGATCGACACGTAATCGTGCGACAGGTCGCAGGTCCAGACCGTGGCGGTAGCAATGCCGCGCGCCAGTTTCACGCGTACCGTGATCTCGGACTGCTTCATGATGCGCTGGCCGTCTTCTTCCTTGTAGTCGGGATTGCGCCCGCCGCTTTTCGCCACCCAGACGTCGTCCAGGTACAGGTCGAGTTTGGTGACATCGAGGTCGTCCACGCCGGCGTAGCCGACGGCAGCCAGGATGCGGCCCAGGTTCGGATCGGACGCGAAGAAGGCGGTCTTCACCAGCGGCGAGTGGGCGATCGCGTAGGCGATCTTGCGGCACTCCGCCACATCGCGCCCTTCGTCGACCGTGATGGTCATGAACTTGGTCGCGCCTTCGCCGTCGCGGATGATCTGCTGCGCCAGGTTGCGCGAGATGTCGGTGACGGCTTCTTTCAGCGCTTCGTAGTCCGCGCCTTCAGCGCTGTCGATCTGCAGGCTGCCTGCGCCGGTCGCGATCAGCATGAAGGAATCGTTGGTCGAGGTGTCGCCGTCGATGGTGATGGCGTTGAACGAATGGTCGGCCGCGTGTTTCACCAGTTGATCGAGCACCGGCTGCGCCACCTTGGCGTCGAACGCCAGGTAGCCGAGCATGGTTGCCATGTTCGGCTTGATCATGCCGGCGCCCTTGCTGATGCCGGTCATGGTGACGCTGTGGCCGCCGATGGTGACCGTACGCGAGGCCGCCTTCGGCTGGGTGTCGGTGGTCATGATCGCTTCGGCGGCATTGAACCAGTTGTCCGCCTTCAGGTTCGCCACCGCGGCCGGCAAGCCGGCGACGACTTTTTGCAGCGGCAGCTGCTCCAGGATCACGCCGGTGGAAAACGGCAGCACCTGGCCGGCTTCGATGCCCAGCAATTTCGCCACTTCAACGCAGGTAGCCTGGGCATTCGCCAGACCCTGTTCGCCGGTGCCGGCGTTGGCGTTGCCGGTGTTGACCACCAGCGCGCGGATCGGCGCGGCGCCGTTGCCAACGGCTTCCAGGTTGGCCTTGCTGACCTGCACCGGTGCGGCGCAGAAGCGGTTCAGCGTGAACACGCCCGACACGGTAGCGCCTTCGCTCAGGCGCATCACCAGGATGTCCTTGCGGTTCGGCTTCTTGATGCCGGCTTCGGCGAAGCCGATCTCGATGCCGGCGACCGGCTTCAAATCGGCAGCGATGGGCAGGGGGGAATTGACGGCCATGGTGATCTCGTTGGAAAAATTGTCGAATTCGTTATTGTACTGCGCGCGCGCGGCGATGCGAGCCAGGCTGGCCTGGCGGCGCGCGCCTCGCATCAGCCGATTCCGACCCCGACTACGTATCCACGCAGGTATTCGTCGAGAAATATTACAGCGCCGGATGCGATGGAAACAGACTTTATTGAATCTTCCAATGAATCAATCACCTGAACGCGCCCGGCGGCCGGGCATGGTCCTTGCTCATCAATTACAGCCTATGTCATCTGCGGGATAGGTTTTCAATTCACACATCCATCAGGAGTTCTCATGTTGATCAAATTGTTGAAGATGTTGAGAAACGTTTCTGTTGTTGCCGTGCTGTTGTCATCGAGCGCCGCCCACGCCGGCTTGTACCAGTTCACTCTGAGCGGCGACTACAGCGCCAGCTGGCAACTGGATTCGACCGTGGCGCCGGATTTCATTGCAGAAGATCAGGGCTTCATACTGGAAGACGTCGAGGGCGCGTTCCCCGGCTCCCTGTTCGACCTTGCCGACCTAACCTTCTATCACGAGTCGCTCGGTGGCGGCCTGGAAATCTACGATTTCTACGGCGGCCTGACCTTGCTGCTCACCGATGGAGCGCAGCTGTATACCGGTTCCGAACTCATGCCCAGCTTCCTGCTGGGCAGCTTCAACCTGACCGATTTCGACGGCGCCGGCACCTATGTCCTGACGGTGACCGATCTCGACGCCGGCCCGGTCGACGTGCCCGAGCCGGCCACCGGCGCCATGCTGCTCGGTGGGCTGGGCATGCTGTACGCCGCCCGGCAGCGCCGCCGCACCCGCTAACCCTCGGTCCGCTCCACCCGGCGCGCCCCCGCAGCGTGCCGGGCCCCGCCTCACCCTGCCAGCCTGCCACCCTCGCCTCTCTTCCTGCCACGCCCAATCTCCGACGCCACGCGCTGCGGATACGGCCGGTCCGGCCACACGATTCCATAGCGTCATCAAGTCGTCATCAACTCGTCACAAGCGCCTCCTATCATGCCCTTCAATTTTTCCGCATCACTCATCCATTGAAGGGTCCCACATGCACCACGCCGTCCCGCTGCGCCGCCTCCCCCTCGCCATCGCCATCGGCGCCGTCCTCGCGCTGAGCGCCTGCGGCGGTTCCGACCACGACGAGCATGGCGACAAGGGCGCCGGCAGCGCGCTGGTGATCCCGGCGGCGCCGGCCGACCAGGGCGCCCCCGACACGGCCCCGCTGCCGGGCGTGACCGCCTTCGTCGACAGCGCCGCCACCAACCAGCGCGGCGACGCGCGCTATGCGACGCTGGCCACCAACGCCGGGGTGCGCGTGCTGGGCGGCATGCTCGCCATCTGGAAGCCGCTCACCGAGATCGTCGACGCCGGCAACAGCGCGCCGGCCGTGGAGGGCTTCCCGGCCGTGGTCCAATCGACCTGGACCGGCGTGCCGAACGACGGCACGAATGACGGCACCATCGTCAATCCGCAAGTGCATGCCGCGAACATCGATTACGTGGTGAAAGCCACCAACAGCCGCAGCGCTGAACAGACTCTGCTGGCCTACCTCGACGACCGCCGCGGCAAAGGCTACAGCGTCACCGCCGGCATGGGCCCGCTCACCGACGCCTGGCGCAGCGCGGCGCGCCAGAGCACCACCATCAACGACATGCCGGCGGACGCTGTCAGTGTCAAGTACGAGGACGGCGGCAACAACAACGGTGTCGGCGGCGCGGCCAATGCCGAATTCGGCAAGGTGGTCGACTTCGTCAACTCGATGGGCGCCAACGGTTCGACCGAGCCCGCCAAGCGCTTCTACAAGTACGCGCGCCCGTTCCGCTGGAGCAGCCAGGTGTTCGTGGTGCCGCAACTCGAACCGGCCAAGAGCAGCACCCCGGGCACCGACGGCGGCTTCACCAGCGGCCACTCGGCCGAGGCCACCCGCAACGCCATGGCCATGGCCTACGTGCTGCCGGAGCGCTACCAGGAACTGGTGGGGCGCGGCCTGGAGCTGGGCGAGAGCCGGATCCTGGCCGGCATGCACTCGCCGCTGGACGTGATCAGCGGCCGCGTGCAGGCGCAAGCCGTGGCCGCCGCCAACATGGTCGCCGCCGGCGCCAGTGTGCGCGCCGACGCCGTGGCCCAGGCCCATGCCACCCTGATGAAACTGACCAGCACCACGGCCGCCACCTTCCCTGCCTACGCCACGTCCGGCACCCCGGCCAGCGACCGCTTCGCCGACTACGCCGCCAGCCGCGCCAACTACCTGCGCCGCATGACCTACGGCTTGCCGCAGATGGGCGCCACCAACCTGCCGGCCGCGGTGCCGAAAGGGGCCGAGGTGCTGCTCGAGACGCGCCTGCCTTACCTGAGCGAGGCCCAGCGCCGGGTGGTGCTCAAGACGACCGCGATCGCGTCCGGCTACCCGGTGCTGGACGATCCTGAAGGCTGGGGCCGCATGAACCTGTTCGCCGCCGCCGACGGCTACGGCGTCTTCAGCGGCAACGTGGTCATCAACATGGACGCGGCCAAGGGCGGCTTCCACGCGGCCGACCGCTGGCGCAACGACATCGGCGGCAGCGGCAAGCTGGTGAAACAAGGCAGCGGCACGCTCAAGCTCGGCGGCAAGAACAGCTGGACCGGCGGCGCCCAGCTCGAAGCGGGCACGCTGGAAGCGCTGTCCGGCACCGCCTTCGGCACCGGCGACGTGCACGTGGCCGGCGGCGCCACCGTGGTCAGTAACGCCGCGACGCCGCTGGTCGTGGGTGCCAAATATACCCAGCTGAGCGGCGCCACGCTGGAACTGCGCCTGGGCGCGGCGCAAGGCGGCCGCTTGAGCGTCACTGGCGCCGCCACCATCGGCGGCGGCGCGCTGCGCATCAAATTCCAGGACGGCTTCAAGCCGGCCGTGGGCGACGTGCTGAACGTGATCGGCGCGGCCAGCCTGCAGGGCAAGTTCGAAACCATCAGCGTGGACGGCTTCACGGTCACGCCGACCTACACCGACAAGGGCCTGCAGCTGCGCCTGGGCGCATAAGCCAGAACTCCCCCGGCATCCCGAAGCCCGGCGCGGTGTCGTTCGACATCGGGCCGGGCTTTGGTTATTTCTACCCTCTATTCTCCGAAAACCATTTCCGTTGTGATATGTTTCCTAAGATTATCAAAACGGAAGTGAGACCCATGAAGCGAATCGCCCTCGTGTGCATGAGCAGCGTCCTGACTGCCTGCGCCACCCAGCAGCTCCCCCTGACCGACACCACCGCCAGTTCGGGCGCCGAGCGCAGCCTCGATCAGCTGCAGCTGGACTTTGAAAAGGCCGACCTCAAACTGCGCATCGAGCCGGCCACGCGCACCATCCGCGGCGACGTGGCGCTGACCTTCGGCGCCCGCGCGCCGGTCGAGCGCATCGAACTGGACCTGGACCGCAACCTGCCGATCGACGCCATCGAGGTCGACGGCAAGCGACTCAGCGCGGCGCAGTGGCGCAACCCGCAAGGCAAGCTGACGGTCGACCTGCCGCAGCGCCTGCAAGCGGGCCAGCAGACCACGGTGCGGGTGCAGTACCACGGCACGCCGCACGTGGCCAAGCGCGCGCCGTGGGACGGCGGCTTCGTCTGGTCGAAGACGGCCGACGGCCAGCCGTGGGTCGCCACCGCGGTGCAGGGCGAAGGGTGCGACCTGTTCTGGCCCTGCATCGACCACCCGACCGGTAAAGCGAAGATCGTCGAATCGCACATCACGGTGCCGGCGCCGCTGGTCGCGGCCGGCAACGGCGTCCCGCTCGGCATGGATGAAAAAGACGGCTGGCGCACCTGGCACTGGCGCGCCAAGAACCCCAGCACCTACGGCATCTCAATCAACGTCGGTCCGTACAAACTGCTGGAGGGCGACTACAAGAGCCGCTACGGCAACACCATCCCGCTGCGCATGTGGTACCTGCCGCAAAGCGAGGGCAAGGTGCGCGAGCTGTTCGCCGAGATCACGCCGATGCTCGACTTCTTCGAAAGCACCGTCGGCCCGTATCCGTTCGGCGACGAAAAGATGGGCGTGGTCGAGACCCCGCACAAGGGCATGGAGCACCAGACCATCAACGCCTACGGCAACGAGTACGCCAAGACCGCGTTCGGCTACGACGACCTGATGCAGCACGAGTTCGCGCACGAGTGGTTCGGCAACCAGCTCACCAACGCCAACTGGGACGACATGTGGCTGCACGAAGGCCTGGGCACTTATATGCAGCCGCTGTACATGCAGTACCTGCGCGGCGACCAGGAATATTTCGCTTCGCTCCAGCAGCACCGCGCCGCGATCCGCAACAAGGCGCCGATCGTGGCCGGCAAGCCGATGACCGAAGAACAGGTGTATGACCTCGACAAGGGCGGCCCGGGGCTGGACATCTACATGAAAGGTTCGCTGGTGATGCATACGCTGCGCGGCCTGGTCGGCGACGACGTGTTCCTGCGCACGGTGCGCGAAATCGTGTACGGCACGCCCGACCCGCGTCCCGGTTCGCTGGCGCCGCGCTACGGCACCACGCGCGAATTCATCGACATCGTCAACCGCAACAGCGGCAAGGATCTGAACTGGTTCTTCCAGGCGTACCTGTATCAGGCAGCCCTGCCGGAATTGAAGACCACGCGCCAGGGTGACACGCTGCAGCTGGCGTGGACGACCGGGAAAAACACGGCGTTCCCGATGCCGGTCGAGGTGCGCGTCGGCGACAAGATCGTGACGGTGCCGATGCTTGACGGCCGCGGCAGTGTCACCGTGCCTGCCGGCGCGACCTGGACGCTCGATCCGCAGTCGAAAGTGCTGCGCCGCGAAGAGCACATCGAGCGCTTCCAGCAGTATCAGGAAGAGCAGAAAAAGCGTAAGGAAAAAACGAAAACCTGAACGTAGGGTTGGCGGCTTGGCCGCCAACCCTGCGTGACAATAAAAAAAGGCCGGATCGCTCCGGCCTTTTTTACGTCCCGACTTCCCGGCTTACGCCAGCTTGCCGTGGCACGCCTTGAACTTCTTGCCGCTGCCGCAAGGGCATGGGTCGTTGCGGCCGACCTTGACGCCCAGGTAGGTGCTGTGGTCCTCGGCCGACACCGGCGCGCCGCCGGCGTTCGGGGTCGGGTTCGGATTGAGCAGCTCTTCGGGTGCGGCCGACGGGTTGAAGTCGGCGTGCTGGTAATTCACGTTTTCGAGCTGCGCGACCTGGGCCGCCATCGCCGCTTCGGCCGCTTCGACTTCTTCGCGGCTCTGGATGCGCACGGTCATCACGGTGCGGATGACGTCGTTCTTGATCTGGTCCAGCATGCCGCCGAACAGCTCGAACGCTTCGCGCTTGTATTCCTGCTTCGGGTTCTTCTGGGCGTAGCCGCGCAGGTGGATACCCTGGCGCAGATGGTCCAGCGCCGCCAGGTGTTCGCGCCAGTGGGTGTCGACGCTTTGCAGCATGACGTTGCGCTCGAAGCCGCCGAACGATTCGCGGCCCACCACGCCGACCTTGTCGTTGTACGAGGTGTCGGCCGCAGCCAGCACGCGCTCGAGGATGTCGTCGTCGTTCAGGTTCGGCTCGTCCTGCAGCATCTGCTGCAGCGGCACGATCAGGCTCCATTCGCCGGCCAGGGTGTTTTCCAGGCCCTTGATGTCCCACTGCTCTTCGACCGATTCGGCCGGCACGTAGCCGCGCACCACGTCGGTGAACACGCCCGCGCGCAGGCTGGTGATCATCTCGTTGATGTCGGTCGACTCCAGCAATTCGTTACGCTGGGTGTAGATCACCTTGCGCTGGTCGTTGGCGACGTCGTCGTACTCGAGCAGCTGCTTGCGGATGTCGAAGTTGCGCGCTTCGACCTTGCGCTGGGCCGATTCGATCGAACGGGTCACGATGCCCGCTTCGATCGGTTCGCCTTCCGGCATTTTCAGGCGGTCCATCACGGCGCGCACGCGGTCGCCCGCGAAGATGCGCAGCAGTGCGTCGTCCAGGCACAGGTAGAAGCGCGAGGAACCCGGGTCGCCCTGGCGGCCCGAGCGGCCGCGCAGCTGGTTGTCGACCCGGCGCGATTCGTGGCGCTCGGTGCCGATGATGTGCAGGCCGCCGGCGTTCACCACATGGTCGTGCAGCGACTGCCATTCGTCGCGCAGCTTTTGCGACTGGGTGGCCTTGTCGGCATCCGACAGATTGGCGTCGGCTTCTATGAACTGGATCTGCTTGCCGACGTTACCGCCCAAAACGATGTCGGTACCGCGGCCGGCCATGTTGGTGGCGATGGTGATCATCTTCGGACGACCGGCCTGCGCCACGATCTCGGCTTCGCGGGCGTGCTGCTTGGCGTTGAGGACGTTGTGCGGCAGCTTGGCTTCGGTCAGGATGCCGGACAACAGTTCCGAGTTCTCGATCGAGGTGGTGCCGACCAGTACCGGCTGACCGCGCTCGTAGCAGTCGCGGATGTCGAGCACCATCGCGTTGTACTTCTCTTGCGAGGTCTTATACACCTGGTCCTGGCGGTCCTTGCGCTGCGAAGGACGGTTTGGCGGCACCACCACGGTTTCCAGGCTGTAGATCTCCTGGAATTCGTAGGCTTCGGTGTCGGCGGTGCCGGTCATGCCGCCCAGTTTGGCGTACATGCGGAAGTAGTTCTGGAACGTGATCGAGGCCAGGGTCTGGTTCTCGTTCTGGATCTTGACGCCTTCTTTCGATTCCACCGCCTGGTGCAGGCCGTCCGACCAGCGCCGGCCCGTCATCAGGCGGCCGGTGAATTCGTCGACGATCACGACTTCGCCGTTCTGCACCACGTAGTGCTGGTCCTTGTGGTACAGCACGTGCGCGCGCAGGGCGGCGTACAGGTGGTGGATCAGGGTGATGTTGGCGGCGTCGTACAGCGACGCGCCTTCAGGCAGCAGGCCCATCTGGGTCAGGATCGTTTCAGCCTTTTCGTGGCCGGCTTCGGTCAGCAGCACGGTGTGCGCTTTTTCGTCCTTGGTGTAGTCGCCCGGGACTTCGATCTTGCCCTTGCCGTCCGGCGTTTCTTCGCCGATCTGCAAGGTCAGTTGCGGCGGCAGCTCGTTGATGCGGTGATACAGCTCGGTGTGGTTCTCGGCCTGGCCCGAGATGATCAACGGTGTACGCGCTTCATCGATCAGGATCGAGTCGACTTCATCGACCACGGCGAAGTTCAGGCCGCGCTGTACCCGTTCGCGCAGGTCGTAGACCATGTTGTCGCGCAGGTAGTCGAAGCCGAACTCGTTGTTGGTGCCGTAGGTGATGTCGGAACCGTAGGCGCCTTGCTTGCTGCCGTGGTCGAGCTGCGACAGATTCACGCCCGTGGAGAGGCCGAGCCAGCCGTACAGCTTGCCCATCTGTTCGGCGTCGCGCTGGGCCAGGTAATCGTTGACGGTAATGACGTGCACGCCCTTGCCGGCCAGCGCGTTCAGGTACACCGGCAGCGTCGCCATCAGGGTCTTGCCCTCGCCGGTACCCATTTCGGCAATCTTGCCCTGGTGCAGGACCATGCCGCCGATCAGCTGGACGTCAAAGTGGCGCATCTTCATGACGCGCTTGGCCGCTTCGCGGCAGACCGCGAACGCCTCGACCATGATGTCGTCCAGGGTCGCGCCCTTGGCCAGGCGATCCTTGAACTCCGGGGTCTTGGCTTGCAGTTCGGCATCCGACAACTGCTCCATCTGCGGCTCGAGCGCATTGATCTGACGCACGGTCTTTTGATATTGCTTGAGCAGTCGCTGATTACGGCTGCCGAAAATCTGGGTCAGGAATGACATGCTTAGTTTCTAAAAAATACGCCGCAAAGGCAGCCAGGAAGGAGCCGAGATGGTATCGCAGCGATACGCACCAACGACCGCGTTAGGCAAATAACTACTGATTTTATCATGCGATCCGGCCACACTTGGGGATCATGGGCAGGATAACAAGATGGTTCCTGGCGAGAATGTTATCAAATTGCATCGCGCTTTGGCGATACAGCACGCTGTATGGCGCGATACTGTGGGCATCCGGCTGCCGGTCCTTGCAAATGGTGGCTGCTGTGGTATGTTCCAAGCATGCAGCAATCGACGCCCAAGCGCCCCTTCCATATTTTCGGCACCATCAACCGGCAGACCTCGCACGTCGCCACCGACTTCCTGCGCTCCAACGACCGGCTGGCCAGCCTGTTGCCGGCGGCGAACCGCATGGCGCGCCTGCAGGCCGACTGCGCGCAGGTGCTGCCGGCGATCTTCAATAACTGCGATGTCTTGTCGTTCCAGGAGGGCGTGCTGACGCTGGCCGTGCCCAGCTCGGCGCTGGCGGCGCGTCTGAAGCAGAGCCTGCCGAAGCTGCAGGCGACCTTGATCGGGCGCGGCTGGCAGGTCGAATCGATGCGGATCAAGGTGCAGGTCACGCGCGCCCTGCCGGATAAACCGCAGATGCGCACGCTGGAGCTGCCGCCGACGGCGGTGCAGGCGTTCGAGGACCTGGCGGAGTCGCTGCCGGATAATAAGCAGAACCGGGATCTGGTGGCGGCGCTCAGGGCGCTGGCGGCCAAGCGACGCTAGTGGCGTCGCTGGCAGCAGCCCCGAACATCAGCACATCAACCGCAAATTCAGCTCAGCGCCCACTCGCGCGTGGTCTGCTGCACATACGACGACGGCGCCGTCGCCAACTGGTCGAACGTCACGATTTCGTACGAATCCGGCTGCGCCAGCAATGCGCGCAGCAGGTCGTTGTTGAGCGCGTGGCCCGACTTGTGCGCCGTGTAGCTGGCCAGCAGCGGATGACCCACCAGGTACAGGTCGCCGATCGCGTCCAGGATCTTGTGGCGCACGAATTCGTCTTCGTAGCGCAGACCGTCCGCGTTCAGGATGCGGTATTCGTCCATCACGATTGCATTTTCGAGCGAGCCGCCGCGCGCCAGGCCCATGCCGCGCAGGCTTTCCACGTCTTGCATGAAGCCGAAGGTGCGCGCGCGCGCGACGTCGCGCACATACGTGATGTCGCCGAAGTCGACCGTGGCGCGCTGCATGGTGCCGTCCACCGCCGGATGATTGAACTCGATGAAGAAATCGAGTTTGTAGCCGTCGTGCGGCGACAGGCGCGCCCACTTTTCGCTGTTGCCGCTGCCCTGGCGCACCTCGACGTCTTTCAAGACGCGGATGAACTTGCGCAGCGCCGGCTGGTCTTCGACGCCGGCCTGCTGCAGCAGGAACACGAACGACGAGGCCGAGCCATCCATGATCGGGATTTCTTCGGCGGTGACGTCGATGACCAGGTTGTCGATCCCGAGGCCGGCGCAGGCCGACATCACGTGCTCGACGGTCGAGACGCGCGCGCCATCCTTGATCAAGACCGAGGCCATGCGCGTGTCGCCGACCACGTCGGCGCTGCTCGGAATGGATACGATCGGATCGACGTCGACGCGGCGGAACACGATGCCCGTGTCGGGCGCGGCCGGGCGCAGGGTGAGCTCGACCTTGCGGCCCGAGTGCAGCCCGACACCCGTGGTGCGGACCAGTTCCTTGATGGTTCGTTGTTTCAGCATCTGCCGATTATAGCCCAGCGTTTTACGGCGTGCTGACGGCCACCATTCCCCGGCGGCAATGTCCGTGGCGGCGGCGCCACGGCGTGGTCGGCTGCTTACGGATGCTCCGATTCGACGTGCTCTTTTTCGTGCCGGATCAGGTACAGGCCGGCGCCGATGATGATCGCCGCGCCCAGCATGGTCCAGGCGTCGGGCAAGGCGCGCCACAACAGCCAGTCCATGCCGACGCCCCAGGCCAGCGCCGAATACTCGAACGGCGCCACGCTCGACGCTTCGCCGCGCGAAAACGCCTCGGTGATCGCCAGCTGGCCGATGAAGCCGGACAGCGCCAGGCCGCACAGCAAGGGAATTTCGGCCGATGGCATCGGCACCCAGTTCGGCGCCGCCAGCGCGCCGGCGCCGAGCGCGATCATCACGATCAGCCAGAACACCGTGTGCTCGTTACGGTCGCTCCGTGCCAGCACCCGCACCGTGATCGCCGAGATCGCATAGCAGGCGGCCGAGGCCAGCACCGCCAGACCGCCCACGGTCAGGAAGCCGGCGCCGCTTGGTCGCAGCACCACCAGCACGCCGCACAGCCCGACGCCGATCGCCACCCAGCGCGCCAGGTCGACCCGCTCCTTGAGCATCAGCACCGACAGGGCCGTGATCAGGGCCGGCGCGATGAAGAAGATCGAATACGCTTCGGCCAGCGACAACTTGCGCAGGCCGAACGCAAACAGCGCCAGCATCGCGATCCCGAGCGCGCCGCGCAGCAGGTGCATCGACCAGCGCACCCGCAAGATGCCGGTGAACGCACCGCGCCAGGCCACGTAGGCCGCCACCAGCGGCAGCGAGCATAGCGCGCGCAGGGCCGCCACCTGCAGCGCCGGATAGCGCGCCGACAGCAGCTTCATGGCCGTGTCCATCAGGGCGAACATGAAGACGGCGAGCAGCATCGCGTAGATGCTGTACAGGTTTCCGGATGGGCGCTTCACAATGATCGATTCCTGGGCTGGTGAAAGACAAAAACGGCGCCGCAGCGCCGTTTGGATTACCGCGGCAGCGCTCGATCAGCCGAGCTTTTGCAGCATCGCTTCCGCGCTCGACGCCTCGACGCCCTTGGCGTCGATGTCCAGGCTCTTGACCACGCCGTCTTCGACCAGCATCGAGTAGCGCTTCGAGCGCGTACCCATGCCATGCGCCGAGAAATCGTTGTCCAGGCCCAGGGCGCGGGTGAAGGTGGCGTTGCCGTCGGCCAGCATGCGCACGATGCCGGTGGCTTTCTGGTCGCGGCCCCAGGCGCCCATCACGAAGGCGTCGTTGACCGAGATGCACCAGATTTCATCGACGCCCTTGGCGCGCAGCTCATCGGCGTGCTTGACGTAACCCGGCACGTGCTGCACCGAGCAGCCCGGGGTGAATGCGCCCGGCAGGCCGAAGATGACGATCTTCTTGCCCTTGACCAGATCGGCCACCGGGAAGGTGTTCGGGCCCAGGGTGCAGCCTTCGGTTTCGGTCTCGATGAATTCGGCCAGGGTGCCTTCCGGCAGGCGTTCGCCAATCTGGATCGTCATGTGTGCTCCTTGTTGATGTTTTGAGAATCTTGTCATTATCGCCGATCCGCCCGCACCGTGCATCCACCAGGCCGGCAAAACAAAAGGCCGGCTTGCGCCGGCCTTTCCGCTGCTGGACGGCTCGCGCCGTCCGCATACACTGGCTTAGTCGGCCTGCTTGCGCAGGAACGCCGGAATATCGTACGTCTCGACGCCGTTACGCTGCATCGCCTGCACCTGTTCGGATGCCTGCTCGCGGCGCCACACGGCCGGCTGCTTCATGCCGCCCAGTGCGTCGGTGCTGACTTTACCGGCGGTCATGGCGCCGGCCACTGCCGCGCTGCCTTGCATCACCGGCGCGTCATAGGTACCGGTGCGCTGCACCTGCTGCGGCTGTACCAGCGAGATCGACTTCTTGTTCTTGCCCAGGCCCGTCGCGACCACGGTCACGCGGATCTCGTCGCCCATCGCGTCGTCGTAGGCGATGCCCTGTGCGATCGAGGCGTCGGGCGCGGCAAACGCGCGCACGGCGGCCATGACTTCCTTGATCTCCTTACCCTTCAGGCCACGGCTGGCGGTGACGTTCACCAGCACGCCCTTGGCGCCCGACAGGTCGATGCCGTCCAGCAGCGGCGAAGCCACGGCCTGTTCGGCGGCGATGCGCGCGCGGTCCACGCCCGCTGCAGTCGCGGTGCCCATCATGGCCTTGCCCTGCTCGCCCATGATGGTTTTCACGTCGTTGAAGTCGACGTTGATGTGGCCCGGCACGTTGATGATCTCGGCGATACCGGCCACCGCGTTGTTCAGGACATCGTCGGCGTGCTTCATCCAGTCGAGCATCGATTCATCTTCGTAGATGTCTTCGAGCTTTTCGTTGAGGATCACGATCAGGGAGTCGACGTGCTTGGTCAGTTCTTCCAGGCCCGCTTCGGCCACGTCCATGCACTTCTGGCCTTCGTACGAGAACGGCTTGGAAACCACGGCCACGGTCAGGGCGCCCATGGTCTTGGCCACTTCGGCCACGATCGGTGCGGCGCCGGTGCCGGTGCCGCCACCCATGCCGGCGGCGATGAAGACCATGTGCGCACCGCGCAGTGCATCCTCGATGCGCGAACGCGATTGCTCGGCGAGCTGGCGGCCGATTTCAGGACGCATCCCGGCGCCCAGGCCCGAGTCGCCGATCTGGATGATGTTGTTGGCGCCGGACACTGCCAGCGCCTGCGCGTCGGTATTCGCGGCGATGAACTCGACACCGGACACACCTTTATTGATCATGTGCTGGACCGCGTTGCCGCCGGCACCGCCGACGCCCACGACCTTGATCACGGTCCCCAGTGCTGCGTTATCGACCATATCGAACTCCATGATGACTCCCTATTTTAGAAATGCCGTTCCAGGGACGAAGCCTTAGCGTGATTGATTCGCTGCCTCATGCCGGTAACTAGCGATTGTATGTAAAAAGCTGTAACCCGTGATGAATTTTCGCTACCTAATTTGTTACCAAGTGCGTACACCAACGTCAGAAATTCCCGGCTATCCATTCTTTCATGCGCTGCCAGACCGCCTTCACCGAGCCGTCCTGCCGAGTGACGATGTGCCCGCGCAGGTACTGCTTCTTCGCTTCGAGCAGCAATCCGAGCACGGTGGCGTAGCGTGGGCTGCGCACCACATCGGCCAGCTGGCCGCGGTAGTCCGGCGTGCCGAGGCGCGCCGGTTTCAGGAAGATGTCTTCCGCCATCTCGATCATGCCCGGCATGATGGCGCTACCGCCGGTGAGGACGATGCCAGACGACAGCACGCCTTCATAACCCGACTCGCGCACCACCTGGTGCACCATCGCGAACAACTCTTCCACCCGAGGCTCGATCACGGCCGCCAGCGCCTGGCGCGATAAAGCGCGCGGGCCGCGGTCACCGAGACCTGGCACTTCGAGTGTCTCGCCCGGATCGGCCAATACTTGCTTGGCCACCCCGTAGCGGATTTTTATGTCTTCGGCTTCGCCGGTCGGCGTCCGCAGCGCCATCGCGACGTCGCTGGTGATCTGGTCGCCCGCGATCGGGATCACCGCCGTGTGGCGAATCGCGCCGTCCGAGAACACCGCGATGTCGGTCGTGCCGCCGCCGATGTCGATCAGGACCACGCCCAGTTCCTTCTCGTCGACCGTCAGCACCGCGTCGGCGGAGGCCATCGGCTGCAGGATCAGGTCCGAGACCTCGAGACCGCAACGGCGCACGCACTTTACAATGTTTTGTACTGCAGACACCGCACCGGTGACGATGTGCACCCGCACTTCGAGCCGGATACCGCTCATGCCGATCGGCTCGCGCACGTCTTCCTGGTTGTCGACGATGAATTCCTGCGGCACCGTGTGCAGCAACTGCTGGTCGGTCGGGATATTGACCGCCTTGGCCGTCTCGATCACGCGCGCCACATCGGTGGCCGTCACTTCTTTTTCCTTGATCGCCACCATGCCGCTCGAATTGAACGAGCGGATATGGCTGCCGGCGATGCCGGCGTAGACGTTGCGGATCTTGCAGTCGGCCATCAGCTCGGCCTCTTCCAGCGCGCGCTGGATCGATTCGACGGTGGCTTCGATGTTGACGACCACCCCCTTCTTCAATCCCTTCGACTCGTGCTGACCGAGGCCGATCACCTCGTGGCGTCCGTCGGACATCACCTCGGCGACCACGGCCACCACCTTGGAGGTGCCGATGTCGAGGCCGACGATCAGGTTTTTCGCGTCTTTTGTCATTGCTGTTCGCCTGCTAGATTTGCTTGGTTGTTTTGTTGTTCGGTAGCGCCGGCTTGGTGCCATGCGGCTTCGGTTCTGGTTTTTTCTTGGCCGCCTTGACCGGCTTGGTGGCGTCTTCCGGCACCGTCAATGCCGCCGACGACAGCGCCAGGCCGGTCGGATAGCGCATGTCGATGGTGTCGATGCGCCCTTCCTGCAAGCGCGCCACCAGCTGCGGATAGATGCCGACCAGGCGCTGCACGCGCTTGGTCAAGGTGGTGCGATCCTGCTCGCGTCCGAGTTCGACGCTCATGCCGTTATCCAGCCTGACGGTCCAGGCGTAGCGGTCCGACAGCGACAGCGATTGCGGCACCAGCGACACCTTGGCGAACGCGGTGCGCAGGTCGGCGAAGCGCTTGAGCACATCTTTTTCGGTGCCGGCCGGGCCTTCGAACGCCGGCAGCGCCAGTTCGTCCTCGGTCTCGGCGATGTTGGCGGTGAAGACGTCGCCCTTGACCGACAGCAGGCGGCCCTCGTCGCCCCAGGTGCCGATCGCTTCGTGTTCTTCCACTTCGACCACCAGCGCGTTGGGCCACTCGCGGCGCACCGTGGCGCGGCGTACCCACGGCACGGTTTCGAACGTGGTGCGCACCTGATCCAGGTCGGCGGTAAAGAAGTTGCCGCGCAATTTTCCGACCACGCCGTTGCGCACCGTGAGCGCGTTGACGTGTTTCAGGTCGATCGCGTACATGCTCTCGACCGTCACCGATCCGAGCGCGAACATCGGCCGCTGCGACAGCCACCACACGCCGGTCACCAGCGAGGCGAGCACCGTCACCGCCGTCAGGAAACTGGCGGTCGCGTTCAGGACCCGTACGTCATGCCACATCGCTGCTTATCCTTTTGATTTTTCTTTGTTGCCCATCTTGAGCCGCGCCGAACGCAGGATCTCGATGCACAGGTCTTCGTAACCGATACCGACCGCGCGCGCCGCCATCGGCACCAGCGAATGGGTGGTCATGCCGGGCGAGGTGTTCACCTCCAGCAGGAACGGACGCATGTCGCTCTCGCGCACCAGCACATCAATCCGGCCCCAGCCTTCGCAACCGAGCGCGCGGAAGGCGTTCACGGCGTGGCGCTGGATCTCCTGCGTCAGCGCTTCCGGCAACGATGCCGGGCAATGGTACTGGGTGTCGTCGGTAAAATACTTGTTCTGGTAATCGTATTTGCCTTCCGGCGCCACGATCTCGACGATCGGCAGCGCGCGCGCGCTGGCGCCCTGCCCCAGCACGGCGACGGTGAACTCGCGGCCGGTGACGAATTCCTCGGCCAGCACCGCGTCGTCCATGCTGGCGACCAGGTCGACCGCCGCCTGCAGGTCGGCCGCCTGGGTCACCTTGGTGATGCCGATGCTCGAGCCTTCCAGCGGCGGCTTGACGATCAGGGGCAGGCCCAGGTCGGCCACGATCCGGTCCAGGTCGGACGCCGCGTCGATCGACACGTAGCGCGGGGTCGGCACGCCCTCCATCAGCCAGATCTTCTTGGTGGTGATCTTGTCCATGCCGACGCTCGAGGCCATCACGCCGCTGCCGGTATAGGGAATCCCGAGCTGCTCGAGCGCGCCCTGCAGGCTGCCGTCTTCGCCGTAGCGGCCGTGCAGCGCGATGAACACGCGGTCGAAGTTTTGCGCCGCCAGTTCGCCCAGGCTCTGGGTGCCCGGATCGAACGGGTGCGCATCGATGCCGCGGCTTTTGAGGGCCTGCAGCACGCCGTTGCCGGAAATGAGGGAGATCTCGCGCTCGGCCGAGCGGCCGCCGAACAGCACGCCGACTTTACCGAAAGCGGCGGCATCGAAGGTGGAAGTCGTGGTCACAGTCTCAAGCCTTTGCAGAAGTCAGTTGATGGGGAACGCCGCTGATCGAGCCGGCGCCCATGGTCAGCACGACGTCGCCGTCGCGCGCCACGTTCATGATGGCGGCCGGCATGTCGGCAATCGCCTCGACAAAAATCGGCTCGAGCTTGCCCGAGGTGCGCAGCGCGCGCGCCAGGGCGCGGCCGTCGGCGGCCACGATCGGCGCTTCGCCGGCCGGGTACACGTCCGACAGCAGCAGCACGTCCGGGGTCACCAGCACTTTGACGAAGTCTTCGAACAGGTCGCGCGTGCGGCTGTAGCGGTGCGGCTGGAACGCCAGCACCAGGCGCCGCCCCGGGTACGCGGCGCGCGCGGCGGCCAGCGTCACTTCGGTTTCGACCGGGTGGTGGCCGAAGTCGTCGACCAGGGTAAAACTGCCGCCGGCCGGCAAGCTCACTTCGCCATAACGCGTGAAGCGGCGGCCGACGCCACGGAATTCAAGCAGGCCTTCGGCCGTGGCCTTGTCGTCGATGCCGATCTCGCGCGCGATCGCGATCGCCGAGCAGGCATTCAAGACATTGTGCATGCCGGGCTGGTTCAGGACGAATTTGGTGTCCGGGTAGCCCTGCTGGCGCACCGTGAAGTGCATGTGCACGCCCTCGGCGTAGGCGTCCAGCGCGCGCACTTCGGCTTCTTCCGAAAAACCGTAGGTCGTCACCGGCTTGGTCACCTGCGGCAGGATCGAGCGCACGTGCTGGTCGTCGATGCACAGCATCACGCGGCCATAGAACGGCAGGCGGTGCGTGAAGTGCACGAACGCGGCCTTCAATTTCTCGAAGTCGTGTTCGTAGGTTTCCATGTGGTCGGCGTCGATGTTGGTGATCACTTCGATCATCGGCGACAGGTTCAGGAACGACGCGTCCGATTCATCCGCTTCGGCCACGATGTATTCGCCATTGCCCAGCGCCGCATTGGCGCCGGCGGCGGTCAGGCGCCCGCCGATGACGAAGGTCGGGTCCATGCCGCCGGCCGCCAGCACCGAGGCCACCAGGCTGGTGGTGGTGGTCTTGCCGTGGGTGCCGGCAATCGCGATACCGCGCTTCAGGCGCATCAGTTCACCGAGCATGATCGCGCGCGGCACGATCGGAATCTTGCGCGAGCGCGCAGCCACCACTTCCGGGTTGGCTTCGTTGACGGCGGTGGACGTCACCACCACGTCGGCATTGGCCACGTGTTCGGCCGCGTGGCCCAGGCACACGCGCGCGCCGAGACTTTCCAGGCGCTGGCTGGCGGCGTTGCTGTTCAGGTCCGAGCCGGACACCTGATAGCCGAGGTTGAGCAGCACCTCGGCGATGCCGCTCATGCCGCTGCCGCCGATGCCGACGAAGTGAATGTTCTTGATCTTGTGTTTCATCTGTTATTTAACCTGCCAGTTTTTCGAGTTCGCGCGCGATCGCTTCGTTGGCGTCGCGCTGGCCGACGCGCGCCGCCGCCTGGGCCATCGCCAGGCATTGTTCGCGCGTCGTTTGCAGCAGGCTTTTGAGCCGCTGCGGATTGAGTTCGCCTTGCGGCAGGTGCACTGCGGCGCCTTGTTTGTCCATCCACACCGCGTTGTCGCGCTGGTGGCTGGTAGTGCTGGCGACGAACGGCACCAGCACGCTGGCCACGCCGGCCGCGGTCAGTTCGGACACGGTGATGGCGCCGGCGCGGCAGATCACGAGGTCGGCTTCGCCGTAGGCGGCGGCCATGTCGTCGATGAAGTCGACCACGTTGGCTTCGATGCCGGCGTCCGCATAGGCCGCGCGCAGCGCATCGATATTCTTCTTGCCCGACTGGTGCGTCACGATCGGACGCAGCGCCGGGTCGAGCAGCTTGAGCGCGGCCGGCACGTTGTCGTTCAAGACCTTGGCGCCCAGGCTGCCGCCGACGACCAGCACGCGCAGCACGCCATTGCGGCCCTTGAAACGCTCCAGCGGCATCGGCAAATCCAGGATCTGCTGGCGCACCGGGTTGCCGGTGACGACCGCCTTGCCGGCCGCGCGGCCGAAGTCGGCCGGGAAGCCGAACAGCACGCGCTGGGCCATCGGCGTCAGGGTCTTGTTCGACAACAGCAGCGCAGCGTCGGCGTTCACCAGCGCCAGCGGCACGCCGCGCGCACGCGCGGTCAGGCCGCCCGGCACCGTGACGTAGCCGCCCATGCCCAAGACCACGTCGGGCCGGCGCGCGGCCAGGTAGCGGTGGCAGGTACGGAAACTGGCCGCCATCTTGAATGCGCCGCTGACGGTGTGGGCCAGGCCCTTGCCGCGCAGGCCGGCGAAGTCGATCGTGTCCATGTCGATGCCAGCCTTTGGCACCAGGTCTTTTTCCATGCCGTGGGCGGTGCCCAGCCAGCTCACTTCCCAGCCGCGCGCGCGCATGGTCTGCGCAATGGCGATACCGGGGAAGATGTGGCCACCGGTGCCGGCGGCCATGATCATCAAGCGTTTAGGGATCTTGCTCATGTCCGGCCTCCACGCATCCGCACCCGGTTTTCGTAATCGATGCGCAGCAAGATCGCCAGACCGACACAGTTGAACAGCACGCCCGAGCCGCCAAAGCTCATCAAAGGCAGGGTCAAGCCCTTGGTCGGCAGCAGGCCCAGGTTCACGCCCATATTGATGAAGGTCTGCACGCCGATCCAGATGCCGATGCCCTTGGCCGCGAGGCCCGCGAACACCTGGTCCAGCGCGATCGCCTGGCGCCCGATGTCAAACGCCCGCTTGACCAGCCAGTAGAACATCGCCACCACCACCAGCACGCCGGCCAGGCCCAGTTCTTCGCCGATCACGGCCATGATGAAGTCGGTGTGCGCTTCGGGCAGGTAGTGCAGCTTCTCGACCGAGCTGCCCAAACCGACGCCAAAGAATTCGCCGCGCCCGAACGCGATCAGGGAGTGCGTCAACTGGTACGCCTTGTCCAGCGCATTGCCCTCTTCCCACGGGTCGAGGTAGGCGAACATGCGCGCACGGCGAAATGGCGACAATGCGATGATCGAGGTGAAGATGATCACCAGCAGCGCACCGATGCCGCCGAACCAGACGATGTTGATCCCGCCCAGGAACAGGATGCCCATGGCGATGCAGACGATCACGCCGAAGGCGCCCAGGTCGGGTTCCATCAGCAGCAGGCCGCCGACCAGGCCGATCGCCACCATCATCGGCAGGAAACCCTTGGTCAGCTTGTGCATGTATTCTTGCTTGCGCACCGTGAAGTCGGCGGCGTACAGCACCACCGCGATCTTCATGATCTCGGACGGCTGCAGGTTCATGACTTTGAGCGACAGCCAGCGGCGCGCGCCGTTGACCGACACGCCCACGCCCGGAATCAATACCAGCGCCAGCATCACCAGCGTCCCGATGAACATCATCGGCGCCCACTTCTGCCACACCGCGACCGGCACCTTGAAGGTGATGAAGGCGGCCACGATCGAGACGCCGATATACATCATCTGGCGGTACAGGAAGTACTCGTTGCGGTCTTCCAGGTAGCGGAACTTGGGCGAATCGGGCAGCGCGATCGAGGCCGAATACACCATCACCATCCCGAACAGCATCAACAGCAGCGTGACCCACACCAGCGGCTGGTCGTATTCCATCATCTTCGACGGCCGCTTGCCCACTGCCGCAGTCGCGTCGCTGGCCGTGCCGGAAAACTTGAAGGGGAGCTGGAAGGCCATCAGATCTCCTGTCCCCGGTCGAGCGCGATCTCGCGCACGGCGTCGACGAACACCTGCGCGCGGTGCGCGTAGTTGGTGAACATGTCCATGCTGGCGCAAGCAGGCGAAAGCAGCACGCTGTCGCCCGCCTTGGCCAGGCCGGCCGCACGCCGTACGGCGGTCGGCAGGTCGTTCACGTCAAAGGCCGGCACGCCGGTCGGTTCGATGGCCGCGCGCACGGCGGGCGCATCGCGGCCGATCAGCAGCACGGCGCGCACGTGGCGCGACACCGGGCCGGCCAGGGGCGCAAAGTCCTGGCCCTTGCCGTCGCCGCCGGCGATCAGGAGGATCTGCTGGTCGGCGCCGCCGAAGGCCTTGCCCAGGCCTTCGATGGCGGCCACGGTGGCGCCGACGTTGGTGCCCTTGCTGTCGTCGTAGAAGTCGACGCCGTCGATGCTCGCCACCAGTTCGACCCGATGCGGCTCGCCCGCGTAGTCGCGCAGGCCGTGCAGCAGCGGCGCCAGTGGCAGCTCGCAGGCGCGGCACAGCGCCAGTGCCGCCAGCGCATTCGAGGCGTTGTGCAGGCCGCGGATTTTCAGGGCGTCGGCCGGCATCAGGCGGTTGACGATGACCTCTACCGGCTCCGGTGCTTCACCCTTTTTGCGTTTCTTTTCGATCTCTTCGCCGGCCACCGCACCCGCCAGCCACAGCACGCCGCGTTCTTCGAGCAGGCCGAAGCTGTTCGCCGTTTGCGGTTCGCCCGTGCCGAAGGTGAAGACCGGGGCATCGGTCGCCATGCGCATCACGTGCGCATCGTCGCGATTCAGAACGCGGATGGTGTCCGCCCCGAAGATGCGCGCCTTGTCGGCCGCATACGCGTCCATGCTGCCATGCCAGTCCAGGTGGTCCTGGCTCAGGTTCAGCACCGTGGCCGCATCGGCCTGCAGGCTGAAGGTGGTGTGCAGCTGGAAGCTGGACAATTCGAGCACCCAGGCTTGCGGCAAGTCGCCGGCGTCGATCGTTTCACGCAGCACGTCCAGCGCGGCCGGGCTGATATTGCCGGCCACGCGCGTGGACAGGCCCGCGCGGCGGCACAGCAGGCCGGTCATGCTGGTGACAGTGGTCTTGCCGTTGGTGCCGGTAATGGCGATGACTTTCGGCGTGTAGCCTTGTTCTGTACGCAGGTGCGCCAGCGCTTGCGCGAACAGTTCGATCTCGCCCCAGACGGGGATCTCACGTTGTTGCGCAGCCGGTGCGATGGCGGCCAGCTCGCGCCCGGGCGCCAGGCCAGGGCTGACGGTGACGAAATCGACGCCATCGAGCAGTGACGCGTTGAACGCGCCGCCGATGAATTCCACATCCGGCGCGGCGTCGCGCAGCGCCGGCAGGCGTGCCGGTTCGGCGCGCGTATCGGCCACGCGCACGCGCGCGCCGCAGCGCGCCAGCCAGTGCGCCATCGCCAGCCCGGATTCGCCCAGGCCCAGCACCAATGCGGTTTTGCCGTCGTAGTTCATCAGCGCAGTTTCAGAGTCGACAAACCAACCAGGATCAGCACCATGGTCACGATCCAGAAGCGGACCACGACCTTGGTCTCTTTCCAGCCCTTTTGTTCGAAGTGGTGGTGCAGCGGCGCCATCAGGAACACGCGGCGTCCGGTGCCGTAACGCTTCTTGGTGTACTTGAACCAGGTCACCTGGATGATCACCGACAGCGTCTCGGCCACGAAAATGCCGCCCATGATGAACAGGACGATTTCCTGGCGCACGATGACGGCGATGCAACCGAGCGCGCCGCCCAGCGCCAGCGCGCCGACGTCGCCCATGAACATCTGCGCCGGGTGCGCGTTGTACCACAGGAAAGCCAGGCCCGCGCCGGCCATCGCGCCGCAGAAGATCAACAGTTCGCCCGCGCCCGGGATGTATGGGATCAAGAGGTACTTCGAGAACGTCGCGCTGCCGGTCAGATACGCGAACAGGCCCAGGGCGCCGCCCACCATCACGGTCGGCATGATCGCCAGGCCATCGAGGCCGTCGGTGAAATTGACCGCGTTCGAGGCGCCGACGATGACGCAGTAGGTCAGCGCGATGAAGCCCCACACGCCGAGCGGATAGCTGATGGTCTTGAAGAACGGGACGATCAGGTCGGCCTTCGGCGGCAGGTCCATCGAGAAGCCCGATTGCACCCAGGCGTAAAACAGTTGCGCCACTTCCCATGGATTGGCGGCCGACACCGAGAACGCCAGGTACAGGGCCGAGGCGATACCGATCAAGGACATCCAGAAGTATTTTTCGCGCGAGCGCATGCCTTCCGGGTCCTTGTAGACCACCTTGCGGTAGTCGTCGACCCAGCCGATGGCGCCGAAGCCCATCGTCACCACCAGCACCGGCCAGATCAGGCGGTTCGACAGGTCGCACCACAGCAAGGTCGAAATGCCGATCGAGATCAGAATCAGCACACCGCCCATGGTCGGGGTGCCGTGCTTGCTCAGGTGGGTCTGCGGACCATAGGTGCGCACCGCCTGGCCGACTTTCAGTTCGGTCAGTTTGCGGATCACCCACGGACCGCAAAGCAGGCCGATCGAAATCGCGGTAATGGTGGCAAACACCGCGCGGAAGGTGATGTAGTTGAACACGCGCAGCGGACCGATATAGTCCTGGAAGTACTGTGCAAGCCAGAGAAGCATATTAGTGGGCGTCCTTGTTGGTTGATCCGGTCAGGTGCGAGACCACGCGTTCCATTTTCATGAAGCGTGAGCCTTTCACCAGCACAGTCGCGTTGGTATTGCCGCCCAGTTTTTCATCCAGTGCTGCCAATAGTGCGTCGAACTGCTCGTAATGCTGTGCTCCCGACGCGCAGAGGGCGCGCGCCAGTTCGCCGGTGGCGAGCACGGTTTCGATGCCACGCTCTTGCGCGTAGGCGCCGATTTCTTCGTGAAATTCTTGACCTTGTGCGCCGACTTCGCCCATGTCGCCGACCACCAGGATGCGTGGCGCCGGGTAGGCGGCCAGCACGTCGATCGCGGCGCGCATCGAATCAGGGTTGGCGTTGTAGGTGTCGTCAATCACCAGTGCGCCGTTGCTGGCGCGCTTGCCTTGCAGGCGGCCGCCGACCGGCGCGAAGGCTTCCAGCCCGCGCACGATGTCGGCTTGGTCGATGCCGGCGCCAAACGCGCAAGCGATCGCCGCGAGCGCGTTGCGCACATTGTGTTCGCCGGCGGCGGCGAGTTCGATGCGGAACTGGTTGCCGCGCGCGGTGACTTGCAGCGTGCTGCCGAAGCCATTGCTGGCGTAAGTGGCGCGCACGTCGCACGCATCGCTCAAGCCGAACGTGATCACGTCGCACGCGGTCATTTCGCGCCACAACGCGGTATAGGTATCGTCGCCCGGGAATACCGCCACGCCGCTCGAAGACAAGGCCTGCAGCACCGAGCCGTTCTCGCGCGCCACCGCTTCCACGGTGTGCATGAATTCCTGGTGCTCGCGCTGGGCGTTGTTGACCAGGCCCACGGTCGGCGTCGCGATCGCCGCCAGGCGGCCGATCTCGCCCGGATGATTCATGCCCAACTCGACCACCGCCGCGCGGTGTTCGGAACCAAGGCGGAACAACGTCAACGGCACGCCGATCTCGTTATTCAGATTGCCTTGCGTGGCCAGGCGCGCGTGTTCGCCCACGGCCGCAGCCAGGATCGAGGCAATCATTTCCTTGACCGTGGTCTTGCCGTTGCTGCCGGTGACGCCGATGAGCGGGATGTCAAAGCCGGCGCGCCAGGCATGCGCGATGCGGCCCAGCGCCACCAGGGTATCGGGCACCACGATCGCCGGCAGCGTCCAGCCATCTGGCACTTGCGAGACGACCACCGCCGCCACGCCGCGCGCCGCGACCTGGTCGAGGAAATCGTGGGCGTCGAAGGTTTCGCCGCGCAGCGCGACGAACAGCGCCCCGCTCTCCACCTTGCGGCTATCGGTCGACACGCCGTCAAACGCCACATCGGCGCCAACGAGCGACGCGCCGGGAATGGCCGCGACCAGTTGTACAAGCGTACCGCGCATTAATTCGTCCTCAACATGGTAAGCCGCGCGCTCAGGGCCAGCGTCGCATGGTCCGCATCCGAGAACGGCATCTTGCGGCCCTTGATTTCCTGGTACGGCTCATGGCCCTTCCCCGCCAGCAGGATCACGTCCTGTTTGGCGGCCTGCTTCACGGCCAGCAAAATGGCGCTGGCGCGGTCTTCCACCGTCTGCAGGCGCGAGCCCGGATGCGCCGCGTCCATGCCGGCCACGATCTGGGCGATGATGCTGCTTGGCTCTTCGCTGCGCGGATTGTCGCTCGTGACCAGCACCTGGTCGGCGCCCTGGGCGATGCGGCCCATCTGCGGACGCTTGCCCGGATCGCGATCGCCCCCGCAGCCGAACACGCACCACAGCTGGCCGCCACGGTCGGTGGCGACCTGACGCAATGCCTCCAGCGTCTTTTCCAGCGCGTCCGGCGTGTGCGCGTAATCGATCACGATCATCGGCGCATCCTGCCCGCCCATCTGCTGCATGCGGCCCGGGGCCGGCGCCAGGGTCTCGATCGCATCGACGGCAGTTTTCAATGCCACGCCCCTGGCCAGCAATGCGCCCAGCACCGCCAGCACATTGCTGACGTTGTAGTGGCCCACCAGGCGGGTCTTGACGGTGGCGTTGCCGAGCGGCGTCGCGACCTGGAATTCGGTGCCGGCGTTCTTGCTGCGCATGCCGCTCGCGCGCAGAACCGCCACGCCGCTTGGTGCCGCATCGGTTTTGAGCGTGTAGCCAGTCACCGCCAGCGCAGGGAATTTCGAACGCAGGTGCGCTACCAGGCGCTGACCGGCCGCATCGTCCAGATTGACAACCGCGTGCTGCAGGCCTTCCCACTCGAACAATTTGACCTTGGCCGCCTCGTAGCTCGCCATGTCGCCGTGGAAGTCGAGATGGTCGCGCGTCAGGTTGGTAAAGATGGCGACATCGACGTGCATGCCGGCCGTGCGTTCCTGCACCAGGCCGATCGACGACGCTTCAATCGCCAGCGCGGTGGCGTCGTTCTTCTTCAGATCGGCCAGCGTCGACGCCAGCAGCACCGCGTCCGGCGTGGTGTAGCCGGTGACATCGAATTGCGGTTCCGCCTTGGCCTTGACGATGCCCACGCCGAGCGTGCCGATCACGGCGGCGGTGTCGCCGAGGCGCGTCAACGCTTGCGCGGTCCACAGCGCGCACGAAGTCTTGCCGTTGGTGCCGGTAACGGCCACGGTGAACATGGCGCGGTCGGGATAATCGAGCACGGCGTGCGCGATCGGGCCCGCGTTCTTTTTCAGTTCCGGCACGGCCAGGTGCGGCACATCGAATGCGGCGTCCCATCCGAAGCCGGCCGGGTCGTACACGATAGCGGCGGCGCCGGCCTCGATGGCGGCGCCGATATAGCGCCGGCCATCGGCCGCGTCGCCCGGATAGGCAAAGAACACGTCGCCGGCTTGCACGCGGCGCGAGTCGGATACAAGACGGCCGCCAGGTGCGGCGGCGTGGATCCAGGGGCAGATGTCGTTCAGGCTGATCGCCATCACATGCTCTCCTCTAGCGGAACTTCTGGAATGATGATGTCGGTGATCGACGAGTCGGGCGGCACGCTGGCCGCGCGCAAGGCGCTCGAGAACAGGTCGGCCGCGGTCGGGGCGGCAACGCTGCCACCGGTGCGCAGCGCGCCGCTCGGGTCGTCGACCATCACTGCGATGATGAAGCGCGGCTTGGACATCGGACCGATGCCGGCGAAGTAGCCGATGTTGTTGGCGCGCGAGTAGCGGCCGTTGACGATCTTCTCGGCGGTGCCGGTCTTGCCGCCGATGCGGTAGCCGGCCACCTGGGCCTTCGAGGCCGTGCCTTCCGGGCTGACCACCGATTCGAGCATGGTGCGCACCTGGGCCGCGGTCTTGGGCGAAATGATCTGCTGGCCGACCGGCTCTTCATCGACCTTCAGGAACGACAGCGGAATGATGTCGCCGTTGCGCGCGAAGATCATGTACGAACGCGCCATCTGCAGCAGCGACACCGACAGGCCGTGGCCGAAGGCCATGTTGGCGTATTCGATCGGCTTCCAGGTTTTATACGGACGCACGCGGCCGGCGGCAGCGCCCGGGAAGCCGTAGCGCGGCGCCTGGCCATAGCCGATCTTGGTGTACATCTCCCACATTTCCTGCTCGGGAATCATTTGCGCCACTTTCACGGCGCCGATGTTGGACGACTTCTGGATGATGCCGCTGACCGTCTGCACGCCATAGTTGTGGGTGTCGCGAATGCGCTTGCCGGTCACCGTCATGTAGCCCGGGTTGTTGTCGAACACCGTGTCGGGCTTGATGCGGCCGGTCTCCAGGCCCAGGGCGATGGTGATCGGCTTGATCGTCGAACCCGGCTCGAACGTGTCGGTGATGACGCGGTTGCGCAGCTGCTCGCCGGTCAGCTTCGAGCGGTCGTTCGGGTTGTAGGTCGGGTAGTTGGCCAGCGCCAGCACCTCGCCCGTGTGGACATCGAGCACCACTGCGGCGCCGGCCTTGGCGTTGAATTTCTCGACCGCGTTCTTGATGCTGGTAAAAGCGATGTACTGCAGTTTGCTGTCGACCGACAGGGTCAGGTCGCGGCCCTGGTGCGGCTCGCGGAACATGCCCAGGTCTTCGGCGATGTGGCCCAGGCGGTCCTTGATCACGCGCCGGCTGCCGGCCACGCCCATCAGGGTCTTCTGGTGCTGCAGCTCCATCCCTTCCTGGCCCTTGTCTTCGACGTTGGTGAAGCCGACCAGGTGGGTCATGACTTCGCCCTGCGGGTAGAACCGTTTATATTCTTTACGCGTGTCGATGCCGTCGATCTTGAGCTTTTCGATTTCGGCGATGATCGGCATCTCGACCTGGCGTTTCAGGTAGACGAAGGTGCGGTCCGAATCGAGCTTCTTGCGCAGGTCGGCTTCGGGCATTTCGAGCAGGCGTGACAAGTCGCGGATTTTTTCCGGCGGTGACTTGAGCACGTCTTCGGGGATCGCCCATACCGCACGCACCGGCAGCGACGAAGCCAGCACGGCGCCGTTGCGGTCCAGGATGCGTCCGCGCGTGGCCGGCAGTTCGAGCGTGCGCTCGTAGCGGCTCTTGCCCTGCTTTTGCAGGAACTGGGTCGACACGCCCTGCAGCCAGACGGCGCGCACGGCCAGTGCGGCAAAGGCCGCGAACAGCACGAACAGCACCATGCGCGAACGCCAGTCGGGCAGGCGCACAGCGAGCACGGGGCTCTTGGTGAAGGCCATGCCTTTCGAGGCGGCCACGCGTGCGTTCGAGCGCGGGGTTGCGCGCTGGTTTGGCCGCGTCATGGCGCACCTTCGGTCAGGTACTGCGTGCGCGCCGGGCTCAAACGCGACATGTTCAGGTTGGTGCGCGCGATCTCTTCGATGCGTTCGTTCTTGCCCAGGGTCGACTGGTCGAGCTGGAGCTGGGCCCAGTCGATGTCGAGCTGGCGCGCGTGCTGCTGCAGGCGCTCCAGTTCAATGAGCAAATGGCGCGCCTGGTAGCGCGCATTGACCACCGACAGCGCGCAGCCGACCAGCAAGGCGGCGAGCAAGGCGTTCAATTTGAAACTCATGCCGCAGCTCCGATGCGTTCGGCCACGCGCAGCACCGCCGAACGGGCGCGCGGGTTGGCGTTGACTTCTTCATCCGACGGCTTGATCTTGTCGATCAGCTTCATCAGGGGCTGCGGCAGGTCGACCGCGCGGATCGGCAGGCGCCGGTCCGGTTGCTCGACCTTGGCTTTCGAGGCGAAGAACTGCTTGACCATGCGGTCTTCCAGCGAATGGAAGGAAATCACCGACATGCGCGCGCCTGGCGCCAGCATGCCGTAGGCCGCGGTCAAGCCGGCTTCGAGGTCTTCAAGCTCTTTATTGATGAAGATCCGGACAGCCTGGAAGGTCCGGGTCGCTGGATCCTTGCCTTTTTCGCGGCTCTTGACCGTGCTTGCCACGATTGCGGCAAGCTCTCGTGTGGTTGAAATTGGTTCGACTGCGCGGCGAGCAACAATCGCCTTTGCAATCGGAAAAGCAAACCGCTCTTCTCCATAATCACGTATCACCTTTTCCAATAGGGTTTGCGGCGCGGTGGCAATCCACTCGGCCGCCGACATGCCGCGCGTGGTATCCATGCGCATGTCGAGCGGGCCATCGTTGCGGAAGCTGAAACCGCGGCTGGCGTCGTCCACCTGGGGCGACGAGATACCGAGGTCGAGCAGGATGCCGTCGACCCGGTGGATGCCGCGCGCGGCCAGCGCGTCGTGCATCGTTGCAAAGCTGTCGTGGACGATCGAAAAGCGTGGATCGTCAATTTGTTCAGCGGTGGCGATGGCCTGCGGGTCCTTGTCGAACGCAATCAGGCGACCGTCGGCGTTCAGGCGCGACAGCAGCAACCGGCTGTGACCGCCGCGTCCGAAGGTGCCATCTATATAGGTGCCGGACGCGCGTGCGCCGGCCAGGTCGAGTCCGTCGACCGCTTCATCGAGCAGCACCGTGCGGTGCTGGAAGCCAGACACCGTAGTTGAATCCATCATCGGCGCCTTAGAAAGAGAAATTGGATAGCACATCGGGCATGCCGCCGGATTCGGCTTCGGCAACCGCCTTGGCCTCGTCTTCGGCCAGCTTGGCGGCATTCCAGATTTCGAAGTGCGAGCCCATGCCGAGCATCATCACTTCTTTGTCGAGTCCGACCGCGGCACGCAGTTCGGGCGAAATCAGCACCCGCCCGGCGCTGTCGAGTTCGACATCGACGGCGTTGCCGAGGAAAATACGCTGCCACGCGCGCGCCGACATCGGCCAGGCGGCGATCTGCTTGCGGTGCTCTTCCCACACGGGACGAGGAAACAACAGGATGCAGCCATGCGGATGGCGGGTCAGGGTTACGCGGCCTTCGCATTGAAGTGTCAGGGCGTCACGGTGCTTGGCTGGAATCGACATCCGCCCTTTTGCATCGAGATTGATCGCTGACGCGCCCTGGAACACGTATTTACCTAGTTTGGAGAGTTATCTGTCGTAGTTTGTCGGGCGCCGGGAGCCTGGGAACTTGTCCCAAATATCTCCCACAAATCGACACTTTTTCACACTGTTTCCCACTTTAGTGGAAGCAATGTTGACGGTCAAGCGAATTCACGCTCGTGAAAATCCAATTTTGCCAATGAAACCAATGACTTAGGCGCGCGGCGACAAACCCTCGCGGGCGAAATACCTCGTAGAATTAGGGACTTAGGCGCTAGAGTGAAGAAACGGCCTGAGTTGTACAGACGATGTTTACGTTTGATCAACGTCAACAATCATCAAATTATTGACGTAAAGAAACAACTTGTGCGGTTTTTCGACTACTGTATGGGCATACAGCAAACATTGCATTCGAGCGCTTTGATGCGGCGCGCCTAATTGTAGAGGATCGGCTTCACTACCCTTCTATAAAATTTACAATCGATTCTGTGCTTGATCGACGTTACGCAGCAGTGACCGGGCCGAGCGCAGCGGCAAGTCAACACAACTATGGCAGAGCGCGCAGACTTTTTTAAAGCTTTTGACTTTAGGAAACAGAATACGTAATATCGGAAAATATGAAAGACCCTCTCGACAGCCCGCGCAACGCGGACCGCAGTGCCGACTACAACGCCGCCGACTATTGCTCGACCAAAGAGGCGGCGGCCGTCCTTGGCGTGTCGCACCGCACCGTGCAACTGTGGGTCGAAAACGGCACCCTGCAAGCCTGGCGCACCGCCGGCGGCCATCGCCGCATCACGTTCGAATCGGTCAATCGCCTGGTCGATGGACGGCGCGCCGCGATCGCCGGCAGTGCACCCGCGGCGCCGAGCGCGCCTGTCGCAACGGCGCAGGACAAGCCACGCGTGCTGGTGGTGGACGACGATCCCCTGATGCTGCGCCTGTACGAACTCGAGATGGCCGGCTGGGGCCTGGACCTGGACCTGATCAAGGCCCATAACGGCTTCGAAGCCCTGATCCGCATCGGCGAGCGCCGGCCCGACCTGCTGGTCAGCGACCTGAACATGCCGGGCATGGACGGTTTTCGCATGATCCGCACCCTGCGCGAAGACAGCGGCGCGGCCGGCATGAACATGATCGTGGTGAGCGGCCTCGACCGTGGAACAATCAAGGCCATGGGCCTGCCTTCCGACATTCCCGTGTTCCCGAAACCGGTGCCGTTCGGCGAACTGCGCACCGCGGTCGAGAACGGATTGGTGCGCGGCCCCGAACGCGCTTAACTGGTATGCTGGGACGCATCGGACGCGTTTCATCGGGCCAGATCGCCGCCATGTCTGCACACCAATTTTTCCTGTCCAGCGCGCACGCGCATGCGCCGGTCGCATCCCGGGGGCTGCGCCATGGCTAGGACCATCCTCGTGGTCGACGACCAGGACGAGCTACGGCTCCTGATTTCCCTCACCCTGCAGTCGCTGGGCCGCATCGTCCAGGCGTCGAGCGCGCAAGCGGCGCGTGAGAAAGTGCTGGCCGAACGGCCCGACCTGATGGTGCTCGACATCTGGCTCGGCGAAGGCGAAAGCGGCCTCGACGTATGCGCGGCGCTCAAGCGCGATCCCGCCACCGCCGCCACCCGGGTGGTGCTGCTGTCGGCCTGCGGCCAGCAAAGCGACATCGCCGCCGGGCTCGAAGCCGGCGCCGACCTGTATATCGTCAAGCCGTTCAGCCCGCTCGAATTGCTGGAAGCCGTGAGTGGCCTGCTGGCTTCAATGCCGGCTGAGACCTCAGATCGTTGAAATTATGCAACTTATGTTGCTTTTAGAGACTATTCTCTAATTTATTCTGATCCGGTAAAACCAAAAGAATCCAATATCTTTTAGATAATGGAATTGTCTTGTTTGCCACGACAAGCCGGGCTCTGACGATGCGCGTGTGCATAATCCCGCGAAACCCGAAATCCCGCTGCGCTACCGGCTTGTCTATTGCTGGCGCCTTTCCGGACAGGGTCGCAATAATCGGTTTATCATGTATTTATCGCTGATTTCCCTATTACCGCCATCATCATGTTGCGCGCTTCCCGTCCACTTGCGGCCCTGCTGGCCGCCGCTACCCTGGCCTTCCCGGCCGCGGCGGACGCGCGCGTGGTGTCGGCCTCGTTCGAGGCACGGCTGGTGGTAGTGGCGAGCTGTTCGGTGAGCATCGAGCGCGGCGTGCGCGTCGACGTCGATTGCGCCAATGCGGCCACGCCGTATCAACTGAGCAGCTCTTCAAACATTGGCGCGGGTAGCCTGATCGCGCCTGCGCTGCGCGTCGCCGGTCCCGACGAGCAGCGCGTTACCGTCTACTTCTAAGCCCGCGCATCACAGCGCAACGCCGTACCGCGGCGCATATACGGCGCTCATCCATACATTTCCGTTCTATGCATATCGAATTTTTGTATTTGGTAATGCATCGCAAACGTCGGACAATGCGCATCTTGCGCATGCGCCGCACCTCGATCGCCTCCCGCTGATAGCGCTGTTCGAACCCGTCTCGCTGCCTGCCTGACAGTGCCACGAAAGACACCTGGCGGAGCACGGCATTGTGCAGCTGCTTGTAGAATCTGCCCATCCTTATTTGAAAGAACCGCACATGTCCCGTCTGACCCTGCACACCGTCGATACCGCCCCTGAAGCCAGCCGTCCGTTCGTCGAAAAAGCCCTGGCCAACAATGGCTTCCTGCCGAACCTGATCGGCGTGCTGGCAAATTCGCCGCAAGCCCTGCAAACCTACATGACTGTCTCGGGCATCAATGCCGAGACCAGCCTCACCCTGTCCGAGCGCGAAGTGGTGCAGATCACCGCCGCCCGCATCCATGGCTGCGACTTCTGCATCGCCGGCCATACCGCCATCGCCCTGAAAAAAGCGCAGCTGCCGCTGGAAACCGTGCGCGCGCTGCAGCAGGGCCAGGCCACGGGCGACGCCAAACTCGACGCCGTGCGCGTGTTCTCGGAGGCCGTCATCGCTACCCGCGGCAACGTCGACGGCGACGCCTATCAAGCCTTCATTGGCGCCGGCTACAACGAGCAGCAGGCGCTGGAAGTGGTGCTCGGCATCAGCCTGGCGACGCTGTGCAACTTCGCCAATTCGCTGGCCGGCAGCGCGATCAACCCGCAGCTGCAACCGTTCGCCAGCGGAGCAATCTGATGCAAGACGGCGCACACGCTTCGGCGCTGCCGGCCGAGTTGACTGACTGGCTGCAGGCCAATGCCGACCTGCTCGATACCACGCCCGACCTGGCGTCCGAAGTGGTGCCGCGCCTGGCCGGCGCCGGCCTGTTCGCCGTCGGCGTGCCCGAGTCCCTGGGCGGCAAAGGCGGTTCGACGGCCGACGCCATCGAAGCCATTTCCGCCGTGGCCGAGTTTTCGGTCACCGCCGCCTTCGTGTTCTGGGGTCAGCGCACCTTCATCGAATACCTGCTGCAAAGCCCGAACGACGACTTGCGCGAGCGCTGGCTCACGACGTTGGTGAACGGTGAATTCGGCGGCGCCACCGGCCTGTCGAACGCCATGAAATTCCTGTCCGGGATCGAGTCGCTGCAGATCACGGCTACCCCGAACGCCGCTGGCTGGCAGCTCGACGGCTCGCTGGCCTGGATCACCAACCTGCGCAAGGAAGGCTTCATTGCCGCCGCCGCGGTCAACATGTTCGATGCCGATGGTGCCGATGCGCCGCCCGCAGTCGTGGCTTTCGTCAGCGCTGGTCAAGGCGTCGTGCGCAGCCCGGACCTGGACCTGATGGCCCTGCGCGGCAGTAACACCGCCGCCGTCAAGATCAGTGGCGTGCAGATTGGTGAGCTGGAAATGCTGCACCCGAATGCGCGCGCCTGGTTGCCGGGCGTGCGTCCGGCCTTCCTCGGCATGCAGTGCGGCTTGTCGATCGGCCTGGCGCGTGCCAGCCTGCGCGCGGCGCATGCGCTATCGACCAGCATGCGCGGCCCGCTGCTGCCGCGCGTCGAAGCGTTGCAGGCCGAGCTGGCCCGGCATGTCGAACAACTCAAAGCCGGCGTCGAAGACGGCAGCTTCAAGAGCGCCGCTGGCGGCGCCTTTCGCCTGCGGATCGCGCTGGCCGGGGTGGTCCAGCAAGCGGTGATGCTCGAGCTGCAGGCCAGCGGTGGCAAGGCCTATCTGCAAGACCGCGACCGCAGCTTCGCACGGCGCCTGCGCGAATCGGCCTTCATCCCGATCGTCACGCCGAGCCTGACGCAGTTGCAGACCGAATTGCAGAAGCACGCGCAGGCATGATGGCGGCGAACTTCACCTCCCCCGCCGCCGGTGCGGACACCGCCCTGGCCGCGCGCGCACTGCGCATCGGCTACGGCGGCAAGACCGTGGTCGACGACATCTCGCTCACCGTCGACAAGCAGGAAATCGTGTGCCTGCTGGGCGGCAGCGGCTGCGGCAAGTCGACGCTGCTGCGCGGCCTGGCCGGCCTGAGCGCGCCGCAAGCCGGCAGCGTCAGCTTTCTGGGCCAGGAGCTGCATGAACCGCACCCGCGCGCGGCGCTGGTGTTCCAGCAACCGAGCCTGCTGCCCTGGCTGAACGTCGAGGGCAACGTCGGCTTCGGCCTGGACTTCGCGCGCCAGCCGAAGATCGAACGCGACGCGCGCAAGGCGCGCGTGCGCGACGCCATCGAGGCCGTTGGCCTGGGGCCGCGCGCGCACGCCTATCCGGCGCAACTGTCCGGTGGCCAGGCGCAGCGCGTGGCGCTGGCGCGGGCCCTGGCGCGCCAGCCCGAACTGCTGTTCGCCGACGAACCCTTTTCGGCGCTCGACGCGGTCACCCGCACCGAGATGCAGGAACTGCTGGTCGAGCTGGTGCACCGCTGGCACACCGCCGCCCTGCTGGTCACGCACGACATCGACGAAGCGATCCTGGTGGCCGACCGCATCCTGCTCATGGCGGGTCAACCGGGCCGCATCGTGCGCGAATGGAAGGTTGAAATTGCGCGCCCGCGGCATGAACATTCGGATGCGCTGGTCGCGCTGCGCTACGAGATCGTCACCGCGCTGAAAGCCGGCGTCACCACCACCGCCCCTGCCCCGGTCTGACTCGGGCCCTGAAAATAATGGAAAAAAATATGTCCACTCCCCACATCTGCCTTTCTTCCGGCTGCGATTGCGGCATGACCCGGCGCGACTTCCTGCGCGTCTCGAGCCTGGCCGGCGCCGCCGCCGCCGCGCCGCTGCTGTTCGCGGGCGACGCCATGGCCCAGAACTTCAAGGGCGACGACCAGCCGGTGAAGATCGGTTACCTGCCGATCACCGACGCCGCGCCGCTCCTAGTGGCGCATGGCCGCAAACTGTTCGAAGCGCAGGGACTGAAGGTCGAGACGCCGCGCCTGTTCCGCAGCTGGGCCCAGATCATCGAGGCGTTTGTCGCCGGCCAGGTGAATGTGATCCACCTGCTCTCGCCGGCCACGCTGTGGGTGCGCTACGGCTCGAAATTCCCGGCCAAGGTGGTGGCCTGGAACCACATCAACGGCTCGGCGCTGACGGTGCAGAACGAGATCAATTCGGTCGCGGACCTGGGCGGCAAGACGGTCGCGATTCCGTTCTGGTACTCGATCCACAACATCCTGCTGCAAAAGATCCTCACCGCGAACAAGCTGACGGTGGTCACGCGTTCGCGCGGCGCCGACCTCAAGCCCAACGAAGTCAACCTGGTGGTGCTGGCGCCGTCCGAGATGGTGTCGGCACTGGCGACCAAGTCGATCGCCGGCTACATCGTGGCCGAGCCGTTCAACGCCGCCGCCGAAAACGCGCGCATCGGCAAGATACTGCGCTTCTCGGGCGACGTCTGGAAGAACCACGCCTGCTGCGTCACCTTCCTGGCCGAGCGCGACCTGAACGACAAGCCGGAATGGTCGCAACGCGTCACCAACGCCATCGTCAACGCCCAGTTGTGGTCGCGTTCGAACCAGCTCGAGACGGCCAAGCTGCTGGCCGGCTCAGGCCCGAACAGGTACACGCCGCACAACCTGCAGGCGCTGACCAAGGTCCTGGCCACCACCGACTACAGCGAGTACGAAAAGCGCCGCATCGTCGCGCACCCTGCCTGGAATCAGCGCCGCATCGACTTCCAGCCATTCCCGTTCGCCTCGTACACCGAAGAACTGGTGCGCGCCATTGGCCAGACCAAGGTCGAAGGCGACACCGGCTTCCTGACCAGGCTCGATCCGAAGTTCGTGGCCAAGGACCTGGTCGACGACCGCTTCGTGCGCAAGTCGATCGCCGCCGCTGGCGGACCTGGCGTGTTCGGCCTGCCGGCCAACCTGCTGCGTCTTGAATCGATCGCGGTCTGATGCTGGGGCGTTTTCTGTGGCCGCCCGTCGGCTTTGCCATTGCCATCGTCCTGTGGTCGTTCGGCGTGCAGCATCTGGAAGCGCGCACGCCGATCGCGGCCATGTTTGCGCCGCTCGAGACCGGGCGCGCGTTTGTCGCCATGGTCGGCGGCCCGGACATCTGGGAGCACGTCGCCGTCAGCCTGAAACGCGTCGGCATCGGCCTGCTGTTCGCGACCCTGGTCGGCGTGCCGCTGGGGATTTTGGTCGGCATGTCGAAGGCCTTCGCGCAGGCCGGCACCCCGCTGTTCCAGCTGCTGCGCATGGTCTCGCCCCTGTCGTGGATGCCGCTGGCGGTGATGGTGCTGGGCGTGGGCGACGCGCCGGTGTACTTCCTGCTGGCGTTTGCCGCCGTGTGGCCGCTGATGCTCAGCACCGCCGCCGGCGTGGCGCAACTGGATCCGAACTGGATGCTGCTCGGGCGCTCGCTGTCGGCGACCAAATGGGAAGTGGTGTGGCGCCTGGTGCTGCCGGGGATCACCGCGCAAATCCTCACCGGCGTGCGTCTGGCGATCGGCATCATCTGGATCGTGCTGGTGCCCGCCGAGATGCTGGGCGTGTCGGCGGGCCTGGGTTACTTCATCCTCGATACGCGCGACCGCCTGGCGTATTCGGAGCTGACGGCGGCGATCATCCTGATTGGCTTGCTCGGTTACGCGCTCGATTACGCGGCGCGCTTCGTGCATGCGCGCTGGCTGCATGCGGTGCCGTCGGATCAGGGACGTTGAGCAGCGTGGGATCAGAAGCCCATTTTTAGATTGGCCTTGATCCCATCCTTGCTCAAGCCCTTGAATGTCGATGCGGCATTGCCGTGGCGCGTGTATTCGCCGCTGACGGTCGTCGCCTTGTCGACCTTGTAGTTCGCGCCGGCGCCGGTGTAGACACCGGTGTCGGCGACCGAAGTGCCGGACGCTTTCCTCACACTGTGCGCGACGCCGACCTTGCCGTAGGCGGATACGCCTTCGCTTTCGGGCAGCGCATACTTCACGCCCAGGTGGCTGCTGGTGCCGCGTTCGCGCAGGTCGATCGGCGCGTTCTCGGTGCCCGGCTCGACCCGGTGCAGGCCGCGGTCCGGCAGCAGCACAGCGCCGCCTTCGATCGCCACATTCGGCGCTACCTCGACCCCGGCCAGCGGTTGCGGATCGCGCCGGAAGCCCTTGAATACGTGATCATTCGGTTGCGCCGCGGCGTCGCCGCCGTAGACGCGCGGGGTTGGCCGATGGCTGCCGGCGAAGGGGTCGGGTTTCTGTACTCCCTGCTTGTCCAGCTGCGCCGATGCCGGGATCGAATCAGGAACGGCGCGCTGGGCCTGGGCGCCGGCGCAGGCCAGGCATGCCAGTGCGAACAGGATCGGTCGTGTTTTCATTGCTCTCTCCAGGGCAGATTCAAGCCCGTGCCACGCTGCGGATTGCAGCAACCAGCTTGTCCAGCTGCGCGCTGGTGGTGAAGTACGACGGCGTGACCCGGATGCAGCTGCCGCCAACCGGCCCGTCGCGCGCCACCGTAAATATCCCATACTCTTCGGCCAGCCGGCGCGCCAGCTCGACGTTGGCTTCGAACGTGGTGCGCCCGCGCAGGCGGAACGACGTCACCGCGCCATAGCTGCCCTTTTCTTCCGGCGTCAATATCTCGACATTCGGGACGTCGCGTACCTGGTGCACCCAGGCGTCGCGCAACCCGCGCAGCCGCGCACTGCGTTCGGCAAGGCTGATCTGGCCATGAAAGCGCAGCGCCGCCGGAATCGTCATGAAGGCTGCCGCATCGACCGTGCCGGACGACACCCGCGCGCGGATATCGACCACCGGATGGGCGCGATTGCCCATGTGGACGCCGATGTCCTGCAGGCGCGCCTGGCGGATGTGCAGGAAGCCCGTGCCCAGCGGCGCACCGACCCACTTGTGCAGGTTGGCGCCGACGAAATCGGCCTCGAGGTCGGGAATTTTGAAGTCCAACTGGCCCCACGACTGGGCGATGTCGACGATGACGTCGACGTTGCGCTGGCGCGCCATGCGCACGATTTCCTTTACCGGAATCACCAGCCCGGTGCGGTGGCTGACATGCGTCAGCAACAGCAATCGGGTGCGCGGATACCGGCGCAGCGCCTGTTCGTAGGTGTCGATCACGCGCTGGCTCGTTGCCGGCTCGGGGATCGTCACTGTTGCTACCGAAGCGCCGTGGCGCTGCGCCAGCGCATCCATCGCGTACTGCATCGAGCCGTAATCGAGGTTGCCGTAGATGACACTGTCGCCCGCTTTCAGCAACCGGTAATTGGCGATCAGGTTCTGCAGCGATTCGGTGGCGTTGCGCGTGATCGCGATTTCAGCGCTCTGCACACCGGCATGCTGCGCCAGCAGGGCGCGGATCGCCTCCTCGCCCTGGCGGTCGAAGTCGCGCCGCAGGTGGATCGAATTGTGGCGGTTCAGGTACTCGATATTGCGCCGGTACTCGTCCATGACCGGCCGCGCCATGATGCCGTAATAAGCGTTTTCGAGATTGACCATGTCGCCGGCCAGCTCGTAATGCCGCGCCAGGCGCTCCCAATCGACCCGGCCATTGACCCTCAAGGGCGGTCCCTCTTGCGCCGCCGCCATCAACGGCGTGGCGCCTCCCGCCAGTGCGGCCATGGTGTGGAGCAGCGTTCGTCGATTCGGCATGGCAGGAAACGCCTTTCAGTCGTTAATGAGAATGTTCTCTCAGTATATCGAACTACGCGATCATTGCAATGTGAACCGGCACGCCGGCCCACGCGCTCGCCCATGTTCAGAAGCGGACCTTGAGATTGACGTAGGCCGCGCGCGGCTGCACCGGCATCACCACCGGGAAAGCAAAGTACTGGTAGGTGTCGAATACCTTGCGACCGGCCAGGTTCAGCACCGACAGCGACAGCGTGGTGCGTCCCACCTCATACGCCGCCTGGGCATCGGCCAGCGCATGGCCCGGCACCGTCACGCTGTTGGGCAGCGTGAGTTCGCGTGCGCTGACGGCGCTGATGCCGGCGCCGAACGACAGGCCTTGCGCGACGCCTGCACGCACCCGGTAGCGCGCCGCCAGGCGGGCGCTGTGGCGCGGCACGCGCGCCAGCCGGTCGCCGATGGGAATCGCATTGTCGCGCGTGACTTTGGCCTCGGTCCAGGCATAGTTGGCCAGCAGCGAGAAGGCCGGCGCCGGCTCCCATACCAGGTCGGCCTCGACGCCGTGCGCACGCTGCTCGCCGGCCTGCACCGAGAACAGCGGGTTGTCGACGTCCGGCGTAGCGACGTTCTCGCGCTTTTGCCGGAACGCGGCGAGCGTGCCGGACAAGCCACGCCCGGCCAGCGCGAACTTGAGCCCGGCCTCGACGTTGCACGAAGTCTCCGGTTGCAGCGTTTGCAGGCTGACCAGGCCGAAGGCGCCGCGAAATGCGGTAGCATAGCCGGCATACAGCGCCACGCCCGGCGTCAACTCGAAGGTGGCGCCGATGCGCGGCGACAGCTTGCGCCAGGTTTCGTCGGTCCCCTGTTCGGCCTCGCGAAAACGCAGCTGGGTATAACGCAGCGACGTGGTCAAGTGCAGGCGGCCATAGTGCGCCTGGTCTTGCGCATACAGCGCGAGCGTGCGATAACGGTCGTTCTGGGCAAGGCCGGGCGGCGTGTAAGGACCGAAGGCCAGCTCATACAGCGGGTTGGCCAGGTCGATCGCGCCCACGGTGGCGCCGCTGAAACCCATGTCCGAATAGAAGCGCGTGTTGTCGGCGTTCACCCCGAACAGGAAATCATGGCGCCCACCCAGCAGCTCGGCGCGCGTTGTCAGATTGGCGTCGATTGTGGCCTCCTTCATCTCGGTATGCATGTTCAGCGGCAGGATCGGATAGACGGTTGGCGTGGCCGGATCGGCCGGATACAGGTCGGGATAGACGAAACTGCCGAACTGTGGCACCTCGCTGGTGTAGTAGCGCGCGCTGATGTTGAGCCGGGTGCGGTTCGAGAACGCATGGCGCAGCAGCGCGGTCGCCATTTCGTTCCTGACGATGGTGTCGCGCTGCCCCAGCGGCGCGCCAGGGAAGGCGTAGCGATCGAGTTGGCCGGCCATGGCCTGGCGCGCCGGCAGGCCAGAATATTCGAGCTGCTCGCGCCGGCTCGATTGCGCCTGCAGCAGCAGGTCGGTCTGTGGCGTGAGCTGGAACGCAACGCTCGGCTGCACGAACCAGCGCTCGCCCTTGACGCGGTCGATCCAGCTGTCGTTGCCCTGGTATTCGGCGGCCACGCGCGCTGCAACGGTCGGGCTGAGCGCCAGGTTGATATCAGCGTACGGATTCCAGGTCGCATGGCTGCCGGTGCGCAGGCCGGCGTGGCCCCCGCTGGTTCCGTCGGGCCGCTCGGACTCGATGTTGATCAGTCCCCCGAGCGGCGTACCGACGCCGCCACCGTACAGAGTCGACACCGGCCCTTTGAGCACGGTGATGCTGCGCACGCCCACCAGGCTGGTGGGATCGTTTGCGGCCTGGGTCGAGCCGTACATCGGCAAGCCATCCTGGTAGATCTCGGCCGCGAAGCCGCGCACCAGCGGCCCCGCCAGCAGCCCTTCTTCGGGCTTGTTGCCGATCACGCCGGACACGTTCACCAGGGCTTCGCCCAGTGTGCGCCGGTCCTGCTCCTCGATCAGGGTGCGGGTCAGGACCTGCACCGATTGCGGCACCTCGATCAGTGGCGTGTCGGTGCGCGTCGCAACCGCGCTGGTGGTGGCGCCATAACGGGCGCGTCGGGCGCTGATGTGGACCGCTTCCGGGGTCCAGGTTGCCGCATCGGCGCCTTCGCTATTGCGTTCGGATTGGGCTTGCGCCGCCGGCATCATGGTGGCCAGCGCCAGGCCGATGGCGGTGCTGAGCAGCGTGTTGCGAGTCATGGTCATCCTTGGTATTTGTCAGTCGGAAACGCGCGCCCACGCCGGCCGCACGGCGCAACGGGCGCACGTAGCAGCAGGCCGAATCAGGACCGCGGCTGGCGAAGGCTGGAATGAGCAAGGAACGGCGCCGGAATGGTCCGGGCGTCCTGCGGATGCATCAGCTCAGGATGGGCGGCGCGCGCGCGCTGGCCGCGCTCCAGGGCAACAGTGGCGTGGCGGACTGGTAGAAGCGCGCCGGATACGCATTCGCACGAAGCGCAATGGGAAGCACAAGCCGGGCGGCAGGCAGCAACGCCGGCAAGTGATGGTTCTGACTGCAATAGGGGCAATGCTCGGCCAGGTGCGTGGCGCGGTCGGGGGCGGGCTGCTCGCCCAGTTCGACGAAGACGGTTTTCATGCCGGCGCTGGAGCACAGCTGCATCTCGATCAGCGGGAGATGCGCCTGGGCGGTGGCATGCGACAACGTCGGCGCGAGCGTGCCGAACAGCACAGCCAGGAAGGCGAGCCAGGCAGTCACTTGCTGTTGGACGAACTTGTGCACTCGTCAATTATAGCCATTTCGGAGGGAGCGCGACCGGCCGGCATTTTCATTTTTTTGACGCTGGCTGTTGCCAGTTTTCTCACCTTATTGAAAGGCGCTGTCATCATAAGCTGTTGACTGGTTTGATAGCGATACCGACCAATTGCTTAACAGAAGCGATTCGCTGGCCGTCGAGTGCCCGGCGCCAGCCCAGATAATTCGGCAGGTAGCGCGAGGCCACGCCGTGGAAGCGGGCGATCCATTCCCGTAAGCACCCGTGGCAGGCATGCACGTTCTGCACGTGGATCGCGCCTGCCTTGCCAGAGCGGGCGCGCTCGCCTGCGCTCGGATTAACGGCTTGGTGCGCAATGCCGTGTTGCGGGCGAAGCTGCGGTAAGCCGCGTTGGCGCCGGTCACCAAGAGCGTCTGTGGGTCGAGCACCGGCAGCAGGTGGCGCTTGGCCTGGCGCACAGTCAACGGTCCGCGTCCCGCGACGGCATCGATCGTCTGGCCTGCGCGGTCGCGCGCGACCAGGATGCAATCGAGTTCGCGCGAAATGCCGCGCCTGCCCGCCGCGCCACCCCGCTTGCGTGCCGGCCGGTCGAGTTTGCGCGATCCCTTTTGTGATTCGAGCATGAACATTTCGTCGGCCTCGACAATGCCGCACAGGCGCTGTGGCGCGTCGTCCTTGACTCAGTGCAGGAAACGGTGACGCCAGCGAAACGCTGTGTTGCGGTGCACGCCAACCTGGTTCGCAGCGCCGCGCACCGGCCTTGAGGCGAGCAGTGCTTGCAGATAGTCGATCCATTTCTCGCGCAAGCGCAGGCGCGCCAGCGGCGTGCCGCTCAGGTCGTTAAAAGTTCGGCCGCACGCACGGCAGCGATAACGCTGCAGGTTATTGGCGTGGCCATGGCGCTGCCATTGCGCGCCGTCGCAGCGCGGACAGCGGCGGTTGGCCGACCTGACTTGCTCGATGAGCGCGATAATCCGGGCCAGGCCTGCGGCCGGCCGCAGCGCATCCAGTACTTTCAGGCGTTGTGGCTGGTTCAGAGAAGGCCGGCGTGCGAACCAGCGTTTGAAGCCGGAGGCTTTCATGATCGCTCCGTATCGATGACGACACGGATTCGACAGCGTGGCAGCTCGGCAGTTCAGTGCTCATCCATAGCTAACGATGACAGTGCCTATTGAAAAGAAAATCAGCATCGTTGATGACAGATCAAACACCCTGATGACACCGAATTGTCGTGTTTTCACCATGCAGCCGGTATTTTCTGTTATTAACTTTGCGTGTGCCTGGTGGCGCAGTGTAAGATTTGTCCTACGCGATTCTACCCCCGCGTTCGAGAATGAAAACACTCCTGGAAATACAATTATTCACGGCGGTGGACGCGAGCGCGTCCCACCATCGCGCCCGCCAGATCGCGCAAGTCTGCGGTTTCAGCAAACAGGATCAGACCCGGCTTGCCACGGCGGTATCCGAGCTGGCGCGCAGCGCCACGCATGACGTTCGCCCGGGCCGTGTCACGTTTCATCTCGCCCCCGGCGACGACTGGCAGTTGGTGATCGACGTCCTGAAACCCACCGGCGGCACTGGCGCCAGCATCCATCCGGCGCCGCAGCCGGACGCGGCGTTCCACGCTGGCATCCTTGCCGCACACCGCTTCGGCGCCACCTCCGTGACTGAAGAGCTTGACGCGACGCGCGTGCGCCTGAGCCGGCGCTATCCGGCCGCGATCCATGATCCGCTGGACGTCATCGAGGCCATCACGCAGCTCGATAGCCTCAACAAGAACGTCGCGATGTCGCAGGCGCAGCAGATCAATCGCGACCTGACGGCGCATAACGTGAATGTGACGTCGCTCAATTCCGACCTCCGGAAGCAGGCCGAGTCGCTGGTCTCGGCCGACCAGCGCAAGGACGAGTTCCTGGCGATTCTTGCCCATGAGCTGCGCGGACCGTTATCGGCGGTCGGCATGGCTGCCGGCGCGCTTGGCGCCGGCGACATCGACCGCGACAAGGCACATCGCCTCGCCCAGCTGATCAAGCGTCAGGTAGTGCACATGAGCCGCCTGGTAGAAGACCTGCTCGATGTGTCGCGCATCGTGCGCAACGAGATTGCCGTCGAACGGCGGCGGATCAACCTGATCGAGATCGTGCACGCCGTCGTCGAACAGCTCGATGCGGCGACCCGCCAGCGCCGCCATGTCGTCACTGTCCGCGTGCCCGATGTGGCGGTGCTGGCGACCGGCGACCGTACCCGCTTGATCCAGGTACTCAACAACCTGGTCGGCAATTCGATCCGCTACACGCCGGAAGGCGGCCGGATCGACATCGAATTGGCGCCGGCCGACGCCCACGGGCAGATCACGATGAGTGTGCAGGACAACGGCATCGGCATCTCGGCGGAGCTACTGCCGCATCTGTTCGATCTGTTCACGCAGGCGCAGCGCTCGACGGACAGCCGTAACAGCGGGCTGGGACTCGGCCTGGCGCTGGTCAAGACATTGGTCGAAGCGCATGGCGGCGCCGTCACCGCCACGAGCCCCGGCGCCGGGCAAGGCAGCCGCTTTACGCTGACGCTGCCGCAATAGCGAGGTCGGCAAGAACGGGGTCTGAGCACTGAGCTCGTCTGGGTTGCTTTATCAGAACGTCAGCAGTACCGTTACCGTATCCCGGTAATCGCCCGGCGTCGGCGCGGTCTGCTTCGGCACCAGCCCGTACATCATCACCGATTGCGCGGCGCCGCTGCCGGTGCCGCTGTAGACCGTGGTGCCGGCGGTGCCGTCGCCCCAGGCCTGGCCGTCCGGGGTGGACGAGATGCGGTAGTTGAGCTTTTCGCCGGTGACGCTGTTGCTCATGGTGCGCGCCGCCGGGTTGCCCGAGGCGCCGCCGCTGAGCGAGAGCTGATAGGCGCTGTTGGCAGTGCACGACACGCTCAGCGGCGCGCTGGTGCGCATCTCGCTCAGCGGGCTGCCGGTGCCGAACGTCAGGTTGCTGGTGCCGATCAGGCAGTTGTTGGTCACCGTGGCGCGGGCCTGGAACGCGAATGGAACGGTCGAGCCGGCGGTGCACGATTTGCCGGCGCCGAACGAATACTGCAGCGTGCCGTGGCCGGCAAAGCTGTTGGTGTAGAGCGTGTCGGCGTTGCCGGTGGTGCCCACGCCCGACAATGCCGGTGCGGGAATCTTGCCGTAGATCGTCGTGCTCTGGGTGACGCCACCGAGCGAGAGCAGGCCGACCATGGTGCCGGTGACCGGCTGGGCGCCGATCGTGCTGCCGGCGCCGCCCCAGATCGAGGCCGCCGAGAAGGTGCTGCTGGTGTACAGGTTGAAGCCCAGGCGGCGGCCGGCGCTCATCATGTAGCGCGGGTCGCCCGTGCCGCCGCCGCTACCCGTGCCAAGGTTGACGCACACGTTCGCCGCCGGCAGCAGCAGCGCCGACTGCCCTAACAGCAAGGTCCAGTTGCAAGTCACGCTCAACGTGCCCTGCGCCGTGTAGTCGCGCGCCCCGATCGGGCTGACCTGGCCGAAGTCGATGTCGGTCATGGTGACGGTGCAGGTGTCGGCGCGCGCGCCGGACGCCAGCAACAGCCACAAGCCGACGGCGGCCAGCATCGATCCCAGGAAGCGGCCCGGCCGCACGGATTGCATCATCATTTCGGTTCTCCTTGCACCGGTTGGCACACCAGCGGTCCGATGGTCGGCAATTCGCCGGCCACCGATTGATAGGCGAAGCGCACTTCGCAGGCGTCCTTGCCGACGCCGACCAGCACCCGGTTCTGCGCGCGCAATCCTTCCACGAACAGCACGCCATCGTACCCGACCAGCGCCCCCTGCGCAGTGCCTTCCAGGCGCGCCGGGGTGCCGACCTCGATCGGCTTGCCGTCGGGTTTCACCACCATCACGGTGGCCGCCGCATAGCGCTCGAGCGCAAAACGCGCCACCACGCCGGCGTACTGGCGCGGCACGATGTCGAGGTTGGTGACGTCGATGCGGGTGTCGACCGGCAGCGACGACGGGTCGATCGCGATCCGGTTCGGGGTGTACGGCATCAGGTCCGGCACCAGCAGGCGCCCGCCGGCGTCGGTGCGCCCGATCGGGCGGTTATCCTGCAGCACCGGCAAGCCCGGCACGCCGACCGACACCAGCGCGAAGCCGCGCCCGACCTGGCGCGCCGCCACCACGGTGCCGTCCATCGCCACCAGCGCGCCGCTGACGTCCAGGTTCGAGATCCGGGTCTCGCCCACGCGCTGGGTCGAGACGGTGGCGCGGCCATGCGAGCCGAGGTACTGGACTTGCGCCCCGTCGTAGCGCTGGACGCCGTTGCTGCCGGCTTGCAGCGCCCAGCCGAGGCCGCCGTCGAAATCGGGCGCGCGCCCGAGCGACATCGACGCCACGTTCTCGCCGCGCTGGCGCCCGGCGTTGGTGTTGAACGAGATGCGCGAATCGAAGGCCATGCCGAAGGTGAAGCTGATGCCGCGCTCGGTGCGCCGCGCCAGGTCCTGGAATGCGCTCACGCTCAGGTGGCCGCGCGCGCCGACGCTGCGCGAATAGGCCAGCGACACTGTGCGCGATACGTTGGAAAACCCGGTCGGCGCCCCCTCGACCGTGCCGACCAGGCCGAGCGGATCGGTGACCAGGATCGGGCTGGAGGCCTGCGGCATGCGCAGGCCGATGTAGTTCGCACTCAGGCTGTGGCCGCCCGCAAACGCCGTGCTCAGGCTGACGCGGTCGAGCGCGCGCGCCACCGGCGTGCCTTCCAGCGCGCCGAGGTCGCCGTAGCCGGCGCTGGCGCGCACCGATTGCAGGTCGAGCGCGAAGCGCGGCGAGACATATTGGTAACCCAGACCGGCTTGCCAGCCGCGCTGGCGCCCGCCGCTGGCGGCCAGCGACACGCTGGCCACGCCGGCGCCCGGGACTTTGGTGAGGATGCCGGCGCCGAGCAGGCCCAGGCCGGGGCCGGCCTCGGCGTGCCCTTCGAGCGTGACCGTGTCGCGCCAGCCGTGCCGCACTGAGGCGACCGCAGCCGGGCTGCCATAGCTGAACGAATGCTGGCCGTAGTCGCGCCGCAGCGCGCCGAGCGAGAGCGCGTAGTCGCTCAGGCCGCGCGCCAGCAGGCGGGTGTCGACGTACAACGGCAGCGTGGTCGATACCTGGCGCCCGAGGGCGTCGCGCGTGATCAGGGTGGCCTGGCCGGCGCCGTTCAGGCCGGCCACCTGGTCGATCACGAACGGGCCGGTCGGCACCTCGGTCGAATACTGGCGCACATTGTTGACGTACAAATCGACGCTGCTGGGCACCACCGCCGAGCCAGCGACCGAAGCCACCGGATAGGTCACCAGGTCGGGCCGCAGCTCGAAGTTGCGGCGCCATTCGATGCCGCCCAGGCGCAGCGCGCGGGTCCAGCCGAGCGCCGGCGTGACCGTGTCGCCAAGTTGCAGGGTGTTCAAGCGGTCCTGGAACGAACGCACCCAGCTGGTGTCGTAGCGGGTGTAGCCGCGCGTTTCGCCACGCAGCACGGCGCTGCCGGTGCTGGTCAGGGTGCCGTGGCGATCGAAATAGCGCAGCTCGGCGCTGCCGGCCAGCGCGCCGCCGGTCGACTGGGCAAACAGGTTGTAGTTGAGCAGCAGGCCGCGGCTGGCCTGGGCCGGACCGGCACCGCGCACCGAGCGCGCGCTCAGCAGGTTCGGCGCGCGCAGGGTGTCGGCCGGGGCCAGGTCGAGGGTTTGCGCCTTGGGGTCGTAGCGGTAGCGCAGACCGGGCACCTCCTCGAGCGCGAAGTCGACCCGGTCGGCGACGCCGAAACGGGCCGGATCCAGGCCCAGTTCGCGCAGCGTCTCGACCGTCATGCGCAGCGTGGCGCCGCTTTGCATCACCGATACCAGCAGGCCGGTGCGTTCGCCGTCGATGCTGGCGTCGAGGAACAATTCGACCGGCTGCGCGGCCGGGTTGACAGGGTTTGCAGGATTTGCAGGATTTGCGGCGGGTGCCAGCACAGCGGATGCAGCCTGCCCCACCCCGGCGGCCAAGGTCGCAGCAGCCGCCGCGATCGGCGTCAGGCTGGCGGCCAGCAGGCAGGCGCGGGGCAGCGCCCGCCACCGTGCGCGGCGGGTCAGCATTGCTGCGGTGGCATCAGTCCCGGGCGACGACCGCGCCCGCGCTGTGCGCGCGCGCGTTCACCGTGGACTGGATCGCCAGCGGCGCCGGCATGCCCTTGACCACATCGGGCGGGAGTTGCCATTCGCGGCTGCGGCCCGGCAGCGCATAGCCCAGCAGGCCCTTGCTCAGTTCGATATCGCGGGTGCCGAGGCGCACCGTGGTGGCGCCGATCTGCGCATGCAGGGCGCCGCTGTTGTTCACGCGCAGGTGCCAGGCGCCGGCGCGCTGAAAGGTGCTCCACGCGAGCGCGGGCGCAGCCTGGGTGTCGGCCGGCAATACGAAGGCGGGGACGGAATATTGCAGGCGGATCGCGACGTTGCCCTGCTGGCTGTCGCCACGCGGCAGTTCGTCGATCAGGATACGGTAGGTTTGTTCGCTACCAGTGTTACCGGCAGCGGCAGCGCCGGCGCGGCGCACCAGGCGGATGGTCTGGGTGCTGTTGGCGGCAATCTCGATCACCGGCGGACTGGCCACCAGGGCGGTGGTCGGGGTCAACACGTCGGCGCCGTCCTTCTGGTCCCAGGCATACACGCGCACCTGGCCATAGATTGGCGTCTCGCCATTGTTCTGCAGCTGAATGCCGGCTGCGTTCTGGCCCGGCTGGAAACTGATCGACACCGGGGCGATCTGCAGGTTGGCGCCGTGCGCCGCCGTACCGAATACCAGGGCCGCCGCCAATGCGACGCAGCGAACAGTGGGCATGCAGAACTCCGTCAGAAATAAATGGTTGCAGTGATGGTCGACTTATAGGTGTCCGGCGTGACGGCTTTCTGTTTCGGGATCTCGCCGTACACGGTCAGCACTTGCTGGACGCCGTTTCCAGTGCCGCCCAGAGTATCGGTGCCCTGGGTATTACCCCACAGACCGGTGCCCGACTGACGGAACAGTTTGACTTCCACGGTGTCGGCATTGCCACCGGTGGCGCCGGCCAGGTAACGCGTGGTGCCGCTCGAACCGGCGCCGGTGCCGGCATCCAGACCGACATTGTAAGGCGTGGTGTTGGTGCATGTCACATTGATGTTCGACGAACCGTTGATGGCGCCGGTCATGACGCCGGTCTGGCCGAAGTCGATACCGGTGGCAGCGATGGTGCAGTCAGCGATGACGCGCATCGTCACGTCGAAGGTCGCGCTCTTGCTGGCGGCCACGGCGACGCCGCTGGTAAATGGCAGCATTGCTGCCAGGACGGTTGCCAGGATGCGGGTGCGCTTGGTATTCGACATGATTATTCTCCGTAGTCAGTGGCGGTCACCATGATCCGCACAATTCGCTTAACTCGGAAAATATGATACCTCGTTTCCATACGGAATCAAATTACTTTCATCACTTTTTTCGACTCTGCTTATTTTGCTGGTTTTACGCAACACTCGTTGACGTCTGTGCAAGATCTCATTCCGGGGTTGCCCAGGCACGCGCATGGTTGACGGCGCGCGCCCAGCGCCCCAGCAGTTCGGCACGGCGCTCTGGCGGCATCGCCGGTTCGTAACGGCGCTCGACCTGCCATTGATGTTCGATCGCCTCGAGCGACGCCCAGAATCCGCACGCCAGACCCGCCAGGTAGGCCACGCCCAAGGCCGTGGTTTCGGTCACGCGCGGACGCACCACGGGAATGCCGAGCAGGTCGGCCTGGAACTGCATCAAGAGGTCGTTGCGGGCGGCGCCGCCGTCGGCGCGCATTTCGGTTACTTCGCACGCGGCGTCAAGCTGCATCGCGGCCAGCAGTTCGGCGCTCTGGTAGGCGATCGCCTCGACCGCGGCGCGCGCAATGTGGGCGGCGGTGGTGCCGCGCGTCATGCCGAGGATGGTGCCGCGCGCGTACGGATCCCAGTGCGGCGCACCGAGGCCGGTAAAGGCCGGCACCAGCATCACCCCGCCGCTGTCGGGCACGCTCGTGGCGAGCGCTTCCACATCCGACGACTGGCGGATGATGCCGAGCCCGTCACGCAGCCACTGCACGGTGGCGCCGCCCATGAACACGCTGCCTTCCAATAAGTAATCGGTGGCGCCGCCGATCTGCCAGCCAACCGTACTGAGCAAGCGCGCCTGCGATTGCGGTGGCTTGTGGCCGGCATGCATCAGCATGAAGCAGCCGGTGCCATAGGTATTTTTCACCAGGCCCTTGCGATGGCAAGCCTGGCCGAACGTGGCCGCCTGCTGGTCGCCGGCGATACCGGCGATCGGGATCGCTTGTCCGAACCATTGCTCAGCCGCGACGCCGACGATGCCTGCGCTGGGCACAACTTCGGGCAACAGCCCCCGCGGGATGTCGAACAGCGCCAGCAACGCATCGTCCCAGCGCAGGCTGTGGATGTTGAACAGCATGGTGCGCGCAGCGTTGCTGGCGTCGGTGACATGGCGCCCGCACAATTTATAGACCAGCCAGCTGTCGACGGTGCCGAAGGCCAGCCCGCCGTTGTCGGCGCGCGCCCGGGCGCCGGGAACGTGGCCCAGCAGCCATTGAAGTTTGGTGGCGGAGAAATAGGCGTCGAGTTCGAGTCCGGTGCGTTCGGCAATCATTGCCGCCCGGCCCGCGTCGCGCAGGCGGTCGCAGGCGCCGGCGGTGCGCCGGTCTTGCCAGACGATGGCGTTGGCCACCGGCTCGCCGGTGGCGCGGTCCCACAGGATCGTGGTCTCGCGCTGGTTGGCGATGCCGATGGCGGCGATGCTGGCGGGCTTGACGCCGGCTTGCGCGATCGCCTCGCGGGCGCAGGCCAGCTGGCTGTTCCAGATGTCGCGTGGATCGTGCTCGACCCAGCCGGGTTGCGGGAAATGCTGCGCAAATTCGCGCTGACAGCTGGCCACGGGTAAACCCGCGTGGTCGAACAGGATGGCACGCGAACTGGTGGTGCCTTGATCGAGGGCGAGGATGTAGCTGGGCGATGGCATCGGGGACTCCGTCTGGCAGGCGCCAGCGACCGCCGCCCGAGCGACCCGCAATAATAAAAGAATGTAGTGTAAAGCAAGCCGATAGGCCGGATTCTGTGTAGCGCCGCCTTGCGGCAACGCCTGGACAGCCATTCCTCTAGGCGCTGGATTACTCCAGCGCTCAAGCTTCCTACCCGCACGCTCCGCGAGCAACATCAACGCGTGCCTATTTGGAATTGCTCCGAGTGGAGGTTACCGCGTTTCACCGTAACTTAATACGCTCGTCTCTGTGGCCCTGTTCCTCGCCTTATACCCCCGGCTTGCGCCGGAAGGCTTTCAGCGGACGGCCGTTAACCGTCACCCTGCTCTATGGAGTCCGGACCTTCCTCCCGCCCATGACCTTGCGGCATGAGCCAGCGGCTGCCTGGCCTGCTTCACGGCGCTATTGTAACCGATGCCGTCAGCGCCCAGCCAGCCGATGGGCCGTCACAGCCGCCCGCTCTCGAGCCAGCGTTGCACGCGTGTCACTTCCGCAGCACGCGCGGCTGCATCCGGCGGCGCCGGCAACAGCAGGTCGGGCTGGACGCCGATGCCGTCCAGCGGCAGCTCGGCCGCGCGCGTGCTGCGCGTGGTGGCGTAGCGCAGCACCCGCCCCGACGGTAAAGGATGCGGACGCAGGTTGCCGACGTCGACCACACCGGCGCTCGGCTGCCCGGCCAGCTTGACCCGAAAGCCGGCTTTCACGGTCAGCGCGAACTGGTCGCAACTGCTACCGCAATCGCGGTCGATCAGCACTGCCACCCGGCGCGGCGCTTTTGGCTCGACGCGTTGCGGCGCCTGCACCGTGATGTGCTCGGCAGCAGGCGTTACGGCGCTGCCGATCGTGGCGGCGCGCATCGCGGCGATCGCCGGCCCCATCTGGCGCAGGCACGGTTGCGGGTCGGTTTGACCGGCGCAGACCTGTTCCTGGGCGCGGATGTTGGCCGTCGTGGCCCGATAAGCGAGCGCATGCTGCAGGTAGTCGCCGTCGAGCAGCCATGGCAGCAACGGCGCATACGTCGTGTCCGAGCCGCCGCCGTTGCCGCGCACGTCGACGATCCAGTAGCGGTGCGACGCCAGTTCGCTACGGTGCTGGTCGAGCAGGGTTGCCAGCGGGGCGCGGTAGCGGTCGTTGAAACTCGGGATCGTCAGCAGCAGGGTGTCGGCGCCAAGACGTTGCACGCGCGGCAGGCGCGGATCGATGGCGGCCACGGGCGCGGGCGCGGCGCTCGCCGCCAACGCGGTGACCGACAGATGGCCGGGACGCCAGGCACGCAGGTAGGCAGTGAGGATGGCGTCGCACGCTGCTGCATCTGCTGCTGCATCTGCTGCTGCATCTGTCAGCGCGCTGCTATCGGCTTGCGCCTGGTGCAACGCGGCGTCGATCAGGCTGCCGTGGTGCGCACGTGCATCCTCTGCACCGGCGTCGTTGTGGAGCAAGAAGGCACTTATCTCGGCCAGATCGGCTTGGCAGCGATTGGCAGGTGTGACCGATGTCGATGCAGTGGCGAATGGCGCAGCAAACGATGCCAGCCATACCAAACCACAAAATAACCCTATGCGCTTCATTTTCTCCCCCGGGAAATAATAAATACTTGTGGTAATTAATATTTACTTTTTAACCTTGTAAATATTATTTAAATCCGTCGAGAAATTTTACACCCAGCTCAATGTAATCTCATGCACTGAAAATTTTCCAATTGGAATCAATGATATAAATCATTTAAATTATTTAGGCACGGTTGTTGCATACACGAAGAATTCCAATAACCAGATAACTAGGGAGTTTTACCATGTTCCTGAAATCGTTCAATAAACTGCTCGTGGGTCTCTCATTGCTCGCATGCTCGTCGGTATTCGCGGCACCGATGTCGATTACCGTCGATGTCACCAACATTGACAGCACCGATGAGTACGGCAGCCCGTTGAATACCGTGCTGGGGCTGAATGTCGGCGCCAATTCGACCATCACCAGCGTCAACTACGCATTCTCACTGTACGCCGACGAGCCAAGCTACCTGTCCGAAATACGGATCGCGTTCGAAAACAGCGACCAGACCGACGGCGTGTTCTTTACGCCGGGACTCGGCGACAACTTTCCCGGCCTTGCCTCGTATTCGGGCTTCGCCAACCTGATCGACCTGGGCCTGGCCTTCCAGGTCGGCGCCGACGGCATCCTGCGCCTGGAATTCTTCGAAGGCTTTGACGACTACCCCGGCGAATGGGATGGGTTCTGGGAATCCGGCTACTTCACGTTCGGCTACGAAACGGTCGACGTCGTCGATCCGGAGCCGGTGCCGGAACCGGCAAGCGCCCTGCTGCTCGCCGCCGGCCTGGCCTCGATGCGTTATGCCGGCCGTCGCCGCAATAAAACCATACATTAATCATCGTAATCGCCTGCCGGCTTGGATTGCGGTCTGATTCAAGCCCGGCATGTACCGGGAATTGGCATCCAGTATCGATTTCCGCTTATTGCCCGAACCGAATAATAAAGATCGATCGACGCTGCACGCATATAAGAATTAATCAATCTCCTGAACGCGCAAACAAATGTCGCACCGATTTCAATAAAACAATGATTGGCCGGTATCGGCGCCATCGATAGGCGCCGTCGTGCGTTGTAGCGTCGTTGCAATTTGTGAAATTTGATGTCGCCATTTGAAAAGCCGTCCCCGGGCCGCTCGCCTAGAATGCCCGGATGCCTCTCTGACAAGGACGACTTTTCATGACCCACCCTTCCCGCACCGGCGGCCAGATCCTGGTCGACGCGCTCCACGTGCACGGCGTCGACACCGCCTTCGGCGTACCCGGCGAAAGCTACCTGGACGTACTCGACGCGCTGCACGATTCCGCGATCCGCTTCGTGATCAACCGCCAGGAAGGCGGCGCAGCGTTCATGGCCGAGGCCTATGGCAAGCTCACGGGCAAACCGGGCATCTGTTTCGTGACGCGCGGCCCCGGCGCCACCAACGCCTCGATCGGCGTGCACACCGCGTACCAGGATTCGACGCCGATGATCCTGTTCATCGGCCAGGTTGGGGGCGACTTCGTCGACCGCGAAGCGTTCCAGGAAGTCGACTACCGCCGCATGTACGGCCAGATGGCCAAGTGGGTGGCGCAGATCGACCGCGCCGAGCGCATCCCGGAATACCTGGCGCGCGCATTCCAGGTTGCCACCAGCGGCCGCCCCGGCCCGGTGGTGCTGGCGCTGCCCGAAGACATGCTGGTCGACAGTGCGGCGGTGGCCGATACGCGTGCCTATCAACCCGTGCACGGCGCACCGAGCGCCGGCCAGATCGATCAGCTACGTGCGATGCTGGCCGAAAGCCAGCGCCCGCTGGTGCTGCTCGGCGGCGGCACCTGGAACGATCAAGCCTGCGCTGATCTGGCTCGCTTTGCCGAAGCCAATCACCTGCCGGTCGGCTGCACCTTCCGCTTCCAGGACCTGCTCGACAACGACCACCCGCACTACATCGGCGACGTCGGCATCGGCATCAATCCCAAGCTGGCGGCGCGCGTCAGGGATGCCGACCTGATCATCGCGATCGGTCCGCGCCTGGGCGAAATGACCACCGGCGGCTACACGCTGCTGGAATCGCCCGTGCCGCAGCAGCGCCTGGTGCACATCCATCCCGACCCGCAAGAACTGGGCAGCGTCTACCAGGCCGAACTGATGATCGCCAGCGGCATGGCGCAGGCCTGCGCGATGCTGGCGGCGATGGCGCCGGTCGATGCCTCGGCCTGGCACGGCAGCGCCCAACAGGCGCGCGCCGAACTGGCAGAGTGGCAAGAGCGTCCGCCGGTCTTCAAGGATGGCAGCGCCCCGCTCGACCTGTACCAGGTGGTGCAGGATCTGATGGCCGCGCTGCCGCACGACGCCATCATCACCAACGGCGCCGGCAACTACGCCTCGTGGGCGCACCGCTTCTACCGCTACGGCGGCATGCGCACCCAGCTGGCGCCGACCAGCGGCGCCATGGGCTACGCGGTGCCGAGCGGCATTGCGGCCAAGATCGTGCAACCCGAGCGCACCGTGGTGACATTTGCCGGCGACGGCGAATTCATGATGACCGGGCAAGAACTGGCTACCGCCGTCCAGTACGGCGCGGGCGTGGTGATCCTGGTGTTCAACAACAGCATGTTCGGCACCATCCGCATGCACCAGGAGCGCAGCTACCCGGGCCGCGTCTCGGGCACGGCGCTGCACAATCCGGACTTCGCAGCGCTGGCGCGCGCCTACGGCGGGCATGGCGAGATCGTCGAGAACACGGCCGACTTCGCACCGGCGCTGCGCCGCGCGCTCGAGCACGCCGAGCAGCACAATCTGCCGGCCGTGATCGAACTGCGCTACGACGGCAACCTGATCACGCCGAACGCGACGCTGGAGACGATCCGCAAGCAGTCCGAGGCGGCCGGGGCCAAGCGCTGAATCACGGCGGTGGCGGCGCTGCCGGCGCCAGTTCGAGTTCGGCCGGCAGCGGGATCGGTGCGCTGAACACGCTCGCCGGTCCGCCCGTCGGGTGGGTCAAAAACAGCGCCACCAGGCCGATGAACAGCCAGGCCACGACGCTGCGCAGGATGCCGCCGCGCTTGCCGAGCGCATGGTCGCCCTGCACCAGGCGCTTGAAGAAGTTCGCGAAGTTCACGATGGATTCCGATAGCAGATGGAAGTGGCGTCTCTCTGCGGTAATCTAGCGCGGTTCGCCACGCTTTTCCAGTGCCGCCCTGTCGGGTTGCAGCCTTGGCGCGACGATTGCGCCATACTTCGCTTCAATCCTGTGCGAAGAGAGAATGTATTGCTGCTCTGGTAAAATATTCGCTACTTTTTTCATCGCCGGCCTCGCCGACGTCCCCTCGCAGTCCCGCCACCAGACTATGTTTAGCTTCTTCAAAAGAAAAAAAGCGCCGGAAACGCCGGCGCCGGAACCAGTGGTGCCGGTCGCGCAGCCTGTTGCGCCCGCGCCTGCCCCTGCTCCCGTCATCAAGCCTGCCGCGGCGCCCGTTGCTGCGCCGGTTTCCACGCCAGTCGTCGCCACGCCACCGAGCATCCTGCACGAAGGCGCCAACCTGTTCCCCGAAACCGCCGAACGTCCCACCACCGAGGCTGAGAAGAAGACCTCATGGATGGCGCGCCTGAAGGCCGGCCTGTCGAAAACCTCGAACAACCTGTCGCTGCTGTTCGTCGGCGCGCGCATCGACGAAGACCTGTACGAGGAACTCGAAGCGGCGCTGTTGATGTCGGACGCCGGCATGGACGCCACCCAGCACCTGCTGGACGAACTGCGGCGCAAGGTCAAGGAAGACAAGTTGCTCGACGCCGCCGCCGTCAAGGGCGCGCTGAAAAGCCTGATGATCGAATTGCTCCAGCCGCTGCAAAAGCCGCTCGAACTGGGTCGCCATGAGCCGCTGGTGATGATGATCGCCGGCGTGAACGGCGCCGGCAAGACCACCACCATCGGCAAGCTCGCCAAGCACATGCAGCGCTTCGACCAGTCGGTGCTGCTGGCCGCGGGCGACACCTTCCGCGCCGCCGCGCGCGAGCAACTGATGGTCTGGGGTCAGCGCAACAACGTCACCGTGATTTCGCAAGCGTCGGGCGACCCGGCCGCAGTCGCGTTCGATGCAGTACAGTCGGGCAAGGCGCGCGGTACGGATGTGGTCATGATCGACACCGCCGGCCGCCTGCCGACTCAGCTGCACCTGATGGAAGAACTGAAAAAGATCAAGCGCGTGCTCGGCAAGGGCATGGCCGACGCGCCGCACGAAGTGCTGCTCGTCATCGACGGCAACACCGGCCAGAACGCGCTGGCGCAGGTCAAGGCGTTCGACGATGCGCTGGGCCTGACCGGCCTCGTGGTCACCAAACTGGACGGCACCGCAAAAGGCGGCGTGCTGGCCGCCATTGCGCGCACCCGTCCGATCCCCGTGTACTTCATCGGCGTCGGCGAAAAGCTGGAAGACCTGCAGCCGTTCAGCGCCGAGGAATTTGTTGAGGCGCTGCTCGGATAATGCCCATGATCGCTTTCCAGTCGGTATCCAAACAATACGTCCATGGCGACGCGCGCGGTGCGTATGCGCTGCAAGACGTCTCGCTCGACATCGCCAAGGGCGAGCTGGTGTATTTGGCCGGAGCGTCCGGCGCCGGCAAGTCGACCCTGATGAAAATGGTGGCGGCCGTGGAGCGTCCCACCGCCGGCAAGGTGATCGTCAACGGCCAGGACGTGGGCCGCATCGCCAGGGCCGGCATTCCTTTCCTGCGCCGGAATATGGGCATCATCTTCCAGCAGCAGCGTTTGCTGAACGACCGCAATATTCTGGCCAACACCATGCTGCCGCTCCTGGTGACCGGTGCGCCGACCGCCCAAGCGGCCGACCGCGCACGCGCCGCGCTCGACCGCGTCGGACTGCTCGACCGCGCCAAAGCGATGCCGCTGGAATTGTCGGGCGGCGAACAGCAGCGGGTGGCGGTGGCGCGCGCCATCGTCAACCGCCCGCAGATCATCCTGGCCGACGAACCGACCGCCAATCTCGACCGCGCCGCGGCCGACCGGGTGCTCGACGCGCTGCGCGCCTTCAACGCCGCCGGCGTCACCTGCGTGATCTCGACCCACGACGAACAAGTGCTGGACGGCGCCGCGCGCGTGATCCGGCTCGAACACGGTCAACTGGTCGGAGGTGCAGCATGAGCCCGTGGCTGCGCCAGCACCGCTTTGCCCTTAATGCCGCACTCGGCACGGTGCGCAAGTCGCCCGGCAGTTTCCTGTTCAACGTGCTGGTGGTGGCGCTCGCGCTGACCCTGCCGTTCGCCGGCATCACCCTGCTCGACAATCTCAAGCCGCTGTCCGAGCAATTGTCGGTGGACCCGGAAATCAGCCTGTTCATGCGCGAGGACGCCAGCCGCGCCGATGCCGAAGCGCTGGCGCCGCAGGTGCGCAACATCCTTACCGGCAAGCACGCCGAGGTCGCCTTCGTGCCGCGTGAGCAGGCGCTCGCTTCGCTCAAGGAACGTAGCGGCCTGGGCAACGTGCTCGACACGCTGGGCGAGAATCCGCTGCCCGACAGCTACGTGATGAAGCTCGACGGTTACGCCAGCGCCGCCGCCGCGGCCGAGGTCGACGCCATCACCGAGCAATTGCGCGCACTGCCCGGCGTGGACACGGTGCAGGTCGACTCGAGCTGGGTCAAGCGCCTGGCCGCCCTGCTCGGCATCCTGCGCCTGGCGCTGCTGCTGCTGGCGCTGACGCTGGGCATCGTGGTGATCGCGGTGGTGTTCAACACGATCCGCCTGCAAGTGCTGACGCAAAAGGAAGAAATTTCGGTCGCCAAGCTGCTCGGCGCCACCGACAATTTCATTCACCGTCCGTTCTATTACACCGGCGCCCTGCTCGGCCTGTTCTCGGGCGCGGTGGCGCTGGGCGTGGTGGCGCTGGCGCTGAATCCGCTGAACAAGGCCATTGCCGAGTTCGCGCAACTGTACGGCTCGGGCTTCCAGTTGCTGCCGCTGGGCGCAGTGGAAATTGCCGGCCTGCTGGCAATCAGCGCCGGCCTGGGCTTGATCGGCGCGCTGCTGTCGGTACGGCGTCACCTGGCGCGGGTGCGCTGAAAGCCGGCCAAAGGGCGGTCAATGGCGCCGGCCTGGTCTGGCGGCGCAGCTCCTACACAATGGTTGTGAAAAAATTGCATGACCAAGTGTTGAAATCACGATAAGCACCCGCACCTTTCTTGGCAGGGCGAGGCGGCCATCGCGTGTGGCTGCCTCCCTTTTATACAATCCCGCTGCCGTCCTCATTGGCGCGGCGAATCCTACGGTACTGCCGCTCCTCCCTACGTACGCGTGCGCAAATCTCCTACATTGCGCACCCGGCCTACGTGCGCCATCCAACAGAGTCACGGAATCTCTCGCCGTAACCTGTATCTCAACGCGTTTCCACTGTTTTCGAGCTCACTTTTGCGTCAAATCAATTGGACCCGCATGCTCTGCACTACAGTGAAGCCGACGGTTTTTGATTCTTAAAGGCAATACTTTGGACAGCCTTAAGCGATCGGGCGGCTTCTGGCACTCACCTCGGGAGAGTGCTAATATATGGTTCACGTCAAATGAAAATTCAAGTCAAGCATCCATGTCACGCTCTGTGATTTAGCGTAACAACTCGTAACAGAAGTGCCGTTAAGCAATTTGTGCTGGCACATTGAGGATGCAGCAAGATTACTAAAAGGGAAATGAATATGTCCGCACAATCCGCATTGGTTCCGACCGGCAGTCGTGCTCTGGGACTTGGTTTCACCGGCAATCTCGGCAATATCGACGCGTATATTTCTGCGGTCAACCGCCAGCCGATGCTGACCCACGAGGAAGAAGTCTCGCTGGCCAAGCGGCTGCAAGACAACAATGATCTGGACGCCGCGCAAAAGCTGGTGCTGTCGCACCTGCGCCTGGTGGTGTCGATCGCCCGCGGCTATCTGGGCTATGGCCTGCCGCACGCCGACCTGATCCAGGAAGGCAATATCGGCCTGATGAAAGCAGTCAAGCGTTTCGACCCGAACCAGGGCGTGCGCCTGGTGTCGTACGCCATGCACTGGATCAAGGCCGAGATGCATGAATACATTTTGAAGAACTGGCGTCTGGTCAAGGTCGCGACGACCAAGGCCCAGCGCAAGCTGTTCTTCAACCTGCGCAGCAACAAAGTCGGTCTGGACGCGATGTCGCCAACCCAGGTTGATGATCTGGCCAAGCTGCTCAACGTCAAGCGCGAAGAAGTGATCGAGATGGAAACTCGCCTCTCGGGCCGCGACATCGCCCTGGAAGCGCCAACCGACGACGACGACGACAAGTTCTCGCCAATCGCCTATCTGTCGTCGGACCGTGAAGAGCCGACCCGCGTGCTGGAAGCCGAGCAAGTGACGCGCCTGCAATCGGAAGGGCTGGAAACGGCGCTGGCCAAGCTCGACCCGCGTTCGCGCCGCATCATCGAAGCGCGCTGGCTGGCCAACGACGATGGCTCGGGTGCGACGCTGCACACGCTGGCCGAAGAGTTCGGCGTGTCGGCGGAGCGGATTCGTCAGATCGAATCGGCGGCGCTCAAGAAGATGAAGGGTTCGCTGACGGCGTTCATGTAACGCCGGCTTTCGAGCCAATCGTTAAAAAGCCATCCCCGCGTCATGTGGGGATGGCTTTTTTCATGCGTGGCGAACCTTACGTGCCCAGCGCCCGGTACCTGAAATCGCTGAACGTCACTGCCCCGCTCCCGGCGCTGTACAAGCCCACCTTCAGGCTCAAAAACCCGCCGAACACATTGTGGTGAATCCCGGACACTTCCATGCGCGTGCCGTGCAGGGTCCAGGTCTTGCCCTCGTCGTGCGAATAGCGGAACGTCACCACGTGCGCGTCGTTGGTCATGCGCACCCGCACTCGCGAGGTCTTGCGCGCCACTCGCGCCCAACCCTGCTCCTCGGCATACTGGAATGTCTTGACGTGTTCCGCTGCAAAGCCCAATCCGACGAAAGCCTTCTGGCTGTAGAACAGCAGCAGCCCGCCCTCGCCCTGCGCGCTCAGCGCCAGCGTCACCTCGATCTCGTACGAGCGGTCGCCAACCGAGCAGGTCAGCGGCCGGCTGTCGACCGGCGACGCGCCACGTCCGGTAATCTGTAGCGCCTTGCCGGTGTAGCGGGCACGTGCGCCCTCATCCGGCGCCGGATCGTGGAACGCCCACTGCACGCCGAAACGGTTGCCGCTGAAGTCGTCCGACAGCGCGAAACCGGCGGGGCCAACTTTCCCGCCCTTTGGTTTCGGCATTGGCTTTGACAGATCGCCACCGAGCGCGCGGAACCAGCCGTCGGCAGTCCATTCCATCGGTTCCAGCAGCGTCTGGCGACCGAGGGTGCGATAGCCGTTTTCGTAGCCGTGGTAGATCATCCACCAGTCGCCGGCCGGCCCTTCGACCAGGGTCGCGTGGCCGCGCGACCACCACGGCTCGTCGGTCGACATCGAGCGCACCAGCGGGTTCCCCGGATGATGTTCCCACGGCCCGTGGATCGAGGTCGAGCGCGCCGCGATGACCATGTGGCCGGTGACCGGCCCGGCAGTGCCGCCAACCGCCGTCACCAGATAAAAATATTTGCCCCGGCGCAGCAGCTTGGGGCCTTCGGGCGCAAAGTTTTCCACTACCCAGTCGTCCGGGTAGCGCCATGGCTGATAGGCTTTTTCCAGCTGGCCGTCGGTGGCCAGGCCGTCGTCTTTGAGCCTGATCTTGCGGATGCCGTTGACGAACAGGTAGCGCTTGCCGTCCTCGCCGACCATGTGGCCGGGATCGATGCAGTCGGCAATGCCGAGGTCGATCGGATCGCTCCACGGCCCCTCGATCCGGTCGGCCCAGATCACATAGATCGACCACGGTTTGCCATCCGGCGCCGCCGGGATATAAATGAAATAGCGGCCGTTGTGCCTGCACAGGTCCACGGCCCAGATCGTGCCGAGCGGCTTGCGCAGCGCCGGGCCGACCGGACGCCAGTTGACCAGGTCGGTCGAATGCCAGATCACCAGGCCCGGATAGGAATAGAACGAGGAACAGGTAAGGTAGTAATCCTTGCCATCCTTGAGGACGGTCGGATCGGGATGGTCGCCGGCGATGATCGGGTTGATGAAGGTGCCGTCGCCCTGGTCGGCCTGGCGCTGGCCTTCGATGCCACGGCGCCAAGTAGGGGTGGCACTGGAACAGGCGGCAGTGGGGGCGGCGCTGGCGGCTGCAACAGGAACCAGCGGCAAGCTGGCGCCGGCCAGCAAGGTCTTGAACGCGTCCCGGCGGGAATGGTTGCTCATGTCTCGGTCGCCCTGTCGGGCTGATGGTTTTTATGGGTCACCATCCGGATGGACCGGACGGCTCAGCAAGACAGGATAGGCACAACACGCACGCAGGGCCAGCACTGCAGCAGAAACTGCTAGCGAAATGCAGATAGTTCTATTTTTTCAGCCCCGTGTGTTAGTCCGGACGACGCGCTGCTGCGCCCTGCGGCAAAGCGGGTACGGATCCATTCCTGCGCGTGCAGCGCCGTGGCGCGCGCCATCGCGGTCGGAAAGTGGATGAAGCCGTGCGGCGCTTCCGGCAGAATTTGCAGGTCGACCGCGGCCACCTCACGCCAGCGCCGCGCCAGTTCCAGCGTATCGTCCTGCAAGGGATCGCGTGCGCCGGCGATCATCAACGCCGGCGGCATGCCGCTTAGCTCGCCATACAGCGGCGACAGCGCGGGCGCGCGCCGCGCCGCGTCGTCCATGCCCGGGGTGAGCAGGCGCAGGCCAGACACCATGCGCGGGCCGTCGAGCACCAGCGTGTCCGGGCCCGCCGCATGCACGCCCGGGGTGCCGGCCAGGTCGAACACGCCGTAGTACAACAGGGCGCCGGCGAAGCGCCGCAGCAACGCCGGCTCGGCCCGCAGACGCTGCAGCGTGGCCGCGGCAAGATGTCCGCCCGCCGATTCGCCGATCATCACCACCGGCAAGCCTGCACACTCCGGCAAACCATTTCTCAGCAGCCAACGAGTGGCGACAAGGCAATCGTCCATCAGCATCGGCAACGTTGCACGTGTCGCCAGCCGGTAGTCGACCGACACCACGATCGCATTGCAGGCGGCGGCGTAGCCGGCATTGAGCACGTCGTTCATCTGCGGATTGCCGATCACCCAGCCGCCGCCGTGGATATCGAGGATGACGCCGGCCGCCGGTCCGCGCGGGCGCACGATGCGCAGCGGCACGCGCACGCGTCCCTCCTTGATCACGCGGCACGCAACGATCAAACCCTGGCGCCGCAGCTTGCGGTCGGCGCCGAGTTGTGACAGGCGCAGCAGCGCTTGCGCGACCAGCGGCATCCAGCGGCTGCGCACGCCGAAACGCGGCATGTGCGCCAGCTTGTCGTTGAAACGCCGCGCTTCGTCGAGCATGGCGTCGTCCATTGGCATCGGCATCCCGGCTCCCGTAATTTGGTGACCTCCATTGTATGCACGAGTCAAGGATGCTGCCGCACCAGTCTGAAAATACCGACCCTGCCGACGCGAATGCGGCGCTTTGGCTAGAATGCTTTTTTCGTATTCCGCACCTGTCGGACAACACCAAGGAGAACCCATGGCTGAGCAATCGACGTACGTTCCAGCGCAAGTCTGGACGCCCCCCGCGTCATCCGGCGGCACCTTCGCCAGCATCAACCGCCCGGTGGCGGGCGCGACCTACGAGCAAACGCTGCCAGTCGGCGAGCACCCGTTCCAGCTCTATTCGCTGGCCACGCCGAACGGCGTCAAAGTGACGATCCTGCTGGAAGAGCTGCTGGCGGCCGGCCACAGCGGCGCCGAGTACGACGCCTGGCTGATCCGCATCAACGAAGGCACCCAGTTCTCGAGCGGCTTCGTCGAGGTCAATCCGAATTCGAAGATCCCGGCGCTGCTCGACCGTAGCGGCGACACGCCGGTGCGCGTGTTCGAATCGGGCTCGATCCTGATGCACCTGGCCGAGCGCTTCGGCGCCTTCCTTCCGAAAGATGGCGCGGCGCGCGCTGAAACCCTGAACTGGCTGTTCTGGCAGATGGGTTCAGCGCCGTTCGTGGGCGGCGGCTTCGGCCACTTCTATGCGTATGCGCCGGAAAAATTCGAGTATCCGATCGACCGCTACGCGATGGAAACCAAGCGCCAGCTCGATGTGCTGGATCGCCAGCTGGCGGCGAACCGCTACGTGGCGGGCGACGAATACACCATCGCCGACATGGCGATCTGGCCGTGGTATGGCGGCCTGGTGCTGGGACAGTTGTACGATGCGGCCGAGTTCCTGTCGGTGCATGAGTACAAGCACGTCAAACGCTGGGCCGACGAGATCGCGGCGCGGCCGGCGGTAATTCGCGGACGCAAGGTGAACCGGTCGTTCGGGCCGGAACAGGATCAGGTGCATGAGCGGCACTCGGCGGCAGACCTGGACTGACACACCGGAAATTTTCAGGCCGCGGCGGTATCGAGCAAATACCGCCGCGTCATCATCTCGGCCATCTCGGCCGCCGGCACCGGCCGCGCAATGTAATACCCCTGCACCTCATTGCAATCGAGCCCGCGCAGGATCGCCAGCTGCTCTTCGGTCTCGACGCCTTCCGCCACCACCGACATCCCCAGCGCGTGCGCCATCGACACGATCGCCTGGAAGAACACCTTGCCCTCGCGCGAATTGGCCAGCTCGGTGGTAAAAGCACGGTCCACCTTCAGCACGTCCATCTTCAGGCGCTGCAGCTGCGACAGCGACGAGTAGCCGGTGCCGAAGTCGTCCACGTGCAGTTTCACGCCCAATGAACGCAGCGCCGCCAGTTCGGCCAGGATGTCGTCCTGGTCGCCCATCATCGCCGACTCGGTGATCTCGACTTCGATCAGGCTGGCCGGCACCCGGTGCCGCGCCAGCGCGCCACTGAGTTGGCGCTGCACGCCGCCGCGCAAGAACTGCTTGGGCGAGACATTGATCGAGACCGGCACCAGCGCCACCCCGGCATCGCGCCAAGCGGCCAGCTGGGCGCAGGCCTTGTCGATCACCACCTCGCCGATGCGCACGATCAGGCCGGTGGCTTCGGCCAGCGGAATGAATTCGCCCGGCGCTACCATGCCCAGGGTCGGATGGCGCCAGCGGATCAGCGCTTCCATGCTCAGCAATTCACCCGTGCGCGCATCGACCCGCGGCTGGTAGTGCAGCACGAACTGGTCGCCCTCGATCGCTTCCAGCATGCTTTGCTTGAGGCGCGCGCGCGAATTCAGGTTCGACGACAGCGACGGATCGAAAAAGCGGTACTGGCACTTGCCGTCGTTCTTGCCGGCGTACATCGCGATATCGCTGTGGCGCACCAGCGTTTCGGCGTCCAGGCCATCGCGTGGATACAGGCTGATGCCGATCGAGGCGCCCACCGCATGCAGTTCGTCGCCGATCAGGAACGGCACGCTGAAGGCGTCGACGATGCGCGCCGCCACCGAGCCGGCCTGGCGCTCGCCGTCGCAGGGGTTGAGCAGCACCACGAACTCGTCGCCGCCGAAGCGCGCCACGCCATCGCTCGGGCGCAGCAGCGACAGCAGGCGTCCGGCCGCGGCTTTCAATAACTGGTCGCCGGTGGCGTGGCCGTGCGAATCGTTCACATGCTTGAACTCATCGAGGTCGATGAACAGCAGCGCTGCGGACGCATCGACGGCTTGGGCCGCGGCCAGCATGTCCGGCATGCGTTCCAGGAAAGCGTGGCGCGTTGCCAGGCCGGTCAGCGAATCCTCATTGGCCAGGCGCTCGAGCTGCGACTCGTGCGCCTTGCGTTCGCTGATGTCTTGCAGCGTCACCGCCAGGCCGTTGCCGACCCGCACCAAGCGTCGGCGGCCCCAGCTGATATTCAGCCGATTGTCGCTCGGCATCTTGCGGTCGTCTTCGTAAAAGCCCGCCTCCATCGCCTTGGCGTAAGTGGCCAGCAATTCTTCGCCGAACAGGCCACTGTCGATCTGCGACAGACTCGATCCAACCAGTTCAGCGCGCGTCATGCCGTAGAAAAAGGCGCCGCGTTCGTTGCAATCGACGATGCGAAAGTCGGTGATCGCGCCGTCACGCGCGCGCACCGCGGCCGCCATATAAAAGCCGTCATTGCCGCTCTCGGTCGCGGTGCGGTAAGCGCGCCGCACTTCATCCTGCTCGCGTTCGCGCAGCGTGGCGCGGCGCATCAGGATCGCGCCGAGCCCGCCCAGCAGCGCCAGGCACAGGGTGGCGACGATGGCGCGGTCGCGGCTGTCGATCCAGTAGCTGTTGCTCGACGCCATGGCCTCGGACTGGGGCAGCGCCACCAGCGCCACCAGCGGATACACGGTCGACTTGCGCCAGCTCAGCACGCGCGGCTGGCCGTCGAGGAAGCCGTCCTGACCAGCTGCGGCGCCATCGATCGCGCGCACGCCGCTGTCGCCCGTCCACAGGCCGCTCGCGCGCGGCAGCGTGCCGGCGTCGATGAAGGCGGCGCCGTCGCTGTACTGCTCGACGCGCAGGCTGCCCTCGCTGGCGGCCAGCGCCACCACCCCGCCCGCGCCCAGCGTGGCCGGGCTGACAAACGACGTGAAATAGCGCGCGTCGACCGCCATCAGCACGATGCCGTCGAACTCGTCGTCACCGGTGTCGAGCCGGCGCGTGAACAGCACCGCGTCGCTGGCGGCGCCGAACTGGCTCGGGGCGGCGCCCACGCGCAGCGCGGTGGAATTATTGTCGCGGTGCTGGCTGAAGTAGTTACCGGCCGCCAGGTCGGTGCCGACCAGGCCGGCGCGCGTGCTGGAGCGCACTACACCCGCGCGATCGAGCACGGCAACCAGGTGAAAGGCGCTGTCGGTGAACATGCCGTCGCGCCGCAATTCGTCCAGCAGGTTCGGCTGGCGTGAGCGCTCCCAGCTGAACTTGAGTTGCATGGTGATCTGGTCCATCTGCGCCACCGAGCGCGTGATGTACTGCTCGTAGGCTTCGGCGTAGGCGGCAGCGTCCTTGCGCGCCTGGCTGCCCAGGCGCTCGTGCTCGGTGTTGGCGCGCATCACGGTTGCACTCCAGACCGTCATGCAGGCCAGCAGCGCCAGCAAGGGCCAGAGCAGCACCAGGAAGCGCTTGCTGCGATAAGGGGCGAGGCCGGGATGTTTGCTCATGCAGCGACTGGGACCGAAGAAAAGTTGCCGCAAGTCTAGATAGCAAACATGTCAGCGTCGTGACATGCAACTGCTACCAAAGGTGACGCAAGATCAGATCAACCGGGCGAGAGCATGTAGCCGGCGCCGCGCACGGTCTTGATCAGGGATTTGGCGCGGCCCAGCGCCTTGCGCAGGCGCAGCACGTGGACGTCGACGGTGCGCTGGTCGAGCGATTCGTGGGCGTCCCACAATTGCTCCAGCAACTGCAGGCGCGAGAACACCTGGCCTGGATGGCACAGGAAAAACCGCAGCAGCCGGTATTCGGCATGGCGCACCTCGACCTTGTGGTTGCCGACCCGCACCGTGCAGCTGAGCGGATCGAGCACCAGGCGGCCGGAGCGCAGTAAGCGCGACTCGGGCGCGTGCTCGCGGATACCGTCGCGCACGTCGGCACGCTCGCCGTTCACCGGCGGCTGGGGAATGAATTCGGGGTGCGAAACCGGAACGCTGGCGCGTTCGCCTTCGGCGCACTCGGCCGCCAGCAGGATCACCGGCTGATCGCGCAGGCGACGGTCGCCGCGCAGGCGCGCCAGCAGGCGCATGCCGCCTTCGTGGCGCAGCATCGATTCCTGCAGCAACAGTTCAGGGCGTTCGCGACCGATGAAGTCCCAGGCTTGCGCCAGGCTCGGCACGTTATGCCAGATCCACTCGTCCTCATGCAGCGAGAACTTGAGCAGTTCGGCAATCGCCGGCTTGTCGTCGATCACCAGGACGATCGTGTTTGCCGTTGTCATGGGATGCTCGAAATGAACGGTGAGGCGTGGGGTCGGCGGCGCAGCCGCCAACCCACGAAGAACCCGGCGATGAAGTCGCCGGGTCGTTGACTTACATGATCGCCTTGCCCGAAGCATCCTTCAGGTTTGCTTTCCATGCGTCCTGCACTTGCTTGACGACGCTGGCCGGCATTGGCACGTAGTCCAGTTCGGCAGCAGCCGGGGCGCCGTTCTTGAACGACCAGTCGAAGAATTTCACGACTTCGCGGCCCTTGTTGGCGTCTTGCTGGGTCTTGTGCATCAGGATGTACGACACGCCGGTGATCGGCCAGCTTTGCTTGCCGGCGCCGTCGGTCAGGACCACGCCGAAGCCTGGGGCCTTGTTCCACTCGGCATTGGCGGCGGCGGCCTTGAATGCCTCGTCGTCAGGTTGCAGGTACACGCCTTCCTTGTTGCGCAATTGGGTGTGCGACAGCTTGTTCTTCTTGGCGTAGGCCCACTCGACGTAGCCGATCGCGCCCTTGATGCGCTGCACGTTGGCGGCGACGCCTTCATTGCCCTTGCCGCCCACGCCCACGGCCCACTTGACGGTGGTGCCGGCGCCGATGGTGTCTTTCCAGGCCGGGCTGGTTTTCGACAGGAAGTCGGTCCACAGGAACGAGGTGCCCGAGCTGTCGGCGCGGTGCACGACGGTAATGTCCGTGGCCGGCAGCTTGACGCCCGGGTTCAGCGCGGCGATTTCAGCGGCGTTCCACTTGGTGATCTTGCCCAGGTAGATGTCGGCCAGCACCGGGCCGGTCATCTTCAGCTGGCCCGGGGTGACGCCATCGACATTGACCACGGCAACCACGCCGCCCATGATCGCCGGGAACTGCATCAGGCCTTCTTTTTCCAGCTCGTCCGCTTTCAGCGGCATGTCCGACGCGCCGAAGTCGACGGTCTTGGCCTTGATCTGCTTGATGCCGGCGCCCGAGCCGACCGATTGATAGTTCAGGCCGTTACCGGTCGCTGCCTTGTAGCCCTCGGCCCACTTGGCGTAGATCGGGTACGGGAAGGTAGCGCCTGCGCCGGTCATGTCAGCGGCAAACGAGGTCGTCATGACGAGTGCGGCGGCGGCGCCGGCGATGATCTTCTTGAACATTGTCTTGTTATTCCTATTCCTGATTAAGGGGGAGTGTTTTGGACTACAGAATCAAGAATAGCTGCTGAATGTGACCTGTTTATGACTTGACCACGGCGTGACATCGGCTCAAATATGACGCGTCATCTTGCTGTGGCGCGACCACATCCTTATGGTTTTGCTATCATGGATTTCCCCGTCAAACCCCATGGACGACACCAATGCGCTCCCTGCCCCGTGCCCTTTGTACCGGCCTCACCGCCGCCCTGCTCGCCGCCTGCGCCGCGCCCGAACGCCTGCCGGAAGCCCGCTACAGCCTGGTCGAGCACCAGGCCGTTAATCTGGCGCCCGAGCAAGGCTTGAGCATCACCTACGAAGGCGCCGACGACAGCCGCTGCCCGGACAATGCGCGCTGCACCCGCGCCGGCCAGGTGTCGTACCGCTTCACGCTGCGCGTGGGCGGCATCGCCCAGGCGTTCTGGCTGGTGCCGGGCAAACCCGGCTACACCTCGCCCGCATTGCGCGGCTCGCGCATCGAACTCGACCGCGGCTTGACGGCGCCGGCGCGCGGCATGAGCAATGAACGTCCGGCCTCGTATCCGGTGGTGTTCAACATGTACAACCACTGACGCGGGAATGCCGATGAGTGCTCTCGTACGCGCGCTGGCGCTGTCGTTCGTCGTCGTTATCAGCGCCAGGGCGGCACCGGTCGCGACCGGCACCGGCGGCGCGGTCGCCACCATCAGCGCCAGGGCGTCCGAGTCGGCGCTGGCGATCCTGAACAAGGGCGGCAATGCAGTCGACGCCGCCGTCGCCGCAGCGGCCACTCTGGGCGTGACCGACCCGTTCAGCTGCGGCATCGGCGGCGGTGGCTTCATGGTGATCTACCTGGCCAAGGACGGGCGTGTGATCACGATCGACCACCGCGAAATGGCGCCGTCCGGCACGGGCGCGCAATGGTTCGAGCAGGACGGCAAGCCGATCGACTTCGATACCGCCGTGGCCAGCGGCGCCGCGGTCGGCGTGCCGGGCACGGTGCGCGGCTGGCACGAAGCGCTCGAGCGCTACGGCAGCATGCGCTTCGCCCAGGTGCTGGCGCCGGCAATCGCCGTGGCCGAGGGCGGCTTCACGGTCAACCAGAACTTCAGCACCCTGCTCGGCCAGAACGAAAAGAAGTTCCGCCAGTTTGCGACCACGAGCGAACTGTACCTGCATAAGGGCAAGGCGCTGCCGGCCGGCACGCTGCTGCGCAACCCCGGCATGGCGCGCGCCTACCGCGAGATTGCGCAAGGCGGCGTCAAGGCCTTCTATGAGGGACCGATCGCGCACGCCATCGTCGAGGCCGTCAACCGGCCGCCGCTGGCACCAGGCAGCCGCGTGCGTCCCGGCGCCATGCGCCTGGCCGACCTGGCCAACTACGAGGCGCGCATCCGTCCCGCCCTGCACAGCACCTACCGTGGCTACGACCTGTACGGCATGCCGCTCCCAAGCAGCGGCGGCGCCACGGTGGCGCATGCGCTCAATATCCTGGAAGGGTTCGACCTGAAGGCGATGCCGCGTGCGCAAGCCGAGCACCTGTACCTGGAAGCGAGCCGGCTGGCGTTTGGCGACCGCAACGCTTACCTGGCCGATCCGGAATACGTCGACGCGCCGCTGACCGGATTATTGTCGAAGGACTTCGCAGCGCAGCGCCGTGCCTTGATTCAGCCGGACCGGGCGGCGCCGGGCGCGGTGGCGGCGGGCGATCCGTATGCCTTCCAGAACGACCCCAGCGTGCCGCTGCGGCCGCGGCCGTCAGTGCAACTGGCGCCGGAAAGCGCGCACACCACGCACCTGACGGTCTCGGACAAGGACGGCAATGTCGTCGCCTACACCTTCACCATCGAATCGTGGGGCGGCAGCGGCATCGTGGTGCCGGGCTATGGCTTTTTGCTCAACAACGAGATGACCGATTTCGACTTCGCCGGCCCCCATCCGAACGTGCCCGAAGCCGGCAAGCGCCCGCGTTCGAGCATGGCGCCCACCATCGCGCTCAAGAACGGCAAGCCGGCCTTCAGCATCGGCAGCCCGGGCGGCTCGACCATCATCACGACCGTGCTGCAGACGATCGTCAACCACGTCGACTTCGGCATGCCGATGGACAAGGCAGTGGACGCGCCGCGCATCAGCCAGCGCAATGCGGCCGAGAGTTCGATCGAACCGCGTTTCAAAGGCTCTGCGCAGGCGCGTGCGCTGGAAGGGTTCGGGCAGCGCTGGGAAGCCGCACCCGAAGAGATCGGCGCCGCGAATGCGCTGGTGTTCAATCCCGACGGCACCGTGACGGCGGTCAGCGAAGGCCAGCGCCATGGCGTCGGCACGGCGCTGGTGCAGCGGCGCGGGCACTGATTTCAACCGCGCGCTGCTGCACTTGCATCAATCGTAGTGCGCGTTGTCCGGCTTGGTCGACAGCGCCACCACGGCCGCGCCTGCGGCCACGATCAACGCGTCTTCGATCAGGCCGCTGCGGGTCTGGCCGATACGCGCCATGGCCTTCTTGCGGCCGGCCAGCGTCAGGTAGGCAAGCGGCACGGCGGTGGCGATGGCGACCGCGGCGCCCGCTTTTTCACGGCCCCGTGGCGCCAGCGCGGCGCCGGCAATGCCTGCGCTCATCACGCGCGCCAGCAGGCCCAGGAACACGGTGCGGTCGGGCGCGCTCTTCATTTTGTCGCCATACAATTCACCAGCGCCCATGGCCAGCGCGCCATATTTGAACAGCGGACGATTCAGCAGGGCCAGGTGGCCGGTGGTGTCGCGACCGGCGAGGCGCGCCGTGGCGAGCGTCGCCATCGGGGTCATGGAACGCGCGCTGGCGACGGCGCCGATCAGGGCGGAAGAAAGCAGGCTGCAATTTTTCATTATGGGTAACTCCTGTGCGAGGGGATGACAGATACTCGACTGTAAACATCCCTGCGCCACGATGTCGCCACCTACGCACACTGGTGACGCCCCTTGTGGGTCAGCCGGCGCCGACCATCCGGCCGATCGTGCGCGGCGCGATGCGCAGCAACAACGGCAGCCAGCGCACCGGCCCTGGCAGCGCCAGCGGCGCACGCCGCGCCAGCGCCGCCAGCGTGACCGCCGCCACGTCCTCCGGCGCCATTTTCTTGCCGCGCGCGTGGGCATTCATCGGCGTGTCGGTCGTGGGCGGCATCAGTTCGAGGACATGGGTGCCGCCTGGCGCCAGCTGGCGCCGCAGCGCTTCGGCAAAGCCATGCAGACCGGCCTTGACGGCGCCATAGGTCGGCGCCCGGGTCGGGGAAACCAGGGCGAAGCCGGAACTGACGAACACGATCGCACCGATCCCGGGCCAGCGCCGCAGTACGTCACCGGTCAGCTGGATCGGCGCTGTCAGGTTGGTGGCGATTTCTTGCTCAAGTGCATTGGTGGCGTCGGCAGGCGCTGTGAAATCCCGTTCGACGAATGTGCCGGCGTTGTTGACCAGCACATCGAGCCGGCCGAAGCGCCGCGCCACCGCGTCGAGCATGTCCGCCCTCGCCTTGCCGTCGGTAACGTCGGCCTGAATCGCCAGCGCTACCGGGAACGCGCGACGGAACCGCCCCAGCGCTTCTTCGGAACGGCCACAGACGGCCACCTCGGCGCCACGTGCCATGAAAGCTTGCGCCAGGCTCCACCCGATACCGGACGTGCCGCCGGTGATCAGCACTACTTGTTTCGTCATCGTTAGCGCCACATGAAGGAAAAATTTCGCTGGACAGGTCGCCGCACAGGCCAACCACTAGGTCACTTCTGGTAACCTACTTTATCGGCGATACCGAAGCTTGCCAAGGAGGCACAATGTTGGAACCAGGTTACGTCAACGAAACCACCCCCTGCCCGCGGCTGACCTGCGCACTGGCGCGGGTGGGCGATAAATGGTCGATCCAGATCGTCATGCAGCTCGAAGCGGGCCCGGTACGTTTCAATACGCTCAAACGCGCGACCGTGGGCATTTCGCAGAAAATGCTGGCTGCAACGCTGCGCGCCCTGGAGCGGGATGGTTTCGTCAGCCGCACCGTGTATGCGACCAAACCGCCGAGCGTGGAATATGCGCTGACCGAACTCGGGTTGGAAATGGTGGCGCCGGTACGCGCGTTGGGCATGTGGGTGGCCGCTCATCTGGACCGCATCGAACGGGCGCAGGCGCGCTTCGACAAACGCCGGTCCTGAATCGCGCAGGCCTTTTGCATGGCGCTGAGACCGCGCAGGCCAGACGATCGATGCCGTCGCGGGACGCGGGCCGTTGACGGTGCCCCAGGCCGAGCGCCACCTGCTGCCGGTGCTCGACCCGCAGGTGCTGCTCGTGACCGACGCCAACGCGGCCTACCGTCGCTTCGCCTGGAAACACAGCATCGCGCACCGGGCGGTCAACCTGAGCGCGGGCGAGCCGGTTCGCTCAGGCAGCGCAGTCGCAATCCACGTGCAGAACGTCAACGCGTACCACGGGCGCTTGCGCGAGTGGATCGCCCGCTTTCATGGGGTGGCCTCGCGCTACCTGCCGAATTATCTGGGGTGGCGCCGGGCGCTTGACGGTCAGCGCATCGCTTCTGTTGAGCAATTGCTTCGTATTGCGATCAAACCCGTCAATAGATAACGCTGACAGCGCCTTTTGCACAGGCTGCGGCAAGGATCACCAGCGCGCGTGTGGCTCAGAGATACTCGACACTTGACGCGTTGCGAGGGTATTCCGCCGCCAGGTCACTCAGGCATTTCTTCATGATCCAGGCGTCGCGCGGAAAGCGCTCTTCGAAGCTTGCCCAGCCGATCAGCTGCAGTTTTTCCGGCATCTCGACCAACCCGATGATCACATCCCAGAATGCATCCCAATTGGGGCCGTACCAATCCGGGAACTGCAGCGTTTTCGCCATCAGCGCGTGCAGCTCGCGCACGCTGGCGACCGCGTTCAAATCGAACGTCACGAGGGCCTGGCGGGTCATGGTTGGGAGCGCGCCTGTTCAAGCATGGATATATTTGGCAAACACGTCGCTGAAATCGCGCTTGGTATGCGTCTCGAGCATGGCCGTATTCAGCGCCGTCAGCAGGGCGCCATATTGCGCGACCAGACCGCCCTCGCCCGGTGCGATATTGAGCTTGTGGACCGACGCCGTGGCGTCGAGCGTGCGCAGCGCATTGTCGCGGCAGACGGCGTCGCGCTGCTGCTGCTTGCCGATCGTGATCAAGGCTTTATAGATGTCCTTCAGTTGTTCGATAAAGGCTTTCTTGATGTCGATGGAGAAGTGGGTGTCGTCCAGGTTGAATTTGAGTTCGATATCCATGTCCAGCGTGCCGGCGGTTTCGATGCGTACGTCTGAAATGCGGTGCGCAGCGTAGTCGTAGCGCTTGACGACGCGCTTGGACGACACGACCGAATCGCCATCCACATGGATCAGCGCCAGGTTGGTAAAGCAGTATTCGTCCTTCTTGCTTTTGATAAGGAAGAAAATCTGCTCGCCGTCTTCGTTGAACAGGTAATCGTCGGCATCGACCTTGCTGTAATCTTCAGGCCCGACGATGACGCCGATATCGCTGATGCCCAGTGCGCCCGCCGCCAGTTTCTTGAACATGTCCGTCCTCTCACATTGAAAGCAGCTAAGTTAGCACTATTCGGCAAGGCCGATCAATGCGTGGCGGGTCGTTGAAGGCCGCACCACGAATCATTCGGCCGTTCGTGTATCTGCTGCGGGTTCAATGCAAGGCGGCGCGCAATGCCGACGCCTCGAAATACACGTGGCGGATCACCGGATGCTCCGCCGCGATCGCCGCCTCGAGCCGGGCGATCGCCTTCTCGACTTCGTCGATGCGCATGCCGCGCCGGAACTGGACCGACGCCGCCAGCAGCACGTCTTCCGGCCCCATCTGCATGGTGCGCAGGCTGGCCACCGAATCGAGCGCCGGCTCGCGCAGGAACAGCGCGCGCAGCGACTCGAGTTGATCGCGGTCGATGCTCTCACCCACCAGCAAGCCGCCGGTTTCGCGCGCCAGCATGAAGGCGGCGCCGATCAACAGCAGGCCGATCAGGATCGACGCGACCGGGTCGAAATACGGATTATCAAAGTAATGGCCCAGTGCGATACCGGCCGCCGCCACCGCGATGCCGAGCAGCGCCGCCGAATCCTCGATGAAGACCGTGAACACCGACGCATCCTTGCTCGCGCGCACCGCCTGCCACAGGCTCAAGCCGGGCGCGCGGGACGCGTTCAGGGCCTTGCGCGAGACGTTCCAGCTATAGCCCTCGAACAGGGCTGCGGCGCCCAGCACGACGTAATTCCAGAACGGGTCTTCCAGCGGTGGGGGATTTTCCAGCGCGTCGATGCCGTGGTAGATCGATAGCCCGCCGCCCAGCGAAAACACCGACAGCGCAACGATCAGGGCCCAGAAATACATCGACTTGCCGTAGCCGAATGGATGCTTGCGATCCGGTGCGCGCGTACTGCGGCGCTCGCCCAGCAGCAGCAGGAATTCGTTGCCGGTGTCGACCGCCGAGTGGATGCCTTCGGCCACCATCGCGGCGCTGCCGGTGATGCCGGCCACGATGAACTTGGCGACCGCGATGCCGAGGTTGGCGGCGATCGCGGCGTAGATGACTTTCTGCGAATCGCGCCGCGGCGGCGGGCTTTGCGCGCCCGTTGCGTCGGCGCCTGAAAGCGCTGCTTGGTTTGGGGTGATGTCGGTGGCGTTGGCCGGCTTGCTGTCTTGTCGGGCGTCGTTCATGGCTTCTCCGGATTCAGCTTTCAGGGTGGAGCAAGCTGGAGGATGCATCTGTACGGCCACGCACTTGCGATTGATTTGTCGACGCCGATAGAGCAAATTTGACAATAGTGGTTGTCTATAAAATGCAACACAACTGGGAGTTTCAACACGAAAGTACAGACGTTGTTAAATTCTTGTTGTTCCAGTAGTTTCCCAGTGGATACAATTGCTACGTAATACTACGCAGCCGCTACGCGGCATGTCGGGACGCGGTCCTCTCGCCAAGGCGTGCTCCCGCTAGCGACCGGTGCGTAGTTACAGTGCGCTGCCCTTTCAATACGATCCCTGAACGCTAATCCGCCTTGCTCGCCAAAACGATGCAGGGCCATTCCTTGTCGCCCACAAAAACATCAACAACATGAAACTCAGCTTCCGCACCAAACTCTACCTGCCCCTCATCCTCAGTTGGTTGTGCCTGTCGGCGATGGCGATTCTTAACGTCTATGGAAGCAAGGCCCAGCGCCTCGAGGAACGCAAGGTCGCGCTGACCTTCGCCACCGATGTGGGCATGTCCACCGTCAAGGAATTTGCGGCACTGGCCGCCACCGGCGCCATGAGCGTGGATGAAGCCCAGAAGCAAGCGCTGGCGCGCCTGAAGGCCATGCGCTACGGCAAGGACGGCTATTACACGGTGCTCAATTCGCACCCGACCATGTTGATGCACCCGATCAAGTCTGAATTGATCGGCAAGGACCTGAGCGACTTCAAGGATGTCAACGGCACCTACCTGTACCGCGACGTCGCCGCCATTGCAAAAGCCGGCGGCGAAGGCTGGGTCGAATACGTCTGGCCAAAACCTGGCCATGCGGACCAGAAACAGGTATTCCCGAAGGGCGCCTATGTGCTGACCTACAAACCGTGGGACTGGACCTTCATGACCGGCCTGTACCTGGACGACCTGAACGACGCCTTCTTTGCCGACCTGTGGCGCGCGATCGTGTTCCTGGCGATCTGTGGTCTGATCCTGAGCGCAATCGTGGTGCTGGTGCTGCGCAACGTCACCCGCTCGATCAGCCAGGCGGTCGACGCGGCCGACGCCGTGGCGCGCGGCGACCTGACCCAATCGTTTGCGATCGAAGGCAAGGACGAGATTGCGCAGTTGATGTCGTCGCTGGCCAGCATGCAAAAGAGCCTGGCCAGCGTGGTCAGCGAAGTGCGCCAGGGCACCGACGCCATCGCCTCGGCCTCGTCGCAGATCGCCCAGGGCAACCTGGATCTGTCGGCGCGCACCGAGCAACAAGTCGCGTCGCTGGAAAAGACCACCGCGTCGATGGAAACGCTGGCGGCAACGGTGCGCGAGAACGGCGAACACGCACGCCAGGCCAACACCCTGGCGCTGTCGGCCTCGAACGTGGCGACGCATGGCGGCCAAGTGGTCTCGCAAGTGGTTGCGACAATGGCCTCGATCAATGATTCGTCGAGCAAGATCGTCGACATCATCAGCGTCATCGACGGCATCGCCTTCCAGACCAACATCCTGGCCCTGAATGCCGCAGTGGAAGCGGCGCGTGCCGGCGAACAGGGCCGCGGCTTCGCGGTCGTGGCCGCCGAAGTGCGCAACCTGGCGCACCGCTCGGCTGCCGCCGCGAAAGACGTCAAGGCGCTGATCGACGATTCGGTGGCGAAGGTCGAAGCCGGCGGCAAACTGGTCGGCGAAGCCGGCAGCACCATGGGCGACATCGTCGCCAGCGTCAAGCGCGTGACCGACATCATCGGTGAAATCGCCGATGCCGGCCAAGCGCAGCAGGTCGAGCTGAAGCAGATCAACGACACCATCCTCGACATGGACAGCACCATGCAGCAAAACGCGGCGCTGGTCGAAGAAGCGGCATCGGCATCGGCCTCGCTGCATTCGCAGGCGCACAACCTGACCGGTGCGGTGAGTGTGTTCAAGCTGGCGCCACGCAAAGCAGGTGCGCCAGCCAAGCTGCTGCACTGAACGGCGAGAACCATGGGGGGTCAGTGCAATGTTCTAATTGCCGATGCCGTCCGACCCCACGACGAAATGCGGTGAGTCGTCACCGGGGCTGAAGAGCCGCCAGTACTCCCCTTCCTCCTCGCCGGTATCGACCTGGAGATCGGTACCATTGCTGAAGCTGAGGCGGAAGGCGCCGCTGTCCTCGGCGGCCACGCTGCTGCACAGCGCCGGTGTCGCCAGGATACGGCCGAGTTGCTCCGAATCAGAATCCGCATCGGCGATGACCTGGTCGCCATGGCGCCAGATCCATGGACAACTGAGGTGCAGAGCGTACTGGCCAACCTCGCGGCTGCCGCGCTTCGACGTCACCGTCTTGCGTTCGCCGAGCTGGATCCAGATCAAGCCGGCGCGCCCGATTGCCCATGCAGGCTCGCCGACGATTTTTTGCAAGGCCGCTTCAATCATCTCGCGCATGTGTTGCTCCGTTAAATCGGCAGCCGCAGTCCACCGGGCGTTCAGCGGATCAAGCGCGGCTTCACGCCCTCGGTCGTCATCACCACCGGCTTGATCGTGCCATCGGCATTGAAGAACATCTGCTCGATCGCCATCTCGCGATGATGCCCGTCCGTGTCATTGAGCGGGCGCCGGTGATACGCGATATACCATTCGTCCGTGCCCGGCACATTCACCACCGAATGGTGCCCCGCCCCTTTGGCGATCCGGGTGTCCTGCTGCAGAATCAAGCCGACCCGTTTGAAGGGCCCGAATGGCGAAGAACTCATCGCATACGCCACCCGGTAATCCGGCCCGGTCCATCCGCCTTCCGACCACATGAAGTAATACACGCCATTGCGCTTGACCATGAACGAGCCTTCCACATACTGCGGGTCGGGCGTGATTTCCTTGTAGGTGGTGCCATCCGGGAACGGCACCACGCTCAGCAGATCCGGCGCCAGCTTGACCACGTTCGCGTGCTTCCAGCCGCCGTAATACATGTACACCTGGCCGTCGTCGTCCTTGAACACCATCTGGTCGATCGGCTGGGCGCCGTTGTGGATCTTGTCGATCAGCGGCCGCCCCAGCGCATCCTTGAACGGTCCCTCGGGCCGGTCGCTGACGGCCACGCCGATGCCACCCAGTTGTCCGTTGCTCTTGATGTCGTTCGCCCCGAAGAACAGGTAATACTTGCCGTTGTGGGCGATGGCCGACGGCGCCCACACGGCATACGCCGCCCACGCCACGTTCTCGACGTCGAGCACATGTTCGTGCCTGGTCCAGTTGACCAGGTCGGGCGACGAAAAGGCGTCGAGGAAGGTCTGCTTCAGATACGGTTCCCAGATCAGGTCCGACTGCGCGCGCATGCGCGTCTGCTCGGGCGTGAACGCACGCGACTTGTCCAACGCACCCTTGTAATGGTCCGAATACGTGGGATAGATCCAGTAGGTCTTGCCGTAGAGGCGGATCTCGGGGTCGGCATACCAGCCGGGGACGATCGGATTGGCGGCCTGGGAAGGCAGGCTCAGGGCGCTCGACAGGGCGAGGGCAAGGGCTTGGACAAGGACGACGGGCTTGAAATTCATTCAGTGACTCCTGGCGTGATGATTCTTATGCGACACCCTGCCCTACCTGCCGATCAGCTCCCTGATGCGCGCGGCCAATATGTCGAGGGTAAATGGTTTGGTCAGCACCGACATCCCCGCTTCCAGCTGACCATTGTTGAGCAGCGCGGTCTCGGCAAAACCGGTGATGAACAGCACTTTCAGATCGGGCCGTCCAACCCGCGCCGCGTCCGCCATCTGGCGGCCGTTCATGCCCGGCAGGCCGACGTCCGAAATCAGCAGATCGACCCGCGCCTTCGATTGCAGCAGCGCCAGCCCGCCCGCGCCGTCGACCGCCTGCAGCGCGGTGTAGCCGAGTTCGCCCAGCAGGTCGGTGATCAGGATCCGCACGCTTGGCTCGTCGTCCACCACCAGCACCGTCTCGCCGGCGCCGGCCCCAGTGACGGGCACGCCGCTGCCGGCCGCTGCGCCATCGTCGCGCTCGCCGCCTGCCTGGCCCAGGTGGCGCGGCAGGTAGATGATCACGGTGCTGCCCTCGCCCACGGTCGATTCGATGCGCACCTGGCCGCCCGACTGCTTGGCAAAGCCGTAGATCATCGACAGCCCGAGGCCGGTGCCCTGGCCGAGCGGCTTGGTGGTGAAGAACGGGTCGAACGCCTTGGCAATCACATCCGGCGACATGCCGCTGCCGGTGTCGGACACGCACAGCGACAGGTACTCGCCTTCGGCCATGTCGTATTCGCGCGCTTGAATCGTGTCGATGCGGTGGTTGGCGGTGCCGATCTCGATATGGCCGCCCTCGGGCATGGCGTCGCGCGCGTTGATGCACAGGTTCAGCAGCGCATTCTCGAGCTGCGACTGGTCCACCAGCGCCGGCCATGGCCGCGCGATGCAGCCGGTATCGACCTGCACGCCCGGGCCGACGGTGCGCCGGATCATGTCGAGCATGCCGCCGATCATGGCGTTGACGTCGGTCGCTTTCGGCGCCAGCGTCTGGCGCCGCGAGAACGCCAGCAGGCGATGCGTCAATGCCGCCGCGCGCCGGGTCGCGCCCAGCGCCACGCCGATGTACTTGTCGGTCTCGTCCAGGCGGCCCTGCTTGATGCGCATGTTCATCAATTCGAGGCTGCCCGAGATGCCCGCCAGCAGGTTGTTGAAGTCGTGCGCCAGGCCGCCGGTAAGCTGGCCCACCGCTTCCATCTTCTGCGACTGGCGCAGCAGGTCTTGCGCACGCTTGAGCTCGGCCTGGCGCTCGCGCTCGACCGTGATGTCGCGTCCGGTGGCATAGGTCACGCCGTCGGCCGGCGCCGCCGCCCATGCGATCCAGCGCGTCGAGCCGTCCTTGTGGCGGTAGCGGTTGACGGTGCGCGTGCGCTCGCCCTGGGCTGCGCCCAGATAGGCGTCGACCGTCTGGGCGTGGTCTTCAGGCAGCACGAATTCGTTGGTGTGACGGCCGACCAGTTCGCCAGGCTCGTAGCCCAGCAGGCGGGTCCAGGCGGGATTGACGCGCTGGAACACGCCGTCGAAGCCGATCACCAGCATCAGGTCGGGCGAGGTGTTCCAGATGCGGTCGCGTTCGGCCGTGCGCGCGGCCAGCGCGGCTTCGGCTTGTTTCTGCAGCGTGACGTCGCGCGCCGAGCAATACAGTTTGCCTTCGTCCGGCACCGCCACCCACGATAGCCAGCGCCAGCCGCCTTCCTTGTGGCGGTAGCGGTTCTCCAGCCGCAGCCACGGTTCGTCGCGCTCGAGCGCGCCGCGCCAGGCGGCTTCGGTGGCGGCGCGGTCGTCCGGGTGCAGGAAATCGAGGAATACGCTGGCGCCGACCTCGTCTTCACCAAGGCCGAGCGTGGCTTGCCAGGCCGGATTCGAGGCTTCGAAATAGCCGTCGGCATTGATCACGCCCAGGATGTCGGGGCTGATCTGCCAGGTGCGGCCGCGCGCCAGCGCCTGGGCCAGCACTTTCTGCTCCAGCTCGTCGTTCAGGGCGCGCAGTTTCAGGATCGCGTGGTCGCGCTCGGCCTCCACCGCGCGCCGTGCCTGGACGTCGATCAGCACGCCGGGAAAGCGCAGCCCGCTGCCGTCCGGCGCCAGGTCGACCCGGCCATTGGCTTCGATCCAGTAATAGTGGCCGTCGTCGCGCCGCACCCGGTACTGGTGGGCGTAGTGGCCACCGCGCGCGATGACTTCGTTGATCGCTTGCGCCAGGCCGGCCTGGTCGTCCGGGTGCACGGTGGAGACCACCTGCGCCAGGCTCAATCCGATGCGGCCCATGGCCGGGTCGTGCCCGAACGCACGCGAAAATGCCTCGTCGACCGTGAAGCGGTCGGTGGTCAAATCCCACACCCAGGTGCCGATGATGGCGCCGGCGGTCAGCGCCAGCTGGACCCGCTCGCTGTCTTCGCGCGTGCTCGCTTCGCTCTCGCGCAGCACCGCTTCGCTGGTGGCGCGGCGGCGCTGCATCAGCACCGCTTCGGTGGTCTCGATGCAGTTGCACAAGAGGCCGAGGATGGCGCCGTCGTCGCCGCGCACCGGGCCATACGAATAGGTGAACCAGGTTTGCTCCGCATACCCCTTGCGCTGCATGACCAGCGGGATGTCGTTCATGCGGTGCGATTCGCCCTTGACCAGGGTGCGCTCGACCAGTGGCGCCAGCACATCCCAAATTTCAAGCCAGACCGCGCGGAACGGCCGGCCGAGGGCGGCCGGGTGCTTGTCGAACAGGACGTCGGCATAGGCGTCGTTGTAGATCAGGATCTGGTCCGGCCCCCACACCAGAAAGCTGGGAAAGGCCGAGCCGAGCACGATGCTGACGCTGGTGCGCAGCGCGGGCGGCCAACTGGCTGTGGGCCCGAGCGGGCTGGCGCGCCAGTCATGGGTGCGGATCGCGGCGGCCATTGCGCCGTCCAGGGCCGGAAATGCGCTCGTTTCGTTCATGCGCACGGCAAGCTTTCACGGCGTTCAGAGGAGAAATTTAACGGACGGTTAAGCGCGATCATGCTGCATTATGGCATGAGTGGTATCGCGCGCGACCCTCAGCGCGCTGGCGCAAAACGCAGTTCGGCCAGCGTCCCCTGCCCCGGGTGCGACGACATTGTCAAACGCCAGCCGAAGCGCTCGCACACCCGGCGCGTGAGGAACAAGCCCAGTCCCTGGCCCCCGCCCTGCTTGGTCGAATCGCGCAGCGCGCGCGTGTAGCGGCGCGCCGCTTCCAGCGTGTCGAAGCCGGCGCCGCTGTCCTGGATCGCCAGGCGCCTCTCGGCCAGCCGGATGCAGATGTCGCCCTGATAGGTGTTCTCGGCGGCGTTGCGCAGCAGGTTGCCGACCACGATGCGCAGGATCGCTTCCGGACAGTCGACCCACAGCGGCTGCAGTTCCTCGATCGTGAAGCGCGCCGCCTTGCCATCGAGCAGATGGCGGTGGTCGTCGACCAGCAGCGTCAACAGCGCGTCGAGGCGCGTGGTTTCCACGGGCGCCGCGTGGTCCGCTTCGCGCGACAGGAACAGCAAGGCGGCCATGGTCTCGGTCAGGTTTTCGGTGGTGGCCTCGATGCGCGCCAGTGGCGCCGCGGCCGCCGGCGGCAGGTCGTACAAACGCAGCACATCGACCGCGCCGGCGATCACCGCGATCGGGGTGCGGAACTCGTGGCTAGCCTGGTCCAGCAAGCTCCGTTCGCGCTCGATGAAGCGCTCGACCCGTTCCAGGTGGCGGTTGACCAGCACCGCGATGTCGCGCAGCTCGCTCAGCGCGAAGTCGGTGTCCAGGCGCTGCGCCGGCTGCTCGGGGTCGAGCGCATCCATGCGCCGGACCAGCAACTGCACCGGGCGGCGCATGCTGCGGTACAGCCACAGGAGCGAGCCGACAATGGCCATGGCGCTTACCACAGCAATCAGGACGCTGATCGCGCCCATCGCGTTCTGGTCGTTCTCGAAGTCGGTGATGTCGACCGCCATCACGATGCGTTCGTTGCCTGCCAGCGGCGTGACCAGCACGGCATAGCTGATCTCGTCGTCGTAGGCGTCCATCTGCTGCTCGTCGTAGTAGCCGGGCGCCAGGCGCGCAAAATACGCGGGCATGTCGGCGGGCGCTGCGCCGCTGCCCAGGCGCCAGCCGCGGATCACGCCCTGGGCCGGGGGCGCCTGGCCGTTGGCCGCGCCGCCATCGGCCAGGTAGTGCGCGGTGCCGGCGCGCAGCAGTTGCGCCCAGATCGGATGCACCACCAGTTGCTGGCTCAGGTTGCCCTGGATCGCCAGCCCCAGCGCCAGCAACAGTCCGAACAGCACGAACACGGTGCTGATCTTGCGCTGCAGACTGCCGCCCTGCCACGGCGCGGTCGAGCTCATGCCGGGTCCTCGCCGGATGCGCCCAGCCGGTAGCCGCTGCCGGCCACGGTGACCACGAGTTTGCGCGCCGCGCCGCCGTCGACCGCCTTGCGCAGCATGTGCATGTGCGAGCGCAGGACATCGTTGTCGGGCACGCGGTCGTTCCAGATCAGCGCTTCCAGCTCTTCGCGCCGCACTAGGCCGGGCGCACGGCGCATCAGCACTTCGAGCAGCTGGCGCCGTACCGGCGTCATCGGCACCGACTTGCCGCCGCGCGTGACCTGCAGCGTGCCGAGGTCGAAGCGCAGGTCGGCCACTTCCAGCACCTGGGCATTGGCCGGCGCGCTGCCGGCGCGGCTTACCAACACGCGCAGCCGGATCTCGAGTTCGGGCAGCGCCACCGGTTTGACCACGTAGTCGTCGGCGCCGGTGGTGAAACCCTCGAGCTTGTGTTCGAGCTGGTCGCGCGCCGTGATCACCAGCACCGGAATCCGCGACTGCAGCGGTCCGCGCAGGCGCGCCAGCATCGTCATGCCGTCCATGCGCGGCATCATCCAGTCGAGCACCACCACGTCATAGTGATTGGCTGTCAACAGGGCCAGGCCCGATTCGCCATCCGGCGCGGCGTCCGGATGGTGCCCGCAGGCTTCCAGGTAATCGTAGATGTTCGCCGCCAGCGCGGCGTTGTCTTCGATGATGAGAACACTCAGGGCCTGCTTGATCATGGCGGTCGCCGCGTGGTGAGGTGCTTCAAAAAAAGTAGGCCAGTATCGCATCAATGCCGAGCCCGGCCCATCAGAAGCCGCGCGACAGGCCGATGAAACCGGACACCACGCCATCGGTATCGCGTTCCAGCAGCGGGCTGTCCGACAGCTTGCCCGGCAGCTTGCGGTACGAGAGGTTGCCGATAAAGGCCCAGCGCCCGGCGAATGGACGCATGACGTCGACGCCGATGCGGGCGATGGCGGCGCTGCCTGGCTGGTAGCTGCGCACGCCGCGCGCGACTTCCTCGGGCAAGGTGCCGTAATAGTAGTTGGCCAGCTTCTTCGAGTAGTGCGAGACGCCGATGCTGGGCGAGATGCGGGTGGCGCCCCACTGGATCGGATAAGCGTAGGTGACGCTGGCTTCGAAGCCCTTGCTGGTGCCGGTGACGTCGCCTTTCACGCCGATCGTCAGCTGGCCCGCCGCGCCGCGCCAGCCGGCGGCGAGGCCCAGGTCGAGCGCATCGTCGCGGTCGTCGAGCAGCGCGCGGTTGATGCCGTTTTGCGCCAGCTCGGCGCTGCCGAAATCGTCGCGGTCGATGCCGTCCAGGCGCGCGGACAAGGTGGCGTCGAATGTGAAGGCGCCGTTCTTGAGCAGGTGGGCGCCGCCGCTGATGCCGCGCCAGAAAAAGCGCTCGCCTTCGTACGCGACCAGCGGGAACGGCGTGACGCGCGTGCCTTCGCCGGCGTAGACGGTGTCGGAGACGGCGGTGCCGATGCCGAGCGCCCAGCGCGGGGCCTGGGCTTGTTCCTGTGCGGCGGCGACACCGGAGGCGGTCGAGAGAAGGAGCAAGACGGACAGGGATGGTTTCATGTGATGGCCTGTGGTGTGAACGGTTGATTCGGTTGGTGTGCCAAGGATGCGGCAAGCGTGTCGCTGGAATGTCGTCGTGCGCCGATTTAACGCCCGGCCTGCGCTGCGCCGACGACGCGCGACTCGATCCAGCCGAGATAGTTGCTGGCGTGGCGCACCCGGTTGCCCGGCTGCAGATAGATCCGCTTGGCGCTTTCTGCAGCCAGGTAGCGCTCGATCACGGCCAGCTGCGCGGCGCGGTCTTTTGCCGTCATCACCGCCTTCATTACCTCAGGCCCCGGTTCGCGGAACACGACGCCGTCGCCGGTGCCGCTCAAGATGGCGCTGCCGGTGCCGATCGCGGAGCGCGCGACCATTGGAATGCGCGCCCCGCCATACGACCAGGTGCGCGTGCCGGCCTCGCTCAAGGTCTCGCGCACAATCGTTGGCAGATCCTTGATCATGTCGGCCGCCCGCGCCGCCTGGCGCGGCGCGCCGTCGACGTGAGTGGCGATGGTGACGCCGCCCAGGAAGGTTTTCCAGTCGCGCGGCACCACCAGCAACGGGCCGGTGGGAAAACGGTCAGGACCGCTCTTGGCGTCGGCAAAACCATCGCCCGAGGTGATGTCCTTCAGGTCGATGTTGCGCACCAGCGCGGCGCGGTCGGTGAAGTCGCCGCACAGGAACAGTCCCTTGCGCGCGGCGTCGAAGTCGGACATCGAGCGCAGCTCGCGGTCGAAGCGCACGCAGACTTCGACCTCGTAGTCGAGCAGCATGCCGGGCGCCGTGGCGACGCTCGTGCGCGGGCCGCCGGCTGGCGACAGCTTGGGGAACAGGAAGGCGCCGTCGACGCCGGTTTCCGCGCCGTGCGCCGGATAGTTGGTGCCGGCCGCAATGTGCGCCAGGCCGCGCGGACCGACGCCGAGCAGGCTGGCCAGCCGATAGCGCCGTGCGCGCCCTGGCTGGCGCGCCAGCGCGTCGAGTGCGGCGGTGTCGAAGCGGTTGATGACGTCGAAGGCATCGACGCCATACAGCCCGCTCACAGCACTGAGGTCGATGGCCTTGAGACCGTCCTTTGCCAGCGCCAGCACCAGCAAGGTCGCCGGGCCGTTTTCCTTGCCGGTTTGCCGCACCTGGGCAAAGGTATGGGCCAGCTCAAACGGCGCCAGCGCGATGCCGGTCAGGTCAGGCGTGGTGGCATCGACAGTCCGGTTGGCCGCCGGCGCACCGTGAATATCGGCGGCGGCGATGACCAGGCAGGCTGCCAGCGCAAGGCAGGCGATGGAGATGGCATTGCGGTAGGGGGACATGATGTCGACTCCGTAGGTAGAGGAGTCGGCATCGTAGTGCTGCGCCTGTCGCGCGTTTGTCGTTGCAGGCGCAGCGCGTGGGGCAGTTGCGTCAGGCCGCCAGCGCCAGGTGCGCCGCACTGCTGCGCGAACGCGCCGGTTGCACGACATCGGCGAGCGCATCCACCTTGAACACGCTCACCAGCTGCTGCAGCGCGCCGGCCTGGTCTTGCAGGGCGCCGGTGGCGGCGGCCGCTTCTTCGACCAGCGCCGCATTCTGCTGGGTGGCCTGGTCCATGTGCGCCACCGCTTCGTTGATCTGCTGGATGCCGGCGCTCTGCTCTTCGCCGGCGGCCAGGATCTCGGCCATGATGTCGCTGACGCGGGTCACGCTGGCGACGATCTCGCCCATCGTGGCGCCGGTGCTGTCGACCAGCGCGGTGCCGGCTTCGACGTTGGTGACCGAGGTGTCGATCAGCGCCTTGATTTCCTTGGCCGCCGTCGCCGAACGCTGGGCCAGGTTGCGCACCTCGCTTGCCACGACCGCGAAGCCGCGGCCCTGCTCGCCGGCGCGCGCCGCTTCCACCGCCGCGTTCAGCGCCAGGATATTGGTCTGGAAGGCGATGCCGTCGATGGTCGAGATGATGTCGACGATGCGCTTGGACGAAGCGTCGATGGCGCCCATGGTCTGCACCACTTCCGCCACCAGCTGGCCGCCGCGATTGGCGACTTCGGAGGCGCTGCGCGCCACGTTGTTGGCCTGGCGGACGTTGTCGGCGTTGTGCTGCACGGTGCTGGTCAGTTCTTCCAGCGACGACGCGGTTTCTTCCAGGCCGCTGGCCTGCTGCTCGGTGCGCGACGACAGGTTCATGTTGCCGGCGGCGATCTGGCCGCTGGCGCTGGCGATCGACATGCTGCTGTCGCGCACGCTGCGCACGGTGGCGGCCAGCTGGCGCTGCATATTGGCCAGGCCCTGCAGCAGCGCGCCCATCTCGTCCTGGCGGTCGATGCTGACCTTGGTCGACAAATCGCCCGCAGCCATCGCCTCGAAGTGGCCCAGTGCGTGGTTCAGCGGACCCATGATGGCGCGCAGCAGCAGCACCGACGACACCGCGGCGAGCAGTACGCCCACCAGCACCGCCCCGCCGGACAGCCACATCATCATGCTGAACAGCTTCGAGCTCTCTTCATATGCGTGGCGCGCGGTCGCCATCTGGTATTGGTCGAGGGCTTCGGACGCCTTGTTGAAGCTGCCGTACAAGGCGGTCAGCGACTTCATCGACAATTCTTCGATGCGCTCGGCGTTTTTTTGCTCGACCGCGCTCGACAGCGCCAGCAGGCCGTCGTCGATGTAGCGCTTGCGCTCGGCTTCCAGGGTCTTGGCCAGCGCGTCTTCTTCGGCCTCGCGCGGCAGCGCCAGGTAGCGCTGCCATTCGCGGTTCGATTCGTCGATGAAACCCTTGCCGCGGCTCAGGGTTTTCTCGATGTCCGGCGCATCCGGATGGAACACGGCGCGGTCGAAATTGAATCGCGCGCGGTTGAGGAAGTTCTTGGCATCGTTGACCGCGATGGTCGATGTGAGCTGGTTCGAATACACCTCTTCCAGTGCCGCGTGCTCCGAGCGCTGTCCGTAGATGCCGGCGCCGCCGATGACGGTGATCAGGAGGCCCAGCAAGGCCATGGTAGCGACCAGGCGGGCGCGCAGTGAAAGTTTAGAAAACATTGTTGTCTCGGAATAAAAATTTACGAAAAGTAAGCAAAATCCAAGAAAACGATACGCTGAAGACCCTCAAAAATCAGCAAAAACCACCTCCCAGCTGCAAATACATGCCGCTCAGTTGTTTCCAGGCTACAATTAGTGAGAGTTTCTAAGCTCGGTGATAACACAAGTTATCGCACAGTACAGACTTGTTGCGACGGCGCTGACATCAGTCCAGCCGCCCCGCCGGGAAAGCGATCGGCGCCGCGTGCATCAGCCGCATGCGGCTGGCGACCAGCGCGCCGCTCAGGGCAAATGCCGTGGCCAGGGCGACCGGCCAGAACGGCAGGCCGAACAAGCCATAGGCGGCGATGCCGACCAGCGGCCCCGCATAGCTCAAGCCCACTGCAATGATCCACATGCCGAACACGGGCCAGGCGCGGCTGCTGGCATGGTCGCGCAATGCCAGCGCCAGCGTGGGCAAGGTCATGCAGCACACGCCAATCTGCTGCAGCAGCGCGCTGCCATCCATGCCGCTGGCCAGGCCGAGCAGCAATGCGGCGCCGGTCGCCATGGCCCAGATGGTCAGCGATTGGCGCAACTGGGCGCGCGCCAGCAGGTTGTTGAATGCGGCGGCGTTTGCCGGAAAGGCCGGCGCCAGGCGCACCAGCGCCTGCTCGCCGGTGGTGCGCGCCAGCCACGTCGGCGCCATGCCGGCCTTGAATACGAACACCAGCAACACACCCGAAATCGTGATCCAGCTCCACTGGGAAAAGTAGTCCGACATGGTCGGCAGCACGCCGCGCTGCGCCAGGTAGATGATCGTCCCGATGCCCAAGGTGACCAGCGCCAAGCCGTTCGCCAGCGCCGCCGGCATGCTGCGTCCGAGCGCCAGCATCAGGAGCGCACCGGGCTTGCCGTGCGCGATGGCGCGCCGCAGCAGCAGGCCGTCCCAGGACAAGCGGCCCGGCTCGCGCTCGAGGCCCGCATCCACGCTGGTGGCATAGGCCCTGCTCTGGGCGGGAAGCATCTTCCAATGGCGCTTGCCGGCCTGCGGAAACATCGCCAGGGTCGCCAGGGCGCCGAGCGACGGCAGCAGCACCAGCGCCAGGTGCGATGTCACGACGCCCAGCACGCCCGCCTGCAGCCATCGGGGCAAGTGCTCCACGGCGATCAACCCCGCCAGCACCGGCAGGTAGAGCAGCCAGGCCATCGACACGCCGGCTGCCAGCGTCGCCGTCCCCAGCGTGATGGCCGCTGCCAGCCACACGCCCGGACCCGGGGTGTTGGTGGTCGACAGCATGCCCGCCGCCATGACACCGATGCCCGCCAGCCAGACCAGCAAGGTCAGCTCGATCAGGCGCCGGCGCATGGCCGGCACCAGTTGCGCGTTGGCCGGGGTGTTGAGCTTGAGCGCGCCGGGCACGTAGGCCATGGTCCAGGCGAACAGCAGGAAGCCGGCCGGGGTGCACAGGGCCCACGTGCGCCACGCGGCCGAGCTGGCGCTCGTGGCGGCGATCCCGGTCGACACCAGCGTCGTCAGCACGGCCATCAACAACAGCAGGCGGGGCGAGAAGGCATGGGTAAAGCCCAGCGCCGCGCGCCACAACAACCAGTATTGGCCCAGTCGCGCGCTCACCGGGTCACCTCGAGGAACAGCGCTTCCAGCGTCAGCGGCTCCATGCGCACGCCGCCCTGCGCCTGCTTTGCTCCCTCCAGCAGATCGTCGAGCGGGCCTTGCAGAACGATGCGGCCATCCTTGAGGAAGGCGACGTCTAGCGCCACCCGCTCGAGGTCGGTCAGGATGTGGGTCGAGAACAGCACCGTGGTGCCGCGCTCGATCACGTCGTCGATCAGTTCGCTTAAAAAAGCGCGACGGCCGGCCGGGTCGAGCGCCGACACCGGCTCGTCCAGCAGCAGCAATTCGGGATCGTGCGCCAGCGCGCGGATGATCGACAGGCGCTGCTTCTCGCCCCCCGACAGGCGGCGCATCGGCGTGCTGCGCTTGATGGCATCGAAACCCCAGCGCGCCAGCAGCATCTCGACCCGCGCCTCGTTCCAGCGCGGGTACAGCGCCTTGAAGTAGGCCAGCATCTGGGTCGGGGTCATCCACTCGAACAGATCGGATTGTTGCGGCACGTAGCCGATGCGGGCGCGGCTGGCGTCGGACAGCGCAGCGAGCGGCTCGCCGAACAGGCTGATGCTGCCGGCATCGCTTTCGCGCAGTCCCAGCAGGCATTCCATCAACGTCGACTTGCCGGCGCCGTTGCGTCCCAGCAGGCCGATCACTTGCCCCCGCTTGACCTCCCAGTCGAGCCCGTCGAGCACGGTCTTGCTGCCGAAGCGCATGGCCACGCCACGAATCTGGATGGGGGATGCTGTCAAGATTGTTCCTTCAGGATGAGGGTGAAAAGAGCGAGTACGGCGTCGGGTGCCAGTTCGAGTTCGCGTGCCTCGCGCGCGGCCCGTTCCAGGGTCGGGCGCAGCAGGGACAGGCGTTCGGCGGCGGCGTGTTTATCGCGGGGCTGGCCGGCGACCGTCATGCCGATGCCGCGCCGGCGCACCAGTACGCCTTCGGTTTCGAGCAGGCCGTAGGCCTTGGACACGGTCATCGGATTGACGGTCAGCTGCTGGGCGACTTCGCGCACCGAAGGCAGCGTCTCACCCGGCGCCAGCTGGCCGCCGGCGACCAGGCGCCGCACCTGGTCGACCAGCTGGCGGTAGATCGGATCCAGCGAACCAGGCGCGATCGAAAACAGGTGTGTAAAGGGGATGGACATTGCGTATTGGTGTATTAGTTGCTTAATACACTACCGACGCAATGTGAGGTTGTCAATGAGCAAGGCTCATTTCATGCAGGGTGGGTGGCGGGATAATTATTGACCGACAAAAAAATCCCCGCCAGGGCGGGGAGTCGTCGCCGCCAGTGGCGGCGATGACGCGATTGCTTCGCGGATGAATGCTTACAGGTGAACCGTGATCTGCGGCATCAGATCGTCAAACGTACGGCCATTGCCGTTCTCGCCGATCGCATGCATCTTCCACTCGCCGTTATGGCGGTACAGCTTGGCCATGATCTGCGCCGAGTGCGAACCGGTCACCGACAGGTTGAAGCGCGCCACTTCCTGCCCATTGGCCGCGTTGATCAGGCGGCAGTAGGCATTCTCGACGGTCGAGAAATTCTGGCCGGTGAAGCTGTTCACGGTGAACACCAGCGCCTTGACGCCGGCCGGCACGCTGTTCAGGTCGACCGAGATTTGCTCGTCATCGCCGTCGCCGGCGCCGGTGCGGTTGTCGCCGCTATGCACCACGCTGCCATCACGGCTTTTCAGTTGGCGGAACGAGATGGTGTCGATCGCGCGGTTCGATTCGTCGAACATCACCACCGAAGCATCCAGGTCGACCGCTTCCGACTTGCCGCCGCCGAAGCCGAAGAAGCCCTTCGACTTGATCGCATCCCAGCCCAGGCCCATGGTCACGCGGCTCAAACCAGCGCCGCCTTCCTTGTCCAGGGAAATCTTCTGGCCTTTTTGCAGATTGACTGACATTGTTAGTTCTCCTTATTTCGCAGGCTGCTGCATCCAGGCTTTGAATGCAGTACGGTTACGCGAACACACATACACTTTGCCGCGACCCGAGAAGCGCAGGACCATGCCCTCGCCGCTGGTCTGGCTGTTGATCAGGTTGCCCAGGAAGCCGCCGCTGGTGCCGGTGGTAATCGAGATCTCGTAGCGCAGCGTGCTGTCCCAGCACACCACGTGCGAGTTGTCGATGATGGCGTCCTTGCCCGGCTCGACATCGAGCACCGACATCGAGCCGAAGCCCGACACCGCGACCTGCCCCTTGCCGCCGGTCTCGGTGACAAAGAAGCCGCCGCTCTGCGCGAACAGCGCGTTGCCGATGCTCTGGGTGCGCACCTTCAACTCCACCCCCGACGATGCCGCGACAAACGCGCCATCGCTGATGATGTAGTTGTTCTGGCCGACGTCGACGATCTGCATCGCACCGGGCAGGGTTGGCGACAGCAGGCAATCGCCATCGCCGCGGGTGGCTTCGATGTGCTGCTGGAAGAACGATTCGCCATTGGCGAATGTGCGCATCAGGGCGCTACCGAGTCCGCCCTTCATCTTGCCCTTGAGGTCGAGGGTCGACTCCATCATCACCATCGCGTCGGATTCGCAATAGATCGTCTCGCCTTGCCGCAACGACACATGCAGGAAAGGATCGACATCCCCGGTCACGGTAAACACTGGCATTTGGCTTCCTTTCATGGGCGACCGGTTGCAGCCGCCCTGCTTGACTCGAATGAACGTTGAATTAAACGTTGACGCCGTAGTTGCGGGCCAGTGGGCCCAGACCGCCGGCGAAACCCTGGCCGATCGCGCGGAATTTCCAGTCCGCGCCGTTACGGTACACCTCACCGAAGATCATCGCCGCTTCGGTCGAGCCGTCTTCGGACAGGTCGTAGCGCGCCACTTCCTGGTTGGTGGCATTGTTGACGCAGCGGATGAACGCCTTGCCGACCATGCCGAAATTCTGACGGCGCGCCTCGGCGTCGTGGATGGTCACGCCCAGCACGACCTTGTCGACGTCGGCCGGCACCTTGGTCAGGTCGATGGTGACGAATTCGTCGTCGCCTTCGCCGGCGCCGGTGGTGTTGTCGCCCGAGTGGACGATCGAACCGTCGCTTGACTTCAGGTTGTTGTAGAAGATGAAGTCGCCATCCGAGCGCACCTTGCCCGACGAATTGAGCAGGAACACTGCGCCGTCCAGGTCGAAGGCTGCGCCGTCGGTGGCGCGGATATCCCAGCCGAGGGCGACTTTCAGCGAAGTCAGGCCCGGGGCTTCTTTCGACAGGTTGACGTTGCCGCCTTTTTGCAGACTGATTGCCATGATTGAGATTCTCCTAAATTGAACTGCTTGAACACCGGGGTTGAACGCAGCGAGCTGGTGTTCTGCCACTCGCCGCGGATTCGTTACACGCGCAGCCTTATGCTTCTGCCGCGCCGTGCTTTTTCTTGTATTGCAGCGAGCTCCACAGCGACGCCAGGATGAAGGCCACGCCCACACCGCCGGTGACCAGCTCAGGCACGTGCCACTTCATACTGGCCAGCATGATGATCGCCAGGATACCGATCGCGTAGTGCGCGCCGTGCTCCAGGTAGACGTATTCATCCAGCGTGCCCTTGCGCACCAGGAACACGGTCATCGAACGCACGAACATCGCGCCGATCGCCAGGCCCAGCATGATGATCACGACATCGCTGGTGATCGCAAACGCGCCGATCACACCGTCGAACGAGAACGACGCATCCAGCACTTCCAGGTACAGGAAACCGCCGATGCCGCCCTTCTTGACCGCGTCGCCGACGCTGCCGCCTTCGGCCTCGCCTTTTTCCAGCATGCTGCTGAGCATATCGACGCCAACATAGACCAGGATGCCCCACAGACCAGCGGTCAACACGATCATCTTTTGCGCTTCATCAACGTAAGTCATGCTGAAGAGCAATGCAGCGATGGCGATCATCACGGCGATCGACGACACCTTGCCCAGTGCACCGATCTTTTTCTCGATGTTGCCCAGCCAGTGGGTTTCTTTTTCGTCGTCCAGCATGAAGTTGAGGAACACCAGCAGCAGGAACATGCCGCCGAATGCCGCCACTTCAGCGTGGTGGTTGGTCAGGTGGGTCGAGAACGCTTTCGGATCGGTCAGCGCCAGGTTCCACACCTCGGTCATGCCCAGGTCGGCGGCCACGGCCACGATCACCAGCGGGAATACCAGCCGCATGCCGAACACGGCGATGATGATGCCGACGCCCAGGAACAGCTTGATCCAGAATTCGTCCCAGGTCTTGAGCACCGAGGCGTTGACCACGGCGTTATCGAACGACAGCGACACTTCCATCACTGCCAGGATCGCCGCCACGCCCAGTGCGGTGATCATGCCGGACGTGCCGCCATGGTCGTAGCCCCACCAGCCGGCCAGCGCCAGACAGATCGCGGTCACGATGAATGACCAGGTAAAGTACTTCATGGGTAGTTCTCCCTCTTATTTGTTTGCACCCGGCAGTGTATAACCGGGCAAGATATTGAAAAAGCGAAGATAATCGAAAGATTCCTTCTAAAAAACAGAAACCTGGACCGCGAGCATGAGCCATACCCCCATCAATTTCCGCCACCTGTATTACTTCTGGGTAGTGGCCAAGGAAGGCAGTATCACGCGCGCCGCCGAGCGCCTCGGCCTGGCGATCCAGACTGTCAGCACGCAGCTTACCCTGCTCGAGCAATCATTTGGCAAAGCACTGTTCACTCAGCAAGGACGGCGCCTGGCTTTGACCGAGGCCGGACGGCTGGCGATGTCGTATGCCGACCAGATTTTCCTGCTCGGCGAGCAGATGCAGGAAGCGCTCGACGCGTCGGACAGCGCGCGCATCCGCCTGGCGGTGGGCATCTCCGATTCGCTGCCCAAGTTCATTGCCTACCGCTTATTGGAAGTCACGACCCAGCTCGACACCCCGGTGCGCCTGGTGTGCCACGAAGACGAGTACGAAGCGCTGCTGGGCGAACTGGCCCTGCACAAGCTGGACGTGGTGCTGACCGACCGCGCGGTGCCTACCGGGACCACGCTGCGGGTATTCAGCCACCTGCTCAGTGAAAGCGAAATGGTGGTGGTCGGCGCACCCAACCTGAGCAAGACCTACCGCAAGGACTTCCCGGCGTCGCTGAAAGGCGCGCCGTTCCTGCTCCCGACCCGCAACAATGCCCTGCGCGCCCGCATCGACGACTGGTTCGAGCGCCACGGCATCCGCCCCGACGTGGTGGGCGAATTCGAGGACAACGCTTTGTTGAACACCTTCGGCCGGCGCGGCCTCGGCCTGTTCTTTACCCCGACGGCGCCGGCCGCCGACATCAAAGTCCAGCTCGGCGCGGACGTGGTGGGCCGGGTGCCGGAGGTGCGCGAGCACTTCTATGCGATCTCGAACGAGCGCAAGATCAAGCATCCGGCGGTGGAAGCGATCCTGTCGGCCGTGCACCAGGGTGTGCTGGCGGACGGTTGAGCCGTCCAAGGGGCGGTACAATGGCCGCTGGCTTTGTCTTTTGTTAACACTCGGTTAGCAAACACTCGATCATGCAAAACGTATTGTTCCTCGTTCTGGCCCTGTTTCTGGTGGCGCTGAACGGCTTCTTCGTGGCGGCGGAATTCAGCATCGTCACGCTGCGCAAGACCCGCGTGCGCGCCATCGCCAAGACCACCGGCATGCGCGGGCGCATCCTGGAAAAAGTCCACGGCCAGTTAGACGCCTACCTGTCGGCCTGCCAGCTTGGCATCACGCTGGCTTCGCTCGGCCTGGGCTGGGTCGGCGAGCCGGCCTTTGCCAGCCTGCTCGAACCGGTGTTCGCCTTTGCCGGGGTGACGTCCGACGAAGTCATCCACGGCGTCTCGTTCGTGGTGGCGTTCTCGGTGATCTCGTTCCTGCATATCGTGGTCGGCGAGCTGGCGCCCAAGTCGCTCGCGATTCGCCTGCCGGAAGCGGTGGCGCTGTGGTGCGCGCTGCCGCTGTACATTTTTTACTGGTCGATGTACCCGGCGATTGCCCTGCTCAACGCCAGCGCCAACACCGTGCTGCGCATGGCCGGCCTGGCCGGCGCGGGTGGCCACGACACCCATTATTCGCTGGACGAACTCAAGATGATTCTGCGCACCGGCACCCCGGGCGAAAAGATCAGCCACGACGACCGCAACATCCTGGCCCAGTCGCTCGACTTCAGCCAGCTGGCCGTGTCCGACCTGATGCGGCCGATCAACGAGGTCAGCGCCCTGTACGCCAGCCGCTCGCTCGAGCAGAACCTGGAAACCGTACGCCGCAACCGCTTTTCGCGCTACCCCTACTTCGATGACGAAGGCGAAGAAGTGCTCGGCGTGATTCACCTGAAAGACCTGTATTTCGCCCTGCAGGCGGGCCGCACGGTTGCCGACCTGACGCAATTCCTGCGCCCGGTCGAGACGATCTCGGCGCGCACCCCGGCGCAGGACATCTTCCGGCGCTTCCGGGGCGGCGCCCCGCATTTCGCCCTGATCGGCGAAAAGGGCAAGCGCCCGGTCGGCTTCGTCACGCTCGACAACCTGCTGGGCGCGATGGTGGGCGAAATCCGCGACGAATTCCGCATGAACGAAAACGATTGGCTGAAGCAAGCCGACGGCACCTATATCGGCAAGGCCAGCCTGCCGATCTTCTCGCTCGAACGCCTGCTGGGGATCGACATCGACAACGAGCAGATGGGCCTGGACGACGTCGAATCGGTTGGCGGCCTGCTGATGGAAAAGCTGGGCGACATCCCGAAACAGGGCCAACGTATCGATTTTCCGCAATTCGACGTAGTGGTCAAGAAGATGAACGGACCGCGCATCTTGCTGGTCAAAGTGATACCGCAACTGGAACGCGCTGCAGAGAACGAAGATCGAGACTAACGATCTGACTTGCATCAAACAAAGGCTGACTTCAAATCAAAATGGTGTTATTTTTGCTGCAATTCGTTTTTACTGAATCGCATTAGAAGGCAGTAAATGTCCGTCAAGATTCGAAACAACGTTCATGTGACCGGCAGCGGCGCCATGACCATGGTGTTCGTGCATGGCTTCGGCTGCGACCAGACCATGTGGCGTTACCTGGCGCCGGCATTCCAGGAACGCTACCGCGTCGTGACGTTTGACATGGTCGGTAGCGGCGGCTCCGACCAGTCGGCTTACGACCGCGCCAAATATTCCTCGCTGCATGGCTATGCCGACGACCTGCTGCAGGTCGTCGACGAGTTCGCCGACGGCCCGACAGTCGTGGTCGGCCACTCGGTCGGCGCCACGATCGCCATGCTGGCCACCATTGCCGCCCCGCAGCGCTTCGCCGCGCAGGTGATGGTATCGCCCTCCCCTTCGTACATCAACGAGGGCGACTACGTCGGCGGCTTCAGCCGCGAAGACATCCACGAGCTGCTCGACACGATGGACGCCAACTACCTGGGCTGGGCCCAGAACCTGGCGCCGGCGATCATGGGCGCGCCCAACCGGCCCGACCTGCGCCTTGAGCTGACCCAGAGCTTTTGCCGGGTCGAGCCCGAGATCGCGCGCCACTTCGCCAGCGTCACCTTCCTGTCGGATCACCGCGCCGACGTGCCGAAATCGAGCGTGCCGGCCCTGATCCTGCAATGCAGCGACGACCTGATCGCGCCGCGCTCGGCCGGCGACTACCTGCACCGGCACCTGCCGCACAGCAGCCTGGCCATCATCGAGAACGTCGGCCACTGCCCGCACATGAGCGCGCCGACCGCAAGCTCGCGTGCGATCGATTTGTTCCTGATGCAAACCCTCGCCGAAATTCCAGCGGCGCATCAAGCGCAACCTCCGGCGCCGATGCTGCGCTGACCGGCGATGACCTCTCTCCAGTCCGCCAGCGACCTCCTGTTCCAGCAGGCCGCGTGCGGCCTGCTGGCCACCGATGCAGATGGCATGATCTTGTGTGCAAATGCTACCTTCCATACCTGGCTTGGCTACGACGCTGGTGAATTGGCCGGCCAGGTCTGCATGCTGGACTTGCTGTCGATAGGCGCACGCCTGTTTCATCACACCCGCTGCCGGCCGTTGCTCGATACCGAGGGCGCGGTAGCCGAGATCCAGCTCGATCTGATCACCCGCGAGGGTGGCCGGCTGCCGGTGCTGATCAACATCGCGCGCCGCACCGAAGCCGGCGTCAGCATCGACCACTGGGCACTGTTCAAATCGGCCGACCGCCACGCCTACGAACACGCGTTGCTTGGCGCGCGCCGCAGCGCCGAAGCAGCACTGGAAGCGCAGCACGAAGCCGACGTCCAGTTGCAGGCGCTCAACGCGCGCCTGTCGCAGGCCGACCGCCGCAAGGATGAATTCCTGGCCACGCTGTCGCACGAGCTGCGTAACCCTCTGGCGCCGATGCGCAGTGCGCTCGACGTACTCAAGCTCAAATATGGTCACGGCGAAGATGGCCTCGATACGCGCCTGATGCAGGCCTTCGACCGCCAGCTGCGCCACCTGACGCGGCTGGTGGACGACCTGATGGAAGTCTCGCGCATCACCCAGAACCGCATGCAGCTGCGCCGCGCGCCGGTCGACCTGGGCGTGCTGGCGCACGGCGCGGCGCACGATATGGCGCCAATGATGGCCGCGGCGCGCCACACCCTGCGCCTGGAGACGCCGGACACGCCGCTGGTGGTCGACGGCGACGCCACGCGCCTGACCCAGGTGATCATCAACCTCCTGGCCAACGCCGCCAAATATACCCCGGACGGCGGCCTGATCGACCTCATACTCAACTGCGCCGACGGCCACGCCGAACTGCACGTGCGCGACAACGGCATCGGCATTCCACCTGATGCGCTGGCAAGCGTATTCGAGATGTTCTCGCAGCTCGAGCCGGCGCTGGAGCGCGCACGCGGCGGCCTGGGCATCGGCCTGGCGCTGGCGCGCGGCATCGTCGACCTGCATGGCGGCTCGATCGGCGTCAAGAGCGACGGGCCGGGGCGCGGCAGCGAATTCTTCTTGCGCCTGCCGCTCATTGCCGGCTGCGCCGAGGCCGCGCCGGCCGCCGCACCCGCAGCGCTGACGGCGGCGCTGCGGGTGCTCGTCGTGGACGACAACGTCGACGCCGCCGAGACCATGGCCATGGCGCTCGAGCTGTTCGGCTGCGAAACGCGCCTGGTGCACAGCGCCGGCGCCGCGCTTGAGGCCGCGCTGGAATACGCGCCGGACATGGCCCTGCTCGACATCGGCCTGCCCGACTTCAACGGCTACGAACTGGCGCGCCGTCTGCGCGCGCAGCAGGGACAGCGCCGCTTGACCCTGATCGCGGCCACCGGCTGGGGCCAGGAAAAGGATCGTCAACTGGCGTTCGACGCCGGCTTCGACCATCACCTGACCAAGCCGATCGATATCGAGAAGCTGCAGCTACTGCTGGTGCGCTGACGGCTGCGCCAAATAATTACCGGAATGGCAAGCCGTCACCCGTCTTTACACGCTAAACTTGCTGTTTATTCAAAGCAAGGAAATTCCAATGAGGAACATGACACGGTTTGCCGCCTGCTGCGGCATGTCGCTGCTGGTCGCGCTGGCCGGTTGTGGAGGTGGAGGCGGTGGCGGTGGCGGTGGCGGCGGCGGCGGCAATAGCAGCGCGCCGTCGAATCCCGCGCCGACGCCGGGCACGACGCCGGCGACCGGCGGCAACCAGGATGGCTTGAGCATCACGGCCGACAAATCCGAACTGCGCTTCATTACCGTGAAAAGCCAGGGCTTCGCGTCGGACCGCATCACGTTCACGCTGGCCGGCGCCCAGACCAGCGCCAATTACTATGCGATGGTCGAGTCGGACGGAAAGATCCAGATCGGCGGCCACATCGCCGAAAGCAACCTGACCAAAATCACGGTCCAGCTCATCAGCTCGACCAATCCCGACAACGTCGACGGCAATGCCACGTTCAAGCTGTGCCGCGACGAGAAGTGCGCCAACGTGGCGTGGTCGCGCACTATCCCGTACCGGATGCGCAACTACGTCTACGACACGGACACGATCGAGATGGCAGTCCTGGAAGGGCAATCGACATCGGTGACGCGCCAGATCTCGCCGGTTCCGGCGCCAGGCGACCTGAGCGTGGAAACGCCTGGGCCCTGGGTGAACGCGGCCATCGAGGACGGCGGCAAACTGGTCATCCGGAATAATCCGAACCAGTCGAAAGGCAGCTATCGCGGCTTCGTTTTCCTGCGGCCGAACGCGCCATCGGCACAAGTGTTCGGCATCAGTGTGAACCTGGCGGTGGCCCCGGTCGCGGTCGCGAGCGTCCCGGCCACCAGCACCGTCACGCTCGACCCGCGCACGGCAGGCGCCGGCCAGGTAGTCAAGGGCTCGGTCCCGCTGACCTTCCGGGATGGACCGGCGCGGCGCTGGAGCGTCAGCAGCGACCAGCCGTGGCTGGTGCCGTCGATTGCCGGCGGCGATGCCGACGCCGTCGTGGACTACGTCATCGACCCTGCCAGGCTGGCGCTCGACAACTTTGCTTCAACCAGCGCTACCTTGACCTTCGAGGTCAGCGGCCAGCCGACGCTGCGCCACCAGGTCGTGGTCAACAAGAAATTCCCGGAACTGCGCGCAGTCACGCCGGCGCTGGTTGCGGCCAACCGCCCGGCAACGCTGCGCCTGGGCGGACGCGGCTTCGACCTGCTCGACTCGGTCGGCAGCTTTACCGTGGACAGTGCGCAGGTCGCGGCCAGCGCCGGCGCCGTGGTGTCGGCCAGCCACGCGCGGATCGACCTGGCCGGCGTGCGCGCCGGCAACCATGGCGTCGGCTTGCCGGCCTCGTCTGGTTTGAACCGGTTCGGGTTCCAGGCGGTCGAGGTGACGCCGCTGGCGGCAGCCGAGATCGATACCCAGGGCGCGCGTGGCGAAGCGATCCATTCGGCCACCCGAAACGCGCTGTACGTCATCGACAGCAGCGCCGGTCGGCTGTTGCGCCTGCGCCTGGCAAACGGTCGCTGGACGCTCGAGCGCTCGGTGGCAGTCATGCGCGATACGCGCATCGGCCTGGCGCCTGACGAACAGACGCTGTACACCACCGCGCCCGGCATGACCCTGGAAGAGCGCGATCCCGACACGCTGGCACTGCGCGCGAGCCATGTGGCTACCGGCTTCGGCACGCTGGGCGACGGGTTCCGCAGCGCCAGCAACGCGCGCCTGCCGGTGACGACCGACGGCCGCATCTGGTTCGAGCAGTCGGGCACCACCGGCCTGCTGGCTTTCGACAGCGTGAGCCGCACCTACTTCGCCGCGGCCAGCACCGCCCTGAGCGGCTTCATGGACAGCACCTTGAGCATCTCCGGCGATGGCGGCACCATGCTCAACATCAAGTCCGTTCAGATGTCCGTGCAGAGCTATGACGTCGGCAGCGGCGCCTTCAAGTCGATCAATCTGCCCCTCACCGCTGCCCCGGCTGCCATGTCAAGGGACGGCAACTACCTCGTCATCGACGAGTGGCTGTACCAGAACAGCGACTTCGGCGTGGTCGGCACCGTGCCCCGCGACAACCGGTCCACCTATGACGCACTGCTGGCGGCCGACGGCAGCCGTATCTACCAGGTCAAGATGGATCTGGTCGGGTTGCGCCAGACGCCGGTCGCAGTGCGCGTCATCGACGCGGTGTCGCTGAAGTTCATCGGCGAGTTTGCCCTGCCCGTCAATACCAACGAATGCGGTATGAGCGAAGAAGGTTGCCGCACCTACGGCCGCTTCGGACTGACCACCTTCGGCGATGCGATTATCTGGACCGGCAACCGCAAGACCATGATCGTCCCGATCCCGAAGACACTGACCGGCGTCGGCGCCATGCGCTCGATGATGGTCAGGTAAAGATGCAGCGCCTGCCTCAGGACAGGATCATATCCAGCATGCGCTTGGGATTGACCAGGAAGTCGCGCATCACCTGGTAATGCTCGGTCTCTTCCAGCGTCGCCAGCTGCACCCCGGCCTCGGTGCAGCTGTACAGGTAGGCGTCGGGATACGCCATCAGGATCGGCGAATGGGTGGCGATCACGAACTGCGAACCGGCCTGCGCCAGTTGGTGGATGCGCGCCAGCGCCGCCAATTGGCGCTGCGGCGACAGCGCCGCTTCCGGTTCATCCAGCACATAAAAACCGTCGCCGCCGAAGCGCTCCATCAGCAGCGCCAGGACCGATTCGCCGTGCGATTGTTCGTGCAAGGAGCGGCCACCGTAGGAATTGATGATCGGCGGTCCGCCGGGGCCTTCATCGAGGTGCTCGATCTCGGTCGCGAGGTTGAAGAAACTTTTGGCGCGCAGGAAGAAACTTGGCGAATTGCCGGCAATGAAAAGGGAAAGGCATCGAACGACGGAACCTCGTTCACGCGCAACTGCAGCTGCGAGACGAACTGGGTCGAGATCATGGCCGCACTTTTTTTCGGATCACCAATGTACGCGCCATCTTGTCGTGCCAGCCCTGCTTGCGCGGATCGATCCCGACCCAGATCAGGCCCAGGCCCAACGGGATGGTGGAGACGTAGTAGCCGAGATAGCGGATCACGAACTGGGTCGTGCTGGGTTTGCCGCCGCTGTCGGCGTCGACGATGACGGCGCCGATTGCCATCTTGCCGGGCGTGCTGGACAGCTTTATCCAGAGCAGCACGACCAGCACCGCCGGCAGCACGTAGCTGACGGCGAATTCGACCAGATTGGCGGTATGCGCCTGCTGCTCCAGATCGCTGATCGCGTACACCAGCCGCAGCAGCGGAATCGACACCACCACCATCAAAATGGTGTCGATCAGCGCGGCGCCGACGCGTGCCCAGAAACCCACATACTCGATGTCAGCATCCCCATCCACGGTCGTTCTCCTCAGGTTGAAATTGCGGGCCAGCAAAACACACGATAGCATGGGCGCCTGACTTCACGAGCATCGCGCCATGAACAAACCCTTTGCCAGCGGCCTGCTGTGCCTGGCCACCCTGTGCTGCCCCACCTTCGCCCATGCCTGCGCGCGAATTGACCCGCAGGCCAATGGCGACGACCGTACCCGCCACGTGCGCCTGTCAAGCGCCATGGACGACGCCGCGATCCTGCGCGCCCTGCGCTTGCAGCCGGACCGCGGCGATGTCACGCGCACCGAGGCCAAGACCAGTGTCAGTGTGAAGTACGTGTATTTCCATCGCACCGTCACCATCGTGCGCGCCACAAGCGGCGACGTGCAAGTCGAGATGCTGGAAAAAGAGCGCAAGCCGCTGGTGTGGAAGCTCGGCGCCTGTTGAACGGTATCAGCGCGGCCCGGCCTGGCTCCTGGCGCGTGCCAGCTGGCGATCCAGCGCATTGGCGAAGTTCTGGCGGTCGGCTTGGCTGAAGGCGGGCGGGCCGCCGGTGTCGACGCCGCTGCCGCGCAACTCTTCCATGAAAGCGCGCATCGTCAATTGCTGGGCGATCGTATCCTTGGTGTACCAGTCGCCGCGCGGATTGAGCGGCAGGCCGCCCTTGTCCAGCACCAGCGCCGCCAGCGGGATATCGCCGGTGATGACGATGTCGCCGGCGCTCACGCGCTCGACGATTTCGGCATCGGCCACGTCGGCTCCGGCCGGCACTTGCAGCGCGCGGATGAAGCGCGAGCCAGGCACGCGCATCAATTGATTCGCCACGAGGGTGACATTGATCTGCGTGCGTTCGGCTACCCGGTACAGGATGTCCTTGATAACGGCGGGACAGGCGTCGGCGTCGACCCAGATGTGCATGGCGAAAAAGAAAAGGCTAAAAAGGCATTGTACCCGCGCACAGGCAGCTCTTGGCACAAGCGTCAGCCGGCCGTTTCTTCCTGCTCGTCATGGCGCACGATCGGGTCCTTGGTGCCGGTCCACTCGCTCATCAACGAGTAACCCACCGCCAGCAGCGTCGGCCCGATGAACATGCCAACGAAGCCGAAGGCGATCACGCCGCCCAGCACCCCGAGCAGCGTGAGCAGGAACGGCAGGCTGCTGCCGCGGCTGATCAGCATCGGGCGCACCACGTTGTCGACGCCGCTGATCAATACCGTGCCCCAGATCACCATGAAGATCGACCAGCCGGTCTCGCCATGCGCGAACAGCCACAGCGCCGCGCCGCCCCACACCAGGGGCGGGCCGAGCGGGATCAGGGACGTCAAGAACACCAGCACCGACAGCAGCGGCACCGCCGGCACGCCGGCGATGAAGAAGCCGATCGCCGCCACCAGCGCCTGCGCCAGCGCGGTGCCGAGCAGGCCATACATCACGCCGCGCACGGTCTGGCTGACAGTCAATTGAATCGATTCAGCGCCCGCGCCCATCACCTTGCGCATGGTTACTGCGATCACGGCCAGCAGCGCATTGCCGTCGCGGTACAGGAAAAAGCTGACGAAAGCGGCCAGGCTCATCTGGACGACACCGGTGCCGAGCATGATGCCGCCGGCCACCAGCCAGTGGCGCGCCGGCTCCAGCATGCGCTGCGCGAGCGCCAGCATCTGTTCGCGGCTGGCGATCAGGTCTTGCAGATAGGTTTCGATGGTGAGGCCGACCAGCGGGATCTCGCGGATCCAGGTCGGCGTCGCCAGTTCGCGATGCTCGATCATGACGCGCAGTTCGCTGAAACCGCGCGCCACGTCGTCGGCCAGGTTCCAGGCCACCATCGACAGCGGAATGATGAACAGCAGCGTGAGCGTCAAGGTCATGGTCAGCGCCGCGATCGTGCGCTGGCCGCGCATGCTGGTGAGCAAACGCAGGTACAAGGGCCAGGTGGAAATCGCGACGGCGGCGGCGAACAGGATCGCCGGCAGGAAGGGACGCAAGACATACAGACAGCCCAGCGTCAACAGGACGACAATGGCGATGCGGGTGTAGTTCCTGCCGGGTCGTTGGTCCATGCCGTCCTGGATGATTGATGTTTACATCAGAATCATAGCAGTTGGCGCAGGTCGTGGGCGATGATGGCCGGGCCCTGGTTGTGGCGAATGAACAGGCGCAACTGGCCCTGGCGATCGAACACGTAGCTGCCGGCGGTATGGTCCACCGTGTAGCTGCCTGGCTCGCCGCCCGGCTGCTTGGCGTAGAACACCTTGAAGTCCTTGGCCACCTTGGCGGTCTGCTCGGCGTTGCCGTAGAGGCCGATAAAGCGCTTGTCGAAGGCCGGCACATAGTGGGACAGCAGTTCCTGGGTATCGCGCTCGGGGTCGACGGTGACGAACAGCACCTGCACGTCGGCGGCCGCCGGGCCCAGTTCTTTCATCACGGTGGCCATTTCGGACATCGTGGTCGGGCACACGTCGGGACACTGGGTATAGCCGAAGAACATCACGACCAGCTTGCCGCGGAAGTCTTCCAGCGTGCGCTGCTTGCCGGTGTGGTCGGTCAGCGTGAAGCCCTTGGCGTAGTCGACGCCGGTCACGTCGGTGTTGTGGAAGGCCGGGGTCTTATCCTTGAGCTTGTCGCAACCGGCGCTTAGCACGGCCAGCGCAGCGACCAGCGCGATGGTCATCAGTTTTTTCATGTCAGAACTTGAAGTAATGGTCGACCAGCAGGGCCGCGAACAGCAGCGACAGATACACGATCGACCAGGTAAAGGCCTTGCGCGCAGCCATGTCGCTGTAGTTGCGGTGCACCCGCCACGAGTGGCGCAGGAAAATCGCGTTCAGCGGAACCGCCGCCGCCAGGTACAGCCAGCCGCTCATGCCGACGGCGAACGGCAGCAGCGTGGTCGCGGCCAGGCCGATCGTGTACAGCCACACCTGCAGGCCGGTGTACTTCATGCCGTGCGTGATCGGCAGCATCGGCAGGCCAGAAGCGGCGTAGTCGTCGCGCCGGTACATCGCCAGCACCCAGAAGTGCGGCGGGGTCCACATGAAAATGATGAGCACCAGCAGCCAGGCCTGCATCGGCACCTCGCCCGCCACCGCGGCCCAGCCCAGTGCCGGCGGCATCGCGCCCGACAAGCCGCCGATCACGATGTTCTGCGACGTGTTCGGCTTGAGCAGCATGGTGTAGATGAAGGCGTAACCCACGAAAGTGACGAAGGTCAGCCACATGGTCAGGGGATTGACCAGCGTGTACAGCACGTACATGCCAAGCCCGCCGATCACGAGCGAGAACAGCGCCGTCTGCGTAAAACTCAGTTCGCCTGAGGCCGTGGCGCGGCGCGCAGTGCGCGCCATGCGTGCGTCGACCTCGGCTTCGACCAGGCAATTGACGGCAAAAGCGGCGCCGGCCAGCAGCCAGATGCCGATCGTGCCCGCGATCAGGGGTTGCCAGCCGGGGAAACCGTCGGTGGCGAGGAACATCCCGATCACGGCGCAGAACACCGCCAGCTGCGTCACGCGCGGCTTGGTCAGGGTCCAGTATTGCGAGAACCGGCTCGGGGGCTTGTGGATGGCTGTCTGGGTCGTCATTGGGTGTGTGCTGGCGTGGCGGCTTCTTGCGCTGGGGTAGCGCCGGCCACGTCGAGTTGGAACTTCACCCGGTAGTTTAACATGGTCACCAGCAGGACAAGCAGGGCCGCCCCGGCGTTATGCATTACGGCAATGGCGAGCGGGAAGTCGAAGTACACGGTGGCGATGCCGGTGAACAGCTGCACGATCATCACCAGCGCCAGCCGGCGCGCCGTCGCTTCCAGGCCGGGCACGCGCCAGGCACGCCACACCGCCGTCCCCAGCACCAGCACCAGCACCAGCGCGAAGGCGCGGTGCACCCAGTGGATCGCCACCAGCGCCGAGAACGGCAGATAGTGGCCGGCGGCGGTCTTGCCCAGCTCGCGCCACAAATGGAAGCCATGCTCAAAGTCCAGTTCCGGCACGATCTGGCCCTGGCACAGAGGGAAGGTGTCGCAAGCCATGGTGGCGTAGTTGGTGCTCACCCAGCCGCCGAGCGCGATCTGCATGCCCAGCGCCACGGCTCCCAGCAGAGCCAGCACACGCAGGCCGCGCAAGCGGCGCAGGATCGGTTCACCGCGCGGTGGGGTCGGCGGGTTCATCAGAAAGTCTTCGCGCCCGCCCATCCAGGCCAGCATCGACAGCAGCGTCATGCCCAGCAACAAGTGCACGGTGACGATCGACGGCTGCAGTTTCATGGTGACGGTCCAGGCGCCGAACGCGCCCTGGATCAGCACGAACACGAACAGCGCCAGCGGCATCCCCGGTTTGTAGGCCGCGTTGCGGGTGCGGCGGTACTGGATGATCGACGTGAACAAGAGCGCCATGATCAGGGCGCCGATGCCCATCGCCAGGTAGCGGTGGATCATCTCGATCCAGGCCTTGGCCACCGTCACCGGGCCGGTCGGCATGGCCGCTTCGGCGGCGGCGATCTCGGTGTGCGCCAGGAACGGGTTGGCTTCGCCGTAGCAGCCCGGCCAGTCAGGGCAGCCCAGGCCGGAGTCGGTCAGGCGGGTAAAGCCGCCGAACACGATCAGGTCGAAGGTGAGGAACACCATGATCCAGACCAGCTTGCGGTATTTGTTGACGCTGGTGGACATCCAGACCATGGCCAGCGGCAGGCTGGCGACGAGCAGGCCCATCAGGCCGAGGTGAAGCAGTGAAGACAGATCCATGCGTGATGCTTTTCCGGTTGATGCCTGTTAGCCGATGGCCGACGCCTTGAGCAGCTTGACGATGTCCTTGTAGACCTTGCCCGGTTCCGGCTGGTTCGGGAAGCGCATCATGAGGTTGCCGAGCGGGTCGATCATGTAGATATGGTCGCCCGCCTTCGTGCCGGGCCCGACCGGCAGCCATTTTGCCACCGTTGCGCTCGGCGCGCGCAGCATCTCGGTGCCGTCGTATTCACGCATGACCACGGTGTCGATCGGCGCCGTGTCGGTGATCAGCCAGACGCGCTCCATACGGTCCATGTTCTTGCCCTGCATGATGCGCCACTGGCGCATCGCGTACAGCTGGCGCATGCATTCTTCGTCGCACTGGCCGCCGCCGACGCGCAGCATGATCCACTTGCCCTTCAGGTCGTCCAGCGTGCGCGGCTTGCCGTCGAGCGTGGTGGTCATCATCTCGGGAATCGGGTGATTGCGCGGGTCGAGGATGGTGCCGTAGTTGTTGCGCTCGGCCGGCTTGACGACGTAATAAGTGAAGTACGAGACGATGATCGGCGCCGCGCAGATGAGCAGCACCACCAGCAGTTTCCAGCGGCCGCGGCGTTGCGCGGTCTTTGGGTCAATCAGTTTTTCCTGGGCCACGTCGAAATCCCGTTATCACATAGAAGAGGACGGCCAGCGCCGCCAGTGCATACCACTGGAAGGCGTAGCCGCGGTGTTTGTCGATGCCGGCGGAAGGCACAGGCCAGTCGCGCGCCATGCGGTCGTTCGGTGTTGCCGGCGCGGTTTGCTGCACCAGGAACGGTTGCAGCTGCAAGCCGCTGGCCGCTGCCACCTGTTGCGGCGTCAGGTTCTGGACCTGGGCGCCGGGCGCCAGCGGGGGCGCAGCGCCCAGCTCCATCACGCGCCCGCTCGAGGCGACCACCTTTCCTTCGAGCAGCAGCGGACCGGCCGGCGTGGCATATGGCGGCAGTTTGTCGAACTCGGCCTGGCGCGGCAGCCAGCCGCGCAGCACCAGCACATGGGTATCCGAACCCGCTATTCTAAACGGCATTGCGAGATAAAACCCGGAAGCGGTCCCCATCGGCCGGTTGGCCAGGAACACCGGCCAGGTCGCGACGAATTCGCCGCGCAGGCGCACGCGGCGAAACGCCAGCGCCTCGGCCGAAGCGAGCGCGGGTCCCAGTTCGAGCGGCGCCTCGGCGGCGCGCGCCAGCTGGCGTTGCTGCAGCGCGCTCTTGTACGCGGCGCGCTCCTGCTGCCAGTTACCGAGCAGGATGCCGATGATGGCGACGATCAACGCCGCGATGAAGGGAATGGGACGAAAACGCAGGGCGAACCGCATTACAATGAAGCCTCAACCTTTCGCGGATCTTCCATGAAAATCTTCGTTGCCATCGCGTTCATCCTGATCCTGGCGAGCCTGGGTTCGGCCCTGTTCTTCATGATGCGCGACAAGGGGCGCAGCAACCGCACCGTGAATGCGCTGGCGATGCGGGTGGGTTTGTCGATCGCGCTGTTCTTGTGTTTATTGACAGCGTATCAGATGGGGTGGATTGCGCCGACCGGATTGCGGTAGCAGTTCAATGACGGTTGAACCACCATCACAACCAGTACACCACCACATACAACCCCAGCCATACCACGTCCACGAAGTGCCAGTACCACGCCGCCCCTTCGAAACCGAAGTGGTTCTCCGGCGTAAAGTGCCCCTTCATCACCCGATACAAAATCACTGCCAGCATGATCGCCCCCATGGTCACGTGAAATCCATGGAACCCGGTCAGCATGAAGAACGTCGAACCATAGATGCCCGAGGTGAGCTTGAGGTTCAGGTCCTGGTAGGCGTGCACGTATTCGTACACCTGGAAGCCCATGAACACGGCGCCCAGCAAAATGGTCGCGGCCAGCCACACGGCGGTCTTGTGACGATGGCCGGCGCGCAGGGCGTGGTGGGCGACCGTCAGCGTTACACCCGAGGTCAGCAGCAGTGCGGTATTGATGGTGGGGATCGGAAACGGGCCCATGATGTTGAAGCCATCGACCACGCCGGCCGGCCCGGTATTACCCCAATGGGCGGCAAAGTCGGGCCACAGGATCTTGTGGTCAAGGTCGCCCAGCCAGGGCATCGAGATCACGCGCGCGTAGAACAGCGCGCCAAAGAAGGCGCCGAAGAACATCACCTCAGAGAAAATGAACCAACTCATCGACCAGCGATAGGCGTAATCGATCCGTTTGCCGTACAGGCCCGATTCGGATTCGCGGATTGCTTCGCCGAACCAGAAGTAGAGCACGGTCAGCATGGCGACGATGCCGAGCAGGCAGACCACGTTCGCCCATGGCATGCCGTTGACCCAACCGGACGCACCGGCCATTGTCACCAGCATCGAGATACCGGCGCATAAGGGCCAGCGCGATGGGCCGGGGACATAGTAATGCGGCGCGGTCTGGGACGAACTCATCGTGATCTCCTTGGGCGAATCTTTCGAGTGCTGCTATTTGGGTACTGTTACATCGGTGCCGCCATCCCGGACCGACTACTCACTATCCAACGTCATTTCCGCCAGTGGCGGGAAGTCATTTTCGCCAGTGGCGGGAAGTCATTTTCGCCACTGGCGGAAAGTCATTTTCGCCAGTGGCGGAAATGACAGTCTGAGGGGTAACTATAAAAACGATGCCGTCGTACGTTCGTGCATCACGAGACCGCGAAACGTACTGCCAGCATCAAGAGCCCAATGAACATCGCCACCCCAATCAACGCCGCGATAATCACGTGCACCGGATTCAGGTTGGCTGCATCGCTCTCATAATCCTTGCGCTTGCGCACCCCAAAAAACGACCACAACACCGCCTTCATCGTGGCCAGGAAACTGCCCTTGCGCTGGTGCGGCTTGTCCTGATCCATCATCCGTTCTTGCCACCCGCCGTCCCCGCCGCCTTGAACGCCCCGCCGATTTCAAAAAACGTGTACGACAAGGTAATGTTCTTTACCTCGCGCGGCAGTTTCGGATCGATGAAGAACACCACCGGCATCTGGCGCGCTTCATTCGCCTGCAGAATCTGCTCACGAAAACAGAAGCACTCCACCTTCATGAAATGCGGCGTGGCCGATTGCGGCGCGTAGCTGGGAATTGCCTGCGCCTTGACCGCCCTGCCCTGGGTATTGACCACCTCGTACATCACGGTCGCCAGTTCGCCCGGATGCACGTCGATGCTGCGCGTGGTCGGCCGAAAACGCCACGGCCCCTGCGAATTGCCGTCCAGCTCGACCGTGATGGTGCGCGTGGTGTCGACCTGCGAATTGACCGGCGCCGCCACGAACTCATCCTGCTGGGTCAGCACATTGATGCCGAGCACCTCGCAGATCTGGCGGTACACCGGCACCAGTGCGTAGCCGAAGCCGAACATGGCCACCGCCACCACCACCAGCTTGCCGAAGGTGCGACGATTCAGACGCAGCAGTCTGGCGTGGGCGCCCATGTCAGCTCAGCCAGAGAAACTTGACGAACACGCTGACAAAAAAGAACAGCGCCAACGCGCCCACCAGCAGCGCGGTCTTCAGGTTGTTCGGTTTACGCGAATCCATCATTTCACCAGCGGCGGATGTTCGAAGGTATGGAACGGCGCCGGACTCGGCACGGTCCACTCCAGCCCTTCCGCGCCTTCCCACGGTTTGGCCGACGCCTTGGCGCCGCCGCGAATCGTCGGCAGCACCACCGCGAACAGGAAGTACACCTGCGACAGGCCGAATCCGAAAGCGCCGATCGACACGATCATGTTGAAGTCGGTGAACTGGGTCGCGTAGTCGGCGTAGCGGCGCGGCATGCCGGCCAGGCCCAGGAAGTGCATCGGGAAGAAGGTGATGTTAAAGCTGATGAGCGAGAGCCAGAAGTGCATCTTGCCGCGTCCTTCCGGATACATATGCCCGGTCCATTTCGGCGCCCAGTAATAAAAGCCCGCGAACAGCGCGAACAGCGAGCCGGCCACCAGCACATAATGGAAGTGCGCCACCACGTAATACGTGTCGTGCACCTGGATGTCGATCGGCGTCACCGCCAGGATCAGCCCCGTGAAGCCGCCCATGGTGAACACGAAAATGAAGCCGACCGCGAACAGCATTGGCGTCTCGAAGGTCATCGAGCCCTTCCACATGGTGGCGACCCAGTTGAATACCTTCACCCCGGTCGGCACCGCGATCAGCATGGTGGCGTACATGAAGAACAGTTGCGAGGTCACCGGCATGCCGGTAGTGAACATGTGGTGGGCCCAGACCACGAACGACAGGATCGCGATCGAGGCCGTGGCGTACACCATCGATGCATAACCAAACAGTGGTTTGCGCGCAAACGCCGGAATGATCTGCGAGACGATGCCGAACGCCGGCAAGATCATGATGTAGACCTCGGGGTGGCCGAAGAACCAGAAGATGTGCTGGTACATTACCGGATCACCGCCGCCGGCCGCGTTGAAGAACGAGGTGCCGAAGTGGCGGTCGGTCAGGGTCATGGTAATCGCCCCGGCCAGCACCGGCATCACCGCGATCAACAGGTACGCCGTGATCAGCCAGGTCCAGCAGAACATCGGCATTTTCATCAGGGTCATGCCGGGCGCGCGCATGTTGAGGATGGTGACGATGATGTTGATCGAGCCCATGATCGACGAGGCGCCCATGATGTGCATGGCAAAAATCGCCATGTCCATGCCGACGCCCATCTGGGTCGACAACGGCGCATACAAGGTCCAGCCGGCGGCAGTGGCCCCGCCCGGCACCAGAAACGAGCCGGCCAGCAGCAGCGCCGCCGGTGGCAGCAGCCAGAACGAGAAATTGTTCATGCGCGCAAACGCCATGTCGGAGGCGCCCACCTGCAGCGGCAGCATCCAGTTGGCGAAGCCGACAAAGGCCGGCATGATCGCGCCGAACACCATCACCAGGCCGTGCATGGTGGTCAGTTGATTGAAGAATTCGGGGCGGAAGAACTGCAGGCCGGGCTGGAACAGTTCGGTGCGGATCATCAGCGCCAGCACGCCGCCCGAAAGCAGCATGATGAACGAGAACCACAGGTACAGGGTGCCGATATCCTTGTGGTTGGTGGCGAACAGCCAGCGGCGCCAGCCGTGCGGATGGTCGTGGGCGTGGTCATGGTCGTGCGCGTGGTCGTGCGTCTGGTCGAGCGTGCTGGTCGTCATGTCGGTATCCCTGGAACGAAGCTACAGTCTCATTGCTTCCATTATTGTTTGCGTGCGGCCAGGATTTCGGCCGGTTGCACGATATTTTCCGCAGCCTTGTTCGACCAGGTATTGCGGGTGTACGTGATCACGGCGGCGATCTCGGTGTCCGACAACTGCTTCCAGGCCGGCATTTCGGTCGGGAACTTGCCGCTCTTCTGGCCATTGAGCAGCACCTCGATCTGGTGCCCCTTCTCGCCATTGACCACTTGCGAGCCGTCCAGCGCGGCGAATGCAGCCGGGACGCCCTTGCCGTTGGCCTGGTGGCAAGCCACGCAGTTGGCGGCGTACACCGCTTCGCCGCGGGTTTTCAGTTCGTCGATGGTCCAGGTCTTGCTCGGATCGTCGGCCAGCGCCGCCATCTCTTTCTTCTTGCCTTCGACCCAGGCGCTGTAGTCTTCATTCGACACCACCCGCACCACGATCGGCATGAAGGCGTGGTCCTTGCCGCACAGCTCGACGCAATTGCCGCGGTACACGCCGATCTTGTCCGCCTTGAACCAGCCATCGCGCACGAAACCGGGAATCGCATCCTGCTTGATGGCGAACGCCGGAATGGTCCAGGCGTGGATCACATCGTTGGCCGTGAACACCATGCGGATTTTTTTGCCGACCGGGACCACCATCTCGTTGTCCACTTCCAGCAGATAATTTTCGCCGCGTGCTTCGGTGGCGGGAATGCCCGGCTCGCCGATCTGGGTGCGTGGGGTGGCCAGGTTGGACAGGAACGAGATGCCTTCGCCCTCGCCTTTCAGGTAATCGTAGCCCCATTTCCACTGCATGCCGGTGGCCTTGATGGTGAGGTCGGCGTTCGAGGTGTCTTTCAGCGCCACCACGGTCTTGGTGGCCGGCAGCGCCATGCCGATCACGATCAGGAACGGGACGATGGTCCAGGCGATTTCGACCGAGGTGGATTCGTGGAAGGTGGCCGCTTTGTGGCCGAGCGACTTGCGGTGCTTGAAGACCGAATAGAACATCACGCCGAACACGCCGAGGAAGATGACCAGGCACACGATCATCATCCAGTTGTGCAGCGAATAGATGTCGGCGCCGACGGCGGTGACGGGGGTCTGCATATTGAGCTGGTGCTGCACCGGGCGGCCCGTGATCTCGGGCGCGGCCCACGCCGGGAGTCCGGTCGTGAAAGCCATGATGGCGCAGCCGGACAGCACGGCCTGAAGTCGCGTTGCATATGTCATGTATGTCCCCAACCACCCTAAAAATAAGACTATTTTTAAACGGCCAGAATTCCAAGAACGTACCGTGGCCGCTCCGAAACCTTGTCACAGGGGGATTGCCGGGTCATCGCGCGACGTGCATTGCGGACATGGCAAAGAACCATTTCGCCCACCTGGCAATACGATGCTGCCCGGTAGAGGCGACCCTGCGGATGCTGCACTTCATGACACTGCCTTGTCCAAACCTGCCGCTTTTTTAAGCGGCATTTGAGGCTGGACAATCAATATGGCAATTGATTATATCTAAAGCACTAATTTTTATTCAAGGAAAATCGGCCCGCGCGGCACATGCCCCATGCAGGGCGGGTGTTCACGGTTTGCGCGGCTGGAAACGCACGATCGATTCGCCTGCCGCCGTGGTCTTCGGCGCCGGCCGGAACGCGTGACCGTAGATGACCTCGAACGTCAGGCCGAGCTTGCCGTCCGGACGGCGCTTCGACTCCAGCGCATCGAGCATGCGCTGCCACGCCGCGCGCCCGATCAGGCCGCGGCGGCGGGTGTCGAGCGGATCGCCACCCAGTGCGCGCACGTCGGCCAGCAAGGCGGCAGTGGTGTCGTAGGTGACGGTGATGCGTTCCATGTCCATGACCGGGGTCGAAAAGCCCGCCTCCACCAGCTGGTCGCCGAAGTCGTGCATGTCGACGAAGGGCAGCGCGTGCGTGTGCAGGTCAAGTTCGGCAAAGGCAGCACGAAGTTCAGTAAAAGTGTCCGGGCCGAAGCTGGAAAACATCAGCAAGCCATCGACGCGCAGCGTGCGGCGCCACTCGGCGAACACGCGGTCGGGTTGCGGATGCCAGTGCAGCGCCAGGTTCGACCACAACAGGTCGAGCGAGTTCGCGCCAAACGGCAGGTTGCCAAAGTCGCCGCAAGCGATGTCGACACCGGCCTTGGAGGGCAGGAAACGGCTGAGCATCTGGTTCAGCGAACGGGTCGACGGCGCCGGCTTGTTGGCCGCACGCGCCATCGCCTCGGCCCCGTCCAGGCCCACGATCTGGGCCGCCGGATAGGTCTTCTGCAGCAGCGCCAGGTCGGCCCCCGCGCCGCAGCCGGCGTCGAGCACCTGCTTCGGCACCAGTTTCACCAAGCTCAATCGCTCGTGCATGCGCTGGGCGACTTCGCGCCGCAGAAAGTCGGACGGCGCCACGCGCGCGGGACGCGCGAACAGCTCGCGCACGCGCGCCAGGTCGATCGGTGCGCTCAGCTTGGACGAGGATTGAGGAGAGGCCATGGGATGAAGTGCGGTCAAATGAGATAATGGCGGCAGTGTACTCGTTTGCGGGAAACCCAGCCGATGCAGCCCCTTCGACCGACCTGGCAGCGCTGGCCGCGCGTGCAACTTGCACGGCTGCTGCACACGCTGTTGCCATCGACCTGCGCGCTGTGCGGCGGCTGCGGTGGACCCAGCATCGAGGCGGTGTGCCCCGCCTGCGAAGCGGCTTATGTGCTGGCGCGCACGCGCTGCCCGTGCTGCGCCAATCCGCTCGGCATCCTCGACGCCGGCCGGCGCTGCGGCGGCTGCCTGGCGCGCTCGCCCACGTTCGACGCCACCGTGGCCGGCTGCGATTACACGGCGCCGCTCGACGGCCTGGTGCTGCAGCTGAAATTCGGCGCGGCGCTGGCGCTGGCGCCGTGGATGGCGCGCGTGCTGCGCGACGCCATCCTGGCAGATGGCACGCCCCTGCCCGATGTGCTGTGCCCGGTGCCGCTGGGCGCGCGCAGGCTTGGAGAACGCGGCTACAATCAGGCGCTCGAGGTGGCGCGCCCGCTGGCGACCGCGATGGGCGTGGCGCTGGCGCCGCACTTGCTCTTGCGTACGCGCGAGACGGCGGCGCAATCCGGCGCGGCGCCGGGCGAACGGCGCAACAACGTGCGCGGCGCATTCCTTGTGAACGCCGACGATGCGGTGCGCGGACGCCATGTGGGCGTGGTCGACGATGTCATGTCGAGCGGCCATACGCTCGATGAAATCGCGGCCGTATTGAAAGATGCCGGCGCCATACGCGTGACGAATATCGTGTTCGCGCGCACACCCCCGCATGCACCGTAAAAACATGTCGTTAGAAATTCAAGCAAGGAGAAGCACTTGTTCCACGTCGTCCTGGTCGAACCAGAAATCCCGCCGAACACCGGCAATGTGATCCGCCTGTGCGCCAATACCGGCGTGCAACTGCACCTGATCGAGCCGCTCGGCTTTCCGCTGGACGACGCCAAGATGCGCCGCGCCGGCCTGGACTACCACGACTACGCCACCATGAAAGTGCACAAGGACTGGGACGCCTTCCTGGCCGACACCCGGCCCGACCCGGCGCGCATGTTCGCCATGACCACCCACGGCTCGGCGCCGTTCGCCGAATGCAGTTTCAAGCCGGGCGACGTGTTCGTGTTCGGCCCCGAGTCGCGCGGACTGGCGCCGGCGTTGCGCGAAACCTTTCCTGCCGCCCAGCGCATCCGGCTGCCGATGCGCCCCGACAACCGCAGCCTCAATTTGTCGAACACGGTGGCGGTGGTGGTGTACGAAGCCTGGCGCCAGAACGGTTACGCCGGCGGTGTCTGAGCGGCGCTTGACGCTTCCTGCGCCAGCACCGTCAAGCCTTCCACCAGCCGATCCAGTTCGCGTGTTTCGGTGGTGATCGCCACCGTGGCGCGCACCACATCCGTGAACCCCACCGAGCGCTCGACCGTGAACACGCCGAAGCGTTCCACCAAAGCCGCTTGCAGTTCGCGCGCGCTCATGCCATCGATGCTGAAGGCGGCCAGCGCGCCGGCATCCTCCTTCGGCGTCAGCAGCTGCAAGCCCGGCAATCCGGCCACCCGTTCGGTCCAATACTTTCTCAGCCAGTCCAGCCGCGCACGCTTGACCGCCGCGCCGCCCAGACGCTCGTGGAAATCGAGCGCCGTTGGCGTGGCCATGATGGCGCTGATCGGCGGCATACCCGCATGCAGGCGGCTGCGGATGTCGTCCGCCGGATAATCGCGGTCGCCGAAATGCGGCTCGATCAGCGCCAGCTTCAAGGCGCGGATATAGACGAAGCCCAGCCCCGGCGGCGCCCCGATCCACTTGTGCAGGTTGAAGCCGGCGAAATCGACGCCCAACGCCTGCACATCGACCTCGACCTGCCCCAGCGCATGTGCGCTGTCGACCAGCACATCGACGCCGCGCTCGCGCGCCATGGCCACGATCTCGCGCACCGGCACGATCTGGCCGTTGGCCGGAAACACCTGCGACAGCAGCAGCAACTTGAGCCGCGGCGTGTCGCGCAGCATCGCTGCATAACGCTGTAACATTTCTTCGCGCCCGAGCGGCAGCGTCAACGCCATCTCCACCGGCGCCGCACCGCGCCGTCCTTCGAGCCAGGCCATGGCGTAGCGCATCGCCGGATAATCGAGATTGCTCCACAAGACCGCGTCGCCCGGCTGCAAGCCAGCGTACTGGCCGATCAACACCTGCATCGATTCGCTGGCGCTGCGCGTGAGCAAAATCTCGTGTGGCGCGGCGTTGATCAACGCTGCCAGCCGCGCGCGCAGCGTGTCGGTCGCTTCGCGCGCACGCTCGCCGCGCAGGAACGGGCTCAGGTGGGCATTGGTGTAGCGGATCGCGTCCTCGAACGCCGCCTGCACCGGCAACGCCATCGGGCTGAAGTAGCCGTGCTCGAGATTGACGGCAGCGTCGCCCGAGCGCGGATACAAGGCGGCGACCTCGCGCCAGCGTGCTGATCCGGGCGTCAGGTCGGCGGCGGCGGGCAGCGTTGCGAGGGAATCTGGACGGTGGCGCATGGACTCTCCAAAAGGACAACGATTCTAGCAGTCCCTTCTTAGGTCAAGCGCGCTCCGCCTGTGCATCTGCCCCCTGCCGACGCAGAGCGCCACCTGCATCGCGCACCTCGAACACGCCCTCAGCAAATACCATGGCGTTAAAACGCTCGCCGATCAGGCGCTGCGTTTCTGCATCGGGATGCAATTGATCCGGCAACGGAAGGCGCCCGTTATCGTCCGCGCCATACAGTTCGCGGCCATCGAGATAGTGGATGGCACCGTCGGTGCGCGCGCGCTCTGTGACAATCGCCTGCAACTGTTCGCGGATCACGCTGAGGGTCAGCTTGCCCTGCCTGACTTCGGCATCGCTGCCGGTAGTCCGGTACAGCAACTGCCCCTTGCGCAAGGCCTTGCCGTCGAACATGGTCGGGCCCGGCGTGGTTTCATGGATCGGACAAAACAGCGGCGAGATCACCAGCAAGGGCGTGGCCCGATGTCCCTCCCTGATCGTATCGAGAAAGCCATGCACCGCCGGCCCGAACGCGCGCAGGCGCATCAGGTCGAGGTTGACCAGGTTGATCCCGATCTTCACGCTGATCAGGTCGGCCGGCAGGTCGCGCATCGTGCGCGCAGTAAATGGATCGAGCAAGGCGCTGCCGCCGAAACCGAGGTTCAGCAAGTCAACCCCGGCCAGGCCTGCCGCCACCGCCGGCCAGATCCCGGTCGGGTGGGTCGCGTTCGACCCCTGGCTGATCGAACTGCCATGGTGCAGCCAACGGCGTTTGCTTGAGGCCGCCAGCGGGGCGATCGGCGCATCGGCGCGCAGCGCCACCAGCTCGGTCGTCTCGTCGTGCGGCAGCCAGATCTCCACCGCCTTGTCGCCCTCTGGCAAGCCGGCAAAGCGCAGCGTTTGCGGCGCGCCCTCCTCCACGCGCGCCGCGCCGCTGACCATGTCGATGTCCAGTACCTTGCCGCCGGCTGCGCTGGCCTGCTGCACCAGGCGGCCGTCCACCAGCAAGTCGTACACGCCATCCGGCCGCGGCGGCATGTCGCGGTAGCGGCGCTTGGTCGGCATGGTCACCAGTTCCACCACCGTTGCTGCGGTCCTGAACGCCACCCGCACCCCGGACGGCTGCGACTGCGCCATCGCCAGCTGCGCATCGCGGCACTGCGCGCGCGCCCAGGCTGGCAAGCGGTGCGGCAGGATGCCGGTTGCCGTATGTTCGAGCTCGACGGTGCCGTGGATTAGCTCATGAGCAATGGGCGAGATGGTATGCATCGGCATGACAGGCCCTATGAATGTTGTACGCGCGCATTCTTCCCCACCGCGTTCGATTCGTCAAACCTGGCGCGCCGGTCGCGTGATCGCCAGCCTTGCGGTGCAGGCCTTCGGGCCTACCTGACGTCGACGCTCTCCAGCGCCGGCCTCATGAAGCCCTTGGGAACGAGGATGGCCTGGGCTTGGGGCGTCTTCAGGAATTGAATGAACCGGCGCGCCAGTGGCGACTTCGCGCCGTGCATCGTCACGACGGCGGCATGGCCAGGTAATGCGTCTTGGTAGAACGACTCGGGAATCAGGTAATAGCGGCCCACTTCCTGCATCGACGACGCGAGCACGGTTTCATACGACAAGATCGCGACCTGTGCCTTGCGGTCCCGCACTGCCTTGACCGCTTCCTGCATCGAATCGCTATCGGTTCCCAGCGATGCCGACTTTTCCAGCAGGCCAATCTTGTGCAGCATCGCCAGGGTCGGCAGCAAGTAAGCGCTGTTCGCATTGACCATGCCGACTTTCCTGACGGCCGGATCGGACAGCAGGCGTAGTCCCTTCGTCACGTCGAAGCGCTTGTCGGTCGCCCACAGCACGAGCCGGCCCGTTGCATATTGCGTCCAACTGTCGTAGACCATTTTCCCATCCGCAAGCATCTGGCCTTGCAGTCGCATATCGGAAGACATGTAGACGTCGATCGGCTCGCCGGCCTCTATTTTTTGGTACAAGCTGTCGCTCGGCGCGACAACGAAGCGCAGGCGATGGCCTTTTTCACCGGCCAGGAAGGTCGACGACAGAGCGTCGATGCAATCGGCCAGTTCGAACGGTGCGCCAACGACCAGTTCGGCGCCGTTGACGGGCGAGGTCAAGAAGGCTGCGCCGGCGACAAGCGTTGACAGTGCAGGAAGCAGTTTCATATTGGCTGGCATGCCGATCATCAGCCGCGGATCTTCGCCACCAGCTTGGTCGTCGACCGATCATGCTCGAAGTCGATCGCCACCGCCCGCCCGCCATACGCCAGCACCGCCTTGCCTTCCGGGATCTGGTCCATCACATAATCGCCACCCTTGGCATAGATGTCGGGCCGCCCCTGCTGTACCACTTCCAGCGCGGTGTCTTCGTCGAACTCCACCACCAGGCTCACCGCCTCCAGCGCCGCCAGCACCGCCATGCGGTCGGCTTGCGTATTGTGCGGCCGGTCGTCACCTTTACCCAGGCGCTTGACCGAGGCATCGGTATTCACCGCCACGATGAGCGAACCACCAAGCTCGCGCGCCTGCGCCAGATACGTCACGTGACCGCGGTGCAGGATGTCGAACACGCCGTTGGTCAGCACGGTGGGCTTGGGCAGTTGGGCGATACGTGCAGCCAGTTCGGCGCGCGTGCAGATCTTGTTTTCGAATGAAGGCATGGTTTCTACAAAAATAAAACGAGTGTTCAATGTTTCGGCGCTTCGTCGCCGGGTTCTTCCTCGATTGCCATCGACAGCTCGGCCGGCGCGCTACTACCCTGCCCCGGTTCCTTGCGCTCGCCGGACAGTTTGATCTGCAGGCGCAGCCCATTGGCCGAGTCGGCGTTGCGGATCGCTTCCTCGTAGCCAATCAAACCTTTGTTATACAGCTCGAACAAGGCCTGGTCGAACGTGCACATGCCGAGCTCGCGCGACTTGTGCATGATCTCCTTGATGTTCTGGAAGTTCCCCTTGAAGATCATCTCGCTGATGGTCGGCGTATTGATCAGGATTTCGATTGCCGCCTTGCGGCCCTTGCCATCCTCGGTACGCACCAAACGCTGCGAGACAATCGCGCGCAGGTTCGAGGACAAGTCCATCAGCAATTGATTGCGCCGCTCTTCCGGGAAGAAATTGATGATCCGGTCCATGGTCTGGTTGGCGTTGTTCGCATGCAGCGTGCCCAGGCACAGGTGGCCGGTCTCGGCAAACGCGATCGCGTGTTCCATGGTTTCGGTGTCGCGGATTTCGCCGATCAGGATCACGTCCGGCGCCTGGCGCAGCGTGTTCTTCAGCGCGTTGTGCCACGACAGCGTGTCGACGCCGACCTCGCGGTGCGTGATCAGGCAGCTCTTGTTCTTGTGCACATACTCGACCGGGTCTTCCACCGTAATGATGTGGCCGGCCGAATTGCTGTTGCGGTAGTCGATCATCGCCGCCAGCGTGGTCGACTTGCCGGAACCCGTGCCGCCCACCACCAGCACCAGGCCGCGCTTGGTCATCACCACGTCCTTGAGCACTTCGGGCAGGTCGAGCTTTTCAAAATTCGGAATTTCGGAGGCAATGGTGCGCACCACCATGCTCACGCTCTGCTGCTGCACGAACACGTTCACGCGGAAGCGGCACACACCGGGCAGCGAGATGGCGAAGTTCGATTCCATCTCGGTCTCGAACTCGGCGCGCTGGCGCTCGTTCATGATCGACAGCGCCAGCGCGCGCGTAACCTCGCCCGTGAGGCGCTGCCCGCTCAGCGGCTTCATGGCGCCCTGGTGCTTCATGCTGGGCGGAAAGTCCGCCGAAATGAACAGATCGGAGCCACCCTGCTGGTGCATGACGGTGAGCAGCTTGTGGATATAGGCCTGGGCTTGCTCCGGGCCGAACGTCGGGGACATGCGGGGGCCTTTCTGAAAAGATGCAGGCGTCCAGCACTGCCCGGCAATTATATCGACTATGATTCTCGTTAAAATATTATTTCGTGGCCGAAGCGCGGCGCCCTTTACACAGGTGCGGCGCTTCTTGCGCGCCAATCAGAGACAAACAATATGACACTGACCGAGCTGAAATACATCGTCGCCGTGGCCCGCGCCAAACACTTCGGCCACGCGGCCGAAGCCTGCTTCGTGGCCCAACCCACCTTGTCCGTCGCCATCAAGAAGCTCGAGGACGAGCTGGGCGTGACGCTGTTCGAGCGCGGCGGCTCCGAAGTCTCGGTGACGCCGCTGGGCGCCCAGATCGTGGCCCAGGCCGAGCGCGTGCTGGAACAGACCGCCGCCATCAAGGAATTGGCCAAGCAGAACAAGGATCCGCTGGCCGGCCCGCTGCGCCTGGGCGTGATCTACACCATCGGGCCGTACCTGCTGCCGCCGTTGGTAAAAAACCTGATCGACACCGTGCCGCAAATGCCGCTGGTGCTGCAAGAGAATTTCACCCACAAATTGCTGGAATTGCTGCGCCAGGGCGAGCTCGACGCCGCCATCATGGCGCTGCCGCTGCCGGACCACGGCATGTCGGTGCAGCCGCTGTATGACGAACCGTTCGTGGTGGCCATGCCGCGCAGCCATCCGTGGGCCAAGCGCAAGGACATCTCGGCCGAGGATCTGAAAAGCGAAACGATGCTGCTCTTGGGCGCGGGCCACTGCTTCCGCGATCAGGTGCTGGAAGTGTGTCCGGAAATGGCGCGCTTCTCGGCGCCATCCGCCGGCAACGGCATGCAGCGCACCTTCGAAGGCTCGTCGCTCGAAACCATCCGCCACATGGTCGCCAGCGGCATCGGCCTGACCGTGCTGCCGCGTGCGTCGGTGGCCGACATGAACGACCAGAGCGGCTTGCTGGCGTATGTTCCGTTCCTGCCGCCGGCGCCGTCGCGCCGCGTGGTGATTGCCTGGCGCAAGAGTTTTACCCGGCGTGCGGCAATCGACGCCGTGATCCGCGCAGTGGGCGAATGCAATCTGGCCGGCGTCGAGATGGTGATGCTGGAAGCGGCGGCCTGACAACCGCCGCACCGGCCGGCCTGCCTGAACAGGCGCGGCCGGCCGCTTCAATCAAGCCCGCTTGATCAGGCTGGTTTCCTGCGGCGGCGCCACTTCCTCTTCTTCCTGCCCGGCTTCGTTGCTGGCATCGCGTCCCGCCAGCGTGCCGACCTCATTCAATTGCTCCTTCGAGAACAGCACGGTGCGGGTCTGGAACGCCAGCTTGACGCCGGCCTTTTCCAGGCGCTCATAAATCGTCAGGTACAGGTTCTCGCGGATGATGACCTGGGTATCGAACTCCTTGACGTCGATATACGAGAACACATCGATATTGAAGGCGCGGTCGTTGATGCTGCCCAGGCGCGCACGGCCGCCTTCGGCCATGTTCTTTTCGCCGGCGATCACGCCCTGCACGATGGCAATTGCTTCCTTCAGCTTGGCCGACGACGTATCGGGTGCGATGGCAATCGTCGGGTTGAACAGGAAACGGTCGCGTGGCGCGAAGTTCTCGATCTGGCGCGCCGACAAATCGCCGTTCGGGATTGTCACCACGGTGCGCTCGCCGGTGCGGATACGGGTCGAGCGGATGCCGACGTCTTCCACTGTGCCGACCACGTCGCCGACCTTGATGAAGTCGCCCACCTGCAGCGGCCGGTCGGCGATCACGGTGACGCTGCCGACCAGGTTTTCCACCGTCTTCTGGGCGCCCAGCGCCAGCGCGATACCGCCGATACCCAGCGCCGCAATGCCGGTGGTGACGTCGATGCCGAAGGTGTCCAGGATACCGATGCCCGAGAAGATCAGCAGCAGGATCTTGACCCCGCGCCGCAGCAGCGTGATCACCGAGACGATCTGGCGCCGTCCGCTGCGCTGCATGCGCGCGATCGCCAGCTCGGCAATCGCGTCCACCAGGCGCAGGCCGAACCACACCACCGCGATCACGGTGACGATACCGGTATAGCGCAGCAGGGTCTGGCGCGCCACGATCGAGACCGGCAGCGTTTCGGCCCAGTTATAGAACACGAACACCGCGATCAACAAGCTCAGCGGCGGCAAGGCGGCTTCGCAGAAGCGGTAGGCGCCGCTGGCGGCCGGATCGGGCACGAGTTTGCGCATGCCGGCCACGGCCAGGGCCGACAGCATCCACAGGCCGCCGAAGGTCATTACGGCCAGGCCCAACAGCAGGCCCCAATCCTTCAGCGGCGCGCCGGCCACCACGACTTCATTTTCCTTCACCGGCTCGGGCGCGACCGGATTGCGCTTGGCCGCGGCCGCGATCTGGGTCATGGTGTCGCGTGAGACACGCCACACCTGACGGTCGCCGTCTTGGCTGCGGTTGAGCAGGATCGGCAGTTTCTGGTCGTCGATGCGGATGTGGCCGACGCTCTCCTGTTCGATCGGCAATTCGTCGTCGGTCTTGCCGCTGGCGTCGTTCGACAAACCGGCGAACGGCGCGATCGAGCCGCCATTGTCGAGCAGGGTCTGGAACGCGCGAGCCTGCTCGGCCGGGGTCTGGCGCTGGCGGCCGGTGGGCACCTCGAAGTATTCGGCGGCGCGCTCGAAATCCTGGCGGCCCAGCGCTTCGATCAGGTTCGACACCATCGAACGCGGCGTTTCGCGGCCCAGCGGATCGGGTTCGACCGCCGGCGCGGCCGGTTCGGCATCCTGGGCGAAGACGGGGGCGGCGACTGGCATGGCCAGTGCAATCAGGAACAGGATCAAGAATCTGATCGACATGTTTTTATTCAAAATGACTCCTTTGACTTGCAGGAAGCGCGAAGGCTTACGCTGATTGGGTGCAGGTCGCGGACGCCGGCGCAATGCGGCGTAGAACGGATAATGCAACGGATGGCGCGACGCGTTCGTTCGCACCTTTAGACACGCTCATGTCTGAGACCCGAGTCTAGCATCGGGGGCCGCAAGCGTCCGCACGGTTGCTCCTGCTGCAATGAAAGGCGCTGGGCCTACAATGACGGCAATCACATCATCGCCGGCACATTTGCTGGGTTAATTAATGTTCACGTCCCCTACGCTCTGGCTCATTTTCATCAACGTTGGCGTCGCCGTACTGATGGCGCTGCAGGGGATCGATCCGATCACGCCCTCGCCGCGCGAACTGATCGCCTGGGGCGGCAATCTGGGCGCGTACACGCTCAGCGGCGAATGGCAGCGCCTGCTGTATTCGATGTTCCTGCACGGCGGCGCGCTGCACCTGGCGCTGAACATGTTCTTGCTGTACCAGATCGGGCGCGTGTCCGAAATTGCCTGGGGCCGGCTGCGCTTCCTGATGATCTATCTGGTCACCGGCCTGTTCGGCGGCCTGGCCAGCGCCTGGTGGAACGCCAGCCAGGCGGTCGAGGCTTTGGGTGGCATGCCGCCGCAGCTGGCATTCATCATGCTGGCGCCAAACATGGTGGTCAGCATCGGCGCGTCCGGCGCCCTGCTCGGCGCTGCCGGCGCCTTGCTGGTGCACACCTTCCGCGCGGGGCAAGACGCCATGGTCGACCTGCGCGTCATCGCCCAGGTGGTGCTGCTCAATATCGGCATGGGCTTCCTGATCAACGGCACCGACAATGCGGCGCACGTGGGTGGCGCGCTGTCGGGGATCGTGATCGGCGCCATCCTGCGCCAGCCGCGCCCCGGCCTGTCCACGCTGGGCTTGCGGCTGCAGGCGGCGGCGGTGTTTTCGGTGATGCTGGCCGTGTTTGCCGTACTGATGGTGAAAGCGGCGCCGCCCAAGGTCGAGCTGGCGGCGGCGGAATTTCGCAAGGCGTCGGCCGCGTTCGACCGGCGCGAAGCCCAGGCTAAAGCGCGCGCCGACGAAAAAGCCGGCTTGCGCCGGCCTTGAACCTTACTGGCTGACGATCAGCCGCGCTTACGACGGCGCGCCGCGGCCAGGCCCGCCAGCAACGGCAGCATCAGCGCCAGGCTGGCCGGCTCCGGCACCTGCGCCGTGATCGAGAAGCGGTCGCCGGCCTGCATGCCGCTGGTGTCGAGCACCCAGTCGAACTGGCCCGCCTCGCCCAACGGATTGCCGAAGTAGAAGTCGCTCGGCTCGCCCTTGGCAAACTTGATGTTGGCGTTGCTGGCGCTATTGCTCACCGAGCCGATGGTGCCGAAGCCGGCGGTCACGCTGCCGGCGGAAGCAAAGCTGATGCCGCTCAGGCCGAAGTTGAACTTCGGCAGCAGCAGGCCGGTCATATTGCTAATGAGCGCGCTCATGTTCAGTGGACCGGCCAGGTCGCCTTCTTGCAGCACGAAGTTCAGGCGCGCGCCGCTGAAGTTCATCAACGCCAGGTCGAACGACACCAGGCCGTCCTCGCTGTAGTTGGTGACCGTGTTGCCCGGCACGCCGGTGCTGCTGACCAGCAGCGCAGCATTGGCCGAGCTCGACAGTGCGAAGACGGTCGTGGCGGCGGCGACAAATTTCAGAATATTCATTGTTATCCCCTGTGTTTGATGGAGTGATTTACAGCGGACCCTTGGCCCACGGACCCGAGATGGCAAAGGTGATGCCCGGGGTCTGGATGTTGACGAACAAGTGGCGCCCGGTAGGATCGAAGCAGGCGCCGGCGAATTCGTTGCCGCGGCCGTCGCCCGCGAGCGCGGCCGATTTGCCCGCACCCTGCAGTTGGGCAGTGGTCAGCATCACGTTGTTCTTGGCGAAGATGTAGCTGTCGCCGCCGCCCGTCAGGCCCATCAGGCGCTGGCCGAAACCGAACTGGTCGGTAATGGCGCTGGACGAGTCTTCGCAGATCAGGATCGCGTTGCGCGGGCTGACCGTCAGGTTGTCGCCCATATTCCCAACCAGCGGGCTTGGGCTCGAGTAGATGCAGCGCAGGCTCTGGCGTGCCAGGTCGAGTTCCCAGATCGCGCCGCGCGACACGGCGCCGCCCGAGGTGTCCATCACGTACATCTTGCCCTGCGTGAACCAGATGCCTTCGCCGCGGTTCATGCGCAGCGCGCCTTGCGTCCAGCCCTGCACGAACGGACCGGCGGCGTTGCTGATCGCCTGGCCATTGGGGCCGACCGCGTTGCCGCGGTTGGCGTCCGGGTTGGCGATGCGCACCCATTCCAGTTCATAGGTGTCATTCACCGAGGCGGTGGCCAGGTTGACGTTGTTGACGCCCTTGACCTTGGCCATCTCCAGCACGCCGCCCATGATGAGCGAGCCGGCAGCGCCTCGGGCGATGTCCGGCACATAGCGGTAGAAGCCCGACTTGCCCGACGAATCCTCGGTCATGTAGACGATGCTGTTGGTCGGGTCGACCGCGGCGGCTTCGTGCGCGAAGCGGCCCATGCCGACGATCGGCTGGCCGCTGGTCTGCTGCGGGTCGGCCGTGACTTCGAACACGTAGCCGTGTTTCTTGCCGGCGGCGCTGACGCTGTCCGAGCCGATCTCTTCGCAGGTGAGCCAGGTGCCCCACGGGGTGATGCCGCCGGCACAGTTCTGCTGGGTGCCGCCCAGGCTCGGGGTCATGCTGACCCAGTCGGTGTCGCGAAACACCAGGTTGGTGGTGCCGCCGCAAGAGCGGTTGCTTGATGCGGCGCTGACGGTGCCGCTGTCGTACACGCCGACCGCATTGATAAAATTGCCAGCGGAACTGCCGCTGATTTCATGATTGCGCACCAATACCAGTTCGGTGCTGCGGCCGACCTTGCGGCTGGCGATCACGCCCATGCCGTCGTGGCCGCCAGGGCACGGCTGGCCGTTGGCCATCAGGTCGCCGCGCCAGCCGAAGGTTTTGTAGCTGAAGCCCGGCGGCAGTTGCAGCAGCGGCAGACCGGTGGTCAGGTCATTCACGGGCGCGATCGGGCCGTACGGGCTGGCCACCAGGGTGGTGGCGCCATTCGCGGCCATGGCTTGCTGGGCCTGCAGCGCGGCGAAGGCGCCGACGAAAGGCAGCGCGCCGGCGCCGGCGATGCCCTTGAGCAGGTTGCGTCGCGAAGACGAGATGTCGTTGTGGTTCATTGTGCTTCTCCAATCGTTGGATCGCGCCGGTGGTCCGGCATGTAATGTGATTGGTCGGCGCCATGCATCGGCCCGCCTGGCCCATACCACCCCCGGCACGGACCGATGCATTAAAACAAACGAAGATGTCGTCCGCATGACAACAAAATGGCAACATTCATGCAGATGCGATGCCTTGAATTCATCCGGCTGTCATGCACGACGCATCCGCCCCGTGTTGGCAAGCGGGCACGGCGGGTGTGCGGCAACAGGCGTAGAATCGCTGTCTTGTGCTCAACAATTCTTGCAAGACAAGACGCGAATTTCATGAACAAGCTGGCGCTGTACTTCCGCCTGGTCCGGGCCGACAAGCCGATCGGGATTCTCTTGCTGCTGTGGCCGACCCTGTGGGCCTTGTGGATGGCTTCCGATGGCGTGCCCGACTGGCACGTGCTGCTGATCTTCGTGCTCGGCACGGCATTGATGCGCTCTGCCGGCTGCGCCATCAACGACTACGCCGACCGCGACATCGACCGCCACGTCAAGCGCACCGTCGACCGGCCGCTCACCAGCGGCAAGATCCGCGGCCGCGAGGCGGTAATGGTGGCAATTGTGCTGGCGCTGCTGTCGTTCCTGCTGATCCTGCCACTGAATACCTTGACCAAGCAGTTGTCGGTGCTGGCGGTCGTGATCGCCGCCACCTATCCCTACTTCAAGCGCTTCTTCGCGATCCCCCAGGCCTATCTCGGCATCGCCTTCGGCTTCGGTATTCCGATGGCGTTCGCTGCCGTGCAAGACCAGGTGCCGGCAGTGGCCTGGTGGCTGCTGGTGGCCAATGTGTTCTGGGCCGTGGCCTACGACACCGAATACGCAATGGTCGACCGCGACGACGACATCAAGATCGGCATCCGCACTTCGGCCATCACCTTTGGCCGTTTCGATGTGGCCGCCGTGATGCTGTGCTACGGCGTGGCGCTGGCGATCAACCTGCTGTGCGGCTGGTCGCTGGGACTGCGCTGGTGGTTCGTGGCCGGCATCGCGGTGGCGGCCGGCATGGCGCTGTACCACTACTTCCTGATCCGCGATCGCGAGCGCATGGCCTGCTTCAAGGCGTTCCGCCACAACAACTGGTTGGGGGCCGCGATTTTCATTGGTGTCGCACTAGATTATGCATTGAGTTAATATTGTCTTAAATACCATTCATTCCAAGGCACGCCTGGTGCGCGCCGTTTCATCGATCACTACCAAAGAGGCCCAAGCATGATTCAAAAGATCCCGACCCAGACCGGCACCCGCGACCAACTCGTCAGCGACCTGAAAACCGTGATCAGCGATGCCGAAGCCTGGCTGCGCAACGGCGGCCAGCTGACCGGCGACGAACTGAAAGCGGCCAAGGCCAAGTTCGAGCAGACCATTTCCACCGCCAAGACCAGCCTGGTCGACATCGAAGAAACCGTGGTCGAGCGCGCCAAAGCGACCGCCAAGGCAACCGACGACTACGTGGCCGAAAATCCATGGAAATCGGTCGGTCTGGGCGCCGCCATCGGCGTCGTGATCGGTATGCTGATCGCCCGTAAATAAAGGTCGACGACCATGACCATTACCGCGACCATCGGCCGCATCGGATCGAACCTGCTCGCCATGCTGCGCACGCGGCTCGAGCTGGCGGCCCTCGAACTGCAGGAAGAAACGCAGCGCCTGTTCGGCTACCTGGCCTGGGGCATTGCGGCGGCCTTCTTCGCCGTGGTCGCGGTGCTGCTCGCCATCCTGTTCATCCTGGTGCTGTTCTGGGACACGCACCGCCTGGCGGCGGTGGGCGGCATGACGGTGCTGTTCGCAGCCGGCAGCGTGTTCGCCGCGCTCTACGTCAAGTCGAGCCTCACGAACCGTCCGCCGATCCTGGCCAACACGCTGGCCGAACTGCGCCGCGACGCGCAAGCCATCAAGGGAGAACAGAATCCATGACTACCAATCCTGTACCACGCAGTGTCCGCATGAAGGTGCTGGCCGCCGAATGCGCCGCGCAACGCGCCGAGCTGGGGCATGACGTGGCGCTGCTCAAGACGCCGTCGGCGATGGGCGGCACCACCGGGTATGTGGTCCAGCACAAGGGCTGGATCATGGCCGCGGCCGGGCTTGGGTTCGGCTTCCTGGTGACCAAACCCAAGTGGGTGGTGGGCGCGGTAACGGCCGGATTGTCCGCCTACAAGCTGGCGCAGCAGGTGTTGCCGGTGCTGGGGTGGCGCAAGTTCGAGGTTCACTGATCCCGAAGTGACGGTCGGCCGCGCGCCGGCCGTCACCTTGCTGCCATCAATCTTTACCGAGCTCTTCGCCCAGCTCGCGTCCCCGCGCTGCCGCAGCCTTCATCGCCGCACCAATCGCTTCTCGTACACCCGCCGCTTCCATGCTGCTGATCGCCGCATACGTGGTGCCGCCTTTCGACGTCACGCGCTGACGCAGCACCTCGACCGCTTCGTCCGACTGCGCCGCCAGCTGCGCCGCGCCGGTGAAGGTGGCCAGCGCCAGTTCCCTGCCCTGCTCCGCATTCAAGCCCAGCTCGCGCGCCGCCGTTTGCATCGCTTCCAGGAACAGGAACACATACGCCGGCCCGCTGCCCGACACCGCGGTCACCGCATCGATCTGCGCTTCGTCGTCCAGCCATACCGTCTTGCCGACCGCGCGCATCACGGCGTCGGCCGCGTCGCGCTGCGCCGCGCTCACGCCGGCCTGCGCCGCCATGCCGGTGATGCCCATGCCGATCAGCGCCGGCGTGTTCGGCATGGTGCGCACGATGGCGTCGTAGCCGCCGAGCCAGCGCGACAAATCGCGACTCCTGATGCCGGCCGCGATCGACAGCACCAGCTGCTTGTTCAGATACGGCGCCAGCGCAGCCGCCACATCACGCATCTGCTGCGGCTTGACGGCCAGCACCACCACATCGCTGCCGGCGACACCGGCATCGATCGTGCTTGCCGTGCTGGCGCCATACTGCTGCGCCAGGCGTTGAAGTGCTTCCGCATTCGGATCGACTACGTGGATGGTGGTGTCCGCCTGCTTGGCCAGTCCTGCAATCAGGGCGCTGGCCATATTGCCGCCGCCGATAAAGGCAATCTTCATGTCTTGTCCTGTTTATTCGTAGTGGCGGGCGCCGAAGATGGCGCTGCCGATGCGCACGATCGTCGCGCCTTCGGCGATCGCCGCATCCATGTCGCCCGACATGCCCATCGACAGCGTGTCGAGCGCCAGGCCGCCGGCGCGCAGCGTATCGCTCAATTTACGCAGGCGCGCGAACGCGGCGCGCTGCTGCGCCGGATCACTGGCCTGCTCTGGAATCGCCATCAACCCGCGCAGGCGCAGGTTCGGCAACTGCGCCACCGCGCGCGCCAATTCGGGCAGCTCGGCCTCGCTGGCGCCGCTCTTGCTCGCTTCGCCGCTGATGTTCACTTGCAGGCAGATATTCAGCGGCCCCAGCTCGGGCGGGCGCTGTTCGGACAGGCGCTGTGCGATCTTGAGCCGCTCGACGGTGTGCACCCAATCGAAACTGGCGGCGATCGGGCGCGTCTTGTTGCTCTGGATCGGGCCGATGAAATGCCACTCGATCTTGCTATCCGGTTGCGCGCGCGCGACGTGCGCGATTTTTTCCAGCGCTTCCTGCAGATAGTTTTCGCCGAACGCGGCTTGTCCGGCTGCCATCGCTTCCAGCACCGCCTCCACTGGGAAGGTCTTGGAAACAGCCAGCAATTGCACCTCTGAACGCGTCCTTTCGACGGCTTGTACGGCAGTCTCGATTGTCGCTTCGACAGCTTGCAAGTTGGCGGCGATTATGGACATAATGATTTTCTGTGGGAAATATTTTCTAGACGAGCCGGAACGGCGCCAAGCTGCATTTGCGGCACAGGGATTATAAATGGACATTTCGGAATTACTCGCCTTCTCCGTGAAGAACAAGGCATCGGACCTGCACCTGTCGGCCGGCCTGCCGCCGATGATTCGCGTGCATGGCGACGTGCGCCGCATTAACTTGCCGCCGCTCGAGCACAAGGACGTGCACGGCATGATCTATGACATCATGAATGACGGCCAGCGCAAGCAGTACGAAGAAATGCTGGAGTGCGACTTCTCGTTCGCCATTCCCGGCCTGGCGCGTTTTCGCGTGAATGCCTTCAACCAGGAACGCGGCGCCTCGGCCGTGCTGCGCACGATTCCATCCAGGATCCTGTCGCTGGAAGAACTCAACGCCCCGAAAATCTTCGCCGACCTGGCCATGAAGCCGCGCGGCCTGGTCCTGGTGACCGGCCCGACCGGCTCCGGCAAATCGACCACGCTGGCGGCGATGGTGAACCACCTGAATGAAAACGAATACGGCCACATCCTCACCATCGAGGACCCGATCGAATTCGTGCACGACTCCAAGAAGTGCCTGATCAACCAGCGCGAAGTCGGCCCGCACACGCTGTCGTTCAACAACGCGCTGCGCTCGGCGCTGCGCGAAGACCCGGACGCGATCCTGGTCGGCGAACTGCGCGACCTGGAAACCATCCGCCTTGCCCTGTCGGCCGCCGAAACCGGCCACCTGGTGTTCGGCACCCTGCACACCTCGTCGGCCGCCAAGACCATCGACCGTATCGTCGACGTGTTCCCGGCCGAAGAAAAAGAAATGGTGCGCGCGATGTTGTCCGAATCGCTGCAAGCCGTGATTTCGCAGACCCTGCTCAAGACCAAGGACGGCTCGGGACGCGTGGCGGCGCACGAAATCATGATCGGCACGCCGGCGATCCGCAACCTGATCCGCGAAGCCAAGATCGCGCAAATGTATTCCGCCATCCAGACCGGCAGCAACGTCGGCATGCAGACGCTCGACCAGAACCTGACCGACCTGGTACGCCGCAACGTGATCTCGACCGGCGCCGCACGCGCTGCCGCCAAGATCCCGGAAAACTTCCTCGGCTGATTTTTAGATAAAGGCGCTAGATGGAACGCGACCAGGCATCCAAGTTCATGTTCGACCTGCTGCGCCTGATGGTGAGCAAGGGCGGCTCCGACCTGTTCATCACGGCGGGCTTTCCGCCGGCGATCAAGATCGACGGGCGCATGACGCCGGTGTCGAACCAAGCGCTTACGGCCGGCCACACGGCCGACCTGGCGCGCGCCATCATGAACGACAAGCAATCGGCCGGCTTTGAACTCACGCGCGAAGCGAACTTCGCGATCACGCCGGGCGACCTGGGACGCTTTCGCGTTTCAAGCTTCATGCAAATGGGCTGCGTCGGCATGGTGCTGCGCGTGATCACCACCGCCATCCCGAAATTCGAAGACCTGGCGCTGCCGGATGTATTGAAGGACGTGGTAATGACCAAGCGCGGGCTGGTGATCATGGTCGGCGCCACGGGTTCCGGCAAATCGACCACGCTGGCGGCGATGGTCGGGTACCGCAACGAGAACAGCTACGGCCATATCATCACGGTGGAAGACCCGGTCGAATTCGTGCACCCGCACCGCAATTGCGTGATCACGCAGCGCGAAGTGGGGGTCGATACCGAAAGCTTTGAAGCGGCGCTGAAGAATTCACTGCGCCAGGCGCCGGACGTGATCCAGATCGGCGAGATCCGCGACCGCGAAACGATGGAACACGCGATCGCGTTTGCCGAAACCGGCCACCTGTGCCTGGCCACGCTGCACGCCAACAGCGCCAATCAGGCGCTGGACCGGATCATCAACTTCTTCCCCGAAGAACGGCGCCAGCAATTGCTGATGGATTTGTCGCTCAACCTGAAAGGCCTGGTTTCGCAGCGGTTGATTCCGAAGAAGGACGCCAAGGGGCGCGTGGTGGCGATTGAAATCCTGCTCAATTCGCCGCTGATCTCGGACCTGATCTTCAAGGGCGAAGTCCATGAGATCAAGGAGATCATGAAAAAGTCGCGCGAACTGGGGATGCAGACGTTCGACCAGGCGCTGTTCGATTTGTACGAGGCCGACCGCATCACCTACGAAGACGCGCTGCGCAATGCCGATTCGGTGAACGACCTGCGCCTGAACATCAAGCTCAATAGCAAGCACGCGAAGAGCCGCGATTTCTCGAGCGGCATGGACAACCTCGGATTAGTGTAAGCCTTAGCAGCCATCCGCTACCCTCAAGACCGTCGTTCCCGCGCAGGCGGGAACCCAAGTGTGCAGCGCACCACGTACCTGAACATCCCCCTCTGACCCGCAAACGCCTCGGCATCATCCGATGGCTATGTATGTTTCCGCACTGAACGTCTTTACGACGAAGCGTACTCTGGCACTGTGATTCACCGCAGCTTGCAGATTATGACCGCGCCTACCGCCACCACGCTCGACCCCGCACCTCCCCTGGACCCGGCGGCGCCAAAAAAGAAACGCCGCAGTCCGCTGCTGTCGGTGACCGCATGGAGGCAATTCGCCGGGCTGGCCAAGCCTTACTGGCAGGGCGAGGAAAAGAAAAAGGCCTGGAGCCTGCTGATCCTCCTGATCGTGCTGATGCTGGTCGAAACCAAGCTTGCGGTCATGCTGAACGACCAGGCCGGCGAGATGACGTCGGCGCTGGCCGCCAAGAACGGCGAGCGTTTCTGGACCTCGGTACGGTTCTGCCTGCTGACGCTGGCATTCGCGGTACCGGTCTACGCCTTCTATTACTACATGCGCGACGTCTTCGCCAACGGCTGGCGGCGCTGGCTCACCAGGCGCTTCCTCAACGGCTACCTGGCAAGCCGCAAATACTACGAACTCGATGCCGACAAGGACATCGACAATCCCGACCAGCGCATCAGCGAAGACATCAACACCTTCACCGGCAGGTCGATCCACTTCCTGTTGATCTTTATCGGCTCGATCATGCAGCTGGTGGCGTTCAGCGCCGTGCTGTGGTCGATCTCGCACGTGCTGGTTGGCGTGCTGGCGCTGTACGCGACCATCGGCACTGCGGTCGCTCTCTACATCTTCGGCAATCCGCTGATCCACCTGAATTTCTGGCAGTTGCGGCGCGAAGCCGATTTTCGTTTCAGCCTGATCCGCATGCGCGAAAACGCCGAATCGATTGCGTTCTACCGCGGCGAAGAACAGGAACGGGCGCGCATCCATAACAAGCTCGACAAGGCGATCCACAACTTCGCAAAACTGATCAAGAAGCAGCGCAACTTGAACCTGTTCCAGCGCACCTTCAGCCAGCTCACCCTGGTGCTGCCTGGCGTGATCCTGGCCGGTGGCGTGCTGTCGGGCGAACTGGAAGTCGGTCGCGCGATCCAGGCGGCCGGCGCGTTCACCGCCGTGCTGGGCGCCGTGGGCGTCATCGTCGACAACTTCGAGAGCCTCAGCCGTTTTATTGCCGGCATCGATCGTTTGCAGGCCTTGTCGAGACTGGTGCTGGGCGACACGACGCCGGCCACGCTTGCGGCTTCTGAGGAGGACAAGCACCCGCGTATTCAGCGCCAGCTTGCCAAACACCTGGCGCTGCAGTCAGTGACCCTGCATCCGCCGCAATCCGACCGGGTGCTGATCAAAGAGCTTAGCCTGACGCTCAAGCCCGGCGACGCGCTGCTGATCACCGGCGACAGCGGCTGTGGCAAGAGTTCATTGCTGCGTGCGATCGCCGGATTGTGGCAGACGGGCAGCGGCACGATCCAGCATCCGCCGATGGACGAGTTCTTCTTCCTGCCGCAGCAACCCTACCTGCAGTCGGGCACGCTGCGCAGCCAGCTGATCTATCCTAGCGCGCATTCAGACCTGAGCGACGAACAACTGCTGGCGATCCTGCAACAAGTGAACTTGCCGCGCCTGGCCGAGCGAGTGGGCGGCCTGGACGCCGTACGCGATTGGGACAAGCAATTGTCGGTCGGCGAACAGCAACGCCTGGCCTTCGGCCGCGTGCTGGTGCACGCGCCGGACATCGTTATCCTGGATGAAGCCACCAGCGCGCTCGACAGCACCAACGAAGCCGCGCTGTACAGCAGCCTGCGCGAGCGCGGCACGACGCTGATCAGCATTGCGCACCGGCCGGCGGTACTGCGGCACCATACCCATGTACTGCATCTGAAGGGAGAGGGAATGTGGGAACTGCATGACGCGGTGAATTATCGCTTCGCTGCCGTGCCTGGCGACTCAGAAGATGGCCAGACACGCGAGCAGCCTGCGCGGCAAGGTTCAACAATAGCGCTTCTCGAATTGCTGGCAACAACAAGTTGCGGTTCGGTGGTTGAACATTGAAGTAAATTCCCCGAGGCCAGCGCGGGAAATGGACACGGGCTAAACAGCAACTTACGTTAAGCGCATGTTCACCTACCAGAATTTCCCCCACTATCATCGAGGTTTTCTCTACTGCCAACAGGGTATATAGCGCCGGGATAATCGCGGTCTGTCAAGCTTCTGTTTTAGGAAGATGAAGCATTAGAGCGGAGCGAATCGCGTCCGAATGATTGTATAGGTCTTCAACTTGTGACAAAGGGAAGCGCTCCTCATCCTTATTTTCGTTAAACAAGCCAACCGATAACTTTTCGGTATTGTTGAAACGTAAGCGACAGATTGGCTTACGATTGTTATCGTCTAGAAGAATGGCGCAATAAGTTTGTGCATCGCGCATATGAATACGCTTCAAAGCGACACAATCTCGCAAAATTGCTCGAACGATGTGAAATCCTTCTATTTCTTCTGCAGTTGTAACGATTTGCTCCCCTTCTTTTTCCTTCACTGCTGCTAAAGGAAGGGCTGAAGGTAGTTCTTGAGTTAACGACAGTTCCGGAGTCATCGCTCCCTTCAAACGTTCATTGATCCGTTCACTAATTAAAGATTCGAATGCACGTTTGGTAATCAAACTAAACTGGTCCCTAACTGCCGGCGTAAACCTCTTCCCACCAAGCAGGTCAGTCGAGATAAGCCGAACTAATTCTTCGGATGGGTTATTCATCCACTCAGCTAATCGTGACTGAATGATTCGAGTAAACTTGAGATCACTAGCAGTAGTCAGGATCGTATCAACATTAAATAGCGCTTTTGCAAATTTCTTAAGCTCTTCTACGTCTCGGTCTTTAAAGTCGAGGATGTTGAACTCGAAGAACGGCTTCTCGTCCATCTTGTTCGGCTGTTCTAAATCAGTAAAGAAGCGATAAACCAGACCATTAGTCAAGACGCCAAACCTTGCTTCAGTAACGTGGAAATAGCGAAAAAGTTGTCCTGCGTGGTTGATGCTAAGGTCACCACCACTCTTTTTACACTCGAATAAAATGATGGGTCGCCCATCTTTCAAGATGGCGTAGTCGACCTTCTCACCTTTTTTCGTTCCGACGTCTGCAACTAGCTCTGGCGTGACTTCGGTTGGGTCAAACACGTTGTAGCCGAGTGCTTGAATAAACGGCATCACCATCGCATTTTTGGTGGCTTCCTCAGTACTGACGATATCTTTCGTTAAAGCGATGCGTGACGAAAGTGCTCGAAGCTGATCAACTAAATCCATTTGTTCTACCCTCAAATCTCATTTTCTGGTCCCACCCACCCTGACGATGGACGGAAGATTCTTCAATAATCATTACAGTTTTACGACATTCTCCGAAAAAGAAATCAAAAGCGCGACTCCAACGTCACCCTCCCCATCGCATACCCCTCGCTATACCCCGTCCTGCGCAACGTCCCACCCTCATCCACATACGTCGACTCCGACACCCCATCCGTCCTGAGCAGATTACTGACCGCAAACCGCAACTGATACTTCGGCGCCACCTTCCACAACGCATACACATCCAGATCCCGCCGCACGCTCTGATACCGGAACTGCTCCACATTCACCCGCGCCGGCACGCTGCTGTTGAACGCAAAGCTGGCCCCCGTGGTCAGCTTGCCGTCGCGCGTGCGGTAATCGACACCCAGGTTGGCCGACAACGGCGTCTGCCGATCGAGCCGGTTATCCGGCCCCGGCACCGCGTCCACGCTCGACCAGTTGCGCGCCACGCTGGCGCGCAGGTCCATGTCCGGCACGTCCTTCATCAGCGCCGACAGCGGGAACTTGGCTTCCAGCTCGAGGCTGCGCGACACCGCATCGCCATCGTTGATCGGCGTCTGGATCCAGCGCCCCGCCTCGAACACCAGTCCCTGGCGCGTATAGTCCTCGATCCGGCGCACCGACACGCTGGCCGACAGCAGCGCCTTCTCGGTCCAATAATGCTCGTACGAGGCGTCGATGCCGGTCGCCAGTTCGGGCTTGAGGTCCGGATTGCCGCGATAATCGGGTTCGGTCTGGCTGTTGTTGGGCGTGGTGAAGCGGCGCGGGATCAGGTTGTTCGCAGCCGGCGCCTTGAAGGTGCGGGTCAGTGCCAGGCGCACCTGGTCGCGGCTGTCGGGCAGCTTGTACAGCGTCTGCGCCAAGGGGCTGAAGACACTGGCGCGGTTGGTGGCGGTGTCGAAGGTGTTGCCTTCGGTGGTGGTCTCGATGCCTTCCCAGCGCAGGCCGGCGTACATCGACCACTGCTTGGTCACGTTCCACTCGTCCTGGACAAACAGCGCCAGGCGTTCGATGGTGGCGTCGGCGCGTTCGTCCAAATCGTTGCGCGTGCCGCGCAGCGGGAACAGTTCGTTCTCCGCACGGCCGTCGTCGCGCTGCGTGTAGCCGGCGTCCCAGCCCATCGACAGCGCGTGGTCCTTCTTCCACGGCGTCGAGTACTTGCCGACGCTGGTCACGCCGCTTTCGTCGGTGTCGCTCAGCACCGTGGAGTCGCGCGCCAGGCGATCACGGTTGTAGTCGAACTCGCGCCAGGTACCGCGGTTGCGCGAACCGTTGACGCCGAGTTTCAGGTCCAGCTTGGCGCCCTCTTCCAGGTTGTGCACCCAGTTCAGGTCCGAGCGCGCCAGGCCGCTGGTGCCGCGGCTGTTCATGTCGCGCACGTCATACAGCGGCGCAGGGCCGAGCAGCGTTGCGGTAACGGCGTCGCCCTCATAGTTGTTGCGGCTGTAGCTGACCAGGGTCTGCCAGCTGATCGTGTCGCCGTTCTCCAGCGTCCAGTTCAGGCGCGGCGTCAGGTTGATGCCTTTCGGGCTGCCGCGATCCTGCTGCTCGGTGCGGCTCGATTGCGTCACGTTCCCTTGCGGGTCGGTGCGCACATCCTCGAACGGCGATGGACGGTCGAAGTTGTAGCGCCAGAAGCTGGCGCCGAGCGTGTACGAGAGCTTGCCGGCGCGGTCCGACAGCTGCACGCTGGCGCTCGGGTTGCTGGCTTCTCCGCTCTTGCCGTAGCCAATGCGCACTTCGCGCTGCGCGGTGCGCACGGTGCGCTTCAACACGATGTTGATGGTGCCGGCGATCGACTGGGTAGAAAATTCGGCGCTGGCCGCGCGCAGGATCTCGATGCGCTCGATCACGTCGGGCGACAGCTCGTCGATCGAGAAGCCGGCCGGTGCGCGTTCGCCGTTGATCAGGATTTGCGTATAGCCACTGCCCAAGCCGCGCATGCGGATCTCGCCGCCGCCGCGTCCACCGCCACCGGCCACCGTGATGCCTGGCAGGCGCTTGAACACGTCCAGCACCGAGGTGTCGCCGTAGCGCTTGATCTCTTCGTTCGAGACCACGATCTTGCTGGCGGTGTCGTCACGCCGCGGGTCGTACGAGTTGGCGCCGCCCTTGACTTCGACCTTCTGGATCGTATCGGTGGTGGTCTTGGGCTGCGCCGACGGCGGCGCGGGAGGGGTAACGGGGGCGGGAGCGGAAGGGGTATCGGTCTGGGCGAACGCGGGCAATACAGCGGCAAGGGACAGCGCGAGGAGTGTTGGGCGGAGCATCGAAAACCAGGTAGAAGAAGAAAGGTGCCGTATTCTGGCATGGCCCGATCACGCCCGACTCATGGTCGTTCAAATATTCATACCGCATAAAAAAAATGGCAGCCGATCGGCTGCCGTTTCTTCATACCGCCTGTATTTACCGGCCTCCCGACCCCATGCCGCCGCCGGGCCCAAAGCCCATGCCCGGACCACCAGGACCGCCAGGCCCACGCGGACCGCGCTGGCCGGCATTGCCAAAACTGCCGAAGCGGTACGACAGGCCGACATACACCAGCCGCCCTTCCGGCCGGCGGATGCTGTATTCGCGCAGGCGGTCGGTCTCGGTGATGCTCTCGGACTTCTGCGAATCGAAGATGTCGTTGATGTTCACCACCAGGCTCAAAGCCTGGCTCAAGTTGCGGCGGTAGCTGACGTCGGCGCTGCGGGTCGGCTGGCGATAGCCCTCGCCGAACAGCGTCTTGCCTTGGGCGTTAAGCACCAGCTGCAGGTTGTTGGTCGGGTTGATCTGGTAGGCGATGCGCGCGCGGCCGCTCAGCGACGTGGCGTTGCGCTTCTCGCTGGCGTTGGTATTGCCCAGCACCGACTGCTCGGAGTAGCCCAGATTGCCGCTGGCGTTGATGGTCAGCTGCGGCGTGGCGCGGCCGCTGAAGGTAAATTCGAGGCCGCCCGAGCGGCTGCTGCCGGCATTCTCGCGGGTGGTCAGCAGCACGGTGTCGCTGATGAAATAGCGGCGCTCCGAAATCAAGTCGCTGTCCTTGCGCGCGTACAGGCGCACATTGGTTTCGACTGGTCCCAGCTTGGTCTCGAGTCCGAGCTCGATCGAGTCGGTGGACGTCGGCTGCAAATCAGGGTTACCCGACGAGACGTTCAGCTCATCGCGGTAGATCACGAAGGGATTGAGATCGCTGGCGCCGGGACGGCGGATGCGTTTCGCGTAGCTCAGACGCAGCGCAGTCGTATCGGTCAGGTCGTACGTCAGGAAGGCGCTCGGGATCGCGTCGAAATAATGGTTGCCGGCCTGGATGTTGGTGGTCACCTGGTCCAGATCGAGGTCAGTGTACTCGCCGCGCAGGCCGCCAAGGATGCCCCACTTCTCGCCCAGCTTCATCTGGTACGTACCGTACAGGGCGATGGTGGTTTCATCGAGCTCGAAGCGGTTGGTGCGCTGGGGGTTGACGCTCTCGCCCAGCGAGGCCGCGTCGACGTTCAAAAAGCGCGTGTCGATGGTGTTGCTGTTGCGCGCCACCTTGTAGCCGAGTTTGAGCACGCCCGCTTCGCCCGGGCGCTCGTAGTCGCCGGTGAAGTCGATCACGCGCGTTTCGTTCAGGTTGTCCTGGCGCGTGCGCGCGGCCTGCGCGTTGATCGGTCGCACCGCGTAGTCGTTGTTGTAGCGGATGTCGGTGTCGGAGGTGGAGCCGGACAGGCGCAGGTCGAGCTTGAGCACTTCGCCCGGTGCGTCACCCTTGTGATCGAGCCGGCCGCTGACGGCGTAGTTGCGGGTGTTTGCATCGCGCACGCTGCTGCGCAGGTATTCGCTGTCGACCAGGCCGTCGGTGCCGGTGCTGCGATAGCGCTCGCCGGACGTGCCGTCGTTGGACGTGGCCGAGAAGTTGGCGGTGGCGGCCAGCACGTCTTTCTGGCCCAGGTTGTAGCTGTACGTGCCGTTGAAGCCGGCCGAGTCGGTGTCGGTGTCGCTTTGCGAGGACTGGGTGCTGTGCGCGATGGCGCCGGTGACCGGGTCGATGCGGTCGCGCGTGGTTTCGCCGCTCGAGCCGCGGCTGTCGCGGCGTGCGTACAGGCTGCCCTGCATGCTCATGCGGCCGGTGGTGTAGCTGCCGAAGCTCGACGCGTTGAAGCGTCCTTCGGTGCCCTTGTTGGCGTTGATCGCGGCGAAGCCGCCGGGCGTACGTTCGCGCCGCATCACCAGGTTGATGATCGGACCGCCGCCGCCTTCATTGCCGAACTGCGCGCCGGGGTTGTTGATGACTTCCACCGATTCGAGATCGGCGGCCGGCAACGCGCTTAACGCCGCGGCGCGGTTCTCGCCCTGCATCATGGCCGAGGGTTTGCCGTCGACCAGGATCTGCACGTTGCTGCGTCCACGCAGGGTGACGTTGCCGTCCGCGTCGACCGCGACCGACGGCACCTTGTTCAAGGTGTCGCCCACGGTGTCGTTGGTCGAGGCAGCGTCGCTCTTGACGTCATAGGCCTGGCGGTCGATGCGGTTCGACGAGCGCGCGGCGGTGACGGCGACGGTGGACACGACTGGCGGCTCGCTCGCTTGCGGCGCCGCGGCTGGCGCTTCGGTTGCGGTGGCTGTCGATGACGGCGCTGGGACAGGCGGCGTCTGCTGCGCAAAGGCGGCGCCGGGGGCGAGCAAGGTACCGGCGAAGATCGGGGCGAGCAGCAGGACGGACGGGCGAAGAAGTGGCATGGAACGCGTAGTGACTGGTCGGTTTGAACGAGCGTGATTGTCGCACGCGCGCACGCCGAAATTTGTTAAGAAATGCTAAGACCGAATAAACACAACAGCTGTCCCGGTCTTGTCTGCGATCCGTATGCGCGCGTGCATGCATCCGGGCGCGTTAAACTCCACATTCATAACAATGGAGAGAGAGACTCATGGACGTTTTTGATTTCAATGCGATCAGTCTGGATGGTCAGCCGATCGAGCTGGAGCAGTTTCGCGGCAATGTGCTGCTGGTCGTAAATACCGCCAGCGCTTGCGGCTATACGCCGCAATATCAGGGGCTGGAAGAATTGCAGCGTCATTACCGCGATCGCGGGCTGGTGGTGCTGGGCTTTCCATGCAATCAGTTCGGGCACCAGGAACCGGGTACCGAGGCCGAGATCGGCGCGTTCTGCGAAAAGAACTATGGCGTGTCGTTCCCGATGTTCGCCAAGATCGACGTCAATGGCGAACATGCGCATCCGCTGTTTCGCTACCTGAAGGGCGAGGCGCCGGGCGTGCTGGGCACCGAGTCGATCAAATGGAACTTCACCAAATTCCTGATCAATAAGGATGGCGCCGTCTTCAAGCGCTATGCGCCGCAGACTGGGCCGGAAGAACTGAGCCACGACATCGAAATCCTGCTGGCCCGTTAATTCGTGTTCCTCTGGCGTGATGCGGGATGGCGAGAAACCATGCCCGCTTCAGCCTGCCGTAACTTTCTCCAATACCGCCTTCATCTGCGCTTGCGCGATCGGGTCGCCTTTTGCCGCAGCGCGCGCGATCCACATCATGCCCAAATTGTCGTCCTGGTCCACGCCCTGGCCTTCTATATGGCAGCGGCCCATCAGGCGCATTGCCGCCGCATGCTCCTGCTTGACGGCGACTTCCAGCCAGGCGATGCCCTGCTTGAGCTTGTGGTGCGACATGAACAGCAGGGCCAGGTCGGTCTGCGCGTCGGCGCTGCCGTTGTCGGCGGCTTCGACCAGTGAATAATCTTCCTGCGCGAGTGGGATGACGATATGCGGCTTGATCGAATCGAACTCCACCATCGACTTGCCGGCGGCGGCGCTGGTGTCGCGCTTGACGGAACCGTCGGCAAAGCGGCGCCAGAAGGTGCGTTCGCTCCATCCGGTCAGTGTTGTTGCGGTAGCGATGTTGATGAACTGCATGGCACCCTTATTGTTTTGCCACATGGCAACCTAAATTGTGTGCCAATTTTTTGGCAGGCTCAACAGCACTGTCATGTGGCAGAGGTTTTTCGGTGCCAAACGGCTGGCATGGCTGTAAACATATACACTTGATAATGAAAACCTGTGATTCCAGGCTGGCATAGCTATTGCTGTAAGTAAAGTACAGCCCAACTGGCTCACGAAACATAACCCACCCGGAGAATCACCATGAAATTCGCACCAATGAAACAAAAAGCTCAAAAAGGTTTCACCCTGATCGAACTGATGATCGTTGTTGCGATTATCGGTATTCTGGCTGCCGTGGCAATTCCAGCATACAGCGACTACACCAACAAGGCAAAAGCAAGCGAAGCAGCGACAGTTTCGGCGCCAGCACGTCTGGCAGTTGCTCAGGCATTCAATGAGGGTACCCTGGCTGCTGCCACGGACAACACTTCTCTCGGTCTGAAAGGTAAAGATTCGATTACCAGCCAATATGTGAAGTCGGTTGAAGTCGACGGCACTTCCGAAACTGTAGCCAAGGTGATCGTCACCATGCAAGGCCCGACTGTAATCAACAACAAAACCGTGACCTACGTGATCACCTGCGCTGAAGGCGCTTCGTGCACGACTGCCTACGCTACCGAAACCGGCGCTACCATCGTCGAAACCAAGTATCTGCCGAAGCTGGCAACGCCTGCGACCACCTAATGATGTAATTTCGTACGCTGATGCAGTGTAAGCACTGCGTCTAAGCGGCTCGATCGCGAAAGCGACCGGGCCGTTTCTCATTTCGCTCAAAGAACAAGGAACAAGAATATGAAAGCGATACTACGCGTATTACCTGCGCTGCTCGTGCTGACCGCATGCGGTGGCGGCTCCACATCAGATTCGCCAGCAACCGGCACAACGCCCGTCGTCACCATCCCCGTCCCGGAAGTCTCTACGCCCGCCAACCCAACCACGCCTTCGACCGATCCAGAACCGCCAGTTACCGAGCCGTCCACCCCTGACACCGAACCAACTACACCTACCTCGCCCACCGACGAAACGCCCCAAGTCGAACCGCCTGTCGCCGAAACCAAGCGCTGGATCCCCAGCGTCACCGACACCTGGCAATGGCAGCTCACCGGCACGCTCGACACCAGCCTTGCCGTGAACGTCTACGACATCGACCTGTTCGACACCCCGCAATCAACCATCGATGCCCTGAAAGCGCGCGGTGTGCGCGTGGTCTGCTACTTCTCCGGCGGCAGCTCGGAAAACTGGCGCGCCGACTTCAAGAAGTTCGCGGCGGCGGACATGGGCAAAAACCTCGATGGCTGGGCCGGCGAGCGCTGGCTCGACACGCGCTCGAGCAACGTGCGCGCCATCATGCAAGCGCGCCTGGACCTGGCGAAGAAAAAAGGTTGCGACGGCGTCGAACCGGACAACGTCGACGGCTATACCAACAAGCCCGGCTTCGCCCTGACGGCCGCCACGCAGTTCGACTACAACCGATTCCTGGCCACCGAGGCGCATGCACGCAAGCTGGCAATCGGTTTGAAGAACGACGTCGACCAGTTGGCGCAGTTGGCGCCGCACTTCGACTTTGCAGTCAACGAGCAATGCCACCAGTACCAGGAGTGCGGGGGCTACACGGCCTTCACCAGCCAGGGCAAACCCGTGTTCAACGCCGAATACGCGGCGCGCTACCGCAACAACACGGGCGGCGCGCGCGATACAATCTGCCGCGATGCGGCCACGCTCAACATCCGCACACTGGTGCTGCCGCTGAACCTGGACGGCTCGTTCCGCTTTACCTGCAGCCAGTGAGCAGGTAAGTAAGTACGTAAGTAAGCAGATCGATGAGGCGCCGCGCTACGGCGCGAGCGCGATTACCTCATCGCCCGGCAGCGGCTTGCATTCGGCGCCAATCTGCTCCCAGCCGCGACGCACCACCACGCGGCCCTCATCGTGGCACAGCTCCACACGCTGCGCCTTCGGTGCACGACGGCGCACAAAATCTTCGATCGACGCCGGCACGCTCACCTGCAGCGACAGCGCGTGCAAGTCGTCCACTGGGTGATCGACCACATGAATCAACGGCACGAACTGTCCGGCGAACATCATCCAGTGCGACGGCACCTTCACCGGCCCCGCCACGTAGCCCTGCTCGCGCAGCCAGGACTGCGCGTATTCCCGCGTCGCCTCGTGTCCTTCGATTCCGCCCCAGGCGCTGGCCATCAGCTCCGCCACCCACTGGTTGCAATTCTGATAGCGCGTGCCGAAGGCATACGCGTTGGCGCTGTACTTCCCGGACAGCAGCGACAATGCCAGGCGCTTGTCGGCCACGGCCCGCTCCAACAGCGCGCTTTCTTCTTCCGGCAAAAAGACCAGCGACACGTGTCCATTCGACGGCGCCTCGGCCCCAAGCGTAAAACCGGCCACACCCTGGTCGAACAGGTGCGAACGCGCGTCGTCGCAGGCGTAGTACAGCTGGCGGATGGCCCATGCGCCGTTGGCATCGTCCTTGAGCGCGATACCGGCGTGCGAATACAGGATGCCGAAGCGGCTCAGGTCGAGGCCTGCGCGCGAGACCAGCGCCACGCGCGCGCCGGAGCGCTCCAGCTCTGTTTTGACCACGCCGGCGAAGCGCAATACGCGGTCTTGTTCGGCGGCCGTGAACTTGCTGTCGCGTTCACAGAAGTTGGGCATGCCGGCCCAGGCGCCGGCGCTGGCGCACAGGCCGAGCGCCGCGACGGCAACACGGAGTGACATCAAATTGCGATCAGATGGTGACCTTGCGCGAACCCAGGTCGTTTTGCCAGTCGTCCTGCAGCGCCAGGAAGAACGGGCGGCGGGTGTCGGCGTAGGCGAATTCGTAGCCATACACGCGTTCGTTCACCTGCACCAGTTCGCCCACGGCGACGCCGCGCTGCGCCAGCGCGCGGTTCGGCACGTCGAGGTGATAGTCCTGGGCCGCGCCGCCGGCGACGGCGCGCAGCGTCATGCGGGTGGTGTTCGGCTTGGCCGGGGCCAGGGCGATGTCGATCACGCGGTACTGGCCGGCGGCCATGCGGTCGTCGCCACTCGAGCTGTTGCTCGAGCCGCTGATCGAATCCGAGATGCTGGCCGACGAGGCCGAGCCGGCGCTGGAGGCCGACGATGCGAAGCTGTCGGCGTGGACCGGCGCGACGAAAGCTGCAGTCGATGCGGCGGCGAAGGCAACGGCGCGCAAGGCGCGGGCAATATAGGTAGTGGTCATGTAGTCAAGTTCCGGTCGAGCTGAATGCCCTTATGGTACAAGCACTTGCAGCCGGCGACTACTTCTTCGTCGCGGCAGCGACACGGGTTGCCGTCTCAGCGCGTGCGAATCCACGCTGCGGCGTGCGTGGTGCAGGCGCGCGTGACGTTATCGAGAAAGCGGATTGCCTCGCTCATCGACACGCCGGGCGGCAGCAATTGCTGGAGCGCGGCGTCGTCGATCAGGCGGTCGAGGCCGAAGGCGATGGCGCGAGATACATCGCGCGCCACCTGGCCGTCGCTGTTGTAGAGGGCATCGTAGACGCCGGCCGCTTCCCAGACCGGGACCAGTCCGGGGCTGCTGCTGTCTTCGAAGACGACGGCGGTAGGGAAGCCCTCGTCGTCGCGTACGAGTTGGAAGGTGAAGCTCACGTGGGTATGCGGTGGTTGGTGAATTTGTCGGGGCGATGCTACCACGTGTGCCGGCTGCTTGCTTTTGGACCGCGCCTTTTGGCGAGTTAGCCCAGCACGCGCTCCAGCAGTTCGATCCAGTGCATCACCGGCGCCGCAGTCCCCGATTGCAGATGCGTGATGCAGCCGATATTCGCCGACACGATGCTGTCGGCGCCGGTCGCGGCCAGGCTGGCCAGCTTACGCGCGCGCAGTTCGTGCGCGATGTCGGGATGCAGCAGCGAATAGGTCCCGCTTGAACCGCAGCACAGGTGGTTGTCGGCGCACAGCACCACATCGACGCCGGCCGCGTGTAGCACGGCTTCGACCTTGCCGCGGATTTGCTGGCCATGCTGCAGCGTGCATGGCGGGTGGTAGGCGACGCGCGGCCGTTCATCATGGCGAACACGCGCCGCCAGCTGTTCCTCGAACCCGGCCAGGACTTCGGACAGATCGCGTGTCAGCGCGCCGATGCGGCGCGCGCGCTGCGCATACTGCGGATCATGCGCCAGCAGATGCCCGTACTCCTTGACCGTCACGCCGCAGCCGGACGCCGTCATCACGATCGCCTCCACCTGCCCCTGCTCGACATAAGGCCACCATGCGTCGACATTGCGCCGCATGTCGTCTAACGCAGCCTCCTGGTCGTTCAAGTGATAGCGCAACGCGCCGCAACAGCCGGCCTTCGGCGCCGTGATCAGCTGCACCCCGAGCGCGTCAAGCACGCGCGCGGCGGCGGCGTTGATGTTGGGCGCCAGCGCCGGCTGCACGCAGCCGTCCAGCACCAGCATCTTGCGCGCGTGGACCCGCGTCGGCCAGCGTCCGGGGTCGCGCGCCGGCTGCAGCTTGTCCTGCAACTGCACGGGCAATACGGGACGCAGCGCCCGCCCCGCTTTCAGCGCGGACTTGAACAACGCCGCACGCGGCAACACCTCCCTGAGCGTGGTGCGCCGGATACGTTCCGCAAGCGGCCGTGCTACGCGTTCGTCGACCAGCCTGCGCCCGATGTCGAGCAGCCTTCCATACCTGACGCCCGACGGACAGCTGGTCTCGCAGTTGCGGCAGGTGAGGCAGCGGTCCAGGTGCAGCTGGGTCTTGCGGGTTGGCTGCGCGCCTTCCAGCACCTGCTTGATGAGATAGATGCGGCCGCGCGGGCCATCGAGTTCGTCGCCCAGCAGCTGGTACGTGGGGCAGGTGGCGGTGCAGAAGCCGCAGTGTACGCAGGCGCGCAGGATGCTCTCGGCCTCGATGCCGTCCGGCGTGCCCTTCATGAAATCGGCAAGCGTGGTCTGCATCGGTCAAGCCTCCCGGGGATACATGCGTCCGCGATTGAAGATACGCTGCGGGTCGAACGCCGACTGCATGCGTGCCTGGATCACGCCCAGCGCCGGCGCCAGCGGATGGAATATGCCGGCCGATTTGTCGCCGCCCCGGAACAGCGTCGCGTGCCCGCCGCGGTCCGCCGCCATGCGCCGGATCGCCTGCGCGCTTGCTGCATCGCTCCCGGCGCGCAGCCAGCGCTGCGCCCCGCCCCACTCGATCGCCTGCGCGCCATCGAGGCTTAGTGCGCCGCTGGTGGACGGCAGCGACAAGCGCCACAAGGCCGCGTCGCCCGCGAAGAACGGCAGCCGCTGCTCGCGCACAGCGGCCCAGAATGCGCCGCCATCGGGCACCTCATCGCCGCCCAGCAAACGCCGCGCCGCCTGCACTGCCGCTTCGGCGCCGGACAGGCGCAGCATCAGTACGCCGTCGCACCACCAGCTGCCCGACAGCGGCAAGGGCCGGCCACCCCACTCGTTCAGGTGGCGAATGGCATCGGCTTCGCTTAGCGCAAAGCGCAGCGTGGTTTCAAAGAACGGCCGTGGCAACACCTTGAGCGAGATTTCAAGGATCAGTCCCAGCGTGCCGAGCGAACCGGCCAGCATGCGCGAGACATCGTAGCCGGCCACGTTCTTCATCACGCGTCCGCCGAACGACAGCACGTCGCCCTTCCCGTCCAGCAGCTTCGCGCCGAGCACGAAGTCGCGCGTGGCGCCGCTGGTGGCGCGGCGCGGTCCGCACAGGCCGCAAGCGACTGCGCCGCCCAGCGTGGCATTGGCGCCGAAATGCGGCGGCTCGAAGGCCAGCATTTGATTGCGTTCGGCCAGCACCGCTTCGATCTCGGCCAGCGGCGTGCCGCAGCGCGCGGTGATCACCAGTTCGGTCGGCTCGTAGTCGACGATGCCGGCGTAGCCGCGCGTGTCCAGGATCGCGCCCTCGAGTTGCTGGCCGTACCAGTCCTTGGTGCCGCCGCCGCGGATGCGCAAAGGCCGCCCGTCACCCAAAGCAGCGAGCACCTGCTGCCGGAACGGTTCGATTGCATGCGCGGCGATGTCCACGGGTGTGCTCTTTAAAAACGCGGCAGATCGGGAAACGGCAACGCGCCGTGATGCACGTGCAGCTTGCCGAATTCGGCGCAGCGGTGCGGCGTCGGAATCGCCTTGTCGGGATTGAGCAGCGTGAACGGATCGAACGCGCGCTTGACCGCGAAGAAGGCATCGAGCTCCGTGCGCGTAAACTGCACGCACATCGAGCCGATCTTCTCTGCCCCCACGCCGTGCTCTCCGGTGATGGTGCCGCCCACCGCCACGCACAGCGCCAGGATCGCCGCGCCAAACGCTTCGGCGCGTTCGAATTCGCCGGGCCGGCTGGCGTCGAACAAAATCAGCGGATGCATATTGCCGTCGCCCGCATGGAACACGTTCGAGCAGCGCAGGCCATAGGTCTGCTCCATCTGCGCAATCCCGGCCAGCACGCGCGCCAGCTGCTTGCGCGGAATGGTGCCATCCATGCAGTAGTAGTCGGGCGAAATGCGCCCCGCCGCCGGAAACGCATTCTTGCGGCCGGACCAGAAGCGCACCCGCTCCAATTCGCTCTGCGACACCGTGATTGCAGTGGCGCCGGCCGCGTCCAGCACCGCTGTCATGCGCGCGATCTCTTCCGCCACTTCATCAATCGTGCCGTCGGCCTCGCACAGCAAAATCGCGGCCGCGTCGAGGTCATAGCCGGCCTGCACGAACGGCTCCACCATGCGCACCGAGGTGCGGTCCATCATCTCCAGTCCGGCCGGGATGATGCCGGCCGCGATCACGTTGGCCACCGCGTTGCCGGCCGTGACCACATCGGCAAACGAGGCCATGATCACCTGCGCCAGCGCCGCACGCGGCACGAGTTTTACCGTCACTTCCAGCACGATGCCGAGCATGCCTTCGGAGCCGATGAACACGGCCAGCAAATCCAGGCCCGGCGCATCGAGCGCAGCGCCGCCCAGCTCCACGATTTCTCCCTCGATCGTGGCGACCCGCACGCGCAGCACGTTGTGCACGGTGAGGCCGTACTTGAGACAGTGCACGCCGCCCGCGTTTTCGGCCACGTTGCCGCCAATGGTGCAGGCAATCTGCGACGAAGGATCGGGCGCGTAGTACAAGCCATATGGCGCCGCCGCTTCCGAGATCGCCAGGTTGCGTACGCCAGGCTGCACGACAGCGCTGCGCGCATACGGATCGACGTGGACGATGCGGTTCATGCGCGCGGTGGACAGCACCACGCCGTCAAGCATCGGCAGCGCGCCGCCCGACAGGCCGGTGCCGGCCCCGCGCGGCACGATCGGCACGCGCAGCTCGCGGCATACGGCCAGGACCGCCAGCACCTGCGCTTCATCGAGCGGCAGCGTGACGATCAACGGCAGCTGGCGGTAAGCGGCGAGGCCGTCGCATTCGTAGGGCCGGGTGTCTTCGGGGTCGGACAGCACGCAGCCGGCAGGCAGGCGCGCGCGCAGGGCTGCGGCGACTTGTAGGCGCCGCGCCGAGGTATCAAAATCCGGCTCTGTAACCATCTCTTGCATGGCTCGATTGTAAGCACAATTACCACGTTTTGGCGTATCCTCGACCCATCGTTTTTTCACTCTACGGATTAAGGCAACATCATGGGCAACCGACTTTCGAAAATCGCGACCCGCACCGGTGACGACGGCAGCACCGGCCTGGGCGACGGCAGCCGCACCGGCAAGGACAGCGCGCGCGTCCATGCGCTGGGCGAAGTCGACGAGCTCAATTCCTTCGTCGGCCTGCTGCTGTGCGAAGACATGCCGGGCGACCTGCGCGAAGAGCTGGTCTCGATCCAGCACGACCTGTTCGACCTGGGCGGAGAGCTGTGCATCCCCGGCTACCAGATGATCAAGGAAGAGCATGTCATACGCCTGGACGGCCTGCTCAAGAAATACAACGCCGACCTGCCGGTGCTGAAGGAATTCATCCTGCCGGCCGGCTCGCGCGCGGCGTCCACCGCCCACGTGTGCCGCACCGTGTGCCGCCGCGCCGAGCGCGCCATCGTGGCGTTGTCGAACGAAGAAGCCATCCACGCCCACCCGCGCCAGTACGTCAATCGCCTGTCCGACCTGATGTTCGTGCTGGCGCGGGTACTGAACCGCTTTGCCGGCGGTAGCGATGTGCTGTGGCAGCACGAGCGCAAGCGGGGCTAAGGCAATGGACGACTTCATCGGCGTCTACGACGACGCCCTCACGGCGGCCCAATGCGACGCCCTGGTGGCGCGCTTCAACGCGAGCGACAAGGTGGTGCGCGGGCGCACCGGCAACGGCGTCGACGTGGCCAAGAAGGACAGCTACGACATCACCATCAACGGCAACCCGGAATGGGAAGACGCCAATCAGATGCTGCTGGGGTCGATGATGCGGCACCTGGTGCAGTACGTCGACCGCTACCGCATGATGCTGATGGGGTCCCTTTCGCCGACGCTGGCGCATCCGCAGACCGGCGCGCCGACCGTGCTTTCGATGGAGAATTTTGACGACATCGGCCGCCACTACATCGAGGAACTGGTGCGCGTGCTGTACCGGCCCGGCACCGTCAACCTGCAGAAGTACGTGAAAGGCAGTGGTGGCTACCATCACTGGCATTCCGAGATCTATCCGCAAAACGCCAGCTGCGAGTCGCTGCACCGGGTGCTGCTGTGGATGTTCTACCTGAACGACGTGGAAGAAGGCGGCGAGACCGAATTCATGTACCAGGGGCGCAACATCGCGCCCAAGAAGGGGCGGCTGGTGATCGCGCCGGCCGGGTTCACGCACACCCACAAGGGCAATGTCGCCAAGAGTGGCGACAAATACATCGCTACCTCGTGGATCCTGTACCAGCGCGCGGAAGCGCTGTTCGGTCAGCAGAGCTGACTGGCGCTGGCGGCGTCGCTCAGGAAAGCGTCCCAGGGCGGCCGCTCGCCCATCGTCGCGAGCAGGTAATCGATGAATACCCTGACCTTCTGCGGCAGGAAGCGGTCGTGCAGGTACACCGCCGCCACCTGGCTGCCGAACATGCCGACCGGGCGCAGCGCCGGCAGCACGTGCAGCGCGCGCCCGGCGCGGATGTCCTCACCGACCACGAAGGTCGGCAGCAGCGCGATGCCGGCGCCGCCCAGCATCGCTTCGCGTAGCGACTGGCTGCTGTTGATCGCCAGCGCGGCGGCCGGCTTGAACTGCGCCGATGCGCCGTCCTGCGCGAAGCGCCAGCTGGCAGCGGCGCCGCTGTCGCCGAAGACCAGGCAGCGGTGCTGGTCCAGCCCCTCCAGACCGGACGGCATGCCGTGCGCGGCGATATAGGCTGGCGCTGCCGCCAGCACGTAATGGAGCGGCGCGATCGGGCGCGCCACGGCACTCATCAGATCGATCTTCGGCGTCATGCGCAAGGCGACGTCGATGTCCTCTTCCACCAGGTCGACGTGGCGGTCGGTGAGCGTCAACACCACGCGCACCTCGGGATAGCGCGCCATGAAACCGGGCAGCAGCGCGGCCAGCTGGCTGTTCCCGAACGCCATCGAGGTGCTGACCCGCAGCGTGCCCGAAGGCCCGCTCTGCATGCCGGCCGCCGTGGCTTCGATCGCTTTGCCCGCATCGACCATGCGCTGCGCATGCGCATGGATCGCGCGCCCCGCTTCGCTCAGGCCGATGCGGCGCGTCGAGCGGTTCAAGAGCTTCACCTGCAGCGCGCGCTCGAGCCGCGCCACCGCCTTGCTGACACTGGCCTTGGTCGAGCCCATCTGGCGCGCCGCTTCCGAAAAACTGCCGGTCTCGACGACTCGCAAGAAGGCCCAGATGTCGGCAAAGTCGCGTGGCTGCAGTTGCGCCATGGTGTCTCCTCGGGAAACAGTGTGTTGTGGTTTGGTCGTATTGTAGCCATGAATGACAACTTGTAGTCTCTTCCTCACGACAACCGGAGGACATAATGACGACACTAGCTGCTGCCAAAACCACTGGCGTGAACGTGGGACCGTTCGCGCTGCCTTTCCTGTTTATCCTGATGTGGAGTTCGGGCTATGTGGTGGGCAAACTCGCCCTGTCCTATGCCGGGCCGTTCACGCTGCTGTTCCTGCGCTTCGGCGTGGCGGCGCTGGTCCTGCTGGTCGTGGCGCTGGTCACCCGGGCGCCGTGGCCCAGGCAATGGAAGGCTTACGCGCACCTGGTGGTGGTGGGACTGCTGATCCAGGCGCTGCAGTTTTCGAGCCTGTATACGGGACTGAAGCTGGGCGTCAGCGCCGGCGTGTCAGCGCTGATCGTCGGCACCATGCCGCTGTTCACGGCGCTCGGGGCCAGCGCCTTCCTGGGCGAACGGGTCAGCGCGCGCCGGTGGCTCGGACTGGCGGGGGGACTGTGCGGCGTGCTGCTGGTGGTGGCGGACAAGATCGGCGCGGGTGCAACGGGATGGGCCGGCTGCGGCGCCGTGGTGCTGGCGCTGGCCGGCATCACGCTCGGCACGCTGTACCAGAAAAAGTACTGCGCCGGCATGGACTTGCGTACTGGCGGCTGCGTGCAGCTGGGTGTGGCCAGCGTCGTTGCGCTGGCGCTGTCGCTGCGGGTCGAGGGGTTCCAGGTCGAGTGGACGCCGACGCTGCTGCTGGCCTCCGGTTGGCTGTCGGTGGTGAATTCGATCGGGGCCATCAGCCTGCTGTTCTTCATGATGCGCAAGGGTGAGGCGAGCAAGGTGGCCAGCTTGTTCTATCTGATTCCGGGTGTGACCGCGCTGCTCGGGTTTGCGCTGCTGGGGGAGTCGATGAGCGTGTTGGCGGTTGCGGGGTTTGTGGTCACTGCCGGCGCGGTGTACGTTTGTACCCGCCAGGATCGGCGGCAAAGCCGCCAACCCTGCGCTGCGTAGGCAGAATGCCACCATAAAAAACGGCGCACGCGGCGCCGTTCTTATCGCATGAAGCGTGAAACGCCTCAGGTATTGTTCACCACCAGCCGCGGCTCGTCCGCCATTGCCAGGCGCGCGCGGATCGAGGCCGCGATGCCCTTGGCATCGAGCCCCACCGACGCCAGCAGCGCGGCCGGGTCGCCCTGGTCGATGAAGCTGTCCGGCAGGCCCAGGTTCAGCACCGGCTTGGCGATGCCTGCTGCGGCCAGCGCTTCCATCACGGCGGCGCCGGCGCCGCCCATGATGCAGCCCTCTTCCACTGTCACCAGGTAGTCGTGTTCAAGCGCCAGGCGCTTGACCAGTTCGACGTCGAGCGGCTTCACGAAGCGCATGTTGGCGACCGTGGCATCGAGTTCGTCGCCGGCTTTCAGGCTCGGCGCCACCATCGAGCCGAAGGCCAGGATCGCCACGTCCTTGCCGGTGCGGCGCACTTCGCCCTTGCCGATCTCGATCGAGGTGAGGGCTTCGACCACCGACGCGCCGACACCGGCGCCGCGCGGGTAGCGCACCGCGGCGGGGCCGGGATAGTGGTAGGCCGTGGTCAGCATCTGGCGGCATTCGTTTTCATCCGACGCGGCCATCACGACCATGTTCGGGATGCAGCGCAGGTAGGCCAGGTCGTAGTTGCCGGCGTGGGTGGCGCCGTCGGCGCCGACCAGGCCCGCGCGGTCGAGCGCGAACGTCACGTCCAGGTTCTGCAGCGCCACGTCGTGGATCAACTGGTCGTAGCCGCGTTGCAGGAAAGTCGAGTAGATCGCCAGGACAGGTTTTACCCCCTCGGTGGCCATGCCTGCCGCGAACGTCACCGAATGCTGCTCGGCGATGCCGACGTCGTAGTAGCGCTGCGGGTATTCCTGGTGGAAGCGCACCATGCCCGAGCCTTCGCGCATCGCCGGCGTGATGCCGACCAGGCGTTTATCGGCAGCGGCCATGTCGCACAGCCAGTTGCCGAAGACTTCGGTGTAGGTGATCTTGCCCGGCGCGGCCGGCTTGATGCCTTCCAGGTGATTGAACTTGCCGGTGCCGTGGTACAGGATCGGCTCGGCCTCGGCCAGCTTGTAGCCTTGCCCCTTCTTGGTCACCACGTGCAAAAACTGCGGGCCCTTGAGCTTCTTGATGTTTTCCAGTGTCGGGATCAGCGAATCGAGGTCGTGGCCATCGATCGGGCCGATGTAATTAAAGCCGAATTCCTCGAACATGGTGGCCGGGACCACCATGCCCTTGGCGTGTTCTTCGAGTTTGCGCGCCAGGTCGAGCACCGGCGCCGGCAGCACGCTCTTGCCCACGTTCTTGGCGGCGGCGTAGAACTGGCCCGACAGCAGGCGCGCCAGGTAGCGGTTCAATGCGCCCACCGGCGGCGAGATCGACATGTCGTTGTCGTTCAGGATCACCAACAGGTTGCAGTCTTCTTCCACGCCGGCGTTGTTCAACGCTTCGAACGCCATGCCGGCGGTCATCGAGCCGTCGCCGATGACGGCGATCGCGTGGCGGTCTTCGCCTTTCAGCTTGGCGGCTGCAGCCATGCCGAGGGCCGCCGAAATCGAGGTCGACGAGTGGGCGGTGCCGAAGGTGTCGTATTCGCTTTCGTCGCGCTTCGGGAAGCCCGACAGGCCGTTCAGCTGGCGCAAGGTCGGCATGCGACCACGGCGGCCGGTGAGGATCTTGTGCGAATAGGTCTGGTGGCCGACGTCCCACACGATGCGGTCGCGCGGGGTGTCGAACACGTAGTGCAGCGCGATGGTCAGTTCGACCGTGCCCAGGTTCGACGACAGGTGGCCGCCGGTCTTCGAGACCGATTCCAGCAAGAACTGGCGCAGTTCGTGCGCCAACGGCGTGAGCTGGGTGCGCGGCAGCTTGCGCAGGTCGGCGGGTTGGTTGATGTTCTCTAGCAGGTTCATTTAGGCCTTCCGCTGCACGATCAGGTCCGCGAGTTCGCGCAGCCGCTGTGCTTTGTCTCCGAATGGCGCCAGCGCATCGTGCGCGTCACGCCGCAATTGCTCGGCCAGCGCCCGCGACGGCGCCAGTCCGAGAATCGACACATAGGTCGGTTTGTTATCTGCCGCGTCCTTGCCGGCGGTCTTGCCGAGGGTCGCCGAATCGGCGGTGGCGTCGAGCACGTCGTCGACCACCTGGAACGCCAGGCCGACCGCGGCCGAATAGGTGTCCAGCGCCTGCAGTTCTTCGTCGCTCAGGTCACGCCCGGCCAACGCGCCCAGCACCACCGAGACGCGCAGCATGGCGCCGGTCTTCAGTTGGTGCATGCGTTCGAGTTCTTCGCGATTGAGGACCAGGCCGACGCTATCGAGGTCGATCGCCTGGCCGCCGCACATGCCGCTCGATCCCGCGGCTTGCGCCAGCAGGCGCACCATCTTGACCAGGCGCGCCGGCGGCACGGTCTCGCTGTCGGCCAGCACCTGGAAGGCTTGCGCCTGCAGCGTGTCGCCGACCAGCAGCGCGGTGGCTTCGTCGTAGGCCACGTGCACGGTGGGTTTGCCGCGGCGCAGGGCGTCGTCGTCCATGCACGGCATGTCGTCGTGCACCAGCGAATACACGTGGATCATTTCGACCGCACCGGCCACGCGCGCCAGCGCATCGGCGTCGGCGCCGAACAGCGCGCCGGCGGCATACGCCAGCAGCGGGCGCACGCGCTTGCCGCCGCCGAGGGTGGTGTAGCGCATCGCTTCGTGCAGCTTGTGCGGCACCGCGCCGGCCGGCGGCAGGAAGGCGCCCAACGCGCGCTCGACCTCGTCCTGCACTTCGCGCGACCAGTCGCTAAATTGCGGCGCCATCACTGATCGCCTTCGTCGTTCGAGAACGGCTTGAGCATGTCGCCTTCCAGCACCTTGACCTGGGACTCGACCTTTTCCAGCTGGGCCGCGCAGTACTTGACCAGTTCGGAGCCGCGCGCGTAGGCCGCGACCGAGGCTTCCAGCGGCAGCGCGCCGGATTCCATCTGTGTCACGAGCTGGGCCAGTTCGGCCATCGCCTGCTCGAAGGATTGCGGCGGCGCGGCCTTGGCCGTCGCTGCTGCTGCATCCGCTGTCGTATTCTTTGCCATAAGTCGCTAGTGTGAAGGCGCCAGTTGTGCGCCATGGGTCAATCCAATCGCGTATTTTAGATCAATCCATCCCAGCAGGGGGCGCACATTGCAGCATTCACAACTCCCCGATTGCCCCGAATGTTGATCGTACCCGCGCCTTCGCCATGAAACCGATGTTTTTTCGGCAAATCTCAAACACCCTGCCGCCACACTCCCGCGCCGGCCCAAGACGGTAGCGCCCGTTCCACGGTATAATCTCCGGTTCTGTCCGAAATACCGTATTCCTCCAATAAAGATACTGGTCTTTGGATTCTTTCTTCTCTTTGGCTTGATCTTCACGTAAGGGGGGTTGGGATGTCCGATCTGGCTACCCACGCCAAGCTGGCGCGCTCGAACGCGCAGCTTCCGGTACATGTGTACTTCGATGAAACGCTGTTGCAGCGCGAGATGCGGCAACTGTTTCAAGCAGGCCCGCGCTATATCGGGCACGAATTGATGGTGCCGGAAATCGGCGACTTCGCCACGCTTGCGGCCGAAGACGAAGGCCGCATGCTGGTGCGTAATGCCGGCGGCATCGAAGTGTTGTCCAACGTCTGCCGTCACCGCCAGGCGCTGATGTTCAATGGGCGCGGCAACGCCAGCAACATCGTCTGCCCGCTGCACCGCTGGACCTATGACCTCAAGGGTGAACTGATCGGCGCGCCGCACTTCGCCGACACGCCGTGCCTGAACCTGTCGAAGACGCCGCTCCAGAACTGGAACGGGCTGCTGTTCGAACAGAACGGCTACAACGTAATGGACAAGCTGCGCACGCTGTCGGTAACAAAAGACCTCGATTTTTCGGGCTATATGTTCGACCACGTCGAGATCCACGAGTGCGACTACAACTGGAAGACCTTCATCGAGGTCTATCTCGAGGACTACCACGTCGAGCCGTTCCATCCGGGCCTGGGCAACTTCGTCTCGTGCGACGACCTGACCTGGGAATTCGGCCAGGACTACAGCGTGCAGACCGTGGGCGTGAACCGCGCGCTGCAGAAATCCGGCTCGCCGGCCTATAAACGCTGGCAAGAGCAGGTATTGAAGTTCAACAACGGCGTGCCGCCCAAGCACGGCGCGATCTGGCTGACGCTGTACCCGAACATCATGGTCGAGTGGTATCCGCACGTGCTGGTGGTGTCGACCTTGTGGCCGATGGGACCGCAAAAGACGCGCAATGTGGTCGAGTTCTACTACCCCGAAGAGATCGTGCTGTTCGAGCGCGAGTTCGTCGAGGCCGAGCGCGCGGCGTACATGGAAACCGCGGTCGAGGACGACGAGATCGGCCTGCGCATGGATGCCGGGCGCAAGATTTTGCTGGCGCGCGGCGTCAATGAAGTAGGCCCATATCAGTCGCCGATGGAAGACGGCATGCAGCACTTCCACGAGTGGTACCGCAGCAGGAACATTCTTTCGACAGAGCCGTAACCCGGCGCTGTCACCAATTTCGGTTCGCGCCAGCGCGCGCGAGCCGACCATCAGGATTCTCATGGCTTCACTCTGGATGCTGTTCGCCAGCTTCGCCTTCGCGGCGATGGGCGCGGGCGTCAAGCTCGCGTCCGAGTTTTACTCGACCTCCGAACTGTTGATGTACCGCGGCCTGGTCGGCACCGTGGTGCTGCTGTTTTTGGTGCGCCACCAGGGCGGCACCTTTAAAACGCCCTTCCCCAAGGCGCATTTGACGCGCAGCTGCGTTGGCGTGCTGTCGCTGTGGCTGTGGTTCTTCGCCATCGGCCGCCTGCCGCTGGCCACCGCCATGACCCTGAACTACATGGCGCCGATCTGGATCGCGGCCTGGATGTTCGCGATGGGCTGGTGGACCAAGACCAAACACGCCGAATGGCCGCTGGTGGTGGCGATCGCGATGAGCTTTTTCGGCGTGACGCTGGTGCTGCAGCCGGCGGTGGAAAGCCAGCAGTGGCTTGGCGGCCTGGCCGGCGTGTGTTCGTCGGTGATCTCGGCGATGGCGTATATGCAGGTGCGTAAACTCGGCCAGATGGGCGAGCCGGAATACCGCGTGGTGTTCTACTTTTCGCTCACTACCACCGTGGTTGGCCTGACGGCGACGCTGGCCGGCGACGGCCCGCAAGGCGCCGTGTTCCATTCGCATACCTCGTACGGCCTGCTGCTGTTGCTGGGCATCGGCCTGGCCGCGCTGATGGCGCAGATGGCGATGACGCGCGCCTACCGCGTCGGTAAAGTGCTGGTGGTGGCCAATCTGCAGTACACCGGCATCATCTTCTCGGGCCTGTGGGGCCTGGCGCTGTGGGGCGACCGCTTCGACTGGCATGTGTGGCTGGGCATGGCCGTGATCCTGATCTCGGGCCTGGCCGCGACGTTCTACAATACGCGCAAGACGGCGCGCGGCGCCGTCGTCAAGGATACCGATCCGATCGTCAGCGAAACCTGAAGGAGCGCCTGCCATGTACAAGACCCTGATCTGCGCCGAAGCACTGGCCAGCCACATCGACGATCCGAAGTGGGTCGTGCTGGACTGCCGCCATGACTTGATGAACCTGGCGGCCGGCCGCGAAGGCTATGCGATCGGCCACCTGCCGCAGGCAGTGTTCGCCGATATCGAGAACGTGCTGTCGGGCGCCAAGCATGGACCGGACGGCGTGTTCCGTGGGCGCCATCCACTGCCGCAGAAGGAAGCGCTGGCTGAGGCACTGCGCGCCTTCGGCATCGATGACGACACGCAGGTCGTGGCGTATGACGCGCATGGCGGCATGTTTGCGGCGCGCCTGTGGTGGCTGCTGCGCTGGCTGGGGCACGAGGCAGTGGCGGTGCTCGACGGCGGCATGGCGGCGTGGCAGGCGACGGGACAGCCGTTGACGACCGGCGTTGCTTCCAGGGCGCGCGGGCGCTTCAGCGTGCGTGCGCCGTTCGTGCCGACGGTGACGGTGCAGGAAGTCATGGACAACCTGGAGCACGGCCGGCGCATCGTGATCGACGCGCGCGCGGCGGACCGCTTCCGCGGCGAGAACGAAACCATCGACCCGGTCGGCGGGCATATTCCGGGGGCGAAAAACCGCTTCTTCAAGGACAACCTGCAGGCCGATGGGCGCTTCAAGCCGGCGGACCAGTTGCGCGAAGAATTCGGCGCGCTGGTCGACGATCCCTCGCAGGCGATCATGCAGTGCGGTTCGGGCGTGACCGCCTGCCACAACCTGCTGGCGCTGGAAGTGGCCGGCATGCCGGGTGCGGCCTTGTATCCGGGGTCGTGGAGCGAGTGGGTGGGCGATTCATCGCGACCGGTGGCCAAAGGCTGACGTGCAGTTGCCGGCGTTGCCGCAGTTACCGTATGCTAGAGCGCAGCAGGCCAAATTACCCCGTTACAGTCGTTTCACGTCTGCTGCGGGGCTTTTCCTGCGACGTGTAACGGCCCATCCAATTGCCATCAAAATCGCGAAATACACGGCGATTCATGACCGAGTGTACGAGCGCGCTGCGTATTGAGCAAATCACTCATTGATAGCTGGTCTTATGACGACTTGTCGCGGTCAAGCTTTCGATAGCCCGGCTTGACCCGTCCGATGCGCTGCGCCCGATAAATCCCGGCGTGGCCCGACAACAGGTAGCTCGCCAGGCAAGCCGGCATCGCATAAATACCGATCTCGACACCAAACAACTCCATCGCCATCAACGTCGACGCCAGCGGCACGTTCGCTGCGCCGGCAAACACCGCCACGAACCCGACTCCCGCCAACAGCGCGAACGGCATGTGCAGCAACGGCGCCAGCGCATTGCCCAGAGTGGCGCCGATGTAGAACAGCGGCGTCACCTCCCCGCCTTTGAAACCGGTCCCCAGCGACAGTACCGTGAACGCGAATTTGGCAACGCCGTCATACCATGCCAGCGGCTGCTCGAACGACTCCACGATCACCGGGATACCCAGGCCGATATAGCGATCGGTCCCGACCAGCCACACCGCGAGCGCGACGAGCACGCCGCCGATGAAGGGGCGCAGCGGCGCATACGCAACCCGCCGCTGCATCCACCCGCTTAGCGCATGGGTCGATAGCGCAAACCCACGCCCGACCAGGCCAAAGACAGCCCCTGCAATTACCATCGCAGCGACGCCCCATACCGACAGCGACGGAATGACATCGATCGCATAATGCGTATGGCGCACGCCCCACATCAGTCCCACCGCATCGGCAACCACGGCCGCAATCAAGCACGGCAAGAGCGCGTTGTAGCGCAAACGTCCAATAACCAGCACCTCGACCGCGAACACCGCGCCGGCCAGCGGCGTGCCAAACACCGACGCGAACCCGGCGGCGATGCCGGCCATCAGCACCACACGCCGATCCTCATGCGACAGCTTGAAGCGATGCGTGACCTGGTCGGCCAGCGCCCCACCCATCTGTACCGCCGTGCCTTCGCGCCCGACCGAGGCGCCAAACAGGTGGGCGATGACGGTGCCGCCCAGGACCAGTGGGGCCATGCGCAACGGGATGATTTGCTTGGGGTCGTGGATCTCGTCGATCAGCAGGTTGTTGCCGAATTCGGCGCGGCCGGCAAAGCGCAGGTAGATCCAGCCGACCACGAAGCCGGCGATTGGCAGGAGCCAGATCAGCCAGGGATGGGTGGTGCGGGTGTTGGTGGCCCAGTCGAGGGCGGAGAGGAAGAAGGCGGAGGCGGTGCCGGCGAGGATGGCGACGGTGATCGATAGCAGCAGCCATTTGGCCAGATGGACCAGCAAGGCGATCGCTTTGGGATGCTGCTGACGGTTCATGCCAGGTCCGTTCTATCGACTATTCACACAAACTTGGATTCCCGCCTTCGCGGGAATGACGTTGGTTAAGTAGAGTAGAAATGATGCAGTGCCGCCTTCGGCCACGTCCCCCGGAACGTCATTCCCGCGGAGGCGGGGACCCGAGTTCGCACCGCCCTACCTGCTCGCGATCGCACCATCAAAACGCGTGCAACGCCACCACCGCCGCCACACCGAGCGCAATCAACAGCACCTGCGGCACCGATTCCTTTATGGTCGAACGCCGCTGCATCTGCGGCATCAAATCGCTCACCGCGATATAGATGAACCCCGACGACGCGAACACCAGCACATACGGAATCAGCCCGCTGGCGCGATCGAGCGTGTAGTAGCCGAGCAAGCCACCCACCACCGCCATCAGGCTGCACAGCAGGTTGAACACATACGCGCGCAGGCGCGAGAAGCCGGCGTTGAGCAGCACGATGAAGTCGCCGATCTCCTGCGGAATTTCATGCGCCACGATCGCCAGCGCAGTAACGATGCCCAGCTCCGGATTGGCCAGAAACGCCGCGGCGATCAGGATGCCGTCCGTGAAATTGTGCATGCCGTCGCCAAGCAAAATCATCCAGCCCGACTTGCCCGCTTCGCGCGCGTCGTGGCCATGGGCGTGGTGATGACCATCGCCTTCGTGGTGGTGCGAGTGGCGCAGCAGCGCCACCTTCTCGAGCACGAAGAACGCCAGCAGGCCGCCGAGCAAGGTGGCAAACAGGCTGTGGGTGTCGGCGCCCGAGTCGAATGCTTCCGGCAGCGCGTGCAGCAGCGACGTCGCCAGCATGATGCCGACCGACAGGCTGACCATTTTCTCCACCGCTTTCGAGAGCAGCGTGAACGAGAAAAAAGCAGCCCCGGAGATGCTGACGACACCGGCGACGATGGTCGCCAGCAAAATGGAGCCCAGTGTCGGGTCTAAAAGCGGGTCGATTTGAAAGCCTCTTGTTCTTTACTTGCGGCGAGCCGCAAAACCGGACATTGTACCGTCCCCGGCCTGCGGCTGTGCGCGCAGTGCGCTCCTTTACGCGACGCCGTTCTTGCGCAACCAGGCCAGCGTGCGGTTCCAGCCGTCTTTCGCGTCCGCCTCGTTGTAGCTCGGGCGGTAGTCGGCGTGGAAAGCGTGGCCCGAATTCGGGTACACATGGATCGTCGAGCGGCTGTTGCCCTTGTCCAGCGCAGTGCGCATGCGCTCGACCGAATCGAGCGCAATGCCGGTGTCCTTGCCGCCGTACAGGCCCAGTACCGGCACCTTCAAATTCTGCGCGACGTCGATCGGGTGCTTCGGCGAATTGCTGGTCGACTCGCCCACCAGGCGGCCATACCAGGCCACGCCGGCTTTTACGTTCAGGTTGTGCGCCGCGTACAGCCAGGTGATGCGGCCGCCCCAGCAGAAACCGGTGATTGCCAATTTGTCGGTATTGCCGCCGCGCTGCTTGGCCCAGGCCACTACGGTGTCGAGGTCGGCCATCACCTGCGCGTCCGGGGTCTTGGCGATGATATCCTTCATCAGGTCGGCGATGTTGGCAACCTTGGTCGGGTCGCCCTGGCGCACGAACAGGTCGGGCGCGATCGCCATATACCCCTGCTTGGCAAAGCGCCGCGCCACGTCCTTGATGTGCTCGTGCACGCCGAAAATCTCGGAGATCACCAGCACCACCGGCAGGTCCGTCTTGCCGCGCGGCTGGGCGCGGTACACCGGCACGTCCTGGCCGTTGATCACCAGGATGCTGTCGGCCGCGTCAAGGCCGTCGGTGTCGGTCTGGATCATGGTTTGCGCCACCACCGGCAGCGCCGCCGCAGCAAAACCGGCGCCAAGCGTGGCCTTGATGAAGTCGCGGCGCTTGACGCCATCGTTACAGGTGCCGGCGCCGAGCAAACTATTGCCGTCGTTGACGAGGTCTTTCATGGTCATCCCTTCAATCAGTGGTGGACAGGCTTGCAAGTTTAGCATCGGTGCTGACGGTGCATGGGGTGCGCACGGATCGGCTTGCAGCGACATTCATCTTGCATATCCGACCACGCTTGCATGCGTGCGTCCTTACAACAGCCACACTTTATTGGTTTCCTTTTAGATTTAAAGCATAGATACTTGCTTTGCGGAATTTCCCGTTTTAACGGATCAACGACATGCTGTTAAAGAACTTGCGCATCGGCTCCCGGCTTGCCTTCGGATTCGCTGTCATCCTCATTCTTGCGCTTGCCGGCACGGCGACCGCCCTCTACAACACCCACACCAGCGCCGCCGCCACACGCCAGATGATGGACAAGCCGCTGGCCAAGGAACGCCTGGTCTCGGACTGGTACGTGCTGACCTATTCCGCCATCGCGCGCACCTCACTGATCTCGCGCAGCAGCGACAACACCTTGTCCACCGTGTTCGCCAAACCGATCGCCGACAGCGTCACCGACACCACCGCCATCCTGAAAAAGGTGGAGGTATTACTGGATTCGCCGGAAGAGAAGGAAACCCTGCAGACCATCCTCACGCTGCGCAAGAAGTATCAGGATGGCAAGGTCGCCGTAATGGATGCACGCAAGTCCGGCGACGGCGCCGCTGCCGAGCGCCAGTACGACGAAGTATTCGCGCCGGCCGCAGCCGCCTACGGCGCCAAGGTGCAGCGCCTGCTTCAACTGCAGCGCAAAGCGATCGACGAGACGGCACAAGAGATCGAAGCAGCCAACGCGCGCAGCACCCGGCTGGTGATCGCGCTCGGCCTGTTGACGGTCGCACTCGGCTCGCTCGGCGCCTTCCTCATCACGCGCAGCATCACCGCACCGCTCGGTTCGGCCGTGGCGGTGGCCGAGAGCGTTGCCTCGGGCAACCTGAGCAACAGCTTTGGCGCCTACCCGCGCGACGAAGTGGGCGACCTGATGCGCGCCCTGCACAGCATGAACGACGCCCTGGTGACGGTGGTGGCGCAAGTCCAGCACGGCACCACCGCGATCTCCACCGCCTCGACCGAGATCGCCGCCGGCAACCTCGATCTGTCGGCACGCACCGAGCAGCAAGCCAGCTCGCTCGAAGAAACCGCGGCCTCGATCGAAGAACTGACCTCCACCGTGCGCCAGAACGCCGACAACGCACTGCAGGCCAACGGCCTGGCCAAGACGGCGTCCGAAGTCGCGGTGCGCGGCGGCGCCATCGTCGGCCAGGTGGTCGACACCATGGGCTCGATCGACGCTTCGGCGCGCAAGATCGCCGACATCACCGGCGTGATCGACGGCATCGCGTTCCAGACCAATATCCTGGCCCTGAACGCGGCCGTCGAAGCAGCGCGCGCCGGCGAACAGGGCCGCGGCTTCGCGGTGGTGGCCAGCGAGGTGCGCAACCTGGCGCAACGCTCGGCCAACGCGGCCAAGGAAATCAAGGCCCTGATCGGCGACTCGATGACCCAGGTGAACGCCGGCACGACGCTGGTGCAGCAGGCCGGCGCCACCATGAGCGACGTGGTCTCGAGCGTGGCGCGCGTGACCGACATGATGTCCGAGATCACCAGCGCCAGCCAGGAACAGCGCGCCGGTATCGATCAGGTGAACGTGGCCGTGACGCAGATGGACCAGATGACGCAGCAGAACGCGGCGCTGGTCGAGCAAGCCGCGGCGGCGGCGGCCAGCATGCAGGAGCAGGCGGCGCGCCTGGCGCAGGTGGCGGCGGCGTTCAGGTTGGCCGATGCCGATGGCGGACGACGCAGCCCACCCGTGAAGCGGGCCACTGCGCCGCGCGCGGCGCTGGGACTGGCCTGATTGGTACGCGTTACGCCTGGCCGAATGGCCACCAGCGCTTCTTGCGCCGGAAGCGCATGAGCGGTATCTGCTCCAGGTCGGGCTGGCTGGCATCCCAGAGCTCGATCTGGTAGCCGAAGCATGCCAGCAGCGCGGCGTCGCCCAGTTCGAGCGGATGGAAGTCGAGCAGACAATCGCCCTCTTCTTCCTCCGCATCGAGCGCCGGATGCGCGCCCGCCCAATACGGCGCCTCGAACGCCAGCCTGGCGCCGACGTCTTCGATGACGCCGCTGTCGGGCGACACGCTCAGCGACCGCACCAGTGTGCCATTTTCCCAGACCCCGAAAGCGAACCAGTCGACCACGCTGTGCATCGCATGCAGCACCAGTTGGCCGTCGCCGAATGCCTCGATGAATTTGGCCGGCAATGCCGACGGGCGGTCGATCGCAAATTCTTTCGCGGCCAGGATAGTCAGTCCCGCAAAGCAGCCGGCCATGATCTCGTCATCGGGTGGACAGGCCGCGCACAGGTTGCCATCGTCCAGCGGCTGCAAGCGTTTGGACGCAAACAGTCGCTCGACCAGTGCCGCCGTGCGCTCGCGATCCAGCGCAGGACCGTTCTTCAACAACGCTTTCGGATCGCCTTGGCTGTGCACCAGCATCCAGGTCTTCGCACCCATTCACACTCCCGATCATGACGTGACCAGCTTATCAGCCGGCGGCGTTCGAAGATGCGCCCTTTTTCACGGCGCAGCAATTGAAGATCCTGTTCGGACGAGATAGCATTCATTCCCTTATCCCCGATTTCATCCCGAAATGCCGGCCAATCCGGGCACTCGTCGCATGAGGAAAAGGATCCGGTTTCGCTTGCTGACAATGGTGCGATCAACACACGATGCGGCGAGCATGCGCACCGCTGCATCGGCTGCCGGGCCGGCGGCAGCCGCACCTTGTACAAGTGGGAATTCGAGCGCGATGCGCGCGTGGTGAATATCGTGGCCACCGGGCCGCTGGTGCTGGACAACCATGCGCTGTTGGTCAAGGCTGCGCTGTCCTGCGTCGGGCTGTCCTATGCCATCGAAGGAGCGCTGCAAGAGCACCTCGAGGCCGGGCGCCTGGTGCGGGTGCTGGATGACTGGTGCGCGCCGTTCGCCAGCTTCTTTTTGTATTACCGCGCGCGCCAGATGTCGTCGGCGCTGCACGCGCTGATCGACTTCGTGCGCACGTAAGCGGTTACAGCGTGGGCTGTGAATCCGGCGCACTGCTTTTTGACTTCTTGCGCCATGACCAGAGGACGGAAAGGAGTCCGTACGCAATACCCACCACGACTGCGCGCGCCCAGTCGGGTTGATGATCGCTACTGAATGCAATCGTGTACATGAGCGTGCCAACTGCGACGCCGGATGCCGAGCCAAGGAAGGTTTTCATGACGGGCATCTTAGCAGAGCACTCTCCATCGACTTCATGCCGGTCGCATGAAGTTGCATCGATGCGCTGGATTCGGGCTTTAAGAATGCTACATTGCCCGCGAACTTTCCATTAATGCGTCATAAGGGGAATTGAATGCGCAAGATCGGACTGACGCTATGCGCCATGTTGATCGCGTCGAGCAGCGGCGCCGCAGTTGCCGCGCCATCGCTGGTCGATGGCGACCTGGAAAATTGCGAGGTGCTGATGGGCAGGACCAAGAAAGCGGCGTTCGACGCAGCACTGAAGGCGGCGAAATCGGCCGCACCGGCCACCGCCGGGGGCGCCATGCATTACGGTGCGATCCTGAATAACAAGATGGCGTGCATCGATGAAGAAAGCACCGGCTCGTCGGGCTGGGGCGTCGTGATGTCGAGCGAGGACGGCGCCGAAAGCGAGGCGATTCACGCGCCTCACGCCGACCCGGGCACGATCCCGGCGCTGGCCAGCACGCTGCGCGAAGCGATCCGCACGTACGAACGCGTGGCCGACACCGAAATCAACGCGCGCGTCCTGCTCGGCAAATACTACGCCGACTACAACGCCTACCTGAAGGAACCAGGCAAAGGCTACCTGTACGCGGCCAGCGTTTACAGCGCCGAGTGCCGTACGGCGAAGCAGCGCAATCCGCGTTCGAATGGCCGCTGCGACTCACTGCGCCATGATCGCATCCTGTACAACAGCCTGATCCCACCGGCGCAACGCAGCGCGCTCGATGCGCAAGCAAAAGCCTGGGCCGATCGTTATCTGGCCCAGGCGCGCCGCTAAAAATCTATTTCAGTAGGTTGCAGGAAGCTCACGGCGATGCATGGCAAGTACAGGCCAGGTGCGAGGAGGCCGCAGGCTGACGGCGAAACCGGGTGGCGTCAAAGTATTCGTCGAACACGGCGGCTTGCAGCCGTGACAACGCCGGCAGAGTCAGGCAAGTGTTTCATTTTTCAGTCACTTGCTGTGGACGAACAATAATGTTTGACACAAGCTCCCCTATTGAAGTGGGCGATTTCGATATGCAGCGCGTCAAAACAATGTTTGACACAAGCGCCGGTCGAGGCCTGCCAAGTTCGAAGTTTGCAACAATAAAGTTTGACACAACGCCCAGGGCGTTTCGGTCCCACGTGACCGGCTGCTATCGACCCAGAGCGGACGTCGGCGGAGTCTTCATCTCACGATATAGTTCACCGCCTCACCTGTCTTTACGTAACCGAAAACGCGGTAACCTGACTCGGTCTGTTCACCTGGAACGTGTATTCGAACAAGCTCTGCCAAAACAGCCGCCCGTTGTTGGTCCGTATCGACAGCGATCTCGACCCAATGGATGAACTTGTAGCCGCCGTTACGGAAGTGATGGAACCATTCACGATCCCAGTCGGAGACGTGTCCGTTTTCCACATCCCGCGTGCGCCAATGGGGCGCCAAGGCGGCCAATTCGTACATGGCTCGCCGTAGCTCATCCCACTTTGTATCGTTCATCAAAGAATGCATATATCTAATCTTGATAGGGTTCGCTAGCCTGTGCGCTTGTTCGGCGAACCGTCCGCTCTTGGCCGAACCCGGCCGTTCACGCCAGCGTCGCAGGTTGCTAGGTTGAACATCCAGTAGTGGGCCGCGACAGGCCGGAATCGACCCGAAGCAGCCATTGCCGCGACCATCTGAGCGTTCAGAGGGTGTTAATTCTCATTTCTGCGTGACTTTATGCCTAAGGGCTTCGACAAACAATGCAAATGCGGGCGCCTGCTGCCTGCGGCTAGGGTAGTAAAGATGGTAGCCAGGAAACAATGGGCACCAGTCGTCTAGCACCCTTACCAAGCTGCCTTCCTGAATGCAGATTTGGACTTCGTCCTCTGGAAGGTATGCCACGCCGAATCCAGACAACGCTGCGTCCTTCAACATGCTAATGCTGTTGAAAGCGACGGCGCCATCCACGCGTACCTTCAGTTCGCGCTCCTTCTTGATGAAATGCCAGACGTAATGGCCCCGTGATGCCGACAGGCTCAGGTTGATGCATTGATGCGCAACGAGTTCTTGCGGTGTTTTCGGTATCGGATGGTTCTTAAAGTAAGCAGGTGATCCAACGATGGCTGCGCGGAAGTCCGGCGCGATGCGCACGGCAATCATGTCCTTGTCGACATGCTCGCCCATGCGAACGCCGGCGTCGTAGCGTTCGGCCACGATGTCGACCAAGCCGTAATCTGAGGTAATGACAGCTTTCACTGCAGGGTACTGCACTAAGAAATTCTTCAATACCGGCCACAGCACAGTTTTCGTCGCATGCTCGACCGAAGTGATGCGAATGGTGCCCGTCGGCTTCCCACCCAGCTCGCTGAGTGCGGCTAGGCTGGCATCAAGTTGATCGAGCGCAGGGGCAAGGGTGTCGATCAACCGTTCACCAGCCTCGGTCGGAGCGACGCTGCGTGTCGTGCGGGTCAGCAGACGCATGCCGAGGCGCTCTTCCAGGCGTCTCACGATCTGACTCAACGCCGACTGCGAGAGCCCGAGCTTGGCAGCTGCACGCGTGAAACTGCGCGCCTCGGCAACCGCCAGAAACACCGTCAAATCGGCCATTTCTTCACGACGCATTCATTACTCCACGTTATAGGCTCACACATATTATAGGGGCTAATCTCGTAAGCAAGTCGCGGCTATAGTGGATGTCACTGATCAACTCTACTGCGATGCCAAAGGAAAACCGATGAAACATGAATCCACGAAAATGTACAAACCAGATGAAACCCGCCGCTCGGTTTTGGCCGGTGGCGCAGTCGCCACTGCATCCGCCATGCTGTCGATTGGTGCCCTCGCCGCCACTTCCTCGACGACGGCTGGAACGGCTAGTGGAATCCGGACACAGGACGTCCAGTTCCAGAACAATGACATTACGATGGCCGGCATCCTGTTCTTTCCGGAAGGATTCAAGGAAGGCGTCAAATACCCGTCAATCGTCGTGGTGCATCCAGGAGGCGGCGTGAAGGAACAGACTGCCAGCGTGTATGCAAAGGCATTGGCGCAACATGGCTTCGTCACGTTCGCGTTCGATGCGTCGCACCAAGGCGCCAGTGGCGGCATGCCACGCTTCCTGGACGACCCAATGCGCCGCGTGGGTGACATCTATAGCGCTGTTGACTACATGACGACCCTCGCGTACGTGGATGACACGCGCATCGGCGCGCTTGGTATTTGCGCCGGCAGTGGGGCGAGCGTTAAGGCCGCGTCGACCGATCGTCGTATCAAGGCTATCGGTACTGTCAGTGCTGTGGACGTCGGCGCGGCATTTCGTCAGGGCTGGGATGGAAAGGGAAAGATTGCTGACCAGATCAAGACCCTAGAAGCTGCAGCCCAGCAGCGCACCGCTGAAGCGGGCGGCGCCGCCCCAGTGTATATCCCTTATGTGCCTGCCGTGGGCGATCGTTCGGCCCCGTACGATCTCCAGCAAGCAGCCGACTATTATCTGACTCCACGCGGCCAGCACAAGAACGCACCCAACAAGATGTTGCTTACCAGTGCCAACTTCATGATTTCTTTTACCGGCTTCGACCGTGTCGAAACGCTGACCCAGCCGGTCATGATCGTCGCCGGCACTAAAGCCGGTTCGCTGTGGCACAGCAAGGCATTGTTTGCGAAGGCTCCGGGAAAGAAAGACCTGGCATTGATCCCGGGTGCCACGCACATGGACTTGTACGACGGACCGGGAGTCGGCCTGGCGATGGCCAAACTGACCCCATTTTTTACCCGCACCCTCGCTTAACGTCGCAGGTAGCGCTGGCCTGGCTAATAGCGCAGAGCCCGTACATCGTGTTTTTCTGAGCACGCGCACAGAGGCTGACCTGCCGGAAAACCTTGGTGTTCAGCGCTTGCAGTTGGCCGTAGCTAATGGCGTGAAGATCGACTACACGATCTGATTTGCTGGGCGCCGTGCGTAATTGCGCCTCATTTATATTAAGGTACAACTTTTGAAACACCCAAAACTATTCGCGCCAATGGCGCTCATGCCGGGTCTCGTCCTGCGCAACCGGATTGTGATGGCGCCGATGACTACCTGGGCCAGCAACGAAGACGGTACCATTTCCGACGAAGAAGATACGTACTATCGCTGTAGGGCAAAGGATGTCGGACTCGTCATCACTGGTTGCACTCACGTGCAGTCAAATGGCGTGGGCTTTACCGGTGAGTTTGCCGGCTATGACGACACCTTCATTCCAAGCTTGCGTAAGTTGGCCACAGCGGCCAAAAGTGGAGGTGCTCCGGCCATCCTGCAGATTTTTCATGCAGGGGTGAAAACGCTGCCAGAGCTGGTGGACGATGTTATCGCTGCCAGCGCAGTGCCGGGCCATGCAGGATCGTTCGCGGACGCTATCGTCCCCCGGGCGCTGGAAGACAACGAAGTCATCGAAGTCATCGATGCTTTCGCCGCGGCGACGCGCCGGGCCATCGTCGCCGGTTTCGATGGCATTGAGCTGCACGGCGCCCACGGATTCCTTCTACAGAATTTCTTCTCGCCGCATTTCAATGTCCGCACGGACAAATGGGGCGGTTCGCTAGAAAACCGCATGCGCTTTCCGCTCGCGGTGGTTGCAGCAGTCAAGGCGGAGATTGCAAAACACGCCCATAAGCCATTCGCGCTGGGCTATCGCATCACGGTCGAGGAAGAGTTCGAAAGGGGCCTGCGCCTAGCCGATTCGCTCCAGCTAGTCACCCGTCTGGTCGACGCCGGCATTAACTACCTGCATGTATCGCTAGGTAGCGCGTTAGATCAGAAACCGGCCAAAAGCGGCCCCGATGCGACGATTGTCAGCATACTGCACGACCACATCGCCGGGCGCATTCCGCTAGTGGCAGCAGGCCAACTCAAGACGCCTGGGCAGGCTGAAAACGCGTTGGATCAGGGCCTATCGCTGGTAGCGGTGGGCCAAGGCCTCGTGATCAACCCAGACTGGGTCGCTGATGCGCGCACCGGTCGCGACAGCGACATCCACCTGGCCATTTCTGCCGCTGATGTGGCAGCGACGCGCATTCCTCACAAGCTGTGGGCTGTCATTGAAGCCACGCCTGGATGGTTCAATGTCGTTGCCTCGCCAGCCTAGGCTTTGGATTGCGACACTAGGAAGGACCGCTTTTGGCCGATTGCGGCCGGTCGGTCCAGCATAGCAGGTTGCCGAGCTGAGAATCTCGCTGTTGCCATGACAGGCAGGTACCGACCCAAAGCGGACAAAGCAACGATACGTCTCATCGTTCTGATAGATCGTCTGCTGGCATGCGAGGTTTGTTGTTATCACTTCTTACTTCGCTGACAATCAATCTTGATTGGCAAGGTTCCGCCCTAACGCACAGTCAGCATTAAATCGAGCGATAGACGGTAGTGATTTATGCAGCGTCAGCGAGTATCGCAAGTTCGGAAGTCTAAAGTTTACTGCTCAGCTTCGTTGATTTTCGCAATTAGCTCATCAACCTCTGCTCTAGCATTTACAAACATCGTGAACAGGCTGTCTAGTTCCTCGTGAGTCTTGTTGAAAGTTTCGCTTAGCCCGGCTAGGTCAGGTCTAGCAGGAATCATTTGCGCCTGATTCTCTGCATAGGGAAGGAAAATCCTTTGAGCCAACATTTCTATTCCAAAGATAGAACCGGCAATGTTCCCTATCGCATCAGTGATCTGCCCTGGAAGATGATAAAAGTTTTCCCTATCAAGCAGCTGGTCAAACAAGGACGAAAGCTTATTTGCATTTGCTGGTAGGGCAAACGCCGGGCGCCCCCCTCAACTATAGTCCGCTGAATGAATGTCAATCGTCCCCTCAACTGGTTAATTACTGACATCGAGTGATTAAAGCAGGCGCCACGTGAATGCAATACCGAAGCAAGTCGCTACTCTGCTGCTAACCTTCTTGACTCGCGAATTTGAGCCCATACAGCGTACATCGCTGCTATGACAGCTGCCAAAGTCGCTAGCGCCGATACCCACGAGCCGGCGACTGATGCGATTTGAAATCCATATTTTTCATACTCATCAGCCTGCCCTCCCCACGATAAATATTTGCCTGCAAGTGCGGAGACAATGCCGACAGTAATAAGGCCGAGTAGGTAGAGGACACTTATGAGAATTTTCATTTTTGCAAGTATTTAGAGTAGCTGTTAGTCTAGGTCGGGTGTGCTTCTGCCTAAGTTTTCTGTTAGAAGATCCTACGCCTGATTCTGGCCGATAACGGTCCATCAGAACGCACCCTCAAACTAAGAAGGTTGCCGTTTGTAGAAGCGCCGAAATGCCAGCGCACCCTGCTGCGAGAGCGCTGAATCTACTTTGCCGACGCAATGCACTCGCTAGTTCAATGAGATCAGGGCTTTGACCTTGACCGAGATAAGTACCGCCAATGGGACCAAGTGGCTTGGGCCCATGAGGACCTACAACGTAAATTTTGAAGCTGTCCGGTGTCTTTACTACTGCACTAACGAACCAAAGGGACGCGGCAGCTATAGCGAAGACTGCTGAGAGAATCGTTAATATCAAGGTGAGTTTCATGAGGTCCAAAGTTAAAAGCATCAGCTCGCATCGACAGTCCAGTTTTTTCCGAACCCGGCCGTTCAGGTGAGCCTAGCAGGTTGCCAGGTTGAAAATTCAGTCGTGGCCGCGACAGGCCGGACTCGACCCACAGCAGACGTTCGTTTTCATTAAACATGGACGTCGTAGTCACCCCGTGACAGTTCGGCGATGCGGGCAAGTCCTTGATCGATCGTCGGGCTCCAATGTACGGGAACAATGACTATTCGCTCTAGTTTCAGTCGCCGCTTGCCGTCCGTATTTAGATCGATTTCGATGCGATCACCGATCCGCCTTATCGACTTGACACCGTGGTAGCACCCAAACGCTTGGTCGCTACGTTCGATGTACAAGCCGTCGAGGCGAAGGCGCCTGTCTTGCTCGTCCGTTTGCAGCGGATACTGGAGCATCACGTATTCGGCGGAATGTTCTTCATCAGCGCAGAATGCAAGAACCGCCATGGAATCGTCCTCCTCGAACGACACGATGTTCGCCACAAGTTTTTCGTTCATCTTTTGGCTCTCTTGCAGTTATTGGGACGTCCGCTTCTGGCCGAACCCGGCCGCTCGGCTCAGCATAGCAGGTCGCCAGGGCCGAAAAATCGCGGACTGTCACGAAGGACCGGATCCGACCCAGAGCGGACGTCGGCGGAGTGTTCATCTCACGATATAGTCCACCGCCTCACCTGTCTTTACGTAACCGAAACGCGGTAACCTGACTCGGTCTGTTCACCTGGAACGTGTATTCGAACAAGCTGCCAAAACAGCCGCCCGTTGTTGGTCCGTATCGACAGCGATCTCGACCCAATGGATGAACTTGTAGCCGCCGTTACGGAAGTGATGGAACCATTCACGATCCCAGTCGGAGACGTGTCCGTTTTC